>Ga0182030_10000108_pt1 | contig 127023 bp, 130 predicted proteins | sample 812S3MmetaG_FD_121299 | JGI IMG/M metagenome (GOLD analysis project Ga0182030, IMG submission 121299) | Permafrost microbial communities from Stordalen Mire, Sweden - 812S3M metaG (Illumina Assembly) | ecosystem: Environmental > Terrestrial > Soil > Wetlands > Permafrost | place: Sweden... | reverse complement strand
GGTGACGACCGGCACGACGAGGTGCGGGATGGCGTTGTAGACCTGCATCTCGACCTGCTTGGGATCGATCAGGATGAGGCGCAATTCGTCCGGCGTGAACCGGTAGAGGAAGCTCATGAGGACGCAGTTGATGCAGACCGATTTGCCGGAACCGGTTGTGCCGCCGATGAGCAGGTGGGGCATGGCGGCGAGGTCGGCGACGAGGGTCTTGCCATAGACGTCCTTGCCGAGCGCGATGGGGATTTTGGCGTTGGTGTTTCGCCAGTCCTTGCTTTCGAGCAGTTCGCGCAGGAAGACGGCGACCTTGTCCGAGTTGGCGATTTCGATGCCGACCGTGTCCTTGCCGGGAATGGGCGCGAGGATATTGATCCGCTCGGCGCGAAGGACGCGGGAGAGGTCGCGTTTCAGGCTGGCGATCTTGTCGACGCGGACGCCCTCGCCGGGAAAGACCTCGTAACGGGTGATGGTGGCACCGGGGGTGATTTCGCGCCCCTCGGCCTTCACGCCGAAGCGTTTCAGGGTCTCGATGATGAGGGCGAGGTTGCTGTTGAGCTGGTCTTCGCTCAACCCGGCATCGCGCGCCTTGCCCGCGGGAGCGCTGAGGAGTTGGAGGGAAGGGAGGACATAATCGGGATGAGCGACAACAGGAGCGGGCACGAGCGCCGTGTCGCTTTTCTTCGCGGCGGGCGGGGCCGGTTTGGGCGGATTCATCGGCACCTTGACCAGCGGCTCCGGCGGTTCGGCGGGCTCGTCGTCTTCCTCGGGACGGCGGATGTTGAACCTGGGCGGCGGCGCGTCGATGACCGGGGCATCGGGTTCCATGGCTGCCTTCTTTTGCATCTCTTCGATCTGTTTGCGGATGCGCTTATGCTGGGCTTCGAGCTGCTCCTTCGGCGGCGCCTTGGCGAGCCGTTCCTCCTCGGTGCGGATTTTCCATTCGCGGTACCAGGAGAAGGCATTCAGGGTGGTCATGACCGGATTGACGTTGAAAAGATAGATCGACGAGATCCCAAAGACCGTGGCGAAAAGGACGCCCGCGCCGACATTGCCGAGGGCGTAGGGAACGGCGAGGTAAATGATGTAGCCGCCGAGGAGGCCGCCGGGACTATCGATATTGGCCTGATGCCGAATGAGTTGCCAGCCGCCGAGGTGCTGGAGGTCGAGCAGGGCGCAGGTGCTGGCAAGAAAGAGAAGGAGCCAAACCGGTTTCCATGTCCATTTGATCTCGATTCCGAGGAAACTTGCCACGCAGCAGCACAAGGCAAGGAGCGGGAAAAGGTACGCGCCGAAACCGAAGCCAAAATAGAGCATTCCGGCCAGGCCCGCGCCGACGTCGCCGATAAAGTTGGAAGGATTCGGGTTGGGCGGATACTGATTGAAGCCGAGGTCCGCCGGGTCGTACGAGAGGAGCGACAGGAAGGTGACGATGTAGAGCGAAAGCCAGAGGAAGCCTATGACCTGCTTGAACAGGGGAAGGCTGGCGAGATTTTTGGGCCAGGATTGGCGGTGCGAGACGGCACTACTCGGCATGAGACAGGCTAGCGATTGAACTCCGGGGAGTCTATCCGAAACTCGCTCCTGCGGAGGGCAGTATTATTCACTCAGGAGCTTTCGCCAGATCAGAAAACGTAAATCAGAGCACTTTATCGGGATCGGATTTACGAACAATAGCGGCTGAATTTTGGCCAAGGAAGGAGAAGCGCTTCGACGAGCGAAATTGATAATAGGTCATGGACGAAATCAGCCACATCGCGCCCTGGTACTATCGCCCATGGAGAGGTAATGGCCGGACAAAGGCCTTCATTCGCGATCTGATCGCCCTTATACCCGGCGTCCGGTTTTGGATCGCCAGATGGGTCTTTCTCGGACCCAATCATAATACGCATCGCTTTTGGGGCGTTTTCCCGACCATGGCGGCTGCGAGAGCCTACATTCCGGATCGACTCAACCTAGGATTTGAAGACCCCGCCTTCCCGGAAAATTTTGATGAAACCATACCCGAGAGAGATGCTCCCGTGGTCCGCATTCTTTCCCGCTTGATGCCGGAGGTTAAAACCGTCTTTGACCTCGGTGGAAATATCGGGTTCTGCTTTTACCGGTATCGATCTCAAATCCCGTATCCCAAGACGCTACGTTGGACGGTTTGCGATCTCCCTTTCGTGAACGAGCTTGGGAAACGGCTTGCCGTCAAGCGGGGCGAGACCCGGATCGCCTTTACAGACAACGAACAGGAAGGCGCCGGCGCGGATGTCTACCTCACCTGTGGCGCCCTGCAGTTTTTTGAAGCCCCCTTCGCTGACATCCTTGGGAGATTAAAGGAAAAACCCAGGCATGTGCTGATCAACCGCGTGCCGCTCACGGAAAGAAGCTCTTTTTTCACTCTCCAACACTCAGGTTACTCGGTTGTTCCCTACCATATCGCCAACCTGAACGGCTTCGTCGCCGGCATCGAGGCGCTCGGGTACAAGCTCATGGAAAAGTGGAAAAATGACCGCTTCTGCGATATTCTCCTGCGTCCCGACCGATACGTTCGACACTATTACGGCTTTTATTTCGAGCGCATCTGAAGTGAGAGAAAAAAGGACAGGCGCGCGGCCGGGCAAAGGGGCCGCGCCTCACGGGTCGCTTCCAGCCCTCGCGGTGGCAAGCAAGGGCATTCATGGCAACGATTGGCCGGATTTGAGCAATCCGCGTGTAGTGGTCCGGGCATGTTATGACTAGTGTAGTAGCAATCACCCCATCGGCATCGCCAGTACAAACCAAATGAACACGCATCCTGATTCCTGCAATCACCCCGCCGATCAACTCGCCTCCTTCATGGAGCGCATCTACCGCTATCGCATGACCACCACTTCGGGGGGAAATCTTTCCATTCTCGACGCGGAGGACTCACTTTGGATCACGCCCTCGCAGACCGACAAAGGCAACCTTACGCATCACGACATCGTGTGTGTACGGCCCAACGGCGCCGTGGAAGGAAAGCACCGCCCTTCCTCCGAATTTCCCTTCCATCAATTGATCTATCAGGCGCGTCCGGATATCCGCGCCATCATCCATGCTCATCCCGTGGCGCTTGTCGCGTTTAGCATGTGCGGCAAGAAGCCGAATACGGATGCCTTCAATCGCGCCCACGCAGTTTGCGGCAAGGTGGCTTTTGCCCCGTACGCCCTGCCCGGCAGCGTCAAGCTCGGCCAGAACATAGCGGCGGAATTTGCGCGCGGGTTCAATTGCGTCATGCTGGAAAACCACGGCGTGGTGATCGGCGGCGCCAACCTGGAGGAGGCCTTTGAGCGATTCGAGACCCTTGAGTTTACCGCGCGCATCATCCTCAAGGCACAGCCGCTCGGAGGTGAAATCCAATACCTGACATCCCGGCAACTCGAAATGGCCAATGACCAGAAAGGAAATTTCCCAACCTTCGCACCCTCTGCCATTGACATCCGTGAGAAAGGCGTGCGCGAGGATCTTTGCAAATTTATTCAGCGAGGCTACCGGCAGCGGCTCCTCACGGCCGCGCAGGGAAGCTTTTCCGCCCGGCTGGATAAAGAACGTTTCGTCATCACGCCCGGAGAAGTGGATCGAGCGCATATCAACTACCCGGATCTCGTGCTTGTGGATGGGGAACGGCAGGAAGAGGGCAAAGTGCCGAGCCGTTCGCTTCTTCTCCACAACGCCATTTACAAGAAGCATCCCGAAATCGGCGCAATCGTCCTGGCCACGCCGACCAATGCCACCGCGTTCAGCATTACTCATCAAGCGCTGGATTCACGGACCATTCCCGAAAGCTATATCTTTTTGCGCGATGTCCTGCGCATCCCCTTCGCGTCCGTCTACGGGAATGGAGACGAAGTTGCCGCGGTTATATCGCTTGCGTCACCTGCAGCCATTTTGGAAAATAGCGGCGTTCTCGTGGTCGGGAAATCGGTCCTTGATGTTTTTGACCGCCTTGAGGTCCTGGAATCTACCGCCGATGCGCTCATTACTGCACGCCCGTTGGGAGCCGTCCACCCCATGGGGCCGGAAGTGATTGAGGAACTTAAAAAGGCGTTCTCTTTATAAAGAAATCAGTCTTTTCCCGACGAATGTCAGGTGGTCAGTCCCGAAGAAGGGCTGGTCGATCAGGTCGGCCCGCGCGCTTCATTCCGTCGCGGCGTTCGAAGGCAGCTCTTCGTCCGGATCAACACCGAGTTGGACCATTTGCGGTTTGACGATCTCTTCGTAGCACTGCGGGCAGATGGAGTGGCTGAATTTGGCTTCCGAATGCTTGCCGACATAGGCCTCGACCTGCTGCCAATAGTTTTGATCGTCGCGGATTTTTTTGCAGTAGCTGCAAATAGGCAGGAGGCCTCCGAGCTGCTTCACCGAAATCAGCGCCTCTTTCAGTTCGGCCACGCGTTCGGTGAGCGTCCTCTGCAACAGGACCATCTGCCGTCCGATGTTCACTCGCGCGAGGAGTTCGGTTTTATCAAAAGGCTTGGTGATATAATCGTTGGCGCCGCCCTGAAGGCCGGCGACGATGTCCTGCTTGCTGTCCCGCACCGTAAGCAAAATCAGGTAAATCGGCGGGATTCCATGAAGCGCGCGCGTTTTCTGGCACACCTCGATGCCTTCCATTTGGGGCATTTCCCAGTCGATGAGCCCCACCACAGGGCCGGTCGCGTTCTTCAGGATGTTGAAAGCCTCGACGCCGTTGGATGCCTCGACAACCTCATACCCGTCCGCAGTGAGAAGGCTCCGCAGGAGCTTGCGGTTGACATCAAGGTCGTCGGCAACGAGTACGATCATACAACAAATTTATCAACTGAGATTCCAGCATACTAATTCCGACCATCTGTTCACGCAAAATCTACGCCTAACGTCATCAAGGCATCCATCACTCGCGCCCGGCTCGCGATCCCGTTGGCGTTGCCGCCGACCGCTCGTGAATACCTTATCACATCCTAGGCATTACACCTAGCGAGCATCGGGAAATATCTAAGTTGCGGGAAGGAAAAGTGGGTATTAAAATAGCCGACGCACTTAATCATAGGAGAGAGAAAGATTATGATTCTTAGGCTACTCAAAGACAGGGTACGGATGTCTCGTTCGCAAACCGGTGGAAATAGGCTCATTCATTCCGGCGATTCCGCAGTCGATCTGACTCTCGAAATCCTGAAAAAAATCACCGCGGGCAGCGACATGCAATCGCTTAACGTCCGTCTGTGGAACGGCATTTACTGGCCAGACCAAGCGCCCAAGCCGGCCACGCTGGTCTTGAATCGACCGAGTTCCCTAAGAGAAATGCTCGCGGAGTGCTCGGAGCTTGCGATGGGCGAAGCGTATATTCGCGAGGCATTCGATATCGAGGGCGATATGGTGGCCGCCTTTGAACTGGCGGATATCCTTGCCGTCCATACCCGCGCTTGGACACAGAGCCTTTCCATCATCGGGCTGCTCCGCCGCCTCCCCGATTTTAAGGAGAGAAATGGACATGAACAGATGCGCGCTGCCCGGCTGAATGGAACAAAAAACTCCCCGGACCGGGACCGTAAGGCCATCCGGTTTCACTACGATGTTTCCAATGATTTTTATGCGCTGTGGCTCGATCCGCGCATGGTTTATTCCTGTGCTTATTTTGAAAATCCCGGCGCCAGTCTGGAAGAGGCCCAACTCCACAAGCTGGATCTTATTTGCCGCAAACTTGATCTCCAGCCCGGGCAGCGCCTGCTCGATATCGGCTCCGGCTGGGGCGGCCTGCTCATTCACGCGTCGACCCGTTACGGAGTCTACGCGGATGGCGTTACGCTCAGCGAAAAACAATTGGAATGGACGCGTCAGCTCATCGAGAAAAACCGGTTGCAGGACCGCGTCACTGTCCGTCTTGCCGATTACCGCGAATTGAAGCGCGAAGGAAACTACGACAAAGCGGTCAGCGTCGGCATGGTCGAGCATGTGGGCCGCAAAAACCTTGGCGTCTATTTCCAGCAGGTATCGGGGCTTCTAAAACAAGGCGGGCTGTTTTTGAACCACGGCATCGGCCGGGGACCGATCCCGTGGACCAACGAGGACGAGGGCTTCATCAATCGCTACGTGTTTCCCGACACCGACCTGCCGCCGATTTCAACGATGCTGGAAGCGGCTGCGGGAACGGGATTGGAAATTCGCGATGTGGAAAGTTTGCGGGAACATTATGCCCTGACGTTGCGGCATTGGGTTCGCCGTCTTGAAGCCCGGCACGCAGAGGCGCTCCGGGAAGTGGACGAGACGGCTTACCGGATATGGAGATTGTACATGGCCGGGTCGGCCCACAATTTCGAGCTTGGCTCCATCAGCGTCTACCAGACGCTTCTCGCCAGGCTGACGCCGGAGGGAAAATCGCAGGCTCCCTTGACGCGGCAAAAGTGGTATCGGAATGTTGATGAAACGCTGGACGGCTGCTCCTGCGGAGGGCAGGTGCCGCGTACGGCGGTGATTTAAATTTCGCAGCGCATTCTTTTGCAGGGTAGCTCTTGCACTCCGTGCGACGGCTGCCCCAAAAATATTGCCGTGTGTGGGATGAATTGTGGTATTCTCCGCGGATGATTCAGAACTCCTCTCAGCCGGAGCGTCGCCAGCTCTGGACATCGTCCGCACTCCTCTCATTTTTAGTTTTGACTGCCTGCTTTCTCGGCGGCTGCGCGTCAACTTCCAACTTCAGCAGCGGAACCTATCATGTCGACGCCTACGCGCCGACTTCACCCGGCAAAGTTCAGGTCTTTGTTTCACTGAAATCAGAAATGGTTTATGTGATGGAAGGTGATCGCCCGCTTATGGTCACACCGGTCAGCATCGGTACGCCGGATCACCCCACCCCTACCGGCCACTTCACGGTCACTTCGAAGAACCCGACCAAGCGCTCGGGTGAATATGGCTTCTGGGTAAACGGCAACGACGTGCGCGCTGGCAGCGCGGGAGCCTCTCCGGGACCTGGCTATTCTTATGTTGGCTACCCGATGGCCAACTGGGTTGAGTTCACCCCCGGTTTCGGATTCCACGAAGGCTATGTCTGGCCGATACCCCGGTCCCACGGTTGCCTGCGCCTCCATAAGAACGCCTCGGTCAAATTCTTTAAGCTCGTGGAGATCGGCACCCCGGTCACGATTGCCCCGAGCCTTCCCGAGGACGACACCATTGGCCGCAATGTGTTGCATCCGACTGACTACAAGGATCCTGATCCTCCAGCCTCCCTCATGATCAGCCCCGATTATTTTAATCAACCGCGCGATGCGCAACTCCTGCAGGCGCCCTTGCAGACCAGCGGAACCTAAGGTAGCTGTCGGACCTGCGGTCGGCAGTTGGTGCGGCGGTCTGCGCCCGCCATCGGGTTCCGTGGTAACCGTCGCACGGAGTGCGACGGCTGCCGACTACAGCGTCTGGAGGAACCGGACGAGTTGTTCGCGATTCGGGCTGACAGCGTGGCGGACATAGAAGCCCGATGCCGCAACCGCCAACTGAAGCGAGTGCGCGACGCCGAGGCCCAGAAGCCGTCCCACGACAAACCCGGCGTTGAAGTGATCCCCCGCGCCCGTGCTGATCTTCGGCTTGGCCGTGAAGGGGCCGTTGACGAAAGTCTCGCCCTGGGCATCCGCGCCCGCGGCGTACTGGACCGGATGAATCACCACGGTGTGGATTTCGAGCTTTTCACGAATGGCGGCGGCCAGTGAAGCAGCGCCCTTCGGATTATTCGGGGTCTTCTTCAAGCGAAGTACTTTGGCCACATGCTGGCTTTCGCTCTCGTTCAGGCCGAGGATCACGTCGTTATGCTGCTGGAATTCGCCGATGATTTTCAGCGCGGCATGGAGATCCGCATCGAGACGCTTGGCCGGATCGGCCAGGTCAAAGAACATCAGTTTGCGGGTCGTCGGCTTGGCCGGCATGTAGTCGCTCAAGAGCCGCTTCCAGATCGCCGAAAGATGCGGCAGCATCGTCCAGTTGATCATCCCGACAAAGTGGGCCTGGTTCCAGAGCTTCTGAAACGTGACGTCCCCGAGACGCTTCTTCAACGTCTCCCATGAAACTTCATGCACCGTTCCGTGCTGGCCGAACATGAGCTTGCCGTCTGAAAATTCAAACGCCTGCGTCAGGCCCGGATCGGCGATGGAATAAACCTTCGTGCGCTTGGCAAATTCGGAAAAGACCGGATGCAGTTCAGGATAGCCGAGCATCCCGACATAGTGGACCGGCGCGCCGAGCGTGCTCAACGCGAAAGCCATGATCGGTCCGTTTCCGCCCAGCTTCTTCGCCTGGGGAACGATCTCGAAATTCGCGCTCTTGCCCGCCGCCGCATTGACCTTGTTGCCGAAGCCCTTGATGCTGGCGAAAGGCGTGTACTTGGTCGGCGATTGACGTTGCTCAACAACATGGAATATCTCATCGACGAAGCCGTCGAAACCCAGCAAACACTGGAACTTAAGGAGTTGCGCGCGAGAACCAATAAGGCGTTCCGCAGTCTGACGAGCGAGCCGGGAGTCCGTAATCATTTTTTCTTTTTAACAGAAAAAGACTGGCGTGACAAGCTTTGTCGGCTAACTTAGTGACCTCGCGTCTCGGTTTCAGGCCCTTAAGCCACTTAAAGCAACTCAGCAACGCTCCTGCATGGCTCCCACCTCTGATCGTCTGGCCCTGCGCCTCGGGACATTGTTCGCCCTGTTTGCGATTATTCTCGGAGCACTGGCCGCCCACAAGGGCGATAAGTTTCTCTACGACTATCTGGAAAAAACTAATCATCTCGATCTCTGGCATACCGCTCTTTTTTATCAATGGGTCCATGCGCTGGCGTTGCTCGCGATCGGACAGGGTCGGTCGGCCCGCCGCGGAACGGTCATTTGCTGGCTGGTCGGTGTCGTGCTGTTTTCCGGCAGTCTTTATATTCTCGCGCTTGATTCGAATCAAAAATGGGCCGGTCCGCTAACCCCGCTCGGCGGCCTTATCCTCATCGCGGGCTGGGGTTGGCTCTGGCTCAACTTGCTCAAGAAACAGATTTCCTAAACTAAACACGGTGTCACTAAAGTAAATGCGTATTAAGCCCCAACGGGGCGTTCTAACACCAGCCCAAGGGCAACGCCCTGGGAAAACGTTCAATTCCACATCGAGCCCTGAAAGTGCGACCTAATTTTAGAACGCCCCTTCAGGGCTTTCCTTCTTGTGAATCCTATTCCCAGGGCGTGGCCCTGGGCTAACGTGGATCGCCCCCTTGGGGCTACTGACATGCGCATTTATTTAAAACCCGTGCTGATCCTTTCACGCGTTCCCATGCGACTGATGATTCTAACGTGGATTCTCGGTTTGACTGCGACTGCCACTCCCCTCACCGGTGACGAAATCACCGCGACCCACTTCTCCTCGGCGGCCCAATTTTCCCGCAGCCACGGAGGCCTCGTCCTGCGCGTGGAACAGGGCGGAAAATTGCTTTACGAGAGCTACGCTCCGGGCTTTTCCGCCTCCACTCCCCACAAAATTTACAGCGGCACCAAGAGCTTTGTCGCCGTGGCCGCCCTGATCGCCATGCAGGAAGGACTCCTCACTCTGGACGAAAAGGCCAGCGACACGCTGACCGAATGGCGCGGGGACCGTCGGCGCTCAATCACCCTCAACCAACTCCTTTCCCACACCAGCGGACTCGATCCCGACGGCGATCTCATTTACCCGGCCCGCGATCAACTGGCCGCTGCCGTCGGCGTCCATCTCATCGACCCGCCCGGCAGCCGGTTCCATTACGGCGCGGTCGGCTACCAGGCTTTCGGCGAAATCCTGCGGCGCAAACTTCGGCTCAAGAACGAAAGCGTGGAAGATTTTATAAAAGACAAAGTATTCGACCCGCTCGACATCGATATTGCGGATTGGAAACACGACGACGCGGGCAATCCTCTCATCCACAGCGGCATCTCCCTCTCTGCGGAAGAATGGGCCAAATTTGGGGAATTCGTCAATCGCGTGAGAACAGGACAACAAAAACAACTACTTGCCAATCAATGGCTTACGATTTTATTTTCAGGCCATAAGGCCAATCCGGCGTATGGAATGGGCTTTTGGCTTAACCGGCCTCCGCCCGTCCCACGGCTCCAACCCATTTCCATCCTGCAACTGGCCATCGATGGCGACCAACTCTACCCCGGCGGCCCCAAGGATCTGATCGCATGCATTGGCACGGGCAAACAACGCCTCTACATGATACCGTCGCTCGATCTCGTCGTAGTCCGATTTGGATATGAGACCGCCTTCTCCGACGGCGATTTTCTGTCCCGGCTGCTCACAGGCAAACCACATCCCGACGCGCATACGCATTAACGCCGAATCACGCCGGTGGCGGAGATTCCCGATAGATCTCCGGCATGGTTGGCCGAAGCAGAACGATGAGAGTGCAGATTCCAAGTCCAGTCCCAAAGGGCATGTTGATGCAGTTGAAGCCGGCAATAATCATTGAAAAGAACCGATACTTCCGAGCACGAATGCATAAGCCGGATGCCAGATTGGCCACCAACGATGCCAGGCCCCAGACGCCCATGAAGAGGTAAAACCAGCGAAAGGCCCGAAAAAATTCAACGGGATCGAAGGGAGGCTGCTCCTTTTGCTGCGGCCAGGGATGCGAGAAAGCCGTGCTCATGATCAAATAGTGCATGTAAATGAACGCCATCCCGCCCAGCGCCAAACCAACCATCACGTAATGAAACACCTCGATAAGCTTGAGCTGATCCGAATCTCGGTTTGAAACAAAAGACGGCGGGTTTGGGCTCATAACGACTCCAGCACATTACGCGCCCCTCTCCGGCGAAAGCAACAGGCAAGCGCTTATAAACCCGAAGCAGGGAGCACTACCGAAATAGAAAATTGGCGATGAACCCAATAATCATCAGAACAACAATCGCCACGGCGGTCACCTTCCAAAGGAGTTCCTTTCCCCGCGGTTTGCGGGGCGTGCCAAATTCCTCCGCCGTGAATTCTTCGTAGTCGAAGTCCTCGCCCGGCAAATCGAGGCCGTCGGTTGCCCTCGTCTCTTCATTCCATCCCGATTTTTCACACGCGCCGCAATGGGGACAGGCCCTGGCTTTGGCCGGGACATTCTCGCCGCAAACCGGACAGGAAAAGCTGCTTTTTGAGGCCATGCGCGTATCCCACAAATAGCCCAGGTTGGAATCCCCCGCCAATGAGATTATTCCACGAAACTCATTCCCCGACAAAACGCTCCTGCGGAGGGCAGTAAAGCTTCACGAAAAATACTGCCGTGCGCAGCACCCTTCTTTCAGATAGCCTTTTGTTCATGTCGAACAACGAATCGCTCGCCGCCCGGGCCGAACGCGCGGCGCAAATTGTCAGCCAGCCCGACCTCTACAAAGTCTGCGAAGGTTGTGAATCCATCGTGGTGCAAGAGGCGACGACGTGTCCGAACTGTCACGGATATCGCTTTGACTCCGATCCGGAACGGGTGCGTTCCCAGGCCGAAATTTTAGGCAAGAGGCTTCCCACGTCCATCCCTCCCGGCGAATTGCACTAGGAATCGTGACCAGGCAAATCCTTGGTTGCAACGGCCCGGTTTTCCAGTTTACTGGTTGTGTTGGATTTAATCCCGAAACACCATGAGCCGCCAAACCATTCCGCTGAAATCCCGCGTGCGTTATGAAGGCCGTGTCCGGATCTTCGACCGCCGTGCGACCAAGGGCGCCGACCTCGAAAAACTTCCAGAGCCTCTCTGGTTTACAGTTGGGCAGATCTTGCGCTCCAAATTCCGCAAACCCCTCCTCGGCAAGCAAACCGGCAAGTCATTGCCGAAAGCGCCTTGAGCGTTACTTTGTCAATGGAGCGAGATAGATAAAGATGCTCGATTTGTCTTCCGGGCCGCTGGTTTTGCCATGATGCACCAGCAGGACGACGCCCTGGTCGGCCTTCAATTTTTTCGTCAGGCCAGTGAAATCCCCGGCATTCGCCAGGGGCTGAAGGGTACCGCGTTGCGCGCAGGCAATCTCGATCACGTCGCCCCGCAGAAGCCCCCTGACATCGGCGGGCGAACCTTCCGTCACGCCGGTAACAACGACGCCTGACGTCACCATGTCATCAACGCCAAATTTCTGACGGGTCTTGTCGTTCAGGTCCGTCACCTGGAGTCCGCTCAGAACGTGATCCCCCTGCGACGGTAGCACACCTTCGGGACTCGCCGGAACCTGCTCGCCGCCCGGATCGAGCGGAAGCGCCTGGTCAAGGGGCTCCGTCTCTTTCGGAAGCTCGGCAATCTTGACCTTGGCCGACCGGTCCGCTCCGGCGCGGATATAGTTCACCACCACTTCCTTCCCAATCGGTATTTGCGCCACGATCAGGCGAAGCTGGGCCACGCTGCTGATTTTGTGGCCGTCGACCTCGGTAATAAAGTCGACCGGATGAAGCTTGGCCGCATCGGCGGGAGAACTGCGCTGGACACCCGCCAACAGCGCACCGTGGTCGGAAGCAAGCCCCAGTTGTTCCGCCACGCCTCCGTCGATTTTAACCGGCAGCCGGACGCCGAGATAGCCCCGCACCAACCGCCCGTTCTTGATGAGCGCCTCGACGGTGTAACGCACGAGATTGCTCGGAATGGAAAAGCCGACGCCCTCGTTGCCCCGGGTGAACGAGGCGATCGCGGCGTTGATCCCGATAAGTTCGCCGTGGATGTTGACCAGCGCGCCACCCGAGTTGCCAACATTGATCGCGGCATCGGTCTGGATATAATCCTCGTAATTCGTCGAGTCGGGCAGGTCGCGCCCCTTGGCGCTGACGATGCCCTTGCTGACCGAGTCATCCAGGTTGAACGGATTGCCGATGGCGAAAACCTGTTCGCCCACCTCCACTTTGTCCGAATCGCCCCACGGCAGCGCGGGCAGATCAGTCGCGGCGATCTTCAACACGGCCACGTCCGACGGGGCGTCCGAGGCCACCACGCGAGCGGGAAAGGTCCGTTGATCGCCCAGTTGCACCTCGACGCCCTGGGCCCCCTCCACCACATGGTAGTTCGTCACGACATAGCCGTCCTTGCTGATGATCACCCCGGAGCCGTAGGAGGGCACGGTGGGATGAAAGCCGCGAGGCAGGCCCGGTATCCGGAACGGAAGATCGCCGAAGATCTGCGCGTGCGGGTCGACCGGACCGACGGCCGTGATCCGGACGATGCTCGGCGCGGCCGCGGCGACCACCCGGACATTTTCCCGGTTGATCTGCTCCAGCAACGGCACGTCATCGGAGGAAATCAGCCGCCGGGTTTGGGGCGTGAACGCCGCCTGATGAACATCCGCCTTCGCGACGGACGGATCGCCGGGCTTATCTGACGCGTTCGCCTTCGTTGCGGGCGGAGCTTGGTTACAACCCGAAAGCGCCAGGACAGAGATCATCACCAAGACGGGAAGGACAGATTTATTAGCCACAAAAGAACGCAGAGAACACAAGAGATTTTGAGAGAAAAAGCGGCCTGTTCCAGTTCCCCTCGTTCCCAAGTTGCACTTGGGAACGTTACCTGTTCCTCGCGAAATTCTATTTCGCGCTGGATGGTGGCCGCCGCCGTAAGGCGGTGGAGGCAGGGTCGATGTGGCCACGCCCTCACGGGCGCGGCTACGGAAATGGCAATGAAATTGCCTCTGCAAGCGCGTTCCCAAGTGCAACTTGGGAACGAGGGATGCGGAGATTATCGCCAACCAACAAAGTCGTTTCATACACAAAAAGAAGGCTACCTATTATAGCACGATTGCGGGGCCTTACTCAAAACTATGAATTAACAATCTGTCATCCTGAGCCCGTCGAAGGATCAGTTCGGTTGCTCTTCCTCGTTCCCAAACTCCATTTAGGAACGCAATTGTCCGCGCAATTCCATTGCTCTGTTTATGCAGCCTGACGTTGGGTCGGAAGATCGGCAATGGAGTTGCCTCAGCAAGCGCGTTCTCAAATGGAGTTTGGGAACGAGGGGAAAGCAGCTAATCAAAAATCCCGCTACATTTAAACGGAAGACAGGCAAAGGCCATCCATGTACCCAAAGCAGTTCCAGCGAGTTCAAAAAAAAGTACCCCGAAACCAATAGGGCCTACGAATAGCAGGCATAAAACAGTTAATAGAAGAGTGCCGGCAACGCAAATCCCCGACATTATTCGGACGCCCTTTTCAAGACTCGAACGCCTTCCTGACGGCAACACGAGCATAAAAAGACCAAGGGAAAAAACGGGATCTAAAAAGATTAGGACGGCACCGACCAAACTGTCTGGATTGTCGTTAGACATTGAGGGAAAGAGAAACATAAGGAAAAGCCCGCAGAGAAAAGGGAAATAGGCTAAAGAAGCCACCGCTAGTGGAAACGCCAGAATCCAGCGCAAGCTATTCATTTGTGCTTTCGCGGCACAGACCGCTACTCCTCCGTCCAATAAACCAGCCGTCCGCAATTGTCGCAGGAAACGAGGTGGTCGGCGGCGCGGGCGGAGATGACCGTCTGCGGGGTCATCTTCATGTGACAGCCGCCGCAGGCTCCATGACGAATCGGTACGACGGCGACATCCCTTTTGCTCTTGAGAATCCGTCGATAGCGCGGCAGCACGTCCTCCGGCACGGCTTTTTCGGCGGCGGCCTGCTTTTCCTCCGCGTCCATCAGCTCGGCGGCAAGCGCAGCGGTGCGTTTTTCCAAATCGGCTTTCTTGTGCTTCGACTTGTCCTGGAACAGGAGAAGTTCCTTCTTTGCTTCTTCCACCGCGGCGAGTCCCTTGTCGTAGGCCTCCATCAGTTCCAGCTCGGAATCCTCCAGCACGGAAATCTCCTTCTCCGCGTGCTCGATCTCATGATTCAGTGCCGCAAATTCCTCGTTCTTGCGCGCCTGCTGCTGTTGCGCTTTATAGCGCGAAATCGCGACCTTCTTCGACTCGACGTCGAGGTCGATTTTCTTGCGGTCCGCTTCGATTTGCCGCGTGTGGTTCTTGAGCTGGTCGAACTTCGCTGCGCGCGCCGCGACCTCTGCATCCACCGCCGCAATCTGGCGGGGAAGCGAATCGAGTTCGGCGGTCAGCGTCGCCACCCGCGCGTCCCGTTCCTGCAAAACTAAGAGCAACTCAACCGTTGGATTCGTCATCGTGTCCGTCACCTTAAATCACCCCCGCCCCAGCGCGAAGCCTTTTCCTTGATTTTTACGGGGCAGTTAACCGGGGCTTGCCGCCTCCGTGGTAGCCGCCGCTGGGGACAGCGGCGGCTACCATTTATTTTTCCAGATCGCCGGTACTTTCCATCTGCCTCTCGCACCACGCCTTCAGCTCCCGGGCCTTTTCGTGATGAGGTTCCATTTCGAGCGCCATCCCCAAGTCGGCCAGGGCCTTCTCGTAGTCCTTCTTTTCGGCGTGGCAACAACCCCGCAAATAATAGGCCACGCCCGGCCCGCCGCCCTCGTTGAGAACGAAGTTCAAATCCGTGAGCGCCTGGGCCGGAAAACCTTTTTCCCGGTAAATCGCACCCCGGACAAGATGCGCGTACATGTCGTCCGGGTTGAGTTCGATCGCCGCCGAAAAATCAGCCACGGCCAGGCCAAGTTCCCGCCTGTGCCAGTGGGCATGACCCCGCGCATAATAATAATCGAGGTCTTCCGGACTGATTTCAATCGCCCGGCTGTAGTTACGGATCACCCCCTCATCGTCGCCCTTGCGCATGGCGCTGGCGCCCTTCACCACGTAAGCCAGCGAATGCACCCAACGAATAAACGACCGCATGATGAATCCTGGTTACGGTCGTTTGGTGGTTCCCCTGTAGCCGCTAATTTGGCGCGGTTCGCATGGCCAATATCTTTTCCGTGTACTTGGCCAGCAGATCGAACTCGAGGTTGACGAGATCGCCCACTGCGCGCTCGCGCAGCGCAGTCACCGAGCGCGTGTGCGGAATGATCCAGACGGAAAATTCATCCCGCCCGACGTCGGCCACGGTCAGGCTGATGCCGTCCACGGCGATGCAACCCTTGGACACGAGATAAGCCCCCTGGGCCGGCTCGATGCCAATACGCAATTCGTAATCCTGCCCCTTCTGCTCCCAGCGGCGAATCGCCCCGGTGGCATCGACGTGCCCGGTCACAAAGTGGCCGCCGTAACGTCCTTGCGCAGGCAGGGCCCGTTCCAGATTAATCACGGCACCCGGCTTCGCAGCGCCCAAATTGGTGCATGCCTGCGTCTCCTCCAGCAGATCGAAGCCCAGGTGCGAGCCTTCACGCGACGTCACCGTCAGGCAGCAACCGTTATTGGCCACGCTGTCCCCGATCTGAACGCCTTCGGCGAGAGGCCCCGCATCGATCACCAACCGCGTTACTTCTTCCAGAGATAAAAGCGCCAGCACCCGGCCCGTCCCCTCAACAATTCCCGTAAACATGGATCAAACAAACTTCAGCTAAAAGATTTGTCGAGTTTTTACTGCATTATCTTCGGATTAAGACGCTGGATCAGCATGTTTATTAACAAGTTAAGACAAAAGTAAACAAAAAGACTAAATATATTGACTTTATGCTATCTACTTATGTAAATACAATAAAAGCAGTAACACTAATTTAGTCAAAAGCCAACAAATTAACCCCATGATTACAAATGCTATCACTTTTAAAAAAGAATCGCTCCCGCCCCTCGTCAAAGTCACCGATGTCGCCAAGCTCCTTTCCCTCTCACGATGTAGCGTCCATTCTCTGATCGACAGCGGCGATCTGGTGGGATCAAGAATAAATCCGCTCAAAAAACGGCGGAATCATGTGCGGGTCACGCGAAATAGTCTCCTTAAGTTTTACAGAAAACGCTTCGGCCATTCCTTGATCCTGGCCCTCGCGGACAAGTTTGAGCCATGACGCCTCTCCCTCAACCCCCGGCCGCCCCGGTCATTCAGACCCGCCAGCAGCTTGATGCCTTATTGGAAAACATCGCGCACCTGCAACGCGAGCGGGACGATCTCTGGCGCGCCCGGGAGAACGACCTTGCCGCCGTCCGCCAACGATACCGCGCCTCTCTCGCCGAGATGGAAGACTATCTCGTCTTGGAAACGAGTTGGGCCGAATCATGGGCGCTCGCGCATCCCGACGCGTTCGACGCGAACCGTTCGCTCGCCTGCGCCCACGCGACCATCGGGTTCCGTGCAACGCCGCCCCGGATCGAACGCGCCAGCCGCCGGTGGACCTGGTCGCGGATCGCGCTGACACTGGCCGGCCTCGCCTGGGGCAGGCGTTACCTGCGCATCCCCTCACCCGAGGTCGACAAGGAAGCGCTCCTCGCGGACCTCGCCGACTTGTCCACCATCGAGCTTCGCAATGCCGGCATCAAAATCGCCCAAGGCGAACGCTTCTTCATCACGCCTCACCCACAATTGGAACCCGCTTCCGAACACGACTGGCAGGAGGCCGCATGATTCTTGGTAGCCGTCGCGGTCCCTGCCGTCCGCAGGATCAACGGTGGCTTTCCTCTTCAGCCCTCTGCAGTCCTCCGCGCGAAACCTTTTCCCTCAGCGAGAAACTGATCTTTCGACAAGCTCAGCAACTGAGAAGAGTAGGTTCAAGCTTCGGGCGCGGGGGCCTGACCAGCCAGCGTCTCACCGACCTGAAAGCGGGTGAAGCGGCGGATGACGAGGTTCTCGCCCAGCTCGGCGATCTTGCTGTTGAGCAGATCGTTGATCGTCTTGGTGTTGTCCTTCACGAACGTCTGTTCGAGCAGGCAGACCGTGCTGAAATACTTGTCGAGCTTGCCCGCGAGGATCTTTTCGACCACGGCGGCGGGCTTGCCCTTGACCGAGGCGCTGGCGACGTCGCGCTCGACGGCGAGCAGGCTTTCCGGCACTTCGTCGCGCTTGACGTAGAGCGGCGTCGCGGCGGCGACCTGCAGCGTCACGTCCTTGACGAACCCGCGGAAGCTTTCGTTGCGGGCCACGAAATCGGTCTCGCAATTGATTTCCACCAGCACGCCGACTTTATCGCCGATGTGGATGTAGGAACCGATCACGCCTTCCCTGGCTTCGCGACCGGCCTTCTTCGAGGCGGAGGACGCGCCCTTTTTGCGCAAGATCGTTTCGGCGGCGGCGAGGTCGCCCTTGGCTTCGACGAGCGCCTTCTTGCAGTCCATCATCCCCGCGCTGGTTTTGTCGCGGAGTTGCTTGACGAGTTCGGGAGAGATTTCTACGGCCGGTGAGGCCGGGGCTGAGGTGGTCATGGGAATAACTGTAGTTGAAATGTTGAACTGAAAATTCAGCGGTCCCGCTTTTGCGGGACCGCTACATCTGAGAGGGTTAAGCCGAAACGCCGGTAAGCGATTCTTCCTCGACCGGCTTGGCCGAGTCCTTGCCGCCGGTATTGGACTTCGCGGAGCCTTCGATCACGGCATCGTTCAGCGCTTCGAGAATGATGCTGATCGAACGAATCGCGTCGTCGTTTCCGGCAATCGGGAAATCGACCAGGTCGGGATTGGCGTTGGTATCGGTGATAGCCACGATGGGGATGTTCAGGCGGCGCGCTTCGGCCACGGCGATTTCCTCGCGCGGCACGTCAACGATGACGATGGCGGCCGGATACTTTTCCATGTCCTTGATGCCGTCGAGATTCCGGTGCAGCTTCGCGTTTTCGCGACGCATCACGGAAACTTCCTGCTTCGGCATCTTGGCGGTCGTGCCGTTGGCTTCCATCGTGTCGATGGCCTTCATGCGGGCGACGCTCTTGCGGATCGTGGTGAGATTGGTCATGGTGCCGCCGAGCCAGCGCTCGGTGACATAGTAGGAATTGCTCTTTTGGGCCAGGTCCTTGATGGTTTCCTGGGCCTGCTTTTTGCAGCCGACGAAAAGCACCTTCTTGCCGCTGGAAGCCACGTCGCGCAGGAAATCCTGGGCCGCCTCAAGCTGCTTGACGGAGTAATCGAGGTCAATGACGTAGATGCCGTTGCGCGCCTCGAAAATAAAGGGCTTCATCTTGGGGTTCCAACGTTGGGTGCGGTGTCCGAAATGAACGCCGGCGTCCAACAGTTCCTTGATATCGACTCGATGCATGATGTGCTTTTCTCTGGTTTATGACTCCGGCGCACTCTGAAAGAGCCGACGCAGCTTCCGTTTCTACGGAATGGGTTTTTGTTATTATGCCGGCCAAACCGGCGTTTATTCTGGTTCCGCCGACCGGACAAGCCGATCAACGGGAGGGTTCACTATGGAGATTTGCCTGCCGAAAGCAAGCGAAAGTAAACCGATTTCAGAGGGTACCTTTCGCTCGTTCCCAAACTCCATTTGGGAACGCACTTGCTGAGGCAATTCCATTGCCGATCTTGCCTTTGAATCGGTTGAAGCAACAGAGTTGCGCCGACAATCGCGTTCCCAAATGGAGTTTGGGAACGAGCGAAAGTCGCCTTCCTAGACAACATCCTTAACTTCGAATTCAAAGCCGCCCACAAGCGAAGCGGCAAGATTATAAATGGCGACGGAGATCACAAAAAAGATGAAGCCGAGCAGGCCCATGAAAACGGGACCGAAAAGGTAAACGATTCCCATGATTTTGATCTGGGAATTGCCGAAAATGATCATGGGGATGCCGATCAGGGTGTAAAGGCAGCCTAGGAGCGTATAAAGCAAGGTAACGATCTTGCTCGATTGGAGGATGGAGATGCGGACGATTTGTTTTTTCATGATGCCGGATGGATGTGGGGTGATGGTTATTGAAGCGAAGAGCCTTTCTGTTTCTAGCTGGCGGTGGCACGAAAGCCACGGGATTATGTAGTCCCGTTTTGTCCATTCCACGCCCAAACCTGTCGGTTTAATCTTTTAGGGTCTAATTCCCCGAAGCTTGCGGCGGTTTTTTTTATTGTGGAACAAATCAGTGTCAAGCCGGAGGCTGACCCGCCAGATCGACATGGCGCGCGTCTTGCCTATCCGGGCGAGGTCTGACACATTGGCCTCATGCCGCAAAATCGCCCTCCGGATGACGATGATGTCCGTGCGGGTCTGGAAACCAAGTCGTTCCTTGCTCACCTGGAAGACCTCCGCTGGACCATCATCCGCTGCGTCGGCGCGCTGACGATCGGCGTCATCATCTGCGCTTTTACCACCAAATACATTCTCGATTTCCTTTACGTTCCCTACGAACAAACAGGGCATAGCCGCAAAGAGCTCTTCAACTTCAATGTAATCGACCCGTTTTCGATTCACATGGAGATCAGCATCTTCGGCGGCGTGATTTTATCCCTGCCCTTCATGCTCTATTTCCTCGGCCAGTTTCTTCTGCCCGCGCTGACGGAGCGTGAAAAGCGGTTCCTCGCGCCGATTTTCGCCGCGGGTGCGTTTCTTTTTTTGGTCGGCGTCACGATCTGCTACGCCTTCGTTCTCGAGGTCACGCTTAAATTCTTTTTCGCTTATAGTCAGTGGCTCGGCCCGACCGCAAACTGGACGGCAAAAGCGCTCATCGATTTTGAAGTGCAAATGTTGACGGGCTTCGGCCTCGCCTTTGAATTGCCCCTGGTCATTTTCGTCCTGAATCTCCTCGGCATCGTCTCCGCGGAGCAACTGGCCTCCAAACGCCGACATGCCGCGTTTTTCATCTTCATCGCGGCCTGCTGCATCATTCCCTCGACCGACCCCTTCGCGCTGTCGCTCCTTTCCGTGCCGATGTATCTCCTTTATGAAGCCTGCATCTGGATCGCGCGTATTGTCGAGCGCAAGAAGGCGGCAACCTCGTAATGGAGAGCGCCTTCCGGGCAGGATTCCCTCCCGCTTGCCCGATACTATTGCCCGCTTCAAAAACTCTCTGCTGGGTTTTTGGCCCGACAAACCGTAAAAAGCCGATGGTGGATATCTCTCCTGATTACCTGCAACGCCTGCGCTCCGGCGAAGAGGCCGCCTGGGGTGAATTGCACCGGGACCATTACCCCCGGCTCTGGAGCAGCGTCCAACGCATCCTCAATAACCCCTCCATGGCGGACGACGCCGTCCAGGAAGCCTTCATCAAGGCCCATCGCGATATCCGGCGCTTCGAGGGCCATTCCCAACTCGGCACCTGGCTTTATCGCATCGCCATCAACCAGGCGCTCGACACAATCCGGAAGAAGCAGCGGACAGATCGCTGGCTCTCTTTCCTCTCACCCCTGGCCGAAGACGAGAGCCAGCAGATTATGCCCGAAGGAAGCGTGGCGCCGGCGGTCAGCACGGCCTTGGAAAATACGGAACTCCGGGAAACGATTCTTGAGGCCATGGCCGAATTAAGCATCGAGCATCGCGCCGTGGTCCAGCTTCGCCTCGTTGACGAAATGAGCCTCGAAGAAACGGCACAACTCTTGCGGTGCAGACCGGGGACGGTGAACTCGAGGCTCCACTATGCCTGCGAGCATCTTCGCCGCAAATTGGCAAAACTGAAAAAGGCAACAGACTCAGGAACTTAGGCCGTGAAAAAGAAAAGAGAGAAAAAGAAAGAAAAGCTGAACTGTTTTGAACTAGCCAGCGTCATACGATTGGGTAGCCGGAAAGAAGCCACCACTTAACCATCTCCATGCACGATAGCGAACTAAAAAAACTCCTGCTTGAGACCTGCCAGGTACGGCCGGGACAGGAAAACCGCGCATGGTCGGCTCTCAGTGCCCGGCTCTATCGTAACCCGCGAACCCGTTCCGGATGGAGTTGGCTCTATTATCCCGCGTGGCGCGGGCTGGCCGTGGCCGCCGTGGCGCTTGCGCTGCTTATTCCCATCGTGGGGAGTTTCATCCTCGGCCCGCATCTTTCGCTCGCGACGGCGGACAGCCAGTCGCCGGGAATTTACGCGACCGCTTTCTATTCACGCTCAGCCGAGGCGCAGGTCGTCTGGCTGAACGGCATGGAGCCCGCCAGCGACAAGCCGACCTATCTGGACCCGACCACGGTCATCTCCGGACCGAAAGGTGATCCGAATAGCTTGTGAGGCGGCGGTTGGGCGGAGGCGTTGCGCCTTGTGTTGTGTCTGTTAAGAAGAGAAGCGTCATCTATTCATGCGACTGAGTTTTAGATTTCTGGTTTTAATCATGGCCTTTTCCGGGCTGGGCCTCGGCGCGGGTTTTGCCGGAGAAAAAGTCTGGGTTGGACTCTACCTGGCGGAAAACGCTCCGCCACGGCCGGAAGCTTTGCTTGCGCCCGAAAAATTGCACCATCGCCTGCACGAGGTCTTCGGTTTCAAACACTACGAGTTGCTCAAGGCGCAGGAGTTTGAATTGCGCAACGAATGGGAACAATGGTTCATGCCGCGGAGAGATTTCTTCATGCGCCTGGAACCGTTGCGCCGGCAACCCGGCGAGCCCAAATTCATCTACTACGAAATTTACCAGAACGGCTTTATCCTGGCCCACGGCAGGTACGAACCGAGTGAAGGCACGCCTCTCTTCATCACCGGACCCGATTTTCACCAGGGCCGTCTTATTCTCGTCCTCGAAGCGCGCTGATTTTCCGCGGCTAAAAGTGCCGCCGCATAAAAAAACTCCGTCATCCTTGCAAAGCCGAGGCGCACATCGGCCTACCTACACATTCTGGAACGCGGTTGCTATCCTCTCTAAGCAGCTCACAATCAAGCATAACCCGCCAGAATTCGGATTAACCCGGCGCTACTCCGGTGGTCGCATTACCAGTCGCAGTGATCGCATATTTAGTCACAATTTCGGATAAGGCGTTTGAATTCAGTGACGTGGAGAATCACTGGCAGGGGCACCATGGCAACAATCGCGATCATATTGGCAAATCCCAGAACAGTCCATATCGGCACGAAATGCCACCGCACGTTATCGCTCGGCAGACTTTACCGCTGGAATCGGCTCGGCAGTGACATTTCTCAACCACTTGGGCGGCGCGGGCGCATTCGGCGTCGTCAGCAAGTCCGCCCACGACTGGTCGGTCAACCTCTCCCCGAAGGAAAACTCGTAATATGGCAAAACTGCACCGTGCGTGAGGATCAATTTGCGGTCGTAGGGATAGAGTAGATACATCACAAGCGGTCGACCGATACCAATCTCCAATTTCTGCCCAGTCTGGGCATTGGTATAAATGTCAGCAATGCGCGGCGCGTCGTCGTGCACGTCATTGAATTCGTTGCTATCGTAGCCCATGAAGCTCGCTAGGGTGCGGCCAAAGTCATAGTAGAATTGATTGTCTGCATCGCTTAGCGGACGATGGTGCAGTTGCTTGTCCGCCAGTTCCTCGAGCTTGAGGCAAAGCGAGGCAAACTGCGTCCATTTTTCCTCCGCCTGATAGCCGCCGAAACTGAGTGCCTGGCGTTTGTCCGGACTCAAGTCGGCCCCGGGATTTCCCAGTTGATCTGCGAGCTTTTCCAATTCTTCCGGCGCATCACTATCGGACGCGGCCTTCATAAAGCTCGTATAGTCGGCACGCGCCAGAAACTCCTGTGCTGCCTCGATCACTTCCATATCGGAAGCAGAAGGTTTCACGTTGGAATCCTTCGCTTTTGCGGCCAGGTAGCGCCGATAGGCTGCCGCGCCATCGCGCAGCTCCTGTACGACCTCTTGGATGCCATTATCAAACGCACCCGCCTCGTGAAAAATTTGGCGAGACTTCAGCGACAGCTGCGCCATGCGATTAAAGAAATCCGGCACCGGCTCGACGAAACCTGAGGGAACAGTCTCCCCCATCCCCATTATGAGCACATTTTGCTTCGCTTGCAGCAGCCACACGTGCCGATCCTGCGCCCAGCCACCAAGGAATGTTTGCAACGATTTTTCGTGCCATGCGGACGAATGGAAAAGGTCCGGTGCGGAGGAATCGACCGGCTCAAAGAGAGTGGACAGGGCATTGAGGTAGTCGTCATAAAGCGTACCTTCTGCGAACGCGTTCTTGTCCTTGTCGATTTGTGCCAGCAGCTTCGCGTTATCCAAACCATAGAAGGCGCGGGCCGTCGGCGAGCCAAGCGCAGCGGCGACTTCGCGCCCGCTCGGGAATACGCCTTGGTGCAACTGCTCCGTGTCGGTGAACATCGCCGCGTCCGGCAACCGGTAGGCGGAAAGGATGCGGAACGTCCGCTCGGGTTTCGCATCCTTGTCCGCAACGGCGATCTCGTCGTTGATCTGCGGGGCGTGCGCGGCTGGATCCCCCCACGCACCGACCTTCGCCAAATCCGGGCGCAGCCCCGCGAGCTCTTGCGCATTCCATTGGCCATCGGGCACACTGGCTTGGACTTTATCGAAAACATCCGCATCGTCTGGAGTGCCCACGAGCATCTCCAGCGCTGCTTTCATCGAGCTGGCATTTTTCTCCGAGTTGTTGATCTCCTGCTCCGCGTTGAAGAGCGGCTTGTTCTGGTAGTCGTACAGTCCCTGAAAAAGCAGCAACCACGCGGCCAGTTCCTCATCCTTGCTGACGCGGAACGGGATGGCCTGTAGCCACGCTGTCGCGCGAAAGTACCGCTCAAGCGCGGCATGCCCGGCGTAAAGCCCGCGAGGCTTGAAACGCGTATAGTCTATCGCCTCAAATCCCGGATCAGGGGAACCGAGCCAGTCTGGTTTGCTCGTGCCAGTCGCGGCAATGACTCGCTGGGCCTCGTCGTCGATGGCCTTTTGAATATCGGGTGACGCATCGACCTTCTGGCCGCTGGAAAGCTCCAGCGCAACGCCCATCATCATCCGCACTCGATTGTAGGCTGCTTTGAGCAAGACAGGATCGCCAGTGAAGCGTTTTTGAAAAGAGGGCGTTTCCTTCCATGCCTCGATGAGGAAGGTGTTCAAGCGGCGAGCGTTCGTTGCTTCCAGAAGACGGACAGATTCTTCCAACAGTACGGAGTAGGTATTGGCGATGGCGTCGCTCGTGACGAATAGCTGCTCACCGCTAAGGTAAGGAAGAAAAGACTGTCGGCACGTGTTGCCCGTGACAACGAAGCCCTGTTTATTCAGCATCGCCATCTGCTCGTCGGTTAAGCCACTGGCGTGGGCGTCCTTCTGCCAGTCGTAGTTGGCCATCTCCAGCGGCGGCTTGCGGGCGTGGGGGTCCGCGCTTTGCGCGAAGACAGTGATCGTCGGCACGAGCAACGCGATGGACATGCCGGGAAGGATTCGCCACCACTTCACAGGCCCGATCTTGTTTCCTCGCGTCTGATAACGCAAGTATATCTCTATTGGTTTTTAGGCGCTGTAATGTAGGTGACGGCGGCCCGGAAAAGGCCTCGATTTCGTCTTGCGACCGCCGATTACGCTTAAAAATGCTGCGTAGCCTATCTTTTTAGGATACGCAGCATTTTTAAGCGTTCTAGTGCTACCGCTCTTTTCGAATTCGTGCGAAAACAGGTGCATGCCGAACATTCTATTTCTCGTCCCCAACCAAACCCGGGGCAGCCTGGCGGGTTGGAAATCATTTCCGCCTGCGACTTGCAAAAAATCCCCAAAAATCCTGTTAATCTTGTCAATCCTGTCTAAAACTTGCCCCTTCCCCAATTCCGTTTTTTTGGAAAATTTGGTAATTCCGTAATTCAGTCTCAACATGACCAGCAAGATTCTCATCCTCGATTTCGGTTCGCAATACACGCAGGTCATCGCCCGGCGCGTGCGACAATTGAACGTCTACTCGGAAATCGTCCGGTTCGACACGCCAGCCAGCGTCCTGAAAAGCCTACGCCCCTCCGGCATCATCCTCTCCGGCGGCCCGGCCAGCGTTTACGCCAAGGGCGCGCCGCAGCCCGACAAACGCATTTTTGATTCCGGTATTCCGATCCTCGGCGTCTGCTACGGCATGCAGCTTTTCGGCAAGTGGCTCGGCGGCGAAGTTTCCCCGAGCGCGCGCCGCGAATACGGGCGCGGTCATCTGCACGTCTCCAAGGTGTCACCGCTTTTCCAGGGCCTCGATGAGAAGCTCGATATCTGGAACAGCCACGGCGACAGCCTGAAAAAGCTGCCCAAGGGCTTTCACGCCATCGCCACGTCCGATAACTCGCCCTACGCCGCGATCGAGGATTCCAAGCGCAAGCTTTACGGCCTCCAGTTTCATCCCGAGGTCGCCCATACGCCGCGCGGCACGGAAATCCTTTCCAATTTCGTGCTCGGCATCTGCGGCGCGGAACCGAGTTGGACCATGAAGGGATTCATCGAATCGACCTGCGAAGCCGTGCGCCATCAGGTCGGCAAGGAACGCGTGCTCCTCGGCCTGAGCGGCGGAGTCGATTCGGCGGTCGCCGCGGCGTTGCTGCACCAGGCCATCGGCGATCAGCTTCAGTGCATCTTCGTCGACAACGGCCTGCTCCGCAAAGGCGAGCGCGAAACGGTGCAGGATGTTTTCGGGCGTCATCTCAAGCTCAAGCTGCTCACGGTCCATGCCAGCGGCCGTTTTCTCAAAGCGCTCAAGGGCGTCGCCGATCCCGAGCGCAAACGCAAGATCATCGGGCGTATTTTTATCGAGGAATTCCAGCGCGCGACGAAAAAGGTCGGCGCGGCGAGGTTCCTCGCGCAGGGCACGCTTTACCCCGACATCATCGAAAGCGTCGCCATCGGGGACAACCCGGCGTCGATGATCAAGAGTCATCACAACGTCGGCGGCCTGCCCAGGAACATGAAATTCCAGCTCGTTGAACCGCTGCGCCAGCTCTTCAAGGATGAAGTGCGGATCGTCGGCGAGACGCTCGGACTGCCCAAGGAAATCGTCTGGCGTCATCCCTTCCCCGGCCCCGGCCTGGCGGTGCGGACGCTCGGCCCGATCGAGGCCAAAAAGCTCTCCATTCTCCGCGAAGCCGACGCCATCGTGATCGAGGAAATGAAAGCGGCAAAATGGTACGACAAGGTCTGGCAGGCCTTCGCCGTGCTGCTGCCCGTGCGGAGCGTTGGCGTCCAGGGCGACGAGCGCACCTACGATTTCACCTGTGTCCTGCGCGTGGTTGAGAGCCACGACGGCATGACCGCCGACTGGGTGCGCCTCCCGCACGATCTGCTCGGGCGCATCGCCTCGCGCATCACCAACGAAGTGAAAGGCATCAACCGCGTCGTCTATGATGTCTCCTCCAAACCACCCGCCACCATTGAGTGGGAGTAATGCGACTGGTAATTACCTTCCCAAATCCTATTAATTCATCCAAAAAATTCCCCTGCCTTTTCCCCTAAAAAATTTGGTAATTTGGTCCTTTTCCTCAAAATCCCCATGTCTTCCCCCCAATCCTGTTAATCTTGTTAATCCTGTCCAAAACTTTCCCCTGCCTTTTCCCCTAAAAAATTTGGTAATTTGGTCCTTCCCCTCAAAATTCTCATGCCTTTCCCCCAATCCTGTTAATCTTGTTAATCCTGTCCAAAACCTTCCCTGAAAAAATTCCGTTAATTCCGTCAAAAATTCCCCTGCCTCCATGAGCACTAAACCCTGGCGCGTTATCCGCTACAACCAGCCGCACTTCGCGAAGCAGATCGCCGCACTTAACCGCCACGCGGAACCTTCCGCGACCCGCGCGGAAGCCGTCGCGGAAATCATCGCCACGGTCCGCAAGGAAGGCGACGACGCGCTGGTGAAATACTCGAAGAAGTGGGACGGCTTCGACATACCGCGCGGCGGACTGATGTTGCCGTCCCGGACGCCCAAGCCGGTTCCGTCCGTACAGTCAGCGGTTGAGTACTCGCTGAAAAATGTCCGTAGTTTTTACAAACTGCGCAAACCCCGCGGTTGGTCGCGCAAGAATCGCGAAGGCGCGACTGTTGGCGAAAAATTCGACCCGCTCGAGCGCGTCGGAATCTATGTGCCCGGCGGAACCGCGCCGCTCGTCTCCACCGCGCTGATGACCGTCCCGCTGGCCAGGGAAGCCGGCGTGCGCGAGATCGTCGTGACCACGCCGCCGCCCGTCAACGAAACGCTGATCTACGCCCTGCGCATGGCCGGGGCCACGGAGATATTTCAGGTGGGCGGGGCGCAGGCCATCGCCGCGCTGGCTTACGGCACGACCAGCATCGCGCGCGTCCAGAAGATTTTCGGGCCCGGCAACGCCTTCGTGGTCGAGGCCAAGCGCCAGGTCGTCGGGGCCGTGGCCATCGATCAACTGCCCGGCCCGAGCGAAATCGCGGTGGTCGCCGACGATACGGCCCGTCCTGACTTTATCGCCGCCGATTTGCTGGCCCAGGCCGAGCACGGCGCCGGCAGCCAGGTTCTTTTGGTCACGTGCTGCCCCAAGTTGCTCGCCGCCGTCGAGAGCGAACTGGCCTTGCAAGCGCCCAGGCTTTTGCGCGGGAAGCATCTTGCCGAAGTCCTCGAAAAAAACTGCATCCTGGTCCTGGTCGAGGACGTGGGCGAGGCCATCGGCATCGTCGAGGATTTCGCACCGGAACACCTCAGCCTCGTCATCAAGGACGCGCGCCAGTGGGCCGCGCACATCCGCAATGCCGGCGCTATTTTCATCGGCAATTTTTCGCCCGTGGCCTCCGGCGACTTCATCGCCGGGCCAAGCCACGTCCTGCCGACGGGCGGCGCGGCCAAGGCGTTTTCGGGCCTCACCATCGACCAGTTTTATCGCCGCACCAGCATCGTCGAATATCCTCAGCGCGCCCTTCATCGCGTCCGTGCGCATATCGAATCCTTCTGCGCGGTGGAACAGCTCGATGCCCACGCCCGTTCGGTCACCATCCGGTTTGATGAGGATACAAAATAAAATCTGAATTTTAGACAGGAGGAACATGAAGGACATGAGGTTGAGCCTTTTCAGAACTTTTTCTTCCATTCATGTGCCTCATGTCCCTCCTGTCTAATTTCCGCCTTCTTTTCCAATCCTGTTAATCTTGTAAATCCTGTCTAAATTTTTCCCAAAAAAATCCGTTAATTCCGTCAAAATTCCCCCTGTCTTTATGAGCAAAACACGCCTCGCCCAGATTCACCGCAAGACCGGTGAAACCGATATCCTCGTCAAGCTCGCGGTCGACGGTCACGGCGGCTCGCGGATCGCCACGGGCATTCCGTTCTTCGATCACATGCTGACGCTCTTCGCCAAGCATGCGCTCTTCGATCTCGACGTGCGTGCCAAGGGCGATGTGCAGGTCGATTTCCACCACACGGTCGAAGACGTCGGCATCGTGCTCGGACAGGCATTGGCCAAGGCGCTCGGTGACAAAAAGGGTCTTGTTCGTTACGGGAACTTCCTCCTCCCCATGGACGAAACGCTGGTTCGCGTCGCGCTCGATTTCAGCGGACGTCCCCTGCTCGTCTGGCGCCTGCCGAAGGGAACGAACCTCAACCGGTTGAAGGCGGGCGATTTTCCGGCACAGCTCACGGTCGAATTTCTTCGCGGCTTCGTCCAGCAGGCCGGACTCACGCTGCACGTTGAGGTTCTCTACTCGGACGAAACGCACCATCTCATCGAGGCGGTCTTCAAGGGCCTCGCCCGCGCATTGGAACAGGCCGTTCGCCGCGATCCGCGCGTGAAGGGAATCCCCAGCACTAAGGGGATGTTGTAATTATGGCTGCGGACGCCCTACCCGCCGCCGTTCACATGATAGATTACGCCTATTCGACTCAGGGCGTATTTTATCACGGAACAATTTCCGATTTGGACGGAACGCCCAAGTCTACTTGGACGATTTCCGTCAAAGATCATAAGTCCCAATTTGATCAGCCTATCGACCAAGAGACCTTCTCCTTTCTTTGGAATGGTATTGCCTCGTATCGAATATTTAAGGTTTCACTAGTACAGGGAAAGGACACGCCTCTCGATTTCTATCATTTTCAAATTATCGGCACCGCTTTTCGGAAAAATGGACAGGCTAAAGGAGAGAACTACATGATTTCGCCCTCCGAACCCGATCCTGAATACAAACAGTGGATTAAGAAATTGAACGTTCCGTTGGTTGCGCCGAAGAAAGAAACATTTTTTGAAAAGATGCGGAACACCTTTAAGTTCTCATCATGATCGGCATCGTTGATTACGGCATCGGAAACCTGCGCAGCGTGCAGAAGGCCTTTCAGCACGTCGGTGGCGAAGCGGTTTTTGTTCACACGCCGGAGGAGATTGCGCGCATCGAGGGCGGGCTGGTGCTGCCGGGCGTCGGAAATTTTGGCGATTGCGTGCGGAGCCTCGCCAAGTCGGGCATGTGGGATGCCACGCTGGCCTGGGCGAAATCGAAGCGCCCCTTCTTCGGCATTTGCGTCGGCTACCAGATGCTCTTCGAGTCGAGCGAGGAAGCTCCCGGCGAAAAAGGCCTCGGCCTTTTTGCCGGAGAAGTGCGCAAGTTTTCCGGCAAACATGGCCTCAAGATTCCGCAGATCGGCTGGAACACGGTGGCGCTGCGCCAACCCAACGCGCCGCTTTTGGCGGGCATCTCCGACGATGATTACGCCTACTTCGTGCACAGCTATTACGTTGCACCGAAGGACGCCTCGCTCGTCGCTTTGGAAACCACCTACGGCGACACGTTTGCCTCCGCCGTGGTGCGGGGCAATCTCATCGCCACCCAATTCCACCCCGAGAAAAGCCAGCGCGCCGGGTTGCAAATACTGAAGAATTTTGTCGCGCTCAGCGAGGCCGTTTCCGCGCCCGGCGCAAAATAAATTTATGTTCCGTCCGTGCATCGACCTGCATGAAGGCAAGGTAAAGCAAATCGTGGGCGGCACCCTTGGCGAGGGTGGCACCCCTGGCAATTCCGGCCTGCGCACAAATTTCGTTTCCGATCGATCAGCGGCATGGTTCGCGGAACTCTACAAGCGCGACGACCTGAAGGGCGGCCACGTCATCATGCTCGGCCCCAATAACGACGACCAGGCGCGGGCGGCGCTCGTGGCGTTTCCCGGCGGCCTGCAAATCGGCGGCGGTATCAACCTGCAAAACGCGGCTTCGTGGCTGGAAGCGGGAGCGTCGCATGTCATCGTCACGAGTTGGATTTTCCATGAGGGCCGGTTGAATTGGGAGCGCTTGGCCGAGCTGGTTAAGGAAATCGGCAAGTCGCGGTTGGTCCTCGATTTGAGCTGTCGCAAACGCGGCGACGACTATTTTGTCGTCACGGACCGGTGGCAGAAATTCACCGAATTGGTTCTTTCCGCGAAGACGCTGCAAAAGCTCGCTGAAAGCTGCGCCGAATTTTTGGTGCACGCCGTGGACGTGGAAGGTCTGTGCCTGGGCATCGACCACGAGCTCGTAAAAAAGCTGGGCCGATGGTCCCCCATTCCAGCCACCTATGCGGGTGGCGCAAAGACACTTGCCGATTTGGAGGAAACCACCCGGCTGAGCGATGGCAGGGTGGATTTGACCATCGGCTCCGCCCTGGATATTTTTGGCGGCAAGGGAGTGCTTTACACGGACGCCGTTGCGTTCAACAAGAGGCTGCGCGCTTCGCCTTGAACAGCCAATCGATGCCGCCAAGAAGTTCTCGCGCCTTTCCTGAGACCTGCTAATCAGTCACTGGACAACCCTGTTCAGTCATTATTGGAACCTCTGAAAACCCCCTATGAAAAAAGTCATTGTTGAGTTCATCGGCACCTTCTTCCTCGTCTTCACGGTCGGCGTGACTGTGGTCAATCCGGATGCAGGAGTCATCGCTCCGCTGGCCATCGGCTCCGTGCTGATGGTGATGGTTTACGCGGGCGGCCACATCTCGGGCGGGCATTACAATCCGGCGGTCACCTTCGCGGTCGCGATACGCGGTCGCATGCCTGCTTCGGAGGTACCCGGTTACTGGCTCGCGCAGATTGTCGCGGCGCTGGCCGCCGCGGGCGCGTCTTATTATCTGAAGGGACCCAATGCCGCTGCGGGCGCGCCGCCACCCGCCTATTATCTGCCTCAAATGGTTTTTGCGGAATTCGTCTTCACCTTCGCCCTCGCTTACGTCGTTCTCAACGTTGCCACGGCCAAGGCGAACGCCGGGAATTCGTTTTACGGCCTGGCGATTGGTTTCACGGTGATGGTAGGCGCTTTTGCGGTCGGCCCGATTTCGGGTGGCGCCTTCAATCCAGCGGTGGCCACGGGCTGTTACTCCCTGGGCCTTATTCCATCAGTCGGACAGTACCTGGCCTATATCGCCTCTGAATTGTGCGCCGGCGCGCTGGCCGCGTTTGTTTTCAAGGTGCTCAATCCTGAGGATAAATAAGGCGGCAAATAACGAAGAAAGTCAGTAGCCCCAACGGGGCGATCTAATCCCAGCCCGGCAACGCCCTGGGAATAGGATTCATGAGCAATAAAGCCCTGTAGGGGCGCTCTAAAACCCGCTTTAAATTGGGCCGCCCTTTCAGGGCTCTGTCGTTCGAGAAAAAGCATTCCCAGGGCGCTGCCCTGGGATGAAGTTAAGCCGCCCCGTTGGGGCTTCACGCGCATTTATCTACGACCACAATCTCGCTTCAGCGACTCGACGTCTTGACCAATTCCGGGAACGTGCAGTTGCGGCACTGGGAGCAATCGGTCTGGCAGTAGTCGCGGAAGACTTGGAGGAGTCCCTGCTGCACCAGCGCCTCGCGAGACTGCTTGGGCGTCAAGGCCGGGATCAACAGGCGTTGCGAAGCGATGCGGGCCGCGCCGTTGGATGCGGCGCGGAAGGTGCGGAGGACACGCTGTGCCGCATCCGGGTCTTCCAGCGAGACCATCGGCCAGAAGACGTTGATCAGGATGTCGTGCACGCGCTCTTCGCCGAGCAGGCGGCAGGGCGTATGCAAGGGTGCGCCGGTGAGAGTGGCGTGTTTCTCCCAAAACGGATCGCGGATAGCCAGGAGCGTCCTGCTGAAGCGTTCCGCGTCGCGCGCTTTGAGTGCAGCCAGCAGTTCCGGCACACGCGGCACAATTTGCGCCAGGGCGGCCAATCTCCGTTCAGGCCGGTTGAGCGGGCGCTGTCCGGCGAGCCGCCATTGGGTCTTCGGCAACAACGCGTAGTCGAGCGCACCGCGAGCTTTCCACCAGATTTCCCACAACTCACGCAACCAGGCGCGCGGTTCCGATTGGAGGCGCGTGACGCTTTCATTGGGCAAAAAGCCGGCCAGCCCGAAGAGATGAGCGAGGCGCGCCGCCGGCTCCAGCGCGCGCAGCTTGTTCCACGGCAAGCGTTGCGCCACGAGCCGCATCGGCACCTGGTTGGCGTGGAAGCCGAGCGCTTCGGCCAGCGCTTCGTGGAGCGCCTGCTGTTCTAGTTACCTAAAGTTGGTACAGTGCAGAAAGTCGGTACAAAAAAAGGGAAAATGGTACAAAAGAGGAAATCGAAAGCTGCTACTAAAAATAGGTGATTATCACACAATTCAACACTTGGTTGAGACTCATCCTCCTCAAAAGCTCCGGTAACACGCTACGAGCCTAAATCCATGCTCAGAACCGACCTAAGACAAGAAGCTAGCCGTCCCCAAGAAATCGCAGAGAAGATCGAACTCATGGGCTGGCACAAGCTCCGCCCCAGAGAAAAGACTCTCTGCCAAAAGCATATTCGTACAGTCCTTCGATATCTCAGCGCTGACAAAAGGAAACTGGTGGCTGCCATTCACAATGTCTGCCCCAGCACGCGCACGCGCCAACACGTGGGTAAGAGCTTCCTCATCGAGCAGCACAAAAGAAAGCTCTCTAATCGCCGGCGGGAACTCGGCGCACGTCTCACCAAAATGACATTGGCCGAAACCAACCGCTGGCTGAAGAGCGCAGTCACCTAATCAAGTAGTACTTCACAAAGAGCCGGCCCCTGCGCCGCTCTTTTTATGCCCACACGTCCACTGAAGTTAGCCGCGTTTATCGTTCCGTCACCTCAGACCCAGACCGCTGAACCCACCGGTCCTGCCGAAGCCCCGCGATGGACTCCCGTCTAACGCTACGGCGGGTCATGATTGACCACGCACAGAACCATTCAGACATTCTTTCGACAAAGGCAACGGAGTAATTTGCGCGGAACCACGAAGGGTACTTTTAGTGTTATCCATCGGATTAGGTTCGCTACGAAATTTTAAGACAGGCAAAGATCGGGATCTTCACCCCGTCCAGGATCAATCCGAAAACGACGGCTGCAGCGAATTCACCGGCTACAACGGAAACAGGCAGAGGTGCCATGGCGATCCCACCAATAGCCAGCGTCGAGATAATCAGAAGGTCGGCTACTGAGGACAATATCATCCATTGGGTCGGACGTAATCCCCACAGGTGACGGCGTTCACGAATGGCGTAAATCGTGGCCTGGCTGCCATAGACGATGGCGACGACTGAAAGAGTTTGTAGCGCTTCCATTCCGAGTCCCAATTCGAATTTGCCCACGGCCAGGATGATGGTGCAATACGCGAGAAAAAAGCCTCCCAGGATGACTCCTGCACTGGTAATTCTGCCGATTTGCCAGGCATTCGGCATCTGCGATGGCCGCACGCGATCCGTGGTCAAGGACATGGCGAGAAAGTCTCCCGTGATCATCACGATGACCATCAGCAAAGGCGTCAGAACCGCATGCCCGGTCATAACCAGACCGATGGCCAGTAAGAGTACCTGCGCTACCTTCTTGATCACGGAATTGAGCGCATAAGTGAGAATACGCTGGAACGTGATCCGGCCTTCTTTAACAGCGGAGACGATACCGCCAAGCCCGGCCTCGGTCAGTACGACGCCTGCGGCTGACTTGGCCACATCGGTTGCGGTTGATACGGCGATACCGATTTGGGCCTGACGGAGCGCAGGCGCATCATTCGCGCCGTCACCGCACATTCCGACCGCATGACCGTTCTTCTGGAACGCCTTGACGAGGTTATATTTTCCTTCCGGGAGAATGCTCGCAAAGACTGCGAAATCCTGTGGACTGACACGGTCAGGAATTGCTCCAGGCGGGCAGACAGCGCCTTCCATTCCCACGGCATGGGCGACGATGGTCGCTGTTGCCGGCGCATCGCCGGTTACCATGACGGTGCGTACGCCTAGGGCATGCAGTTCCGAAATGAGTGAAGCTGAATCCGTCCGTGGCGGGTCGCTGAGCGCGATGAGACCCATAAGCTGCATGGAGGCTGGTGGTCCCGCTGCCACCGCCAAGACCCTGAAGCCTTGTTTCTCGAGTTCGTCGGCTATCCCAGCCGCCGCAGGCAACGGAGCCGTTAGGCCGATGACAGCGGTAAAGGCCCCCTTGATGATTCGTTGTAATTCATCCTTCGCATCTGTTCCCGTCGCTTCGGACGTCTTCCTGGCCGAGTCAAATGGCACAAACATCGTCAGCTTCGGCAGATCAGATACCGGCTTTTTCGAAGCCGCAGAACGAATCGCCGCATCAACTGAATCCTGGCCGCCCTCAGAACTGGCAAGAGCCGCCAGTCCCAGAACATGGGCTTCGTCAAAGCCAGGCATCGGTCGAACACTGGTGACCGAAAGCTGGTTGGCGGTCAGCGTCCCTGTCTTATCTGAACACAAAACATCAATCGTTGCTGCCTCATCTACAGCACTGAGTCGTGTTGGAAGAACGCCCAGCTTGGCCAAAGCTCGTGCTCCCAGCGCTGCCGCCAAGGTGAAGGTTGCAGGCAGGGCAACCGGTATCGCCGCGAGAACCGAGGTGAGCAGCAGAGGAGTGATCTCACTCCACGGCATCGCTTGAACGTAGGCGTACACGCCAATGAGAAGGATCATGACGCCGTTGAAAATGGCCAGATTTCGTACGATCCGGAGCACGGCTTTTTCCTGCGAACTTTCGACGTGTGCGGTGCGGACAAGTTCTGCTGTTTTTCCAAATTTGGTGTGAACACCCGTCGCTATCACCTCGGCGGTTGCTTCGCCGCGTCTCACGAGAGCCCCTGCATAGGTATCCATCCCGGACCCAGCTTCAAGGGGCAAGGATTCGCCGGTCAGCATCGATTGGTCGAGCAGGACAGATCCCTCGACTAGATGCACATCAGCCGCAACCACACTGCCCACGGAAAGTTTAACGAGATCGCTGCGCACCAACTCAGTCGCCGGTACGGTCTTCCATTTTCCATCGCGTCGGACGGAAGCATTCAACGCGAGACGCGATTTCAATGCCTTGAGGGTGGCTTGGGCATGACTCTCCTGAAAATAAGCCAATGCTGCGTTAAAGATGAGGAGACCCGCGATGATTGCAGCCTCGGTATACTTATGCAGTACCACTTCCAGCACGATGGAGGCTTCCAGCAACCACGGGACAGGTGCCCAGAACTTGGCCAGGGCATTTCGAAATGGATGGACAGCCGTGTCCGGCGTTGCATTAGGCCCGTCCTTTTGAAAACGGCTGGATGCCTCATCGCTGGTGAGCCCGCTCGGTGCGGCTTTCTGAACGGGTTTTGCGGGTGCACCCGGAGAGGCAACTGCGGCAGCTTCAAGGGTACTCATAGCACAGTTGTTTATTTCCTGTGCTCGACCGCTTTCCCAGCGGCTGCGCCAAAACTGCCTCCAATAATTGCGCCAGCAACAACCCCGGCAGGCCCTCCGACCGCAGCACCCACCGCGGCACCAGCGATTGCGGTGGCGGTCATGCCAAGAACATCATCGCGCACGTTGCGCGAGCCATTCGGGTTATATTCAGCCTTATGTTTATTGAAGATGTCGATAATGGGAGCCGACTCGTCCACTTCGTATACTGCGACCAGAATCTTTCCCGCTCGAAGAGCATTGGCGTAATAAACCGCCTGAGCTTTGGAAAAACCACGCCCCTCAACCAAACTGGTGTCACCGTCTACGGCCTGCTTTTCGTCGGACTGAACCACCTGTTGAATATTCTTCTCGGGAATATTCAGCTCACGAAAAGCCAGAACTGCTCTGCCCGCATTTTCACGATTGGAGAAGATTCCGGCGATGATTCGACCTTCGTAGGTTTCAGTTATCGTCTGAGGCATAATGACCTTTCGTTTGTTAATCCCGATGCCGTTGGCGCGCACGATTAAGGCATGTGTACCAATTGTGAGGATACGCCGGAAAGTATTCGTTTCCATAGGGTGAACACCCCATAAGGGCTCAAGCATTTCAACCTGTGGATCGAGCGTCCTAAGTCCTCGCAGGCTTGGGAAGAAAGACCAGTGCGCCGCAACTGGTAAACAGAATGAGTCCGACGATAAAAAACGAATCACTGTAGGACATGATGAAAGACTGGGTTTGCACTTCGCCATTCAAGATCATCAATGCAGTGCCGTGAGCAGTTCTGGAATCGAGTCCTTTACCCAGCAGCATCGAGTCCAGTGAACTAATCCGCGCGAGGACCACCGGAGTCAGGGCGGTCACGGATTCGCCGATGCGCACCGAATGGAATTGCTCCCGCCGGGTGACCAGAGTGGAGAGCATCGCGATGCCGATGGAGCCACCCAGGTTTCTCATCATGTTGAAGATGGCCGAAGCCGAGCCGGTTTGCTGCTTGGGAATGCCCATGGTGGCCACACTGAGAAGAGGGATGAAGATAAGAGGCTGCCCCACCGCCCGGACGATGTTGCTGACCCTGAATTGATCCATGGCAAAGTCGCTATCCATGTAGGAATTCATCATACAACTCATCCCAAAAAGCAGCAGACCGAAACCAACCAGCAGTCGAATATCAATGAGACGCATGAGCTTGGGCATAAACGGGATGATAAAAAGCTGTGGGATGCCGACCCACATCAAGGTCTCGCCAATTTCCAAAGCGCTATAATGCTGAACCTGCGCCAGATAAAGAGGCACCAGATAAACGGTGCCGTATAGTCCGAATCCCAGGCAGGTCATGATCAAACTCGCGAAGGTAAAATTCCGGTGTCGAAAAACATTCAGGTTGAGGAACGGCTTTCTCGCGGTCAATTCACGGATCAAAAAAAGCGTGATGAAAATTCCTGCTATCCAGGCGAACCGGACAATGATCGGGTTTCCGAACCAGTCTTTTCGCTCGCCCTCCTCCAGGACATATTCGAGCGAGCCGAGACCGATGGCCATGGCGATAATCCCGAAATAATCGAGGCCCTTGAGCAGAGCGAGGTGCATCGGATCATCCTCGAGGCAAAACCAGATGATCGCCAGCATGACCAAGCCGGGCACGACATTAATGAAAAAGATCCACTGCCAGCCGTAGTTGTCGGTCAGCCAGCCGCCAATTGTCGGGCCGATGGAAGGACCGAACGTGGCGGTCATCCCGAAGAGAGCCATTCCAATCGGTTGTTTGGATGGAGGCAGGATTGTCAAAATGACATTGAAGGCGAGCGGAATCAGCGCGCCTCCGGTGATGCCCTGGCAGGCTCGAAAGAAGATCATCATCCCCAGGTCGGTGGAAAAAGCGCAGAGCACCGAGAAAATCAGGAAGCCGACGGCGCTGAAAATGAGATAGCGCTTGAGCGAAAAAATATCCGCCATGATCCCGCTGATACCAATCGCCACGATTTCAGCCACCAGATAGGAGGTCGATATCCAGGAACCTTCCTCAATGGAGGAACCCAACGCGCCCGAAATATCGTTCAAGGACGAGTTGGTGATCTGGATATCCAGCACCGCCATAAAGGCCCCCAGCATCACGCCAAAAAGCGCCAGCCAGTTCCTGAAACCGCAGGATCCTTCCGACGGACATTTTGCAGCTTCGGCCATGGCGACAGCTTTCCTGCGAACTAGGGTTGCGACTGGTCGGTTTGCAGATGGGATTGCTGGTCGTTGTGAATTTGCTGGTTCTGCGGCAGGCCCTGACCTTTGGGAACACTTTTCAGATCGACCGAGATTTCGACCGACAGGCCTGGTACCAAGCGGCTTTCATAGCCCCGCGTGCTCTCCTGATCAAAAACGATTTTGATCGGCACGCGCTGCACGATTTTCGTGAAATTGCCGGTCGCATTATCCGAGGGAAGCAAGGCGAAGGTCGAGCCTGAGCCCGGTGAGAAGCTGTCGACCCAGCCGTAAAACGTGTGATCGGGAACGGCATCCACATTGATGACCGCCCGCTGTCCCGGGAGCATATGGCCGATCTGCGTCTCCTTGTAGTTACCCAACACCCAGTCGTCTTGCACGATATCCAATAGCGCTCCGCCAACCTCAACCCGGTTGCCGAGTTCCACAGCTTTGTTGCCGACGTAACCATCGGTCGGCGCGCAAATGGTGCAGTAGCTCAATTGATCCAAAGCATCCTCCAGCGTGGCGCTATCGACCAGAAGCGCGGCGGCAGATAGATCATAATCCTGCTTCGAGATGGCCCCATCGCCCTTCACCGCCTTGATCCGGTCATCGTTGGCCTTGGTTTTGAGATAGTTGGCTCGGGCCTGATCGACTTTCACCTGATAATCACGTGGATCGAGCTTCACCAGCACTTGTCCCTGCTTGACGAATTCATTGTCGTCCACCAGCACGGCGACCACAGTGCCCGTAACCCGGGAGCTGATGTAGTGGAGATGGCCGGCCGTATAGGCGTCGTCCGTCGTCGCACGGTTGTTGGCATTAATGAGGTAAATCGTCCCCACTACGATCAGAACCACCGCAATCACAATCAGGAGCCCTATTTTGAAGGGTGTCCATTTGAAAGGCTTCGTTGGCTTCTTTTCCGGCTCCTTCCCAACGTCGCTTTTCTCCGCGCTCCTCTCGTCGAGCTTGTCGTGATCTTGGCCCACGCCATTCCGCTCCTGTTCAGGAGGGGTTTCGATTCGGTCATTATGCTCAGCTTGCGTCTCGGCCATAGATTCGACCCGTAAGTCGTAATGATTTTACCCCGAGAACCTCGCGGGCGTTATGGGGTACTCACCCCATGCGCATTCTTGGTAGATTCAGCGCCAGCATAACTTAGTCGCTCAGGAGGAGCGATGACTGAAGGGCCGGAGGGGGTAAAACCCACCCCCCGGCCACTGCCTTAAGCTTGATTACTTCCTGTGCTCGACGGCTTTTCCAGCGGCTGCACCAGCACCGCCGCCGACAACAACTCCCGCCGCCACACCTGCTACGGCTCCAACAGGGCCGCCAATAACAGCACCTGCTACGCCACCGGCAGCTGCACCGACAGCGGCTCCGACGGTCATACCCGCCACGTCATCCCGCAGATTGCGCGAGCCGTTCGGGTTATATTCGGCCTTATATTTATCAAAGATGTCGATGACCGGAGTCGGATCAGTGACTTCAGACACCACCACCAGAACTTTCCCTGCACGGATCACTTCGCCATAGTAAATGGCCTGGGATTCAGAGAACCCGCGATCGGACAGGAGATCGGTGTAGACCTCTTCGGCCTGGTCACCATCCAATTGAACAATGATCTCGATATCGTCTGAAGAAATATCTATTTCTTCAAAAGCTTCCACCGCCTTCTCAGCGTTATCTTCATTCGCGAATATTCCGCCGATGATCTGACCTTCGTATGTTTTATCTATTGTCTTGGGCATATTTATCTTTCGTTTGTTGTGTTACTGATTTGCTAATTTTTAAAAGTTATTTCCGACGAAATGTTCCAACCAGGAACCCAAGCAAAAGAGCGCCCGCAACGAGCTTCAAGGGATGCTCCTTGACGCAATTGCGCGCGAGGTCGAAGGCGTTGTTCACCTTGTCTTTTACAGCGTCAACATGAGCAGAGGCATGCTTCTTGACGTCCTCGACGATTTGTCCGGCGTCTTGTTTCAGATGGTCGGCATCTTTGATAATGGCGTCGCGGGTGCTGGTAAGTGTGTCTTTGGTCATAAGGGCCTTTCGGAAGAGAGAGTTTTTATAAGCGGGAAATCAAGCGTCTTAATGTGAGTTTTGGTCGCTGCGGTGAGTCATGTCCTTGCTGTCCGGGGACATCGTCGTGGAGGAAGATTCAGAGGAATGTCTTTCGTCACTGGCGCATCCGACGAGAGAGGCGAACGCGAAGGCGGCAAGGCAGGAGAAAATCAAGATCGAGGGGTGAATGGAAGTTTTTGTCATATTTATAAATATGACCCTACGCGAGGAATCAACTTCTCCAATGGGGTATAAACCCCATGACATCGGCGTGGATTCTCGGTGTAAACATCTGGCCGTGAAAACCGATTCCAAGAAGAGATCCTTGAGAGTTGGAAGATTTGTCACCAGCGTTTACGACGTCTACTTTCCCGGCGATCACGGTCACTTCGGCACCGATGCTGATCATGTCCCGGTAATTCCCGGCAACGATTTTACTCCTGATATTGGCCGCGCGGAGGGATACCAACGGCAAGATCCCACATCTGGCATGGATATTGGCCCATCCCCAATCGACGACTAATCAGACGAGAAAGATCACGATACCCGCAGCAATGATTCCAACGGGCCTTAATCCGTGATAAGGCCCCGTAAGGTGAACACCCCATAGCGTCCACTAGATTTACCGGCTTAGGTGAGGACATGAAAACCATCCAACAAAATCTAGTGCGATCCATCCTGGTTGCTCTCTTCGTTGCCGTCGGTGCGGGTCGCACCATGGCATATGACCATGACGACAAGGGTTGGTTCGACAATCAACATCACCATCACGCGTTTATTCAGCATGGCGGTCATCGCGGCTATTGGGACCACGATAAAGGCGGAGCCCGCATTTTTATCAACATCTAAAAAGGCCTGGTCAAATAACCGCAATCCACCTCGGGTCAATTCAACCAACAATCGCCGTCCATGACGGCAAAACAAGAAAGTATACAAATGAAAAATACGATCCGTAATCTGAGCAGCCTCACCTTTTTAGGTGTGATGCTGTTCACCGCGAACATAGCCATGGCGCAGTCTACTGCTCCTTCCACCACCTCGACCACTACGACCACGACATCTTCTGATGGCACGGTTAGTCAGTTCAGTCCGGACACCATCGTCGTTAAATCGACGACATCAACCACTCCGCTTAGTTACTCGTACTCAAAGACGACAACCTACGTTGATGAAAACGGTAATGCTGTTTCGAGTGAAACGGTAAAATCGGGTGCTCCTGTGACCGTCTATTACACGCAGGACGGCGATAAAATGATCGCCACCAAAGTCATCGTGAGAAAAACGACAACCACGACAACTCCGGCCCCCTAACTTGGGTGCATGGGTGCGCTTGCACACGCAAGCGCACCCTCTGCTGGGGATAAATCAAAATTATGAAAAAACTCTTACTTTCCTTCCTGCTGGCCTCCGCAATCGGAGCCTTGTCCAGTTGTGCCTCTGATCGGCCCCAGACAACGACGACCTCGACGACTACGGAAAAAACTACCGTCCATCCCGCAAATCAGTAATCACGAACAATAAGCTTTTTATGGGGTGAAGACCCCACTGGCAGTCGCATCTGCGAATACTATAGTAACTATTATGAATCTACTCGTTGTTTTAATTGTGTTGATGCTCCTATTCGGGGGCGGCGGATTTTACCTCGGTGGACCCATGGTCGGCGGAGGTGGGTTTGGACTCATTTTGCTTGTCCTTTTGGTTCTGTTTTTTACCGGTCGCCTGGGCAACCGATAACACTGGATGAAGCCTAGATGGGGATGCTTGGAGCCTGCAATACCCGTCGTGGTGGACACGAAACTGGCCTCGCATAAATAAAATGGATACGAATACCCTCTTGGCGACCGGTCATATTGCTTTGTGGCTCCTGATTGCGGGACTGTTCTTTCCTCGCTTGACTCTTGTTATCGCGTGGTTAGCAGGTGCCTATCCTCCAAATACGCTGCCCGTTCTTCTTAACTTTATCTCATGGCTTTTCTTGCCGCGTTTTTTGATGGCCTATTATATCTATACCGACGTGGGCCTAAATAACCTTTGGTTTTGGGCTTATGTCGCTCTTGGAGTTACCGGGTTCTTTGGAGAGACCGGTTATGTGCATCGGCGGGTTACCCGCCGGACAACCGTGAGTCGAGATGGCACTACAACCACGACTGTCGAGGAAGAAGAAGTATAAATCACATCCAAATCGAAGGAGGAAGGGGTTTGTGAATCTCCTTCCAGATTGGGAACATAGAAAAAAGAACAGCTATGAATACACTCGAAATCAAAGGCTGCCGGAACCTCACCAAGAGCGAGCTAAAACAGAAATGGACCAAGCTCGAAAATGATGATCTCCAATACGTCAAAGGTAGGGGTGATGAGTTGCTCGGCCAGCTTCAGAGGCGCACGGGTAAAACCAATGAAGTCATTGAAAAAGTGATCAAGGATGCGTTTCCCTCCCCAAATGGATTTTCGAGTCCAGCATGAGCAAGCACCACCATCATCCCAACGAAGGGCGCGGCGATGGCGGATCACCTCGTTCGGTTCGGGATCATCTGCACCACAATTTGTTTTTTTACGTCGCGGGCGTTTTCATTCTGGTTGCCCTGCTGGCTTTTATATTTTCAGGCAATCTGTCCTGGCAATTCAGCGCGTCATCACCCGTACAAGCGCCGTTGATCGACGGTAAAAGATAGAGACCGCTCATCGTTGAGGATAGACCCTATTGTGGCTGCGATGTTCAAGCTTGAACGATTACACTTGGGTAACTGACAACTCGGAAAGTTTGGTTGCGATCTCTTTGATCGGCAGACAGTAATCGACCGCATTTGCCTTGAGAGCCGCGATGGGCATCTCCGGACTTTGGGCCTCTTCAGGTTCCTGAGCGATCGTTGTTCCGCCTGCCTTCCGAATGGCGAGAAGACCTGCCACCCCGTCATGCATGGTGCCACTCAAAATAACGCCGATTGATCGGGCCCCTTGAGATTTCGCGGTGCTTTCAAACAGCTCGTCAATGGAAGGAATCCAGAGTCCCCTCTTTGGGGCATTTAGTTCGGATACGCCTATCGTCTTCGCGTTCACAACGAGATGCCGTCGCGGTCGAGAGACGTAAATGCCCTTTTCTATTGATTCTCCATCTTCCACAAAGCGCACGCTGTGGCTGTCACATGCCGTAAGGATTTCATCGAGCAGGCTATCAGGGCCTGTGTGCAGAACTATATACATGGGTACCGGTGATGGTGCGGGCAGGGCTTTGACGAGCTCGCATAATGCCTTCACTCCTCCCGCAGAAGCGCCGACTACGATTACGCGCCACGTCGGTCTCATTGATAAATGATGACATATTCTGTTTAGAAACCCCTATGGGGTGAATACCCCATAGAGCTACCGGAGACTCCTGGCTTATCGTGTGAGCGTGCGCTCCAAAAAACGCGAGATGCTGCACCCACTATAATACTGAAAGAGTGGCTGGTCTGCGCAGGATGACTACACTACCGATTGCAATCCAACCGGCCAGAACACGGCATCGGTGGTTTCGTTGGGTTTTCATGACCTTGGGTGTCGTGGCCGTCGCCCTCATCGCATGGATTATTTTCCATAAGAAACCCGCCGCAACGCCCAAACCTCCTCCCGTCCCTGTATCGGTGGCCACGGTGTCGACTCAGGACATTCCGGTTACCATCACCGCCCTGGGTGCGGCTCAGGCCTGGACGAGCGATGCCATCCTCGTTCAGGTCAGCGGCATTCTCCTCAGCGTCGATTTTGTCGAGGGAACCAACGTCAAGGCGGGGCAGCTTCTGGCGCAGATCGATCCTGCGCCCTATCAAGCAGCGCTCACCCAGGCGCAGGGGACGCTCGAACGCGACCAGGCGCTGCTTGCCAACGCGCGCATTAATCTCGCGCGCTATGCCGTGCTGGTGGCGCAGGACTCGATCGCCACGCAAACCCATGACGACCAGGCTGCGCTGGTGAAGCAAGACGAGGGAACCGTCTTGCTCGACCAAGGTGTCGTGGCCACCGCTCAGGTCAACCTTAACTGGTGCCACATCACCTCCCCGATCGACGGGCGCGCGGGTGTGCGCACGATTGATCCGGGTAATTACGTGACCCCGACCGCAGCGACCGGCAGTTCGACCAGCCCGGTCGGCATCGTCATTATCAATCAGATCGAACCGATCGCGGTGACGTTTTCAGTTCCCCAAGGCGACTATCAGCTTCTGTCGAAAGTTTCCAACGGCTTTCGCAAGCCTCTGGCGACAGAAGCTCTGAGCCAGGATACGGGCGCTTCATTGGGAAAGGGCGAACTGAGCATCGCCGACAACCGGGTTGATCCCGCGACCGGTTCCGTCGAAATGAAGGCGCGCTTCGAGAATACCGGCGATCTTCTTTTACCGGGTCAGTTCGTCAATGTTCGGCTGACGCTCCAGATTCTTTCAAAAGCCACGACGATTCCCGCGGCGGGGGTAAACGTTGGCCCCAACGGCACCTTCGCGTATGTGGTCGCAGCCGACCAGACCGTGTCGATACGACCGATCAAGGTTGGCGAGACCGAGGGCGTAACAGCGGTCGTTACCAGCGGTCTCCAGCTCGGAGAAACCGTGGTCACCGATGGACAGATGACTTTGACCACAGGCTCGTCAGTCAAAGTCATCGTACCCCCGCCAACCAATCCGCCCACTCCGTGAACCTTTCGAGCCCGTTCATCCATCGTCCGGTTGCGACCACGCTGATTGCGATGGCATTCCTGCTGGTGGGAATCGTCGGCTATGTCAATCTGCCTGTGGCGGCGTTGCCGAACGTGGACTTCCCGACCGTTCAAGTGAGCGCTTCTCTTCCCGGGGCCAGCCCCGAGACCATGGCTTCGAATGTTGCCACGCCGCTTGAGCGCCAGTTTTCGCTCATTCCTGGCATCAGCCAGATGACCTCGGTGAGCTCGCTGGGCTCGACCAGCATCACTTTGCAGTTTGAACTCACGCAGAACATCAACACCGCCTTCGAGCAAATTCAGGCGGCGATCACGGCGGCGAGCGGTCAATTGCCCACCAACCTTCCGAGCGCACCCACTCTGCGCGAGGTCAATCCGGCCGATGCCCCGATTATGATCCTTTCACTCAGCTCCGACGCCCTAACGCTCGCCCAGGTCGACAACTATGCCGACGTTATCCTGTCGCAGAAGATCTCACTGATCGATGGAGTGGGTCTTGTCACCATTGGCGGACAGCAAAAGCCCGCCGTTCGCATCCGGATCGATCCCCGCAAGGTCGCATCCATGGGACTACAGATCGATAATGTCCGCGCCCAGATCGTCGCCAGCACCGTCAATGCTCCCAAGGGCGCGTTCAAAGGGCCCCTGCAGAATCTCACCGTCTACGCCAACGACCAAATCCTCGACGTTTCGCCGTGGAATCAGCTCGTGGTCGGCTATCACAATGGCGCCGCGATCCGGGTCAGGGACCTGGGCGACGCCATTCAGGACGTGGAGAACAACCAGCTTGGTGCCTGGGCCTTCCCGGGCAAGGCCAATACCGATTCCACTTTGAAAGGCGGTCAGAGCATCCTCCTGATCATCTACAAGCTTCCCGGGGCCAACGTCATTCAGACGGTGAACGAGATCACCAAGGCGTTGCCCGGTTTGCAGGCCAATATTCCGCCGGCCATCACCATCCACGTTCTGTCCGATCGGACGCAGACCATTCGCGCTTCGGTCAGTGACGTGGAGACAACTCTGCTCATCACCATCGCCCTGGTGGTGGCCGTCATTTTCCTCTTCCTGCGCCATGTGCTCGCCACCCTCATTCCCAGCGCGGTGATCCCTCTGGCTCTCTTGGCGACCATGGCGGTAATGCTGCCTCTCGCGTACAGCCTCGATAATCTGTCGCTGATGGCCCTGACCATCGCTGTGGGTTTCGTGGTCGATGACGCGATCGTCATGGTGGAGGTGATCTGGAAGCGCCTTGAAGCCGGTGAGGCCCCGTTGGAGGCTGCTCTGGCGGGTTCCGCCGAAATCAGCTTCACCATTCTGACGATCTCGATTTCCCTTATTGCGGTGTTTACACCACTGATGTTCATGGGCGGCGTGGTCGGTCTGCTCATGCGTGAGTTCGCCGTCACCCTTGCCGTGGCGGTGATCCTGTCCCTCGTCTTGTCGCTGACCTTGACGCCGATGCTGTGCGCCCTCTTTTTGAAGGCCCCCGAACCGGCCTCGAACTTTTTTACCCGGACGTTGGAGAAGGGCTTTCGCCATCTGGAAGACGGCTATGCGCGCGGTCTGGATATGGTCCTACACCACAAACTGGTGACGCTGATCTTCTTTTTGTTGACCATGGCGGCGGCGATTTGGCTCTATGCCACCGTCCCCACCGGCTTTTTCCCCCAGCAGGATACGGGCTTCCTCAGCGGGGTTATGATTGCCTCTCAGGATTCGTCTTTCATCAAGACGGAACAAAAATTGCAGGATGTCGCCAAGGTCGTGAGCCAGGATCCGGCGGTTGCCGGGCTGGTCATGTTCATCGGCTCGTCCAGTTCCAACCAGGCGAATCTCAGCATCACCCTGAAGCCCAAAAACACCGGACGGAAGGCGACGGCTGATCAGGTGATCACGAGACTTCGTCCCAAGCTGGCCGAGCTCGTCGGGGTGCAAACTTTTCTTCAGGCGGCGCAGGACATCAATGTTGGAGGTCGCGCGGGACAGGCACAGTATCAATACACCCTGTCTGATTCCGACTTGACCGAATTGAATACCTGGACGCCCAAGCTGCTCGCCGCTCTGAAGGAGGTGCCGGAGCTCACGGACGTCAGTTCCGATCAGCAATCGCAAGGCCTTGCGGTCAATCTAACCATCGACCGCGATGCCGCCGGGCGATTCGGCATCACTCCGACGAACCTGGACGCCGCGATCTACGAACTGATCGGCCAGGATGAGGTTGCCCAGTACTACACGTCACAAAACAGCTACCACGTAGTCGTAGAAGCTACGCCCGAGTTGCAGGCCACATCCGATCTTTTCAATTCGGTTTATCTGCTCTCGCCTCTTACGGGGCAGAAAGTCCCGCTCTCGCTGTTCGTGAAGGTCGGTCCTCCGGCAACCAACAGCCTGACGGTGAACCATCAGGGTGAATTTCCCGCTGCCACCTTGTCGTTCAATCTCGCCCCGGGAGTGGCGCTGAGTCAGGCGACGCAGGTGGTGCAAGCCGCGCGTGACAAGCTGGGCGCGCCGAGAACCCTCACTGGTTCCTTTCAGGGAACGGCCCAGGCCTTCCAGCAATCGTTGGCCGGTGAACCGATTCTGATCGGCGCGGCCCTGCTCACCGTCTACGTCATCCTGGGCGTGCTCTACGAGAGTTTTATTCACCCTTTAACCATCCTTTCGACCCTGCCCTCGGCGGGATTGGGCGCGCTGCTGGCCCTGATCGCCGTAGGACAGAACCTCAATGTGATCGGCATTATCGCCATTATTCTCCTGATCGGAATCGTCAAAAAGAACGGCATCATGATCGTCGACGTCGCCCTGCGCCTTGAGCGCGAACAGAATCTCACTGGCGAGGAGGCGGTCCGCCAGGCTTCGCATCAACGCCTGCGCCCCATTCTGATGACTACAGCTTGCGCGGCGTTGGGCGGTGTGCCCATGATCCTCATGAATGGTACCGGCGCGGAATTTCGCCAACCTTTGGGCTATGCCATTGTGGGCGGACTAATTGTGTCGCAGGCCCTCACCCTGTTCACCACGCCGGTGGTTTACATCTACCTTGATCGGCTGCGTCGCCGCCGGCAAGAGTCCGCGATGCCAGCTACGAAACCAGACGCTAGTCTAAGCAACCAACCCGTACCTGCGACACACCATTAGGGCTTTGCTTCGCCGTTTTTCTTTTTCCATTCCTCGTAGGTTACCCGCGGCATGCTGAAAAAGGCGTCGCGTGTTTTGACGTAGGCGCCTTTTCCGTTCATGCGCCCAATGGCATGCAGCTGCTCGGCGCGAATGTAAGGTCCAGCGGGATCGATGAACTGGTCTTTGACATGCATGGCCACGACCTGCCCCAGCACAATCCGGGAGTTCCCGATTTCCATCGTGGTGATTTCGCGACATTCCAGTGCAGCGGGGGCTCTTGCAATTCTCGGAACGGAAACCACGAGCGACGACTCGGTCTCGATGCCGGCTAATTTTAGCTCGTCCACGCCTTGCGGAAAATCGATGGCGCAAAAATTCATCGCTTCGGCGACATCTTCGTTGACGACGTTGATCACGAATTCGCGGGTGTTGCGGATGTTTTGCGCCGTATCTTTTCCAATAATTTCCTTCGCAGGCCGATTAGCCACGCCAATCGCCACGACGGGAGGATCGGTGCAAACATAGTTATAGGCGCTGAACGGAGCTGCGTTCAGACGGCCCTTGTGGTCGTGGCTGGTGATCCAGGCAATGGGCCTGGGTGCGACCAAGCCAATGAGAAGGTTGTAAGTTTGGTGGTTGCTGACTTTGGAGAGATCGAAGTCCATAAGGTTGTTTTAGAATCTCAACGTAATTCAAATCGCGACCTGCGCGAACCATTCCTGTCTCCATGGGGTCAACACCCCATAGCGCCGGACAGAGCCGTCATCGTACGTTTATGGACCAATGAGGAACATCTTTAAGCTCTTTCTTTTACTGTTTGCGCTCACCAGCACTACCGTGTCCGTGCGAGCACAGGCACAGGTATCAGCCCCGCCCCCGGCGCCCGCCAATCAGACTCTTTCCGATGCGCAGCTTGACCAGTTGCTGGGCCCCATCGCGCTTTATCCCGATCCCTTGATTGCCGAAATCCTGCCAGCGTCCACCTTACCCACGCAGATTGTGCTGGCCGACCGTTATGTCACCGGTGGCGGCGATCCCAACCAGATCGGCCAGCAACCGTGGGACGCCAGCGTGCAAGCGGTGGCCCGTTATCCGAGCGTTTTGAAATGGATGGATGACAACCTGGGTGAGACAACCGAACTGGGACAGGCCTTTCTCGATCAACAGCCTGCGGTCATGGCTTCGATCCAACGGTTGCGCGCGACGGCTTCCAAGCTCGGCAACTTGCAAACCACATCCCAGCAACAGGTGACCAATGACGATGGTGACATCGAAATCGACCCGGCGGACGACCAGGAAATGTATGTGCCGGTTTATCAACCGGACCAGGTTTATGATGACGAAGCGGATGGCTCGCCCTTTATCACCTTCGGTATCGGTTATCCGATTGGCGATTGGCTGGATGATGATTTTGACTGGGGAAACGATGATCTCATTTACTGGGATCAGGGCTATTCGCGGCCAGCCCATTGGTGGCATCAATCGCGAAGGCAGCGGAATAACGGCCACACAAGGGTCTGGCATCAGAGCAATCGCTCGAACACGGCTGCGACGAATCGTGGCGACCGAGGCTGGGGCAACAACGCACCGGCTCCGGCTGCGATGAGGACGGAACTGGCGCGCCAATCTTCCCAGCAGAATGAGCGGGCCAATGGCGATTCACGAACTGCGCCCGATGCGGCCAGAATCAGGCCCGATGCAGCTTTTACGGGAGGAGAACCGGCGCACCAAGCTCCCCAGCAGAATGAACGCGCGCTCGATATTCCCCGTTCCACGACGGCTCCAGTTGAACATAATCAATCCTTTAATCGGCCGGAATCAAACGGCGCGCTCATCGGCGTCCAGAGTACGCACGATACCAGAACCTATAGCGACCGTGGCCAGCAAAGTATGCGCGCATTCGCTCCTTCGGCGCAGGCTACCCGCCCACAAGCCGCCTTCCATTCACCATCGGCCTCGTCCGGCGGTGGTGGGCATGCAGGGGGCGGCGGTGGCGGGCACGCAGGAGGCGGAGGCGGTGGCGGCGGCGGTGGACATCACTAGATCGAATCCCAGAAAAGAATTGAACCTTTGAACCGAATAAACCCCATGCAGATATCCCCGCTGATGAAACTCAACTCCTTCTCTCTGTTACGCCGGATTTGTTCCCCGTCGTTCCTTCTTGCCCTCTTTGTGCTAATGAGACCAGTTAGCATCTGGGCGGCGGACGAACAGAACTTCGCTTCGCCTCAGGACGCCGTCAACGCGCTCACGATCGCCGCCCAAAATCATGACGTGAACGCCCTGCGTTCAATTTTCGGGCCGACACGAGAGGACTTGATTTCGCCCGATGTTGTTCAAGCCACCGATGAATCCAAAAAATTTGTTGAGCGGCTGACGGAAAAGACACAGTTAATCAACCATTCGGATTCCAATGTCACGCTGGCCATTGGTTCGGACGCCTGGCCATTTCCCGTTCCGCTGGTGAAACAGGACGGCAAATGGTTCTTTGATACCGTCGCCGGCAAGCAGGAGATTCTAGCCCGTCGTGTCGGCCGGGACGAAATCGGAGTGATCAATGTCTGCAATGCCTATGTTGCCGCGCAGCGCGAATATGCCAGCCAGGATCGCCTGGGAGACGGCGTGCTCGCTTATGCGCAGCTTTTGCACAGCACGCCCGGCAAACACGACGGCCTGTTCTGGCTCTCGCAAACGGGCGAAGAGTTGAGTCCGCTCGGTCCCTTGATCGCGGAAGCTCATGGGGAAGGTTACCATCAAACGGCTAAAATACTGAATGATGAGCAGGCGCCCTATCACGGTTACTATTTCAAAATCCTGACCAGCCAGGGAAAACCCGCACCGGGTGGCGCGTACAATTATATCATCAACGGCCACATGATTGCCGGTTTTGCCCTGATCGCATGGCCGGCAGAATGGGGCAATACGGGTGTGATGACTTTCATCGTCAATCAGCAAGGCAAGGTCTATCAAAAAAACTTTGGCTCCTCGACCTTTGATATTGCCAAGGGCATCGCCACTTATGCGCCCAATGACACATGGACTCCGGCACAGTAAAAGATAAACCGGACGATCCCGCCTTACCTTTTAAGCACTTCGGCAGTGATTTTAAAGGAATGAAGCCGGGCTTCATGGTCATGGAAATGTCCCGCGACCATGAGTTCGTCGGGCTTGGTTTCCTCAAGAATGGTCCGGAGTTTGCGTTCAACAGTTTGAGTTGAACCAATGGCAGAATAGGCCAGTGCCTGCTCGATCTGGGCTAATTCGAAATCAACGGCGTAGTCGGTGATATCGTCGATAGGCGCAGGAACCGGACCGGGCGTCCCACGACGGAGATTAATGAAAGCTTGCTGCACGGAAGTGAACTGGCGGCACGCTTCCTTGTCGGTGTCCGCAGCGAAAACATTCACACCGATCATGGCATAGGGTTGCTCAAGCTGCCGGGACGGTTTGAACTTCCGCCGATAGATCTCCAGCGCCTGCATCAGATCGGCCGGAGCAAAATGTGAGGCGAAGGCAAAGGGCAGTCCCAACAAGGCGGCCAGTTGCGCACTAAACAGGCTCGAGCCGAGCAGCCAGATCGGCACTCGCAGGCCGGTGCCCGGTACGGCCTGAATTCTCTGTCCGGAGTGAAGAGGTTCGAGGTAAGCCTGAAGCTCCTGCACGTCCTCTGGAAAATGATCGGCGCTGGCGACGGGATCGCGGCGCAGCGCCCGCGCGGTGGCCGGATCGGTGCCTGGCGCACGTCCCAGCCCGAGATCAATACGATTGGGATAGAGCGAAGCCAGAGTCCCGAATTGCTCGGCGATAATCAGTGGAGAGTGATTGGGCAACATCACTCCACCAGAACCGACGCGGATGGTTTTCGTTCCACTTGCCACATAGCCAATCACCACCGCCGTGGCAGCGCTGGCGATGCCGGTCATGTTGTGGTGCTCGGCCAGCCAATAACGGTGGTAACCCCAGCTTTCCGCATGACGGGCCAGATCGAGGGAATGATGTAGGGCGTCGGCAGGGGTCGCGCCTTCCGCAATGGGAGAAAGATCGAGAATGGAAAAGGGAATCATGGTAGGCTTGCTCAATATAATTTGTTCATGGGTAAACGCGAATGTTCGAAGTTGGACGCGCTACACCTTCCCCTTCGGTTCGGCGGGAACGCCTCCGGTTGGGAGGAAATCCGGCAAATCAAGCCGCGCCACACCGATCCGGTTGTCGGCCATTCCGTAATAAACGTCGAAGCGATCTGGTAAGCCAAGATCGTCGCGACGGTCAATACCGGTGGGGAATACGACGTTGGAGATGACTCCGAAACGTTCCTGCGCCAGCATCGGTGTCAAGATCGGCTTCGCTGAACGATACAGGACTTCGTCGGGGTGTTCTTTTGAAAGCACCATGACCCCGGCCGAGTAGCACAAGGGGTGTATATCGTTGTTCAGTTCCTCCATTTCACTCACTCCGTGGTAAATGATCATCCAGCCGTGCCGGGTCAAAATGGGCGGTGTGCCTGCCCCAATTTTCAATCGTGCCCAAGGAGCGACTGGAGCAGCCAGGCGGTAATGCGAGTTAAACAGGCCAAGATGCTGGGCCTCGTGACCTTGAGCAGGCATTGGGCAGTAGGAAATCCAGATGCTTTCATGGTCGAGATCAACCTCGCGGAGTCCTTCATGGCAGGCGGTTTCCTCGGGACGAGTGCCGGGAAAAAGAGGACGATGAAGGAGGGCCATTTGCATTTTCCCGGCGTGATTGGGAATAGCGACAGGGAAGAGGCTGGCATCCTTGTTGTTCACATGGACGAAATCGATGCCATCATAAGGAGCAAAGGTCGCGAGTCCCAGTCGCTTCCATTGAAATAAATCCTTCGAGATGGCGAAGGCTATCCGTGGGCCGATGGATGAGAGCGCCGCATACGCCATCACATAAGACTTGAGTGGTTCAATAAATGTGATGCGCGGATCCTCGCAGCCACCGCCCCCATGAGACATTCGCTCGTAATCGGCTTCCGGCTCAAGTGCTATGCCAAGCCGCTCGACTCCGCACGGGTCGCCATCCTCGTTAAATTTGACGCGGGCAATGCCGATCCGGGAGTAATTGCACTGTGCAACGAGCCGTGGAAACAGGTAAAGATGGCCGTCTGGGCCTCGAATGACTCCCGGATTCAGGACGCCTTCGATTTCCTGTGGATTGCCGGGCTCTGGTTCCATGAGCATTCCCAGGCGCTGTAATTGAAAGCCACTCATCAACCCTCCTCCAGACAAGCGAGGATCGTTTCGATTACTCGCTTAGACTCATGAGGATCTTTAACCTCGATAGACAGAGCGCCTGCCTCTTTTGCAGGATAGTCGTTTCCGCCGGGAAATAGGGCATCCCCAACAAAAATCATCTCCTGAATGCCTATTCTAAGTACGTCCCGCAGTTTTCGAATCCCATAGGCTTTGTCGATGCCATGTTTGGTGATGTCAATCGATGTCGTGCCGCCCAAGCGCACGGAAAACTCGGGGATAAGCTGATCAAGGAGCGCTTTGGCCTTCTTCCGTTTGGTGAAATCCGGATCCCATTTTTCCTTTTCTTCCAAAGGTGCCTGCTGACCTAAGGCGGAAAATGTTATCTGGCTGCCCCGGTCTTCAATAATTTCTCCCCATGTTTGCTTGGCTTTAAGTTCAGATGAATCGATTACCTGCCTCAAAGAACTGATGATCTTTGTCTTTTCAACATCGGTGAAATCTTCCGAATAAAGCAGTTCCCATTTTGAGTCATATTTGTAGAACTTGGTTCCACAGGTTGGAAGGAGGGACAGATTCTTCAGGCGTTCGTCGTGCGAAAGATTGGCGAGCACCTGTTTTTCAAACTGCGACCAGGCACCGCCGGAGATAACAGCCACTTTCACAATGCCGAGAAGAGAATTAAGCAATTCGCCCATTTCGGCATCGATGGATGATTTGCTTTCGGCCAGAGTCCCGTCCAAGTCAAAGACAATGAGCTTTTTCACGGGTCAGAAAATTTCCGGCAGCAAAATTTCCAGCACCGTGACGTTGCCATTCGGTCGACAGGAACACGCTCCGACCACCGCAGGAAGGAGCAACACGTCTCCTTGATTGAAGAGATAATTGACGCCTGCATGCTCTAACTCGCCCTTACCCTCGATGCAAACCAGTATGCGGCAAGTTCCCTCAGCGCCCGCGACAAACGGGAATTCTTCACTGACTCGCCACACTCCGAAATGATCGCAATGAATAAGCCTTTCCCATGGAAGCGGCTTGGCATCGTGAATCAACGGAACAACGGGACCAATGGCATCTTGTGTAAAATTGATGCAAGCCATCGCTTGATCGATTTGCAGCGGTCTTTTCTGGCCTGTCTTGGGATCGACGTGATTCCAGTCATAAAGACGAAAGGTTACGTCGCTGTTTTCCTGTACTTCAAAAACGACCACGTCACTCAAAGAGTGAACGGTTCCGGCTCGGATAAAAACTCCTTCGCCCACTCGAGGCGCGAAGTTAGCCAGTTGCTCGGACACCATTCCATTGGTGATCGCCTGTCGCAGAATCTCTGGCGTGGTACCCGGCTTCAAGCCGGCATAAATAAGGGCTTCGGGGCCTCGTTCCAGGACAACCCATGCTTCGGTTTTCCCGGTGTTACCTGCCGGTATGAGCTCCTTATATGCATCGGATGGATGCACCTGAACCGAGAGCCTTTTTTGGACATCGAGGAATTTTAATAATAGAGGGAACCTGGTATAATGCCCGGCAAGTTTTCCAAGCATCTGGTCTGGCAACTGATTGAGCAATTGCTGAATGGTTTGCCCTTTGAGCGGCCCATCGGCAACGAGACTGGGATGATCATCGCGGTCGCTGAGAAGCCAAGCTTCGCCAATTGGTCCTTCACCGGGCAGCGGAGTGGATAGCAGGCCAGCCAAACGACGGCCACCCCAAAGCCGATATTGATAGATGGGTTCGAATCGTAGGGGATAGAGAGGTATACTCACTTTATTCCCCTTCCATCGCCGCGGGGTAGTTGCCCTGTCGCGCGGCCCGATTGCATTTGGCTCGATAATAAAGAGCGTGCTGCGCCAACTGCACATGAGCCTCCTGACCTCGCCAAACCTCCAAAGCCGGTTGCTGGATGGCGCGGGCAAATGAGAACGCGAGGGCCCAAGGCAGGCGCCCTCGGAATTGAGAATTCATGGCACTTAACCGGGCGGAGGCGAGTTCTCCGGATTGGCCCCCCGATAAGAAGGCAATACCCGGAACTGCTGCGGGGACAGCGCGCAGAAGACACTTCACTGTTGCCTCGGCGACCACATCAACTGTTTCTTGCTGGGGACAGTCCAATCCCGGAAGGACCATGTTCGGCTTCAGGATCATGCCTTCCAGCATGACTCGTTGTCCGTAGAGTTCGTTGAAAACGTTTTGCAGGACTTCCTCTGTTACCTCGCAACACCGCGTCAGGGTGTGAGAACCGTCCATGAGCACTTCGGGCTCGACGATGGGGACCAGGCCAGCTTCCTGGCACAATGCGGCATAACGGGCCAGTGCCTGGGCATTTGCCTTGATGCAGCTCCGGCTGGGAATGCCATCTTCGATGGTAATAACCGCACGCCATTTGGCAAAACGGGCTCCCATTTGAAAATATTCCGTGAGTCGTTTGCGCAGTCCGTCCAGACCTTCGGTGATTTTCTCTCCGGGATGCCCAGCCAGATCCTTCGCCCCAGCGTCAACCTTGATGCCGGGAATGATTCCCGCATCAACGATGACCTTGAGAAACGGTGTGCCATCCTTCTTCTGCTGGCGGATCGTCTCGTCGTAGAGAATCACGCCATTAATGCACTCGTTGAGCCCCGGAGTAGTCACAATCAACTCCCGGTAAGAGCGCCGGGCCTCTTCGGTCTGAGGAATTCCTAACGCGGCAAAACGTTTGTTACAGGTGGGGGTACTTTCATCCATCGCCAACAATCCCTTGTCGCCGGCGACCAGTGTTCTCGCGGTGTCTATGAGCGGTTGTGTGTTCATTTGGGATTGCTCCACTTCCAGTTCTGGATTGCCGCATGCCTTGGCTGTGCTCGATGGGCTTAGCATGCTTCTGGTACGCTCTACCAACCGCAATCATCCACTTAAATCATTCCTGAATCTTGAGCGCGACTTCCGGATGTCCATTAGCGTCCGGCTTGACTCCGTTGGCGCGTTCCTGGCCCAATCCCATGGTCAGCGCCGTCATACCTGCGAGCCCGCCCAGTTGCATGCTTTCCACGGCTGTACTGGGAACGATGACGATGGTGGAGTTTTCCTTCAATCCCTCATAAAGCATATTCATGGCCCGCAAATGAAAGGCGATCGGATTGCCTTCATAGCTTTTGCCAGCTTCGGCAAATTTCTCCGCAATCTGACGCTCGGCATCACCTAAAATCACTCGGGCCTGACGCTCTCTTTCCGCCTGGGCCTGCATTGACATCGCGTCTTCCAGACCTGAGGGAATCAAAACATCTTTTACTTCGACGGAAATGACATTGATGCCCCAAGGTTCGGTGCGCTCATCAATAATCTTTTGCAACAGGCTGCTAATTTTGTCCCTGCCTTCCAACATGTCCGAAAGCATGGTTTTGCCAATGACATCGCGCAGTGCGGTTTGGGAAGCCCAACTTATCGCGCTTTGATAGTCAGCGACATCCAGGGCCGCTTTCTTGGGATCGACAACTTTCCAGAACAGCACGGCATCCACATCCACGGGCACCGTATCTTTGGTCAGCGTCTTTTCCGCTTTAAAACCGGTTGTGATGACACGGGTGTCGATCCAGTAAGGAATCGCATCAATCACCGGAATGATGAAAAACAGGCCCGGACCCTTCAGCGCGTGGAATTGACCCAGGCGCAAGATCACGGCCCGATCCCACTGATTGGCAACCCGAATAGCACAAGAAGCCACTGCCGCCAGGATAAAGGCCACGGCTCCAACGCAGCCAGCCGCCACATTACCGGCCACGCTATTGACGACGTAGGCGAAGACTGCGCCAATGCCAAAAATGATGATGAATATTAATGTTGAAAACGAACTGTTTTGTCTCATTTGAGTTATCTCCGTAGTTTTGCTCCTTGGTAGGAAGTGTGTTTGTCCAGACTCTCTCTAATGGCTGTAGTCTGTTTCACGGGAAGATACTCCCCATACCGTTACCTGCGCTATGGGGTCTAACCCTACTGCGGATGGATGTTTGCTTCGGATTTTTATTTATCCTGCGAAAAGATGACCGCTGTGTAGGGCCCGATGCTGATTTTTCCAGAACAGGGCAGACCATCAATTCTTTCCTCATGAGCCTCGACATCAGGGGTGGGATGATTGGCAAAGCTTGGGCCGTAGTTATGCGAATCACTGTTAAATCGTGTCTTCCACAAACCAGCCCGCGGAAAACCGACGATATAATCATCACGATTTTGATTCGTCATATTCACCACGACAACGACGCTGTCGGTTGGGCCTTGCTTGTCCCAGCGATGGAAAGCAATGATCTTGGCTCCGTCGTCAAAATGATAGAGATGGGTATTTTGACCGCACAATCCCCTCGTCACACCCGAAAGATTGCGCCGCAGGGCGATCATATCCCGGTACATTCCGAGAATACCGTGTTCGTCCTCGGTTCGGGACCAGTCGATCGGGGCTTTATCCTGGAACCAACGGTCTTCCAGCAATTCCTGCCCCTGAAAAAGCATCGGAATGCCAGGAGAAGTAAGCACCAGTGCACCGGCCAACGTTGAGCGCTTCTTGGAAAACCAACTGTCCACATGACCGGGCCAGATTTCCTCCGGCACGCGGGTCCGGCCATTCGCAACCTCGTCGTGTGATTCGGTAAAAATGACCCGCCGAAAGGCATCCGGATCGTAGTGATACTGAATGGCTTTGCTGACTCCCCCTAGATCGCGGGAGGCATCATCAAGAGCAATTACAGCCCGGCGCACCGGGTTCACAAATTCGCTGTCCCATTGCGCGTTGAAACCGGCACCCCCCGCTCCAACATCTTTGGTGACCCAGGCGTTATTTTGCATACCCTCGGCGATGGTGATTTTACTGGGGAACCGTTGTTGGATTTCTTCATTGATCCACTGCATCAGGCTCCAGCCTTCGGGAATATCATCAGGCGTATCTTCGTTCCGGCCTTCAATATTTCGAATATAGGGTATCGAGTCCCAGCGTAAGCCGTCAACGTGGTACTCCTCGAACCACATCAGGGCATTATCGCGCAGATATTGGCGCACTTCACCCCGGCCATAATCGGGGCGTGTGTCTCCCCAAGGAGTGTGCGAGCGGCGATCGTTGTAAAAATAGATTCCGCCCTTTTCGTTTTCACTCCAACCGTCAAACTGCCACAAATCAAGGTCCGAAGGGCCAAAGTGGTTGTAAACGACATCGACGATGACCGCGATGCCATGCTCGTGGGCCGCTTTGATAAGTTGTTTAAACTTATCCGGGCCACCGTAAACGCTCTTAACGGCGAAAGGATGAGAAGGATTGTAACCCCACGAAAAGTCGCCTGGAAATTCGGAGACCGGCATCACTTCCACGGCATTGATGCCCAGTTCTTGAAGATAGGGCAATTTGTCCATGGCACTCTCGAACGTGCCCGGCTGTCCCTCTATTTCGACGTTAAAGGTGCCAATGTGCATCTCGTAAATAACCAGCTCATTTCCCATGGCCATGTGAAAATTATCCCCACCCCAGTCAAAGGCCTTGGGATTGTAGATAACTCCATTGCCAACAGAATTGGTCACTTTTCGGGCGTAAGGATCAATGCGAGAGAGGGGACCCTTCGGACCGTGAATCAAGTATCTGTACTCATCCCCCGTTTTTGCTTCCGGCACTTCGATAAACCAGTAGCCGTTCTCCTCGCTCATAAGAGGTGTTGAGGTTTTGCTCCAGTCATTGAAAGTTCCACTCGCAAAAACTTTTTCGGCGTGGGGTGCCCATACGCGAAAAGCCACGCCGTCTGCACCGGGTATGGCTCCCATACCGGGATGTTTTTCGGCATCAGTTTTGTCTGACATTTTCTTTTCCAGTTTTCATCGCTGCCACAGGATTCGTGCGTCTTCCTGTGGAATCGCGACACCATCATGACGCGGTACCACTCGTGCCGTGTAATCTGTTGCCGGACGATCCGCGGGCACAGTCGCGCTGTAAACATGGCTGCCCGATGCGCCGGCAGGTTGGCAAACGCGTTTCATCTCCTGGCGTATAGGAGGACTGCCCGCGATTCCGTTGGCGTAAAGTTCGACCTGCACCGCGTTGGGGTCGAGGTCGCTAAGACAGACATGAACCTCAAACGTATGGTGCCCGTCATGAGTCTCGATCTTGACTTCGCCGAAATGCAGCTTGGCCCAGTCCTCTTCCAGACGGTGCTGCCAATTGACGATTTGCCTGCCGATTGCGCCTTTGTTAGCCACGCGCGAACGGGATGCGGCAGCAGCCGGGAGATAGTGTTGCTCGGTGTATTCGCGCACCGCTCGGTCAGCGGAAAAACGTGGCGTTAATTGCGCCATACTTTCCCGCATGCGGGCCACCCAGGCCAGCGAAATACCGTGTTCGTCGCGGGAGTAGAACTCAGGAACCACCTCACGCTCGAGCGCGTCATAGAGCATCCCTGCTTCGGCGCGGTCCCAGTCTGGATCGGTGCCATGTTCCTGGCCGTCGCCAATCGCCCAGCCTAGATCCGGGAGATAGGCTTCGGCCCACCAGCCGTCCAATTCCGAAAGATTAATGCCACCATTCACCAGCACCTTCATACCACTCGTTCCACAAGCCTCCCAAGGCCGTCTCGGGGTATTAATCCAAACGTCCACCCCCTGCACCAAGTGCTGCGTTAATAGCATATCGTAGTCGCTCAGGAAAATAACATGGGGCTGGACCTCGGGCTGGCAGATAAAATGGATCCATTCCTGGATCAAGGCTTGCCCGCCCCGGTCATCTGGATGGGCCTTGCCCGCAATGATAATTTGCACCGGGCGCTCTTGATTGGTTAACAGACGAAGAAGTCGCTCTCGGTCGTGCAGCAGCAGGTTCGGCCTTTTGTAGCTCGCGAAGCGACGGGCAAAGCCGAGAGTCAACGCGTTAGGATCGAAGATGTGCTTCGCCGCTTCAACCGCCTCAGCAGGTCTGCCGGAAACCGCCAGTTGTCTGGATAATCGTTCGCGGGCGTATTCGACAAGAGACTTTCTGGCGGCGACGCGCAATTGCCAAAGGCTGGCGTCGGAAACGCCGCGAATGTCCTGTTCCAGGTTATCCGTCGTCCCCAGCCAGCGATCCTTGCCGCAAGCTTTTGTCCAAAGATCGTCGGCGGCCGCCGAGTCCCAGGTCGGCATGTGGACTCCATTGGTTACATATCCCACAGGGACTTCGTCTGCTGGCCAGCGGGGAAAAAGAGGCGCAAAGAGGCTTCGGCTGACCTCTCCATGCAGGCGACTTACACCATTCACCGACCCACTCCCCCGGATGGCCAGATAAGCCATGTTGAAACTTTCCGACGAGTCGTTCGGATTCTGCCGTCCCAGGGCTAGTAAATCGTGCGGGGTGATTCGGAGCATCTGCTCGGCATAATGACTGAGGTATTGCTCGATAAGAGCCGGAGCAAACCGATCGAAACCGGCGGCCACCGCCGTGTGGGTGGTGAAAAGGTTCCCTGTTCGCGTCGCGGCCAGCGCGACATCGAAGGGCTGACCGGACTCTTGCATGAAACTGTGGGCCCGCTCCAACACGGCAAAGGCCGCATGCCCTTCGTTGAGATGACAAATGTCGGGTTGGATGCCCAACGCCATCAACAAGCGCCATCCGCCGATCCCGAGGAGCAGCTCCTGTTTGAGACGCAGTTCCGGGCCGCCGCCATACAGTTCGCTGGTGATTCCTCGATGAGCAGGGAAGTTTGCCGCATCATTGCTATCCAAAAGATAAAGCTTTACCCGGCCGACCTGGACCTGCCACGCGCGCAGCCAGACCGAGTAACCGGGCAAGGCGATTTCCAACCGTAACCACTCACCGTTCGCTCGGCGCAACGGTGTGATCGGCAGCTGTCCGGGATCGTTATAGGGGAAGAGGGCCTGTTGCGCTCCGTCCTTGTCGATGATTTGGCGAAAATAGCCTTGCTGGTAGAGCAACCCCACGCCGATCACCGGCACGCCCAGGTCGCTGGCGGCTTTGAGCTGATCGCCGGCGACATTGCCGAGTCCGCCGGAGTAAATGGGCAAAGCCTCGCTTAACATGAATTCCATGCTGAAATAGGCAACGCAGGTCAATTCAGACTGCGAATGATTTTGCTGAAACCACGCGGGCGTCTCCGCCGCGTGATGCTTGGCTTGGAGCAGATCGTCAATATTTTTGCGGAAGGTAGGCTCAGCTAGAACGCTCTCTAGTTTTTCCCGCGAGACCGTTTGCAGGACCACCCAGGGGTTCTGCGTGAGTTCCCACAGCGTGGGATCGAGCTTTCGCCATGCGGTGTCGGCACCGTAATTCCACGACGAGTACATATCCAAGGCCAACTCCGCCAAGGTATCGAATCCTTCAATCTCGGCGGTAAGAAGGTTGTTCTGTCTGTGGCCGGTCATAACGCTCGTCCGTTAGGTCGGAGTTGACGTGATCATTTATCCTCTTGCTTCTGCTTTTTGGCGGCCTGAAGCATCTGATCATGCTCGGCTTCCAGCATGCCTTCTTCGACCAGCCTTTCGTTAACACTTCTCCCTTCGTCATCTTCTCCGTCGATGGAGGGAACAGTCACAATGTGTCCGGTTGATCCAGGCATCGAATCCCAACGTTCGGATTCGGGAGCCGTTTCGAGGAGAGCTTCCTTGGGGTCCATATCCGACCCGCCCGTCAATTCCCGTTTGGCTTGTTCCCAATCGGATTTCGATACCTCTTGTGCGGTTCGTCCGTCGATAACCGCCAGTTCGACTGCCCTCTCCCGCACCATCTTGTTAGTTACCGTGCCGACACCGGTGGAGTTGATGATCAAAGCCGATTCGTTTGGTGGGTCGATTTTCATAAGTGGTAATTAAATTGCGTGTGGTAATGTTCGGGGTTTATCTGTCTTCGTTTGGCGTGTGTCGCGGTCTTCACGAATGTCGCGAGATTGAGAAAACGTGTTGTCGCGCTTTTTTGGCTTCGGGCTGGGGTTGGCTTCTTCGGCTTTTCTCTTCCGTTGGTTGAGCGCTTTTTGGGAAACGGTGGGTTTGTTCATATTAAATCAGGCGCCTATTTTATTTCGCAGCCTGGGTGTGGGCTTCAACAAACCAAAGCCACTTATCGATTCCCCGGGAAACCTCGGTGAATAGGTCGGCAGTATCCGCGTCACCCAGGTCGTCTGCCTCGGTTATGGTGCCACGCGCCTCGTGTCCGAAGGTGGAAAGGGCTGTGACAACCGCGCCGATATGAGACGTGCCATCCGCAACTGCCAGCGGATATTCATCGAGTTGGGTGCGGGAGGCTGAAATGCGGACCGTTCCTTCTGCAATGCCCCCAAGCTGAACAATACGTTCTGCAATCAGATCAACGTAGGACTCTGCGGCCTCGGCGATCTTGTCGAAAAGTTCATGCAGTCCGATAAAATTTGGTCCTTTGACATTCCAGTGGGCCTGCTTCATCTGCATTTGCAAATCCACGGCAGAAGCCAGTCGCTGGTTCATCAGAGCGTTCAACTCGAGACGCTGATTTTGAGAAATGTCATTTCCGGTTTTATACATCATCCGGCTTTCAGCCTTCTCAGTCGTGGCGACGTTTGCCTTGATTTGGCTGAGGGAAATCTGGCCAAAGCTGGCCCGGTCATCTGCCTCGAGCCAGTCGAACGTGGTGCTTGTTTCCGGATTAAGTCCAAGCTTGGTGCAGTTTTTGATGAAGAAATCGCGCTTATCCGGATTTTTCATGGGGTTTCCGGCTTCGACTTCGTCCGACCATGTTTTAATTTCCGTCGGCGTTTTAGGCGTGCCGTTGGCGAGCAACCAAGTGCCGACGTCTTCATAATTTTTGGATGTTGCAACAGCAGCTTTAAACTGAGTGCCGGTGATGCCCTTGAAAGTAAAAAGCACATTGTCCAGCGGGCAATCGTAATGATATTCGCCGAGCTTCCCTGCCACTTCCGCGCGGCATTTGTCAACGGTACGGCTGGCTATGGCAAAACCCCCGATACGATTTCGCGGGCTGTGCGGGGCTTGCTTGGTCAGGTCTTGGGCAGTAATGGGAGTGGTCATAATTTTAATAGTCTTCCGGTTTGAGTTTAAGATGAGAGCCATGCGTTTCTCTTCGCCATAGATTACGGCAATGCTTAGCCAGCGATATGGGGTGTTGACCCCATTACAGAGGCGAAAAATCTGCCTTATGTTGCACCATGAAGCTTATTTATCTGCTGGTGCTTGGCCTTCCCGTTCTACTGACGGGATGTGCTGTCGACGGGGTCTATGGCGGCTACGGGGACGGGGGCTACTACAATTCTTATCCCGGTTATTATTCTAACAACTATTACCGAGGCGGCTACTACCGCAATAGCAGCTATAATCGAGGAGGAAACCGTAACCATGGTGGGACCTCACGTTTCGCAAGCACTTCCACTTCTCATCATGCAGGCGTCTCCAGCAGCGGTCATCAATCCCATATCGGCGGGGGAACACATTCGGGCGGTGGAGGTCACGGCAGCGGTACACACCACTAAAGCCGCAAAACTTGGGCGAAGATTGACCAAAGCGCAGCTACTTCATCCATGCCTCGACACATTCAGCTAAATTTGCGGGATATTGATCAGCTTTTTAACACCATTGATCCGTCTCCGTTTAAGGAAAAGGATCTCGATCGGGATGCTGAGGATTTCATCCTGAGTTGGGCACAAGAGTTTCCCTTGGATGAGCCAATCGATCTTACCATTCATCTGACAAAGGTTCCCGCAGGAGACAAAGCCAGGAAACTCGTGGAGGAATCAGTGCACAATTATTTTAATTACCGGGCCCGTCTCAATCAGCTAGAATTCAAGCGTCTGATGAAGCAAGGACGACTAAGTTTGCTGGTGGGCCTCTCTTTTCTCGGGCTGTGCCTCTTGACTTCGCAACTCTTTGCCTCGGTGAAATCCGAGTTGTTGCCTAATTTTATTCAGCAGGGACTTACCATTGCCGGTTGGGTCGCCATGTGGCGTCCCATGGAAATATACCTTTACCAATGGTGGCCGATTCGTCAGCGCGGCAAGATCTTCAAGAAGCTGGGCCGCATGCCGATTGAAGTCCGCAAGGGATTTGAATCGAACGCGACGCTCATCCCTCCGTTGCCCTGAATCCGAATATTAAATACTGCCATCGCGCTGCGAGCAGTGTCCTACCCTAAAGAGGGGCCGGAGAAATCATTGAGGGAGCGTCCGACCGTTCCAAAAAGTGACGCAGCGCCATGACCTCGTCCATCTCGGTGACGTCTTTGGAGCTGGTAGGATGCAAGACCATGATTTGGCCGTTACGAGTCACTTTCAGGTTCCCGTTGGGTTCCTCTTCGACGCTGCCGAGAGTGCCAAATAGTGCGCGGATGTCGCGCCATTCCAGATTGTGAGAAATCGGGTGTTGAAAGATTCTTTCGTAGGTACGCAGATGCGCGCCGGTAAGTTGTACGGTGGATTTCATATTGGTAGAGATGCTGTCGAGCGTTAAGCCTCGCCGACTTTAGGGACGAGACAGCGCGATAATTCAGGCTGACAGTGCGCTCAACGTTTGACGTGATCTATGGGGTCATCACCCCATAGATCACCAACAATCGGGAGATTATCGTCATTTGTAGCACTCCGGCTTTGCCACGAGATGCACATCGATCCGACAAGCACTAAAAAAGAATTCTCGATATGAAACTTAACATTGGAAAAAGTGACGCTGAATTAAAAGCAGACGTGCTTTCCGAACTCAAAGCCGAACCTCGCGTGAAAATCACTGACATCGGCGTCCTGGTGAAGGAGGGAACCGTGACTCTCAACGGCTACGCGAGCAGCTATGGCGAGAAGTTTGCGGCGGTGCAATCGGCCAAACGGGTCGCCGGGGTGAAGGCCATAGCTGATGATATTCAAATCAAGCTGCCGGATTCTTCACACCGTACGGATGGAGACATCGCAAATGCCGCCGCCAACCAAATTAACTGGACCGCGATGATTCCAAAGGGAACCACCGAGGTAACGGTCCGTGAAGGCTGGATCACACTGGAAGGCGAAGTGGAGTGGTGGTATGAAAAGAATGCCGCCGAAAACGCCGTGCACCACCTGACGGGTGTCAAAGGCGTCACCAACCTGATCAAGATCAAACCCAAGCCGGCGTCCGAGGATATCGAATCGATTATGAAAAATTCCTTTGAAAGAAACGCTCTATTGGAAGCCAGAAACATCCAGGTGGAGACTTCCGAAAACAAGGTGGTACTCCGCGGGAGAGTTCAGAACTATACCGAGCGGGAAGAAGCCGAGCGAATTGCATGGTCTACGCCGGGCGTGCTTTCCGTGGATAATCAACTCGATGTGGAATGGTTTTGGGGTGAGGAGTGATTAACCTGCTGTTCGGATGGAATTTCCCCGCCTTCGTTTTCCCACCGCTCAATGGCTCGCTGTTTCATCGACCTGGTGTCTCCCATAGGCTGGTGAGACACTGGATCCGGCATCTCGCGTGAGAAGGCATTCCAAAGGGCAATGACCGGGACTTCCGAATGATCGGGATCGTAGCCGAGAATGCTCAGGGACGCCGTGCCGAGAAGAAAATGGGGGCCCTCCATCACGGGTAATCCAATCCAGCGCGCAGCGAGGATGCAGCCGAACTGTCCATGGGAAAAGAGTGCGATATTCCCATCCAGCGCTCGAAGACGTGCGATGAGCCGGTCGGCACGGTCGGAAACTTGTGCAGGCATTTCACCCTGCGGACAACCGTCTCGAAAGATATTCCAGTCCGGTCGCTCCCTGCGAATATCTACGGAGCACTTTCCTTCGTAATTACCATAGTCCCACTCCGCCAGGTCCGATTCAATCTCAGCCACGGCGGCCAGCCCGGCCAACGCACATGTCCATTGCGCACGCTGCATGGGACTGGTGAATACCCGGATAAATCTGGTGGCACGCAGCCGTTCCTCCAGTTGGCGCGCCTCATATTCACCTTGTTCGGTCAGGGGAATATCCGTACGACTGGTGTGCTGGTGGGAAAGCGACCAGGCGGTTTCACCGTGGCGAATGAGGTAAAGGCGTAGCGGTACACTCCTCAGGTTTTTCACGTCGATTGTTCCCATTTCCAATTCCGAATCTCGGGCATGTCCTCGCCGTGCTTGTCGATGTATTGCTTGTGCTCGATCAGCTTGTCCTCAAGTTGCTGCTTGAGATAGGCTCCCTTACTGCCCATCTGCGGCAGGCGATGGATTGCGTCCATCACGAGGTGAAAGCGATCCAGGTCGTTCAATACCGTCATGTCGAATGGCGTAGTAATGGTGCCTTCTTCCTTATAACCACGGACGTGGATATTGGAGTGATTGGTGCGGCGATAGGTCAGCCGGTGGATCAACCAGGGGTAGGCATGGAAGGCGAAGATGACGGGCTTGTCCTTGGTGAAGAGATCGTCGAAATCGTTGTCACTCAATCCATGCGGGTGCTCGCTTTGCGGCTGTAGTCGCATGAGGTCAACGACATTGACCACCCGGATTTTCAAATCAGGCAGATGTTCCCGCATAATGGAGACGGCGGCGAGCGTCTCCAATGTCGGAACATCACCGCAACAGGCCATGACCACATCGGGGGCGGAGTTCTGGTCATTGCTGGCCCATTGCCAGATGCCGATACCTTCGGTGCAATGCTTGACGGCAGCGTCCATGGTCAGCCACTGCGGCGCAGGATGTTTCCCCGCGATCACGACGTTAACGTAATGGCGACTGCGCAAACAGTGATCCATCACGGAGAGCAGGCAGTTGGCGTCGGGCGGAAGGTAAACCCGCACGACCGAGGCCTTCTTGTTCACGACGTGGTCGATGAAGCCGGGATCCTGGTGGGTGAAGCCGTTGTGATCCTGACGCCAGACGTGCGAGGCCAGCAGGTAGTTCAACGAAGCAATCTTCCGGCGCCACGGCAGGCCCGACGTAATTTTGAGCCACTTGGCGTGCTGATTGAACATCGAGTCGACGATATGAATGAACGCCTCATAGCAGTTGAAGACTCCATGCCGCCCAGTCAGGAGATAACCTTCAAGCCAACCTTCACACTGATGCTCACTGAGCATTTCCATCACACGTCCAGCCGGTGCGAGAAATTCGTCGTTTGGCACAGTCGCGCCGTCCCACTGGCGCTTCGTGACTTCGAAGAGAGCTTCCAGGCCATTGGACAAAGTTTCGTCAGGACCAAAGACCCGGAAATTTCGATATTCCCCGTTCAGCTTCGCGACATCACGCAGGAAAGGTCCCAGTACGTGGACATCGCCAATTCCAGGAACCCCGGGCAATGGAACGTCTTCCGCATAGTCTTGGAAGTTCGGCATCCGCAAGTCACGCAATAAAATCCCGCCGTTAGCACGGGGATTCGAGCCCATACGTCGTTCGCCCTTGGGCGCAAGTTCAGCCAGCTCCGGTTTCAAGTGACCCTGCTCATCGAAGAGTTCCTCAGGTCGGTAGCTTCTCAGCCAATCTTCGAGCAACTTGAGATGTTCGGGGTGGGTCGCCGGATCGGAGAGCGGAACCTGGTGCGCCCGAAAGGTGCCTTCGACCTGCAAACCGTCAACCACCTTTGGCCCGGTCCAGCCCTTGGGTGATTTGAGAACAATCATCGGCCAGCGCGGGCGCGTCAAATTCCCGTTCATGCGGGCATCTTTCTGGATTTTCTTGATCTGCTCCACGGCGAGATCAAGTGTCGCGGCCATGGCCTCATGCATTAACTCGGGTTCGTGACCTTCCACGAAATAAGGTGTCCACCCATAGCCACGGAGCAATTGTTCCAACTCTTCGCGAGTGATGCGGGCAAGGACGGTTGGGTTGGAAATCTTGTAGCCGTTGAGATGCAGGATCGGAAGTACCGCGCCATCGGTAGCCGGATCGAGAAACTTATTGGAATGCCACGCCGTCGCCAAAGGCCCCGTTTCGGCCTCACCATCACCGACCACGCAGGCGACGACAAGATCAGGATTGTCGAACACCGCCCCGAAGGAATGACTCAACGAATAGCCCAACTCGCCACCCTCGTGGATTGAGCCTGGGCATTCGGGCGAAGCATGACTGGGAATGCCTCCAGGAAATGAAAACTGAAGAAAGAGTTTTCGCAGTCCAGCTTCGTCCTGGCTGATATTGGGATAAATCTCGCTGTAGGTGCCCTCGAGGTAGGTGTTCCCCACGACAGCCGGACCGCCGTGGCCAGGACCGGAGACGTAAATCATATTCAGGTCGTACTTTTTGATGATCCGGTTCAAGTGCGCGTAAATGAAATTCTGCCCGGGAGTCGTTCCCCAGTGGCCGAGCAGCATGTGCTTCACATCCGCAAGCGTCAGCGGACGTTTCAAAAGCGGATTGTCGTAGAGATAAATCTGGCCGACCGAGAGATAGTTCGCGGCACGCCAGTAGGCGTCGATATTGTGAAGAAGTTCAGGCGTGAGGGTGGCAGTTTTCATGGTCTAAGTTCTCCGGGTTGATCTGAGCTTAAGAAGGCGGGTGACGGATCTCGCAATCATGAGTTCCTCGTCTGTGCGGATGACCCGCACCTTGACGCGACCGGCGCTCGACGAAATAAGGGATGCATTTTTCGCGTTGAGCTTCTGGTTGAGTTTAACACCGAGAAATTCGAGACCGTCGCAGATTCGCTGCCGGATAAGCGGTGCGTTTTCGCCGATACCCGCTGCAAAAACGAGTGTGTCCAAGCCGCCAAGCGCCGCCGCAAAGGAACCGATCCACTTTTTCGCCTGATAACAGAACAGGTCGACCGCTTCCGCCGCCCGGATATGGGTGGCCTCGCTTGCGCACAAATCGCGCAAATCGGAACTGGTCCCGGAAACTCCGAGCAGCCCCGATTCGTGGTTCACCATGTGCTGAAATTGTTTGATCGTCATGCGCTCGGTACGCTCCAGATAGTAGATCAGCCCCGGATCCAGATCTCCCGATCGAGTCCCCATCACCAAGCCTGCGGTGGGAGTGAAGCCCATGCTGGTGTCGATGCTTTTGCCCAGATGCACGGCGGCCAGACTGGCTCCGCTGCCGAGATGCGCGAGGATCACCCGACCCTTCGTGGCCGCAGGATCAAGACGGCCAAGCTCTTCCATTAAATAGGTGTACGACAGCCCATGGAAGCCGTAGCGCTCAACGCCCTTGGTCGCATAGCGCCACGGGATGGGCAGCAACTTGGCGACTCGCGGCATGGTGCGATGAAATGCGGTGTCAAAGCATGCTATTTGGGGAAGTTTGGGATGACGCTGCCTGAATGCCTCGATCAAACCGATTTCACGTCGCAGGTGATCTGGGTCATACGGCATGATGCGGCGCAATTCCGCGATCAGCTTTGGAGTGACTCGCTCCGGCTCGGAATGTTTCATGCCGTGCACGACACGATGTCCCACGGCCTTGATCGATGCAAAGACTGGCTGCGCTTCAAGCCAGTCTAATAAAAATTCCACTGCCTTGTGGTGGTCAGCAACGGCAAGGTGATGGGGTGCGTGCGATTTTCCAATCAAATCGTTGACGATCAAATTTGTGCCACTCAGTCCGATGCGATCGATCTTTCCATCGAATAGGCGTCGCGGCGCATCGCGCATCTCATAGACGGCAAATCGGATGCTCGACGAGCCGCCGTTGATCGTCAGAACACAGGGCAGCGCGGATTTCATGGGGCATCGGCCTTCACTCTCTGACCATAAAGAACAGCAGTAGACCCTCAATGGGGTGAATACCCTATTGGGCCGTCTATTTTTTATAACTCGTGCGTGACGCGAACCAAGCCGTCTTCCAGAAGACTGTGTGAAGAAAATCCCAGCCCACGACATAAGTTCAATGTATCGTGATCGGCGACCAGCAACTCTGTCGTCAACGTCTGAAAACCAAATGCCCGGGCCAAGATGACGAGCTGTTTGAGCAACACTTTGGCTAAATGCAGCTGGTTCTTTTCTGTGACAATCAATGTATCGAAGGTGGCAACATAAGGCTCATCCGTTGTGGTAATTCTTCCAACTGCCAAAATGGATTCCAAGCGATGCGGGGTTGCGGCTGCTTCCATTACGATGGCGTATGACTCTCCGGTATTGTTGCATATCCGAACGAGTCGTTCGTGGGACGTACGTTCATCCAACCCCAGAAATTCAAAGTACCGCATATAAATGCTCTCCTTGGAAATGCGTTGATGAAAGCGAATCATTTTCTCTTCGTCGTCGAGCTGGATGGGGCGGATTTTCAAACTGCCGAAACCTTTTACGGCAACGGTTCGACTGAAGTTGATGCCCTCAGGCTGCAACCTCAAATCGGGAGCGATCGCAATTGGAGGAGTCGGGGAAGACTTTCTAGTGGTTATCATAATGGTCGCCTTTTTTGCTCGAACGATGCTTGCCTTCGCCGGAGTTCACGTTGTCTCCCGGTAAAAGAAAATATCTGTTTGACCATCCACATTAACCTGCGTCGCCGCCATCGATATAGGGTGTTCACCCCATAGGCATATACTCCCGCCGGCCATATCTTACTTTGAGGCGAAGAACGCATTCCGCTGTCGTCAGCTCTGAATCGCATTCTGCAGGGATTGCTATTCGACAGATGATCCGTGATTTCCAGTAAATATGAGTCGTGAAACTCCAACCCATAACGGCGCGATTACCTCGATACGGGGCAGTGTCGTCGATGTTCGATTCGAGGGTTATCTTCCACCTATCAACTCTTTACTTCGCGCTGGAAACGACGGAAAAATTGTCATCGAGGTATGGGCGCAACTGAACGCATTTACCGTACGGGGAATAGCCTTAACCCCAACGCAGGGTCTCGCTCGCGGCATGGCGGTGACTAACACGGGCGGCCCCTTGAAGGCCCCGGTAGGCAAGGGCATTCGCTCTCGCATGTTTGATGTGTTTGGCAACGTCATCGACCGGGGCGAAGCACTCAAGGATGTGGAATGGCGATCAGTCCATCGAAACCCTCCCTCTCTGGCTGAGCGTTCGACGAAATCGGAAATGTTTGAAACCGGCATCAAGGCCATTGATGTCCTATTACCGCTGGAACGCGGCGGCAAAGCCGGACTCTTTGGCGGAGCTGGCGTGGGCAAGACCGTCTTGCTGACGGAGATGATCCACAACATGGTGGGGCATCATGATGGCGTGAGCATTTTCTGCGGCATCGGGGAACGCTGCCGCGAAGGTCAGGAGCTTTACCATGACATGAAGGAGGCGGGAGTGCTGCCTAACATGGTGATGATTTTCGGACAAATGAATGAGCCGCCCGGAAGTCGGTTTCGCGTGGGAAACGCGGCCCTGACGATGGCCGAATATTTTCGGGACGATGAACATCGCGATGTCCTTCTGCTCATTGATAATATTTTTCGATTCATTCAGGCAGGCTCCGAGGTCTCCGGTCTCATGGGGCAAATGCCTTCTCGACTTGGTTATCAACCGACCATGGGAACTGAGCTGTCCGGCCTAGAGGAACGAATCGCTAACACAGCCAGCGGGGCCATCACCTCGATTCAGGCGGTTTATGTCCCGGCAGATGATTTCACTGACCCGGCGGCTGTGCACACCTTTTCGCATCTTTCCGCATCAATCGTGCTATCTCGTGACCGGGCCAGTGAAGGACTCTTTCCTGCCGTTGATGCGCTGCAATCGAGTTCCAAAATGGCCACTCCTGGCATTGTGGGCGAACGCCACTACAATCTGGCCCAGGAGATCCGCCAGACGCTCGCCCAATATGCGGAACTCAAGGACATCATCGCCATGCTCGGATTGGAGCAGCTTTCTTCGGAAGACCGGAAGGTGGTCGCACGCGCCCGGCGACTGGAACGGTTTCTGACCCAACCCTTTTTCACCACCGAGCAGTTCAGTGGAATCGAGGGCAAGACGGTGAGTCTAAAAGATTCGCTCGATGGGTGTGAACGCATCTTGAAAGACGAATTCCAGGACTATCCAGAAAGCAGTCTCTACATGATCGGCGCTATCGGTGAGGCGAAGAAGCCTGACCAGAAAAAGTCCGTCGAACCCAATCTCACGAAAGAGGCGCCTCATGCCACCGTCGCTCATGCAGCTTAAAATCCTCCTGCCTTCTTGCGTTTTCGGCGAGATAGGTGACGTAACGCGTATTGTCGCAGAAGCGCGAGGCGGCTCGTTCGGCATCCTGCCGCATCGGCTTGACTGCGTGGCAGCGCTAGCTCCAGGCATTTTGACCTATGCCACCGAAGCAAAGGGTGACGTCTATGTCGCCGTCGATGAAGGTGTCCTCGTAAAGATCGGGGCAGACGTACTTGTTTCCGTTCGTTACGCCGTCGGAGGCACGGATCTGGGTCAATTGCGCGAGGCTGTGGAGCGGGAATTTCTTTCTTTAGATGATCGGGAGAAAAAAGTGCGAACCGCCGTGGCCAAATTAGAGAGCGGATTGATCCGCCGTTTCGCGGAGTTTCATCATGCGTGAAACTCCCCAATCGAAGTCCGAAAGCCGTGAGGATGCCTTCAGCCGAAAGGTTGGCGTGATGGAAGCCCGCAAGCTGAGGACGAAACGTCGCGGCGTCCAGGGTATCTGGCTGGGCCTCGGAATGTTTGGCTTGATCGGCTGGTCCGTGGCGATTCCGACCGTGCTGGGAGTTCTCCTCGGCGCTTTCATTGACAGGCACTATCCGGGAGTTCATCCCTGGACTTTAACCTTGCTCATCATCGGTCTTTTCATCGGCTGCCTGAATGCCTGGCATTGGGTGGCTAAGGAAGAAAAGGCCATTCGAGAAGACGAGGAGAACAAGCATGACTGACTTCGCCGTATTTTTTGTCGTTCTCCTGGCAGGTGGTTTAATCGGCACCGTATTCTTCGGCGGCCTCTGGCTGACCGTACAGAAAGGCCTGACCTCTGATCATCCGGCTTTGTGGTTCTTCGGCAGCACGCTCTTACGCACCGGCTTTGCATTGGCCGGATTTTATTTCATCTCGCAGGGCGATTGGCGAAAGATCTTACTCGGTCTGTTCGGCTTTTTCATCGCCCGCGTGGTGATAACTCGACTGACGGTGACGCCAGAGAAAGAGGTCCATGCGCCTTAGTACCGATCAACTGATCTTTTGGCAGTATGGCTTCCTCAAGCTCAATGCCACCATTGTTTACACATGGGGCCTCATGATTGTGCTCGCGGTAGGGGCGAAGTTAATCACGCGCGGGCTGGCCACGGAAATATCCATTTCTCGTTGGCAATGCGTTTTGGAAATCATTGTCACCAGCATGAAAAAACAAATCGAGGAAGTCGGTTTGAGGCGACCGCTAAAATATTTAGGTTTTGTCGGCACCCTTTTTCTCTTCGTTGCCACCGCCAACATTTTCACGATTTTTCCCGGCTACGAACCGCCGACCGGTTCGCTTTCCACCACGACTGCACTGGCGCTCTGCGTGTTTGTGGCCGTACCCCTCTACGGTATCGAGGAGCGCGGTTGGCGCGGCTATCTTAAGTCCTACGTGGAGCCGTCCGTGATCATGCTGCCCTTTAACATCATGGGGGAATTTACTCGGACGTTGGCGCTGGCGGTCCGTTTGTTCGGCAACATGATGAGCGGAACAATGATCCTCGGCATCCTGCTCGTCGTTACCCCTTTCATCTTTCCCACGGTGATGAGTGCGCTCGGCCTCTTAACGGGCATGGTCCAAGCCTATATTTTTAGCATCCTGGCGCTGGTTTATATTGCAGCGGCCACTGGAACCGAAGGTTCGGGAACCGATCACAAAACATCATAACCAAGGACAAAATATGGACGACTCAACTATCATTGCAGCGGCATCGATCATCTCCGCCGGACTTACCATGGGAATTGGGGCCGTGGGGCCGGGAATGGGTCAGGGTCGCGCCGTGGCAGGTGCGCTGAGCGCGCTGGCCCAGCAGCCCGATGCCGCGTCAACCATCACGCGAACCTTATTCGTGGGCCTCGCGATGATCGAATCCATGGCGATCTATTGTTTTGTGATTTCGATGATTCTCATCTTTGCCAACCCGTTCTGGAATCACGTCATCACCCAAGTGGCGGGAAAGTAAGTCATGTTGATCGATTGGTTCACCGTTGCCGCACAAGCCGTCAACTTTCTCATTCTGGTCTGGCTGTTGAAGCGGTTCCTCTATAAACCCGTGCTCGCTGCCATCGACGAACGGGAAAAACGAATCACCGCGCAACTTCAAGATGCGGAGAAGAAGAAAGCGGAGGCTCAGAAAGAGCAAACGGATTTCCAACACAAGAAGGAGAAGTTCGATCAGCAGCGTACCGGGCTTCTAGCTGAAGCCACAAAAACGGCAAAAGACGAGCGAGATAAATTAATGGAAGCAGCCCGTAAAGATTCCGAAGAACTGCGCACCAAGTTGCAGAAAAACGTCCACGACGAACTCGATAATCTGAACAAGAAGATTGGAACGCTCGCCCAACAGGAAGTCTTTTCCATTGCTCGAAAAACTCTGTCAGACTTGGCAGGAGTGAGCCTTGAGGAGTGTATGCTAGGCATCTTTATCCAACGGCTCCAGAACATGAATGACAAGCAACGAGGGGATCTTAAAACCGACCTTCAGGCTTCGTCTAAAACAGCACTCATACGCAGTGCGTTCGAGCTTTCACCTCCGCAACGAACGGCGATTGAGAACGCCATCAAACCCCTCCTGAGTGAGGAAACTACCATTAATTTTGAGACCAAACCTGATTTAATCAGCGGAATCGAACTGACGGCAAACGGGCAAAAGATCGCATGGAGCATCACGGATTATCTGGCATCGCTGACCAATTCTGTGAGCGCGCTGCTGGAGCCCAAATCTGCTTCTGATCCGATCCCCCCCAAGGCCGTTCCCCATGCCGCCTGATTCCGTGCTCACTGCGGTCGACTACGCTTTCGCCGGAATGACCCGGGCGAGAGAAGCGTTTGTACCTTCATTCTCACCGCACGAGACAGGTACGATCACCACGGTCTCGACGGGCATCGCCACGGTTATCGGATTGCCCGGAGTCGGATTTGAGGAATTGATTAAATTTCCCGGCGATCTTTATGGCATCGCTTTCAACGTCGACGAAGATGAGATCGGCGTCGTTCTACTCGGCGAATATTCTCATTTACACACAGGGAATGAGGTCGAGCGCACCGGGCGTGTGATGGATGTTGACGTCGGTGATGAGTTGCTGGGCCGGGTCATCGATCCACTGGGCAGGCCCCTCGATAACAAGGACTCCGCTTCCACCGGGAAGCGTCTTCCGATTGAGCGTGATGCCAAGGCGATCATGGATCGCTCTCCCGTCACAGTCCCGATGCAAACGGGCATCAAGGTCATTGACGCCCTCGTTCCCGTGGGGCGCGGTCAACGCGAGTTGATTTTGGGCGATCGACAGACGGGAAAGACCACCATCGCCGTCGATACGATTTTGAACCAGCGCGGTCAGAATGTCCTCTGCGTTTACTGTGCCATCGGCCAACGCGCTTCTGCCGTGGCCAAGGTTATTGCCGAACTTCGCGACGGCGGCGCAATGGACTATACCGTCGTCATGGTTAGCGAAGGCAACGATGCCCCTGGCCTGGCCTATATCGCGCCTTATGCCGCGACCAGCATCGCGGAACATTTCATGGAAGCAGGCCGGGACGTCCTCATCGTTTATGACGACCTCACCCAACATGCCCGCGCCTATCGGGAGCTTTCCCTGTTGTTACGCCGACCACCCGGTCGCGAAGCCTTTCCTGGTGACATTTTCTACATCCATTCGCGCCTTCTCGAGCGCGCCACACATCTTTGTAAAGAGCTTGGAGGGGGTTCGCTCACAGCGCTCCCCATCATTGAAACCGAAGCGCAGGATATCGCTGCTTATATTCCCACTAATCTCATTTCCATCACTGACGGCCAGCTTTACCTTTCGCCCACCCTGTTTGAATTGGGAACGCTACCAGCTGTCGATGTGGCTAAGTCTGTTTCCCGCGTTGGTGGGAAGGCTCAACTGGCGGCTTATCACGCCATCGCTGGAAATCTTAAATTGGCCTATTCCCAGTTCGAGGAACTTGAAACTTTCTCGCGCTTCGGCTCACGCCTCGACGAAAACACGCGCAAGATTATCAACCATGGACAGCGTATTCGTGCCTGTCTCAAGCAGACAGAATTTTCGCCCGTCTCGGTGGTTGATCAAATCAGTGAGTTGCTGGCACTCACCGAAGGACTATTTGATCGCGTCCCGCTCGACAAAATGCGCGAGGCTGAGCGGGCTCTTTACGCGGCAACTGAACAGATAGCGCCTGATGTCCGCGAGCGATTTGTTTCCAATCATGAGCTCAACGATGCGGATCGAGAAGCAGTCCTAAAAGTTGCTCGCCAAGTACTGACGCCCTTTCAAAAGGAACCATGAGCGATACCCTGGCCAATCTGCGCCGCAAGATCGATGGAGCAGTGAAGCTCGAGTCCGTCGTTCGCACCATGAAAGCCGTGGCCGCTTCCAGCATCAGTCAATATGAAGCTGCCGTACACGCTTTGGCCGATTACGAACGTTCCGTTCAACTCGGCTTGAGTGTCTGCTTCCGCCAGGGCCGCGCCACGACCTTGCGTTCCAGTGGAGGAAGAAGCGAGGGAGTTACCGGAGCCATTGTTTTTGGCTCCGATCAGGGATTGGTCGGGCAATTCAACGAAGCGATGGCCGAATTCGTGGAGAAGACGCTGGTGACGGTGCCCGGTGAAAAGAAAGTTTGGGCAGTCGGCGAACGCATTTGCGGACGTCTGACAGACGCTGGACTTCCGTTGACGGGCCAGTTCGCCGTACCAAGTTCTATCAATGCCATCACGGCGTTGGTTGGGCAACTGCAAATGGCCGTTGAAGAGCAAGGAAGTGGCTGCGCCAAAATTGACGTCTTTTACACCAAGCTCGCGTCCGGCGCGCAATATGAGCCGGTCAGCCAGCGGTTGCTCCCGCTGGATGCGCAGTGGCAAAAAGACCTCATTAAAATCTCCTGGCCGACGAAGAATCTGCCGGAACTTTTCGGACAGGAGGAAGTAACCTTGCGTGCTTTCATCCGCGAATATCTTTTCATTACTCTTTTCAAAGCCTGTGCCGAGTCTCTAGCCAGCGAAAATGCCAGCCGCCTCGCCGCCATGCAACGCGCGGAGAAGAATATTGATTCCCTTATGACGGAACTGAATCGGACCTTTTACCGCCTGCGCCAAAGCTCAATCGACGAGGAACTCTTCGACGTAATCGCCGGGTTTAATGCTCTTTCGTCAAAAACTTCGAGTTCGGGCCGGTAATTTCGTTAGCTTCGATAGGTAGATCGCTTGAACCGAACGAGGTGCTAAGTCTTGCAGCAGGGAAATGGTGAACGCGCCCAGTTTTGAAATCAAAGCGACCTTCTGACCTGAAGTCTTTAAGCAATCATCGCGCGTTGGTGTCCGCAAAATTCAATGATGTGCGCCTTGATGGCGAACTGCACAACTCTGCCGGCATTGCGTTTGTCGCAGGCGTCGTAAACGCCTGTGACAAGTTCACCGAACGTCCGGGTTCTCTTCGTGGATTTGGTTTTCATAACCTGAAGTCTAAATGAGAAAGCCGCGCCGATATCATGGGGTGTTTACCCCACGTGCGTTATCGTTGATAAATCATTTTGAAGACGCGCCCTGGGCGTTGACTATTCGGAAACAGCTACTTCTGGAAATAAGTGAGCAATTGTTTTAATGAAGGTGGCGAGTTTAATCGGTTTCTGCAGATAGCCCGTGACTCCCAATCTGATGCATTTCTTCATGTCATGCGGGTCGTTAAAACCGGTCATGACGATAACCGGCATAGCCTGAAGCCGAGGCTCTTGTCTTATTCTTTCGAGCAGTTCGACGCCACTGAGACCAGGCAGATGCAAGTCGAGAAAAACGGCAATGGGAGGGAGGGATGGATGCAGCAGGAAGTCGAGAGCCTCCTTTCCATCGCCAATAAAGATGACGTGATCGTCCATCTGCGCCTTGGCGAGTTGACGGGACAGAAAAAAGCTATCGCTCATATCGTCCTCCACCACGAGGATCTGCATCTGTTTATTCAACTTCATTGGAAAAACTTTTTTTGATGCAGGCATCATGCCCGTTTAGTGGTAAAAGTCGGAAAGTATTGAAAATTATTAGGATACCTTGTTCAAGAAAATGCCCTTTCCAAGGAGAATCGGGCATTTTACGAGGTGATATCACCAGTAATCTTGCAATTTCAGGCCGCCTTGGCACCTGGCGGCAGGGGAATGCGTATCTCGATTTCCGTACCGGCGCGACGCGTGGATTTGACCCTAAGGGTGCCGCCCACATAGGTCGCTCGCTCACGCATGCTGAGCAGACCAAGACCGGCCTTTCCTTTTTGTCTGGTCAAATGATGATCCGGGTTGAAGCCCATCCCGTCGTCCTTGATTGTCAACTGCACGATGTGGCCCGGCTTCGTCAGATGCACCGTGACGTGGCGTGCTCGGGTATGCTTCTCCACGTTTTTCAAGGCTTCCTGAAGAATGCGATAGAGCGTCAACTCGATATCGGCGGGCAGCCGTGTGGTTAGCTCCACGCAGGCCAGTTTGAGGGACACGCCCATCCTCTTCGCAAACTCCGTGCTAGTGCCCCGCAAGACCTCGACCAGACCCAGATGTTCTAAGACACCAGGCCGCAGATCACGCGAGATACGCTCCACTTCTTTGGCCGTCTCACCGAGCATCTCGCGGAGTTTCATCGCCTCTCCCTTTGCTGGCCCGTCGCCCACCGGAAGTTTATCCGCCAGCGCCTGACACCGAAGCAGGATGGCGCAGAGAGGTTGGGTAATCGTGTCGTGCAATTCGAGGGCCACGCGTCCACGCTCGACTTCCTGCGCTTGCACCACGCGGTGCGTCAAGGTCCGCAGCATTTCCTCGTTGTACCGAGCCTCCGTCTGGTCCGTTACGACCATGCTGATGGTCGCACGGTTGATACCATTCCTGGCCAGTGGACGAATGGAGATTTGCACCGGCATTTGCGAACCGTCGCCGGCATGGAGCAGCACTTGGATTTTAGAGCCGGATGGGACGATCCGTTTCAGGAGCGGTCGGAGCGTTGCCCGGTCTGCGGAGGAGAGAAAGCGGCGAAGCGAACTGCCCATCAGTTGCTCCAGCGGACATTTGACCATTCGTGCGAAGCACTGGTTGGCGTAAAGAACCATCATGTCAGCCGTCAAGGTTAGCGCCCCTTCATTCATGGATTCGATGAGCACGCGGTAGGCGTGCTCGGCGCCTTGCAGCGTGAACACTTGCCGGCCCCGTTTACCCGCGACTACCAATGTATCGACGTCGCCAGTGCGGATGGCGCGGAGAGTTTCCTCCGCTTTGGATAGGAGGGCGCGAAGCTTGGCAAGTTCGCGGGACGGCGCAGGGCGGGAGGAACTTTTGGGTCGAGTGGTTTTCAAATGGCGATTTTACCTTTTGCGACCAAGTCCAACTCGGCGAACAGGCCGGCGGTGTTCAAGAGATTGCCAATGAACCGCCGCACCGGCCGGGGAAATTCTTTGATGAGCGTCGGAGTCGCAACGATCTGGTTGTCGCGCGCCAGCTTGGGCTGCTGATAGATATCGATCACTTCCAGGGTGCAGTTGTCCTTCAATTCGGCTTCGCACAATTGCCGGACGCGCAGGACGGCCTGGTGCGACCGGGCCGTTGCCCCGGCCACGAACAGTCGCAGGATGTATTTGCCCGCAGGCCGGGTGGCGAGAGACTTCTCAAAATCCTTTTCTGCATGGCTGTTTTTAGTTTTTTTCAGGACGTTCGTTTCGGTTAAACGGCAGTGCGCAAATCCAAGCCGACGAGCACCCGCTCGATATCGGAAAGGTTGCCAATGATGGTTCGCACGGGCTTCGGCAACTTGCGCACGACCGTGGGAGTGGCAAGGATTTGGTCGCCTTTGGCCAGTTGGGGCTGCTTCATCAAATCGATCACCGTGATGCGATAGCGGCCTTTGAGGTGACTTTCGCAAAAACTCTTTAGGTTCGCGAAAGCCGTCACTGATTTGGGCGTTTGATCCATCACGTAAAGACGCAGTTGCCAGAGCTTGGAGGGCTTGCTCTTGGAAGCGCTTCGCTTCGCCGTTTTAGTTTTCATCAACTTACCTTCCCATTTCGGGAGTTGCTCCGCGTGTGGACAGCCACCTTGATATCCGCTTGCCGCAAGAGGCCTGACGCGGCCCGCTCGGTGGTCAGCATGAGCGTGCTGGTTCCGACCTGCTCGGCAATGCGCCGCAGTTCCTCGGCTTCGGTTTCGTAATCGGAGCGCAGCCCGCTGATTTTCTGTTCGAGCGCCGTGCGTTTGCGCTCCACTTCGCGCTTGAGCTGGGCGGCTTCCTGCTGGCTGGCCAGAACGGCGGCTTTTTCCAGTGAGTTTTGCGCCGCGCGGGCTGAACCGGTCAACACGCCGCTGGGCCCGATGTAGGCGTCCACGACGTCGATGCCATGGTCGGAAATCAGGAACTCGCGGATTTGGTTCGAGTGTTTCATGCCACGCGCTTTGAGCACGTAGAGCACGCGATTGCGTTCGCCGTTGCCTTCGAAGTCCTGCAACAAGATCCAGGAGTCCATGAGCGAGGACATGGCGGATTCAGTTTGTTGCGGCGCGTGGCCGCCCTGCGTCAGACTGGTAAAGAGCGAGGTGACTTGTCCGGCCTTCAGATAATCAATCAGCCGTGTCACCATCCCCTTGCATTCGGAGGCAGTGCCTGAGTCCATCAGGCTGGTAATTGGGTCCACGATGACGACGGCGGGTTGAAACGCGGCGATCTCCTTGAACATCGTGGCCAAATGCATTTCCAAGCCGTAGAGCGAGGGCCGCGCCGAGTGAAACCGCAGCAAGCCTCGCTTGACCAACGGCTCCAGGCGCAATCCGATGGAATGCATGTTGCGCATGATCTGGTTGGGCGATTCCTCGAACGAGAAGAAAAGAGTGCGCTCCCCGCGGCGGGCGGCGGCCTGGGCAAAGTTGGAAGCGATGATGGTCTTGCCAGTGCCGGATGTGCCCGTGAGCAGGATACTGCTGCCACGAAAGAAACCCCGTCCGCCCAGCATCGCATCGAGTCGTGGGATGCCGGTGGCAATCCGCTCATTCGACACCTTATGATTCAGTGCCAGCGACGTGATCGGCAGCACGCTGATGCCCTCGTCACCGATGAGAAACGGAAATTCGTTGGTGCCATGCAGCGCACCGCGATATTTTACCACACGCAAATGCCGCGTGGCGATCTGATCGTAGACCCGGTGATCGAGGAGGATAACGCAATCGGACACGTATTCCTCCAGCCCGTGCCGGGTCAGTTGTTCGCGCCCACGCTCGGCCGTGATGACGGCAGTCACACCTTTGTCCTTGAGCCAGCGGAAGAGTCGGCGCAACTCGGCGCGCAGGATGGCCTCGTTGGGCAGGCTGGCGAACAGCGCTTCCAGCGTGTCCAGCACCACGCGCTTGGCGCCGATCGAATCTATCGCATGACCGAGGCGAACGAACAATCCTTCCAAGTCATACTCACCGCTCTCCTGGACTTCACTGCGCTCGATGTGGACATAGTCGATGGCAATTTTTTTGCGCCGGACCAGGCCCGCCAGATCAAATCCGAGTGACGCGACGTTGGCCTTCAATTCCGCTTCGGTCTCCTCGAAAGCCATCAACACGCCCGGCTCGTTGAACTGCACCGCCCCGCGCACGAGGAATTCCGCGGCCAGCAGCGTCTTACCGCATCCCGCGCCGCCGCAGACCAGTGTGGGTCGCCCGCGCGGCAGTCCGCCGCCGGTGATTTCATCGAGACCCTGAATGCCGGTGGGACACTTGGGCAAACGAGTCGCCGGAGAGATAAGTTTGGAACCGTTAGTTTTCATTGGAGGGGATTTTTATGTGGAGGCGGGTAAAAACAACAACTGAGTCTGAAGCAGACGTTAATCTGTGGATCCGCCTCACCATTCCAACTTAATCGTCATGCCATTGCCTCAATCTGTATATGGGGTGAATACCCCATTCCGACGCTTCAACCCACGCCCTAGCGTGTAAATCCGACGTACCTGAACGAGGAGTTAAATATGACCATCGAAAACAATGCCGCCATGGCGAGGTCTTCTTCGTTTCAACAAGCTCCCAACCTAGGCACGGCGGTCGCTTGAACCCTACACAACGGGAACTTTACTCAAGATCATGCGAATAATATTGGACGAAATTTGATTGGGTATAACCTATTGACTTACCGACTTTGAAACGAATCGCCGTACTTTTAGTCGAAGACCATCTGATCGTTCGTCAGGGCTTGCGATTATTAATCGAGGCCGAGGGTGCGATGGAAATTCAACGACGTATCTCGGCATCCATTTAATCGAAATGAAAAGACAAAAAGTCATTGATCCTTTACAGGTTGCGCTTACCTGCCCTACGTGTTCGTTCTCGTACCTGATTAAAAAAACCGCCGCCATATTGGGACAGGACTTCTGCCATCTTCATGTCGCCCAATTTGGAGCCGTTTGGAACAAAGAATTTCGCCAGTTATGGCAAGATCCAAACTGCTCTATCGAGCGAATCCGCGCAAAGATGGGATTTCCGTTGCTACCTTATTGTCTTTTATTCCAAGCTGCTGAAGAATGCGGCTTGCCCTTAGATCGAGGAGGATTGCCTGTATCGCGAAAATTATTTCAAAGATACTTAAGAGTGGCGCAGCAAAAGCAAGATAGGCTTGTTCAGGCGAAGGAGAGCTTAAGTAAGCTTCGTGCATCTAATCCGAAACTGGGACACCGCGGTTTACAGAAGCTCGCCCGCGCGGATTACTCCTTCGCTTATAGTTATGACCGTCGGTGGTTTGCTGCTATGTTCGGTCGCAAAAATCGTACCTTGGTTTGATCTGGGCGAAGGCTTTCCTCCAGTCATCTCTGTCTTCCTGCGCGAAGGCCAACCGAAGAATTCGGGCTTTCCACTACCACTGACCCTCCGATATGCCACGCTGTGGCGATTCTCTCCCGGAGGGTCTGCCAAAACATATCCGTACATATTTACAGAATGCCTAAACTATATCGCATGGATAACCCATTGTAGGCCAATGTCGGATTGATCCTCGTTCAGTGGTAAACTTCCGCGTACCCATTGCACCGCAGCCAAATTTTGACTGCAAAGCTTCCGGTCTTTCTCTCGCGAATTTCCCTTGAGGATTCAGCTCGCCATTCTGACTCTGCTGCGACATTGCGCTGTACCATTTTTCCGTTTTTTTGTACCAACTTTGGTTGTACCGACTTTAAGTAACCGGAACACTGCGCGGGACTGGTCAGGCGCCGCCGCCAGAACCAGCGCCGCGCTTTTTGTCGCAGGCGGAAAAGTCCCGCGCCGCGCAGGATGTCCGCGATTTGATCCGCAGGCAACTGCGCCAGCGCCGGGGAGCAGCGCCCCGGCACCGCTCCCGGCAAGGGACCCCGGAGCAGCGAGGCGCAAAGTGGCTGCAGTTCGGGCCATGGCGCGACAAGTTGCGTGCCAAGCACCACCTGCGGCACGCGGCGAAATGCCGCGGTCGCGGGGAAAAACGCCCTCCCGCTTTTGCTTTCCCACACCACATGCAGGATCGTTTCGTCGTAGGCGGCATTGGTGTGATGGCCGTGCGCGGTCCAATCGGCGGGTCGCAGGTGGACCTCGACGTTGCCGATAGTCAGGTCGTCATCCGCTTTTCCGTCCTTACGGAACCGCGCCACCGCCCGCGTGAAATCGGGACCGCCACCGTGATTCCAGAATCCGGGTTGAATGATTTCGACGGTGCGCCCGTCGTCCGTAGTCAACACCTGTAGATAAAGCTGCTCGAACCAAAGCGCCTGGGCTTCCATCTCGGTCGGGGGCAAAAGCGGTTCCTCGCGCAGGGAACGGGGCGGCAGATAGGCAGCTTTCATGCTCAACATGCTCTTAGCCGGAATGACCGCAAAACACCAGTTGTGTGAACGGGAAAAAACGGTCGCGAAATAGTTATCGTTTTATTTTTTCAACGTGAGATATAAGCAGGCCATGACTCAGGCCTTATCCGAACCGGTTCGCCTTGGTATTGTCGGCGCGGGAGGGCGCATACGGGCTATCCTTAAGGGCCTTCTTCGCGAAGCTTCCGGCGACTCGATCCGGATCACCGCCGTCTACGATCCTGACGCCGGGTCACACGAAGCGATGCGCACCGAATTGGGCCATGATTTTGAGAGTGTCGTCTCCGAAGAGGCCATGGCGCAACATCCCGACGTCGACTGGATCTTCATTGGGTCGTGGAATAATGTCCACGCGCGCCAGGCGATTGCGGCTCTCAAGGGAGGCAAGCACGTCTTCTGCGAAAAGCCGCTGGCGACCACGTTTGAAGATTGTCTCGCGATTCGGGACGCGGTCAGGAAGTCGGGCCGGTTTTTTGCCTTCGGCCTGGTGCTGAGGTATTCACAGCATTATCAAAAAGTGCGGGAACTCGTCGCGTCCGGGGTCGTCGGCGAGGTCATCTCGTTTGAGTTCAACGAGACGTTGGGGTTCACGCACGGCGGCTATATTTTCGGCAACTGGCGTCGAAAAAGCGAGTATTCGGGCAGTCATCTCCTCGAGAAATGTTGCCATGACCTCGATCTTGCCAACTGGATCATGGGCCGCCTGCCCACTCATGTGGCCAGTTTCGGCGGCAGGGATTTCTTCCTGCCGAAGAACGAGCACCATATTGCCCGCATCGGTCCCGATTCCAATGGAGTTGCCGCCTACGCAGGCTGGGCCGATCCTCACCGCGTCAGCCCCTTTGCCGGGGGCGCCGACATTGTCGATAATCAAGTCGCCATCCTTGAGTATGGCGGCGGCGTGCGTGCGACTTTTCACACCAATTGCCATTCGGCCATCCCGGAGCGCCGGTTTTATATTTGCGGTTCGGAGGGGGCTATCCGGGCCGATGCCATCACCGGTGAAATCGAGTGGAAGCGCATCGGTCACGATACCAGTCTTGAGCGCTTCAATAGCGGTTTTGCAGGCGGCCACGCGGGCGGTGACGAAATGATGGCGAAGGGTCTTGTGGAAACGCTGGTCCATGGCCGGGAACCCCTCGCGTCGGTGGAGGATGGCATTCGCTCTTGTGTTGTCGCGTTTGCGATTGATGAGGCTATGCGGGAGAAACAAATTGTGGACATTAAGCCCTGGTGGGATGCCGCCGGCATCGGAATGGAAGAAGGACGCAAATTAACCTGACGAGAAAACACTTTCATTCTCGTAACTTGATTCCCGGCCGACTTAACTCATAAGTGAAGAATAACGTGCTATGAAAATTCACCTGCTCCGCTTTACCACACTCAATTTTTTTATCCTTGCCGCCAGTCTGGCCGGTCAGGCGCAGACGCCCCCTCCAACCAATCAGACCCTGTCGACCGCGCCCCAGGCGCCTGTGCCTCAAGCTCCCGCGCTGACGGCGCCCCAGGGCAAAGTCGCGCACCCGCCCGGCGCGATTGATATCACGCAGGAACCGATCGTGAAAATCGTGGCCAATGTCCAGCCCGCCGTGGTCAACATCACCGCGCAGGCCACGGTTCCCGAGTACATCCGGGCCTATAATCAATACTTCAAGCAATTTCACTCCTCGCAGAGCATCGGTTCCGGACTCATCATTTCCGCCGATGGCTTTGTCATCACCAACGCGCACGTAGTGGCCCTGGCGGAGAAGGAAAAGGAAGTCAATATCACCCTCTCGTCCGGCTCGAAGTACCGGGCGCAGATCATCAGCTCGGACGAAGATGCCGATTTGGCGCTGCTTAAAATCGAGGACAAGACGGTGCAGTTTCCCTACTTCGATCTCAGCTATACGTCACCCAATCTTCTCGGTGAATCCGTCGTCGCGTTGGGCAGCCCGGAAGGCCTGCTGAATTCGGTCAGCCACGGCATTCTCAGCGCGCTGCACCGCAGCTTCACCATTGAGGACCACACCTACGATAACCTGATCCAGACCGATGCCGCGATTAATCCGGGTAACAGTGGAGGCCCGCTGATTGACTTGAATGGCGGCCTCGTCGGCATCAATTCGGCCAAGCTCTCGGGCACGGCGATTGAAAGCATCGGCTTTGCCATTCCAAGCGATGTCGTAATCCCCTGGGTAAACGATGCCATGGCGGTGGCCAAGGGGCTGAAGACTGCGCCCATCTCGCCCGTGACCGGCAAATTGGAAGTCATGCACAAATACCTCGGTTTGACCGTAAAGCCGCTCTCGCAGGAAGAAGCGATGCAGTTGGGTACCAATGGCGGACTCCTGATCACCCATGTCGACGACCAAAGCTCAGCCAGCGAAGCCGGCCTGGCGGAGAACATGATCATTGTGATGATCGGCAACCGTCCGATTACCAGCGCGAAAAGCCTGCCGCACGAACTCCTTCAGGTGCAGAGCGGCACCAAGGTGCACCTTCAGGTCATCATCATGCAAAAAATGGGTCCGATGACGATCCAGCGCGGCGGCTCCGTCATGCTCACGGCAAAGTGAGTCCTGCGGACAGCAGGAGGTTCAGTTCGCTGTCAGCGGTAGCCGTTGCACTCCGTGCGACGGTGCCTTCTTCGAGTGGCCCAAACTACTTGTTGTCCGGGCGCGCGTAGCGCGCAGGAAGCGAACCCCAACGGGCTTCCCGCCACAATTTGGCTTTTCCGTGGGCGTTAGTTTCGTAAACTGGCTGGCTCATGAAATCGCCAAAAAAATCCGCCAAGTCCCGCAAGTCACTTCATCGCCACTGGTCGGGACCGCTTGTCGATGAGGCCTCGCGCGCGCAAAGCCGCGCCATGCTCCACGCAGTCGGGTTCGCCCGGAGCGATTTCCAGAAATCCCAGATCGGCGTCGCATCGACCTGGAGCCAGGTGACGCCCTGCAACGCCCACATCGACCAGCTCGCCATCGCAGCGGCGGAAGGCGTGGCCAAGGCGGGCAGCAAACCCCTCATCTTTAACACCATCACCATCTCCGACGGCATCTCCATGGGCACGCAGGGCATGAAATATTCCCTCGTGTCGCGCGAAGTGATCGCCGACTCGATCGAGACCGTGGTGGGCTGCGAGCTGTTCGACGGCATGGTGGCCATCGGCGGTTGCGACAAAAACATGCCGGGTTGTCTCATCGCCATGGCGCGCCTGAACCGGCCCTCGGTGTTCGTCTATGGCGGCACGATTTTGCCCGGCTGTTTCCAGAAGCGCGATGTCGACATCGTGTCGGTGTTCGAGGCGGTGGGCGCGCATGCCGCCGGCAAGATGTCCGATAAGGACCTCGCCTCGCTCGAGGCCTGCGCCATTCCCGGCTCCGGTTCGTGCGGCGGCATGTACACGGCCAACACCATGGCCTGCGCCATTGAAGCGCTCGGCATGAGCCTGCCCAACAGCTCCGCGCAAAACGCCATTTCCACCGCGAAAAACCAAGACGCGCAAAGCGCCGGAGCGGCAGTGCATCGCCTGCTCGATCTCGGCATCCGCCCGCTCGACATCATGACGAAGAAGGCGTTTGAAAACGCGATCACCGTGGTCATCGCGCTCGGCGGTTCAACCAACGCCGTGCTCCATCTGCTCGCGATCGCGCATGCTGCGGGAGTCAAACTCGCGCTCGACGACTTCACCCGCATCGGCAAGCGCGTGCCTGTGCTCGCCGACTTGAAGCCGAGCGGCAAGTACGTGATGTCCGCGCTGGTCGGCATCGGCGGCCTGACGCCGCTGATGAAGATGCTGCTCGACCGGGACCTGCTCCATGGCGATTGCCTGACCGTGACCGGCCAGACCGTGGCGGAAAATCTGCGCAACGTGAAGCCCTACCCGAAGGACCAGGACGTAATCCACGGCTTCGACAATCCGATCAAGCCGACGAGCCATCTCGTGGTCTTTTACGGCAACCTCGCGCCGCTCGGCGGCATCGGCAAAATCACCGGCAAGGAGGGCGAAAAATTCAGCGGTACGGCGCGCGTGTTCGACTCCGAGGAGGCGTCGCTTCAGGCAATTCTCAGCGGCAAAATCAAGAAGGGCGACGTGGTCGTAATCCGCTACGAAGGGCCGAAGGGCGGTCCCGGCATGAGGGAAATGCTCTCGCCCACCTCGGCCATCTCCGGGCGCGGCCTCGGCAACGACGTGGCGCTGATCACCGACGGCCGGTTCTCCGGCGGCACGCACGGCTTCGTCGTGGGACACATCTCGCCCGAGGCGCATGTCGGCGGCGCGCTCGCGCTCGTGAAGAACGGCGACCATATCACGATTGATGCCATCGCGCATAAGCTCACGCTCAACGTCCCCGGCCGCGAACTCGCGAAGCGTCGCAAGGCGCTCAAGCTCCGTCCCCCCGTCAAGACCCGCGGCGTCCTCGCCAAATACGCCGACCACGTCAGCCAGGCCCACCTCGGCGCCATCACGGATGGGGAATTATAGGGCTGAGCAACGGAGTTGCGGGGACAATTGCGTTCCCAAATGGAGTTTGGGAACGAGGAACTAAGAATGACAATACGCGACATAATTGAGAGATTGGCCTCCCTTGACGGAGACAGCACGATTTACGCGGCGAAGCCTTGGACAGCAGGCGCTACTGCAATCGTAGCTCCTGAGCCCGATGCCGGAGGACTGCCGGTGGAAGCAACTCGGCTCGGTCTGGAATACTTTCCCTCGTTCCCAAACTCCATTTGGGAACGCACTTGTCGGGGCAATTCTATTGCTCTGAAATGAGGTCATGCGAAGTCGGTACACCATACGCGAAACCCACGGCACTTATTCCCTCGTTCCCAAACTCCATTTGGGAACGCACTTGTCGGGGCAATTCTATTGCTCTGAAATGAGGTCATGCGAAGTCGGTACATCATACGCGAGACCCACGGCACTTATTTTGTGACCTCAACGATTGTGGAATGGCTTCCGGTTTTTACGACGGCAACTTGTTGCGATATTGTCGTTAAATCTCTGCTCTATTGCCGGGAGCACAAGGGGCTGCAAATCCATGCCTGGGTCATTCTCGACAATCATTTCCACGCCATTCTCTCCGCGCCGGACTTGGCCAGTACCCTGACGGATTTCAAACGATTTACGGCACGCGCTTTGTTGGAGCAAATCAAGGTAGAAAAGCGTGAGTGCTTGCTCAATCAGCTTGCCTATTATTGCGCCGCACATAAGAGGGCCAGTGAGCATCAGGTTTGGCAGGAAGGCGTGCATCCGCAGGAAATCGGCAGCGACGAGATGATGGAGCAGAAGCTGGATTATATTCACAATAATCCGGTGCTGCGCGGTTTGGTCGTTGGGCCGGAGCATTGGCGGTATTCGTCGGCGCATGAGTGGTTGACTGGCGGGCATCCGTTGTTCAAGTGCGATCAATGGCGGTAGACTCGGGGAGCAACGAAGTTGCGCGGACAATACTGCCGTCCGCAGAACCGTTCCCAAATGGAGTTTGGGAACGAGGGGAAAGCGAGATTTTCGCAGAGGTTTCCTATATGGCCTAAAAAACTTATCTTTTTAAGCGTTATAAGCTTTTTAAGCCATCTAAGGCTACCGCGTTTCATCGGAATTGCCGTAAAATGGCGACCTTATGATTTCTCTCAATTTCGATTCTTCTCCCGAAACCAACGAAAACCAACCGGCCACTACGCCGCTGAAAGTCCCGCGAGTCGACTCGCTCCAGCACCGGCTGCAGCACGCCAAGGACGCTGACGGACAGCCCATCCCCCTCCTCGACGAGCTTCTCTTCTTCCTCGATGCCCCGCCGCCCGGGGCCGTCTCGAACAACAAAAACACTTTAAGCGAATCGACAACGAAATCCGCCACAAGCACCTCTTCCCCGCCCGGACGGAATTCTATCGAAATGTCCTCGCCGTACTACCTCAGACCACCTCATCCCACCCCATAACGGAATATCACCATGCCCCCCGCCCGGATGGAATTCTATCGAAAGGTCCTCGCCGTACTACCTCATACCACCTCATAACGGAATATCTCCATCCCCCCCGCCCCCTATGGTTTCAATCGCTTCGTTGAACTTCATCTCGATTTTCCGGGGGTCCGCATGAACCCTCACCCCGAACAGTTAAGCGTATCCCATACGCCTTATTCGCTTATTTTTTTCGCGCCAGATCGCAAAATCGGCATCTTTTATGACCACCGCTACAACTGCGCCGTTGTCCATGGGTTGACGGTTGGCATGAAGGCGCTCCATTTTCTCCTACGTTTTTCTGTTAAAGCGGGAAGAGAGTGCTTACACTTCCTGGCCTTATGACTCACATCAAACTTTTTGCTCCCGGGCCGGTGGAAGTATCGGAAAAAACAATGCGCGCGTTTTCGAAGCCCATGATCGGGCATCGCTCAAAGGGGTTTCAGGAGCTGAACGCCTCGATCCAGCCCGGTTTGCAGCAACTCTTTTACACGAAGCAGCCGGTATTTGTGAGCACCAGCTCGGCCTGGGGCGTGATGGAAGGCGCCATCCGCAATCTCGTGAGCAAAAAGGTGCTCTGCTGCATGAGCGGCGCGTTTTCGGACAAGTGGTTCGACGTGGCCAAAAAGTGCGGCAAGCAGGCCGATTCGTTGCAGGTCGAGTGGGGCCAGCCGATCCTCGCCGCCGACATCGAGGCCAGGCTGGCCACGGGCGAGTTCGATGCGGTCACCGTCATCCATAACGAAACCAGCACCGGCACGATGAATCCCCTCCGGGAAATCGCGGCGGTCGTGAAGAAATTCCCCGACGTGCAGTTCATCGTCGATGTCGTTTCGTCGTTCACCGCGATGAAGATTCCGTTCGACGAGCTGGGCATCGACGTGATGCTGGCCGGAACGCAGAAGGCGCTGGCCCTGCCCTCGGGCGCGGCGGTGTTCGCGGTGTCGGAGAAGGCCTACGCGAAGGCGGCGACGATCAAGGACCGCGGCTACTACTTCGATTTCCTCGAGTTCAAGAAGAACCAGGAAAACAGCATGACGCCCACTACGCCGAGCATTTCGCACTTCTACGCCTTGCAGAGCAAGCTGGAGGACATCATGGCCGAGGGTCAGGACGCCCGTTACGCTCGACACCTGGAAAACGCGAAATTAGCGCGGGCCTGGGTTGCGAAGAACGGCTTCCAGATGTTTCCCAAGGCGGGCTACGAATCGATCTCGCTGACCTGCGTCGCCAACAACAAGAACATCGACGTGGCGAAGCTGATCAGCACGCTCAAGACGAAGCACTCGTGCATCATCGACGGCGGCTACGGCAAGATCAAAGGCAAGAGCTTCCGCATTTCGACCATGGGCGACGAGAGCACGGCGAACATCCGCGAGCTTCTCGGCTGGCTGGACGAGTGCCTGGCGGAGATATAGACACTGTCCCGCATCTGCGGGATGCTGCCTTCTTTGGCCACAACAGACAGTCCCTTCATTTTCGCACCATGAATCTTATGTCCCTCCTGCTTGATCTAATGCCGTTCGCAGGACCTGCCGTCCTCAGGACCAAAAATCCTGTTAATCTTGTTAATCCTGTCTAAAATTAGTTTCCCAATGCCTAACCCCTATCGCAGTCACACCTGCAACGACCTGCGCGCCTCGCACGCGGGCCAGACCGTCCGACTCGCCGGCTGGATTCACAACAAGCGCGACCTCGGCGGCGTCCTCTTCATCGACCTGCGCGACCACTACGGCGTCACACAGATCGTCATCCCGCCCACTGCCGGTTTTCAGGACGCGCTCTCGCATCTCCCCAAGGAGACCGTCATCAGCGTCCATGGCAACGTCCGGCCCCGGCCCGAAGGCACGGTAAATCCGAATATCCTCACCGGCGAAGTGGAACTCGACGTCGCGGGCTACGACCGCCTCGGCTCGTGCGAACCGCTGCCGATGAACGTCTTCCCCGAAGACCACACGCCCGAGGAGACGCGCCTCAAGTACCGCTTCCTCGACCTGCGCCGCTCGAAAATCCACAAGACCATCATGCTCCGCGCGAAGGTCATCTCTGCCATCCGCCGCCGCATGATCGAACTCGGCTTCCAGGAATTCCAGACGCCCATCCTCACCTCGTCCTCGCCCGAAGGCGCGCGCGATTTCCTCGTCCCCTCGCGTCTCTATCCCGGCGAATTCTACGCGCTGCCTCAGGCGCCGCAGCAGTTCAAGCAGCTCCTCATGGTCAGCGGCTTCGACCGCTATTTCCAGATCGCGCCCTGTTTCCGCGACGAGGATGGCCGCGCCGACCGCACCCCCGGTGAATTCTACCAGCTCGATGTCGAGATGAGCTTCGTCACCCAGGACGACGTCTTCGCCGCCATCGAAAAACTGATGGTGCCGCTCTTTGCGGAATTCAAGTCCGAGTGGCCAACCAATGCGAGCGCCGACGGCACCTTCCAGCGCCTCGCCTTCAAGGAATCGCTGCTCAAGTACGGCACGGATAAACCGGACTTGCGTATTGATATTGAAATTCGCGATCTGACGCCTGCCTTTACGAAGAGCGATTTCAAGGCATTTGCGGGTAAAACGGTACGCGCGTTCGGAGTTCCTCAAGCCTTTGATCAGCCCCGCTCATGGTTCGATAATTTGCAGGAAGAAGCCAAGAAACTAGGCGCGCCGGGATTGGCTTATGTAAAAGTCGATGCTGCTGGCAACATGACCGGCCCGATTGCCAAATTTCTGACAGGACATCCCGGCGAGTTGATTGTAGCAATGGCAGAAGGCCGACCGATGGTTATCTTCTTCTCCGCCGACGCCAATGAAACCAAGGCCGCGAAAGTCCTCGGCGCGATGCGCGTCAAGATCGCCGAGCAACTCAACCTCATCGAGCCGAACGTTTTCAAATTCGCCTGGATCGTCGACTACCCGATGTACGAAATGAACGAGGAGACCAGGGACATCGAGTTCTCGCACAACCCGTTCTCCATGCCCCAGGGCGGACTCGAAGCGCTCGAAAAGCAGGACCCGCTCACCATTTTCGCCTACCAGTACGACCTCGTTTGCAACGGCTACGAAATCGCCTCGGGCGCGATCCGCAACCACAGCGCCGAGACCATGTACAAGGCCTTCGCCCTCGCCGGACATCCCAAGGAAGTCGTCGACACCGAATTCGCCGGCATGATCAATGCCTTCCGTTACGGCGCGCCGCCCCACGGCGGAATCGCCCCCGGCATCGACCGCATCATCATGCTTCTCTCCGGTGAAACCAGCATTCGCGAAGTCATCGCCTTCCCCATGGCGCAAAATGGTCGCGACCTCCTCATGAACGCCCCCGCACCCGTCTCCGAGAAACAATTGCGCGACGTTCACCTCTCCATCCGCAAGCCCGTTCCGAAGGCGTAGCTGCTCAGAGGCTCCTTGCCGTGGACGCGGAACGTCCCGCAACAATCAGCAACGCGGCGGCCAGACAGATCAAAGCCCATTGTGGCAGAGTCGGAGTATCCGTCGCTGGTGGCAAGGACAACGCGACGGCGATATCCACGGCGTTGCTCACGCTCGCGAAGGCCGAACCCACGTTAGCAGAGGTAAATTTTTCAATCTGATTGCCACCGACGACAACATACAAATTCCCGGTGCCGTCGAACGCAAGGCCTTGGGGACTATTCAATCCATTCGAGACAAAGATAGATCGAACCCCAGCCTGCGTATACTTATAGATGGAACTGCCAGTCGTCGCATAGAGGTTACCCGAGCTATCAAAAGCCAACCCTTGCGCCGGTGTGACGAGGCTCGCGAAGACAGAGACGGTGCCAGACGGGGTGATTTTTTCGATGCTGTTCGTGCCGCTCTGATTGATACCAACAAAAATATTTCCTGCCGCATCCACCGCCAAGCCGCGTGGATTGTGGTTTGAATCCCCAACCACAATCGAACGAAGGGGCGTACCTGACGGCGAAAAAACCTGTATCCCGACATTCACATTGCCGTCGTTAATCGCATAGAGGTTACCCGAGCTATCCACTGCAAGATCCCCGGCGTCGTTCAGGGCGCTCGTAAAAACCGACTTATTCCCATTTGAATCAAATTTTTCGATGGGGCCGCCGATTGTCCCGACATAGAGATTGCCCAACGAATCGCAAGCCAATCCGAAGGTGCCAGGCGAGTTAGCGGTACCGAACGTAACCCCTGTGCCATCTAGTCCCAATCGCTCGATCGTTCCGGCAAAGTAGTCGGCCACAAAAATGCTATCAGCGCGCGCTGAGTTTATAATAAGAAAAAACGTGCATCCAATGGATAAAAGCATCAAGACAACCCGTGAAAAGGATACGTTCATTGGCGGAGCCTTTCCACTGGATAAGCCGATCTTTCGTTGAACAAAAGAACTATTTCGTTACAATCGTGCTGCGGCTTTCAGCAACGCCTGTCCGCCGCCCAGCGTGCGGCGGCTACCGAAAAGGCATGAATCGCAATCTCACGGAGGTCGACGGCTACCAAACGCGTCGCTTTCAGCGGCATGAGCCTTGCTTTGTAGGGAATCCTCTCTCTATTAATGCGGAACTTTCTCTTTTATGCGTCGCACCAAAATCATCGCCACCCTGGGACCCGCCACCTCGACACCAGCTGCCCTGACCGAACTCGTCGCCCTCGGCGTCAACGTCTTTCGGTTCAACATGTCCCACGCGCCACACGACTGGGTACGCACCGTCGCCAAGTCGATCCGCGAAATCTCCGCCGCGCTCAAGCACGAAGTGGCCCTCCTGCTCGACACGCAGGGCCCCGCCATCCGCACCGGCGTGGTCGAGAAAGCCTACGAGCTCAAAGCCGGCGACTGGGTCAGTTTCACCGTCAAGGGCCAGAAAGGGACCGTCCAGATCAGCGTCGACGTCAACTATCCCTACCTCGTTGAAGACATCGACGTGGGCAAGATCGTCATCGTCGACAACGGCCTGCTCCGCATGAGGGCGATCGAGAAACGCCATAACGAACTCGTCTGCGAAGTGTTGACGCCCGGCCCGATGGGCAGCCGCCGCCACATCAATCTGCCCGGCATTGATGTCAAGCTCCCCGCCCTCACCGAAAAAGATTACCTCGATATCGATCTCGCCTTCGAATGCCAGATGGACTTCATCGCCATGTCGTTCGTGCGCCGCGCCGCCGACATCGAACTTCTGCGCGAGAAAATCAAGGAGAAAGGCAGCAACATCCGCATCGTCGCGAAGATTGAAGACCAGATGGCCGTGCGAAATCTGGAGGAGATCATCGCCGCCTGCGACGGCCTGATGATCGCGCGCGGCGACCTCGGCATCGAGGTGCCCTACGAGGAGCTGCCGATCATCCAGCGCCGTGCGGTCAACCTCTGCCTGGCCGCGGTCAAGCCGGTCATCGTGGCAACGCATCTGCTGGAAAGCATGATCACCAATCCCGCGCCGACCCGGGCCGAAATCACCGACATCGCCAATGCCGTCTTCGAACACGCCGACGCCATCATGCTCTCGGGCGAAACCACCACCGGCAAATATCCGATGGAATGCGTCGAAATCATGGACCGCATCGCCCGTCGCATCGAGCAGGGCAAAACCGTCGCGACTTACGTCAACCCCATCGCTCCCCAATCGGCCCGCCAGCATCTCAGTGCCGCCGTGGTGTACCTGGCCAACGAAACCGAGGCCGCCGGCATTTGCGTCTTCACCCACTCAGGCAAGACGGCCCGCTTCATCGCGGGTCTGCGCCCCCAATGCGCGCCGATCTATGCCTTCACGCCCAACCTCGACGTCTGCCGAAGCCTTTCGCTCCATTTCGGCATCAGGGCGCACGTCATCGAGTTCCACAACGACCCGAACGAAAATCTTCTCCGCATGCAGGCGAAGCTCCTCGAACGCGGCTATCTCCGTCCCGGCGACTCCATCGTCGTCGTCTCCGACCTCGTCGTGGAAAAAGAAATCTTGCACGCCATCCACGTCCACACGCTTAAATAGAAGGCGTGAGCCCTTTCACTGGAAAATCAGCCCTCGTCACCGGCGCCTCCGCCGGGCTGGGCGAAGAATTTGCCATCCAACTGGCCGATCTTGGTGTGACGCATCTGGTGCTCACGGCACGCCGCGCGGATCGCCTGGAGGAGCTGAGGAAATGTCTCGTCGCTTCGAACTCTTCCCTGCGCGTCGACACGATTTCCGCCGATCTCGCCGACACGGCCGGGGTGACGAACTTAATCGCGGAATTGGACAAGCGCGGGTTCTCCCCCGACATTCTGATCAACAATGCAGGCCTCGGCGACCTGGGCACGTTCGAGACCAGCGACGCCGCCCGCATCGAGTCGATGCTTGCGGTTAACATCGCCGCCCTTACGCGCCTCACCCGCTGGGCGCTGCCCGGCATGTTGGCGAAGAAGACGGGCTGGATTTGCAATGTCGGCTCAACGGCGGGCCTGATTCCCCTGCCCACCTTCGCGGTCTACGCCGCCACCAAGGCCTACGTGAACAGCTTCTCCGAAGCGCTTCGCATCGAGTTGCACGGCTCCGGCGTCCGCGTGCTCGCGCTTTGCCCCGGCCCGGTCGAAACGGAATTCGGCCAGGTCGCCTCGCGGGAGAACAGCAAGCGAAAATTCGCGCCGCCCGCTTTTCTCTGCGTCAGCAAAACCGATGTAGTGAACCAAACGCTGACCGCGCTCGCCAAGGGCCGGGGACGGCTCATTCCCGGCCTGATGGTCCGCTTCCCGATGCTGCTGGCCGAAAGCATGCCCCGCTGGATTTTGCGCCTCGTCTTCAACCTCACGAGCGGCGACTTCCGCAAAGAGCGGGAGCAAGGGTAGGCGGCGCAGGTCATGCGCCGGTGCCTTTTGGTAGCCCGTGCACTCCGTGCGCGGGTCGGTGGGAGAAGTGGCAGACCGTCGCACGAAGTGCGACGGCTACCAGTTGCGTTGTCTTTAGCCGTTGCGCCTGCCACACTCCCCTTATGAGCAACACACCGCGCCTGGCCGTGCTTGGTTCCGGCAAAGGCAGCAACTTCGTCGCGCTTCAAGAAGCGATCCTCGCCGGAAAACTCGACGCCCAAATCGTCCTCGTCATCAGCGATCTGCCCGACGCCACCATCCTCAGCCGCGCCGCTGCTTTCGGACTGCCAACCGCCACGCTCCTCCCCTCGCCTTTCCGCACCAAGCTCAGCCCCGAAGGTGAAGTCGCGCTGGTGGAACTCCTCCACCGGCACACAGTCGAGTGGGTGATTCTCGCCGGCTACATGCGCGTGGTGAAGGAGCCGCTTCTAAGCGCGTTTCCAAACCGGATCATCAATATTCACCCCTCGCTCCTGCCCGCTTTCAAGGGACTCCGCGCATGGGAGCAGGCCCTGGCCGCGGCCATGCCGGAAACGGGATGCACCGTCCACTTCGTGAACCGGGACGTCGATGCCGGAGAGATCATCGCCCGGCAACGCGTCCCCATTTTGGCCGGCGACACCCCGGAATCGCTCCATGCCCGCATTCAAGTTGCCGAGCATGAGCTTTACCCTGCGGCCCTGGCGAAGGTTTTATCCCACGCAAAACAGTAAACTGCCTCAGCTTCCTTCCATTTCACTTAAAATGAAATTACTTGCATTTGTTTTCACACTGGCCCTTCCTCTGGTCGCTTCCGCAAAACCGCCTGAGATCGGTGATGTCCTGTCGAAGGATGCCAAACCGGCAAAGGACAACATGCATATCATGGTCGACTCCGCTCAAATATGGCCTGCCTATGAGCTAATTAGGGACAAAATTTCCTATACTGTCGGTGTCGATGGTCATCAGACGATTGCGTATATAAGTCCCCACGATTCCCCATTATTCAAAACTCCCGAAGGTGTAACCGTTGGTTCTCCACTGTCTTCAGTCACAGCGATTACGAAGTCACCTCCAATCAAGCGATCGGGATGGGCCTACTACATTTCGTTACCATCGGGCTGGAATGCGGCGTTTGTTACCGCATCATCCCAGGGTCCAACCGCTGATCCGCTTCCGACAAGCGCCAAAGTATCTTTCCTTTTCAAAAGTAGTTGGGCTCAACAACCGAAGCATAAGTAACGGGCCCATGCCCCCCCAAGTCATCGACTTTCTCTTCCGACTCCTCTAAAATGGCAGTCATGGCTCTCTGGTCCGCCTTGCTTTCCCGGCCGACACCGACGCCGCTTGCCACCCGGCCCTCGCTGACTCTTTTCTTTTTGCTGGCGGGCGCGTTCCTCCTCACGCTCGTTCCTCACATCGTCCAATTTCCCCCCTGGCTGAGCGTAGGCGTGGTCGCCGCGATGATCCTCCGCTCAATCATCGAGGTTTACCGCCTGCCTCTGCCCAGCACGACTTTCTGCGGCATTCTGGCCCTCATTCTTTTCGGCCTCATCCTTGTGCAATACAACGGCAACATGATGGGACGCGATCCCGGCACCGCCCTCACCGCCGGATTGCTCGCGATCAAATTCTACGAATTGCGCCGACCCCGCGATGTCGCCCTGATTATTTTTTCATGCTTCTTCGTGGTCATGAGCATTCTGCTTTACTCGCAGGTGCTCGAACTTTTCATCTATTGCCTGATCATGATGTGGGTCCTCACCGCCCTGCTTTTGCGGGTCCACACGGGTGATTTACCCCATGACCGCCTGCTCCTGATGTTGCGTCAGTCCGGCGTCATTTTTATCCAGGCGCTTCCTCTCGCGCTTTTCCTCTTCTTTTTCTTCCCGCGTTACTCCGGACACATCGGCCTCCCGCTTGATGACGCCTCCATCGGCCTGAGTGACACGGTTGCGCCCGGCTCAATCGCGAAGCTGTCGCAGAATGATTCCGAAGCAATGTATGTCCGATTTACTTCCCCCAATGTTCCCCTCCCCTCCACGATGTACTGGCGCGCCCTGGTCCTTTGGGACTACAAGAACGGCGTGTGGACACAGGGGGATATCCCTGCTTTTGAATCCCGCACGAAGCCGCCAGCCGTACCCGAATCAAACCAGATCCAGCAAGAAATCACCGTCTATCACCACAATCAAAAATGGCTTTTTGCTCTCGACGTTCCCGTCTCCCCGCCCATCAATACTGCGGAACTCCCCCCTTGGGCCGCCCTTCTCGACGGCGACATCCTGCAATTGACGAACGGCAAGCTTGATCACAAGGTGCGGTATACCATCTCCTCTTCCACCAATACACGGCCCGATGAGGAATTGAGACAGGACGAGGAAAATAGCGCCACGCAGCTTCCCTCAGACCAAATTGATCAATCGGTGAAGGACCAGGCGGATCAATTATACCAGGGCCTATCCGGCAATCAGGAGCAAGAGTATATCAGCAAAGTCCTCCATTATTTCCGGCATGGAGGATTCACTTACAGCGCGGCTCCCGGCGTCCAGGGTCCGGACTGGTTGCCCAACTTCCTTTTCAAATCGAAGACTGGTTTCTGCGAACACTTTGCCTCAGCATTCGCCGTCCTCATGCGTCTGAAATACATTCCCACGCGACTCGTGGTCGGTTATCAGGGAGCCGAGTATAACCCTCTCACCCGCCATTACATCGTCCGCCAATCGAACGCTCATGCCTGGGATGAAGTCTGGATAGGCGCGAAGAATCAGCCGCCCAAGGGCAAAGTGGGGCACTGGGTACGGGTCGATCCTACAGCCATTCTCGCCACGACGGAAGAGGGGCTGACTGCCAATAATTCCGCGAACGACACCGATCCCTTGTCACGCCAAATTGCCTATCATCGGCCAACCCTTTCCGAAACCTATCTGCCAACCTGGGTGATGGATAGTTTGAAGGAGATGAGACTTCGCCGGGAGCAGGTTGAAACCAACTGGGACAACATCGTCCTCTCCTACGATCCGGAGGCCCAGGGCCGGTTGGCGCAAGCCCTGGGTTTTGGAGAGAAAGCCAAGTTCCCGCTTCTGTTCGTCTGTCTGGTAGCCGGTGGGATTTGCCTCGTCGTCTTCCAAAAATGGATGGCGCGAAAACTACCGGTCTCGCCGGTGGAAAACCTCTACGCCGCCTTCTGCCGCAACATGGCCCAACGCGGAATTCCACGCGCGACGTGGGAAGGCCCGTTCGCCTATACGGAACGCGTGGCGGAGGCTTTTCCCGACGATAAGCTGGCAATTCTACGCGTCGGTTCCATTGTGGCCCATGTGCGTTACGGCCCGGTTCCCGTCAATCCCGCCGCACCCGACGATTTGAAATCACTTCTCACCCTCATCACAGCGTCCCAGGCCGCCACTTCCTCCCGTGACCGCCACTGACGCCCAGGCCCAATTGGACCGGCATGTCTCGGCGCTTCGACAGTGCCAACGCTGCCCGCAAATGCAAAAACCCGTCGTCAGCGGCGGGGCCGTGCGAAGCCGCGTGATCCTGGTCGGGCAGGCCCCGGGCGACAAGGAACCGGTGCTGGGCCGCCCGTTTGCCTGGACGGCCGGGAGGAAACTTTTTCGCTGGTTCCATGACCACACCGGCGTGAACGAAAAAACTTTCCGCTCACGCATATACATGGCCGCCGTCTGCCGCTGTTTTCCAGGCAAAAAAGCCACCGGCGGCGACCGCGTTCCCGGTCCCGATGAAATCGCCAACTGTTCCGGCTGGCTGAAAGCTGAAATGAATCTCCTCCGCCCCGGCCTGGTCATCGCGGTCGGCAAGCTCGCGATCCTCCAGTTCATGCCCTGCGGAAAACTCGACGAGGTGATCGGTTCGGCTTTCCCCACGGAATACGCCGGCCACCGGTTTGACCTCGTCCCCCTGCCGCACCCCTCGGGCGCTTCCCCATGGCCTCACCAGTTACCGGGCCGCGTGCTCCTGCCCCGCGCCATGGCGCTCATCGCCGCCCATCCCGCGTGGAAACAGAGCGTAACCTGAAGCTTGCCGGGATGAGACGTCTCCGTTAAACCAAACACACGATGTCCATCTCCACTACTCCCCCTCCCTCGGCTCCGAAGAAAAAGGGCATGGGCTGCCTCGGCTGTGGCTGCCTCGTTTTGGCCCTTCTCGTTATTCTCTTTGCGGCCCTGGTGGCGGGAACCTTTTATTTCGGTTATGAAAAAATTGTTGGCCTCACCTCAACGACGCCCGCCTCCATTCCTTCCTTCAATGGCGGCGACGACGTTTACAACTCCGCCCAACAAAAACTCACCGCCTTTGATCATGACGTGAAGAATCATCAGGCTGCAACGATCCGGTTAAACGCGGATGAGATCAACAGCCTGATCGCACACAACCCCAATTTGACCGCAAACAACGCCCACCTCTTTGTGACCATGACCAACGACCAGGCCCAGGTGCAGGGCGGCATTCCCACCGACGTCATCGCTCAAGGCATTATGAAGGGCCGTTACCTCAACTTCGATACAACATTCGGCCTTGGTTTCAATTCGGACACCAGGAGCGTCAACCTCGAATTGCATCGCATGCAGGTCGGCGATCAGACCCTGCCACAAGATGCCCTGCCAGCGCTGCAGGCCGAATTCACTCCGTTACTCAATCTGCAGCTGCAAAAGTATCCCGACGCCAGGGAGTTTCTCAAGCAGGTCAAGTCGCTCCAGATCAAGGACGGCGAACTGGTGATTGAGACGCAATAGGGCCTACAGCTTTGGAACCGCGCTCAACAGCTTGCGCGTATACTCGTGCTGCGGATTTTCGTAAATCGCCTCCGCCGACGCCGCCTCGACGATCTTACCCTGGGTCATCACCAGCACAAAATCGCTGATGTGCTCCACCACCGCCAGGTCATGCGCGATGAAAAGATAGGTCAGCCCCAGTTCCTCCTGCAAATCCTGGAGCAGATTCACGATCTGCGCCTGCACAGAGACATCAAGCGCGCTCACCGGCTCGTCGCACACGATGAACTCCGGATTCACCGCCAGGGCCCGCGCGATACCCACCCGTTGGCGCTGTCCGCCGCTGAATTCGTGCGGATACCGGTCGAGGTGCTGGCGCTTAAGCCCCACCTTGTCGAGCAGGCCCGCAACCCGCTCGCGGCGGTCGGCCCGGCTCATTTGCGGAAAATGAATCTCCAACGCCTCGCCGATAATCTCAAAAATAGAGAGCCGCGGATTAAGCGAGTTGTAGGGGTCCTGAAAGATGATCTGAATTTTTTTCCGGTAGGGACGAAAGGCCGCAAGATGCAATTTTGAAATGACCTTGTTGTCGTAATAAATCACACCCGCCGTCGGGTCCGTCAGCCGGATGATCGCGCGACCCACGGTCGTCTTGCCGCTGCCGCTCTCGCCGACCAGCCCCACCGTCTGGCCCCGCTCAACGGTAAAGGACACGTCATCCACCGCCTTCACCTCGCCGATTTTATGGCGAAAAACTCCGCCAAGGATCGGGAAGTAGACTTTCAGATTTTCAACTTTCAGGAGCGGTTCGGAGGAGGGTGAAGTCATGACCAAAGATTCGGGTTATTATTGTAGTCGCGGACCATCGGGATAAAACTGAGCCAACCGAGGTTCATGAGAATTTGAACAAACACATCGGCTGCCAAGCGATGGTCTGCCGTTGGAGGCGGCATATAACCGAGAATCCAGATCGCTTCGGCGATTACGGTGAACAGTGCAGACCAGCACGCCGCAAGGAACCACCACCGGCGAATGGACCGCGTCGAAAAAAGCGGTCGCTTGTGGAAGAAAAGGATGAAGACGACGGCCCACGGAATCTGGAAGAAAGGACCAGCCGCCCAAACCGGAAGATGAGGCTTGAATTGATGCAGATAGAAAAACGATTGCCCAGACCCGGCAAGAAACAAACTGTGCTGCCCGATAAGAAATTCCATCGAGTGTCTCTTGTCGCGAACAGGTGGATTACTCAATTCCGGCATAATCAATCACTTTCAGGCGATGCTGCTTCTGGCCGAGCTTCGGCACACATTCGATCAGGGCGCGCGTGTAGGCGTGCTGCGGATTGCGCAAAACCTCCACAGTTGCTCCAGCCTCGACAATCCGGCCCCGGAACATCACGGCCACGCGATCGGCAAAATCGGCCACCAGCCCAAAGTTGTGCGTGATAAGCATGATCGCCATATTGCTCGTCCGCTTCAGTTCCTTGAGCAAATCCATGATCTGCTTCTGGATGGTCACATCGAGCGCAGTCGTCGGCTCATCGGCGACGAGCAGCTTCGGTTGGCAGGCCAGCGCCATGGCGATCATCACGCGCTGCTGCATCCCGCCGCTGAGTTGATGCGGATAATCGTCCAGCCGCTTGGCCGGATCGCGGATGCCAACCCGGTCGAGCGCGGAGACAATTTCCGCCGTGACATCCCGCACCTCGGGCCGATGCAACTCGATGGCCTCGCGAATCTGGTAGCCGATGGTGAAGACCGGATTGAGCGACGAGCCCGGTTCCTGAAAAATGTAGGCGATCTGTTTTCCGCGCAAACCGCGCAGTTCGCTCTCCGGAAGTTGCAGTACATCGCGCCCCTCAAACTCGATTTTTCCGGAAACATAGCGCGCTGGAGGCGAGGCGAGCAATCGCGTCAAGGCCAGCGCGGTCACGCTCTTGCCACTGCCGCTTTCGCCCACGACGGCGAGCGTCTCGCCCGCGTTCATCGCAAAGAACACGCCATCGACGGCCTTCACCGGATCGTCCGGTGACCCGAACTGAATGCCCAGATTTTCAACGCGAAGAAGAGGTGTGCTCATCCGTTAGGGAGGAATTTAGACATGAGAAACAGGAAGGCTGATGAAGGGGAGTTTTAGACAGGATTAACAAGATTAACACGATTTTTGAGGAAGGCATTCTTGGAGAAATTTATCCTTGGTCTTTTCATGTCCTTCATGTTCCTCCTGTCTAAAATCCGTTTTTTCTAATCCTGTTAATCGTGTTAATCCTGTCCAAAAATTCTTCCTCACTTCACCTTCAGCCGCGGATCAACCGCATCACGCAATCCTTCGCCGACAAAATTGTAGGACATGATGGTAATCAGAATGGCGAGACCTGGGAAAAAGGCGAGCCACCATGCAAAGTCAATGTAGCGACGCGCATCGGACAGAATATCGCCCCACGACGGCGTCGGCGCCTGCATCCCGAAACCGAGGAAGCTCAGGCTCGATTCGATCAGGATGGCCGAGGCGACGCCGAAAGTGGCCGAGACCAGGATCGGTCCAAGCGCGTTGGGGAGAAGATGCCGGACGATGACGCGAAAATCGCCAGCGCCCAGCGCCCGCGCGGCTTGAGGGAATGGCTGGGAACCGAGTCGCAGAAATTCGCCGCGCACGAGCCGGGCCAGTCCGGTCCAACTGGTCAGGCCGATGACCGCCATGATGTAGAACATGTTGTTCTGCGATTCAAAAAGGCTGATCGCAACAAGAATGAGCAGTAGCGGCGGAAAGCAATCCATGATCTCGATGAACCGACAGACCCCGATGTCGAGCCAGCCCCGATAATAACCGGCAAGCCCGCCCAGCGTGACGCCCACCAGCAGCGCGATGCTCTGCGCGATGAACCCGATCGACAGCGACGTGCGCGCGCCATGGAGCATTCGCGCGGCGATGTCGCGCCCGGTCGAATCGGTGCCGCAGAGGTGTTTCCACGCAGGCGGCGAGAACGGGTCCGGCGTGCTCTCGATGGGCGAATAGGGAATCAGCGGCATCAGCTTGAATGAGGCCGGTCGGTCGCGATCGTTGGTCGGATCGTTGATGGGATGATGGAATGCGAGAGTAACTTCGATAAGTATGACTATCAACAGAACGAATGTGCTATTGACCTGAGGCAGGCGAAGAAATCTGGCGCGACGTCTCAAGACACCGAAAAGCAGCATGCCAAATAGAATCATGATCCATAGCGCAGGACTGATCTCGATGGAATAGGTCCAGATTTCAAAAGTGCTATCGACATTATTAGTAAAGAGCCCGCTGAAGGAAAAATGAACTGGCATCACCAGAACGAGCAACCCTGTCAAGGTGCATAATAAAGCAAGTAATGCCAGATCGAGGCGAGGTACGCGAAAAATCAATCGCCGGGCGAGATAGATGATTCCAGCCAGCGGCACATAAAGCAGGAACCGCCACTCGATCGGCTCCAGGCTGGCGAAAATCGGAAACGAAACGTGTCCGTCGGCCACGCGAATGATGGCGTGGCTGTTGGCGAGAAAGGGCGCGAGCGCCGCAACGATGAAAAGCACGATGACCATGCGCAGGCCGTTGCGGGCAAAGCTGTCGGCGTAAAAATGCCGCCAGATGCGCCGCGCGTAGGTTTCGCTGTAAGTCTCGTGGGTAACTTCGTTCATTCGTAGGTGATGCGCGGGTCGACCACGGCGTAGAGAATGTCGGCGAGCAGGTAGCTGACAAGTGTGACGATGGCGATAAGCAGCGTCAGTCCCATGATGACCGGATAGTCCCCGGCGTCGAGCGACTGAAACATGAGATGGCCCATGCCCGGCAGGGTGAAAATGGATTCGATAATAATCGCGCCGCTGATCAGCACCGGCACCTCAAGTGTGAAGATGGTGATGATCGGAATGAGCGCGTTACGCAGGGCGTGCCTCATGATCACCAACCGCTCCGGCAGGCCCTTGGCTCGCGCCGTCCGGACAAAATCCTGCCCGAGCGCGTCGAGCATCGAGACCCGGGCGTAGCGCGAGATCGAGGCCAGGCTGGCGTAGGTCAGGCAGATCACCGGTAAAATCATATGGATGACGCGGTCCCACACCCACGCGAACGGCCCCATCGCGGACGCGTTGATCGAATTCGCGCCGTACATCGGAAGCAGGTTGAAGTAATCGCCACCCGCCACCAGAAGGATAAGGAGCAGCGCGGCAACAAAGCTGGGTATGGAATACAGCAGGAAAACCGCGAAGCTGATGGACCGGTCGAGGATCTGCCCGCGCTTGATGGCGGCCAGGACGCCCAGCGGAATGGCGATCAGGTACGAGATGATCAGGGCCGACCCCGTGATGCTGATGGTCAGCCCCATCCGCTCGCTTATTTTATCGACGACCGGCCGGCTATCGACAAAAGAATCGCTCAGGTTACCATGCAGGACTTTCCCCAGCCAAATGAAGTAGGCTTCCCACGCCGGTTTGTCCAAGCCATAAAACTTGATCATATCTTCCCGTTGCTGGGCCGTCATGGCGTGCCCACCCTCGGCGCTCCCCGCGCCCTTCGCGAGCGCGGGATTGATCGGCGAAAGACGGAGCAGGAGGAAGGTAAGCAGCGTAATGCCGAAGAGCGTCGGGACCATCAGCAGGATGCGGCGGATGAGGTAGGTCGTCATGAGGACATGTCCGACTTGATAATTTCAATCGTGTGGTCCTTGATCTTGAGCGCTTCCCAGAGCGTCACTTCTTCCGGTTTCGCGCAGCGGATGCAAAGACAAACGACATCCCCATCCGGCCGCCGGATATCCTGAATGTGGTCAATCTCCGCCGTCATCATCACATTCTCCTTGAAGGGGAGACGCACCAACATGCCCGCAGCAATCTCCCCCTCGATGACAAAGCCCGCCAGGACAAAAACGCTTTTGTCATTGATCGCAAAAGTATCTCTTACGTGAAATCGAGCCATAGGACGCGCAAACGCCTCCAACGTAGAAGACATCCCCGCCCGCTTCCAGCACGATTGTCAGCCAAGGGTAGTGCGGCGTATTGGACAATGACCAATAAATACTGGAAGCTTAGCTGAACATGACCAAAATCATCCTGACCCTTTTGATCGCATCTGCATTTGCACATGTCGACGATAAGCTTGATTGGTCACAATCAAACAACGGCCTTGCGATCGCTATCGTCGCCTCGTCAAACAAACCTGCCATTAATCAAATTGATTTTTATTTAGGGAATAAAGGCGCAAACAATATTGAGGGTGTTATTCAGTCCGATGCGCGGTGTGTTTTAGAAATCAACGGACAATTTTATGCGACGGACGATTTTGGAGGAAAATCGTCCTACATGCCCCCTGGTAGAATGTATGGCCCCATTTTGATAAGACTTTCACTGTTTTATAAAATTCCAAAACTTGAGCTAAACTCTGTTTACCCTGATAAGCCCGTTTTTTTAGAATTACCAAAGGGAAGCTGTAACATTCGCGTTTATTACAAAAATGGGATTTCAAAAGAAAGCTTTCTAAGAAGTAACGCGCTTATCTTACAAAATACCTGGCCGGACAGGATACGCCTCTAATCTTGTGGGTGCCTATCTTCCCGAGAAAGGGAAAATGCATCTTTCCTGTCTTTTCCCTCAAATCCTCCGTAACCCGGAATAAATCCGCGGGTTCTTAGGTAGCAGTAAGCAAGGACGCGCCGCGTCGAACGAGCGAATGAAATCGTCTATTCGGCGGTCCTGCGCTATCCTTTTTTATTCCTGTGCAATCCCTCCGTTGGCCCCTCCTTTTTAGCGCCGTCCTTGGCCTGCTGATTTTCACGCTCTACGCCTCGTTCGCGTTCAGTGGCGTCGCGGCATGGACTGTTGGCCTGGTTTACATTGCCTACGATTCTCTCCTGCTCGGGTTCATGGTTGTCTCAAGCCAGATCGCCGTGATGCGGCAGGACCGACAAAGAAAAGCCGCGCCGACTCCAGCCCCCCCGCCCGCCGCCGGCAAAAGGCCCACCCTGACCGTGCTCATCTGCGCGCGCAACGAGCGGCTCGTCCTGCCGGAATGTCTCCGCGCTCTGGCAGCCCAGACGGAACCGGCGGACGAAATCATCGTCCTCGACGACGGCTCAACCGACGGCATGGTCGACTGGCTCACCGCGGAATACGCCCTGACCTTCGAGCCCAGGGGTGCCAGCGCCTTGGGGCAATCCCCACATTTCCCCAACCTCCTCGTCTGGCGCAAACCAAACACCGGCAAAGCCGACTCGCTCAACCTCGGCTGGAGGATGGCGCGGGGCGAAATCGTGGTCACGCTCGATGCCGACACCTACGTCGAACCGGGTGCGCTGGTGGCGATCCGCGACGGCTTTGTCGAGGATCCAAACCTGGGGATCGCGGGAGGCGTGCTCGTGCCGGTCTGCCATCGGTCGGCTTGGGCTGGATTCTTCCAGTTCTTCCAGACCTTTGAATACGCGCGCGGCTTTCTCTGGCGGCTGACCTGGATGCAGTATGACATGTTGCTCCTTATTTCCGGCGCGTTCGCCGCGTATCGGCGCAGCGTGCTCGAATCAGCGGGCGGCTTCGACACAACAAGCTGGGTCGAGGATTACGAACTGACTCACCGCGTTTACCGCGATGCCTACGACTCCGGCCAAACCCTGACGGTAAAGACGCTCTCCGGAGCCTGCGGAACGACCGACGCGCCTGCCACCGTGGCTACTTTCCTCAACCAGCGTCGCCGCTGGTTTGCCGGTTTCATCGCCACGCATTTCAAATATCATGACATGGTCGGAAACGGGCATTACGGGGCGGTGGGCCGCTACATGCTTTGCCTCAAAACGCTTGATCTGCTCCTCCCCATTTACGCTTTGGCCGCCGTCGTCGTTTTAGTCGCAATTCTGTCCATCAGGCATACTTTGAGCATCTTTATCGTTACACTTATTGTCGCTAAGCTCGTTTTCGACCTTATTCTCCATGCCTATTCCATCGTGCTCTATCAGTGCTGGCTCGGTATCCCGCTCTCCCGTAAGCTGTGGATTCAATCCCTTGGCGCAACCCTTTCTGAACCATTTGTCTTCCAGATCATGCGTCAGTTCGGCGCCGTCCTCGGTTGGCTCGCCTTCCTCCGCCGCAAGATCGATTGGATGCCGCAGAGGCCGGTAGCAGTGCCTTCAGTTACAGCAGGATGATTCTTGCGCGAAATTAGGAAAACAACTTTCCGCGTGACATTGGCGCGAAGTTACCTGAAATAGGTAGCATGAACCGATCTAACTTTCTCCGCATCGTTATCGCCGTCACCACCGTCGCATCCTTCGCCTGGGCCCAGCCTGTCCGGGCGGCCGATCCAGTTGTCGTGATGAAAACCTCCGAGGGCACCATCGAAATCACGCTCGACGCCAAAAATGCGCCCATCACCACCGCCAATTTCCTGGCCTACGTGGACAAGAAATTTTACGACGGCCTCCTCATCTACCGCGATGTGAAGGGATTCGTCGCGCAAGGCGGCGGCCTCAGCCCGCAAGGTAGTGGCAAGCCGGAAGATGCGCCGATCAAGAATGAAGCCCATAACGGCCTGCACAATGTCCGCGGCTCGATCTCAATGGCGCGCACCAGCGCCCCCGATAGTGCGACCACGCAGTTCTTCCTCAACTTCGTCGATAACTCCAGCTCGCTCGATCCCAATCCCATGAGTCCCGACGGCTACGCTGTGTTTGGCAAGATAACCAAGGGTTTGGACATCCTCGACAAGATCGAGGCCCTCGGGGGCACAGACCCGATGGGCGGCCCGAGCAGGCAAATCACGATCATCAGCATGCGGCGCAAATAGAGTAGGGACGCGAGTCCCTTCGCGTCCCATCCTTTGTCGGCGGGCGCCGTCCAGCCAAAAATTCCTCACGCTTTCCTGGGCGATATGCTTGATTAGCATCTCGCCATGCCGCCGCCCGAGACCGCGCCCACTTCTTTCCGGAGCATCCTGGGTGAAAAGAATTTTGCCCGGCTCTGGTATGGCCAGATCATCAGCAGCATGGGCGACCGATTTTACCAGTTCGCGCTGCTCTACGTCATTCTCGGCATCAAGCAGGGCATCGACGTCGGCAAAGACAGTGCACGCGTTACCTTTTGCGCCATGCTGCCCGGGCTGGTGCTGGCCCCGCTTTACGGCTGGATCGTCGACCGGTTCTCGCGCCGCTGGGTCATGTTTTACGCCGACCTCGCGCGAGCCGTACTGACGCTCACGATTCTCGACCTCTGGTTTCATTATCACAGCCTGACCGCGGTTTTCGCCATCGTCTTCTTCATGGGCGCATGCAACGGCCTCTTCATTCCCGCGCGTCAGGCCGCCCTGCCGCAGATCGTCTCATCCCGGCAACTGATCACGGCCAATTCCCTGATTTCGCTCATCGGCGTCATCGCCAATTTCATCGGCATTCCCATCGCCAGCTTCATCGTCTCGATCTTTGGCGCGCGGAGCAGCTTTCTCTTCAACTCGCTCGGATTTCTCGCTTCAGCCTGGTGCGTCTACCACATCAAGGCTGATCTTACGCCCGCCCCCCACCACCCGGACGCTTCGGACAAGGACAAAGTAGGCACGTGGCGCGGCAATCTGGCCGGCTGGCGCGTCCTGCGCGAACAGCGCGAACTCGGCGCGCTGGTCCTGGTCAACTCCGCCTTTTCATTCATCAGCGCCATGGTGCTCATCACCATTCTGCAACAAATCGTGGTGAAGGTGGACCTGACGTCGGTCCATTTGCTGGTCAACACGCTGACCAAATTTCTCAGCTTCGTCGCGCCCAAGCCGCCCGTCTTTGAAATCAGGACGCTGGCCTTCGGCGTGTTGATGGCCGCGATCGGGCTCGGTCTCGGCGTAGGAGTCGCCGTCTGTGGCGCTTCCAAACGGCGCAGCCGCAGCAAGGCCCTGCCCTATATCGCGCTCGCACTGCTCGGCGTCGCGCTGATCGGATTCGCCCATCTCACCGAGTATTGGCCGGCAGTGGCCGGGGCCGCATTCATGGGCGTGCTCTCGGCTTTCATCCTGATTCCCATCGAGGCGCGATTACAAAACGACGTGGACGACGCGCGCCGGGGACGTCTCTTCGCATTGCGCAATCTCTGCACCACGACGAGTTTTCTTTTAGGCCTGGCCGTCAACTTGAACGGGACGCTCCTCACAAAAGTCGGACCGTCGAACTTGATCGAATATATCGGAATCACCGCCATCGTGATCGCCGCGCTGCTCGCGTTTATGAACGCCTCAACGCTCAGCTCTTTTTGGTCAACTCATCAACGGAAGTCGCCGTATTCACCGGAGTAACCGGAGTCGGCACATTGCCGCTGATGAGATTCTGCTGCTCGGGCTTCTTGGCCTCAGGCTCGGAAGCTGCGGCGTGGACTTCCTTCTCGAAATCTTCCTTGGCCTTCTTGAACTCGCCCAGGCTCTTGCCGAGACCGCGCGCCAGCTTGGGCAATTTATCGGCGCCAAAAAAGAGAATGGCGAGCACCAGAATGATTAACCACTCTCCTCCATGAGGAAGATTAAAGGCGAAGAAAGGATGCTGCATATATTTTTCCTATCGAGATTAGGATACGCTACCTCTGAGAGCCGCACAACTGAATTCGGGCGGGGCTTGGCGAAGGACGAAAGGTCGGCTATGGTGGCTTAAACACCATGTCCGCCGCAATCTCCCCAACTTCAACCATGACCATGGAAGAACGGCTAAGCCGCGCCCAAGAGGCTTATCGTGAATATCGAATTCAGTGTTTCTGGTTCATGCCGAAAGATTTTATCGTTACCGTGGAAAATCTTCCGATGATCATTGAAGGTTTAAAGTTGGACGGTGGCCATAAGGGTTGGAAGCTGGCCCACGAGTTATGCCGCTAACACCTTTTCAGGCGGGCATATTCAAGATCATCTCCGCCAATCGTAATCCCGACAGTTTCATCGCCGGCGGAATTGTCATCAACCGCGACGATCTATCGGCCAGATTCTCCGACGACATCGATGTTTTTCATGACTCGTCTCAAGCGGTTGCCACCAGCGCCGATGCCGACGCTGAGACGCTCAGCCGGGCTGGTTACAACGTCACTTTCCTGCGTCGGGAAGCAACTTTTCAGCAAGCGAATGTCTCACGTATCGGCGAGGCCATTCGGCTTGACTGGGCGGCGGATTCCGCATTTCGTTTTTTCCCCATTGTGCGGGACGAGATCCTCGGCTTTCGCCTTCACGATGTGGACGCAGCAACGAATAAAGTTTTGGCTGCCGTCGGCCGCCAAAAAGTTCGTGATTTCATCGACCTGATGCAATTGGACCGTGATTATATTTCGCTGGGAATTGCGGTGTGGGGAGCGGCCGCGAAAGACGAGGGCTATACGCCAAACCTGATCATGCAGGAACTTCGTCGCAACAGTCGCATTAATCCTGTGACCTTAGGCGAAGTTACCTTGGCGCAGCCCGAGACAGCTGTGACCTTGAAAGCGGATTGGCTGGAGCGTTTCGCGGCTGCAGAGAAGTTAATCGCCAGCATTCCACCAGAACCGATTCGCTGCCTTTACCTCGATCAAAACGGTCAACCTGCTCAAGGGAAAGCCTTCGATCCAACATGGGTGCCTCATTTCGGCACCATCAAGGGCGCGTGGCCCAAGATAGCAGATTAAGACGCCACCTCTCAGAGCCGCACAACTGAAATCGGCCCCGGTAATGCCTAGCCTCACGTCTTGTTCGACACCGGCAATTTTCGGGTCCGCTGGATCAGCGTGATCCCGTTTCGCATGGTGTTCAGGGTGTTCAGGTTGATAACGGAGAATTCGCGATGTTCGTCCAGCACCCAATTAACGAATTCGCGTTCTGCCTTGGCCGGCTGAAACTCATCCGCATTGAGCCAGTCTTCGGAAGCGGCAGTCCTCCCTCGTTCAACTTGAGACGGTTCAAAGAATTTTTTGGCCCACGTTCCGGTGTCGTGAATGGCGATGAGGCCATCGGGAGCGAGCAGCGGCAGTAGCCTGGCAAAGGTAACTTGATTAAGATCAAGTTGATGAGAAGCGTCCAAAAACACGAAGTCGACAGGAAGGTGGGTGAAATCCGCCGAGCTTACCTCGGTTTGGGACTTAAAATGGAAGGTGAAATTCTTGCGATGGGAAAAGTAGGTCGCGGCGACCTGCTTCGCGCTCTCCGCGATGTCGAAAGAGTAGAGGTGATCGTCCTTCCCCATTGCCTCCAAAAAATTGAATGCACTGTGTCCGTAATGGAATCCGAATTCGAGGAGCACCTTGGGCCTGATCATGCGTATCAGGGAATACAGAAGCAGGGCCTCCTCCTGCTGAAGCGGCCCGCAAAGGCCCTTCTCGCGATAGGTATTCAGATGGCCGAGACTCAATTTCCTCGACGAAAAACTCGCCACCCACGAAAAGAGGTTCTTGGCCCATTTGTAGCGATAAAATAAAAAACGCGCTTCGGTATTCATAGGAAAAGAGAAAGCTAAAAACGAACCGGCACCGCGGCAGTTATATAATCCATCCGCCTGTACGCAAGCTCTCAGGGAAGCGAACGCGGTTACTCGCCCAACCCCAGCTTCTTGAACGTCTCTTCGACGTGTTTAAAATGTCGTTCGGGTGAGCAAAGTTCGTCGATTTCCTTCTCGCTCAGCACGGAGCGAATCTCCTCCGATTTCTTGAGATGATACTGCAGCGATTCGGTCCCGCGCCAGCAGGCCATCGATGCGGCTTGCACCGCTTCGTAGGCAACCTGGCGCGGCAGCCCCTTGTCGGCAAGCGCGAGCAGGACGCTTTGCGAAAAAATGAGGCCCTTCGACTTGGCCAGGTTCGCCGCCATGTTTTCGGCATAGACGATCTGCCGCGCGACGAGATCGCCCAGCAGACTGAGCATGTAGCTGAGCAGTTCGCAGCTATCGGGAAAGATGATCCGCTCGACCGACGAGTGGGAAATATCGCGCTCGTGCCAGAGCGCCACGTTCTCCAGCGCCGCCACCGCGTTGCCGCGAATGACCCGCGCGAGACCGCTTAGCTTTTCGCCCGTGATCGGGTTACGCTTATGCGGCATCGCGCTGCTCCCCTTCTGGCCCTGCGCAAAAAATTCCTCCACTTCGAGCACCTCGGTCCGCTGGAGGTGGCGGAACTCGGTCGCCCAGCGATCAACGCTGCTGGCGATGAGCGCGAGCGCGTTCATGAAATGGGCGTGCCGGTCACGCTGGATGATTTGCGTCGAGATCGCGGCGGCTTTGAGTCCAAGCTTGTCGCAGACATATTCCTCGACGCGCGGATCGAGATGCGCATGCGTGCCGACCGCGCCGGAAAGCTTGCCCACCGCGATTTGTTCGCGCGCTTCGATCAGCCGCTTTTCGGCCCGGCCGAATTCGTCGTACATCAGCGCGAGCTTGAGGCCATACGTGATCGGCTCGGCGTGAATGCCGTGCGACCGCCCCATCATCGGCGTGAACTTGTGTTCCTTCGCCCGCTTCGCGATGGCAGTGCGCACTTGTTTGAGGTCCGCCAGCAACAGATCCGCGCTCGCGACGAGTTGCAGCGCCAGCGTCGTGTCGAGCAGGTCGGACGAAGTCAGGCCGCGATGGATGAACCGGCCCGGGCCGCCGACGTGCTGCGCGACTTCCTCCAGGAAGGCGATGACATCATGGTTGGTGCGCTTCTCGTTTTCGCGCACCTTCTCGATATCGAACGCGGCCTTCGCGCGGATGATCTGCGCATCCTCGTGGGGAATAACGCCGATGGCCGCCATGCCCTCGCAGGCCAGCACTTCAATTTCGAGCCAGTGATTGAGCTTGGCCTCTTCGCTCCACAATGCAGCCATCTCAGGCCGGGAATAACGGGGAATCATTTAAGTTAGAAGATAGAAGTTAGAAGGCAGAAGTGAAGACAAACTCATTTCCATTTCGCGTTGATCATTTAAAGCTGTGCCGCGACGAAAATCGCGACCGTGAGGCAGAGGATGAGCACGGGACGCGGATCGAGACGGTAGCGGGTCGAGAGCGTGGGCGCGGCAAACCAGACGAGCAGCCCGCTGAGAACAAACCAGGCCACATAGTTAAGCGGCGGAATCGATCCGTCGGCCCAAATCCAGTACTGCTTCACGGTTGTGGCGAACGGTTCCAGGATGAAATCGTAAAACGTACAGAGCGCGCCCGCCAGCGCGGCCTCGGTCAACCGGGAGAGATAAGGCGCGACCGAACGAACGACAAAGAGCGCATTGGTCACGACCACATGCCACGCGAGGGGAATGGTCAATGGCACCCCGAAGAGCATCGGGCCGAAGTTCTCCGTGTATTTGTAATCACCGAAAGGAAAACCCGTGTGAGCACCATAGGCTTCGATGGCAAAGGCGCAGACGAGCACGATCAGGCCCCAGCGACGCGCGATGCCGGCGCTCCATTGTCGCACGGCATGAAGATGAGTGTTGGTGAAGGCGAGGAAGATCAGGATCGGGTCGCCGTATTGCAGGCAAAGGTCAACAAACTGGCAGAGTCCGGCGGACACCGGCCAATGGGCGACGATGTCGGGAGTAATGTGTTTAACGGTGAAAAACAGCCCCGCCGCGCTCCAGATCAGGAAAGCGGCAAAGGAAATCCTTTCGACGAAGTCCCACGATTTGCTCTTGTCCCTGGGCCTGATGAGATTTCCCTTTTCGTCAAGCCGGCCCGTATGTGATCTCATGCGACCTCCCGTTGTATCAGGTCGGCCACCATTTTTCCGCTCAGAAGCACCAGGGGAATGCCGCCGCCGGGATGAGTCGTGCCGCCGGCGAAAAAAACATTGCGTGTCCCCGGCGCGCGCAGCGGAGGCCGGAAGAGCGAGGCGCGAATGGAGTGGGACGCCCATCCATAGAGCGCGCCGTGATGGGCGAGATCGCGTGCGGCGAAATCGCTCGGGGTGAAGATGCGCTCCGCGATAATGCGCCGCGGCAAGTCGTTGAAACCGAACCGTTCGAGGCGCTTGAGCACGAGGTCACGATAGCCTTGCGCCTCGGCCTTCGTCCACGGTTCCTTCGGGTCGCGGGCGGGCGCGTTGACGAGGATGAAATAGTTGTCGTGGCCTTCCGGCGCATGCTCAGGGTCGGTGCGTGAGCTGACTGAGATATAAATCGTTGGCCGGGTTGGACTTTTCCCCGCAGCAATTTCGGCGAACTCTCCCGGATAATCATCCGAGAAAAAAATGTTGTGATGGCCGAGGCGCGGATCGCATCCGCGGACGCCGAGAAACAAGATGAAGCCCGAAGTGGAAAGATCGGGCCGAAGCGTTTTCTCCCGCGCTTGCGAACCGAAGAGCCCGGAAAGAAATCCGGTTTGCGCACTGAGCACGTCGGTGTTGCAGACCAGGAAATCGGCCCGGCCAGACAAGCCGTCCCGGGCCGTTGCCCCGGTTCCGTTCCAGCCGGTCGCTGTGGTGTTGAAGCGAAACGTGACACCGTTGCGTTGCGCCAACGCGGCCAACGCTTCCGCTATTTTTGCCATTCCACCCCGCACGTACCACGCGCCGAATTCGGCCTCGACGTACGGAATGATGTTGAACGTGGCCGGGGTGAGGTATGGTGACGAGCCGTTGTAGGTTGCGAAGCGGAGAAAAATCTGGCGCAGGTGGGGATCGGAGAAGCGCCGCTCCACCTCGGCCGCCAGCGTGCGCGTCGTCGCGACTTTCCCGAGATGTCGCAGTTTCCCCAGGTTACCCAATGTAAACGCGCGCCAGAAATCGCCGGGCGGGCGGTTGAGATAAGCCTCGCCGGAAAGTTCGTAAATGCCCCGCGCATACTCGAGGAATTTCGCCACTTCGGGTTGCGACCAGAACGAGGCGTCTTCGTCGATCACGGTGCCGTCGCTCCAGAAATAACGGCAGGCCGAATCGAGACGGACGAGTTCAAGATGGTCCTCCATCCGCTCTCCAGCAGCGGCAAAAAGCTCGCGCAAAACATGGGGCATCGTCAATAGGGACGGGCCCATGCCCCAGCTAAAGTTATCGATGCGCAGTTCCTTGAGCTTGCCCCCGGGTTCGCCGTTCTTCTCCCAGACTTCGACCATGTGCCCCGCCCGCGCAAGACGAATGGCCACCGCGAGTCCGCCCAGGCCCGCGCCGATGACAAGAACTCTTTTGGATGTCCCGGGTTGAAATTGATCAGTTGCTGTCATGGGTCAAGATTTGCACAATATTTGTGCGGGACGGTAGCGCTAGATGGCTTATATCGCCTATATCGCCTATATCGCCTAAAAAGGTAAGCTATTTAAGCCGTTTAAGACAGACCCCGTCAAACTCGGGTAAAACGATGGCGGTCTTGCTCTATTTTTATGCCGCGGCCAATATCGGCTCGGATGCCCACGGCACGTATGAAGCAGCGGACGTTTCTTTCCCGGATCGACCAGGCGCGCGCCGTGGCGGTCGATTGGGTTAGCTTCGGCTTCGTCAATCTGCTTCAGGCGCGGCATCCCCTGCCCGATGATTTTCGCGCGCGATGGGACGCGTTCACCGCCGAGTGGGCCGGGCGCGCGGTCGAGGAATTTTACCGCATCCCCGACGATTTCACGCCACCCGAATTGCCCGACCATGGACGGCTTTTATTTCCCAGTCCTTATCCCGGAGAGCATGACGTCAACAACAAGGCCGCGTTCGATTTTTTCCCCTGCAAGCAGGGCTGGAGCGCGCCGACGATGCTTCTCGGGCACGGTCTGATGTCGGTGAGCGATTTCGGTTACCGCCTCTGGGCGCGGCGTCTCAACGCACACGGATGGAACGCGGTCTTTGTCCATCTGCCCTACCATTATTCACGACGGCTGCCCTGGCATTTTCACGGCGAACTCTGCATCGGCGGCGACCTGTTGCGCAACGCGGCGGGGATCCGGCAATCGGTGGTGGAGTGCCGCATCGTGCTCCAGCAATTGCGCAAAAAGGGCGGGCATCTTTTTGGCGGATGGGGCACGAGCTACGGCGGCTGGATCATGGCGCTGCTCGCTTGTTTCGAACCGCTGCTCCAGCGCTTGATCCTGGTCGAGCCGATTCTCAATATCGACAACGCGATCTGGAAAGCGCCCAGTTCCGTGGCGTTGCGGGCGGCGTTGCGCAAGCTGGGGCTCGGCCCCGACGATACGGCCGGAAGCATGCGGCTGGTTTGTCCGGGAAAGCTGAAGGCGCTCCTGCCGGGCAAGCAGATGCTCATGCTCGCGGGCCAGTACGACCAGATCGCGCCGCCGGAGGAAGTCGAGGCGCTGGCGCGTTCGTGGGACAACGCACACTTCGCCTGCTTTCCGCAAGGCCACGTCGGCTACACGTTGATGCCGGAAAGTTTCCGCATCGCGCAGGAAATCTGGGGCGCTGATTTTGCGGGAGGTACTTCCCTCACCGGGCCTGAGTCGGAGTTGAAGAGCGAAGCGATGGAGGGGGTGTGAGCCAGAAGTCAGTAATCTTCAACTCTGGAGCCAGGAAGCGCTTCGCCCTTCATGGCGATCTCCATAAAATTATAGACGTAAACGCCCGCTACAGGATAAACATCACTCTTCGTAGCTGGATCCCAGTGATCGGGTCCCCAATACGTTCTGGCAACACTGAAATCCACGCTGGTTTTCGCCTCTGATTCGTTTCCAAAAAAACAAATGATCGCCATGTTATGTCTTGGCAATCTCTCGATAATTTTTTCGCTAACTTTTTTAATATCGTCCTTCGAGGAGTTGGTCGCGACAATTGCTTTTACCGTATAGGTGACGACGTATTCGTCAGTGATGGGATTATCCGTAGAAACGATCTCGAATTTAGGAGTACCGTGAATCTTCAAACTCCACGGGTAGGGAAATAGAGTAAAATAAAGCATTATTGCTGCGTATATGAACACTGCACACAGCACAAAAAAAATGCCTTTGCGGAAAAACAGATTCACAGTCCGTCCTTAGCAATTGTCATCGCAGGATAACAGCAATTTAACGATTGTTCTCGCGACCCGGCGCAGGGCCTGCGCCGGCTACCTAAGAGGCACCGAGGGAACCTGTTTCGCGCGGAGGACTGCAGAGGTCGGAAGAGGGGGATGCCGCAGAGCAATAGAATTGCGCAGATAATCCCGTTCCCAAACTCCTGCGGAGGGCAGCAAGTTTGGGAACGAGGGGAAAGGCACCGCCGCATTGACATTTGCTCAGGGGGCCGGATGATTCGGGTATGCCAACTTACGCAGCTTCGCGGCTGGTGACCGGCCCGTTCGACGAGGCTGTGATACGCGATACCGCTGTGCAGTTGCGCGAGCAACTCAGCGGCAAGCCGACTTTCGGCCTAGTTTTTGTCACACCCGATTACGCGGACAAGGCAAACGACTTGCTGGAGATCGTGCGCGTCTACGGTCATGTGCCGACACTGATCGGTTGCAGCGGCACGGGCCTGGTGGGCCGGTCGCAGGAGCAGGAAGAGGGCCCCGGCTTTTCGCTGCTGTTCGTTTCGCTGCCCGGCGGCAAGGCGAATTCATTTTCTTTCTCGCAGGATGTCGTCGAGGGATCGACCGGTCCCGACTACTGGTATCAGCGGACGGGCCTGAAGCCGGCGGACGTGAAGGCGTGGCTGGTTTTCCTGAATCCTTTTTCGCTCCCGGTCGAGATCTGGCTCAAGCAATGGAACCAGGCTTATCCGCACGTGCCGGTTTTTGGCGGCATGGCCGGCGGCGTGCCGGGCGATCCGGAAGCGTGGGTTTTTTGCGATGATCGCGTGGTGCCGGGCGGCGTGGCCATTGCGCTTCAGGGCGATATCGCAGTCCACTCGGTGGTTTCGCAAGGATGCAAGCCGATCGGCGAACCGTTGACTGTGACGAACGCGGACAAGAACGTCCTGCTCACGCTCGGGTCGCGTCCGGCCTACGAAGTTTTGAGCGACGTCTACAAGGAGTTGAGCGACACGGAACGCGAGCAGGCGCGCGGCCATCTCTTCGCCGGAATCGCAGTAAGCGAATATCTCGATGAATACAAGCGGGGCGATTTCCTGGTGCGCAATATCATCGGGGCCGATCCGAAAAGCGGCGCGGTCGCGATCAACGCGGTGCCGCGCGTGGGCCAGACTTTGCAGTACCAGTTGCGCGATTCGCGCGTGGCCACCGACGAATTGAAACGGCTGTTGCGCGAACAGATCGCGAGCCTCGATCCGCCGCCCTTTGCAGGGTTGCTTTGCACATGCCACGGACGTGGCAAGGGACTCTTCGGCGGGCCCAATCACGACGCCGGCCTGGTCAATGAATTCTTTCCCGGCCTGCCGGTGGCGGGGCTTTTCGCCAATGTGCAACTCGGGCCGGTGGGCGACCGGAGCTTTGCCCATGGCTACACGGCTTCGCTCGCGCTTCTGGGGCCTTCGGCACCGGCCAAATCGAAGGAAGCTTAGATCGCGTGGTTGGGATGCCTATGAGTCAAAAAAAGTGCTCGCTGCGGCAAAGGATCACGAAGAACATCCGTTGTAATTACCTGCTCTTTCTTCCTGCAAGTTACCACCAGAGCAAGAAAAAGTGGCCTCTCATTCTATTCCTGCACGGTTCGGGTGAGCGTGGGGACGACCTCAACCTGGTGAAGAAGCATGGGTTGGCCAAAATTGTTGACCAAGACCCCGACTTCCCTTTCATTGTGGTCTCGCCCCAGTGTCCGAAGGATCAGTGGTGGTCAACGGAGTCATTGGCCACGTTGTTGGACAGCTTGGAACGGAAGTACCGGATTGATAAGAGGCGAATCTGTGTCACCGGATTGAGCCTGGGGGGATACGCAACGTGGCAACTGGCCATCGAGTATCCCAAACGCTTTGCGGCCATCGCTCCTATTTGTGGCGGGAGTAATCCGCACCTCGCAGGTAAGATCAAACACTTACCCGTTTGGGTCTTTCATGGCGCAAAGGATGAGGCTGTCCCAATCGAAGAGTCGCGTAAAATGGTATCAGCCCTGCGTAAAGTGGGTGCCCACGTAAAACTCACGGTTTATCCCAAGGCTGGCCATGATTCCTGGACTCAGACCTACGAGAACAAGCGGCTCTACGATTGGTTCTTATCGCAACGTCAAGGTGATAGTTAAAAGTAAGATACAGAGGATCAAGCACTTGCGTCGGAGGCCTTGATATTTTCAGAGATCAAGCTAGGGTAATCTCCCTATACCCGATCAACAATAGGATTGGGGGATTGAACACCATGCAAGAAACACTCGAACTGGCCAAGCCTGAATCCCAAAAGCAGGAACCGGCGTTAAGCGAAATCGGCGCAGACCTGGAAAAGCTTTCCGCCGAGGAACGGGTGCGCTGGGCGCTCGAACGATTTCGCCCCGACATCATGCTTTCGTCGAGCTTTGGCGCACAATCGGCCGTGTCGCTTCATTTGGTGACGCAGCAGTGGCCCGAAATTCCCGTCGTGCTGGTCGACACCGGCTATCTTTTCCCCGAGACCTACCGGTTTGTCGATGAACTGACCACGCGGCTCAAGCTCAACCTGTACGTGTATCGCGCCGCACTCAGCCCGATGTGGCAGGAGGCGCGTCACGGCAAGCTTTGGGAACAAGGCGTCGAAGGGATCGAGACGTACAACAAGCTGAACAAGGTCGAACCGATGCAGCGGGCGCAGCTCGAACTGGGCGTGCGCGGATGGATCACGGGCCTGCGCCGTCAGCAGGCGAAATCGCGCAACGGGGTCGGAGTTCTGCAAAAGCAAAACGGCGTGGTGAAGATCCAACCGATCATCGATTGGACTGACCGCATGGTTTACGATTACCTGAAGAAGTACGATCTTCCCTATCACCCGCTTTGGGAACAAGGCTATGTTTCCATCGGCGATATGCACACGACGCGTCCGCTGACTGCCGACATGACGGAAGAGGAGACGCGCTTTTTCGGCCTCAAGCGCGAGTGCGGGCTGCACATCGGCGAGAATATTTAAACATTCCCTGCTCTATTGGGGAAGGCAGGTTTCGCGCGGAGGACTGCGGAGGGCTGAAGAGGGGAAGACAAACCGAAGACAGGGCAGGTACCTTTTTATTTTCCTCAGCGCGAAATGGAATTTCGCGAGGACCAGATGACGTTCCCAAATAGAGTTTGGGAACGAGGAATGCGACGGCAGGGACTGTCGTTTCTACCAAATAATCAGGCCGCCTCGGCAAAAGTACGCAGGACGCTGACGACGACGCCCTGAATATCAAGTTTCTCCACGGGATGGAGGTTCGGATAGTTCTCATTTTCGGCCTTGAGATAGACGCGCCCGTTGTCCTTGATAAGCCGCTTTAATGTATTTTCGCCGTCGATGAGCGCGGCGACGATGTCGCCCGGTTTGGCCTCTTTTTGTTCCAGGACGACGATGTCGCCGGAGAAGATGCCTGCGTCAATCATGCTATCGCCGCGCACGCGCACGGCGAAGGCCTTGCCGGGATTGGAGATGCCGAGCGTGGTGGGGATGAAGCGCAACATTTCGGGCGCTTCAGTGGCGTCAAATTGATCGGGCGAACCGGCGGGGATGGCGGCGAAAAGAGGCAACTGCACGCCGGTGGAGTTGGCGCTGCCTTTGGTGAGTTGGACACCGCGGGAGTGGGCGCGCCGGATGATGAGCCGGGCTTCTTCGAGCTTTTCCAGGATATACGAAACGGCGCGTGGACTTTTGAAGCCGCAGTGGTCCTGAATTTCCCGAATCGTGGGTGGGCGTTGGTTCTCGTCCTGATACTGTTCGATGAAGGCGAGGACCATTTGCTTGCTGTTACTATGGCGCATAATACTAGCGTATAACAAAATTGTCGTCAGTCAACTGGAATTGCTATACAAATGGATGAAGCTTTCTCGTTTAGGACACTTACAACTGAACAGGTCAGGGTTGCTTCATATTGTCGCGCGCCTTGACCCTTTCAATTGCAAACTTTACCCAGTCTCTTACACGCGCTTCTTTGTATCTATTTGTGGCAAGGCCATCCTCCAAATGTTGCACGTAAGGCCTGACAATATCTGGATAGTCCATCAAATCTGATGCTGCCGACATTCGAATCTCATCTTTCAGGGGATCATTTTCCGTCTCGTCAAGAATTTCAATTTGGAATCCAATCCACAGTTTCATTTCGTCTGTAGAGCTAACCCCCGCGTTTAGCTCTGCATAAGCATTTTCCGCCTGTTCCCAGGGGGCCATGAGCACAATATGCTTCTCCTCTTTAAATTTCTCTTTCCATAAAACCAATGGTCGGCTCGTATCTTTGTCATTTGGTCTCGTACACGCACTAATACATGCAAGGAGACCGAATAAGATCAGATAACTTAGAAGGCTATGTCTTTCCCATGCCATGAGTATGAATTATTTTGCTGATCGTACATCTACCGCGCCTCAATCGCGCGTTGGCGGAGCCAATGATCGACGAGGACAAGGCGGGTCATGGCCTCGACCATCGGGACGGCGCGGGGCAGGACGCACGGATCGTGACGGCCACGCGCCTGGAGTTCCGCCGCTTCGCCACTGACGGAAACGGTCTGCTGCTTCTGGGCAATGGTGGCCACGGGCTTGAAGGCAACGCGAAAGACGATGTCCTCGCCGTTGGAGATGCCGCCCTGCACGCCGCCGCTGCGGTTGGTGAGCGTGCGGACGCGGTCCCCTTCCCGCACGAATGCGTCGTTGTGCTCGGAGCCTTTGAGCAGCGTGCCCGCGAAGCCGGAGCCGATCTCGAAGCCCTTGCTGGCGGGCAGACTCAACATGCCTTTGGCGAGATCAGCTTCGAGCTTGTCGAAGACCGGTTCGCCGAGGCCAACCGGGGCGTTGCGCACGATACAGGTGACGCTGCCGCCGACGGAGTCGCCGGCTGCGCGCACTTTTTCAATCAACGCGATGACCCGCTCGGCATCGGTGCTGTCGGGCCAGCGGACGATGTTGCTTTCGACTTCGCCGTAGCAGACTTTTTCGTGCGGTACGCTGGCTGTAAGATCGTGGACCTGCGAGACAAAGGCGACGACTTCGAGCTTCGGCAGGAATTGCTTGAAGACCTGGTTCGCGACCGCGCCGGCGGCGACGCGTCCGATGGTCTCGCGGGCCGAGGCGCGTCCGCCACCCTGCCAGTTGCGGATGCCGTACTTGGCCTGGGTGGTATAATCGGCGTGCGAGGGACGATAAAGCGTTTCCATTTCCTTGTAGGCCTCGGGGCGCTGGTCCTCGTTGCGGACCATGATGGAAATGGGTGTGCCGAGCGTCTGGCCGTCGAAGGTACCGGAGAGAATCTGGCATGTGTCGCTTTCCTTGCGCGGCGTGACGATCTTGCTCTGGCCGGGACGGCGGCGATCGAGATCAACCTGAATATCGGCCCCGGTCAGCGGGATGCGCGGCGGGCAGCCGTCGACGACCACGCCAACGCCGCCTCCGTGGGACTCGCCCCAGGTGGTGATTTGAAAGAGATGGCCAAAGGTGTTCGGCATGAAAGAGAATCTAGCAGATGGACGGAATTACGGAATGACGGAATTTAGACATGAGTAACATGAAGAACATGAGGAGGAAGTTTTGACAGGATTAACATGATTAACATGATTTTTTAAAAGACAATTAACGAGGACATTGAAATCCAAATTTTTATTCATTCATGTGCCTCCTGTCTAAATCAGTCTGCCTTCAATCCCGTTAATCTTGTTAATTCTGTCAAAACTTCCCCTGCCTTCCTCCATTGTCAAAATGACCGGGTGTGCGCATCTTAGGGAATGGCCAGACACATAACCCTCGTTGGCATGATGGGCTCCGGAAAGAGCACCGTCGCGCCCATCGTGGCCGCGCGGTTAAACCGCAAGGTCATCGAGGTGGACCAACTGATCGAGGAGCACGAGAAAATGCCAATCGGGGATATTTTCATCGCGAAGGGCGAGGCCTATTTTCGCCAGGTGGAAAGCGAGCTGATCGGACACCTGCTTTCGCAACCGCCCGCGGTGCTCTCGCTGGGCGGAGGCGCGTTCCAGTGGGAAACGACGCGCGATTTGCTCCTCGCCCATACCGTGGTGTTTTATCTTTGGGCGTCGCACGAAGTTCTCGCGTCGCGGCTGCAATCGACCACCGCTGAGCGGCCTCTCCTCAACGTGCCTGGCGTCAATTGGCAGGACACGATTCGCGATCTGCTGGAACGGCGCGGGGCCTATTACGGCCTGGCCCATTACCGGATCGAGACGGATAATTACGCGCCGGGGGACGTGGCCAAGTCGATCCTGCTGCTGCGCGAGGCGTATGAATGAGGTAGCCGTCGGACCTGCGGTCAGCAGTAATTGCGGCGGTCTGCGCCCGCCGTCAGTTCCCGTGGTAGCCGTCGACCTCCGGGCGACGGAGACACCGAACCCGCGCTCGGAGATCGCGGGCTACCATGCCGCCTCGATCAAAGCCCGCGCCGCTGCGCTGGGCCTTGACGTTTGCGGGATTACGAGCGCCGACCCGGCCCGGCATGCGGCCTTCTATAAGCAATGGGCGGTCGAAGGCAACGCGGGCGAGATGCAGTGGCTGACGCGGGAACCGGAGCGGCGGGTTGATCCCCGCGCAGTGCTTTCCGGTGCGCGGAGTATTATCGTGGCGGGACTGAATTACTGGCAACCGCAACCGAAAGGCCGGGGTCGCATCGCGCGTTATGCGCTGGGCGAGGATTACCATCACGTGCTGCTCGAAAAGCTGGAGGCACTCGCGGCGGAGATCACGAGGTCAGGCGAGCCTGCGGGCGCGATGGCGAAGATTTATGTCGATACCGGGCCCGTGCTGGAAAAGCCGCTGGCCGCGCGCACGGGAGTCGGCTGGCAGGGCAAGAGTACGATGCTGATTCATCCCAAGCTCGGGCCGTGGTTGCTGCTGGGGGAAATTATTACTACCCTCGAACTGGAGCCGGATGCGCCGGAGCGCGACCATTGCGGCTCGTGCTCAAAGTGTATCACGGCGTGTCCGACCGGGGCGATCACCGCGCCGTACCAGCTCGACGCGCGGCGCTGCATCGCCTACCTGACGATTGAGTTGAAGGGCTCGATTCCGGAGGAGTTGCGCCCGCTGATCGGCGACCGGGTTTACGGCTGCGACGAATGCCTCGATGTGTGTCCGTGGAACCGGTTTGCGCAGACGACGCGAGAGGCGCGCTTTCTGGCGAAGCCGGAGGACGATGATGTCCGCGACCAACTCCACGCCCTGCTCGAAATTTCCTCGGCGGAATTCAAGCGGCGCTTTGCGAAGAGTCCCATCCTGCGCGTGAAGCGGCGCGGGCTGTTACGCAATGTCTGCGTCGTGCTCGGCAATATCGGAACCGCAGACGACCTGCCCGCCCTCCGCCGGGCCGAGCAGCACGAGGAGCCGCTCGTCCGCGAGCATGCGGCTTGGGCAATCAGGCAAATTGAAAAGAGAAGTAATTCTAGAGGGCCGCGCTCCTGCGCGTCCGCGGACGACCGGGAGGTCGTTCCTCCAAATCATGCTGGATCGAAGTAACAGAGGCTCATTCGGATTACGTTTGGAGCTTGGAAGAAGTGATTGCGCCGTTAAACTAGCTTGATGATTAGAGGAATTGTACTCTCAACCATAATGCAGGTTGTGCTGATTGGCGGTGCATTCGCGCTCAGCCCCGTGGGATTCGAGGACGGCGTTGCCAAAAGAATTATGGATACTGCTGCCTTCGCAGCCATTGCATACTGGCTTGGCTTGATTGCTATTTTGATACGAGGAAGACTCTATTCATTTTCGTATACGGATAAGTTTGCCGTTATCTGGGGCTATCCGTTCCTTTGTGGTACGTCGCTCCTAGTGACGGGTTTGCTCTATTACTACGTCTCCTCCCATCTCTGAGCCATCACCAAACTGACCAACTACCTAATCCCTCCCGGCTCGACAAGCGGGGCGCGGGCCGCTTAGCTCATCGGACTTATATGGCACGCGAGACGCAACGCTTTTGGTTAACCTTCGACGGCGACAGCAGTCGCAAACCGCTCATCTACGAAATGAGCAGGAAGTTCGAAGTCATCTTCAACATCCGCAACGCGTCGGTGACGCCGACCATCGGGGTGATCGCGCTGGAGTTGGAAGGCGACCGCGAAGAGATCAAGAAAGCGGTGGTCTGGTTCGAGGCCCACGGCGTCCAGGTCGAGCCGGTCGAGATCAATACGATTGAGGGGTGATGGGTGGCCGTCGACCTGCTGGCGACGAGTCGCTTCAGCGACTTTTTAATTCTGTCATCCTGAGCAAGTCGAGCTTGTCTCGGCGCTGTCGAACCTCTAACTGTTCTGTGCCGCACGCGTGGCTGAAAAAAAATAGTTAGTCGTTCCTTAAAAAGGGGTGAGGCGTAGTGAAGGAGGAAAGGTGGACGGCAGAAGCAGGCGCAGGAAGTTGAGCCAAAAAGAAGAGGCCCAGCGCAGCCACTTGTTGAAGTTCCACGCGG
>Ga0182030_10000107_pt1 | contig 127479 bp, 99 predicted proteins | sample 812S3MmetaG_FD_121299 | JGI IMG/M metagenome (GOLD analysis project Ga0182030, IMG submission 121299) | Permafrost microbial communities from Stordalen Mire, Sweden - 812S3M metaG (Illumina Assembly) | ecosystem: Environmental > Terrestrial > Soil > Wetlands > Permafrost | place: Sweden... | reverse complement strand
AACGGCCAAGTGATCTCTTTCTTCAACGCTTAAATGCTTGTAGTTTTTTTTCATGGCCGCCTATCCTATGGAGGCGGCTTTCTTCTGGCACTAAGTGTTGCACTTACTTATGGAACTCGGGAAATGAGAAAATGCGGGCTCTCAAGTATTTTCCATGTTCGTTCATGATATCGAACTTTGTTATATCCGAAGTTAAAAGCGTGTGAAGAAGACGCAGTTAAAAAACAACCCAGAGATAATAAAATCGAGCCATAAAAAAGATATTTACGGCCCATCCTCCGCCTCCCCGAGACTTCTCGCCATTTATCGGAGAATAGCTACCCAGATCCCAGAGCTTTCTGAAAGGCCAAGTGAAGGATACCAAAGCCCTGAGCTCCCCACAAAAGCGACTTTAACCCCATCTGGAGAAGGTGCTGGTGAATGGTGCGAGATTTGAGGCCATATGAGGGTTTGGAGACCACCCAAGTTTGCGTCTCCTATTTTTATTACTTTAGTAGAGGTGAAATACATAGCCTGCCGACCTTTTTCGTCAAATATAATTTTCTGCCCAAAATCCATCCAAGCTAAATTTTCCAAAGGCCGATCAGATCGGTAAAGTTCACTTACTTTGGATCCATCCGCTAGAGCCGTTTGTATAACAGTAATATTTTCCTTTTTACATTTAAATAAGTAGCGGGATGAATCTGGCGAGGGGAGAACTTCCATGGCCGGAAAGCCGATTTTCAGTTTACCGCCTGAAGCTGCGATTTGAGCCCTTTCATCATCGGAAAAGAGAGTCTTTGTTTTTTTCAATTCTTGATCGTAAATAAATGGGCGTTCACATGCCCCGTCCGTGTAAGCTATTTGATAACCAGTATTGACCCACGAGGGAGACAAGATAGGCTTTGCGGAAGTTAAAACCTTGAGAACTTTTCCCGAAGAAACATTTATTGAGTTGAGCCGATAGCCCTTAGATGTTTTTTCTACAAATAAAAATTGTCCGGATGACTCAGCCCACGGAGTCCCGCCCAAAATGGGTTCAACGCCTCCATGGGTGAGGGGTTTAAGAGTCCCTTTGGAAAGGTTAAGGATAAAAAGGTTTCTAATCTCACCTTTTAAAATATCAAGGACTAGTGAAGACCCTTTGCTCACGAAAAGAGGAGTCAGGGGTCCGTCACCCGCCTGGTACTTTACAAGTTTTTTATCAGTCGTTTCAGGATCTAATACTCCAACGTACCATCCTTCATCATTCTTTTGGGTAAAAGCAATTTTTTTGCTGTCAGGCCCATATGTTAATTTATCAATTTGACCCGATATGTTTTGCACGGCTGGCCCTAATTGAACCGGGGATATCATAGGTTTATTAAAAGGATTTGCAGCCAAACCAATAGGGATTAAAAATAAAATCGAACCCATAAGACAAAAAGCACGAAGCCAATTCCCTCTTTGCTCGTCCTTCGCCATAGGGGCAAAAGCCAGAGCAATCAAAAGAGAAACCATAGAAAACAAACCAGCAACAAGGCTCAATAAGACAAATTGGCCGAGAGTCCAGGCAAAAAAGGAAATCACGGACAAAATTAATGAAGTCCCAGCAATATGAAGCCCCGCCAGATTCTCATATCGGTTTAGAAAATGAGAAATGAGGTACCAGAACATATAAACAAGTAAAACAATACCAATCGCAAAATAAAATAGCAGGTTGTTGATTGGCTGCTGGATAAAAACACTAAAACCAACAAGCAACCCATAAATTCCAGCTATTTGAAGAAGAACGACTTGAGCAACAACCAATGGAATTTTCCATGCGTGAGCAGAAGTCTTGTTTTTACGAGCTTCCTCTGAATAAAGCCGAAAAACTTGAATTCGAGCTTGGCCTAACAGTAACAAACCGAGACCAATAAAAATATAATGAAGCCTCCAGTTATGATCGGATAAAAATTGACTGAGTGACCCAAAACTAAGCTGTTGGATTCTAAAGAGAACGCCAAAAAACAGAAAAGAAAAACCAACCGCCAGAAAAATCGTGGTTGTCAAAATACGGGAAGCGGCCTTTAAAAAAACGCTTTCCACTTTTGGTTGAACGGGTGTAGCGGGCACGGGTGGCGGTGCAAGAGTTGCATCTGGTTCTGGAGTAGGGACAGCTTTAGCTTCAGCCAATTTTTCCTCCCTGTTATCAAAAAAGTCTAAAAGGCTCTATATTCCAATTGAAAACTTGTATTATTTCGTGAAAAAAATGAAAAAGGTATCAGTCCGTTCATCCACTGATCCAACTTACTCGGTGCATCCTGCCTTACAACGGGTTCGCCCTTTATGCCCGCTAAATCAGCGGTCACTTTAACAGCGTCGTAGTAATTCCCCAATTGGTCCACGAATCCAAGATTGTAAGCTGTGCTTCCGGTCAAAACTCGGCCATCTGAATAGGGCATGATGAAACGAATAATATCTTCATCACTGATTGCGGAAGCTTTCTTATTAAGTAATTTTGATAATTTTTCGCGAAATGCGTTTCGTCTGCCATCAACGACAGATTTCAAAAACTGCTGGTAAACTTCATTAATGGTTCCCTGTAGATAATTTCTCTCTCCCGAATTCATCGGACGGCTAAAGGACCCTGTATCTTTGTATTTGCCGCTTTTAATGGTTTCGAAATTGACACCAACCTTTTTTAAAAGTATTGAGGCATCAGGAAATTCAGCTATAACACCGATTGACCCGGTTAATGTACCGGGGTTGGCCACGATCCGGTCGCAAGCAGAAGCAATGTAATAAGCGCCAGAAGCGGCCAGGCTTGACATACTGGCTACAACGATTTTTTTACTTTCTCGGGCTCTCAAAATTTCAGTATAAATTTCCTGAGACGGTGCCACTCCTCCACCGGGACTGTCTAAACGGAGCAGGAGAGCCTTTTTCGAACTGGTTTTGAACTTTTTGATCCGCCGGACAATGTCATCACTCTCGTATATTGGCCCTTGAACTGATATCAAATCAATTTCATTGTCGCCAACAAATATTTCAGAACTCCCGTGGGAAAACGCTTTTTGTACGGAGTAAATCACAAAAAAGAAAGTTAAAAGACAAAAAAACGATAATCCCATTAATACGTAAAGTAGCGTATGGCTTTTAGGGGAAGACGGGTTTGGATTCATTTATAGATGTTAACAAACCACTAAAACCGTTGCAATCATTGAAAATTCAGACAATTTCTGATTAGTGAATCATTATTCAGAACCGATCCGAGTACAATTTGCCTCGAAAGACAACGGGTTTATTTTTTAAAATATTATGCAGATTAATCTTTCCACCGATTTCCCAAATAAAGGCAATCTCCAGTCCATTTGGCTTTTAGACCATCAAGTATTTCGGTTTTTATATCGGGATTAACTGTCATTTTAGAAAATTCCTCTAATAAATAAAAATCGGCTCCCTTTAGAACCGCGTCCTTTGTCACGTTCAAAGCATAAAAAGAACTATCGACTAAAAAATAAAGGTTTAAAACATGGCGATGACGGTTCGGTGGGATCGAATCTTGGACGAATACTAATTTACTAACGCTAACTGATAAACCTACTTCTTCCTTAAATTCCCGTATCAACGCCTCTTCTGCGGTTTCCCCGTACTCAATTCCACCTCCCGGCAATAGAAAATAGATTTTTTCGTTCTTTTCATGCCTGACGAGTAGTATTTTCTCATCTTTTGTTAAAATACCTGCCACTCGAATTCGGATTGCATTCAATGAGGACTCCTTGAAGAAACAATCTCGAAAGCCAATAAGTCTGTGATCGCATCTGGTTTCTCTCGCATATCCCTTTGGAACCACTTAATCCGGTGCTGGTGACGAAACCAAGTCCACTGTCGTTTGGCATATTGTCGGGTTCGGCGATACATTTTTTCCAATGCTTCGGACTCTGAGATTCTGTTTTCCAAGTAATCCAACGCCTCAAAATACCCAATGGCTTTCCAGACCGGAAATTCCAGCGGAACACCGCTTTCTTTTAGCATTTTAGCCTCTTTCAATAATCCGTTAGCCCAAATTTCTATGCATCTTTTTTTTAAAGTTATATCCAATTGGTCTCTGGGGCATTCGATTCCCAGAAGAACTACATTTAATCGTGGGGGAAAAGACGTATCGGATAAAGGCGTGGGGCTTAAGGCTTTTTCTAGGGCCCTGCAAACCCGATATCGATCATTAACATGGATCTTTTCAGCTGACGATGGATTCATCGTTTTTAACCATTGGTGGGCGTTGGCAAGACCAAGAAAATCCACTTTTTCCTGAATTTGATGTCGAAATTCTGGATCGATGGATGTAGCAGGTGGAAGGCCTTCAATAAAAGAACGCAGATAAAAGCCCGATCCACCCACCACCAATATCACGATGCCCTGTTTTCTTTTATCCTCTACAATGGCAAAGGCTTTTCGCGAAAATTCTCCTGCATTCCAGCTTTTCATGGGGTTTCGAATTCCAACCAAGTGATGATGGACTTGTTTTTGCCAGTCTAAAGGGGGCTGAACCGTTCCGACTTCCAAACCTTTGAATACTTGAAACGCATCTGCTGATAATATTTCTAAATTCAATTTTTTGGCTAATTCGAAGGCAATTTCAGACTTCCCAACCCCAGTAGGGCCTACCAAAACAGGACAAAAGGCTTCAGTTTCCATTCAATGACCCCGAGTTAATGCCTGTCGAACTTACGATAAAGCTCGGACAGGGGAATAGATAGAATGGTTGGTCTTCCATGGGGGCAAGTGAAAGGCAAATTAGCCAGGCGCATCCGATCAATTAAACCTTTCATTTGGTCTGGATTTAAATGATCCCCTGCCATAACAGCGCTTCTACAAGAAAAAAAAGTTGCCGTTCGTTCACGGATTTGATCCAGCCTGTTCGATCCAACAGTCCCTGCATTTTCCTTCGATTTTAAATCCTCAATAAGATCCTTGAGTAGGTTAGCCAGGTTCTTATTTGCTAAATCAGAGGGCACAGAGCGAATCACGAAAGTGTTTCCCCCAAAAGATGACAAATCTAACCCAATCTCCAAGAGTATTTCCATGTTGTTCCTCAACCATTGGGCTTCGCGCGGATTAAGTTCAACGGTGACAGGTAACAGTAATTGTTGGATTTCTAAATGTCTTTCGGCTATTCCCTTCATTAACTTTTCATAATTCAACCTTTCATGGACGGTGTGTTGATCAGCTATAAACAATTCCGTATCAGATTGGAATATGATAAACGTACTAAAAAGTTGACTGAAATTATAAAGATCAACATTGGGATCTATTCGTCGAGCCTGAAGATCATCGGTTTGAAATTCATTTTCTAATGAGTTTTTATGAATTGCATCGGTTAGCGGACCAGGTAAATAGTGGCCAAGGTTATTTGCCGAAAAATTGAATATCGGGTTAGATTCATTAATAAAGGTGGTTTCTGGGTCAGGAACTGAAGTCGGGGCCCAGAATTGCCCATTATTGGTTGAATTCGGAAGTGAAACAGTCTTTTGAACCTCAGATGTCGTTAAAAGCGCACCGCGAACTGCTTTGACAATCGCATCATATACTTCTCGATCTCGAGCAAATTTTACTTCCTTCTTTGTTGGGTGAACATTAACGTCCACCAAATCTGAAGGGATTTCAATAAATACTACGGAAATGGGAAATCGTCGTGTCGGTAGGAGGGTATGAAATCCTGTCATTACGGCGTGGCTTAAAGAAGGGTTTGATATCCAGCGCTTGTTCACAAAAAAAAGCATATTTTCCCGGGTGGGTTTGGTAATAGTCGGGGCACTGACAGCTCCAGTAATACCTATATCGCCTCCCTTCCAACGCAAGGGAATTAAGCTTAGGGCCATATCTTTGCCAAACACATGATAAAGACGTGTCTTAAAGTCTCCGGGAGGAGCATTTAATATCAGTTTCCCTTCAATCTCCAGCTTGAACCCAATGTGTGGGTAGGCCAAGGCATAGGTGCTCATCACAAGAAGGATATGATTTTCCTCGGTTGATTGTTTCTTCATGAATTTTAAACGAGCCGGTGTGTTAAAAAATAAGTTGGTGATAGAAAGAGTGGTCCCTTCTGACCTACCTATTTCAGATTCGGTTAATTTTCCACCGCCTTTCATTTTTACCTGAAAGCCGGAAAGGTTGTTTTTTAATCGGGTTGTCATTTCAAAATGAGAAACGGAAGCGATGGAGGCTAAGGCCTCTCCCCGAAAACCAAAGGTGTGCAACTTGGAAAGATCCTGAACCGAATGGATCTTGCTCGTAGTATGCTTTTGTACTGCCAATCGGGCATCCAAAGGGCTCATTCCCTCCCCATCATCGGCGACTTTTATAAGTTTCAAGCCGCCACCCAATATTTCTACCACCACCCAATCCGTACCTGCATCAAGTGCGTTTTCTACTAATTCTTTAACTACAGAGGCAGGCCGTTCGACCACCTCACCTGCGGCAATCTGGTTTATGACCTTTTCATCGAGCGCTTTGATTTTGGATTGATTTGGGGGAGCCATAGCCATGGGAAAGGAAAACCAACTTTCAATCAAGAAATCGTTCAACTGTCCTGCAGAATAATCCAATAACTTTAAGCGATTTTTAAAAAAGAAATGAAAAGTCGTACCGTCAATCTTAAGATTTCAAGGAAAGCACTTCGTAAATTTGAACCTTTGTGCTTTTACCTTTTAGTTGGACAGGGGTAAGTTTTTTAACTTCTGCCTTTCCTTCTAATGCCTCCAAGGTCGCTTCAGTGATAAAAACTTGATTATGCTCGGTTTCACCTTCCACACGAGAGGCCACATTGACCATATCCCCAATGGCAGTGTATTCCATACGACGTTCACTGCCAATATTGCCCACAATAGCTTCGCCCGTGTTAATCCCAAAACCGACTTCCAATTTAGGTTTTCCTGATGTTTTCCACTTTTCGTTCAGTTCGTTAAGCTTGTCCCTCATCTCAAGAGCGGACTTGACCGCTTGCAAAGAGCTGTTCTTCAACTCCAAAGGCGCCCCGTAAATAGCCATGATCGCGTCACCAATGAATTTATCTAGAGTACCCTGATTTGCGAAAATTACTTCCGACATGGCACTGAAATACTCATTCAAGATTCCGACAACCGTCTCAACAGGTTCCCTTTCGGCCATCGGGGTGAAGCCCCGGATGTCACAAAACAAGACTGATATTTTCTTCTTTTCCCCGCCAAGGGCCAAATTAACCGTTCCCTTTTGAACCATCTCATCAACTAGATTTGGGGAAAGATAACGTTGTAGGGATGTACGCAAACGTTCCTCTCGTCTCACATCATCGAAAAGTTTGGCGTTGGTGATTGCCACAGCGGCTTGATTTGCGAAAGCTGAAAGAAAATACATATCCTCTTCGTTAAAAGTAGCCGTCCCTTCCGCTTTATCTACATAAATCACGCCGACAATCGTGTCCCTTTCCCATATAGGGACGCATATGACCGAGGACAGTGGGAGAGCCTTGAGGCTTTCGCGGTTAGAAAATCGAACATCGTGGGATGCATCTAATACCAAAACAGGAACTCTTTCCTTTAGAACTGTATCCACAATGGTTTGACTATATGGCGCAGTGGCTTCAGCTGGTGTAAGTGCGTGTGTCGCAACTGGTTTTAGATCCCCGCCTTTTTCCCTTAGAAGAAGAAAACCTCGGTTGGCTTGCATGACCTTGATGGCCATGGCCATAATGATCGATAGAAGTGTCTTAAGTTCTAAAACAGAATTAACAATATTTCCCACTTCATATAATGTCAGAAGCTTTTTGTGAGCAAGCTCATCAATTTTCAATACCTTTTCATCACCTTCGGGTTTACCCAATTCTAGTGCAAATCGAATTCGAGTTCCTCCCAGCGAAATTACATCCTGGTTACGCAGAGGGCTCTCGGTAACTCTTTGACCGTTAAGAAAGGTCCCGTTCGTACTGCCTAAATCTCGAAGACTGATTCCACCCATCCCTAGCAAAATTTGACAATGTTGACGGGAAACCAACGGGTCCGAAACCACAATTTCACATGTATTGGAGCGGCCCATGGTAGTAGTCGGTCTATTTACCTTGAAAACCGAGCCCTGTTCAGGCCCAGCCAAAACCGAAAGAGTTATTTGCGGTTTACCAGAGGATTTAGGAGGTGTAAGAACAATTCGGCCCGGTGGTACAGATTCACTCGGAACGGGTGCGCTCATCTATTCCTCATTTCTTCAGGGCGTAAATCAAAAGGCTGCAATTTGCGATATCCGTAACATAAAGGTTGTTTTCTGCATCAGTGCCAAGTCCATAGTATTTAGGAGCGATCTTATAATTTCCAGTTGGAGTTCCAAATTCCGTCAAATAATAGCCTTCCGAATCGAATATCTGGATTCTTAAATCTCGGTCAGTGACAAAAATATTGCGTTTAGTGTCCGTCGCCACTCCGATCGGAGCTGAGAATTCACCCCGGCCGGTTCCCCTCTTTCCGAACTTATTTTTAAATACTCCCCGTGCAGAAAATATTTGAACTCGATAGTTTTTTTCATCTACCACTAGGAGGTTTCCCGCAACATCCATGGTTAGACCTGCGGGATTGTTAAATTCACCCAATCTCGCGCCTTGAATTCCGAATTTATTTAATACTTTTCCAGCCGGATTAAAAACCCTGATCCGATGATTTCCGGTGTCAGACACGTATATGTTGTCTTTGTCATCCAAAGCAATGGCTTGTGGATGAAAAAATCCGCCAGTGCCAATCTCTATCTTTCCAGTGGTCGGAGAAGCCGGCTCTCCGAATTTTGTGATCAGCTGTCCCATTTTTCCAATAATTTGTACCGTACAAGTTTTAGCGTCCAGAACCACCAGATTACCACCTTGGTCAACGCTCAAGGAAACGGGCATAAGAAAACTCACTTCTTTTGAATCGTTCGTATCTTTTCCGAACTTACCAACTCCATAAAGAAATTTTCCTTCAAAATCAAACACCTGGACATTGCATTTCATGGAATCGCAGACATAGATTCTTTTTTGGGGATCAACCGCAACCGCAACGGGTGAAATAAAATTGCCCTCTTCTTTGCCACGAGTACCGATGGTGCGAATTAATTTGTAATGATAACCTTGGTAGCGAAGTGTATTTATATCCCCGGACTCTTTCGGCTGTTTTTTAGCGGCTTCTTGAACCAGCGTGTGCGTTAGTAATTCCTGACTTTGATTGCCAACGGTAATTAGGTTTGAGAGCGCTGTTATTGGGATTTTTTCTAAATCCTGCTTCATTTCCGCAGCGGACTGATAACGCTTGGAAATTTCTTTTTGAAGCGCCTTCATGATGACTGCTTCTAATTCTTTTGGAATAGCTGCATTGAACTGGTGAGGCGGAGGGGCTTCGTCTTTTAATATTTTGTTTAAAACTGCCATCGGCACTTCGTCCGAAAAAGGAAGTTTACCTGTGACCATTTCGTAAAGAATGACACCAACTGAGTAAACATCCGAGGCCGGTATCGGATGTCCGAGTACCTGTTCTTTCGCCATGTAGTAAATAGTTCCACCGATTCCCGCGCCATTCTTACCGGATTGAATCATCGCAGTTCCGAAATCTGTTATCTTGGCTTTTCGGTCGGAGGTTAAAAGTATATTTCCAGGTTTTAAATCTCGATGAATGACATTTTTTTCGTGTGCGTATTGAAGGGCCGCAAGAATTTGAACGATGATGTCTACTGCTTCTTTGTATGTCAACGTTGTTTCGGAGATCAGCTGTGCAAGGTTTTTTCCATCCACGTATTCCATGACCATGAAAAATATGTTCTCGGCTTTATCAACGGTTAAAATTTGGACGATATTAGGATGATCAAGAGATGCTAGAAGTTTGGGCTCTGCTATAAGGGTGGTAAACTCTTCTTTTTGATTATGTGGGATCTTGATTGCGACTTTCTTGCCGATCCAAGTGTCTTCTGCAAGCCAGACTGTACCAAAGGTCCCGCTACCCTTGATCTCAAGAAGTTTGTATTTATCGATCGTGCCCTGAAGCATTTAATAACCTCAATAAATCATGCACAAAGACTAACTGCCCGGTCAAATCCTCATCAATTTAACATTTAACATTTTATCAAAGCATTTCAACCCTGTAACTACCTTCCGGTATCTACCTGACTGAAATACTACTTTAATTAACAGTCGAATATTCCAATGAACACGCTTCCATAACCGCCTAATTCGTTATTAGAGGCAACAACTCAATGACAACTAATGATAGGCACTAGGTTGGAGGTAAGGGCTTGCCGTATGGCTTTGTAGACTTTGGATGAACCGGATTGGAATGCGAGCCAGCCGTAGGTTGGGTTTTCCAAGATGGATCTTTAAGGTGGCCCTATGCACATTCTGTTGAAAAGGTGTCATGAAGAATACATCGGTGAGGGGGATGGAAAAGGCTTTACCTAAGAATGCGAGCCGGACGGCTTTGATGTATTTGGTAGGTACGGCGATCGGATGATTGGGCAAAAAATAAATGTTAAAACGGGTGAGAGAATCATTTAATTTGTGGAAGGCCTTTTTTGGGGAAGCCCGAGGAAAATTAACGGAAGCCAAGCTTTTTTTCGACCAGGCGAGGGCCACCCAACCTTCCCTCGTTTTGACAAACCCACAGCCTATATTCACAGGTTTTTCCCCATTCAAACCCGGCTAGACGAATTCGACTCCTTTTTCACCCGCCGTCACTTCACCAATGATTGAGGGGGTCGCGTCGTTATTTTTGAGCTCAGAGATGGCCTTTTCCACGTCGTTTTTCCCAACCAGGATCACCATGCCGATGCCCATATTCAGGGAGCGATAGGCCTCGAATTCGGAAAGGTTGGCGGTCTTAACCATCCATTGGAAGAGAGGCGGTATGGCCCAGGAACCTTTTTTGAACTTGATCCGGCATCCTTCCGGCAAGACCCTGGGCGGGTTGTCGATGAGGCCACCTCCGGTGATATGGGCCATGGCCTTCACCCTCACCTTGTCCAGCATGGGATAGATTTCGTGGTAATAGCTTTTATGGGGTATTAAAAGAAGGTCGCCGATGACCCCCCCGAGTTCGGGTAAAGTGTCGGTGTATTTCAAACCGGCCACTTCCCTCACCAGCTTGCGGGCAAGCGAATAGCCGTTGGTGTGAAGCGAAACCGAGGGCAAGCCGATACAGATATCCCCGGGAGTTACATCCTGGCCACGGATGATCCTGTCTTTTTCCACCACGCCTACGATGGTGCCGGCGATGTCGTAATCCCCTTCTTTATAGACCGAAGGCATTTCAGCTGTTTCCCCGCCAATCAGGACCAACCCCGCTTTGACGCATTCATCCGCCATGCCGGACACGATTTCCTCCACCACCGAGACGTCCAATTTGCCCGCCGCCAGGTAGTCGAGGAAAAACAGGGGCTTGGCGCCCTGTACTAGAATGTCGTTAATCGAATGGCCCACGATATCCGCGCCTAGGCCCCGGTACTTCTTCATTTCAACGCCGATTTGGGTCTTGGTGCCTACACCGTCGGTGGAGGAGACCAGGACGGGCTTTTGGTATTTCGACGCATCAAACTCAAAGAGACCACCGAAAAGGCCGATGTCGGAAAGGACAGAGGCGTTGAAGGTTTTTTTGACGAGTTTTTTGATCCGCTGGACGGACTCGTTGCCTTTTTCAATATTGACCCCGGCGTCTTTGTAGGTGACCTGTTTCAAGAATTCCCCCGATGCGAAAGCTCAAAGTGTGCCTATCGTAAAGGTCTGCCCTCCCCGGGACAAGGGGGAAAAAAACGCCGACAGGCGCATTGGAAGACGGTATTCTATCGTTCTGAAGACCCCGCAATTACAATGGTCCCGGGCTGGGGATGGCCCGGCCGAATTTCATGGTTCAGGAAAGATTTACATGCCGAAAACCAACGTTCTCACAGGAAAATGGGTCGTGATTTACCTGGGCCTTTGTGTCCTGCCCTTGATACTCTTTTTCCTCCAGCCGTTCCATCTTTCCGTGATCACCCACCCATCCTTGAATCCTTTCTTCATTTACGCGCCTGACCTCCTTTTAATCCTGGTGGCCTTATTAGGCTGGAAGATCGCCCAAACGCGCATCTTCTGGGCTTCCTTAGTCGACCTTCTTTTGTACCAATACCTGCTTTATCCCGGGGGTTGGGTGGCCCTGCCAGCGGACCGACTTCGGACCTTCGAGATCCTTACAGTTGGACTTCCCCTCTTTTGGTTGATCCTCTTTTCGATCAAGGAATGCCGGCTCTTGAGCGAGCAATCCCTCAGCCGGGTGGCGCTGGCCCTCAGCCCTCTCCTGGTCCTCATGGCCCTCTCCGGATGGGCGCCCGACATCCACCGCCAAGTTTTACACTGGAAATATTTCGGGGGTGCCTGGGCCGTTTGGCCAGAGCTTTCGGTGCTTACGTTTCTCTGTTTTGGTGCAGTAATTTATTTTCTGGATGACACAAAGATCAAGCGTTTCCTTTTCTCCTTCCTTATCGCTCGCCTTCCTCTTTACCTGGCCCTCTATTTGGCCCTGGTTCTCAACGACCCCAACCTTACAGCCATGAACCATTTCCTGGTGATCGTCTCCTACCTTGCGATTTCGATTATTTTCTTGCACGTTATTCTTCACATGTACTGGAACCGGGTCTACCAGGACGCCTTGACGCGCGTGCCCAACCGCCAAGCCCTAGACGACCGGCTCCACACCCTGCATGGCCCCTATTCCTTGGCGATGGTGGACATCGACCACTTCAAGAAATTCAACGACACCTACGGCCACGCCGAGGGCGATCACGTGCTTCGCATGGTAGCCCAGCACCTCATGGCGCACCTAGGAAAGGACATTTACCGCTACGGCGGGGAGGAATTTTGCGTGGTGTTCGAGGGCGAAAAACGAGAGGAGGCGGAGGCGCTCATGGAGGAGGCCCGAAAGACCCTAGCAGAAAGGGCGTTTTCCCTGCGCAACATCAAGCGTCGCGAGGGGGAGGAACCTTTTTTAAAGCCCGTGAAAAAGCCCCGGGGGGACCAAATTAAAATCACAATCAGCGTGGGCGTGGCGAACCACAAGGCCAGCTCCGTCGATTACCACGATGTGATCAAGCGGGCCGACAAGGCGCTTTACGCAGCCAAAAACGGAGGACGAAACAAGGTGGTCAAAGCGGGTTAACAGCAAAAACTTTTGATCAGCACTTAGCCAGTTCAAGGCTATATTTTTCGGTTTCCTCGTCGAAGGGCACGGGATATTTCCCGGTGAAGCAAGCGGTGCAGTGTCCCTGGGGGGTTCCCTCTACTGCTTTCATCATCCCGTCCACCGACAGATAGGCCAAGCTGTCCACCCTCAGATAGGTCTTAATCTCGTCTAGGCTATGCGTGGCTGCGATCAATTCCTTGCGGCTAGGGAAATCCATGCCGTAAAAACATGGCGAAATAATGGCAGGAGATGTAATGCGCAAGTGGATTTCCTTAGCGCCCGCATTGCGGATCATCTTGACGATCTTGCGCATCGTAGTTCCCCGAACGATAGAATCGTCAATAAGGATGACACGCTTTCCTTCTATCGATTCACGGACGGGATTGTATTTAAGTCTGGCACCGAAATCACGAATGGCTTGGTTAGGTTCAATAAACGTTCGGCCTATATAATGGTTACGGATAAGACCCATTTCGTAGGGGATTTTGGATTCCTCGGCAAAACCGGTTGCCGCCATATTAGAAGAGTCCGGTACAGGCACCACCACATCAGCAGACACGAATGATTCCTGGGCAAGAATGGCACCTAAGCGTTTGCGAACCTTTTGAACACTCGTGTTGTAGATTCTGGAATCAGGCCGAGCGAAATAGATATATTCAAAGATGCAGGAGGAGTGTGTCACTTCCTCAAAGGGTTTGATGGAGACTAAACCGTTTTCGTTGATTAGTACGATCTCCCCCGGTTCCACGTCACGCACATACTTGGCGTCAATAATGTCAAAGGCACAGGTTTCACTTGCTAAAACCCAAGCGTTGTCAAGCTTACCCAGACAGAGGGGACGGAACCCATTGGGATCCCGCATTCCGATCAAGCCCTCGTCGGAGAGAACAAGCAAGGAATAGGCGCCTCGCACCTTGCGAAGTGACTCGATCAGGCTTTCGATCAGGGTGTGGCTGCTTGAACGGGCCAAAAGATGAATGATAACCTCTGAGTCAACGGTCGAGACAAAAATAGACCCCCTGGCTTCAAGCTCGTCTCGGATGCGGCGAGCGTTAACCAGATTTCCGTTATGAGCTAAAGCGATTGACCCACGCGCATACTCGACGGCGATGGGCTGGGCATTACGAAGCTGGGAAGAACCGGTAGTGGAATATCTAACATGGCCTATGGCACTGGGGCCTGGCAAGTTCTTAAAATCCTCTTCGTGAAAAATATCGGCGACCAGACCCATGCGCTTGTGGTTAAAAAGCTGGCCGTTTTCCATGGTGCAGATGCCGGCCGATTCTTGGCCCCGGTGCTGGAGGGAGTGGAGGCCCAGGTAGGTTATTTTGGCCGCTTCGGGATGGCCCCAGACTCCAAATACTCCGCACTGGTCGTGCGGCTTGTCTTCTTCCATGAAATTGGGCAACCCAGTCCTCCTTAAGTTCTTTCAGACAAAGGAAACGCCGACTCCCTGACTGATAAGTAAGACTTAACTCATCATCTTTTCAATAGCCGTGAAAAACAAGTCCCCCAGTTTCCCGACCGGCGCCTGAAGAATACCGGAAATTTCAAATGAATCGCCGCCGACCTTCCCGATTTGGGTAAAAGGAACGCCCAGGGATTGAGCCAATTTTTCTAATTGTCCCGAATGGGCCGGTTTGCAGGAAACGATCACTCTCGATTGGGCCTCGCCAAACAACCGGCCGTCCGGACGGCCCTGCCCCGGCAGGGAAACTTTGACTCCCCGGGCATTTTGTTCGTGGGTAGCGCCGGTAAAGCAACATTCGGCCAGGGCCACCGCAAAACCGCCGTCGGAACAGTCGTGTGCCGATTGGAAAATTTCCTGATCGGCTCCCTGGATGAGGAATTGGTAAAGATTGTTTTCTTTTTCCAGATCCATCCTGGGGCAGAGCCCGGTCTTAAGGCCGTGGACAATCTGAAGATACCGGCTTCCACCGACGGCATCCCCGATTTCTCCCAAGAGGTAAACTGGGTCCGCGTCGTTTTTAAACCATTGAGTAACTCGTTTTTCCACATTCTTGAAAAGACCCATCATCCCGACGATGGGGGTTGGGTCAATGGCCCCGGAGGGGTTTTCGTTATAGAGGGAGACGTTTCCGCCTGTGATGGGGATATTGAAAGCCCTGCAGGCATCGCCAAGCCCGGAAATGACCCGGTCAAAGTAATAAAACACCTCGGGCTTTTCGGGGTTTCCGAAATTGAGGCAGTCCGTCATGCCCAAAAGCTCTGCGCCCGAGCAGGCGATATTGCGGGCTGCCTCGGCTACGACGATTTTCGCTCCCTCATATGGGTCCAGTGAGCAATAGGAACCGATGCCGTCGATACACATGGCAAGCCCCAGGGTCGTCCCCTTAACCCGAATCACACCCGCGTCGGAGCCAGGGCGAATGAGGGTATTGGACCGCACCATGTGGTCATATTGGCGGTAGACCCATCTTTTGCTGGCGATGGTAGGGTCGGATAAAACCTTCTCGAGAACGGCGAGTAGATCGTTTGGGACAGGCACCTTGGACTCGTCGAATTCACGGTGCTTTTTAAGGATGGCTGGCTCACTCTTGGCTGGATGATAAATGGGGGCTTCGGTCAGGGAATCGGCCGGGACATCCACCACCACCTTGCCGTTTTCTTTTACCACCATGCGACCTGTGTCGGTGACAAAGCCAATGGTTGCGGCGTGGAGATCCCACTTGGCCAGGATGTCATGAACCTTTTGTTCAAACCCAGGCTTGGCCACCAAGAGCATTCTTTCTTGCGATTCGGACAGCAATATTTCGTAGGGACTCATGCCCCTTTCCCGTTGGGGAACCTTGGCCACGTCGATTTCAATGCCCGCACCGCCCCGGCTGGCCATTTCGCAGGTGGAACAGGTGAGTCCCGCCGCGCCCATATCCTGGATGCCCACCAGGTATTCGCCGTGAATCAGTTCCAGGGTGGCTTCCATCAGTAATTTTTCCATGAAGGGGTCTGCCACCTGAACAGCACTGCGCTTTTCGGTAGATTCGTCGGTGATTTCGGTGGAGGCGAAAGTGGCGCCATGGATGCCATCCCGGCCGGTGGTGGCTCCGATATAAATAACCGCATTGTTCAGTCCGGTGGCACGCCCCCGGATGATCTGCTCGTGCCGAACCAGCCCCACGCTCATGGCGTTGACTAGGCAATTTTCGGAGTAACTTTCGTCAAAGAGTACTTCCCCGGCTATCGTAGGAATGCCCATGCAATTACCGTAATCGGCGATGCCATGTACCACCCCGGCAAAAAGTCTTTTTACCTTGGGGTCGGTAAGAGGGCCAAAACGTAGGGAGTTGAGGTTAGCCACGGGCCGGGCGCCCATCGTGAAAATATCTCTTAAGATGCCGCCCACGCCGGTGGCCGCGCCTTGGTAGGGCTCAATGGCAGAAGGATGGTTATGCGATTCGACCTTGAAAGCCACGGCCCAACCTTCGCCAATATCCATGATGCCCGCGTTTTCCCCAGGACCCTGGAGCACCTTCGGGCCTTTTGTGGGAAGGGTCTTTAAGAGGGCTCGGGAATGCTTATAGCCGCAATGTTCGCTCCACATAACCGAATAGACCCCCAGTTCGGTCAGGTTGGGTTTGCGGTTCAGAATGTCGCAAATGCGCTTGTACTCATCGAGTTTGAGACCGTGTTCTTGAATGATTTTGGGTGTGATTTCAACGGTCGAAGGGGTCATCGGGCCGCTCCGGAAAATGATTGGAGTACCGACTTCCAAATAAATTTGCCATCTTCGCTTCCCAAACCCGCCTCGCAGGAACGGTCCGGATGGGGCATGAGGCCAAATACGTTTCGTTTTTCGTTGCAAATACCTGCAACGGATTTTAATGATCCGTTTGGATTGCTGGCCTCGGTGAGCGCGCCCTGAGGATCGCAATAACGCACGACCACCTGGCCCTGGCCTTCAAGTTTTTTCATACCCTCGGGCTCGATAAAATAATTCCCTTCCCCATGGGCGATGGGAAGCTTTAGAACCTGGTCCTTTTGACATTGGGAGGTGAAGGGCGTGTTGGTTTGTTCCACCTTCACGTAAATGTTCTGACAGATAAAACTCAAATTTTTGTTGCGCAGAAGGGCGCCGGGAAGAAGCCCAGCTTCGCAGAGGATCTGAAAACCGTTGCAGATGCCGATCACCAGCCCACCCTTGGCGGCGAAATCAGCTACCGACTTCATCACGGGAGAAAAGCGGGCGATGGCGCCGGTCCGCAGATAATCGCCGTAGGAAAAGCCGCCCGGCACCACAACGCAGTCGGGATTCCGCAGATCCGTGTCCTTATGCCAGACCATCTCGACCTTTTGGCCCATCAAGCCGCCAATGGTGTATTCGCAGTCATGATCGCAATTAGAACCAGGAAAAACGGTGACGGAAAACCTCATTTTTTAACCACTGTGTAGCGGTAGGACTCAATATTAGGGTTGGCCAAGAGCTTGTCGCAGATTTCGTCAGCTTTCTTTTTGGCCTCTTCCTCGTTGAGGGAATCGTCGAATTCCAGCTCGGTGAATTTGCCCATTCGCACGCCCGTCACAAAAGGATAGCCCATTTGGTTCAAGGCCCTTTGAACGGTGGCGCCCTGGGGGTCCATGACCGAAGGTTTAAGCGTTACAAAGACGTTCACGTGCCATGCCATGTTCGTTTCCTCTTTCTCCTTAGCGGATACCGGCTCTTTTGAAGATGTAGTCCACATTCTTCAAGTGATAGGACAGGTCAAAACAATCCGTGATTTCGGTGGGACTCATTCGGTTCAGGATTTCTTTGTCGTTAAGAACCAATTCCTGAAAATTCAACTCATTTTTCCAGGCATTCAAGGCATTTCGCTGAACCAGGGCGTAAGCCTTTTCCCGTGTAAATCCCTTCCCGATCAGGGCCAATAGAACCTTCTGGGAGGAAACCAACCCGCGAGTTAAATGGATATTTTTCATCATGCGTTTGGGATACACATTGAGTTTTTCCATCACGTGAATGAACTTTTCCAGCATGTAATTGAGGAGAATGGTGGCGTCGGGCAGGATGATACGCTCCGCCGAAGAATGGGTGATGTCCCTTTCGTGCCAAAGTGCAACGTTTTCTTGGGCCGCCACGGCGTAACCGCGCATGACCCTGGATAAGCCCGCCACACGCTCCGCCGTCAGGGGGTTGCGCTTGTGGGGCATAGCGGAGGAGCCCTTTTGGCCTTCGGCGAAAAACTCCTCCGCCTCGAGAAGTTCGGTGCGCTGGAGATTGCGGATTTCGGTAGAAAACTTTTCAAGCGAAGAGGCGATGACCGCCAAAACAGAAAGAAGAAAAGCGTGGCGATCTCTCTGAAGAGTCTGGGTGGATACCGGGGCCGGTTTAAGCCCCAACTCGAGGCAAACCCATTTCTCAACCCTTGGATCGATATTGGCAAAGGTACCGACGGCCCCCGAGATCTTGCCCACGGCCACCTGACGCCGGGCCAGGTTCAAGCGTTCGATATTCCGCCCCACCTCGTCATACCAGAGGGCCATCTTGAGGCCGAAGGTAACAGGTTCGGCGTGCACGCCATGGGTGCGGCCGATCATCATGGAATATTTATGGGTTTTGGCCTGGCGGTAAAGAACCTTGCGCAACCTGCCTAACTGTCCCAAGAGCAGGTCGCAGGCCTCTGTCAGTTGGAGGGCCTGGGCGGTGTCCACCACGTCGGTGGAGGTGAGCCCCAGATGGATATAACGAGAGGATGGACCCACCTTTTCGGCCACCGAGGTCAAAAAAGAAATAAGGTCGTGGTTGGTCTTACGCTCAATGGCTTCAATTCGTTTGAGGTCAAATCGGGCCCTTTTGCGGATGACGACCAGGTCTTTGGCGGGAATTTTTTTTAATCGGCCCCAGGCCCGGCAAGCCGCCAATTCGACCTTGAGCCAGGACTCGAATTTCGACCGTTCGGACCAGACGGTGTCCATCGCCGGAAGGCTATAACGCGGGATCAAATCGCCCCCTCAAAAAAAGAAATTACACCGGTTTTAAGCCTAAAACCGTAGGTGAATACGTTTCAACATTGGTATCGTGGAAGTTGGAAAGGAAAAGTGGGGACAGTATAAAAGACTTCTAAATAAATCCCAACCAAAAACAAAATCAGTAAGTGAAAGAGATCTAGACCGCAACAACTTCCTTGACCTGCGGAATCTGTTCCATGAGGATCTTTTCAACTCCCTGCTTGATGGTCATGATGGAACTCGGACAATGAACACAGGCTCCCTTAAGCTTGACTTGAACCACCCCGTCATCAGATACGGAAATAACCTCAATATTTCCGCCATCGGCCTGTAGAATCGGACGGATTTCATCGATCACTCGGTTGACTTGTTCAAGCATGCGTTTCCTCCGCTAAATTCATCATAAGACCCGAATTCAAGACTAATCAATGTGAAAACAGCAGATTGGTTTCACTGTTATTTGAACCCCTCTACGAACATGCAAGGTTTCAGGCTGAAACGGGTTTAGTTTCATGGGTTTCGTAAACCCTCTGCCCAAGGCCATTTAGAAAAGTATCCAAATTGTTCCCGAGCAGTCAAATCCAACTGAAGCGGGGTAACCGAAATGTACCCAGCTTTGACCTGGGCCACGTCTGTTTCAGGGTGTTCTTCAAGGGGTTCATGGGGTGAATCCAGAATATAGGAAATGTGATCCTTTTTTTCTGAATGGGTTTCCAAATCATCAATGTGCCGAAAAAGTCCTTGATGGGTCAGGGTGGCCCCATGGATGCTGTCTGAATGAAGGGGTGGAACGTTCACATTCAGAAAAACGCCCGGAGGAAGCGGTGAACTCAAAATTTGACGGCAAAGGAAGGCTGTAAATCGAGCGGCTACCGAGAAATCTATTGAATGATGGGAAGCTAGCGAAACCGCAATAGAAGGAATGCCTAAAAGTATTGCTTCGGCTGCAGCAGCCACTGTCCCCGAATACAGGATAAGCGACCCGTAATTCGCCCCCTGGTTGATGCCGGATATTACAAGGTCTGGTTTTTCCTGCAATAATTTTAGAACCGCAGTTCGAACACAGTCGGCAGGGGTGCTGGCGATCCGAAAGGCGCTGGAAGCGCCCGGCCAAGAAACGCTTTGAACACGGAATGGTTCACGAAGAGATATAGAATGTCCGCTGGCACTGGCTTGCTCATCGGGAGCCGAAATGTATATATCACCCAGAGGTTGGACTGCTTCGAAAAGTGCACGTAAACCTAGCGCGTCAAACCCATCATCATTCGTTAGGAGAATTTTCATGCAGCTAGGATAGGTCAAAGCTTCAGAACGGGCAACAGATCCACGAATGGACCTGTTTAATTCATCTAAAAAAGATTCCCCAGATTGAAGTGCAATACACCGCCCGGAGGCGCTGCGGTCGCAGGAAGACTAGATGCGATCGGCCATCCATAATCAAGGCGGATATCCATGATGGTACCGGGAATAGTCAGGCGCAATCCGACCCCGGCACCAAATTGAATCTGATTTTCACCTGAAAAAACATTATAAGGTGAAGTCCAAGCATCTCCAGTATCAAAAAATACGACTCCTCGAAGAGGTCCGGCGATCGGATGTTTAAGTTCCGTATTGGAGACGAAAAGAGCATTGCCACCTTGAACGGGGCCAATGGTCCTTTCGTTATATCCACGGATTGTATCTGTTCCACCTGCATAAAACTTTTCATAAATGGGCACATCAGAGTAACCTCTTCCCGCGAACCAGAATCCTTGCGCCGCGCCGAATCGAACATGTTCTCCAATCACGAAATCCAAAGGCAGGGGAATGAAATGGCTTGTATCCTCGATTAATTTTATAAAATTGTTGTCCGCTCCCAAAGGACCGCCGGCAACTTCAAGTGAAAGCTGGTGACGCCAGCCACTGTGAGGATCGAAATAGTTATCGCGACTATCGAAAATAATGCGGGGCGTAAGACTAGATGTGGAGGAATTTGAGGCTTGGATAAATTGGGATGTTCCCAGAGTTTGGTAATATTGGCCCACGTCTTTGATTTGAACATTTTCGAGGAGATAAGTCGTATTGACCGTCCAAAAGCGGCTTAATCGCCGTCCTAAGCTGATAGATCCACCCACACTCACCTCAGTATAAAATTGTGTGGAGCCGTAAGTGGGATCGGGAACCGCTGTCGTATAGATACGTGTTGTATCAAAGAAATTGAGTCCGAAAGAGGTCGGCGTGTTAAAAAGCCAGGGTTCGGTATAACCAATATCAAAACTCGTCTGAGAGGCGCCAAATTGGAGATCCAAATTGACCTTTTGGCCCTTTCCAAAAAGGTTGGCTTCTTCCAATTTCAGGTTTCCTATGAAACCATCTACCGAGCTGTAGCCCCCGCCTAAACTTATGGTCCCTGTTTTTCGTTCCTTGACACGGAAAACGAGAATTTCTTTTCCGGGCGCGTCCCCGGGTTCGACCTCTGGGTTCACTTCATCAAAAAAGCCCAAATTATAAAGATTTCCAGCAGAGGCCTTAATCTTGTCCGCTTCAAACTTGTCTCCAGCATTAATCAGTAATTCCCGGCGGATGACGTAATCCTGAGTTTTGTAATTTCCAACAATCTTAATGTCTTGAACATAGGCCACTTGACCTTCCGTGACATTGAAGGTGATATCGGCTTTTTTCAGATCATCGTCATAATCAACTTTGGGCACCAATCCGGCGTAAATATAGCCCTTATCTGCGTAAAGGGTTTTCATCTTTTTCATCCCATCGTCCAAATCCTTTTGACGTAATACTTCCTTTGGAGAAAGGTTTAAAGCCTTTTTTAAGTCACTATCATCGAATTGGATATTTCCATGATATTGAACGTCTCCCAGGCTGTATTGAACACCTTCCTGAATCGTGATAAAGAAATAAACTCTTTTTCGGGCCGCACTTAATTTTTCCTTGTGGTTGAGGACAACCGCTTTCAAGAAGCCTTCGTCATGGTAAAAATCTTCGATGGTTTTCAAGTCTTCGGTTAATTCTGCAGGCTGGTATTTTTCACCTTCCCTGTTCTTCTTGATTTGGTTTGCGACTTTTTGTGAACTGAAGGCCTGATTGCCTTGAATCGTAATAACACCAACTTTGATCTGGTCCCCCTCGGTGATATCAATAATGACGGAAAGCTTGTTTGTTTCGCTATCCAACTGGGTCGAGGAAGTAACGAGGACGGTTGGATAACCTTCGTCTTGGTAGAGTTTTCGAACCGAGTCCAGATCATCGTTAAGTTTTGCCGGATCGTAGGCCTCGCCCGGAGAGGTTTTCATTTCCTCAAGAAATTTATGGGAATCCCATTTCTTGTTTCCTCTAAAAATAATCTTTCCAACCAGTGGCCTTTCCTCGACTTTAAAGGTGACCATTAACCCACCGGGTTGGCTTCCTTTTTGAACGTCAGCCTTGACACTTGTAAAGTTGCCCATGGAGAAGAGGTTATGTAAATCCATTCGTATTTTGCGTAATGAAAAGGGGTCTCCTTCTTTTTCAGTCAGATGACCAAACAGAAGAAGTGTCGAGACATTTTTATTACCTTCAACCTTCAAGGCTGAGATTTTGGCTGAATATTGTTGTGTCGGAATGGGAGTTTGGGCCTGTGCGTTAGAAATAAACAAGCAAGCCAATAAAGCCACCCAAAAAGCGAATCGGTCTTGGAGGTTGTATCTTAAAGTTTTAGTGGGCAAAATCTTACACTCCAGAAGGTCTCCCTCATCAAAAGAACTAAACAACAGCGTCGAGGGGGCCACGCAAAGGCGGTAATTCTAGCATGATAAAAGTAAATTGGGCAAACGAAACCCCTTCCGCCGGTTTGGACGGTTGAGAGGACGAAAAGGGGCCGGAAGTCCCCTAATCAGCGATAGCTGGTATTTTTATCTGAGTGAGTGCTTCGTTTCCATTGGGATCTTTGGCCGATATCTGAATTTTGTAATCTTGGTTCTCGGTTAGATTTTCAACGTCAAGCTCATGTTTATAAGACCAGCCAGCCTTGTCGGCAACGACCTGGGTCATGGTCCCTGATGAATCGAAAACACGGATTTCACTCTTTGTGATTTTATCCAAAGTCCAGACTAAGTGGTACTTGCCTTTGCCCAGGGGATAATAATCCGACTGCTCAAACTGAGGTTTTTCTTTATCACCCGGCTTGGGGGAAATAATCTCTGGTAAATCAGTTTTAAACTTTAAGTCGACACGAGTTTCGGTTTGGTTGACGTCATTCTGCCCCACGGACCCGCTCACGCTTAACTTGGGTGTTAGTGAATAGTCCAATCCAAACCTTCCTTGCCATTCAGCCGCTCCGCTATAAATATCCCTTCCTACGCCGACATCCGTTTCAACCGACAACCTTGGATCAAGTGGTTTAATCATCTGAAGCTGAACCATGGGCAACGTGGATCCGGCTAGGCTGTTCCCCGCCGGTTCAAGGGTTTGGGCTCCAGGCGTGGGTACATTATTAGGCCCCGAACCACCTCCAATGGGATTTCCCTTAATTTGGGCATCAATGCCAAAGGCGCTCGAAAAAAATGGCCTTATTTGGGAAGTAATATAATTTGTTCCCATCCGATTTATGGCGTCTACAACTGCCGGGAGGATAACTTGTCCAGCATTTTGTTGGTAAATTTGTTGAAGCTGTTGACTTGAATAGGCTTGTCCCGAATAGCCTGTCATGTCCCGGCCGAAGATGATGTAAGAAAGAAGAACTTTTTGCTGAATATCCTTGTCGTTCGAACTAAAACGAGGGTTGGAATCTAGGTCGAATTTTATATCCCCAAAGGTACCTTTAAAACTAACGTAAACATCCATATCTGTTCGTTGAACCGATCCTCCAGTCGTTAATAATTCCACGTCCAGGAATTTATCAAATGCATGCCCTTCCATAACCGGTAGCTTCCCCTTGGGGATCGTCAAGCGGGCGTCCTGCAGTTTGAACTCATGGCTCAAATACCGCAGAGTTCCTTTGCTAGATCCAGGGGATCCATGGCATTTGATGCCAGCTTCCTCGGTCGTTCGATCGGAGTCCTTTCCCTCAATGGTGATAACATCACCCGGGTCCACTTTGAGCTCAAGATAATTGGTATTGGAAACATTGGAATACCAAGTGTTTCTTCCTGATATCAGATTTAATTCAAAATAAACATTGGCCAATTCTCTGTATTCGATTTTTTCTCCGTGTTCATCCAAAGCTTCTTCTGGAGGAAAAGTGTAATGTCCCGTGTCAAGCAAAGCTGTTCCAATTACATGGGGTTCGTGAATAGAACCAGTGATCAATAAAGGATCCTCGGGTGTTTGACCGTAAAAGTAAATCTCTCCCCATTCCCCAGGATGCATAATTGTGGGGATATTTAACCAAAGACCGTGATCACCTACTGTCCGCACCATGAATTCAAGATATTGGGGAATAAAATTATCCAAAATCATCTTGGACTTTTCTATTGGTGGTGAAGTGATAAAAACTCGGCCCTGTCCCACTTGGAAATTCAGGTCTTCCACAGCCAATTTGTTGTCACGCACCTTGATACGTCCATTTATATCATTCAGGGATTGGGCGATCATGTATGGAACCATTCGACAGCTGGATAGGCCTAGGTCCAACGTCGATAACACGGGATTATCGAGGGTTCCTTTCAACCGGGCGTCAAAATACATGGTTCCTTGAGCCTCTTTGGCTAGGCCCGCAGCCAATAGGATGCTGAAATCTCCTTTCTCCATTTTGGCGGTAATGTCCATTTCCTGGTTCTTTGTCTCAACACGAGTCGAACTCGTGAGAGCAAGCGGCATGTTTCCATATACGATGAAGTCATAAACACCGCTCCGGCTGATTTCAATAGGGCTATCTTTACTACCCAGAAAAAGAGTGTCATTTTTTGCTTTGAGGTCGGCCGTAAATAGGTCAAATTTTAATTGTCCCACCTGCCCTCCATTGACAGTCAGCGAAGTTGTCATAATTGGGTGAGCCAAGGGTCCGTCAAAAATCAAATGGTAGTTGGCCATACCCCTAAGCGGGAAATCAGGAAGAAGCCATTTGGCTACATCTTGAATGGGAATATCCTTGGCATCCGAAGATAGATGGCTTTCCCCATTCAAATCCAATGTTCCATCCACGGAAAATGCTCCGGGAGCATTTAGAAGTTTAATTTTCTGAAATATGATTTTATCCGTTTGGGAAAGATCGAGAATACCAACTAACTGGGGTTTTGGTGAGTTCAAGCCTAGGAGCTCAACCACATTGTGTTTGACTCGAAGTTTTAACTCGAAAGGACTGCTTTTAGGGGTTGAGGGATCTGAATCCAAAACAGAAAGACTTCCCGCGAAAGAAGGATTTTCCTCGGTTTCATTTAAGAAAAGGTCTCCAGTGAGGTTGATTCGGCTCGTTAAATGAAAAAGTGAAATGGAAAGATTTTGAGTGGACCCGCCAATAGAAAGAGAAAGATGAGATGGATTGGCAGGATCAAATACAAGACTTCCTCTTTCAATGTTTATTTCACCCTTTGGCAGAGTTAATCGGGTTTTATCAAGAAACATGCGCCCGTCTCCGTAGCCGCAATGAAGCTCGCCTGAAACAACCTGGTTATCGTCGAACTGCAGGTTTTCACCACTCATGGTGAAATCAGAATTTAGATGAGACCATGTCCCCCCCATCGTGAGTTCTCCCTTTAAAGTACCCGCCGTTCGGTGTTTCCCAGGGTCCAGATCGGGGAAAAAAAGGAGAATACGGTCTAAGCTGTCGTTGAAAGGCCCTTTAAGGTCTACTTTGCAATCCGAATCCCAAAAGCCCTTCAATGAATCTAGGGAACCTGTCAATTCATATGCGGATTTTTTATTCTCCAATTTAATGGTAGGTTCGATATGGGTACGACTTCCGTCGAAGGAAAGGCTCAAATTTTCAAAAGTGAATTTTTTAGCGATCACCCCGTCGGCGATCTGTAAGTCCCCCGCCATGGGGAGTGTTTCCCATGTTCCAGGTCCGAAATTGATCTTCCCCGATAAGACGCCGTTGACCTTCATGCTGGCGGGAATGAATTGGGCCAATTCAGGCATTTTAGAGATCAAAGTCGGCGAAATATCGAGAGAACCTTTTAGTAAAGGGTTCTGAAGGTTCAGTTTGATATTTGCCTGACCACGAACGTAATCGCCGAGTTGAAATTTACCATCCAGTGCTAAATCCTGAGAGTCCGCATCTAAAGTGAACGAAGGAAAGGAATAGATGATGTTTTTTCCATTTCCTAGCGAAAATGACTCGGCGTTAAACTTTCCGCTCCAATTTTTGAACCAAGGTTCCCGAGTTTGGGCCTGCCATACAAAATTCCCGCTTAAAAACGGCCCTTTGGCCATTTGAAAGTTTTTGGCAAAAAACTTCATGTTCATCAGCCCGGATTGGACGTTTGTATCCCATGAACCGCTCGCTATTAATGAATTGTTTCCTTGAGTTAATTTTAATTTCCTTACCAGCAATTTACCTTGGTCCCGGTTCATGCTGGCTTCCACCTGGTCCGCCCACCAATCCCCGATTTTCAAGCGCGTCACAACCGCATCGCCTTCCAGAATGGGGTTTTTCTTCAATCCAGACAAATGAATGCGCCCTGTGAATAAACCCTCAAGGGGTTTTGGGGGGGCCGACCAACCTGATATTTCAGCCAAAGTTGGAACCGGAATCCCCTGGGCTTGGACGTTTAAATCCATTACCGCATCATCGTCCAATCCCAGGCGGCCGTGGACTGACACGATCTGGCCCAACTCGAGGTTTTTGAATGAGAGGCAAGACGGAACCCAGATCAGGTCTCCCGAAATCGGCGAGGGCGGAAGATTGGCGACGGTTACGTTTTGTCCCGAAAGAAGAGCGGATATTTCGGGGTTATGTCTGGTTCCAGTGAACTGAAGAGTAACATCCACCCTTCCCTTAACGTCATGAAACCTTTCCTTAAATAAGGGAAGTTGTTCCAACGCGATTCCCTTTCCCTTGATTGTTAAATTAATCGCTTTATCCGTGTTTTTAGGCCATTCACCGGATGCTGTCAGGCGGCCACCCCCTTTGGGAAAGATTAGGTCGGCCTGATCCACTTTCCAAACGTCGGTCGTTTCATGGATGACGCTTTTCATCTGATCCTGGCCGTTAATCGTTGATTTCAGGGTCAAAACGCCTGCTTCCATTTTTATCACGTTTTGCATGGAATAAGCATCGTGGGTTTCCGAACCATCGAACTCCATTTGGTTGGCTATCGAATAAACAGGATTTTCAAGCGTTCCGGAAAGACGAACCTGGAACTGTGCTTTTCCAAGAAAATCCTTCAAACCGTAAGATAGAAAGAGTTTTCCTGTATCAACATCTTTCAGATCGGCAGTGATGGAGAGTGGCGCATCCACTTGTCCCGTCAAGGCAATTTGGCCCTGGGCCGAAAAGAGTCCATCGTAAAGACTGCCGTCCACATGGGTGATCCGGAGATAACCTTCCTCATAACGGGCCTGAGCTTTGAAACCATCCAAAATAATATTTCCCAATTTGGAAGAGCCTAAATTAGCTTCAGCGTTTAAGCGAGGTTTTTGAAATGTTCCTTCTACCGATAAAGAAGCCTTCCCATGTCCCTCCCAAGGGGTGCCCTTTAATTTCAACAAACCGGAGGAAAGGCTCGAAAGTAACAAATCCGTCGTTGAGGCATGCACCCGGATGGGGTTTCCATCGAGGGGAATCAACCCGGTAGCCGACCACGGGGTTCCCGCGGTGTTAAAAGTTAAATCACCGCGGATATCGATCTCGTGGGGTTTTACAGAAACACTGCCATTGATCCTGTCAAAGGAGGCCTCCAGGGGTTTGGGCGAAACAAGGGAGGCGTCATTTAAATGGACCCGGGCGTCGTACCAAAGACCCCTATCAGGCTGAAAAACGAGGGGGCATTCTGCGTCCAATCTTCCCCCGGTCAACCCCCATCCGGCCAAATCCTGGAGAAGCATTCCCGCCTGGACCAGGGGCCAATCCGCTAATTGAACCTTTCCTGAAACCTTCAGGTGGTCCAAATGAAGGCTACCGGTAAAACGCAGGGAGCCTCCCGCAGATGGGTCGGCCGGTTGTGCGGAAAGTACCAGTGACCAATCATTTCCGTCATTCGAGAAGGCCTCAAAATCCACGCCGGTTACAAGATTTTGGGTTTCCTTACCCGCTTTGACCATCAGAGAACCATCTTTTACAAATAAGCGTGGCGCAGGAACCAAAAAAACTGGAAGGATGAATGTTTGAAGGCCAGGGGAAGAGGCGGAAACCGGAGACCCATCAATAGTATCTGGAGACGAAAGATTAAGACGTATCAACGAGACTTGGGGTTTGACGATCTTAAGAGAGCGGACGCAGTTTTCTAGCGACCATTTCTTAAATATAAGATCGATGAGATCCAGATTGACCGCGACTTCACTTGTTTCAAGATGAACCAGCCAGGAAGGAGCCGGCAGGTCCATCGTCAGGCCCTTTAAAACCACATCGCCTGAAAGATTTCCCCCAACTGATGAAAGGGAAACCGGGCCTTGCGCGACCTTTGCCAGACCCTTAATGATTAGGGGTTTGAGTTCGATCTCGACAAGCCGGTTGAAGAGAAGAAAGAGAAGGCCAAACAATGCCAAAAGACCCATAGAACCCAAAAGCCATCTTGGCCGTCGAGGCCTGGGTTGGGCGGGCATGAGCCCCTCCTTACACTATACGGAAACGGGTGAAGTCGGTTGGGCCTCGCTGGTCTGAAAAACGAGTTTATCACCGGCCGAACCGAGAACCAGGCTTTGGCCTTCCTTCACATTTCCGCGAAGCAACTCTTCCGCAACCGAGTCTTCGACGTATTTTTGAATGGTGCGCTTCATTTGCCGGGCCCCATAGACTTTGTCGTAGCCCTTTTCTATTAGAAAATCCCTGGCTGACGCATTCAACGACAGGGAAATTTTCTTGTCTTTGAGTCGGTTTTGAACATCCGCCAATTGAATATCCACTATTTTTTCGATGTGGTTGCGGTCCAATGGGTGGAAGGTGATAATTTCATCGACTCGATTTAAAAATTCTGGGTTGAATGCTTTTTTTAACTCGGTATGGATTTTACCTTTCATGCTGTCGAAGGAACCGCCAGCGGCCTCGGGGTTGAAGCCCAGGGTTTTTTCCACCCCAATCTCGCGCGCGCCAAGATTACTGGTCATGATGACTACGGTATTGCGAAAATCGACCACTCGGCCCAGCGAATCCGTCAGGCGACCGTCTTCCAATATTTGAAGCATGACGTTAAATATTTCAGGATGCGCTTTCTCGATCTCGTCAAACAAAACCACGCTATAGGGTTTCCGGCGGACTTTTTCGGTCAATTGTCCGCCCTCGTCGTGTCCCACGTACCCCGGGGGAGCTCCCGCCAACCGGGAAACATTGAATTTTTCCATGTATTCGCTCATGTCGAAACGAATTAGGGCATCCTCATCTTCAAACAAAAATTGGGCGAGAGCCCGCGCCAATTCGGTCTTCCCAACTCCCGTAGGTCCCATGAACATGAAGCTTCCAATCGGCTTTTTAGGGTTACCAATTCCCGCCCGGCTTCGTCGGATAGCCTTAGCCAATGAATCAATCGCCTCGTCCTGTCCCACGATCCTTTTGTGAAGTTCCTCTTCCATGCGAAGAAGTTTTTCACTTTCCTTTTCGCCCAGTTTGATCATGGGGATTCCCGTCCACTTGGACGCTACATAAGCGATGTCTTCCCACGTCACTAAAGCTTCCTCTTTGCTCTTGAGGTTTTCCCATTTTTCCTTTTCTTCCTGGAGTTTCTGCCGCATTTTTTTCATTTTGTCCCGGAGGTCGGCCGCGCGCTCAAATTCCTGGGTCTTGATGGCCTCTTCCTTTTCCTGCTTTATCTTTTCCAAATCCTTCTCAAGGATCCGGATTTCCGGCGGCATGGTAGTGATGCGCAAGCGCGTTCGACTTCCTGCTTCGTCGATCAGGTCAATGGCCTTGTCAGGCAAAAAGCGGCCCGAGATATAACGATGGGATAATTGAGCGGCGGCTTCCACGGCGTCATCGGTGATCCGGACCCGGTGATGGGCCTCGTATCGATCTCGCAAGCCCTTGATGATCTGCACCGTTTCGTCCACGGAGGGCTCATCCACCATGATCATTTGGAAACGCCGTTCCAAAGCGCCGTCTTTTTCAATGTATTTACGGTATTCGTTGAGAGTGGTGGCACCAATGCATTGGAGCTCACCGCGGGCCAGGGCAGGCTTCAACATGTTGGATGCGTCAATGGCGCCTTCAGCCGCACCTGCTCCCACCAAAGTGTGGAGTTCATCCACAAATAAAATCACCTTGCCCGATTGCCGGATTTCGTTAATGACGGCCTTGAGCCGTTCCTCAAATTCACCCCGATATTTGGTTCCCGCCACAAGCGCGGCCAAATCCAAAGTCACGATGCGCCTATCCAAAAGCAATTCAGGAATATTTCCCTCTTTTATTCTCTGGGCCAACCCTTCTGCGATAGCGGTTTTTCCAACGCCAGGTTCCCCGATCAAGACCGGGTTGTTTTTTGTTCTCCGGGAAAGGATTTGAATAACCCGCTCGATTTCGTCCTCCCGTCCAATCACCGGATCCAATTTTGATTCCCGCGCCATCTGGGTTAAATCCCTGCCAAAAGCGTCTAGGGCCGGAGTTTTCGATTTTTTAACTTGTTTAGAAAACTTTGGAAAGGTTCCGCCCAACAGGTTGATGACCATGTCACGGGATTTTTCATATGTGACTCCCAGATTTTCCAAGGCCCGGGCTGCGACGCCCTCCCCTTCCTGGATAATTCCTAATAGTAGATGTTCGGTTCCAATGTAGTTGTGTCCCAACTTTTGGGACTCTTCCGCTGCCAATTCCAAGACCTTTTTGGCGGAGGGGGTGAATTGAGGATCTCCGATCGTCAAAGTATCGGAAGAGGGGGTCGTTAAATTTTCGACTTCGATCCGCACCGATTCCAGGTCCACGCCGAGCGATTCCAAAACGGCTACCGCTACTCCACCGCCTTCCCGAATCAATCCTAAAAGCAGATGTTCTGTACCAATGAAATTATGGTTCAACCGCCGGGCTTCTTCTTTAGCCAGGGGATTTATAACTTTTTTTGCCCTCTCCGTGAAACGCTCGAACATTTAAATTCTCCTTAAAAAACTCTCATGGGCTTATTTGAACTGAACCAGTGGTATAAATCAACGACTTACGACTGTGGAACATCCAACAGGCTTACAAGTTAAATCCTGGTGGATCCTTCACCACAGATTTAAACGGGTTCCACGCCCTTCAGGTTGCGATTTAACAGCTCGGCCCGCTCTATCAACTCCGTGTGAGGGTTCATTTTCCCCTTATAACTTTTGGCCAGATGGGCTGGTTGAATCATGATCAGAAGCCTGTTCAGATTTGGCAAGTCGATGCCCTTCAATATTTTATGGGTGACGCCAACCCTCAACCCCGAAAGCCCGTCCAGCCCCTCCTGCAAGTCCACCAAATGGGCGAATTTCAAAGTTCCCAGTTCCCTGTAAATTCGATCCACAATCTTGTCTTTTTCGTTCTGAAACAAGGCTTTTTGAGCCAGTGTTTCCGCCTCTACCATTTGACGCGCCACCTGCTCCACGTGTTCCACGATTTCGGAGGCGGTTTTGCCAAGGGAGGATTGGTTGGAAATCTGGAAAAAGGCGCTTGCCAATTGCGTTGTTTCGCCCTGCAAACCCCTTACATTTAAGCCCACCTGGGCAACTCCCTGCAAAACTTGGGCGATTCGGTTGGTGTAAACCAGGGCCGGTAGGTGGACCATGACGCTTGCCCTAAAAGCCAAACCTAAGTTGGTGGGACAAGCGGTCAAGAAACCGTATTGGGCGTGACGGGCAAAGGGTAAACGCTCCGACAATCGGCGTTCCACCAGGGTCAAGGCTTGAACCGCTTCCTTCAGGTTTAATCCGCTTCGAAAGGCCTGAAGACGGATCTGGTCTTCCTCATTTATCAGAAAACTGTATCCATCTTTTTCATCAAAAGCCACCGCCCGTTCCCCGAGGCTGGCGGCATGTTCGGCGGAAATCAACTGCCGTTCGGTGAGAAACTGACGGTCGAGGGAAGAAACTTCGTTGAGTCGCACAAAAAAGAGGTGAGATAGATCCGTTTCGGTCATAAGCGCCCGTTGAACCGTCTCGACTATTTCCCTCTGCTCAGCCGCGCTGGCATGATGGGGAAATTTCCGTCCCTCGAAATTACGGGCAAACCGCACTCGGGTCGAGACAACCGTTCCGTTCAAGGGGCCGGGACGAGTAAACCACTCGTCTGAAGCGTTGAGTAATTCTTCGAAAGCCATTTAATCCTTCTCCAACCGTTGGATTTCATCTCTCAATTTTGCGGCTTCCTCAAATTTTTCCCTCTTAACGGCAACTTTCATTTTCTCGCGCATTTCCGCGAGGATGTTTGTCGATTTGTTTTCACCTTTGGGATCCTGAGTCGTTAGGATTTCTTTTTCTTCAATATGACGAGCATGCCCGTGGATATTGGTAATCAGAGGTTCCATAAAGGGAGCAAAGGATTCGTAACATTTTGTACAACCCAATCGGCCGTTTTGACGGAAGGTCGATAATTGATATCCGCAGTGGGGGCATTGAAGTTGGGTTTCAGGCGAGGGGATGGAAACTCCTTCCTCAGCACTAGGCGCTCCCGTAGGCCCCCAGGGCATCATTTGGTGGATGAGCCCGGTCAGTGCGGCCAAGGGATGAAAATTAAGGGCATTCCAAACGCCGAAAGACTGGCCCTGTTCCTGCGCGCAAACCTCGCACAGGTGGGCCTGGGTGGTTTCATGACCCACCGTCTGGGAAAAGAAAACAGTCGCTTGGCGTTGTCCACATTTTTGGCAAAGCATTTTAAAAACCATCCGATAGAAGTACTAAAGTTAAATTAACAGACCGAAAATCAAAAAACGCAACTATTTCCGAAAGGGACCGGAACCTTAATTTCTCTTTTGGGTGACCTGCCCGTTTTGGAGCGTCAGGACATGGTCCGCTCGTTTTGCCAAGGGTTCGTAGTGCGTCACCACGATCAAGGTCCTGCCTTCCGTCTGACAGAGCTTCCAGAGCGCGTCATGAATGCCTTCAGCGGTTTTGGCGTCCAGGTTACCCGTAGGCTCATCGGCCAGGATGACTTCGGGTTCGTTGATCATCGCCCGGCAAACCGCCACCCGCTGTTGTTCGCCGCCCGAGAGTTCACCGGGCTTGTGGTTGGCCCGGTTAGAGAGGCCGACCTGATCCAATAGTTTTTCCGCCCGGGATACACATTCCACCTGGGGTTTCCGTCCCACCCGACCGGGCAAGACCACGTTCTCTAATGCGGTCAGTTCAGGCATCAGGTGGTGAAATTGAAAAACGAACCCGAAGAATTGGTTCCGAAGCCCGGCCAACTGGTCCGCTTTCAGTTCATAGAGGGATTGGTTGCGACAATATATCTTTCCCTGAGACGGACTGCTCAAGCCCCCCAATAGAGTCAAAAGGGTGCTTTTCCCAGACCCGGACGGCCCCAGGATGACCGTGATATCGCCCGCGTCCAACGTAAAGGAAACGTTTTTCAGGGCGTTAATTTCTTGTCCGTCCATGTAAAAGGTCTTGGTGACGTTTTCAACTTTTAGTATTTCCATATCAAACCTTTAGGATTTCTCCTTTTCATTTTAAAAAAGGAGAAGATCAACTGTATCGAATCGCTTCAACCGGCTCTAACTTGGCCGCCTGGCGCGCCGGGTAGAGTGTCGCCAAGAAGCAAAGGACCACAGATAATAGAGGAATCAAGCCGTAGCAAAGCTTAGGCTCCACTTTGACCGGAAGCCGGTCGATGTAATACACCATTCCCCCGCCCGGCATAGGTATAGGAACCCGGGCGATGATCTCGCACAGGACAAATCCTCCGAGCAATCCCACCAGTATCCCGATCACGCCGATGAACATTCCCTCGAAAATGAAAATCAAGGTGATGCTTTTGTCCGACGCGCCCATCGCCTTCAGGATACCTATTTCCCGCGTTTTCTCGATCACCATCATCGTCAGGGGATTCACGATGTTAAGGGCCGCCACCAAAACGATCAGGGAAAGAATAATACCCATGACCCATTTTTCGGTTTGAAGGGCAACGAAAAGGTTGTGGTTCATCTGGAGCCAATCCTGGACGAAATAGGCTCCATTGAACTTTTCACGGATTTCCTTCGCCACCGAGGGTGCCAAATCCACATCGTCCACCTTGACCGCCACACCGGTTACATTGGGGTCCAACTGGTACATTTTTTGGCCGTTTTCCAGCGACACGTAGCTGTAAGCGGAATCGTAATCGTACATACCCGTGGAGAGAATTCCCACTACCTGAAATTTCATACTCCGCGGCATCATTCCCATCGGAGTCTGCTGAAGAATGGGTAAAAACAGTATCAAGTCATCCCCTACGCTCACTTGAAGGCGTTGGGCCAGTTCGGCGCCCAGGAATATTCGTTCACCTCGACCGGCTCCTTCGGTGGCCGGCGTGAGCAAGTCTGTGGATTTTGCGCTCCATAGAAATTTGTTCAGGTCCGCGATGGCCTGGGGGGCGTATGGGTCCACACCCCATACCATGACGCCAAGGGATCTTTCCTTGGAACGCGCAAGAGCCTGTCCCTCCACGTAGGGGCCTACGGCTTTCACGTGGGGTATCGATCGGATGCTGTCCGTAATCTGCTGGTAATTGGAGAGGGGCCGATTCTTGAAGCCTGTGACGACGATATGGGCGTTCAAACCCACGATTTTCGATTTCAAGTCGTCATCAAAACCGTTCATGACCGAGAGGACCACATTGAGGGCCATGACCCCGATGGCGACTCCGAGGACGGAAAGCCAGGTCAATATCGAGATGGCTTTTCGCTTTCGTTTGGAGCGCAGATACCGGAGGCCGAGAAATATCTCGAATGGAAAGTTCACTTCAAAAACCCTTGAGGCCAACAGACGTGAGAAATCCCGGGATCCGGGAGGGCCCTATTCAAAGGCCATCTTTTCTTCATCGCTTCGAGCACGCAAAAGTGGAAAAAGAATGACGTCGCGGATGGAAGGGCTGTCGGTCAGGAGCATCAATAACCGGTCGATCCCAATCCCGACCCCCCCGGCCGGGGGCATTCCGTAGGATAAAGCCAGGATATAATCCTCGTCTAGGTGCATGCCTTCCTCATCCCCGGCTTGCCGAAGCTCGACCTGCTTTTCGAAACGGCGGCGTTGATCCACCGGATCGTTCAATTCGGAAAAACCGTTTGCGATTTCCCGTCCTAAGATGAAAAGTTCGAAGCGTTCGGTAAGTTCCGGCCGATCCACTCTCGCCTTGGCCAGAGGGGAAACTTCCACCGGAAAATCGGTGATGAAGGTGGGCTGGATGAGTTTGGACTCCACCAGTTCCCCGAACAGCAGATAGGCCAATTCAGCCTTGGTAAGCTGATCCAGATGTTTCACGTTGGCGTTGGTTCCCTTGACCCGTTGGCGCAACTCCTCCACGCCGATCGAATCATAATCCACTCCCCCGATCTCTTTCAGCGCCCCCAGAAGAGGGATTCGTTTGAAGGGGGGCGTGAAATCCAATTCTTCCCCGCCGACTTTCATCTTGAGCCCCTGACCGGCCGCCCTAGCTGTCTCGGCCAGAAGGCTTTCCGTCAGGGCCATAACCGTTTCATTGTTTCCATAGGCCTGGTAGGCCTCCAGCATCGTGAACTCGGGATTGTGCTTGATGCTGATCCCCTCATTGCGGAAGTTTCGGTTGATTTCATAAACCCTTTCAAACCCACCCACGACCAGCCTCTTTAAATAGAGTTCGGGAGCCACCCGGAGGAAAAGGTCCATATCGAGGGTGTTGTGGTGGGTCACGAATGGACGGGCCGCAGCGCCCCCAGGGATTGGATGCATCATGGGTGTTTCCACTTCCAGAAACCCCTGGGCATCCATAAAGTGGCGAATGGAGGCGACGACCTTGGATCTGGTTTCAAAGGTTTTTTTGACTTCTGTATTCACGATTAGGTCCACATAGCGGTTCCGATACCGGGTTTCCACATCGGTCAAGCCGTGCCATTTTTCAGGAAGGGGATGGAGGGCTTTGGCCAGCAGTTGAAAAGACTCTACGTGGACGGAAACTTCCCCGGTCTTCGTTTTAAATGGAAAGCCCTTCACTCCCAGGATGTCGCCTAAATCCAGAGACTTGAACAACTCGTAGGGCGCTTCCCCGATTCCATCGAGCCGAACATAGATTTGGATGCGGCCTTTCGCGTCCTGGAGATGGGCAAAAGAACTTTTGCCCATACCGCGAATGGTCATGAGCCGGCCAGCCAGGGAAACCTTGTCCCCTTCCGCGTGTTCCCCTGCCTGTAGTTGAGCATACTTGGTGGTGATATCGGAGGAATGGTGGGTCTGGTCGTAGGCGGCCGAGGGATAGGGATTGATTCCCTTTTCCCTTAGGGCTTTAAGCTTTTCGAGACGGATTTTGACGAATTCATTCAGTTCAGACAAGGCGGTTTCCTCGCGGTTGTTTTTTAAAATCTCAGCCTTGAAAAAATGGATAGGCGCAAAAAGGAGTTCACTTGATCGTTTGTCCTTCGGGCGGCAGGTCAATCAAGGTTTTTCCCTCTTGAGCTTTTAGGAAATCAGCCTTACTGAGTTCCACGGCTACGAAATAAGCGGCTTGATATTGATTGGGAACATTCTTCCAGACCGCAGTTGGGTAAACTTCTTTAAGGTGTTTTTGAAAGTTGGGGCATTGCCAGGGGCAAAAGATAAAGACCAAATCCTTATCCACCTTATTCAATAGGGGCAACGCCGTATCATCTTGAAATTGAGCCACATGATAGTTTTCCTTGGTCATGATCCGTGCGGGATTGCTCCAATCCTCAAAATAAAGGACCAGTTGTCGGTCCGGACCGTACTTGTTTACTTGTTGCGACATAAGTAAGTGGTTAAACCCCATTTGTTCCCATTGGCCCTGTCCCACGGGCCATCCAAAGAAATAAGCGTGGATATTGAATACCAATGAACCCGCCACGAGAACCCCCAGGGCCCCCTGCCAGACCGACCGGGGAAAACGCCGGGTGACCTCTAGGTTCTGGAGCCAATCGACAAAACGAGCCACTATCATCAAAGCGAAAGGCAGGATCAGGAAACACCGGATCGCGCTGAAGTAACCCAGGTCGGCGGTGACCTGGGCGAAAGCGGTGGCCGTGATCGCGCCGCCCAAGCCGGGAAGCAAGATCCAACTGAGACGATTTCTCAAGCCGGTGAGGCAAAGGACAACGCCCCCAATGAGGAACATGCACATGAAAGGATCCATCATGGGGTTGCCCGCCGGGTCAAATCGAAGGTCGTTGGCCTTTCCCGGATCTTGCAAGATGGCCAGGAAGGCCCGGCCGAAATTCTCGATGGGAAGCCACCACATGTGGGTCTGGGACACGATGTTGAAGATGTTCAGTTCGCTGGCCCGACCCGTCATGACCGAGGGAGCGATCATGATGATCCAGATGGTGGGGCCAAACAGCCACAAGAAGCCCGCCAGCATCAGAAGCAGTTGTTTCCAGTAGGTCTTGACGAAACGTCCCCGTCCCAAAATGAGGAAGCCCATCAGGGCGCAGAAAACCATTATCGGAACGAGCCGTCCGGGAACATAGGTATCGAGGCAGAGGGCGGTGAAGATCCCGGTGAGCCAGAAGTTAAGTCTCTTCCCCTCCCGCAAACCGGTCTCGAGAAAATAAAAGGCGGAAAGACAATAGAGTACGGTGAAGATGCCGTTGAAAGGCGAAAGGCTATGGAACAGGGACCACCAGGAAACGGCGTAGAAATAAGCCGCCAAGAGGGAGGCCAGGGGAGAGAAAAATAGACGGCAAAGCTTGAAGAGGACGAAAATTCCCATTAAACCGCCCAGGGTGGAAACAAAACGGGCGACCCAGAGATGGTTCCCAAGAATTCTGTAAAAGACCGAGGTCAGGTAATAGGGAAGGGCGGCTGTGTCGCCCCAGCCCACGCCGAATGGGTTTTGAAGGGTTCCATTGAGGACGCTCATCACGTCCATCACCATGTTCGCCTCGTCGTTTTGAAGGCCAACCACATTGGCGGCCATGAAAGGCAAACGCATGAGAGCGGCCAGGATCAGGATCATTGCGAGCCAGAAGTTCTCATTTAGACCGGAGGGGACCGTCTTGGCGGGAACTTCACCCCATTTCAACCGGAAATATAGAACGAGTAACACGGCAAAAAAGGCGAGGGACAATCCGAAAGCCGTTTGCATCTGGAAAATACCCAGTTGGGCCACGACGATCAAAGCCAGCATCAGGTTAAAAACATTGGTTGGAATCGAACGGGGCGATTGCTTCATGACGGGACGAGGTGGTACCAGGGAGACTTCCCCCTTGGGCGGCACCGAGAGGATCAAGGACCAGAAGGCGAAAATCTGCAGGGGGATGCCAATCCGCCAAAAGGGAGGGTTATGGCAAAAGGACATTACCCCGAAGGTTTCGGCCGTCGCGCCGGCGATGAAATGCACCCAGGATAAAGAATTCCGAGCTCCCCTTTCATATTTCCAATTGGGAAACACTCCCCGCAGGGCCAAGGCCAGGGCCAAGATACCAAAAAACACGGTAGAGACCAGATCCTGAAAATGCTGATAACTGTATGCCGAATAAAGTCCACAGATACCCGCGAGTAGGAAGGAAAAATCGATGGGCGGGGCGACTCTGGAAGATCCGCCCTTTTTCCGGGAGGCGGCTGAGGCCACCGTGGTCGTTGTTTTTCCTCCTGTTTTCCTCGCGGGATTTGAACGCCCTTTGAATTTTGGTTTTGCCATATTCCCCTTCTCCTGAATTAAAGGTTCATTCTACCAATTTTGCTTTCAAAGCCGCCTCAATAAAAGGGTCCAGGTCCCCGTCCATGACCCTGCTGATCTCATTGACTTGCAATTCGGTGCGGTGATCCTTGACCATCTGATAAGGCTGGAAAACATAGGACCGGATCTGGCTTCCCCATTCGATTTTCTTCTTCGCGCCTGCAACCTTGGCCATTTCCTCGTCGTGGATGTCCTGGTAGTACTGGAAAAGCCGGGCCTTTAGCATTTTCATGGCCTGGTCCCGGTTCTGCAGTTGGGACCGCTGGGTCTGGCAAGCCACGATGATGCCTGTGGGGATATGCGTCAGTCGGACGGCCGTTTCCACCTTGTTAACGTTTTGCCCGCCCTTGCCCCCGGACCGGAAAGTGTCGAGCTTTATGTCGTCCGATCGGATTTCAAATTCCACGTCCTCCACCTCGGGCATCACGTCCACAGAAGAAAAGGATGTATGACGCCGTTTGTTCGCGTCGAAGGGAGAAATACGCACGAGCCGGTGAACGCCCCGTTCCACCTTGAGGAAGCCGAAGGCCCAGGGGCCCTTGACCCAGAGGGACACCGACTTGATGCCGGCCTCGTCTGCCACCTGGTAGTCGAGAGTTTCAACGTCGTAGCCCTTGGATTCCATCCAGCGCAGATACATCCGCAAAAGCATGCTGGCCCAATCCTGGCTTTCCGTACCCCCAGCGCCGGGGTGGATTGAGACATAAGCATTATTGAAATCGTATTTTCCGGTAAAGTTCCTTTTGAGTTCAAAATTACGGAAATCCACTTCAAAACGGTTAAAGTTCTGCTCCATCTCGGAAAGAAGGGCGGGGTCGTGCTGTTCCTTCAGCAGTTCCTGGCAGGCGAGAAGATCGTGGTATTGTTTCTCGAAATCGAGAACCAAGGACTGGGTATCCTTCAAGCGGGAAAGTTGGGAAGTCACCGCTTGAGCGGATTTGGGATTGTCCCAGAAATTGGGTTGGGTGGTTTGAGCCTCTAAGCGCTCAATGTCACGGTTGACCTGAGCGGGGTCAAAGATGATCCCTCACTTCGGTGAATTTGCGCTCCAGCTCACGGACATCCAGCTCGAACAACGCCAAAACCACCACCACCTTCCGATAAAGAGTTGCGGCAAAACCAATGATTACCTTGTGAAAACCGGGGTTAGCTTAATGGAAAGACACCATGGAATTCATCAAAAAAACCCGCAGTGGACACCACCTCCTTACGAAAAGCGTCTTTCTCTTCAATGTTTCTTCCCGAAAGTAGATTGGGCCTTGTCGAACCAACCCATCCGGAAGCCGTTATGTTGACAGGCTTTTTCGCCTAATCTAAACTTTGCCAACCTTAACTTTCCACTTCCCTGACCCTGAGGAAATTTCATGCTCGTTTCTGAAAATTGGCTCCGCCAATACCTGGATTGTCCCGCTCCCTTAACAAAGATCCTCGAAAAACTGGTTCAGGCTGGAGTTCCGGTTGAATCGGTCCAGACGCGGGGCAAAGACATCACCCAGGTGGTTGTGGCCGAATTGTTAGAAGTTAACAAACATCCCCAGGCCGATCGTCTTTCGGTCACCAAGGTCACCACCGGAAGTGAAACCCTCCAGGTCGTATGCGGGGCCAAAAACATCGCGCCAGGTCAAAAGGTTCCCTTGGCCCGCATCGGGGCCGTCCTGCCGGGTGATTTTACCATCAAAGCCGCCAAAATTCGAAACGTGGAATCTTTTGGAATGCTTTGTTCCGCCAAGGAACTGGGATTGGCCGAAGACGCGGAAGGCATTTTCATTCTTCCTGTCGACGCTCCGATCGGAACGGATTTCCTCAAGTACATGGGACTGCCGGATACTCTGTTCGAGTTGGAAATCTTCCCCAACCGTCCCGACCTATTAAGCCACCTGGGCGTGGCGCGGGAAATTTCCGCCCTATTTAACTGTCCCATTAAGTTTCCGGAAACCCCAGCACTTCCAGAAATAGGACCGGACGCTTCCTCGAAAACCAAAGTCACCGTTCTAAATCCCCAAGGCTGTCCGCTTTATACCTGCCGGATCATCGAAGGCGTCACCATCGGCCCTTCCCCCCGGTGGCTTTCCCAGGCCCTTGAGCATTTAGGTCAGCGTTCCATCAACAACGTTGTGGACGTGACCAACTATGTCATGCTGGAAATGGGTCAGCCCCTTCACACTTTTGATTACGACAAGCTTTCCGGATCCCAGATCGTGGTTCGAAACGCCAAGGCCGGCGAAAAAATCCCTCTGTTGGATAATACGGTCCGGGATCTGCAGGAAAACATGCTGGTCATCGCCGACGAGGAAAAGCCGGTAGCTCTGGCCGGCATCATGGGAGGAAGCAATTCGCAGGTTCTCGGTGAAAGCAAAAACCTTTTACTGGAATCCGCCCTCTTTCATCCAGGGACGATCCGCAAAACCGCGAGGCGCCTGGCACTCTCTACCGATTCGTCTTATCGTTTTGAGCGGGGAGTGGATTTCCAGGGCGTGGAACGGGCCTTGAACCGCGCTGCCCAATTGATCCTGGAAGTAGCCGGCGGTACCCTTTGCAAAGGACCCGTCATTCAAAAAGGCTCAGTGCCTATCCCCTCGGTCGTGGATTACCGTCCTGCACGGGCCAAGGTGATCTTAGGGATAGAGATCCCATCCGAGCGCCAATTGGAAATATTAAAGAACCTGGGGTGCGCCATCGAAAAAGGCCCCTCGGACGTCCACAAGATCACCGCTCCCTCGTCCCGGCTGGACTTAACCCGTGAAATCGACTTGATCGAGGAAGTGGCCCGAGTCGCGGGGTACGACCTTATCCAATCCCTCGCGCCTAAGATATCCTCCCATCTTTCCCCGGTGGGTTCTTCCATCCCCTTCGAGAACGAGACCCGTTTTCTTCTCCACCAAAACGGCTTTTACGAGGCCGTCAACCCCACCTTCCTTCCTCCCGATTATGCTGAGCGCCTACGCCTCTTTGAAAACAGTCCCTTGAGGGAAGGCCACGCCCTGTTGAACCCCATCACCGACGACCAAAAGATCCTAAGGCCCTCCCTGCTTCCTTCCTTATTGGCCAATGTCAAGCTGAACCTTTCTCACCAGCAGTCCCGAGTGGCCCTATACGAGTTGAATAAAGTTTTCCAGCGCTCCGACAGTCCAGTGCCCAAGGAGTCCTTTCAGGCAGCGGCGGTCGTCGCGGGGGCCATTCAGGAGGCGGCCTGGACCTTTCCTGAACGCCCAGCCGATTTTTATGACGCCAAGGGTTTGGCGGAAAGCCTGGTTCAGATCGCCCGTCTGGAAAATGTGAAATGGGAGTATGGCGTCTTGTCCATGCCCTACCAGTCTTCCGAAAGCTTTCGTGTCTTGGACGCGGCCGGACGGACGCTGATTTGGGGAGGAACCTTGAGCCCCCGGGTATTGAAAAGCTTCGAAATTAATTCATCTGTTACGGCGGTTGAATTCGACCTATCCTCCCTGGGGGCCTCCCCTTGCCGTTCCGTGCACTTCCTTCCCCTCCCCCGCTTCCCCGAGGCCTGGAGAGACATTGCCCTGGTCGTGCCTGATGGTGTAACATCGGCGCAAGTGTTGGCGGGGATCGAAAGCCTGAAAATGCCCCACCTGGTTTCGGTGGCGCTATTCGACCACTACCGGGGACAAGGCGTACCCGAGGGATCACGAAGTTTGGCCTTCCGGCTCAAGTTCCGCCACGGGGACCGCACCCTGACCGACATTGAAATCAATGACTCTATGACGAAAATACTGACGTATTTGAAAGAGAGTTTCTCCATTGCCATCCGATGAGCTCTTTCCCACCGAACAAACGACTCCTTGGCCCTTGCTCGAACACCGGATCAACCGACTATTGGAGGCCATCGTTTCCCTTCGCAATGCCAACGCCTCCCTGATGAAAGAAAACGTCATTCTGCAAAACCAGCTGAAAGAAAAGGAGTCCGAATCGGTCGGTTCTGCCTCCCCTTCCCCCGCCGGTCCCAGTCCCGAGGAAAACCGACTACGCCGCCAATACGACGAGGCCCTGGAGGACCTAAAAAAAGTAAAGACCAACCTTCAGCGTCTGGAAACCCTGGCCCGTGAGTTTCACCTGGAAGAGTCGGAAACAGTCACGGAGGACAAGGGATGAGCGAGAAAAGATCCATCACCGTCCAGATCTACGGGAACGAGTACACGCTCAAGGGTGAGGCGGACCCGGCCTATATCGCCGAATTGGCCAAGTTCGTGGACACCAAAATGGCTGAAATCGGCAAAAAATCCTCCGCGCCGGCCGCCAAGGTGGCCATCCTGGCCGCCATGAACATTGCCGACGAGTTTCACCGGCTGGAGAAAGCCAAGGCCGAGAACCTGAAACTTATCGATACACTCGAAAAAAACGTGATTGAGATGAAGCGCTCCTCGGACGGTTCCCTGCGGCATACCCTGGAATTGAAAGAACAGTTGGACCGGCACAAGGCGGAAGCCGCTGAAAAGGGACGCCAGGCCGAAGAACTGGGAAAAACCAAGTCCGCCCTGGAAGGAGCCTTGAAGAAACTGACCCTGATGGAGCCTGAACTGGCTCGCGCTCAGGAAACGGCCGCAGCCCTGAAAACGCAGGCGGACAAGATCCAGCAGATGCTCGACGCCAAGAACGCTTCTACTGACGAGAGCGTGCGTGAGATCAACGAGTTGAAGATCAACTTGGGGGAAACCAAAGCCGAACTGGGAAAGGCCAAGGAAGACCAGGAAAAGATTAAAACCCAGCTGGAAAGCGCGCAAAAGGAACTGGAACTCGTGAAAAAAACCGAGTCCCAATCGGGCAAGGACGCGGAACAACTGTTGGAAGAATTAGAAAAGACCCAAAATAACCTGAAGTTCACCCAGTCCGAAATGGAGAAGCTGAAGAAAGCGGCCGAGAGCACCCCGGCGAACCTCAAGGACGAAACCCGCCCCTCCCCGTCCGCCTTTTTTCCCCCACCCGAAAAGGTTCAGGCGCTTCTCAAGAAGATCGACGCCATCCTCGAATAAGAACCCACAACAAAAAAGCTTTCACCACAGAGTCACAAAGACACGAAGAAAAGCAAAAACGCCAAACCAATATGTTTTTTCTCTGTGCCTCTTGTCTCTGTAGTTCAATCTTTGTTTTTGGCAGAGCCTCTAAGGCTTTTCTTATTGGATCTTGACCGGTTTTACCTTCCAGATTTCGTCGCAATATTCCTGGATGGCCCGATCGCTTGAGAATTTTCCCATCCGCGCAACGTTCAGAATGGACATCTTCGTCCATTTGTCCTGGTCCTGGTAAAGCTTGGCGACCCGGTCCTGGCATTCCATGTAGGAATCAAAATCGGCCAGGAGCAGGTACTCGTCATTGCTCATGAGCGAATCCACCAGCGGCTTGAACAGGTTGGGGTTTTCGGGTGAAAAGAATCCGCTCGAGATCAAGTCCAGAACACCCTTCAATTCCGCGGACCTTTCGTAATATTCCCAGGGTTTGTATCCTTCGCGCTTCACCTGCGCCACTTCCTCCGCCTTGAGCCCGAAAATGAAGATGTTCTCGTCCCCCACCTCTTCCTTGATCTCGATGTTGGCTCCGTCCAGGGTGCCGATGGTGAGGGCCCCGTTGAGGGCGAATTTCATGTTGCCTGTTCCCGAAGCCTCCTTGCCCGCGGTGGAGATCTGCTCGGAGAGGTCGGTGGCGGGGATGATCTTTTCCGCCAGCGACACGCGGTAATTGGGCATGAAGAGAACGGTCAACATCCCTTTGACCTGGGGATCCTCGTTGACCATGTCCGCGATGGACCCGATGAACTTGATGATGAGTTTGGCCGTGACGTAACCCGGCGCCGCCTTTCCGCCGAAGATAATGGTGCGGGGGGTAACCACCGAGCCGGGATCGGCCTTGAGTCGCCGGTAAAGGGCGATCACATGCAGGGCGTTCAGCAGCTGGCGCTTATACTCGTGGATGCGCTTCACCTGCACGTCAAAAAGGGTGTCCGGGTTCACGGCCAATCGGTGCTCGGCGGCGATGAGGGCGGCGAGCTTTTCCTTGTTGGCCCGCTTGACCTTGCGCCATTCCTCGTTGAACTTCTTATCAGAGACGTATTTCTCCAGTTTTTTCAGGTCCGTCAGGTCGGTGATCCACTTATTCCCGATCTTGGAGGTAATAAGCGAGGCTAAGGGGGCGTCGCATTTATGAAGCCAGCGGCGCTGGGTGATTCCGTTGGTCTTGTTGTTGAAACGTTCGGGAAAAAGATCATAAAAATCCGGGACCACGGTCTTCTTGAGAAGTTCGGTATGCAGCTCGGAAACGCCGTTGATCGAGTGGCTCCCGATGATGGCCAGGTAGGCCATGCGGATATGGGGGTCCGTCCCTTCCTCGAAGATGGAAACCCGTCTGAGGCGTTCCACGTCGCCGGGATAGCGGGTGGACACTTCCTTGAGAAACCGAGCGTTGATCTCCTGAATGATCTGTAAATGGCGGGGAAAAAGGCGGCCGAACAGGGCTAGGGACCACTTTTCCAGGGCCTCGGGAAGCAACGTGTGGTTGGTGTAGCCGAAGATGGCCTTGATCATGGCCCAGGCCTTTTCCCATTCCACGCCCTCCTCGTCCACCAGGACCCTCATGAGCTCGGCAATGGCGATGGTGGGATGGGTGTCATTGAGCTGGATTGCGATGACGTCGGAAAGCTTCAAAATATTGTCCTGCTCCCGCTTGAAGCGCCGCAAGATGTCCTGGATCGAGGCGGAGACGAAAAAATACTGCTGTTTCAGCCGCAACTCCCGGCCTTCCATGCTGTTGTCGTTGGGGTAAAGCACCTTCGAAATGGTCTCGGATTCTGTTTTTTTCGAGGTGGCCGCGAAGTAATTCCCTTTATTGAAGAAATCCAGTTCGAATTCCTCCGTGGCCTTGGCGGACCAAAGCCTCAGGTTGTTCACCGTCTTGTTGCCGTATCCAGGAACGGGCGTGTCATAAGCCTGCGCTAGCACGTCCTCCGTGTCCACCCAGTCGAACACCAATCTTCCGTGGCGGGAGGTACGCTGGACCACGTGTCCGCCAAACTTGACCCGGTAGGTGTACTCGGGGCGTGAAATTTCCCAAGGATGTTCCATGGCTAGCCACTCGTCCGGCTCCTCGACCTGAAACCCCCGGACGATCTTCTGGCGGAAAATGCCGTAGTCGTAACGAATGCCGTAGCCATAGGCGGGAATTTCCAGGGTCGCCAGCGAGTCGAGGTAGCAGGCGGCCAACCTTCCCAGGCCACCGTTCCCCAGCCCCGCGTCCAGTTCGGCCTCGCGAACCTCCTCCAGGTTTAGCCCCAATTCATCCAGGGCCTTGGAGAGGTTTTTCTCGACCTTCAGGTTCAGGATGGAATTTCCCAGGGTCCGGCCGATCAAGAACTCCAGGGACAGGTAATAAACCCGTTTCACTTTCTGGGCCCGGTAGATGCGCTGGGTGGAGACCCAGTTTTCCACCAACCGGTCCCTAATGCCGTAGGCCAGGCTCAGGAAACGGTCGTAATTGGTGGCCGTGTCCACTTCCTTGACCAGGCGGTACTTGAGGTTGTTCTCGTAGGAATGCCTGAAATCTGCGGGCGAAGTTCCCTTGTGATAATCGTGGCCAATTCCGTTGTCCTCGATGGAGGTGGAAGCCTTGGAGGCCGAAGGAGCCTTGAGTTTGCGGCCTGCGTTATCCTTTTTCATTTGTTTCCTTTACTTCGTATTCAACATCCAGGATTTGAGACGCGTTTCCGATGGAACGTGGGCGTGGAGAAGGCGAAGGGTTCCCTCCCAGTTCTTGGTTCCGGGCGGGTTTTATCAAGGCACGGACGGCGATCAACCCGGCGGCCAAGACGGCCAAGCCGAAGGCCAGCGTAAGGGCCAGGGGAATCAGGACCAGGGCGCCCAGGATTAACAGCGGCCCCATCCACCTGGGTATATTCAACGACCGAACCATCACTCTCAATGAATCTTCCTCCCCTGCCGCCGGCTCAACCGTTGGGACCAGGTTGAGTCGGTGATTCGGAACCCCGTAGGTTCCCGAATGGCAAGCATTGTGCCGAAGGTCCCCCCTTTTCTCAACTGCAGAATGGCCAGGAAGGGCTCTAGAATAATTTCGCAGAACGAGAGACTTGAAATTTATCAAAACTTAGCCTTAAAACCCCACAACAAAAAAAGGCAGCAACTTGACACTCGGCGGGGCGGTCCTAGAATGACTCCTAAGCCTTCTGCGGTGTTCGATCTTGAGATGGGAAATTTTGAGCCACAAAACAAAAAACGGGTTTCCATATACCTGTCGGGGATAGTCTTCTTCGGAAGCGATTGAACCGCCAGGGCGGGAGCCCACCTGACTCTTGTCAGGCCTCAAAAGAGTACTGTTTCAACCGGCACAGGCGGGGGCCTTTTTTATTTCAACACCGATGCACCTTGTCACGACTCATCACCCCTTCATAACATGAACCCCATGGATCTATTCGACTCCATCCCCGAAGAAAAAGACGTCGTTCGCCCGCTCGCGATCCGCATGTCCCCCCAGACGCTGGAGGAATACGTGGGCCAGGAGCATTTGCTCGGGCCGGGAAAGCTGTTGCGTCGTTTGTTGGAATCTAACCGGATCGTGTCCCTCATCCTTTACGGGCCTCCGGGAACGGGCAAGACCGCCTTCGCCAGGCTGGTGGCCCGCCGGACCAAAAGCCGTTTCACCGCCTTGAACGCCGTCACTTCCGGCCTGGCCGACCTGCGCAAGGTGTTTGACGAAGCTTCCGAGAACAAGAAACTTTACCAACGCTCCACCATCCTGTTTTTGGACGAAATCCACCATTTCAACAAGAGCCAACAGGACGCCCTCCTGCCCCACCTCGAACAGGGCACCCTCATCCTCGTCGGGGCCACCACCCAGAACCCTTTCTTCGCCCTCAACAACGCCCTGCTTTCCCGTTCCAGGGTTTGCGAGCTTCGTCCCCTGGAGGAAAAACATTTAGGCATGATCCTGGACCGCGCCCTCGCCGATCCCCAGAGAGGTTTGGGATCCCAGAAGGTCCGCTTATCCCCTGAGGCCCGCGAGCATCTCCTCAAATCCTCCGGAGGCGACGCCCGCACTCTCCTGAACGCCCTGGAAGTCGGGGTCTTGACTACGCCCGAGGAAGCGGATGGTTTTATCCCCTTCACCTTGGACGTGGCCCAGGAATCCATCCAGAAGCGGATGGTCCGCTACGACTCTACGGGCGATGGCCATTACGACACCATCTCCGCCTTTATCAAGAGTATCCGGGGTTCGAACCCGGACGCGGCCCTCTATTGGCTCGCCAAAATGCTTTACGCCGGGGAAGATCCCCGCTTCATCGCGCGCCGACTGGTCATTTCCGCGTCCGAGGATGTGGGCAACGCCGATCCCCAGGCATTGTTGGTGGCCACTGCCGCCCAGCAGGCCTTTGAGTTCCTGGGCCTGCCCGAAGGGCGCATCCCCCTGGCCCAGGCCACGGTTTACCTGGCGACCGCGCCAAAAAGCAACGCTTCCTATATGGGTTTGGAAAATGCCACGGAAGACGTGAAAAAGGAAACCAGCAAGGAAGTTCCCGACCACCTAAGAAACGCCCCCCATCCTGGTATGAAAGCCCTGGGCCATGGGGTGGGATACCAATACGCCCATGACTTCAAGGATCATTTCGTGACCCAGGAATACGCGCCAAATTTACCTCCTTATTACATTCCCACCCATTTGGGATATGAGGCTAAGATCCAAGCGTGGATGGAGCACTTGAAGGAATTGGCCCAATCCACCCCGAAGGAAAACTCCCATGACCCCGCCTAATTCCCTCCCGCCCAAGGACGAGAAAGCCGCCTTTCGGGAAAAGTTGAAAGCCATTCGTGACGCGGTGGACCCGGGCCAAGCGGAACGGGCCTCCCAGGGCGTTTGGAACCTGCTTAAAGAAAGACCCGAATTCCAAAAAGCCAAGGGCATCGGGGCCTTTGCCTCCATCCCCAAAGAGATCAACACCTATTCCATCCTGGAAGGCACCCTCTCCTCTGGCAAAAAACTCTACCTACCCAAGGTGAACCAGGAAAAATCCTCTTTCGAGTTTCATCCCGTGACCGATCTAAAAAAGCTTCAGCTTGGCCCCTTCGGCATTCAGGAGCCCACTTCGCTTAAGCCCGCCGATTGGAACGAGTTGGACCTGGTATTGGTCCCCGGACTGGCCTTCGACTCTCATGGAAACCGACTGGGTTTCGGAAAGGGGTTTTACGACCGCGTGCTTCCCCGACTGAAAAAATCATGCCTGGTCATCGGTCTGGGCTACTCCTTTCAATTGGTGGATCAGGTACCGGCCGCTTCCCACGACGCTCCTGTCCGTGCCGTACTATGCGAATCCGGGTTCATTCTCTGTGGTAAATAATTGTCGTTTTTGGAAATTTCATCGATTTTCGAGCCGGTGGAATAATTGACGGGATTGATCGTTGATTTTCGTACCCTGTGCCCTATTTCATTCACAAAGGCGGTGCGGTATGGCATCGAAGGTTCACCGTCGTAACAACTCTTGTTGGTTTCCCTTGGGGATGATGCTGCTGGCGTTATTTTCCCCCCTTTCGGCTTGGGCCCTTCGCCCTATGTATCATTCAATCGCCTTGGTGGCGGGTTGCGCCATCCCAGGTTGCCATGACGGAAGTTTCACATCGGCCCAATTCAACAAGCCACTGGGCTTGACCATCAATCCCGAAGGCACCTTGCTTTTCGTCGCCGACACCGGCAATAACCGAATCCGCGTGATTCACCTGGAACAAGACAACATCGTCACGACCCTCACCGGAGGGGACAAACCCGGCAGCCTGAACGGCCCTTTGCAATCGGCCGCTTTCAACCAGCCCCGGGGAATTCTTTACCTTCCCGGGGAAAGATTGGTCGTCAATGACTTCGGCAACCAACTTTTGCGCCTCGTGGATTTGAAAAAAGGGGTCGTCACGACCCTCGCGGGAGGTCCCACGGCTAATTTAAAGCAGGGGCCTGTCACGCAGGTTCCCATGGATGGGGTCCGCGACATGACCTATCTGCCGGAAGCGGATTCCTTATTCTTGACCCAGCCGGGCCGTCAAACGATCAAGCGGCTTGATTTGAAAACCGGCCAGATCACGAACGTCCTCGCAAATTCGGAAATCGTTCCCGTCCCCGTCGCGCTTTGTGGAAGCGGTGGAAAACTATACTTGGCCGATTCCAGCCGGGTTTTCCTATTGGATTGGAAGACCGGAATGGCGTCCTCACCGGCCCTCCTCGCCACTCCCGGAACCCAGATCCAGGCGCTGGCCGAAAACGGGGATCATCTATACGCCCTCCTTTCAAACGCCCAGACTCCCCTGATGCGGGTCTATCCCCAGGTCGAACCCGTGACTTTCACGACCGTTTCCGGGGACGTAATGCCTGAACCCGGAAAAAACCTTCTTTCTTTCACCAATCCATATCCGGATGATCCGGTCCATTTCATCGCCGATCCCCGGGATCCACGGAAATTCTTCGCCGTTAATCCATACATGAATATCGTTACGTCCTTCCGCGATTTGTTCGAGACTGCCGGCTGGTACGGAGGAATAAATTCGAACGGTTTGAGCGACTTCGAATACCCCTCCAAAAAACCGCCCCACACCTTCCGCATCCTTTTTTGCGGTGATTCCCGTTCCTGCGCCGTCCTGAATTATCCCTTCAAAACCACTTGGAATATCCAAACGTGGAACGGCCAAAACGGCTCGGGAACCAATATCCCCCCGCGCCAGCTCAGCCTTTCCAAGCAATTGGAACTTCAACTCAACACCCTCGCGGCCCTGGAAGATCTGCCTGACAACTTCGAGGTTTTGAACCTCTACCATAACTCCAATAATCCATCTCTTTTATTTTGGCCCGCTTTTGAAGTCCCGAATGTCGTTAAAAAAAATGACATTGACCTGGTGGTCCTTTTCGAAACGCCTCCCACTGGCGGGATGGACTATATCCCCTTCCTGCAGTATTTTTTTCACACTCTCACACCCGAGGGCCTGCCCTCTACTCTCATCGACCCTGAATATCTATTGAAGCCCCCTACCGAAAGGATTCCCAACGGGGACCCTCGGACTTTTTACGACCTCTGCAAAGCAAAGAAGTACGTTCAAATCGCGGGCAATAATTTTGGTTTTGACCCCGGTTTGTTCAAAGATCCGGCCATCCATGAATCATTGGTCCGCTTATACGGAAGGCCGCTCCAGTTTCTGAGCCAAAAACTTTCGGCGATAATAGTATCCTCCGGCAAGTCGGCGAGGTTGCTAATCTGTTACACCCATACGGGTCCCTTCGCTTCCTCCACTGCCACTTTTGAAGACCCTCAAATATGGCCGGATGTGGCGAAGGGGCTGGGTATCCCGTATATCGACTTGAACGATGAAATGACCGCATTGAGTCTTTCCTATTTTCCGCTCACGGAAAACGAGGGCAACCAACATTTCAACCCGAGCGGTCATCTATTCTTCGGCCGTTTACTGGCCCACGATCTCCTTCGGGGTGGATTTATCCCGAAATCCGATTCTTCCGCTTCCCACTAAGACCATGGGCAAGGGCTAATCGCCCCCTCGCCTTTTGAGGCTCCCCGTTAAGGGCCTATTTGCTTTTCCCCGACCTTTTGATTAATCTTTGGGCCAATTAACCACCGAAAGGCTTTCCTCATGAACATCCTCCTCATCGGCGACATCGTCGGCAAGCCGGGCCGCCACGCGGTCCATAACAGCTTGGCCCGCGTCAAGGCCGACTTTTCCATCGACTTCATCGTGGCTAACGGCGAAAACCTCGCCAACGGCACGGGTATCCAGCCTGATTCCTTTAAGAACCTGGTGGATATGGGGGTCGACGTGGTCACTTCGGGCAACCATATTTTCTCCAAAAAGGAAGTCCGTGAGATTTTAGGCAAGGACCCGCGTCTTTTGAGACCCCACAATTACCCATCCGAGAACCCCGGCTCGGGGCTGGGGATCTTCGACTGCAAGGGTATATCGGTCGCGGTGTTGAACCTGATGGGCCGGGTTTACCTCTATCCCATCGATTGTCCCTTCAAGAGCGCGGACAAGGCCCTGGAACAGATCAAGGGAAAAGCCAAAGTGGTGATCGTGGACATGCATTGCGAGGCCACCAGCGAAAAACGGGCCATGGGTTATTACTTGGACGGGAGGGTTTCCTCCGTCACCGGGACCCATACCCATGTCATGACGGCGGACGAGGAAATTTTGCCCGGCGGAACGGCCTACCTGACGGATATAGGTATGTCGGGATCTTCCAAATCGCTCATCGGCATGAAACCCGAGCCAATCCTGCAACGCTTTTTGACAGGCGCTCCGGTCCGTTTCGAGGTTTCGGAGGAGCTTCCCTACCTTTTCCAGGCTGCGGTGGTCTCAGTGGACCCGGAAAACGGTAAGGCTACCAAGATCGTGCGCATCCGTCAGTTCGTGGATTAAAAAGGTAGCGATTCCATTACCCGGCCAGGTTATCCTAAATCTTCACCGAAGGTTTGAACATCTCCACAAACCCGGGTTGGACGGCTTGGCTCCATAGCCCGGTGGTCTTGCGGTTTTCTCCCTTTCCCGCCACGACCGAGGCTCCCACGATCCCATTCCGGCAATGGGGGCAATGGGACAGGTTCACCTGAACATAAACCGGAAGTTTTAGGATGGCCTTCTGGTCCGCCCGATAGGCTTCGAGAGCCTGTTTGAACTCTTCCGGATGGTTAACTTGCGCCTGTTCCCTTAAGGTCTTCTGCACTTCATCCCCTTTTTTCAGGGTTTCATCGTGTAGCCGGTCATGTTCCGCCCTGGCTTCCGTTTCCGTTTTCTTGAACTTTTTTTCCGCCAGGCTGGCGGGAATAAGCATCAGCAGGGCGTTTTTCATGTAAACCTGGCACGACTCGCAATATAGCCGGCTCCTCAGGATGAGGGGTGCCACCAGCCCCCCCACGCAAAAACCGGCTACTTCCAGGGCCAGCATGCCGTAGCCCCAGACCCCGAACTCGCCTCCCTGCTTGCCGTTGTCCTGCACGAAGGAAAAGGACCGCGTCATCGTGTCCGTGTAATCCCAGAAGGAAATCGGCAACTGGCTGTCCTTGTAGACCAGGTTCTGGCTGTGGAATTCGATGTACTTGGCCGCGAAATAGGAAAAGAACTGTAAACCCACGATGATCCACAAAAGGTTTTTGGTGATCTTGGTGCCTGTCACGAAGGAGGCGATGCCATACCCGCTTCCGGCCATCATGCCCGCCAGCAAAAGGCCTATGGGAATCATCCCATCGACCCAATAATCCATTACCTGCAAATCGGTCTTGTTGAGGAAGTAAACGGCCAGCAGGGTGAGGGCGGAGGACACCACCCCCGCGATTAGGACCTTGTGGTATTGGGGGCCGGGCTGTGAAACGATGGATGAACTTTCCATAAAAAATCCATTCTCAACATATTAAGGGGGTGTGGAAAGGCGTTCTTTTTCCCGCGTACAAAGCAAATAGATGTGAAGCTTACTTCCCCATATCGATGTCGATCGCGTCGTCTTTGGGGCCTTGGGTGGGAACCTTGGCGGGAGAAGCCGAGGCGGGGGTAGGCTGGGCTTTCGCCGTGGACGAAACGACGGGCTTCGGGGTTGGGGCAGCTGATTGAATCACGACCGGGGTGAAGGTTGGTTCAGCCCGTACCTCTCTTTTTTTCTTCCTGGGCGCGGCTGAAACGGTCCCACCCTTCTCCAATTTGGCCTTGAGCTTCTTGTAGTATTTCTTCACTGCGGGGGTGTCCGGGTCGAGAACATAGGCTTTTTTGTAGTTCTGCAAAGCCAATTTCAAGTGGTGAGGGATGGGGCGGTAGAACTGGTAAATCACCCCGATCGTGGCGTAACTCTCGGCGTAATAGTAGTCGGGGATCTTTTCCTTGATCGAGACGGCCAATTTCAGGTCGGCTATAGCGGTTGAGTACTTGTGGGCGATAAAAGCTTTGACTCCCATTAAATACAATTTCTTCACCCGGGAATGGGTCCCCGTTTCATTAGGCGATGGGGTTGGCGTGTTTTCAACAACTAAGACCGATGCGCTCGGGGGCGGGCTGGGGCTCCTTCGGACTGCCACGGGCGTGGGCGTGCTCGTCATCGACACCGTCATAGGCGTGGGGGTCACCGTGGGGGTGCGGACGGCAGTAGGCAACACGCTCAAGGCAATCGTGGGCGTCATCACCGGTGTGGGGGTGGTGGGAGTCGATGGTTGCATCCCGATTGCGTAATCGATGCCGAACCGGCCGTCCACATACTGGAAAAAGTCAGGCGAGTTGCCCATCCAATGGCTCTCGACGGCGAAATCCAAAAACAGGGGACCCACAAATTGTACTTTGGTTCCGATGCCGACCTTCAAGGCAGTGGAACCGCCCCACTGGCTCGGGGACCCGGAAGCCAGGTTTACTCCTGCCTCCCCGGATATATAGGGATCGTAGGGCAGTCTCATACCCGCGAAGGGAAAGAGTCTTCCTTCCAAGTTGAGGCTTCCGGCCGTGAAGGCCTGGCTTCCGTAGAAGGTGGCGGTTTCGTACCCCAAGCCGAAAGCAGCGTAACGGGTGGGCTGGAACTCGGCTAAAAAATCAACACCCAGTCCGTCGGTGTTGCTTTGCCCGAGGGAAAGGGGCTGAACCGGAGTGCCGTAAAGCATGAAGATGGAGGCGGAAAGGGGGGCCGGATCATCGCCGGCTCCCGAGGCGAAAGTAAAAGGGAGGAATAGGAAACAAACAGCCAAAGCGAAGCGAAACAATTTCACGTAGCTTCCTTTTTCGCCATAAGTTGTTGACCCGACTTCGGCTTACTTCGAATATTTACGCAGTTTTTTCAGGTACTTCCTGGCCGTAGGGTTGTTCGGTTCGTACTTGAGCGCGTCCTTGTAATAGATGGCCGCGAAGGTGAGATGGTTGTGCACCGGGAAATAGAATTGGTAAATGACCCCAAGGGTCGCGTAGGCTTCGGCATAGATGTATTTAGGGGTGTAGGGGTCTTTGTGCTTGATCGCCTGCTTCAAATAGGAAATGGCCCCCTCATAATCCTTTTCTTTGTAGTGTTTGATCCCTGCATCGTAGATATCCTTGGCTTTTAATTGACCATGGATGATCAACGGCGCCGGGGTGGGCGTGTCGGTGGGTTCGGTCATTGCGGTCTGGGCGGCAGGCGCGGCGGTTGGTTGGGCCGTGGGTTTTGGCACCGGGGTGTTCGTGGGTTGGGCCGGGATCGGCGTGGCCGTCGGCGCAGGAGCGGCGGCGGTGTTCTGGTCTCCCATGTCGATTTCCATCTCGGCCGAGGCTTTTTGAACTCCGAATCCGGCGAGAATCAGGACCAGGGTGAGATAAAAAAAACGGCTTACGTGGGGCATAGAATTCACAAGCCACCTCCTTATTTCACTTAAAGTTTATCAATTTTTGACCAGTTCCTCCAAACTTTCTCCAACCGCCCGGACAATTTTCTTCGATAAATCGCTTGTTAAAGAGTCCGAAAAGAACCAGCACTCGAATTGGGAAGGAGGCAGGTAAACGCCTCGGCGGGCCATGGCCCAGAAGAATTTGGCGAAACGGGCGGTGTCGCTTTTCTTGGCGTCCATGTAATTCTTGACCGGACCCTTGGTGAAGAACAAGGTGCCCATGCTCCCGACCCTCTGGAAACAGGTTTCCACGCCCGTTTTTTGAGCGGCTCGCTCGATGCCTTCCTGCACGAAAGCGGCTGTCTTTTCCAGTTTGGGATAAACCACGTCGTTCTGAAGTCCCTTCAAGGTCGCCAAGCCTGCCGCCATGGCCACCGGGTTGCCCGAAAGGGTGCCCGCCTGGTAAACCGGGCCCAAGGGGGCCACCTGGTTCATCAGATCTTCCCTTCCACCGTAGGCACCCACCGGCATTCCGCCCCCGATGATTTTGCCCAAAGTGGTGAGATCGGGTTTGATTTTGTAAAGTTCCTGCGCCCCGCCGTAAGCCACCCGGAAACCGCACATGACCTCGTCAAAGATTAACAGCGCCCCGTTCTTGTGGGTAATTTCCCTCAAGCCTTCCAAAAACCCGGGCGCGGGGGGCACCAGCCCCATGTTGCCGGCCACCGGCTCCACGATCACGCCAGCGATATCCTTAAAACGGTCGAAAGCGTGGCTGACCGCCTCCAGGTCGTTGTAGGGAATGCTGAGGGTCAGGGAAGCGATTTCTTCTGGCACGCCCGGGCTATCGGGCAGGCCTAAGGTGGCGGGCCCGCTACCGGCCGCGACGAGAAGGGAGTCCCCATGGCCGTGGTAACAGCCGTCGAACTTGAGGATGCGTTTGCGGCCCGTCGCTGCCCGGGCCAGTCGAATGGCGCTGAAGGTGGCTTCCGTGCCCGAGGAGACGAAGCGGATCTTTTCAATCGACGGATAGGCTTCCTTGACCTTCACGGCCAATTCGGCCTCCAGGGAAGATGGCGCGCCAAAGGTGAAACCCTTTCGCATGGTCTTTTGCACCTGGTTGAGCACTTTCAAGGGCGCATGGCCCAGGATCAGCGGTCCCCAGGATCCCACCAGGTCGATGTAACGGTTCCCGTCCACGTCGATCAGGTAGGGCCCCTTGCCCCGGGCGAAGAAGATCGGGGTTCCACCCACACCCTTGAAAGCCCGGACCGGGCTGTTGACTCCGCCCACCAGGTGTTTCTGGGCTATTTCAAATAGTTTTTTGGACCGGCTAGTATCGAAGTTTGAAGGCATGGTCGCTCGCGTTGAGGGTGTGGAAAGCGGGGATAGTTTAACGGATGGAGGGGGAGGCTTACAACGAAAGCCCGGCCGTTTTCCTCAACCTCGGGCGGTCATTTTCTGGAGTTTCAAAACGGTTTTCCAGTTTCGGATCGTGCTGACACAACCGAGTTTGGAATCAAAATAGGAGTTGGTCAGTTTGGTCTTTCCCGCCCCGTTTCGAAGATGGAGGAATATTTCACTCCCCTTGAATTGGAACCGGTCAGGCGGGGAATGCCGAGGGTCCAAAGTTGCGGCTTGGGTTTTCGTCGGATAGAAAGAAAGGAAAGCGACATAAAGCTGGTCGCGATTGACTCTTTTATTAATGAATGGGTTTCCCTTGGCGATCTTTTCCATCTCCACAGCGTTTCGAACGGTCAGGGGGATGTTCATTTTGAATACTCGTTGGATCGCTCTGGGAATAAGCCAGGGAATTCGGTGGGCCAATTCGGGTTCGGCTTGGAAGAGAACGTTTCCGCTCTGGATGAGGGTTTCAACACTCTGACACCCGGCTTTTTCAAACATCCCCGCCAGGGCCTTCATCGGAAGACTATTCTTGCCTCCGACGTTGATTCCTCGTAGCAGGGCGATGTAAACCCCCGCCTTTAGATTGTTCCCCGTTTGATCCGCCATTTCATCGCCTCACCTATTAAGGGTAAGGATAATAAACCTCAATGCAAGGCCCTCTCCGCTGCGAGCTTAGCCGGGGAATCCTTCCAGTCGCCCGCCTTGGCGTTAAGAAGGTCCGCCTTGTCCAATAAAACCAGCTTGGCCTGAATCCGGGTTTGGTGGTTTTGACGGGAACTGAAATACTGGCCCACGAAACTCAGTATGTCGTTCAAGCTGACCCTCGCATCCTTTTACCAGAGTTTCAAAACCATGATGACACCTTGGCTAACAGCTTGGGTAAGAACAGCCAAGCGTAGATGAAAAAAGTCCAAAACCATCCTGCGCCCGCATAAACGGCCAGCCAAGCCAAGGCCAAGCCTCCTGCCAGTCGGAGTTTCTTTTTGAAAAATATGAAGATCATGACGGGAATGAGGTAGATCAAGTTCCCATATTGGAACCGGTAGAGTAGCCCGGAATGTTCCGATATTTTCAGATTAAGGAAATAAGCCCATTCGTAGCCCGCGTTCTGGAAAAACTGGACGCAGGGTCTGAGAACAAATAAAAAAAAGATGATATTGAATAGGAATGCGTAGAAGGTGACCCAGAGGCCCAAGATAAAGCCTCTTTTGATCCGGTCGTCGGGAAGATTTATGTGGAGGAAATTCTTTTTCCGGTCCGGCGGGTCCGGAACCGTCGAAGCAAGGTAAGGGTCGTTAGGCCGATGCAAAATACTTTGCCGCTTCCTTGGCCCAGTAGGTGATGATCCGGTCCGCGCCTGCGCGCTTGATGGCCAGAAGACTCTCCGCCATGGCGGCTTCCTCGTTGAGCCAGCCCAGTTTTCCGGCGGCCTTGATCATCGAGTACTCCCCCGAAACGTGATAGGCCCAGACCGGGGCTAGAAACCGGTGCTTGGCCCGGGCGATGAGATCCAGGGCCGTCAAGGCCGGCTTCACCATCACCGCATCGGCACCCTCTTCCAGGTCCAACTGGATTTCCCTCATGGCTTCCCTCGCATTGGTGGAAGGCATCTGGTATGTCTTTCGGTCCCCGAAAGCGGGGGTGGAATCGGCCGCGTCACGGAAAGGCCCGTAAAAGGCCGAGGCGAACTTGGCGGCGTAGCTTAAAAGAAGGGTGTCGTTGTAACCGTCCTTGTCCAAAGCCTTTCGGATCGCTCCCACCCGTCCGTCCATCATGTCAGAGGGGGCCACCATGTCGGCTCCTGCCTCGGCGTGGGAAAGGGCGATATTCTGGAGAAGAACCAGGGTGGTATCGTTGTCCACTTCCTTCCCGTTCAGGACCCCGCAATGGCCGTGGGACGTGTATTCGCAAGCGCAAACGTCGGTAATGACCACCAACCCCGGTATTTCCTTTTTCAAAAGACGAACAGCCTTCTGAACAATCCCGGCTTTGGCGTAGGCTTGGGTGCCCAGGGCATCCTTGGCTTTGGGCAATCCGAAGAGCAATACCGCCGGGATTCCAAGGGAATAGGCCTGCTTGGCCTCATGAATCAGGGAGGTCAGGCTATGGCGCCTCACCCCGGGCATGGAATCGATGGCCTCCGAGCCCTTCAAACCCTCGACTACGAAGAGGGGCAATACGAAATCAGAAGCGCTAAGCCGGGTTTCCTGAAAGAGGGCGCGAATACCTTTGGTCTTACGCATCCGGCGCATGCGGTTGGTTGGATAGGACATGGTGTTCTCCTTGGGACGGGTATTCTAACAGGAGCGTTTAAAACCGCCACCCATTGGCCCATTTTCAACGAAATTAAGCGGGAATAATCTGCGCAACATTAACCGGCAGTCCGCTTTTTGAATCGGTATAATTCCCCACCCTTAAGCCCATGAAACCAACGAATTCCATTCCCGTGAACGCGAAGTTGAAACCCGCCCTTCTCTTCTTGTTGCTGGGCATGCCCGGCCTCTCGGCGATCCTTTACGCCCTGCAAGCCCAGGCCCGGTTCCTTCCGTCCCACGCCCTCCCTCACTTCATCCTTGGGCAACTGCTTCTGCTTTTATTCTGGATCGTCAACACCCTGCTTTTGGCCTGCGCGGTAAAAGAGTTTCCCCTTTCCCAACCTCACCGCTGGGCAGCCCTCGGGATCGCCCTCAGCTACTTCGCTTTAGGGTTCATCTATGTCTATGGTTGGATCGGGGCCATCCACTGGGGCGCCCTTTCCAACTACAAGCTTTTGCTCGTCTTTATCCCCGACTACTTCCGCCTGACTAAAACCTTGGGCATCCCCCCGGCCCTGCCCCTGCTCCTGATGGCGGTTCCCCTTGGGTTTTTCCTGTTCCTCTTTCAATGGCAGGCCGCCAACCTCGGGGAAGTCCTTCAGGCCTTGACGGGTTATTTACGCCGTCCCTCCAACATTCAAAAAACATTTTGGTTTTGTTTTCTGACGGCTTGGTTGGCCGTTTTTTTGGATAACGAAACTTCTATTTCTTACCGCCTCAACCTGGGCCATTTCAGGTACGATCCCATCGCGCGGTTTTTCGGCCCCGACAATACCTATTTCCCGCCGTCAAAGGAACGAAGCCTCTGGATTCAAAAGGACCAATTGGCCGAGCGACAGATCCAAAAACGCGTGTCCCAAACCCACAACGTGATCCTATTCGTGTTGGACGCTCTCCGGGCCGACCATCTAAACGCCTACGGATACCTGAGGAAAACCAGCCCCTATATCACAAGCCTTTCCCAGGCACCCTTCGGACGAAAAATCGACTACGACCTGGCCAACGGTTCCGAATCCCGTTCGGGCATCATGTCCATCCTCACGTCCAAAGAACCACGAGATATCAGCCAGACCAACCTCACTCTGCCCGATTTCTTTACCGATAACGGATTTAAGACCCGGCTTTTCCTTTCAGGCGACCACACCTGGTTCAACGTGGATAACGCCTATGGCCGCAAGATCGATGTTTTTGTGGATGGCACCCTAAAACCAGGGCCCGAGGGGGTGGATGACGACCGCCTGCTTCTCCAATTGGTGGATTCCCTGCCCGCGGATGACGGCCGTTACCACTTTTTCTATTTTCACCTGATGTCCACCCATGAATGCGGTTATGTCCAAAACCACTACAAGCGTTACCAACCTACGGTCGATTTTGTGGGCGTCCAGCCCGAATCAAATCGGTTCAAACCCCAGACCCAAAAGGCCATCGTCAACCTCTACGACGACTCCATCCTCCAGGCGGACGACGTGGTGCGCCAGATTTTAGAGAAGCTGCAAACCAAAGGTTATCTCAAGGATTACCGAGCCCTCCTCACCGCCGACCATGGCCAGCTTTTAGGCGAGCACGACTACTTCGGCCACGGAAACCTGGTTGCGCTAAACATCCTACACGTGCCCATGATTCTCTTTGGGTCCAAACCCATTCCGACCCTTCCCGACAAACATTTCGCCGTCAATTTGGACGTGGCACCCACCCTGGCCGATTGGGCGGGCCTGGATGTTCCTACTTCTTGGCAGGGTTGTTCACTTCTTCGCCCTCGAACGCGCGAATGGACCATCCATTACACACCATGCGCAAGCCTGGGATGCGAGGGCGCGGTGGTGGATTACTCCAATGGAAAGATTCTTAAATATTCCCGCGTCCTCGTGCCTGTTGCCGGGCTTCCGGACCACGAGTCGATTTTTGATATTGAACGGGACCCGGAGGAGAAGAATAATCTCCTTTCTTCCATGGACCCGGCGCGAGTCTTGCAATTTCGCAGCCTGGCAGATGAACATCTGTCCGGCGAATAGCCAAAGAGGAATGAAATGAGCACCGCATCTGCTTCCCAACTTTATGGTCGGTATGCGGGTTTTTACGATTTTTTCTTTCGGTTTTCCCTGCCCGGACGGGCCCAGACCATCCGGCGAATGGATCCCCAGCCTGGTGAGCGAATCCTGGAAATCGGCGTGGGCACGGGCTTGTCCTTTCCCCATTACCCCGCCGGAGTGGAACTCACCGGCATCGATCTATCGATTGAAATGCTCTTACAGGCTCAACAGCGGGTGGAGAGGTCGGGACGAACGAATACCCAACTTTTTCAAATGAATGCCCAGCAGATGGATTTCGCGGATAACCGGTTCGACCACAGCGTGGCCATGTATGTGGCCTCCGTCACGCCGAACGCCACGGCCATGGTGAAAGAAATGCAGAGGGTGACCAAACCGGGCGGGCATCTCTATATTCTCAATCATTTCAGCCGGAAAGGTTCCTGGCTCCATATGGCGGAGAAGTCCCTCAGCATCCATGCCAAACGCATCGGTTGGGAACCCTTGTTTTATCTGGATGAATTCTTGTCTTCCGCCCGGATAGAAAACGCCAAGGACATTCCCATCCGTCCTTTCGGCTACTGGCGTCTGCTGGAAATCGAAAACAATAAAAGCTAAACGAACGATTCTTTTAGTTCGCTTTTAAAAACTTTTTCAGGATATTTAGCAACTCTGGCCTTTCCTCGCCGGGTACCCGGCTCAAAACCAGGGCGGCCACTTCTTTTTGCTGGGCCCCTCTCTTTTGTTTCATCTCCGACAGGCCCATGGCATTTTTCTCAGCATAGGTATATTCCACCGCCGCTTCATCGTCGGCCTTCTTCATTTCCTGAGGGTTTAATCCGGTCCGCTGTCCGACCGCGGTCAAGCGGTTCGTTGAATCGAACACATGGGTCAGCAGGTCGCCGAGTTCATCTATCTGGATCTGAAGGTAATGGAGTTCCTTCAACCCTTCCACGATATCCCGGGCTGAGATTTCCGGCACCTCTTGGATCGCCTCCGGAACGGGTCCGGCAAGCTGGGGGGGATTCCCGCCGATCGAGGATAAAGCAATCAAGCCGTCCACTTCTGCGCGCCTCACTGAATGGAGAAGCTCCTCCATGTCCTGCGGGCTCATTTTGTTGACACGGGAAACGAAATAACCGGTTCCATGGAGGCTTATGCGGATCTGTTGGGCCAGCAATTGTCTTAGCGCCGAATCCCGATCCGATATTTCCCGGTTGATGAGGGTGAACTGATCCCCCATCCAGAGATGGACGTAAAGTCCGATAAGACCCAGCAGCAACAGCAACATAAGAAAAGGTATGTCGGGAAATTTAATGCGTTTCATAAATCCTTCCAAAACAGAAACTTCTTAAATCTTATCACGATCCCCGATTAAGCCGGTCGGGTCAGACCGCCCGAAAACAGCTGGTTTCATCAACAAATCGCCAAGAAATGATATTTTAATCCCTTATCCCACATGGGGCGAGGAAGAACGATTACTTCATGAACAAAAGTGAAATTCCGAGTAGGGCCAATAGATAAGTCGCGTACCTCAGCCATTTATTCATCAGGATGCCCCGGACCCAGCCGCCGTCGATTTTGCTCCGTAACACCTCGCGGGTTCCCGCGATCTCCGAAACGAAATCTCCCAGGCACCGGTCCACGATCCCCGTCACCCAGGTGTTTTGCTCATAAACTTTTTCAGGCGTGAATTGGATGATCTTTTGAATGACGATTTTTGAGGCGTACTTGGACAAGCAACCGGCTAGGTCGGTGTATCGGCGGGTTTCAGAAAACACAAAAACGAGCCCCATGTCATTCAGGGTGAACCACGGCATCCTTTGGTTCAAATAGGTCTTGATCTCCCAAACCTCGTTGGCCGAGCTCAAGCCCTTTTCGATGACGCACACGACCCTTAAATAGTTGAAAGTGCGGATTTCGAAGAACTGCCAGCGAGAGGTATCGGGATAACGTGTATTTTCTTTCCATCCCAATCCCAACAATTTAGTTCGGATCGCGTCATCCATTGCTATTCCTCTAGTGGTTGCTCGGAATTATTTCTCGCCAAGCAGGTCGGAAACGGTAATGACGCTCCGGTGAGTCAAATTCTTGTAGAGCGATTGAACGGTATAGATCGGGCCATGGGGGATGCCCCACCAGCCCGTGATTAAAGTGATAAACGAGTAGACCAGTCCCACGAAAGTGGCTGATTCCTGGCCCACGATGTAGTACCGGGAGGGAATCCGGGTGGTGATGACGATCAGGGAGATGACGACGGTGAATTGAACGAGTTTAGTATCCGGGGTAATCGCCTTTTCCTCATAGGTCGCCCGCCCGCTCTTGATGATTTCGCGGTTCGCGGCGATCCAGTTCAAGAACCGCTTTTGGCTGTTCTTTTCGGCCTGAAGAATGGCGAAGGCCCCCAGGCAAAAAGCGGAAAGGGCCACACAGACCCAGCCCTCTCCGGCGCTGGAATCGCTGATGAGCTTCATGAAATGGCCAACCGCCGAGCCCAGAAACAAGATTCCAAACGCCAGCAAAACCCATAATCCCATCAAACCCTCCTGAGCATTTTCGAATACGCGATTCAATAATTTCTGATAAACCAAAAAGTTGCTTTAATCTTCCCTGCGACTTTTCCTATCCGCTTTTTCGTGTCGCCTATAAATAAACCAACCGGCGGTCCCGGCGGCGACTAGGGGTAAATAGAGGTCAATGATCTTGTAGGGGTCGCCAAGGATCATGAATCCTTTTGTCCAAACGGAATCCGCGCCCGGGTAGCTGATCCAAAGCCCCAATACCCAGGGACTGCTGACGAGCATCATTAAAACAGCGCTGAAATAGACTAACCAGTTTTCTTCGACCAAATATTGGAGAAGAAAATCGGTAATTAAAAAGACCGGTAAACCGGAGAGGGTGCTGAATAGAATGTATCCAACCACTTCACGCGGCGAAGAGCCCAAAAACAAAAACAGAACAGCGTTTAGGAGGGCGTAGCACAAGGCAAAACAGCCGAAGCGAATCAAGGATTCCTTAAATGACACTTTCTCTTCGCCTCCCAATCGAGTCTCTCTATAAGAGGTTATATGTTATCCCATGTAAAGGTTACCTGAAGTTTTCTAAAGGGGGATATTCCGGTGAATTAGTGTGTTAATCCTTTGTCTTTTCAACCGCCCACCGGTAAACCTTCAGGGGCCGGTTCTTAAATTCGGTCTTCCCGATTGGGGCAAATCGATAAGTTCTGGCCTCTTTTCACGCTCAAGAATTATTGTCTTAGGCTGGCCGCTAACCCGGCCCAAAAACATCTTCTTCATTCACGGCTCCCAAAAATAAAAAGCTCTACTTCACACGTCGTGAAGAAGAGCTTTTTGAACCCAGCGACTTCCCTACTTGATAAAAGGATTGCCGAAAACCGACGATTTGCCTAACTCCGCTTCGATCTCCAGGAGCCGGTTGTATTTGCAGATACGCTCACTGCGGCAGGCCGAACCCGTCTTGATCTGTCCGCCGCCCATGGCCACCGCGAAATCGGCCATGAAGGCGTCCTCGGTCTCGCCGGAACGGTGAGAGATCACATAACCCCATCCCGCCTTCTGGCACATCTGGATGGCTTCGATGGTCTCGGTGACGGTGCCGATCTGGTTAAGCTTGATCAAGACCGCGTTGGTGGACTTTTCCTTGATGCCTCGGGCGATGAACTTGGTGTTGGTGACATAAAGGTCGTCCCCCACAATCTGGATCTTGTCCCCCAATATTTCAGTATGTTCCTTGAAACCCGCCCAATCGTTCTCCGCCAGACCGTCCTCAATGGAAACAATGGGGAATTTCTCGACCCAGCCCTTGTAAAGTTCGGTCATTTGCTTGCTGTTCTTCTTGCCCTGGCCCGACTTGGCTAGGTCGTAAGCGCCGTTCTCGAAGAAGGAACTGGAGGCGGGATCCAAGGCGATACCGACGTCCTTGCCCGGCTTGTAACCCGCCGCCTGAATGGCCTCCACGATGACCTCGCAGGCCTCGTCGTTGCTCTTGAGGTTCGGGGCGAAACCGCCCTCGTCCCCCACGCCAGTCGCGTATTTCTTCTTTTGCAGGATGCCCCGCAAAGCGTGGAAAACTTCCGCGCCCCAGCGAAGGGCCTCGGCGAAATTCGGCGCCCCGATGGGCATGGCCATGAATTCCTGGAAGTCCACGCTGTTGTCCGCGTGCTTCCCGCCGTTCAAAATGTTCATCATGGGCACCGGCAGGCGAACCGCCCCGGTCCCGCCCAGATAGGCGTAGAGGGGCACCTTGGCTTCGATGGATGCCGCGCGAGCCACCGCCATGGAAACACCCAAGAGCGCGTTCGCGCCCAGCTTTCCCTTATTCGGTGTGCCGTCCAACTCGATCATTCGTTTATCCAACAGCGCCTGTTGGCCCGCGCACATCCCCTTGACCGCTGGGGCCAGGGCCTTATTCACGTTCTCCACGGCCTTCAACACGCCCTTACCGCCGTACCGTTTCTTGTCGCCGTCCCGAAGCTCAACCGCCTCGTTCTCGCCCGTGGAAGCGCCCGAAGGCACCGAGGCGGAAGCCGTGACGCCGCTTTCCAATTCCGCGAAGACCCGAACGGTTGGGTTGCCCCTGGAATCCAGAATTTCCATCGCCTTCACCGAGGATATTTTTGACATTTGAACTCTCCTTATATAAGCGGATGTGAATGTCGCTTCCCCGGCATTCTAAAGCCCTGCGTTCCAACCTTTTATGACCTGAAACTCCCAATCCAAGCGACAAATTGGTATTGATACGCCCAAAACCGAACGAAGGGTCACCCTGTCCCCTATACGTGTGGATAGAAATGACCCTGAGTTAGTAGGTCTGCCTAGGACCTGCTGATAAAGAGGGTTCGATAACTAAAAAAGACCAGGCCCGCCGTAGCGATTCCGTGGAACAAGACCCGAAAATCCAGATAGTTCCCCAGCGAATGGCCAAACAGCAACACAATCAACAGCCAGCCCAGGTTGCCAGCCAGGGTGACCCAGGCCAGGGCTTCATCCCTGGGCCGCGCGACCCGGAGAAAATTTAGCCAGGAAAGCAGGCCCGCCGCCAGAACGCCCGAAAGCGACCAGACAAAAAGGGAGGTTCCCACCCCGCTCAACTGGAGTGTCCCGAAAAGGTGTCCCGCCGCGCCCAGCGCCAGAAGCCCGCAAAAAAAACGGTCGATCCACTTGTCCATTTCACGCCCTCACTATTTTTTATTCGCAGGCTTTAAAAACTTTCGTATCTCGTTCCACCGGGTTCGGACAGTCTTGTTCATCGGCAGATGTCCGCCCCGGGTATAAAGGTGGAGTTTCGCCCCAGTCTTGCGGGCAAAGTCAGCCACGAATTTCCAGGGGATGCTTCGGTCGTCCTTGGCGTGAAACAACAACATTTTCTTTGGGTCTAATTTCCCGATGTGTTGGGCAGGGTTGTAGAAACGACCCTGAAGAAGTTTATTCCAATCCCTCTCTTCATATCGATAGCCTTCGCCAAAGGCCCTTCGGATGAAATCGCCGAATTGTTTGTGCCCGGCTTTCCTTGATTTGCTCCAATCCACCACAGGGCAAATGGCGACTGCCTTGGTCACCCTGGAATCTAGGGTCGAAAGGATGGCCCCCGCCCCGCCAAAGCTGACCCCGATGACGTAGATCTCCCGGGGTTTGAGGGCGAATTTGCGTCCCTTTTCAATTTCCCTCAGGCCACGGGGCAGTTCGTCCAGGATGTCGACCAGGTCTTTCTCGGGAGGGATTTTCAAAAATCGGCCGCCGCTTTCCCATGTTCCCCTCAAGCGGGGATGGATTACCCAGAAACCCTTGAGGGCCAGGAATTCCGCCAGGGTTTGCTTGGAAGGCATGGCCGGCATCCCGTCCAAAAGGATTATGACCCGGCCCGGCCGTCCCTTTCGAAGAGGCGGCATGAACTCCGCCACGATGTCTTTCTTGAAGCGGGTGCGTAGCATGTACATTGGTAAATATCCCCTTAAAACACGTAAAAGCAAAAAGCCATGGAACCGCCGATCAAATCCGATGGACGCCGATAAGTTTGAGAAGACTTAAACTAAGTCATTATCGGCGTTTATCGGCCGTAATCGGCGGTTAAAAAATTTTCTTTCCTTGTTTCAGAGAAAGCCTTCTTTACATGTCATGGAGGAATAGTCACTGTACATTCACTTTGCCTTTTCAGGGGGTAAGGACGGTTCCCTTTTTTTTTCTGGGCTTTTCCCTTCGAGGTGGTCTTGCTGTTGGTTTTCGAGACGGTGGAGAGGGTTGAACTGGTGGTGGTTCCAGAAAAGTTATCCGCCCAAAGGCTTCCGGCCATACCCAAAAGGGCGCATAGAATAATGAGCTGCTTGGGATGTTTCATCCGGCTCATCCCTGTCGGGCTTTGTTGTCAAACCAAACCACGCCGGCGATTCCGATAAAGACAAAGACGATCCAGATGACAGCCCGGGTTTCATCCGTCCCAAAGAACATTCCCCATTTGGTGTTCATGACCCGGCCCAGGTAAAAACCACCCACCACACCGCTGACCGCGTCCGAAATAAGCCCCATAGCCCTCCAGAAAGTCAGGTTGTCCTTGCCCACGCCCCAAAGGTGCTCGACGAAGAACAGGTAATTCATCACAAAAAACGGGGCCAGGAACACGGTGTCGTCCCGAAAGACCGCAAAGCAGGAATAGAAAGCCAGTGTGTAGCCGGTGGCGTAAAGGATATAGGTGATCCAAACATAGCAGGAGGCCATAAGCAGGAGTCTCAATACCACGTTTAAGGGAAAAGTGATGACTTTCAAGATTGTCGGCAGGTTCAGCTGGTTAAAGAAATAAAGAAGTGGGTAGAGGGCAATGAATAGGACCGCGTTGGCCAGAAAATAAAGGGGCGTGATGTCGTTGGCGGGGGCGTATTGAAGGATGTGGAGAAACCCGACGATCCCCAATATTTCCCAGAGGATGAACCGCGCGAAGGATTTCGGCGCCCCCGGCGGGATTTGAGTGTCTTTAGGCATTATTTCCCTCACTAAGTGGTTTGTTTTCGGGGACTAAATTACCAGCCCAACGGGCGTCTAATCTAGTTTTTGAATGGAAATTTTGGGAAAGGCAAAACCCTATTGCGGAAAGGGGAAAACAACGTTCATAAACGAATAGGCGGGAACTTACTTTATTTAATGTAGAACCAGCAATTTGACCGTCGATTGCCCGTAGGGGGTAAGAACCCTAATGTAATAAAGCCCGTTCGCAAGTTCCCGTCTTTGCAGGTTAAGCAAAGTCAAAATCACACTTTGGCCGGGCATGACCTTGTTGAAATTCTCGTCGATCACTTTTCTCCCGCTCACGGTGTAAACACGCACCCTCACGTTCATCGGCCCCGAACCTACCGCAGGCAAGGCGACGGACACCTGATTGCCCTGTACCGGGTTCGGGAAGGCGACCGAGGTCTGTCCCGTAAAAGGAACAGTCGAGGTGATTGTTGGGCTCAGCGTCCAGGTCGGGCTTAGCGTCCAAGTCGGGCTCAACGACGGGGTGGGGGTGTCTGTCGGCGAAGGAGAGAAGGTGGGGGTATAGCTGATGGTTTGGGTCCAGGTGGGAGTAAAGGTCAAGGTCGAGGATGGGGTGAATGCAGCGGTCAAGGAATTGGTCGGTGTTTGAGTGGGGGTGGTGGTCGGCGTAACCGTTTGAGTGAGGGTGGGGGTTTGGGTCGTCGTCATGGTCGGGGTGTTCGTCAGGGTGGTGGTCGAGGTGAAAGTACCTGTCGGCCCCCCCGAAGTAGGCGTGATCGAAGGCGTCACCGTTTGGGTCGTCGTCATGGTTTGTGTGGGGGTGGTAGTCGGGGTAACCGTTTGAGTGAAGGTGGGACTATTCGTCAACGTCATAGTCGGTGAAGGGGTCAAAGAGGGCGTGAGGGTCGAAGGGTTCGTGGCGATGGGTGAAAGGGTCGGGCTAGGGGTCGCTGTGACGGCGGGGTTCACGACTGCATAGCCGATGGATTGACCCATAGAATATAAGCACATATTCACAAGCGGAGTAAATCCTGAGACGCTATATCCGGTGATTTCGGGTGGAAACATGTTAGGGGGAAAGGAAGTTTCTATCTTCCCGGTGGCGATGGGGGATAGGACAAACTGGAGGGTGTAATTGGCCCCCAAACCAACTATCAAAGGGTGCCCGGTCATGGTCAATGGATTGGAAAAGGGGCTTATTCCCCCAAGGACCCCACCGGACCAAAGTTGAACCTGCTTAATCTCGGTGGAAAGGTTGTTGGGTGTGAAACCATTGTCATAAATTCCGATGTTAAACACGATGGAGTTGACTTGAAAAGAGGGAGGCATACAAGGGTCCGTTGGAGCCAAAGGGGCGAAGTTGCCCATATACCCCACGACGGTTGTACCCCCAATAGCCGTGATGGGTGAATTGTTAGATGGGCAAAAAGCTAACACCGCGCATCCAGTGGTGGTGGGGGTCACGGTGGTGGTTTGGGTCGTAGTAAAGGTTGAAGTGAATTGAGTAGTAGTCTGAGGAGTTGGAGTTTGTGTAGGGCTAAAAGTCGGGTTATAGGTTGGGGTGTAAAAAACCGCAGCGTCAAATTTGGTTACAAAAGCGTGATCAAAACCACTTCCGGGGTCGCTGGTTTGAAAAGCCCCCAAAGTTGTGTGGAAATTGGTCGATGTGGTGTCTCCCGCCACATAGGCGTTCCCGCTCCCGTCCAACACGATGCCATTGCCTTGGTCAGAATTGTTACCCCCCAAAAAAGTGGAATAGACCAGGGCCGTCCCCCAGGGGTTCAACTCGGTCATAAAGGCATTCTGGATGCCAGTGAGGCCGGATTGATAGGCCCCCGAGGTGGTGGGGAAATTGAAGGAAGTGGTATCCCCAGTCACATAGGCATCACCGCTCCCGTCCACCGCGATGCCATTGCTTTGGTCCGTTTTGTTTCCCCCCAAATAAGTGGAATAGAGCAGCGCCGTCCCCCCGGGGTTCAACTCGCTAACAAAGGCACTCCCGTATCCATTCGGATAACTGGTTTGAAAAGCCCCCGAGGTCGTGGGAAAATCCGATGAAGATGTAAATCCACAAACATAGGCATTTCCCGATCCATCCAAGGCGATCCCACTGGCTCCATCACCCCCACTCCCTCCCAAATAGGTGGAAAAGAGTATTGAGGTTCCAGAAGGGCTCAGTTTCGTCACAAAAGCATTACCATTACCGCCATTAACTGTCTGAGGGGCCCCACTTGTCGTGGGAAAATTGAAGGAATAGGTTTGTCCAGTCACATAGGCATCCCCACTTCCATCCACCGCTATTCCATTTCCAATATCATGAGTATCCCCCCCAAAATAAGTGGAATAGACTGGCGCCGTCCCCCCGGGGTTCAACTCGGTCACGAAAATGCAGAAATAGGTGTTCGGCGGGCTGGCTTGAATAGCCCCCGTGGACGTTGGGAAAATTGCGGAATTAGTGGTTCCCGTCAGATAGGCATCCCCGTTCGAGTCCACCGCGATGGCATTGCCCTGGTCAGTATTTTCACCCCCAAAATAAGTGGAATAAACCGGGGCCGTCCCTCCGGGGTTCAACTTAGTCACAAATACATTCTGGATACCATGGAGGCTAGTTTGATAGGCCCCAGAGGTCGTGGGAAAATTTGTGGATGTGGTGGCTCCGGTCAAATAGGCATCCCCGTTCGCGTCCACCGCAATGGCATAGCCAATATCATAAGAATTGCCCCCCAAATAGGTGGAATAGATCGGCGCCGTCCCCCCGGGGTTCAATTTGGTTACAACCACATGCCAACCACCGCCACCGGGTGCGCTGGCTTGAAAGACCCCCGAAGTCGTTGGGAAATTGGGGGATTCGGTCTGTCCAATCAAATAGGCATCCCCGCTCCCGTCAACCGCGATGCCCTGGCCATAGTCGAAATAATTGCCCCCCAAATAGGTTGAATAGTCTAGGACCGGATCAATCACGAGGGATTTGGTATTGTCGTACTCCTTCACCTCGAAACTTAACCTTCCGCCTTCTTCCATCCGGTAGTGCCCTTCTACTTCGGTCCTCTGTCCGTCCATTCCCTGGTAGACCTTGGGTGATTTAAAGGTCACCTTGCCCCCTTCGATTTGTAATTCCAGGTCCCCTTGATCGTTCACAGTTGAGCTTTTAGCCCCCTCATACTTTAAATGGATGGATTTCGGGTCCGCCCCCGGTTTCACCACGAAGTCGTATTCCAAATGCCGTTGGTTGCCGTAATAGACCATATCCACGCCAGGGTAAACCTCACCCACTTGGACCTTGGAATATTGGGGGATATGGGTATGCCACTTGGAACTGTCGTTGCCAATCAGGTAATTCGATATGCCAGGAAGTTGTTCCAAGCCCTGGAAGGAAACGCCAGCTTGGGTGCCTTCCAATTTCATGCGCAGCGCTACGGGCTGGTTTCGAGAAACCGGCGCAGAGGAGGACGTAACGACTCTTCCCTTCCTTTTTTCTTTTGCCATAGAAAACTTCGAATGGGGACCGGGCTGTGGTTTGTTCAACACCAAAACCGCCTCCCCGGAGGTAAGAAAAAAGGTGTATCCGTCCCCGCGTGAAAGGTACTGAACTTGGGAATCTGTCTGGCCCTGATTAAGCTCGAATGCCAAGGGCAGTTGCCCGTAACTTTGATTGAGGTGTAATTGTTGCCCGGAAAAACGGGTAGAATTTTTCTTTCCCAGGGCATGGGTTTTCAAAACAGGGCCCAGCCCCAATAAAAAAAATGGGATCACAAAAACAGTAAAAATGATTATTAATTTTCGACGTTTCATAAAGTCCTAACCTAAAAAGGTTTTACCGCGTTCAGAAACAATAGTGTGACCCCATTATTTTTTTCGCTACTGGTCATGGCGGGGGTCATGGTGTTGGTTTGGGTCGTGGTGAAGGTTGAGGTGACTTGAGGGGTGGGTGTGGGGGATAGGGTATAGGTTGCCGTCTGGGCCCAAAGAGGGCTAACCAACCAAAGGACAAATAGGAGAGATAAAAATAGTTGTTTTTTCAAAGGGATTCCTTTACTTCTCACCCTCTAGACGGAAAGGCTCCCCTTTAGTTCAATAATTATACCGTTTTTTCCTTCCCTTCCCGCCCGAAAGGCCCAATAAAACAGGGGCATTTCATGAGGCCAACCCCACTCCATGAGTTCGAAATCCAGAGAACGAGTCAGGCAACACTTTCCATTTTTCGGGTGAATTCCAGCCTGGCCCACTGTTCCGTTCTACGGATTATCTGATGTTGCTGTCCGCAAAATTAATGTTGAGAAGCAACCCATCACTGGTGGGGCTAACTTGTCCCAAATTCAAATAGGGGTCCCCCGAGCTGAGGATGCCGTTCCCATCCACGTCAAAAAAGGCCTGCACATAAATAGGGGAAAGACCGCTTTGACCGGTCGTGTAGTTCGAGACGAAGTTGTAGGGGACATTGTTTTGCGAGACAACCGCGTTTTCAGGCAATGAAACGGAATATCCCGCATCGGAAAAGGCCTGAATGTAGATCCGACGGCACAATCCGACGGTTCCCAGGCTACCCGTGTAGTTCACCGTCCCGTAGACACCGGAATAACTACAGGAGTCATCGAGAGTAACCGCGGGACCCACCACTGTGGTACCGATTGGCCCGCTCAAGGTCACGGGATAATCATAAACAACCACCGGATTCGAACAAACACCCGTGCTCGTATACCGCATCCCGGGGACCGGAGAAGGAGCCAAGACATTACAAAGACCGTTCAGGTCGAAATAAGCATAGACACCTGTAATTCCGGCCCAGTTGGTGCCCAAATTATAGGTGCCTGTGTTCGAGCTAAAACAGTTAAAGCCTGTTCCACCGAAAACGTAAATCAGATGGTTGCCGCCCACAGTTCCCGAGCCGGTATAGGAAACGGAACCATAAAAATTGAGACTCGGTGTTGTTGTTGGGCAACAAGTCATCGTTGGCGTGGCGGACGCACAGGGCGTACCAGTACGGGCCGGGGTCGGCGTATGAGTGGAAGTAGACCCACCCATATTGGTGGGGGTGAAAGTGGCGGTTGTTGTTTGGGTCATGGTCGGTGTTGGACTATTCGTGGGGGTCGCCGAAAATACGCCCGTCATGGTTGGGGTGAAACTATTCGTTGGCGTCCCCGTAAAAACACCTGTCACAGTCGGGGTCATTGTGCTAGTTAGGGTTGCCATGGGTTGAGGGGTTGGTGTGGCTGTCAAAGGGGGAAGCAAAGGATTATGGCCGCAGGCCCAGGGTAAGCCGATCACCGAAACCAACGAAGCCAAAACGACTAATTGTAAATTGAGCTTTTTCATACTTGCCTCCCATTCATATCGAACACAGTTCCCCTGTTATATGGACTCCCTAAACGCATTTCATTTCAAATAAAATTAAGGGAATAAAGGGGAATCGGTCTCCGTTTCATCAAGAAATTCCTTAAAAGACTTGATAACTTACTGTCGCAAACAGTTCCCTGCCTGTTTCGGCCTCTTCCCCCAGGACCAACAGCTTCAACTTAAGAGGACTGTTGATGAATAAAGACGGCGATAACCGTAGGCTTGGCCTCTTTTTTCGGGCAGTTCAATTTCGACTAATCGGCTAACAACGGTCATGAGTCGAATGAGTCAAATCCTGAGTCGATTAGTACCCAAAAAATTCTATGGTCCTTCCAGAATCGACTAATCGCTTCACTCCGGCATTGAATCGATTCGGTCGAATAATGAATCGATTCATGGATTGATTGGGTCGAATAAACTCCCAAAAAACCAATAAATAGACCGGTCCTCCCGGCAAGGCCTTCGGTCGAGCCCAGTCAAACCATCCAGAGTTGCTTTCGTTTTGTAATAAAATCCTAGGGTGGAACATCAAGCATCGGGAGAACTTATGGAAGATTCAAAGGTGGATACAACGGCGCAGTTGCCCTACCGGGTGCCGGTGGACGTGTTGATTCGGAGCCTGCAAGTGATCCGCCTGTTGATTGGACTCTATCTTCTTTACGTCGGCTTGAGTGACCTTAAAAATCCCCATCTCATTGTCTGGGGCCTGGGGATTTTGCTGACCCTCAACGGGGTCTTCCGCCAATTTCATTCGAGCGGCTTGGTTCTGGATGAACAGGGCATCCATTACACCTCGTACCTCATGCGCCGAAGCGGCATCCAATGGGAAGAAATCTCGAAGGTCGTTTCCGGAACCCAGGATTACAACATGGGAGGTATTTCCGTAAAGGGTAGCCTTGGATATGTGAACCCCCGCATGGGCCATTACCTGATGATCTTCGCCCGGAAGGATAGGGGCAAACCCTTCCTGCTCAACATCAAGCCCTATACGGTCAAGGGTATGGCCACGATGGTCTATTTCATCACCCTCAGGGCGGCTGGCGCGGACATCGACGAAAAGACCCGAAAGATCATGAATGGCATTTTCCCTTCGATTTTCTTCGGGGAAGCAAAGGGTCACGGCTGAATCCGGACCAACTAAACCTTTTCCGGCAACCCAGCGGTCACCAAAACCCACGGGTGGCCTTGGTGTTGAACCAACTCACCGGGGCGACCGAAACCATCAGCCCCCCTGCCTGACCACCGTCAAAAACTATGGGTTCGCCATTCTGTTGTATGGGAATTCCTGATTTAAGCTAAACCCCCTTGAATCAAAAAAGACATCCTTTGCACTCCTCCTGATATTGTTCAGGGAACCGTTAATTGGATGGGTCCCCGTTGGGGGTTGAAATACCCATGCAAATCCAACTTATTCGTTATCTTCCCATGTTTCCAGTTTTCCTTTTTCACGACGATCAGGGAATGTTCACCGGGAGTGAGTTCACTTAATTGCCTTTCCAATTCAGTTCGGTCTTGTTCCCTGATCTGGTCAGGGGCCAGGCACCAAATATAATCGCCCAATCTCAAACCTAGTTTGTCCGCCGGGCTGTTGGGCCACAACATCACCACCTTGTTCTCGCCTTCCAAATTCATTCCCTGGCCCCAATAGGGCATGCTTTCAATGGGCGCGTTCACGCCCTTGTGGGCGGTTCGATACCAGAATTCCAGGGCCGAGGCCAGGTGGCCAAAATCCACGGCGCTGGCGCATTGAACGGAAAAGGCTTTCTTTTGTTCCGGGCCGGCCATGGACAACTGGTAAAAAGTTCTCGGGTTATCGTCCTTCACCTCAATAATGTTGCATTGGATGGATTTCAGGTCTTCCCAATAGATTTCCAACGAGTTCTTGGCGGCTCCACCCAGCAAGCCGCCCGATAGGGCTCCCAAGTTGATGCCGCCCTGAAAGGTGATCGTCAGCCCGGAGGGGGTCGAGGTTACCGAAACGACGGTTTGCTTATCCCGGCCGATAAAAACCGAGAATCGGTCCGGATCCGTAAGGTCGTTGTCCCGCCGAGTGGCCATTTCTGGCGATATGTCCAAATCCGGGGGAACGGCATATTCCTCGATCAAGCAGGGCTTGGATAGGATGTCGGTCTCGGCCTGGATGGCTTCCAACGGTTCTTCGGACGCGGACCAGGCCTGTAGATGGGGTGAAGGATTGCTTGAGGGTGGGGCTGGAGCGTTTACAGCAGGGCTTAAAGTAGAAGCAGAGCTTTTCTTTCGGACAGCTCTATTTACCACTGGTTTGGGGTTAGTCGATTTAGGGAGAACCGTAACGGCTGGAGGCACTGCGGATTCGACTCGCTCTGTACGCTCACCGTTCGCCCATTTCGGGCTCAGCAGCGATACATAAGGCAGCCAAAAGCCTCGGGTGAACCAGATCAAACCCAAGAAGATCACCAAGACGACCGTTTCGTTTAAGCTCGGGCGAAAAAGCCTGAAAATCAAAATGACCAAGACTACCCCCAACCCATAGGCGAGCGCGGGGGTATGAAGGGCCTGGTCCAAGCCCCAAAGGGGAAGCTGGATGAAAACCAGGCGGATCAGGTTTAAAGCCACTTCATTGACCCAATGGCCCAACGGGGCATAAAGAAAGCCCAAGGCCTTGGCCAAAACACTCGCCAAAATGGTGAAACAGACAACCAAAAGGAAGAAGTAAACCGCCCAATGGCCAATGAAGCTGATGGGGTTAAGTCCTGATCTACCAGAGCGTTTGGAACGGGTCGAAGACCCTGACTTATATAGAGGAACAATCCAGTTGGCCCATTGGCGGCAAAAGTGATGAATCCATTTAAAAGACCAATGCCAGAACAGGTTCAAAAACCAATGCCCAATCTTTCCAAAACCTTTTATGGCTGAAAAACCACTACTTAACGCACGTTGCTTTCCCCTCGGCTTTCGGACGTGAGCTTTACCAGTAGAGTTTTGAGACGTTAACCTACCTGAATTTGAGGCTTTTACTCCCCGCCTGCCCCGCAAGGCATTAATGGCCGCGTCTATTCGTTGGCCGATGGTTTGATTCCCTGTCAGAACCTTTTCACCTTCCTCGTCTTCATCATTTTTCACTTTTTTGGGGTCAAATTCTGAGGCTGGTTTGCCGCTAATGATCCATTTCACCAGGGCCCTGATATGCCGGGGGGCAAGGCGTCGGGAAAGGATCATATCCAGGGCTTCCTGGCCTGCTTTGGGTAGGTCTGCAACCTTGCCTTTAAGCCCGGCCAAGGCGCAGGCCTTTTTATAAGACAGCGTAAAAGGGTTAGATTCTTGGGATGCTTGCCGGATCATTGCCAGGGTGGGTACATCAAGAATAGGTTGTATGGCTAAAAGATTGGTGACGGTCGGACGGTGAAGTTTTAGGTCCTCGGCTAGTTCCGCATGGGAGGCCGAGGGTTTGCTTTCTTTATGAGCAATTATGGTTGATAGGGTTACCAACCAATCGAGGGATTCTTTTTTAGGTTCAGGCTTGCCTTTACTCGCTTGGGAAGTTTAGCCAGCAATTTGGGGATAAATTAATGGGAATGGGTCTAAGGAAATATGACTTCGATCAATGAGAAAACGTTTTTTGGTAACCAGATTTCATCGCCTGGTAACCAGGTTTACGTTGTTTGGTAACCATTTTTCTAGCTTAGTAAGCGGCTCAGGTGCGTTTGGTAACCAGATTTCAGAGCTTAGTAACCAGTTTTTTAGCTTAATAGGTGTGATAGGTTATTTTGGTAACCAGTTTTTATGGCTTGGTAACCTGGTTTTACCCATTTGGTAACCAGATATTAGCCTTTGAAATTCAGGTACGGTGGGTTGGATATGAAAGTTTGTTGGTATACCTCAATTTCCTATCCTCGACCCCCTAAACGACCTGATACTTTACTGTCGTAAGCAGTTCCCTGGCCTTATCGGCCACTTCCTCGGGTACCAACAGCCTCATCTTGTTGAGGGGGCTGAAGATGAAAAAAAGGCGGCGATAGCCGTAGGCCTGAATGTGGCAAGGCATCCCCTCGGCTTGAAACAAGCCCTTGAGATAGCTGGCCAAATGGACATTATCCATTTCCAGCAATTCAACGCCCTGTCCGTGGGTTCTCCAAAAGGCCCATTGGGCCCAAAGGTCCTGAAGAACCGCCAGTACCTCGATGAGGATCCCAAACCGGACGACCCAAAAGGGCGAATCCAGGTTCGTGACCGATAAAGGCATCCAAAAAAGAAAAGCCCCGCCGATCAGGATGGCCGTGGCTTTCAACGTCTGCTTCCCCAACAGCTTTTCCCTTTTGCGAAGGATACCCGGCAATTCGTTAACGGCCAGTCCGAAGATGTCGAATTCTCCCCAAAGCAGGTTATAGAGAAGCCAGCTCAATAGGCCCACCAATAGGATTTCCAAGGTGATGTGGGGCCAACCCTTGGTCATCCAAGGGGTTTGGATATGCCAAAGGGTGAGCAGGCCCGAAATAGTCGCGAGCAATGATATGGAGTAATTTTGGGTCCCTGCGCTGGGAGGCATCGGAGATATTTCGTAGCGCATCAATTTTCCATTCGGAAGCTTGATAGGTACCTTGGGCCCCCTTTGAATGAACTTCCAGAGAAAGGTGGTGGCCAAAACAGCCAGGATGAAAAACAGATCCCAGGAGAACAGGTCGTTGCTGGTGTTGATGGGTTTCTGAAGATCGGTGATTTGGCCATAGGCCCTGATACAAATACTCTTCAACCAATAGGGCAAAGCCAGAATCAAGAACCCGTTTCCCACCCCCAACTGGGTGATCATCCGGGCCAGCCAGATGGCAAGGCATGTTCCCGCCATGAGCGTGGTGATATTGATGATATGGAAAAGAAGGCCAGGCGCTGGGTTCAAAACAGGCGGGTTAGCGGTGTCCAGGCTCATCACCAGATAACTGGTTCCCCACGCCTGAATGAAAGTGATCAGCAGGGTCGTAACCCAGGCCGTTTGATTGAGTTTCTGCCTGCCCGAAGTGCCTTCCAGTCTCCACCGACTCAAGGGCTTGAGAATCAGGGACAAAACCTCGACGTAAAAGAAAGCGGAAATGACGGGCGTAAGCCCTAAGGCCATGATGTTGAGGGTGGATAGATACTTGCCCTTGAACTCGCCTAATCTTTGCAAGAGCGGAGCAGCGGTGGGAAGCGGAACATAATGCAGACCCATATAGGTCGCGGTTAAAACGACGGTCCATGCGAAGGCTTTGCCATAGGATTGGGCTTTGGAATTCACAGGTGATTCCCTCTGCATTGAATCATACACTTCGGCATTCAAACCCGTAATGAACAGGGAGAGGTTCCATCATAATATTGAATATCTAAATTCTTTCTTTATGAAAGAATTTCGGTTGTAACTAATCCTTTTTTTAGACCCTGCATAATCACATAAGATTGCATAAGTGGATCTTTAAAACGGTACCGATATTTTCTTTCTGAACCCATGCGATCTAGAACACAGCCCCTTCCCTCGTATAGATCATTTAAATGTCTTGCAAATCTTGGTATGGAAAAGTTTTTATGCATTATTCTGCTCATCGGCTCTCTTACATCGGCGGGTGCAAAATAGCCCAAATCATCTTTCGATGCTAATGCACATGCAACCAATACGTGCAAATATAGATTGTCCTTCCTTGGACTTACAGTAGCCGCATGACAAGAACGGCGAATGGAATCTTGAGCATCTTCAAGTGCTTTATCAATTGCAGAATCGACATCTAACGTTTCAACGTTTAGACGATTATCATCTAAGGAAAATCTTACAGAATTTAAAGCCAATAGATGAGCATAATGAGGGAAACCTTGTGATAAAGAAGTTGTTTTTTTAATCGCATCTTCGCTAAATTTTATCTGTGGGTTTAGTTTCTTAGCGCCTATCTCCAAAATTTGGCGCAACTCAATTTCTGACATTTTCGGAACTTGAATTTCAATTAAAGCTCGCGAAACAGATTCATGACCAATTATTAATTCCGAAACAGTTCCAGCCACACCGACTAATATAATTGTTACGTCGATACTATTATCAGATAAAATTTTTATCGTATCCGAAAAAAGCTTTCGCACACCCGGATCGGTTATTCGGTCAAATTCATCAATTACAATCATTAATGGAACGTGTAGAGAAATTTCTTCTAGTCTTTTTATTACTTCGCCAGGCTTTATGTAATCGGACACTTGAGTCAAAAATGAAATTTGTTTATCGTCTTCAAGTCCTAAAAATCCCATTTTTCTTGTTCGGGAAACCAAACTCATCTTTTCAAATATTTTTTTCCAGACAGTCTCATAGTTATCACCCGAATCACAAGTAACGTTTGGCACTCTTAACTCTGGATTGTCGAAAAATTCAGATATAACTCTTGCTAATGAGGTCTTACCAACACCTCTTTCACCAAAAATAATCGCGTGTTGACCCTTTTGGTTAAGAACGTCAATAACTCTGCGGACTTCTTTCGTTCTTCCAGCAAATAGTGTTTTTTGATCGATCGGAGAAGATGGTGTAAATACTGAACCAGCTTTAAATGACAACTCTTTATAAAATTCAGGGCTCAATTCCATATCTTTACCTCTATTTAGATTAACAGACACTGACTGTTACTGAGTATACCATAATAACATTTAACAGCAACTGACTAATAGTGACTGAACGTTTTAAATAGTCTAATATTACCGTAATAAACCAAATCAAATCAGTCTAAAGAGGAGCGGTTATCACCTGAGGTTAGCTGATGCCCCGAATCTGCAATTCCCTTTTGCTTTACCTGATTGGTACATGCCTGAACTTTATGGTTTTGGTTCCGGCCTGGGGCCAAACCATTACCACCGTCGCCGGGAACGGCACGGGCAATTATGCGGGAGACGGCGGCCCGGCCACATTAGCCGAGATCAACCAGCCAGACGATATCGCCTTCGACTCACTGGGAAATTACTACATCGCCGACGCGGGCAATGTCCTGATCCGCAAGGTGACCGCTGGCACCGGCATCATGTCCACCTATGCGGGGGGTTCTACTCTGGGTGGATACAGCGGGGATGGCGGCCCGGCCACCCTGGCCACATTCTTCTACCCTTCCGGGATCGCCTGTGATTCCCACAATAACCTTTTCATCTCTGATTATTACAACGGGGTGATCCGGGAGGTTTTCGCGGCCACCGGAATCATCCAGACCGTAGTGGGCAATGGCACCACTGGCTATTCGGGCGACGGCGGGCCCGCCATTGCCGCCGAACTAAATTCCCCCATCGGCATTCGAATTGACGCCCAGAACAACCTTTACATCGCCGATTCCAACAACAATGTGATACGCCGGGTAGATGCCGTTACGGGCATCATCACAACCTTCGCGGGAACCGGAGTTGCCGGCTACTCGGGGAATGGCGGCCCCGCCACCCTGGCTAAGCTCAATGACTGCGAAATGGCGGAACCGGACAGTTTGGGGAACCTCTATATTTCGGATTTTAACAATAACGTCATTCGAGAGGTCGCCGTGGGAACGGGCATCATTACCACCGTGGCGGGAAACGGCAGCTCAGGTTACTCCGGCGACGGGGGCCAGGCACTATTGGCTAAATTTTCTTTCGATAACGGAACCATGGCTTTCGGTTGCGGGGGAAATCTTTTCATGACCGACGACATGAACAATGTGATCCGCGAGGTCACCCTCAGCACTGGAGTCGTCCGCACCGTGGCCGGCACGGGTGCGGCGGGGTATTTTGGCGACGGCGGGCCCGCCACCCTGGCCAAGTTCGACCATACCGAATCCATCGCCTTTGACCAGTCTGGAAGCCTTTACGTGGTGGATTACGCCAACAATTCCGTTCGAAAAATCACCGGCCTCTGCGGCCCAACCGTCACGCCAACGGATTCGATGACGCCTAGCGCGACAGCCTCCCGTACCAATACGGCGACTTCAACATCGACCTGGACGGCGTCCCTCACCGCTACGCCTTCAGCTTCGCCAACAAATACCTCTACCCAGACGCAGACACCCACCCAAACATTCACCCCCACGGTTACCTACACCGTAACATTGACGCCCACCTGTACCTTTTCTCCGACCCCTTCCGACAGCCCCACTATTACCGCGACCTTCACCCAGACGCAGACTCCCACCCAAACCCCGACCTTTACCCAGACGCGAACACCCACCCAATCTTTCACCCCCACGGCTACCTTCACCGTAACTTTGACGCCCACCCTCACCTTTTCCCCGACCCCTTCCAACAGTCCCACTATTACCCCGACCTACACCCAAAGCTTGACGCCCACGATAACCCCGACCATTACCTCAACGCTAACCTCCACTCAATCTTTCACTCCCACGCCTACCTTCACCGTGACACTGACGCCTACCCTCACCTTCTCCCCAACCCAATCTCCCACCCCCTCGATCACTCCCACCCCAACGGTTACGCCCACGACAACCCCCTGGATCACCTTGGGAAAACACGCTTCGGCCTCGATCGCCCAATCCGGTGATTTCATTACCTATTCCCTGTCGGTCACTTTGATCGGGGGTTCTTTCAATAACACCCTGATCTCGGACGCCCTTCCCCCCGGTGAGAATATCGTAAGCCTTTCACCCCCCGCCTACGGCACGGCCACCTTCTCGGCCGCAACCTCGCTTATCACCTGGGTTTTCCCCACCCCCCTCAATCCCGGTATTTACCAATTAAGTTACCAAGTCCAGATTGCCCCTTTTGTTTCCGACGGCACCCAGATCGTGAATGGGGCCACCCTATCGGCGGTAGGACTCGACCCTCCGCTAAGCGCCAGCGCGACCGTAGCCCTATCCGGGTCCTATACGGTCCAGGCCGGGGTTTATAACGAAGCGGGAGAATTGATCTGTAGTTTATGGACACGCAAGTATTCCCAGCCCATCTCAAGCCTTGACCTGGTTGGCGGGCCTATCACGACCCTTTCGGGCGCCAACCATCAGATCAATCTTTATAGCGGCGGGGTTTCCTTCGGTATGTGGAACGGAATGGACGGCTCGGGCAGCCCCGTGGTCAATGGAACCTATTTCGTTGTCATAAAAAGCGTGGACCCTTCGGGCGTGGTGACCACGGTAACTAGACAGGCTGTGGTCAACCGGGCCCTCTTGCGGATCGAGACCAACATCTACAATGAGGCTGGCGAGCTGGTAAAACATATCTTTGGCTGGGTTTATGACTCGACGGGAACCCAACTTACTGGGGTGTCCCTGAACCAAACTGCAATCCAACTAGGTGCTAACGGCCCCGCCGCCAATGTTCAATTGGTGATCCAAACCTCTGGCCTGGCCGTAACCCTGTCTTGGGATGGAACAAGCGATTCAGGCGGTTTTGTCACCCCGGGAAATTACATTCTTTCCGTCCATTTCGCCCAGGGGGTGGGAACGTCTCAAGTAATCTCCCGGATCGTTCAGGTGAAGGGGGGTGAAACCAACGGCGATGGAACAGTGACCGCCTGCCCGAATATCCTCACGAATGCCCAGGGGGGGGTCAAGACAACCTTCAAGTTGGCCTCACCCCAGCCCTATACCTTGCGGACCCAGATATATGATACGGCGGGGGAAATGGTGGCGGTGGTACAGGGAGACCCGGGGACAAACCAGGCCGCTTGGGACGCCACCGGAATGGCCAGCGGCTTTTATATCGCCGTCGTGGAACTAATCAATTCAAACGGAAACACATCGGCAAGGCAAAGGTTAAAGATTGTTGTTATTCGTTGAAGGAACTGATTTTTAACTAGGGATCAAAAGGGCCTGATTTTCCATGACAGCTTAAACCGTAAACCTTTAAGGCCATTGCTTGGGCGGAGCCTTGCCCAGGGCCTCATCCAGTTCTTCCTGGCTCGCGACCAACCGCAGTTTGTTGATGGCCTTCCACTGGTCCGAGCTGATGGTCTCGGGGGCAGAGGCGGGATAAAACCCGGCGAATTTTGAACGGACCGCCTCATCCGAATCGATCTTGTCGGTCAGGGATTTCAGGGTATCCGTGTTGTACCCATCCAGGCCGTAGGCGGTATCAAAGTCGTATTCCAGGGCCCATTTCCCCCCCTCAGCACCCTTGGCCGTGGCCAGGTTGGTCAGGTAATAGGTGGCCATATCCTTGATGGCCCCGTTTCCCTTGTCGTATTCCATCACCTGGAACGCCGGGTTGTTAAACCGGATGGGGCTTACCGCCGGACAGATATGGGTGGCTAAAAAAAACTTTCCATGGGCATCCCGCAAAAGCCTGAAGTCGTCCATGTGGGTGTGACCCGCGAAGATGAATTGAACCGTGTCCGAATAGGTACGCATCAACTGGACGAAGTTGTCCTCGTTTTCCGAACCCCAGAAAAGCTTGCCGGCCTTGGGGCCGTTTGGCTGAGTCATCGCCTTGAGGGTGCCATAGACATCCGTCTGGGGAGGGATATGCATGATCAATTGCGCCTTTTCATGCTGGTTCCGGGCCTTCAGCAAACGGTCCTTCAACCAGGCCAATTCTTCCCCGCCTGCCACGTCGTTGGGCATCGAATGGCAAGAATCGTTGGAATAGCGGTTCGACCAGTAGATGTCGTTGATCACGATCAATTCGGTGTTCGCCAAGGTGGGATGGGGCAGTTCGTAATAGCCAGAATCCGCCATGGTTTGCAGGGCATCCGGATGGCCCTGGAGTACCGCCCATTCCTTCGACAGGTCTTTCAGGAACCGGGTATGGGAGGCCATCATGTAATCGCCGCATTCGGAATCGTTGTTGCCAAGCGAAAAATAAACCGGCGTACCCACCAGGATCTTCTGTACCTCGCGGGACACGAAAACTTCCGTCTTGGTCACGAAATCCTCATAATCCTGCTGACCCATCCCTCCCACGGGTTCAAAGAGCGCGCGGGTATCGTGCACCAGGTAATCGCCCGTCACCACGGCGAAATCGAAGGGGCCCTTGCTTTGGGCTTCTTGGAGGGCCGATACCAAAAGGGGGTAATTGGAATCCTTTCCTGGGGCCGCGAAAGCCTCATCGGGCGCGGATTCGAAGATGCTTTCCCATTGTTCCACCGGCTCGGCGATGAGCTCTTTAATCAGGGCCGGATTGGCGAAAGGGTCGAGATGCAGATCAGAGAGAAGAAGGATGTTCCCCGTTTGTTTACCCACCTTGCCGTCCCACGGCAGGCCCTTGGACCAGGCGAGCCCGGTGAAAGCTAAAAAGACCAGCATCACTAAAAAGGAATTTCTCGTTTTCAAACTTCCCTCCCGGGGAATGGTTTTTTCTTTAAACGTTGAGATTACTTTAAGCGGGATTGAGCTGGGTAACTAGAAAGTAAATTTTAGCAACAGGATGAAATCGGGATCCGATCCGATGTAATACAGACTCAATTTCATTTCAGGGATGATATTCCATGTAAGTTGGACCCTGTTCCTTCCACCACCTCACCCACAATTTGGAAATAAACTGTTCCCCTGAAGTTTCCTTGATATCCATGGATGAATAATCATTTTTGTAGACCACCCATACATCTATTCCGGTTATGTCGGTCATTGCGAGATTCAAAATGAAATCGCCATTTTCAATTTTCTCGATAACGAACGGAAGATATTTAGCGCCACCCAAAACAATGTTCTTGTAGGCATCACAGGCAACATAACTACGCATATCGTTCATGATCATCACACCTGGTCGCTTTTGGAAATCGAGAAGTTGCGCATAATAGCCTTCAAATGTGGCCTTATCGGACGTATTTTTATCAATCAGCTTTTGATCAGATGCGCATCCACTGATTAACGCAAAGACTATCAATGCCGGAAAAAGTCTTCTAAGAGCAAACATCAATTGCCTTCCCTTTACGTACGAGTTGCGAACATTTAAATTCATTTTATTTGGACGTAAGTCTGGATTTTAACTTTTGGTTATAGATTCCTAGAACTAAAAACAAAACCCCGATCAATATCATTGGCATGCAGTGGAACAAGGACGGACTATTAAAATATTCAGGGCCATCCCCAAAGAATCGAAATCGGGGCCAATAGCATTGCCGTGTAAAATTTGAAATTAGGGAAATAAGTCCCCCGAGAATTAAGAGGACCCCTCCAAGACGGGGCCAAACCGCACCTAAAACGGCGAAAGGCAGGATGAAAATGAATGGGAAGAAAAGAAGGTCATAATAGGCTGGTTCACCCCCACTCGCGGTGAAGTATGCCCCAAAAGCCTCCCAGAAATAATCGAAACCCAATAGGACGCCCATCAAGACCAGAAGGACTTTGCAGATCAAAAGTATTTTTGCTGTACCCATATTCATTGACCCTATTTCCTACCATTTACGTCGATCAAGCAAAATTATGAAAAATCATAAGGTGAACCGCGACGTAGAGGAACAACACCGTATCGATTCCTGCCGCGATCAATAACCGCCGCCGAGGTTCTTTAAAAGGAGTGATGAAAGCAAAGAGGATGTACCCAAAGGCAAAGACAATCGTCCCCCAAACCCGCAGGAGGGCGAAAAAAGCGAAAAAGGCCATCAACGAAGGAGTATGAGAAGTAAATATCCTTACCAAGAATATATATAACTCTGCGAATGGCCCCGTTAAAGCCATCCCGATCGCGAAAATCGAGAACCAATTCCAAAACTTCTCATTTGACCGCACGAAAAAGAGAGCCAAACCTGTCGGAAAAACCGATAAAAAGGCAAAAGCCCCAATGAATAGGATCATTTCCCCGCCCGCAACCATACCTCCCGATTGCGCTTGGAACTGCGTTGTTGCCAGGTCATCCAAATAAGCCGCTAAGGAAGCGCCGGCAAAAGCCAATACGAAACCCAAGAGGACCAAAGCTATTTTCGCCGTTTTATTCATAGGTGTCCGATCTGTCACTTTGAAAAAATCCTATTTTCTTTGGAGTCGAACCGATCTATAAGCTTCGCCTTATTTTAAGGCCTGATTTTTAATTGTCTTTGATAGATTAGGTGCGGGAATGCCTTAAAAACAACTGATGCCGACCCGGACAGTTGTGGCCTATTTCAACACGATGACTTTTCTTATGAAATTGCCGGAAGACTGCTCAATAACGACCAGATAAACGCCGTTCCCCACCCTATCGCCGTAACGATTGCGGCCATCCCACGAGAAATGATAACTGCCGGGGTTGAGGCTCTGATCCACCAGCTTATCGACCTCTTCTCCCAGCATGTTGAAAACGATGACTTTCACTTCCCCGCTTTGCGCGACTAATACGTCTATTCCCAGCGTCGCCCCAGTGACGGGGTTGAAATAGTTGTCCGACAGGTACATGGGCACGTCGGGCGTGGGGGTGTCGGTAACCGATCCCGTGGGAGTGGGCGACAGGGTAATGGTGGGTGTGTAGCTTATCGTCGGTGTCAAAGTCCAGGTGGAAGTGGGGAGCGGCGTGAACGTGTATGTGGCGGTCGGGGAGAAAGAAGCGGTCGGAGTCAAGGTATTGGTGAAGACGGCGGTGGGGGTGGAGGTCGACGTCTTCGTGGACGTTACGGTGTAAGTGTTGGTGGGGGTAGAGGTTGAAGTCCAAGTGGGCGTAAACGTGGGTGTATTCGTTTCCGTGACGGTCGAGGTATAGGTACGTGTCTGGGTCGACGTCGTTGTGAAAGTCACGGTCGAAGTGGAGGTGGGAGTATTCGTCGAAGTAACCGTCGAGGTGAACGTGGGTGAGAAGGTAGTTGTGATTGTATTCGTAACCGTTGGAGATGAAGTGGAAGTCAGCGTAAATGTGGCCGTAGAAGAACTGGTAGGGGTATAGGTCGCCGTGAACGTAGTGGTGATTGTAGAGGTCAGAGTGGGGGTCGTTGTGGAAGTAACGGTTGAAGTCGTGGTGGGAGTAAGGGTCGAGGTTTTCGTCGGTGTGAAAGTCAGCGTTTGGGTTTGCGTTAAGGTCGGAGTCTGCGTTTGGCTGAATGTCGGTGTCTGAGTTTGGGTCAACGTGGGAGTTTGAGTCTGCGTGAGTGTCGGGGTTTGGGTTTGGGTGAATGTGGGAGTCTGAGTTTGAGTGATGGTGGGGGTCTGGGTCTGCGTCAAGGTCGGGGTTTGAGTCTGCGTATTGGTAGGCGTCTGTGTCGGGGTAAGAGTGGGCGTCTTGGTTTGCGTATACGTCGGGGTAGCCGACTGGGTGAACGTGGTTGTCTGAGTCTGCGTGAAAGTCGGAGTTTGAGTTTGAGTAAAAGTTGGTGTGACTGTGGTTGTAAAAGTAGCCGTTAGGGTTGACGTGAATATTGTAGTTTGGCTGGGTGATGCTGTTTGGGTAAAGGTTGTAGTTTGAGTAGCTGTAGTCGTCGGTGTAGCCGTTTGAGTAAAGGTGGGAGTCTGGGTTTGGCTGAAGGTGGGTGTTTGGGTCTGTGTAAACGTAGGGGTTTGTGTTTGTGTAAAGGTCGAAGTCTGTGTTTGAGTGAACGTTGGTGTTTGTGTCTGAGTAAAGGTCGATGTAGCGGTTTGTGAAAAAGTGGGAGTTTGAGTCTGGGTGAATGTTGGCGTCTGAGTTTGGGTAAAAGTGGGGGTCTGGGTCTGTGTGAAAGTCGGTGTTCGGGTTTGAGTAAACGTAGGTGTTTGGGTCTGGGTAAAGGTGGGGGTTTGCGTCTGCGTAAAAGTCGGTGTTTGGGTTTGAGTGAATGTCGAAGTTTGAGTCTGGGTAAACGTAGGCGTCTGGGTCTGAGTAAAGGTGGGGGTTTGAGTTTGTGTAAATGAAGGGGTAGCAGTTTGAGTGAAAGTGGGCGTTTGGGTTTGGGTGAATGTTGGCGTCTGAGTCTGAGTAAACGTGGGGGTTTGGGTCTGGGAAAAGGTTGGCGTCTGGGTCGGTGTTTGGCTGGGTGTCAATGTAGGTGTGATCGAGGGTGTGTAAGTGGCCAGACTACTGATTCCCTCCAGGAACTCGAAACCAAAGTCGTTATTGAGGGACGCCGACAAGGGGCTGAAAGAGGTGCCGCTATTGGTTGAAGTTTCGCAATAGGCGTTTACCCCGTCATAAGTGGTATCCAAGTAAGGAGAGATCGTTGAAGCCGGGTCCTGGGAGATCCATTGGAAATAACTGGCATTAGTCGACAAGGGGCTCTTCAAGACAAATTCGTAGTTACCCGTGGGTAAAACGAGGGTGGGAATCAGTGTTCCAAGCCAATCGACCGATGTCATGGTTTGGGCGGCCGCCAAGGTTCCCGATCCGCCCGGAAGGGCCACGGTAGCTCCGGCGTTTCGGATTTCCCAGTAAAGGTTGTCCGAAGGGACCGCCGCCCCGACTTGATTCACGAAGGCCGCGACGGAGGCGATGGTCAAGGGAGCACCCGTGACCCTGAACCGCTGGGCCAAATAATTGTTCTGGTAGATGACGGCCGGGCTCGCTTCCGCCAGGGGGTTGCCGAACCAGTTCCCGCCTAGATTCACAAGGAACACCGGCATAAGGCTGATGGCTTGCCAGCCCCCTCCTGTGTTCTGGGCCACGCCCAGCGTTCCATAGAAAGCCTGGTTCAAGGGGATATAGCCCGAATCGGGCGCGGTACCCTGAAGCACAGACGCTGTATTGATTCCCAATGCGGAGATCCCGTCCCATTCCACAACCACGTGGTAACTCCCCCCTGTCGTAACCGCGACCGAGGTTCCAAGGGCGATATTGTTCCACCCCGCGACGGGCGTGAAATTCGTGGGCGGCGCCAAATATCCATTGGGGATTCCCGCCGCATCTCCCTGGATGGAAACCTTGTAACCAGGGCTTCCGCTCACGCTTAGCATATTGAACTGAACTGCGGATAGGGTGCTGTTGCTGGGGGCCGTGAATCGCATGCTGGTTTGGTTAGCGTTCGTGTTCAACGCGAAGGTGACGGGAGCCGCGATAACGGAACGGTCGCCAAATTTCGCGCTTGCGCCTGTGCCATATCCGGGCGCGTCAAAGCGGGAATAGCCCGGGTTCCCGCCGTATTGGAAAACGCAGTTGGAGACAAGACCGCAGGTCTTATCCACGTAAACTTCGGTATATAGCTTGTCCCGGTAAGGAAGGGTGATCTGGGTGACTGAAGCGCTCCAGAAGACGGTGCTGTTGGCGGCGTTGGAAAGGGACGTGGGGCACACACTATCCACGAGAAGGTTTGTGGTGGGCCCAGAAGGCGAATAATCGTAAACCTTCACGTGGAAGTAGGCGCATCCGCTGGCCGAGAGGGATTCGTAGCCCGTGAGGGCGAAATCCCAGTTACCAGCTGGGATCGTGGGGCCGGCCAACGCCTCTGAGGCCCAAGAGCCAAGCAGTGTCGTTCCCATTCCCAGGCTGACGGCCGTGATGGCGTTGGAATTGACGCCAAAGGGGTTGCCCATCAACTGGGTGGGCGCGTTGGGATTGGTCGAATTCACGTTGTAGAAGTAAAAAAGCGAACTGCTGAACGGAGCAAAAGTGGCCGTAGGGGTGGAGGTCTGGCTTGGTGTAATGGTGGGGGTTGCCGTCGAGGTATAGGTAATCGAAGGTGTTGGGGTAAAGGTATAGGGGGCGGGACAAGAATCCGAAAAGCGCCAAACCCCCGCGCATGCCGTGGTAACGTCCTTTTGGCCTGCCACCAATACCCTTCCCGAGGAATCGAGCGCGGTAGACCAACCCGTGTCGAAGCTTAAAAGGCTGGGCAAGGAAATGTATCCGGTTCCGTTCAAACCCGTATCCGGGGATCCATTGGGATTCAACCGCCAAACCGTCATATTGGTCGCGCCGCCAAGCTTGACGCTGTTCCCGGTGACAACGATCCTGCCCGAAGCGTCCAACGCAATGGAATTCCCCGTGTTGGCCCCGACCACGCCCCCGGCGTTATTGCAGGTATACAATCCCCCGCCCCCGAACGTATTGTCGATTGACCCGTTGGGCAAGAACCGAATGACGCACATATTCGAATTGGTTCCGTCGTAAATAGTTCCGGTAACCAGGATATGGCCAGCGGAATCCACCTTCACTCCGGAACCCTGATTGCCCCCGGACGGGTAGGGGCCATACATGGTGACACCCGATCCCCCACCGAAAGACGGGTCGGCGTTCCCATTCGGGAGAACCCGCCAAAGGACCAGGGAACTATTCCCCCCTAAATAAGTCCTCCCCGTCACCAGGATATTCCCATTTGCGTCAAGACACATTCCATACCCGTATATATTGGTCGTGCCCATCGAAAAGGATTGGGCACCCGTCGCGCCGAAATTACCCGCGTCCAAGGTCCCATTGGGAAGAAAACGCCAGATTTCCATGTCCAAGATCGAACTGGTGTTTAAGCTGTAGCCCGCCACGACAATATTTCCGTTGCCGTCCACCAGCACGTCACTTCCCCAGTCCGACGATCCGCCGGCGGAACCGGTAATAGTCACGAAACCATTTCCGTTGAAGTTGGTATTGACCGATCCCGAGGACGTATAGCTCCACACCACCATGTCGTCCCCGCCGGCTCGTTGAGCGTAACCCGCCACATAAATATTTCCGTTTGAATCGATGGCCAGATTTTTACCGTAATCCAGGTTTCCTCCGACCGTATTGGCTTTGAACACATATCCGGAACCCGCAAAGGATAAATCCGGCGCTCCGGCGGAGGTAAACCGGTACAAGGACATGGCGGGATTGGACAAAGAGGTCATGCTGTAGCCGCAAGCGACGATATTCCCCGAACTATCCAATTTCATCCCATAGGCCACATCCCCCGTGCTTCCGCCCGCTGCTCCCACTTTGGTCACATATCCATTTGGGTTATTGAAGTTTGCCGTATCCAGACCGAAACAAACATTGACGGTCGGAGTGGGGGTCTGGGTGATTGTCGGCGTGTTCGCCGCGCAACCGGCGGCCTGCACCTCCAGTGCGATCACAGCCCCGGGCGACCCGCCCAAGCTGGAATAGGTCATGGTGTAACTTCCGGGGCTCGCCGCGGCGTAATCATCTCCCTCGGCAATACCGATCGATTGGGCATTGTGCCATCGCTGGATCTGGCCGCCACCCAGCACCGGATTGGAACTGGACCCCCCCTGCATCGCGAAAAAATTCACGATTTGGCTGTTCTGACTCAGGGTGGTCAGGTTGACGGACGCGCTGGACGTATTCCCCGAGTTATAAGAAAAGATGAAGTTGGTTAAAGGAGCCGATTCCTTGAACCCGTTGTAAACTACCGCGCCCGCGTAGGTTTGTTCCGACGCGTTCATTTTGATGGTTACGTTTGCCGATCCCAGGGGAGGATTGGCCAAGGCCCAAACTTGCATGTCATCTGGATTAGTCGTGTTTTCGTTGACGATCAATGACAGGGGTGAAGAACCGTAAGAAACGGAAGTAACGGCCTGCGCCGGGCTTTGATAATTGATTTGGACCAGCAGGAGTGGGTTCACGCCTCCAACGGTCACGTTGGTCAAGGTCACGGCGTTACTGCTGGAGAAAATGGAAACGGCGCTGGAGAACCCCACCGGGCAATAGGCGGTCGGTGTGGATGAAGGGGTCGGGGTCACGGTGGCTGTTGGTGTGACCGTGTAGGTATAGGTATAAGGGCAATTGCTGTTGAATTGGTATTTGATGGTCATGAAGTCGTTATTGGAGCCGTTGGAAGACTGACCCGTCACGTAAACGTCGCTTCCGCTTACTCCCCCAACCGCCACCGCATTCGATTGATCCACTCCCAGTCCGCGAGTAAAGGTTTGATCCCATTGGATGCTTCCGTTGGGGCCGTATTTGACCGTGTGGTACTTGCCTGAGGTATCCTGCAAGACGGTATAAATGTTTCCTTGCCCATCCACGGCAACCCCATCCCCTATCGCTGTCACCGCGTTGTTGTAAGTGACGTTGAAGGAAACCCCTCCCGCAGCAGTTCCGAACTGGATCAGCCGTCCGATGTTATGAGTGCCGTTACTCGAATATCCGTTGGCGTAGACGTAGGTGCCTGTTGGATCCACCGCCAAGCCGTTAAACTGGTCGTAATTACCGCTGTTGTATGTGATGTTCCACTGAGAAGCACCGGCTGAGTTGTATTTAATGATTCGGCCGTGAGAAACACCCGAAAGGTCGGATTCACCCCCAATGTATATATTCCCCGATGGATCACCCGCGATGGCGAAGGCTTGGTCGTGGTTTCCTCCCGAATCGTACTTGACCGGCCAGCCGCCCTGCAGGACTCCGTTCATATCGTACTTAAGGGTCATCATGTCCCAGTTGCTGTTGGTATAGGACCTTCCCGTGACATAGACATACGTGTTGGTAGGATCCACCGCCGCCCCGAAGCCGTCATTGTCGTGTGCGCCTCCAGTTCCGTCATAAGTTTTGGCCCACTGGGATACCCCCGCGGAATTAAGTTTCAAGGTCAGGTAATAGCGTCCGGTACTGAACTGTTGATAACCCACCGCAAAAACATTGCCGGAACTGTCGATCGTCAACCCATTCAGGCCGACCGTGGTAACGGGAAAGCAGGTTGTATTCCATAAGGTGTTCCCGTTGGTATCGTATTTAACGATGCGGAACTCGGTGAAAGCTCCGCTGGGGCAGGTACCCCCCACGTAAACGTTGCCGCTTGAGTCCAACGCGATCGCTGACGCCGTATCGGTTCCCCCGCTGTCGAAGATGAGGGATTGGGAACAGGGGGTCGAGTTTGGAACAGGAGTCGGCGTGGAAGTGGAGTTCGTGGTCGGGGTAATCGTGGGGGTGAGGGTAATGGTGGGCGTAGGAGTTTTCGTGGGTGTAGAAGTAGAAGTGGGCGGCCCATTGGCGCTACAGGTATAAAAAGTTCCCGTACCCCCGACTAGTCCATTGGTACCACCCGACCCGTAGGTTCCTCCGGAGACATTAACCGAGCCGGAATAGTTATAAAGATTGGAATAGCAAAAGTTGATACGTCCGCCGGCCCCGCCGCCGCCGCCGCCGCTGACACCATCGCCATCATTTCCACCATGCCCGCCCAGGGCGGATACCGTCCCTGTTCCCGCGATTATCGGCGCTTGGATGAAGACGGATCCGCCCGAACCGCCACCGCCGCCATTACCTCCGGCTCCACTACCGCCGACACCATTCGTTCCATTCACCGAGATCGTGCCATTGATCAAAGCCGCGGCTCCCGCGCTTTGCACATTGACCAATAAAGATCCTCCGCCGTTACCTCCCGTTCCACTGTTGGCGGTTCCCCCACCGCCGCCGCCACTTCCTGTCATAACCGGGATTTGCGGATTATCGTAGGTAACACCGCCTGAGGCGGGTGGACCCGAAGCGTCTCCACCATTCCCGCCCGTGTTGCCATGACCGCCGCCGCCACCACCGGCAAATTGAGTACCCCCGGCGCCCCCTCCCGTGCCCGCGCCGAGACCGCCAGAAGATGCACCACCCGCGATATTTGCACTGGCGACGATGGAACCCGTTGCGTTGACGACAAAACCACCCGCGGTAACATTTAGGGTTACGGGCCCGTTGAGGGTGAGAGTGACCCCCGCCTCAATCGTTACTGCACAATAACTGTAAGTTCCACCCGGAAGAGACGTAGAGGTGGAAACATCCAAGTAGCAGACTGTGCTCGTGGCGGTGGGGGAGAGGGTCAACGTGGGTGTGATGGTGGGGGTGTTGGTAGGCGTGAAGGTCGAGGTAGCGGCATTTGAGATCGCCAGGGTCATGGCAAAAAAAGGTAGGAAGATGGCGGTAAACTGTTTAACCCATTTCATATGTTTCAGATTTTACCACGTTTTAATGTTAAACGAACTTGTCTTTAAAACCTGGTTTTAACAAGGAAAAATCGATAACAAAGCCCTTTCCGCGGTTTTGGAACAACCTGTTTCACTCGGCATCAGGATGTTGACGGTGTTCACGAAATAGGAATCTTCAAATACAAAACAATGTCTTACAGAATCAAACAAATACGAGTGGGTAAATTGAGTTTTGAATTCAAAAACCCAGATGCTTAAACCGAGGCTTTCCTAATTTGCAAGGGACAACCAAACCACTTCATCTCTATTCGCTGTTGTGTTTCTCGAGCCAGTTCAATGTCTTCCGGATCGAGCCTGTCGCCAGGGCGATACTGGTATCCGCCGCGCCATAGTAAAAGATTAATGGTATATCGGTCCTCCCCGATAGTCTGGCCACAGGGAAAAGCCACGTCCTCCACATCCCCTTCCCTCTGATTAGGGTGCCTCGGGGCTGAAAATCCATGAATCCCCCCTCAAAGGCATTGGTCGGGTTTGTCGATGGAGAATAGATCGACACCCAGGCGATAGATGCAACCCGAGGCCGTCTGGCACACTCCGTGGTAAAGCATCTCCATCTGACCCGCCGCGCCACAGCGAGTAAATATTGCCTGACAATCCTTTCGAATTTAAGGTACTTTTAAGTCGCTGAACGAATCAGATGATCTCATTTGGATTGAACCGGTAAAGGTCTCGGCGGATTATTTGAGGGGGTACCCCATGCGCATACGTTGGGTCCATCGGCTGGGTCTGCTGGCAATTATTCTTTTTGTAATCCCGGTCGCTTACGCCGATGAAACTCCAGCTGATGTTTATGACCGGGCGGTCACATTGTTCAACGCCCAGGATTATAACTCTGCCCTTCCCCTCTTGACCCTGGCGATCCAGTCAGATCCTTCCAACTACATGGCCTATTACTACCTGGGCACCTGCCAGGGTAAAACCGGCGATTTGAAATTCCAGGCGCTCAACTACTATCTTTCCGACCGCCTGCACCCCTACCCAGAGCTCAAGTCTTACGCGGACAAGATCAAAAACAGCCTGCCGATCGAGGATCAGGATTGGATGGACCGCCGGTTGGCCACTGCCCCGGCCACCCCATCCCCCACTTCGACACCCGCGCCAATTGAAAGCACCGTATCCGTTTCAGATACCGGGTTTGGAGTGCGATTATCTACCGCCCTTTCTTTCTTTACCCTGGGTGACTTCAACACCGAACTGGGTTTTGTGAATTGGGAGGTGCAGGGATGGGAAGCGGCCAATCCAAGTGGTGGTTACCAATTAAAAACCACCCTGAGCAGTTCGGGGGTCGGTTTTGAAATTAACCCTTTCTTTCCCGTCGGCAAGAACCTGGAAGCGGGATTTTTCTTCACCTATTGGCCCTCTGCCGGGGCTTCTTACGAAATCACCGCCTCCGCCGCACCCAGCTACTTCGTGAACAACCAGTGGTCATTGAGTTCCTTCAGCCTGGGTTTCAAGGGCAGGGGCTATGTGGGCGAACCTGTGGTCAACGGGTTCCGCTTTTTTGTGGAACCCGCCCTAGGTGGCCAACCCATCTATATTCACGAGAACCGAACGTACCAGAATACCGCCAGCACCCCCGCCTCCAACCAAGTTGGTTACGACGTCTCGGCCATGGCCATCCAAGGGGCCTTGAAGATGGGCGGAGCCTGGATACCCGCGCTCCACGCCCAGGTTTCCCTAACCGCCGGATGGCAGTTCGCCGCCGCCACGGGATTCAACGGCACCTATTCGGATTCGGGCGTGCCGACCATGAACGGCGCGGCGGGTTCGGTGCAGATGTACACCAGCCCCTCCACGGGGCAGAGTTATATGACCTTTATCCCCTCCGACCCGGCGCAATACACTAACTTCGGGGTCAACAGCTCGACCCAGAAATATTGCCGGGGATTGACGGTAGATTTGGGGGGATTCGTTTTGAATCTCGATGCGAGTTATTCTTTTTAAAGTCAGCCGCTTTATCGTCCCGGCTAAATAACTGTGCCTGTTTTTAAGGGGATTATCCGCTTTCCTTTTCGCAGATCCTTCAACAAAAAAGACCTAGTGTGCCCTTTCGGAAAGTTCTTGTATTGAACGAAAGGTCGGTAACCTGCCTTACGGAAAAACTCCGGCGTCTGGAAGTCATAGGAGGGTGCGGTTGCCTTCACGCATCCCCTCCAACGGGCGCGCTCTTCCGCCATATGAACCAGAGTCCAGCCCAGACCCTTTCCCTGATGGGAGGGGTTGACCCACAGGAGATCGATCTGGAGATAATTCATATAGGTGCACCCGAACAGCCCCCCCACCAGCCCACGGGACGGGTTCCTCACTTCCAGACCGATCTTTTTAAAATGGAAAGCCCCCACCTTCTTCGCGCTAAAAGAGTGAAGTTTCTTGAGGAGAATCTTTTCCACTTTGACAGAATTTTTTCGGCCCGGGGTCAAAGTCTCGAACCTGAGGTCCAACAAACCCAGTGAGTGCTTCTCTTCCGATGTCTTCATCGCTGGAGTGGAATGGAGCTTTTTCACGAAATAAAAGCCCTGGCTCCGCCGTGCCAATTTCACCCGTTTAATGCACCGGTACCCCAGTTTGGGATAAAAATCCGGCGCTTGAAAACTTCCCGTCTCCACGCAAGCCCATTGGATGTTCCTGCGCCGGGCCGTTTCCTCAGCTTGGTGAACCAAGCGGCAGCCCACGCCCTTTTTCCGGTATTGTCGGTCCACCCAAAGGAGATCAATGTGCAACCATCCACGGAAAGTGGCCCCCAACAGGCCCCCGATCACCCTGGCTTTAGGATCCCGGACCGCAAGGCCCAGCGATTTAGATCGGGAGGGGCCCGCCTTTTTATCGTTGTAGTTTTGCAACTTTTGTTCGAGCGTCTTTTGAACGGCGTTGAACCGTGGGTTCTGAGTCGAGATAAACCTGATCGTCGGTATGGATGGGGTCATGAGATCTTCCCGCCCCTTACCTGTGAACCAAGGTAAATCCATTGACAGAAAGAATCATTTCGATCATTGACCAGGCGTTCATGAACACATGAAACACGACACAGCCCCAGAGGGACCGGGTTTTGATACGCAGATAGGCGATAACCAGACCCGTGAAGAACAAAAAGACGATGAAAAACATTTCGTATTGCATGTGGAGGGACGCCCAGGCCGCGGAAGTCAGGATGGCCGCGCCCACATTGCCAAGTTTGGAGTTCCGGAAGCCCTCAAAAAGAAACCCGCGGAAATAAAATTCCTCGAAAACGGGGCCAAACAGGATCACCCCTAAGCAAAACAAGGCGGGACTGCCGCAGGTTTTGTAGAAATTGACCATCACCGGGGGAACAACATCTTTCCCAAAAGCGATCGTCAAAAGGTCGCCCGCGATAAAGAAGACCGCCCCGAACCCTAAAACCTTTAGAACGGTTTTTAGCTCCAAAGGGATCAATGCCAGGTAATCGGAAGGCTTGTCCCCTTTTTGAATTTTGATGACACCCCAGATTAAACCCAGACCGGCAATGCACCCGACGATAGTCCCCAGGGTCAGGACAAAGCCATCGTTGACGAGGCCATGGAGCAGTTTTTGGGAATCCTGGGGGTTCGTTTGCAGGCGGGTGGACAAGATGAAGACGGCCGGAATAGATTGAAAGATGCACCAGCCGATGAAGATGAGGATGCCCCAACCCACCGTCCCCCAGGGGCCCCAGACCTTTTTATTAATCGAGTCCAAATTTCCCCACCTCATTAAATTGGATTTGCATTTTGAAAGTATTTGCATGAACAACACAAATACAAAGAGGTTAGGTCTACGTTCGAACAAGTAAAGCCTAGCCCTAATCCTTCGAACCATCAATCTTTCATAAGGGTATTACAACCTGTTTTAAAATCGCGCTCGCAAACAAACGGCAACAATCCGATGATTTTCGCTCCTTGACTCTGGAGTATACTCCAGGCCTTAGACTATTTCCGGAGCGCGAAATGAACCCTACCTCACTTAGTCTTCAAATAGGCCAAGTCTCGCAAATGAGCAGGGTATCCATCGATACCATCCGCTTTTACGAGAAAGAAGGCCTGTTGAAGAAGCCCTTCCGAAGCCAGGGGGGCTTCAGGCTCTATCCAGCCGAGACTGTGGATCAGCTTAGGTTCGTTCAGAAGGCTCAGGCGTTAGGGCTAACTCTGAAAGAGATCAAAAGCATCATGAGCTGCGGGGACCGGGGGTTGGAACCCTGTTGCAACCTGACCGTGGACCTTTTTACGAAGAAAATCGACGAGTTCGAAGCCAAGATTAAAGAGCTTCAAGGGATGAAGAGGAAGTTAAAGAAGGTGCTGGGTAGTTGGGTTGGAAGAAAAGAAAACAGGGGAGGCTGACATGGCTCAAAAGGTCTTGATTCTCTGCACGAAAAATTCCTGCCGGTCACAGATGGCAGAAGGGGTTTTGAAACATTATGGCGGCGATAAATTCATTGTCGAAAGCGCCGGGTTAGAGCCCACTCACGTCAACAAGAACGCCATCAAGGTAATGAACGAGATTGGCATCGATATTTCGAAACAGCAATCGAAGAATGTTGTCGATTTCCTGGGTGAATATTTCGGTTACATCATCACGGTTTGTGCCGACGCGGACACAAGGTGTCCCATCTTCCCGGGAGTTTCGAGAAGGCTCTACTGGCCTTTTAATGATCCTCCCCAGACGGAGGAGGAAACGCCTGAGATACTGGACGAATTCCGGAAGGTGCGGGATGAGATCGTTATGAAATTCAAGGAAGTGGCGGAGAAAGGTTTCCCAGCCATTCAAGAAACCAGAAGATAATTTTTCCCAAGGGGGCTAGTCATGGAAAATTCGATCGTCGAAGCTGAAAAGATCAAGGCCGAAGTACGTCAACGATACGCACAGATCGCTGAGTCTTCCGAACCCACGTCCTGTTGCGGGATGGAAGAAACGAAACCTTCTTCTTCCTGTTGCGGGTCCGAAAACACGAAAACCCCTGCCTCTTGTAGCGAACCAGCTGAAACGAAGGCCGAATCTTCCTGTTGCGGGGGCGAGAACCATAAGCCTGGTTTTACCTATTCCTTCATCGGGGAGGATTACCAGAAACTTCCCGGCTACCAACCCGAAGCGGACTTAGGGCTAGGCTGCGGTCTCCCCACCGAGTTAGCGCAGATCAAAGAAGGCGATACGGTGGTCGACCTGGGCAGTGGCGCCGGTAACGACGTCTTTGTCGCCCGCCGGATCGTGGGAGAAAAGGGCAAGGTCATCGGTGTAGACATGACCCCCGAGATGGTCGCGAAGGCCAAGGCGAACAATTCCAAGCTGGGCTTTAAAAACATCGAGTTCGTCCTGGGCGAGATAGAAAGTTTGCCTCTTCCCGACCAAACGGCCGATGTGGTTGTCAGCAATTGCGTTTTGAACCTGGTGCCCGACAAGCAAAAGGCCTTCCGGGAGATCTGCCGGGTGCTCAAGCCAGGTGGCCATTTCAACGTTTCCGACATCGTATTGAACGGCTCCTTGCCCGAGAAACTTCGTAAGGAAGCCGAACTGTACGCGGGTTGTGTGGCGGGTGCCGTGAAACGCGAGCAATACCTGGGTTTCATCCAGCAGGCCGGGTTCGTGAACGTGAAGGTTCAAAAGGACCGGCGTGTGGAAGTGCCCGAGCCTGTGCTTCTTAAATACCTCTCCGAGCTTGAGCTGAAGGTCATGATGGAATCCGGGATGGGAATTTTTAGCATCACGGTCTGGGGAGAAAAGCCTTGAATCTAAAGAAGCTATCTACCCAGAGGGCCAAACCTGCCGCCGATCTGTCTTCCAAGATGAACGTCTTCGAACGGTACCTGACCCTCTGGGTAGCGCTATGCATGGGGCTGGGAATCCTGCTGGGCCGGGGCCTGCCCCAGACCGTGACCACTCTTCAGGGAATGGAATTCGGCGCCGGGAGCCATATCAATATCCCAATCGCCGTCCTCATCTGGCTGATGATTTACCCGATGATGCTGAAGATCGATTTCGCATCGCTTAAGGACGTGGGAAAGAAACCCAAGGGTCTGCTGGTGACGCTTTTCGTCAATTGGCTGGTCAAACCCTTCTCCATGGCTTTCTTTGGTTGGTTCTTCCTCAAGGTGCTGTTCATCCCCTGGCTGGGGCCCGAACTGGCCAACCAGTACCTGGCGGGGCTGATCATTTTGGCCGCCGCGCCCTGCACGGCCATGGTGTTCGTCTGGTCCTACTTGGCGGGCGGGGACGCCGCCTATACGTTGGTTCAAGTATCGGTGAACGATCTCATCATGCTGGTCGCCTTCGCCCCAATTGTTCGGTTTTTGGTGTCGGGCACTTCGGGCCTGGAAGTTCCCTTCATAGTTCTTTTGTATTCGGTGGTCATCTTCGTGGTGATCCCCTTGAGCCTGGGGGCCGCGAGCCGATGGGCGCTGATTCGAGCCAAGGGAGCCAAGTGGTTCAATGAAAAGTTCCTCCCCTTTTTCCATCCGCTGACCATCTTGGCCCTTTTGGCCACGCTGGTCTTGATCTTCGCCTTCCAGGCCGAAAATATCACGAACCGCTGGCTCGACGTGTTCCTGATCGCCATCCCGATCCTAATCCAGGTCTATTTCAACGCGGGTCTTGCCTACGGCTTGATGAAGCTCTTGAAGGTTCCCTATCCCATTGCGGCGCCGGGCGCTCTGATCGGCGCCTCGAATTTCTTCGAGCTGGCGGTCGCGACCGCCATCGCGCTTTACGGTCCCGGAAGCGGTGCCGCCCTGGCGACCGTTGTGGGGGTGTTGGTAGAAGTTCCGGTAATGCTGTCGGTCTGTTCCTTCTGCAATCGAACTAAGGGCTGGTTTAACAAAAGGTGATGATATGAAAAAAATACTCTTTCTTTGCGTGGCCAACTCGGCCCGGAGCCAGATGGCCGAGGGACTGGCCAAATATTATTTTGGTGACAAGGCCCTGATCCAAAGCGCCGGTTCGAAACCTTCCCTCGTGAATCCTCTCGCCATAAAGGCCCTGGCAGAAATAGGAATCGACATATCCAGCCATCGTTCCAAGTCGGTCGACGATATTGACCCATCCACGGTAGATACGGTCATCACCCTCTGTGCCGAGGAGGAATGCCCGGTCTTTCTCGGAAAAGCCGAGAGGCTTCACTGGGGAATGCCGGACCCCGGGTTGGGCAAGATAACGGACGATGAAAAACTGCAAAGCTTCCGCGAGGTTCGAGATAAAATAAGCGAGCAGATTCGTGAACGTTATCCCCTTTGAGGTGAACCCATGGGCAAATCGGAAACGGCGGTGGAGTTGTTTCAAAAGGGTTTCAATTGCGCCCAAAGCGTGTTTTGCACCTTCGGCATGGAGACAGGGTTAAGCAAGGAAACCTGCCTGAGGATCTCCGGCAGTTTCGGGGCGGGCATGGCCCGCCGGGCAGAAACCTGCGGGGCCGTCACGGGCGCTTTGATGGTGCTGGGCCTACGCCACGGAATGGTGAAGGAAGGCGACGTAGAAGCCAAGAAGCGTAATTACGACGAGGCGAATAACTTCATGACCCGGTTCGAGCAGAAGAACGGCTCGGTTCTTTGCAGGGAACTCCTGGGTTGCAATATCAGCACGCCGGAGGGGTCCAAGACCGCCACGGACCGCAAACTCACCAAGACCCTCTGCCCCCAGTTCATCCGCAGTTCAGTAGAACTTTTAGAAAAATAATTTAAGTTTTTTTCGGTTGGAGTTCTGATATGACTTCCCTTCTTTTATACATTTCTTCCGGTTTGATCCTTGCTTGGGGCATCAGCCATATCTTCCCGACGCCCGCAGTCGTAAAAGGTTTCGAACCGCTTACTCCGGACAATCGAAGAATCATCACCATGGAATGGGTTGCGGAAGGTTTGACGCTGGTTTTTATAGGTCTTTTGGTCGGGCTCGTGGAATGGCTCTATGGGTTGAATCCCGTCTCTGTTTTTGTTTTCAGGTTTTGCGCCGGTATGCTCTTCGTAATGGCCTTATGGACCCTGCTGACCGGGGCTCAAACCTCCATCCTCCCCATTAAAATTTGCCCCTTGGTCAAAACCATTTGCGCGGCCTTGATCTTCCTGGCTACCGTTTTATAAACATCCGCCTTCTAATTCTTCAGGCTGAAACTGAAGGTGATCACGCCCGATTGGTCCACCTGTGGCAGTTGGGGAGCGAGGGTCTCGAATTCCCATTGGATCAGGGCGTCATACACATCCCGATCAAGTTCCCGATAGCCCGAAGTTTGAACCATTTCCAGGTCGTCCCTCAAAAGTCCGCTCGGAATCACGGTTACCCGAAACTTCACGGTGGCCTCGACCCCCTGTTTTTTGGCCCAGTCGGGATAGATAGGATTGACCTGGCGCTTGATGGCGCGGGCGGCCAGTTCGCCTTCGATATTGGCGTTGCCATCCGGCGTGCCGGCCACGCCGATATGGCCCAGGCCCGCGGTCGTCTTGATGTCCGATTCCACATCCTTGGGCGAAGCCAGGCCAATCGGGGCGGACTTGCGCAGGCTTTCCAGGTATTGCTCATCGGTCTTGGCGCTGGAATGCTTTTTGGGTTTGAGCGGATGGTGCAGGGTCACTTCGGGCCTGGCGCTATTAGCCACCGAGGGATTGGCCTGGGCCTGCTGGGGCGTGGAAAAATCGCCCTCGGTCTTGGCGGTTGGCAGGGCCCCGGCGGTTGGACCTGTCTGGGCGGTGGGCGACCCCAACCCTTCCCCCTGGGACATCTGGCCGATGAGGGTGAGCTCCATCAGAAGCGGGGTGCGCGTGACAAGGAATGATTCATAGATCCAGATGAATAAAAACAGCAAGAGGGTATGCAGGATGGCCGAATAAAGCAGGGCCTGGTTAAAACGACGATCCATGGTTTTCCTTTACGGCGTTTTGGGAGCGGCCGGGTTGTCGCCCAGTTCCACCGCGATACCAAGTTTGGTGACACCCGCCAGGTAGGCTTTGGACATGACGCCCGCCACCGTTCCGTGGGATACGTTCTTATCCGCGTTTATCATCACCAGGGCCCCGGGTTTCTGCGTCGTCAGGGCCTTCAAGTCGCCTGCGAGGCTTTCTAAGGGTGTTTCCTTGGAGTTCAGGTAGATCTTGTCACCCTGAGTAATGGTCAGGGTGATGGTTTCAGGTAATTGGGGCGAGGGCGCGGCCACCTTGGGGAGCTTGACCTGAAAATCCCCTTGGAACAGGAAGGGGGTAGTCACCATGAAAATGACCAAAAGCACCAATACCACATCGGTGAAGGGCACCATGTTGATCTCGGCCATCAGGCGGGGCTTGGCCCGCAATCGGCTTTCCATGGTTAGCCTCCGAGTTTTTCGGAAAGGTCGGAAATGAGGATCTCGGCTTCCTGGGCCGCCCGGTTAAGGCGGGCCTGGAACATGTTGTAGATAAAGACCGAAAGGATGGCCACAAAGAGGCCGGTGGCAGTAGCGAAAAGGGCCTCGGCAATTCCTTGCGAGACAACTGCGGCCCCGCCCGCGTTGGCCAGGGTGAGGTCGTGAAAAGCCTGGATGATGCCCAACACCGTTCCGAAGAGGCCGATGAAGGGGGCGATGGCGCCGATGGTGGCCAGGAAGGGCAGGCGACGTTCCAGTTCCAAAAGTTGAAGCTTTGCTTCCCTTTCCATGGCCTTGGAGGGATCTGCCTTTTCCATGCGCGCTAGGATGCCGGCGCGGGCGATGTGGCCAAGGAACCCACCGATCCTATCGCAGGTTTCAAGACCCTCTTTGTGCCCTCCCTTGCCGAGGGTGGAGTTCAAGGCCTGAAGCAGTTCCTGGAGCGGCTTGAAGGCCTTGCGATAGTAGCCCAGCCTTTCGATTAGCACCGCCACCACCAGGATGGAAAGAACCACCAATATACCAATGGTCCACCCCCCCTTCGACATGACCTGCAGCAGGTTGAAATCGTACGCCATGCTTCCCTCCTAGGTGATTTGGAACTTCCTTGTTCCTCCATGTGGATAGGTTTAGTTTACCCGTACCACCCGCCAATAAAATTTTATTTTCTTTAATTTGGCGTAAGGTGTTCTATTTGGTCGGAATAAGGATCTGAGTGACCAGTTCTTTCTCCGGGGTAACCCGGGGATCGTTCATATAGTTTTCCAAGTACCACACCTTTCGAGTTTTCATCTTTTTGGCCGCCCAGAGGGGGAAGGTAACGCCCTGGGAAATTCAATGATGCCAGTTACGAAGTAAATACAGAATCACCGCAAAGGCTACGAGCCAAATGGTCAAGAGTCTCAAGAACCGGCGACCGAACCTTTCGGCCTTGGGGACCTTGGAAGTCAGGAAGGCCTTTAATTCGGAATCCAACAATTCAGTCGGAAAGACATGGGCCGCGCCCGGATGGGTCAGGAGGCGCCAGATTTTCTTATGCTTGAGCAGACCCCGGTAAAGGGACCAGGCATTCTTCCCCGTGGTAAGGTCGGATTCGACGTAGAGCCATTCGTCCGTGAACCTGTATTTCATGACCGGCGTCTTCATTTTGCGGATCAGGGCCAGGTTCTTGGTATAGCCGCGGTACAAAAGCACGGTCAAAAATACGGGAATCAGGAAATAGGGGAGGATGGAAAGCCAGGCTTCCGTGCTCCAGACGCCCCCGTGGGAAAGGACCATCCAGATGTTCCAGGCGATCAAAAGAAACATGGCGCTCAGAAACAAGAACAGGGGCCTTAATTGATAATAGATCGTCCAGCGGACAAGCAGGGGCGTCAAGTTCACCGAAATTTCACGATCCATGTACTGACCTCCCTCCCGACGTGTTTAATGACTTCACAGGTTACAGACATTTCGTGAATCTCAAAACATGGGGTATTGGTTGGGTGAATCGACTGGGACGGGTTGACCTAGATCCCAAAGTTCTACGATTTTTTCGCCCTCGAACCGGAAAAAATGAACCAACCCGAGACCGGGAGAAATGGGATTAGGCCTCATCATGGAAAGCACAACCACCCGATCCCCTTCCGCCAGCACCTGTTTGAACTCGATCGTTTTATGAGGAAATTGGGTCTGGTTTTTTTCCATCGCGACCAAAAGAGATTCTCGGTCCCCGGGAAAATTGGGGTTGTGGTGGATGAATCCTTTCGCTACCCACCTCTCATAACTCTCCCGAATTTGGCCGGCGACCACCAGATTCAGAAAGGAAAGCGCGATTTCTTTTAGTTTTTGGCCTTGAGCGTTATCGGTCATGGGTTTTCCCACCAGGTTGGATTTAGAAAATCAACTCGACCCCGCCCCGCACATGGGTCTGGGGCTCGACGTAACCGGGTTGGAGCTGATAGGACTGGCCAATCAGGTTGTCGCCCTGGAGCCAAAGCGAGAAGGCCTTGGAAAAATGGTAGGTGGCCGACAGGTTGAGCGAGGTATAGGCTGGAAGCGTTCCCGATACGGAGGCGAACGCGTTGGTTTCGGAGACCATCACGAATTCCAGCCGGGTTTCCCATTGGTCGTCACCCCGGTATAGGGAGAGAACGCCCCTGCTTTGAGGCAAGTCCGTGAGGTTCAAACCGTCGTTACCCGTATTGTCCCCCTGCGAAAAAACGTAACTGCCGGAAGCCTGCAAGTCGCGGGCAAAATCCCACTGCAGGCTGGCCCCGGCCTTTTTTATCTGGACCTGGTTGAGCGTGGTGTAGGTCTGGATGAACGTGGGGGTCAGGCCGTTGAGGTCGCTCCACTCGTGATAGCCCTGGATCTGGGCGGTGGAACCCGAGAGGGACAAAATGATTCGCTCGTTCAATTTCTGGGTGAACCGCGCCCCAACTTCGTAATTGACCTGGGTGGGGGAGGCGAACCCCGCGTCGGGTACCACATGTTCCCGGTCCATATAGGTACTGTGGAATTCATCCACATAACGGTCGCTTCGGCCATAGAGCTCCAACTGGCTGGCGCCGAAGATGCGCCACATCACGTCAGCCGCCGGGTAAACCGCCAAGGGCAGACTTGAATTGTTTCCGCCCTGCACCTGACCCTGCAGGGCAAGTGACAGGTTCTCGCCTGACTTAAGGGTGGTCTTGAAGGTCAGCCATTGCCATTCGTAAGACACCATGACGAGGGCTGGAAAGTCGGAGGTCGCATAACGCCAGCCGCCTTCCACCGATAGGTCGGCGATGACGGGAGCGGGGTTTCCCATGCTCCAGCGCAATCGGGTTTCAAGTTCGTTGGCGCGGTGGCTCAGGATGGTCTGGTCCCACCCGTTCAGGGAGGTCGTCTTGTAGGTGACCCGAAGCTGGGCCTGGGACAGTTCAGTTTGCTTCAGGATGGCTTCGCCGCTGAAGTCGATTCCCTGTCTCGTCTCGGAGCTTGAGTTCTGGTAAGGCAAGTTGGCCTGATTGAAATCGTATCCGCCATCCAGCCGAAGACTTAATTTTTCGCCCGGGAAAAAATGGAGACCCAGGTTACCACCCGCCTTCTGGTCACCGTCCAGGCCCGGGCCGGAGGTCTGCCCCGCCCAGGTGGAATAGTATCCCGAGACAAGCGCCTGAACGCTCTTGAAGTCCTCGCCCAGCAATCCCCATCCGCCGTAGGTTCCGGGAATTCCCCCGCCCAGATGAAGCACTGCGGCCGAGTCCTTCGAGGGGCCAGGCTCCTCGGTGGAGAGGGCGGTCATCGTTTTGTTTAGGCCCGGCAGATCGTTCAGTCCCCTCTCAACACCGGTCAAGTCGTGACTGCCCAGGGTCACGTCGTTTTCCTGGCGGTCAAGCCGACTTGCTCCAATGGTGAGTTCGTTCTCTCCCGTGATGACGACCTCGGGAAGGGAAAATTCGGGAACAGCGGTAGGCCGGGCGTTCACCGGAGCCTTTTCCCCCTCGCCCTGGGAGGGTATCTGGTTGGCGGATGGCGCCAAAGATTGGGAAACGGCCTCGTTTGGTACCGCAGGCTTGGAAATTTCACCGCCCTGGGCGACGGGAGCAGACGGTTCGGAAGTTTCAGTTGCCGCAGCGTTGTCGGTGCTCGAGGGGGTCGTGGAGGACGCGTCCTGGGCCCAACCGGACCGCAAACCAAGAGTCAGCGCGAGGACGAGAAGAAGGAAACGGTTTGTCACGGCGTCACCTCCGGAGTCTCGGCAGGCGCCGGTTTCTCGGTCTTCTTTTTGGTCACGGTTTTGTGCGAGGCGATCAGTTTCTTCAAAACCTTCATGTGCTTTTCAGCGGCTTGACGGTACTGGCGGACCTTGGTGAAATCCAGGATGCGCTGGTAGGTGGCGAGGGCCTGAGTGTATTTTTTCTCGTTCTCATAGCATTCGGCAATGCGAGCGAAAGCGGTGACGGCCCATTGATCCTGCTGGGGATACTTGTCGATGAGAGCGTTGAACTCACCGATGGATTCGTTGACCTTCCCCATCTTCTTCAACAAGTCGGCGTGGTAAAAGGACGATTCGGCGGCCAGCTTGGGGTCATCCGATTTCATGCAAGCCGAATAGGCTTTTAGGGCTTCCTCGTAGCGTTTCAGGTTTTCCAGCAAAATACCCGCGTTGATGGACGCTTCCTGGGCCAGGGGGTCGGACGCGTATTCACTCATAAGTTTCTGGAAATCCTCCAAAGCCTTGTCGGGATGACCCAGCTGTTTCTCGCAAACCGCGCTGTTGAACAGGCAGTGGGGCGCCAGGCGGTGGGAGGGATAGGTCTGGTAGATCTGGGTATAAGCCTGAAGGGCTTTGTTGAAATCCTGCGCCTCGAAATAAAGTGAGCCAAGGCTGAACTGTCCTTCCAACGACAGCGGGTCATCCGGAAATTTCTGCAGCAGTTCCTTAAACACGCCCATGGCGTCCTTGGAATTGTCTTGTTTCACGAGGGCCGTTCCCATCCAGAAAAGCGCCCGGGGAACGACCGGCGAATCGGGATACTTGGCTACCAGGTCGCGGAATGAGTCCACCGATTCCTTGAACTTGTCCTTGTGAAAAAGCCCTTCCGCCAGCCGGTACTGGATATCGGCGGCGAATTTGCTGTGGGGGTATTGTTCGAGAAAATTCTTGGAAACCTGGTCCGCCTCGTCCTTCTGGCCCAACTTCTCGTCCGACCATTGAAGACCGTAGAGCGCGTCGGGCAGGAGGGGGTGGTCCGGATAGAGGGCCAGGAACGATTGGTAGGACGTTTGAGAGTCGGTATATTTCTGCAGGTTGAAGAGGCAGTCGGCCTGCCTCAAGTGGGCCTCGGGGGCCAGGGCATCCTGGGGAAAGCGGTCTTCGACGGCCTTGAACTCGTTTGCTGCCTTCTCGAAATTCTTCTGGCGGAAATAGGACCAGGCCGTCCAGTAGAGCAGGCGGGAATAGCGGGGAGAGGCCGCAGGGTTTTCCAGAAGGGGGCCCCAATCCCTCACGGCATCGGAGAACTTCTCGCCCCTGTAATCGCACCAGCCGATCTGTTCCTGCGCATCGATTCCCGCTTCCGTTCCCGCAGTAATTTCGAGTGCCTTGCGGTAAGTCTCCTGCGCCTTGGCGTAATTGTGCAGGTTGTAGAAGCAGTCCCCCGCCCGGAGCCAGGATTCGCCGGCAAGAGGGGTGGCTGGGTCCAACTGGACCGCCTTCAAAAAGTGATCCGCGGCGTCAGTGAAGTTTTCTCGTTCAAAATCGCACCATCCCAAGCCCGATTGGTCCTGTTGGGCCAGATGGGCGGGAGGATTGCCATCAAAAGACTGCTGGTAAAAGCTTGAGGCCTCTTTGTACTTCTGAATCTCGTAGGCCGATTCCCCGGCGGCCAAACAGACCTTGGATTTCAATTCATCCGGGGCATTTTCCGCCAGGCCCTTGAACCGCTCCAAAGCCGCCGAGTAATGACCCAGAGCGTACTCACACCAACCCTCCCAATACTTAGCGTCGCTGGAGAGCGCATCGGGCGATTCGGCCGCCAGGCCATAATATTTCAACGCTTCGGCGTAGTTTCCCAGGAGGTATTCCCCTCCGGCTTTGAGATAGACGGCGTCCCACTTGAGGCTGGAGTCGGGAGTGAAATGGTAAACCAGGTCGAATTCTTTGCCCGAGTCGGCGTATTTATGGTCGGCAAAATCGAGTGTTCCCAACCCGAAATGGAGCAGGTCGGCCGGAGAATTGTTAGCGGCGATCTTCAGGCCGGCATCGTAATCCGCGCAAGCCAAATCATGATTTTTTAGGGCGCTCTGGGCCACACCCGCCCTAACCGCTGCCCAGGGGGCAAGGGGATGCCCGGAATTTTCATTCAGAATAAGCTCGTATATTTTAGCCGCGCTGGCTTGGTTGCCCAGTTTTTCAAAGGTCCAACCCAGACCGTAACGGGCGGCCGCCTCCAGGTAATCGCCGGGATAGAGGTCTAGGAATTTCTGGTAGGCGGCCTGCGCATCGAGGAAATGGCCCATTCGAAAGAGCGTTTCGGCCGCCTGGAAACGGCAGAGCTTTTGAAGGGCGGAATCCTTGGCCTGGTTCGCGGCTTCCAGGAAGCCGGAGAGGGCCTTTTCGTAATCCTTCTGTTGGAAAAGGCACCAGGCTTGAAGATAACGGACGAGAGGGTTGAAAGAGTAGTTGTCGCCGCGCGCCAGGATGGCCGCGTACTTATCCCCCGCTTCCAGATACTGTTCCATTTGAAAATAGCATTCGGCCTCCCAGAAATAGAGGTCAGGAAGGAAATCCGTCTGGCTGAACCGGTCTTCCAGCCCCTGGAATTTGGCCAGGGCAGTCTTGTAATCCTTCAGATAGACAAGCGACACCGCGGACTTGAACTCGTAGCCTAGGGCTCCCGGGGCCAGAGGGTAGAGGCGAAGCGACTGCTGATAAGCCTGGTAGGCGGCGGAAAAGTCCTTTTCCCTGAACTGGGTTTCCCCGATCAGGCGAAGCGCCAGTGCCCTTTCCAGGGTGCTCCCGCTCTTTTCCTCGACGAGAAGGAACCGCTCCATAGCCAGCCGATAGGCCCGGGCCTTGAGGAGAACCCGGCCCTCATCCGTGGGAGAGGGAGGAGAGATTCCCGCCGCTTGGGCGGACGGGACGATGAGGAGTAGAAGAAGAAAAAGCAGTAGCCAATCGCGCAATTTCAACCGCCTGGAGGATTTCACGGGCAAAGTGTACATGGTTTTTGGGTTGAAGTCAGCTAGGGTCGTAGGTCTTCCACCCGTCGGACGAAAGATCCGATTCAATGGACGGTCAAACCTAACGGGGCAATGGATGGGGTCTTTATCTTTGAAGGAAGAATACCGAGGAGAGAGGGAATTCTCCCTCCCCGCAGCTCAAACATTTAAAACTCGTCGTCGTCCTCATCTTCATCATCGGTTTTCTTTTTCTTCATGAACTTCTTGAGCATCTTCTGGAAGGCGCTGGTCTTGCGATGCACGCTGTGCTCTTCGGAGACCTCTTCCCCGCCCTCAGAAACACCTTCAGATTTGTTGGACTTCAGCGCCTTGATGGAAAGGCCGATACGGCGTTTTGCGGTATCAACTGAGATCACTTTTACCGTGACCTCATCCCCGGGCTTCAGGGCTTCCTCCACGGTCTTGGGCACCGGATGGGCTATCTCGGTCTTGTGAATCAACCCCTCCACATTCTTTTCAAGCTCTACGAAGGCGCCAAACTCGGCCAAACGGGCCACCTTGCCTGTCAGAGTCATCCCGGTGTGGTACTTTTCCTCAATCTTGTCCCAAGGATCGCCGTCCACCTGTTTAAGGCCTAAAGAGATCCTCTTCTTCTCCAGATCGATGCCCAGCAGTTTCACTGTGATAGGCTGGCCCACCTTGAATTCTTTCTGTGGGCTCTTCACGCGCTTGTCCCAGGAAATGTCGGACTGGTGCAGGAGGCCTTCCAGGCCCTCTTCCAATTCGACGAACACCCCGAACTCGGTGACGTTGGTAATGGTCCCATGCAGATTGGCGCCGATGGAATAACGTTGATTCACGTCCTCCCAGGGGCTCTTTTCCATTCGTTTGAAGCTCATGTTGATTTTGCGCTTCTCGAAGTCGATGTCGATGATGCGGGCCGGGCGCTTCTCGCCCGCCTTGAACATATCGGAGGGTTTGCGCAATTTCTTCGACCAGGTGAGTTCGGTCAGATGGCAGAAGCCTTCCAGCTTGTCGGGTGTCCGGACGAAGACCCCGTAATCAACGAAATGGGTGATTTCGACCTCGAGGGACTGGTCCGCCCGGTATTTCTTGTCCGCTTCGGCCCAGGGATCGGGTGTCATCTGTTTCAACCCCAGGGAAATTTTGCCCTTTTCTTTATCTACCTGAAGCACCATTACCTTCACCGTGTCGTCAACTTTGACGTGCTCGTCAACCTTGTTGACCCGGCCCCAATCGATATCGGCGATGTGCAGGAGTCCATCGATGCCATTCAGGTCCACAAATGCCCCGTAGCTGACGATGCTCTTGATCTTGCCCTCGATGATGTCGCCCGGGTTGAGTTCGGAGATACGCTTGGAACGACCTTTATCCCGCTCCATTTCCAAAACGGGACGGCGGGAAAGAACCACATTGGTGCGGCCCCGGTCCAGTTTGATGATCTTGAAATCGTAAATTTTTTCCAGGTGGTCCTCGCCCTCAGAACTGCGCTGGAGGGAAACCTGGCTAGCCGGAAGGAAGGCCTCGACCTGGCCGATATCGACCCGGAAACCGCCGTTGACCTTCTTCACCACCCGGCCCTTGATGACCGCGCCGGCCTGGTGGGTTTCCTCAAGGGTCTGCCAGACCCGGGACCGATCCACATTGCGCTTAGAAAGGCGGAGCCGGCCGTTGGAATCGGACATTCTTTCGACCGAAACCTCGACCTCGTCCCCTACCTTGACCGTCAACTCGCCCGTGATATCCAGGAACTCGGACCGGGGGATCACGCCCTCGGTCTTGTAGCCGACGTCCACGACCAATTCATCTTCATTAATCTTAACGATTCGGCCCTTGACCACTTGGCCACGGGCCACCCGCTGTTCCTCGTTAAGGAGTTCTTCCATTGTCATTTCTGGGATGGGGGTGTCTGTCATGGTTAAAACCTCAGGTTCTTGCTCCGTTTGGAGGAGAAAATTTGTGTTGGTCATTCTACAACAGGGGAATGGTGCTGCAAACCCTAAGCGCCATTTTTAAAGCCTAGAAATCACGCAAGGAAAACGAAAGGAACCGTTTCAAAGGTTGAGAAGCGGCTCCCTGGGATAAGGCCGGTACCGTCTGAGGAAGGAAAGATGGAACGCCTTAGCCTGCAATCGGTTTCAGGTCGGCGATGTGTTTCATGACCCTGTCCGCAATTTCCCGGTAAGTGGGTTTCTCGGGGCTCAATGCATAGAGGTCGTCCAATGGAACGGCTGGCCCGTAATAAACCGTGATCCTGCCTGGCTTGGGAAAGAACGCGCCCTTGGGGAAGGATTTGAAGGTCCCATCGATATAGGCGGGGATTGCGGGTACCCGGGCGTTGTAAAGAAGCATTCCCACACCCTTTTTCGCAGGCTGGAGCTGACCGTCCAGTGTTCTCGTGCCCTCCGGATATAAACAGAGGGGCTTGCCGGAATTAAGAAAGTCATGGAAGCGCTGGATGGCCTCTCCGTCCTGCTTTCCCCGCTTTACGGGAAAAGCCCCGCAATTGCGGATGATCCAACCAAAGACCGGGTTTCGGAACAGCTCGTCCTTCGCCATAAACCCCACTTCCCGCTTTTCGCTGGTGTAGCCGATCATATAGGGGTCGAGGAAGCTTGCGTGGTTGGCCAGGACCACGAAAGGGCCTGTTTCAGGGATGTGATGGGTTCCCAGAGAGTGAATACCGAAATATCGGGAAGTAAGCCAGCCCGTGGTGATTCGAACCTTTGGGAATGACTTCAAGGTTCACCGATTCCAGAGTTTTTTAAGTCGCCGATGGGCCGAAAGAAGCAATTCTTCGGTAGTCACCCAGTTAATACAGGCGTCCGTGATGGAAACCCCGTACTTGAGCTTGGAGTGATCCTTCACGAGGGGTTGGTTGCCCTCGTGGAGATTACTTTCGACCATGAGTCCTGCCACCGACTGGTTTCCCCTCTCCACCTGTCCGAGCACATTCTCAAAGGCCTTGGGCTGAAGCCGGTAATCCTTGTTCGAGTTGCCATGGCTGCAATCCACCACGATATTCGTGGGTAAGTTGGCCTCAGCCAGGGCCTTTTCGCATTGTTTCAGGGAAACCAGGTCGTAATTGGGTTTCACCCCTCCCCGGAGAACGATGTGGGCGTAGGGGTTCCCGGTGGTGCGGAAGACCGCCGTCTGCCCGTTCTGATCGATGCCTAGGAAATGATGGGAAGACCGTGCGGCCTTGATCCCATTTAGGGCCACCTGAATGCTCCCATCGGTGGCATTCTTGAAGCCCACCGCCATGGATAATCCGCTGGCCAGCTCGCGATGGGTCTGGGACTCGGTGGTACGGGCGCCGATGGCGGACCAACTGATCAGGTCGGCCAGGTATTGGGGAATAATTGGGTCTAGAGCTTCGGTGGCACAGGGAAGGCCCATTTCGTTGAAGCGCAACAGCAGGCGCCGGGCTAGCCCAATTCCCTTTTCAATTTGGAAGGAATCGTCCATGCCCGGGTCATTGATCAGGCCCTTCCAGCCCGTCGTAGTGCGGGGCTTTTCGAAATAAACCCTCATCACGACCAGAAGGGTGGACTGGACCATGGCGGAAAGCTTCTTGAGCTTGGTGGCATATTCGTACGCCGCCTGGGGATCATGAATCGAACAAGGGCCTATCACGACGAACAAACGTCTATCCTTCTTGTCCAAAATGGCTTCCACTTCCCGTCGGCCCTTTAACACTGTCTCGTAGGCCTTCTTGCTTCCGGGCAGGAGGGTCTTCACCTTTTTGGGGGTAATGAGAATGGAGGACCCGGCCACATGGGTATCCTGGGCCCTGGCCCGCAAGTGGACCTTACCGATATGGGAGTATTTGTGTTGGGATGCTTTTCTTGGGCTCATAAACTCGCTTTCAGGTTTTAAGGGGTCGAATTATAACAGGCGTCCCTTTCACTACAAGACACCCGGCGCCGTCCTCTGGGGAACGGGTTCAGGGCCTCAAAATGGACTCCCTGGAAGGGGGCGAAGCTTAAGTCCAATTTCTTGAGGCGGTTCATTCTAGCCTTCTACTTCGACAACAGAAGCGGAAGGTTTTTCGCTCCGTCAAGAGGTGCACCAAAATGAAAACCGTCTTTCATGCCAATTTTGCATTTAAACAATCTTTTTTTGGAAGATATTTAGGCGTGAGCGACAAATCTACGTTCTTCAAAAACGCCCAATTCAGTCCGAAACGTATCCAAACTCAATGGTGAAATGACGAGGTATAGATGGATTGGTTCCGCAAAAACCTTGTATCAGGCCGTTCAGGTTCGGAACCAGGCTTGCCAGAATCAAATAATCGCCTTCAGTCCCTTCCAAAGGGAGAAATTTCGTTTCTTTTCAATGGGGTTCAAGTAACGCTTTAAGCGACAGGAACGTTTATCGGGGGAGTTTTTGGATGTATTGGAATAGTTCTTCGGCCGATTCCTCAACGCTTAGGTGGCTATGGTCCATTACGATGGATTCAGGGGTCTTGCGCAATCCCCCGACCGGCCGGTTGATGTCCCTTTCGTCCCTGGCCTTTACGTCCTCCATTACCTTTTCCAGAGTGGTACTGACACCCGCGCGCTGGAGATCCCTCAAACGCCTTTGCGCCCGGGTTTCTACGGAAGCGTCGAGGTAAAACTTGTACTGGGCGTCAGGAAAAACATCGGTGCCGATGTCCCGGCCTTCCAATACGGCCCCGCCATAAGGAGCGCTTTCCTCCCGCCCCATTTTCTGCTGGCGTGCAACCAATATCTTCCGGACCGGAACGCTGTTGGCGATGAATGCTGAGGCCTGGGTCACTTCGGGGCCGCGGATCTCTTTGGTCACTTCCCCGCCGTCCAGGAACACCTTGTTCTCCGGTTCAGCTGGCCTTAATTCAATCACACATCCGGAGGCTATACGTTCTAGCTCAGGATCGCTCTTCAGTTCGGCCTTCAGGCGCAAGGCCTTTAGGGTCACGGCGCGATACATGGCACCCGTGTCGATGTGCAAGAAGCCCAGTTTCTTGGCGAGGGTCTTGGCCACGGTGCTTTTACCAGCCCCGGCGGGCCCGTCAATGGCCACGATGGTTGGCGATTTCATTTGATTCCTTTGGATCAGCGAATGGTAATTTTTTTCATTGAATCCTCGAACCCCGGAAAGGAGGTTTGGATGTTTTCGGTGTCGAGGATGGTGGTGCTTCCCTTGGCAATCAGGGCGGCCACAGCAATGGACATTGCGATACGGTGGTCCCCTCCTGACGAGATCTTTGTGCCGGTCAAGGGAGTTGGGCCCTGAATCACCCAGCCGTCATGCGTGGGATCGATCTTGGCGCCCATTTTTCGAAGCGTAGCCGTCATCATCAAGATTCGGTCCGACTCTTTCACCTTCAAGTCTTCCGCGTTCCTGACGACCGTAATGCCATGGGCCTGGGTGGCCGCCACGGCGAAAACAGGAAATTCGTCCACCATACGGGGGACCAGCGCGCCACCCACCCGGACAGCCTTCAATTTGGAATACCGAACCGTCAAATCAGCCACCGGTTCCTCACCTCCTTTCACGGAGTGTGAGTGAATCTGGAAATGGGCCCCCATCTTTTTCAATACGTCGATTAGGCCCGTGCGGGTAGGGTTCATACCTACGTTCTTCAGCACGACCTCTGAGCCGGGCACGATCAGTCCCGCCACGATAAAAAAAGCCGCGGAGGAGATATCACCGGGTACTTGGATGCGTTTCCCCTGGAAGGGGCGGATGGGCCCCTTTAGGGTGATGGATCTGCGCCGTCTCTGGTGGGGAATCCCAAAGGTCCGGAACATCCGTTCGGTATGGTCACGAGTCGCGATCGGCTCCAGGACCCGGGTTTTCCCCTCGGCGAAGAGGCCCGCCAAGAGCAGGCAAGATTTAACCTGGGCGCTGGCCATGGGTAGTTCGTAGGTGATTCCCTTGAGCTTGGCCCCCTCAATCTTGACCGGAAGCTGGTGCCCGTCACCCGAGCCCTGGATCCTCGCGCCCATTTGCGCCAGGGGTACCATCACCCTTTTCATGGGCCGGCGCCGAAGGTACTTGTCCCCCGTCATCCGGCTGGAAAAGGGCTGGGCGGCCAGGAGGCCCATGAGGATTCGGGCGGTGGTCCCCGAATTACCAGCGTTGAGAACGGCGCGGGGAGCCCGAAGGGAGTTCAGTCCCTTTCCCCTGATAGTGATCCGATCCCCCTTCTGGACGATCTCGACCCCCAGGGCCCGAAAAATGGCGATGGTGGACAGACAATCGGCGGAGGTCAGGAAATGTTCGATTCTCGTGGTCCCGTAGGCCAGGGACCCCATCATCACGGCCCGGTGGGAGATGGATTTATCCCCGGGGATGGTGAGCGTCCCCTTCAGGGTTTTTGCGGGATGAACGACGAGCTTTTTCAAAGTTTTTCCCTCACTGAACGGGAAGCCTCGAAGAACCCCCTCCAATCGGTCCGGCTCCCACTAGACAACCTCTTTTCCAGGAGGGTCAACTGCCTGCGGTATTGGCTCATGAAGCCTAGGATTTCCTTGCGGTTGTAGACGAGGATGTCCGTCCACATGGCGGGGCTGCCGGCCGCGATGCGGGTCGTGTCCCGAAAACCCGACCCTACGCCCAGGCGGATCTTCGGGTTTTTCCGGACCATGCTTCCGTAGATATTCACCAATAGGGCGGCTAGGAGATGGGGCAGGTGGCTGGTGAGGGCCACCATTTGGTCGTGCTTTCCCGCGTCCATGAGGACTGGGAAGGCGCCGACCTGTTTCCAGAATTCACGGGCCGATTTCACCAGCCCTGCGGGCGTTCCCTTGAGGGGCGTGATGAACACGACCTTTCCCTTATAGAGACCCTTTTCAGCGGCCAGGGCTCCCGACTTTTCCTTACCCGCCATGGGGTGGCAGGGAACGAAATGCCCGGCGGCCCCGTGGATCTTTAGGGCGGCCTTTACCAAGGCACCCTTCACGCTGGACACATCCATGATAAGGGGAGCGGGTTTGGCAGCGTTCAGCAGGCCGGGCAGGGCCTCCAGCACCGCGCCAGAGTGGGAACAAAGGACGATGACATCCGAGCCTTCCACCGCATCTTCATAGGTCGAGGCCACCCTCAACAGCTTGGCCGCCTTTCGGCGGGAGACTGCCCGGTGGTTCCAGCCCACCAGGTCGTACTTTCCTTTCGATCTCAGGTCCAGGGCGAGGGAGCCTCCCAGCAGGCCCACTCCAATAATGGCGCATTTCTTTTTTCTCAATTTTTCTCTCCGCCTCGTATAGCTTGGAACGCCTTCAGGAATCTTGCGGTTTCCTCTTCCGTGCCGGTCGTGACGCGAAGGGCCTTCGGCCCCATGGGGCGCACGATAACCCCCTCCCGCAGGAGCTTTCCATAATAGACCCCGGCCCGGTCGGTCTCAAAATAAACGAAATTGGATTGGCTGGGAGCGGGTTGGAAGCCCAAGCCCTGGAGGCCCTCGAACAGGACCCTGCGGGTCTTTTGATTCAGCTTCACCGATCTTCTCATGTAGGGTAGGTCACCCAGGGCGGCAAGGGCGGCTGTTTGGGCCAGCCGGTTGATGTTGAAGGGCTGGCGGGTTTTCTGAAATACGGCAGCCAATTCGGGATGGACAACCCCGTAACCGATGCGTAATCCCGCCAGGCCGAAGGCTTTGGAAAAGGTGCGCAGGACGGCCAGGTTGGGGTAACGTTCCCGCAGTTTCAGTGACTCGTAATAAACCGGGTCTTCCACGTATTCATAGTAGGCCTCATCCAGCACGACCAGCACCTGGGGAGGGCACGCCTTCAGAAATTCCTCCACCTCGGCGAGTGGGACGATCGTCCCCGTCGGGTTGTTGGGATTGCAAATGAAGACCATGCGCGTCCGGGAAGTGATAGCCTGGGCAAAAGCCTTCAGGTCGTGTGTATAGTTTTTCAGAGGTAGGATTTGGGGCTGGGCCTGGTTGATCTGGGAAACCAGCTGGTAAACAACGAAACTCGGCGCGGCGTAGATGACCTCGTCCCCGGGTTCCAGAACCATCTCGCCCAGGAGCACGAGGATCTCGTTGGAACCGTTGCCCAGGACCAGCGAGTCCGCCTCCACACCCAGGTAAGCGGTCAGTTCTTTCACCAGGTCATGCGCACCTCCGTCAGGGTAACGGCCCCACTGGCTAAAACTTTTCGCGACGGCTTTCAATACTTTGGGCGAGGGACCCAGCGGGTTCTCATTGGAGGCGATCTTGGCGGCGTTCTTGATGCCCATCTCGCGTTCCAGCTCTTCTAGGGGCTTGCCCGGAACATAGGGTTGGATAGCGTGGAGATGGGATCGCAGGGGGACCGAAAAGGCCATTTTTCAGCTTTCACTCCGGGGGTAAGAACCGAGTACCTTCACCGTCAGGGTCGCCTTTTCAACCGTCTGGACCGCTTTTTGAACTTTCGGGTCCTGGACATGGCCGAGGAAGTCGATGAAGAAATAATAATCCCAGGCTTTCTTGCGGGAGGGCCTGGACTCGATGCTGGTCATGTTCAATCCCAGCTTTCGGAAAGGCAATAGAAGATCGTAGAGGGCCCCGACCTTATCCTTGATGGAGACCATGAGCGAGGTCTTGTCGTCGCCCGTCCTCTCCGCGATAGTCTTGCCAATGACTAGGAAGCGTGTGAAGTTGTCCTGCATGTCCTCGATGCGCCTAGCGATGGCCCGCAGACCGTAGATCCGGGCGGCCAGTTCGGGCGCGATGGCGGCGGCCGCGGGATCGGCCGTGGCGGTCTGGGCGGCCCGGGCCGTGTTGGCGCTCTCGATGATCTTGGCCCCAGGCAAATTCGCCTCCAGCCAGAGGCGGCACTGAGCCAGGGACTGGGGATGACTGTAAACCTTTTTCACTTGGTCCATCCTGCCCGTTCGGGACATGAGGGTGTAGGTGATGGGGATGTATATTTCGGAGCAGATCTTGAGCTCGGATTCAACGAAGAGGTCGAGCGTGTGGTTAATGGTCCCCTCGGTGGAATTTTCGATAGGAACCACGCCGTAATGCGCCCTTCCCCGCTCCACCTCCAGGAACACGTCCTTGAGGGACGCCCCGGCAACGTACTGGGCCGAGGAACCGAACTTTTCCAGGGCGGCAATGTGGGTGTTGGTTCCCCTCTGGCCGAAATACGCGATCTTCAGGGGCGATTCAAGGGCCAGGGCACCCGACATGATCTCACGGTACACGGCATGTAGGGCCTCATCGGGAAAGGGACCCCTGTTGAGTTGGGCGATGTTCCGATAGACTTGGGTTTCCCGGTGGGGGGCGTAAAAATGAAGGGAATCCTTGGCCTTGATCCGGCCCACCTTGAGGACCTGCTTGGCCCGCTCGTTCAACAGCTTGACGATTTGCCCGTCCAGGGAGTCGATGGAGGATCGGATGGACGCTAGGGGGTTTTTCTTTTTCGCCATGGTTTTCCTCTTTTTCGGTAGAAAGATCGTTCTGCCCCAATTTTCAGCCATCTTAAACCGAAAAGGGCTAGAGGCATCCCCATCCATCGAGACATTTAATGAGATTTATCGGAAAAAACGAGTGGGAAGCTAATTTTTCAAACCTTTTGAAACGCTGGAATTATATTATATTTCCCATGACGCCCGCAAACTTTCTCCCCCCGCGCATGAGCGCTCCCATCCTGGCAATTTGCCTGATATTTTTCCTGTCTTTTGTAACCGGATATTATTTGGCCTATCAGCAATCCGCGGGTCGGGCCCGTGAAGAGGCCCAACTTTCCCTTGCCCATTTGTTTTATGTTCTCCAACTCAAGGATGACATGGGCCTGATTGATTGGTCCAAATCTTTGGAAAAAGATGACGATTTCCTGGCCTATGATGTCCGGCTGAACGGAATTTCCAAAGAATCAGGGGGAAATAAAACAATTCTGCCTCAAAACCCCGTTCCGGGTTTGGTATTTCAATTTCCCTCTCAATGGAATTTCCATTGGACTCCCCAGAACAAATCCTATGATGCTCTTTTGGTATTCGAAGCCAAACCCCTTCCCTGGCTTTGGGGCTTGGCTTTTAGTTTTTGCTCGTCCTTTGGTTATATCCTTTTTATTCCCGGTTTGCGCCGCCCCTCCCCAAAAAATGAAAGTAAGGCTTCTTTACAATCCCTCGCCAAGGAAGTAAACGCTCCTCCGTCAAATGCACACCTGGGGAATACATCCATGGCCGATGTGAACCACTCCCTGTTTCCCTTCTTGGTCATCAGCCAAGATCAAGAGATTTTGCAATCCTCTCCCTCCCTGTCGGGAGTCTTCGGCTTCTTCCAGCCCGGGGCTACCATCTTTTTTGATCTTGAACCCTCCCACGAACTGACCGAACACATCAAACAAGGTTTGGGTGGCCGGGTGGAAAACGCGTTCAAAAAAGCACCCGGTCAGGGAGCAACGGTGAAACCCATCGAGGTCGGCATGCTTTTAGTTTTAGAGCCCTCCCCACCGGCCTCACCCCCCTAAAAACATTGAATTTGTTGACTTTCCTGCGTTGAAACCATAAACTAATTTTTAAGTTTAGAAACCTCAATCATTTCGACAAGGGACTCTGGATTGCGCGAAACCCTGAAAAGCCTGTCCATTTTCTCAGCCATGTTGTTGGTGCTTCTCATGATCTCCACCGGGTGCGATGTCAATATTCCCGGGTGTGGTAAGCGTTCCCTTCCCTTTTTCAAGAAGATCACCCCTCCCGTACCCACTTCAACACCGGTTCCAGTCGCCATGCCCTCGGTGAGTTCCCCCTCAAACCCAGTTCCCACCCCCATGGCGAAGCCATCCACCGTGACCGGTAAAAACTCGGCCAAGAACCAGCCGATCGAGTTTGATAATTCCCAGGAAATGTCCGTTTCCAAACCCTCTCCCACCGCCACGCCCACCGCCACCGTCACGCCCGTTCCCGTCGATATTGAGAAAGTCGCATACACAACCTACGAAGACGGCATTTCGGCCTTGAAACTCATGAATCCGGATGGGACGGAAGTCATCCGGGTGACACCCAAGGGCGTAGATAGCTGGTTTCCCACCTGGTCCCCCAATGGCAAATTGTTGGCTTTCCTTTCCCGCGCCGATGGAAAAATTAATCTGTTCATCATGAAAAAAGGCGACAAGGAATACCAACAAGTTACCCAATTTGATGACTGGGTTTTGGATCAGGTGGCCAGCCTGAAAACCATCCTGACCTGGTCTCCGTTAAGCGACGAAATAGCCTTTATCTATCGAAATCAAATCTGGAAGCTTAACCTCAAATCCCAGGTTCTCATCACGCTTTACACAACCGATCCGAATTTCAGCATTTCCAAGGAAGAATGGGCCCCTCATCGGGATAACAAATACATCGCATTTCTCTATTCCCAGGGCGTTAATTATTCCAGCCTTTACTTGGTCAATCCTCGCCAGAAGGATTCCCTCGATTTGTACGATTCGGATCATGCTATCCTTGATTTGTCCTGGTCGCCCGACGCTTTGAAGGTGGCTTTTTCCGTCAAGCCGGATTCCATCTACACCGCTTCTTCCAACACTTCCCATCCCACCCGTATCGTTTATGGGGTTAGCCCACTCCTGGGCCCGCTATTGCGTTACTCCCCAGTCGAGTCAGGAAACCCCATGATTCTTCTACTCGCCAAAAAAGACGCCAGTGACGATGGTTATCGGGTTGCCCTGGTCGATCAGTTCGCGAAAACCGACATGGACAGCGGTTCTTTGAAGTTCTTGACGGGGCCCGGCGTAACGAACGCCATCTGGTCCCCCGACGGGTCCAAAATCGGCTATATCCTCAAGGGCAATTACTGGACCATGGACACGAGCGGGAACAATAAGACGCTTATCTCTCCAGACGGGATTACCAATCCCGACTGGTCTAAGAAATGAGGCAACCGTGAATCCCAAGGCTTTTTTCCTGGCCCTTTTCCTTGCTTTGGGTATGAGCCTCATGGGTTTGGGAGGCTGCAAACATCAGGCTCCACCTCCACCCCCGCCTGTACCAACCCCAATTCCCGCCGCTCCGGCAGGAAGCGTAGTCTTTATCGAAAGAGGCCATCTGGTTCGCCTGGATTTGGCTACGAATCAAACCGTGCCATTGACCAGCGGCCAAAGCGCCGAATGGTTTCCCTCCTGTTCCCCGGATGGTTCCCAGGTGGCTTATTGGTCCAATTGGGACCCGACAGGAACCGGCCACGGGGTCTATAACCTTTGGAAAAGAAATCTGGATGGGCAAAACCCCGTTCAATTGACCTTCAACGAGTCGAATTCCCTGGGCACGAATGAACAAAATCTTTTGATGAACGACGCGCCTTCCTGGTCGGTGGACGGCAAGAAAATCCTCTACACTTTAGGGGGCGATATTTGGATGATCGATTCGGACGGATATAACCCGAAAACACTTCTGAACGGCCACTCGGCCATGTGCCCGAACCTATTTCCCGATGGGAAATCAGTTCTTTACCTGAGTAATGAGGATGATTCGGTTTATAACCTCTGGACGGTTGAACTGCTCGAGAAGACGGTGAAAAAAATCACCCAATACACCGATTGGAGCGTTGGCTCTCCCTCCCTTTCCGCCGATGGCAAAAAGATACTTATGAACCTTTACCGGGGAAATACCACCCAGATCTTTACCCTCGACGCGGATGGAACCAACATCGTGAATCTGGGTAGTTCCACCCACAACCTGTGTCCCCACTTCGCTATGGGCGACAAGAGGGTGGTGTACTGCGGATGGGCGGCCTCAATGGATGACGGGCTCAACTTGTTCATGATCAACGTCAACGGCACGGACAATAAAACCCTCTCGGCCGATTTCGGCTCCTCGCCCAGCTGGGCCCCCGCCCACGTGGTTTCAGCTCCTTAAATTTTTCCTCAAAAACAAAAAGGATAAGTCCCCGAATCGGGGCTTATCCTTTTTTTATTGCCTGATCTTCCGTGGAACTTCAAAGGCCCTTCAAAAGTTCCGGATAAAGCGGGAATTTCTTCGTCAACTCCCCGATCTCGCCTTTCACTTTCTTGCGTACCCCTTCGTCCTCTGGCTTCGAAATAATCTCGTTGATCCAATTGGCTACCTGCTTGAACTCTGCCTCCTTGAAACCACGGGTCGTCAGGGCGGGGCTCCCCAGCCTCAGGCCGCTCGTCAACAACGGTGATTCGGTGTCGTAGGGCACGGAATTCTTATTGGTAGTGAGGTTGGCCTCGTCCAGGGCCAGTTGGGCCTGCTTGCCGTTGATCTTCTTGTTGCGCAGGTCAATCAGCATCAAATGGTTATCCGTGCCGCCAGAGACCACCTGAAACCCAAAGCCCATGAGGGCCTCGCAAAGAGCCATGGCGTTAGTTCGGATCTGCTTCGCGTAGGCCTTGAAGGAGGGCTGCAGGGCCTCCTGGAAAGCCACAGCCTTGGCGCCCACCACGTGCATCAACGGCCCGCCCTGGATTCCCGGGATAATCTGACTGTCCAACAACTCGCTCATTTTTCGAACCCGGCCGCTCTTCGGGGCCGTAATGCCAAAGGGATTGTCGAAATCCTTGCCCATCAAAATCATCCCGCCCCTGGGTCCCCGTAAGGTCTTGTGGGTGGTCGTGGTGACCACGTGACAGTGGGCCATGGGGTTATTCAATTCCCCGGCGGCGATCAGGCCCGCCGTGTGGGCGATGTCGGCCCAAAGGAAGGCACCCACCTCATCAGCGATTTTACGGAACTCGGCGTAATCCCAGTCCCTCGAATAGGCGGATGCCCCAATACTGATCATCTTCGGGTGGTGTTGGCGGGCCAGTTCGCGGACCTGATTCACATCGACGCGCCCATCCTCCTTGCGGGTCTGGTACCCGTGGAAGTTGTACATCTTTCCTGAGAAATTGACCTTACTCCCGTGGGTCAGATGACCGCCATGGGATAGATCAAGGCCTAGGATGGTGTCTCCCGGCTTGACGAAGGTGAAATACACGGCCATGTTGGCCTGGCTCCCCGAATGGGGCTGGACATTCACGTACTCGGCGTTAAAAAAAAGCTTGGCGGCCCTTTCCCGGGCCAAATTCTCAACCAAATCCACATATTCGCACCCGCCGTAGTAGCGGTTCCCCGGATATCCTTCGGCGTATTTGTTGGTCATGACTCCGCCCTGGGCGGCCATTACGGCCAAGCTGGTGAAATTTTCCGAGGCGATCATTTCCAGCTTTTCGTTCTGGCGTTTCAATTCCAGTACGTTGGCTTCATATACTTGGGGATCAGACTTCAAAAAATCAGAGAACATGGAAACTCCTTGGGTGGAATGGGGGCATTATAAGGGCGAGTCGGCCCAAATCGAACAGCGTAAATAATACGGATTAGCAATTAAAAAATTGGTAGTTATCACCTTGCAACAAGTAAAAGCAAAAAGACATGGAACCGCCGCCGATTAAGTCCGATGGACGCCGATAGGTTTGACAAAGCCTTAAGTTGTAAGCTGTTATCGGCGTTTATCGGTCGTTATCTGCGGTTAAATATTTTCTTAGGTTCGTTCCCATCCGCCAACCCCGGTGATCCGCCTCTCCCGAAGCTATTTCCAGACAATCCCAAGTGCCTTTCGGTCCCCACCAAACCCTCCAAGCCGGGGCATGGGGATGAACGGCAAGAACCCTGAAATGGGAATCCAGAAAAATCAGGTCGGGCCGGAGGAAGGTGAAGAATGTGTGGACCGACCCGCAGTTGGGAAACCAGAGAGCGTCGAAGTCGGACGGCCATGAATTTCGGCCCATCAAACCCCAAAACCGCGGCCAAAAAGATTTGGCTTTTCTCAAGCGAAATGCCGACCTTTTCGAACGGGCGGTCATTGGCCCAAGAACTGCAAAAAGACCGGGCCGAAAATGATGAGGAATGTCACGGGCATGATAAAGAAAACCAGGGGAAGAATCATTTTTACGGGAAGTTCCTGTACCGCTTTTTCAGCCATTTGGGTCTGCTTGTCACGCAGGGTCATGGACAGCTGCCTTAAAGTATTCGCGACTCCGGTTCCGAACCGCTCGGCGTGAATCAAGCTGGTCGTGAAAAGGGAGAAATCAGTTAATTGGAGGCGCTTGGCCGATGTTTCCAGCGCGGATTTTCGGCTTGAGCCGGATCGGGTTTGTTCCAACACGAACGAAAATTCGTTCCCCAGGGGATTGGGGCGCGCGTTCTTAAGGTATTGGTCAATTCCCTGCTCGACCGTCAGTCCGGCTTCACAACAGAGCGAAACAATCTCTAACGCGTTCGGAAGTTCACGCAAAATCCTTCTTTCCCTTTTCAACGCCAAATCCCTCATCCACATGGCGGGCAGGACCGCCCCCAAAAACATACCGGTACAGGACAAGGTAAACACTCCCAGGAGCAGGTGAATGAGGAAAAACGAACCCAATCCAGCCAAGAGTTGATAGCCCAAAATTTGATGCGGCTGGAATTCTTCCCTTCCGGAGCGCCTCAACAGTGATCCAATCCATTCATAGTAGGTTTTCACGAAGGGAAAACGATCAGGCAGACCTGAAAGAAGATTCTCGACGAGTACCAGGATCGATTGAAGCGGGAGCGCCTTCTTGCGCTGGGAAAGAGCCGTCTTGAGGCGTTGGCTTTGACGGTGTTTTTCCACTCGCCCCCAGGCGATTTCCACGGTTAAACCGAAGGCCCAACCCAGGCACAGTGCGCAAGCCAGCACGAGGAAGAGGGTCATGGATCAGAACTCCAGCGCCAGAAGCTGACGGATCCAGAGAAAGCCAATGCTTTCCAATATCGCGGCGATAAATAGAATCGCCCATCCCTGAGGCCGAGTAAACAGAGGCAGCATGAGGTTTGGGTCCATTACGAAAAAAACCAGGCCCAATAAAAAAGGCAGGCAACCCATGAGCAGGCCCGAAAGCCTGGCCTGGGCTGTCATCGCGTCCCGCTTCCTCAAAAGTCGGTCCTTTTCTTGGATGTTTTCCAAGAGAACCTCTAGAAGCCTTGTCAGATTGGCCCCGGTCACCCGGGAGATGCTGTAAGACTCGATGAATTGCCGCAGATTGTCAAAATCGGAATAACGATCGGCCATGAAACCCAAAGCCTTTTCTGCTGCGGCTCCGAGTGAGATGTCACGGCAAACCTGAAAATATTCGCCTTTTAGGGGTTCCGGGCATTCCTGGGAAAGGTATTCCAGCACCTGCTGCATGGTCTGCCCTGCCTTGAGGGCTTGGATCATCATCCCGAGGGACTGCGGAAAAATCTCCATGATTTTTTTAAGTTTATTTTTTGATTTCTGTTTTCGGATAAGCCCGGGGCCCAAACGCAAACTCATTCCCAGCGCCACGATAACCAGAAGGAGGAATAATCCTATACCCGGATCCCCGAATATCACTACGCCTAGGCAACCAACTATCCCAATTAAAAGCCAACGGGCGTTTTGATCAAATTTAGGTTGGGGTGGAGCGGATGGAACGGGCTGTGGGAATGTTAAAGCTTCGGGAGACGGTTTATCTTTCGGGATAAACCTTAAAACCCACAGTGCCAGTGCGAAACCCGACAATCCGATACCCAAAGCCCCTACCGCTGATACGATTCCGGGAAAGGACGCCATGGTTACTTGACCGTACCGGCGCCCTGGCCAGAGGCTTTTTGTTCCTCCAGCTGTTGCAGCGCCTTTTGGGCTGATCGTAATAGGGCGGGATTCTTGGTTAATGACATGAATTTTTGAAGTTCGGACTTGGCGAGCGCCCGGTCATCCAGTTTCAGATAGGTGTTGGCCACCATCAATTGGGCCGAATCCGCCAGGGGCGAAGAGGGGTATTTTTCGATCAAGGTTCGGTAGGTGGTCAGAGCGTCTCCCACCTTGTCCTTCAGCAATAAGCAGTTGGCTTCCTGGTAGAGGGCGTAGGCTTCGGCGTCTTTTCCAGCCCCTTCCAGCTTGTGGTATTCCTTGAGGGCTCGATCATAATTGCTATCCCAGTAGTGGCAATCCGCGGTCCATTGCTGGGCCTCCACGGCATGCGGGCTCTGGGGATAAAAATCGAGAAGCCGTTTCAAAGCGGCCCGGGCGCTTCCGTAATCTTTTTCACCGAAAATCAAGGCGTAACTTTCATAATAAAGTATTTCGGAGAAATCAGAGGACGGCGGAGCCTGGCTAATGAGAAGCTTGGCTTGTTTCACGGCTTCTTCATAGTGTGCCCTGGCAATAAGGCCTTTCAGCTTTTCAACCTGCGGATCAACGGGGGCCATGCTTTCAACAGGCTTCGATTTGCGGCAAGCGATCGGCGCGGTTAATGCCAGAACCAAAATAAGTAAGACGCAAAACCTTTTCAAAGGATCTCCCATAGATAAGGTGTCTTCAACAACGCCGTATTTTATGTTTAAAAGGTGTAGGGTGGGAGAAAAATATGGATTTTGCCCCTATTAATTCCAGTCAAAATAGTGTCCTATCAATGCAAAGGTGACCCCGAGTTCCATAAGTAAGTGCAACACTTAGTGCCAGAAGAAAGCCGCCTCCATAGGATAGGCGGCCATGAAAAAAAACTACAAGCATTTAAGCGTTGAAGAAAGAGATCACTTGGCCGTTT
>Ga0182030_10000106_pt1 | contig 127697 bp, 112 predicted proteins | sample 812S3MmetaG_FD_121299 | JGI IMG/M metagenome (GOLD analysis project Ga0182030, IMG submission 121299) | Permafrost microbial communities from Stordalen Mire, Sweden - 812S3M metaG (Illumina Assembly) | ecosystem: Environmental > Terrestrial > Soil > Wetlands > Permafrost | place: Sweden... | reverse complement strand
TGGTGGATAATGGATGATCCCAATTTTTCACACGCTCTGCCGGTCGTGCTTTGAGGATTCGATTTTCAGTGATACGCTAAGTTCTGTGAAAGATGATGTCGACATTGAATCTGCATTTGAGCTTATCCAAATCTCCTCGAATTCGGCGGAATGTTGAAAAAATCCAATAATTACAGGCTCCTGCACATGGCGGTCGCAAAAAGGATGGTGTGCAACCGAAAACAGGCAAATTTATGGAATTAATAATGAAAAATGTGTGTTATGTATTTTTGTTTTTATTTTGTTTAAGTACTAATCAAACGGGTGCTCAAAATAGCTTGGATAATGTTAAATCTATTTTGGGTGCTGCTAAAATTGCAACAAGTGATTCTGATCGCTTGAAGTTATATCAAAAGTTAAGCGAAGTTTCGGTTACTGACCCCGAGGACATTAAATCCATCCATCGTCTTGTGAAATCATTACTGAATAATAATCCGGCTGATGATGTAAAAAGTATTGTTGTTAAAGGTAAGCTGTCTGAACCGTTAGTTGCGATTTTAGCGCGTTCTACTTCTCCGGAATTGCATACAACCATAAATGAATTATTGGAAGAAGAAAGCAATTCTCTGCCCGATAATTACACGGGTGGTGAATTGGAATCGAATACCATTAATGAGGTTCGTGAAGAAATTAGAATGAATGAATTGGAAGCTTTGATTAAAGCGGCCGGAAAAGGAAAAAACGAGACCGCATTACCAGTACTTAGGGAAATTGTTAAGAAGGGCGGCCTTCCTGCTGGGACAGCAGAAAAATCCATAGGTTTAATCGGCAAGTCCGAAGATTTAAGAAACTATATAAATACAATTGAAAGCGATCCTAATGCAAGAATCGATCTGTCTGGATTTGGGCAGTCGACATTCGACGCTATTATGGATGAATACAATAACGGTTCACTTCAGCAGGAACAAAAAGAACGTTTGATTGGTTTTCTTCCTGATGTCACTGATAAAAGTTACCTTCCAAAATATTTGAAACTTACAGAAAGTAAAGACAGGGTTTTGTCTTCAATCGCAACAGCTAGAATTGCTCGAGTATTAAAACCAGATGATGAAAAAGCTATAAAAGAATTATTATCAAGTCCTGATTTAGCGGTTCGGATGTTATCAATGACCTCCTTAGAACGAATGATGGATCAACCCGAATACGTGGAATTAGCCGCATCGATACTAAATAAAAAAAGTAATGATTATGAAATACGAGTTACGGCTGCTCACGATCTCGGACATGCAAAAGTGGAAAAAGATATTGCAAGAGAAGCGTTAATTCGAGCAGCCGAAGATAAAAACCCCGTTGTAAGCCATCAAGCAAAGTCGTCATTAAACATATTGAATGGTCGGAATTAAGAAGAAATCTAAAGGTATAAGCTGATTAACGAATGAAATTAAGTTCCCCCCCAAAAAAATATATCGCTTTCATTGCAATCTTTACCTGCACATGGCGGTCGCAAAAAGGATGGTGTGCAACGGAACGGGGAGTTCGTGGCGGTCGCTTATGGAAGCGCGGCGGCGGCGACTTCACCCTGAGATCGCTTGGGCTTGTTTAAACTCCCTCGAAGCCGGGCTTCTAAAAGACCGGCTTTTTTTGTGGCCAAAAAACGGGAAAAGGGTAGTACGCTCAGGGGACCCGTCGTGGACAAAAAATTGGAGGTTTTAAATGTTTGATGCTCCATGCAGAAATTGCGGGCTTGTGCAATATTCTAATAGTTTTATTTGCCCTCGTTGTAAAACTTGCTGCCTGATAATTCATGGGGGAGGTTTACGAGTACTCTTATATCTATCGCTGCTTTGCTGATTGTATTGTTCGTTTGCATTTTTAAGTCTTGCTCTGGGCAGTGAACCTTTAATGGATTTATGTTGTTCATTACGGGGACCCTGAAGGAACAATGTTTTTTTAAAGGATATTTAAGAATGTTGAGTTTAAGAAAATTAATTCTTACTAACCTCCTCCTAATTTCAGTTTTAAGTACTTTATCTAGCAATCTTTTCGCTCAAACGTCTTTACCCGAACAGGACAAATATGTTCTGAAGCCCTACATGGTGATTCCATGGGGCGATGGCAAAGGGCAACTTGCTTTGAAAGTCAATCAGGTGAAAAAACACGAGCCCGAACCCGGCACACCTGATGAAGTAGTGAAGAATAGCAAGTTGTTTAAAGAAACTGTAACCAAACGTGAAGGCCCGAGTTTTTTTAAAGCTGACGACGAAGGGAACATTTATATTTATGATTATGAAGGCAAATCGCCAACACTCAAAAAATTCAATTCCGTGGGTAAAGAAGTTGCTTGTTTAACAGATAATCCGCCGAATAATTTCTCAATTCAAGACGATAAAATCGTAACTACGGATATTGGAGCTCATGAAGTGAAATATCTTAGTCTCGATGATTTTTCTCTCCTTAAGAAATTTTCTATTCCTAAGGATTTCGATATGAACTATTCGAAAATACTAAACGGCTTTATTTATAAACCGATCGCGAAATATTCGAAAAAACTGTTTGTTTTTGACGATAAAGAAAGGAAAAACAAGCCCGGTGCAGAGAATAAATATTTGCACCACTATAGCGATGGTAAACATGTAGGTTTGAAAATGGGTGAATCAGAAATATTCGATCTAACTTCAATTTCCAAGGAATGGACAACAGAAGAGATTTTTCATTGGAGAGATTTCTTTCAAGATAGATATGGATGTTACTATCTCGTGGCGGAAACTATGAATGAACATTACGATTTTAAAGACAACATTTATGAAAGAAGCCTATTCAAAATTAATAATTCTGGTGAATTACTTTTGTTTCTTAAATCACATCGTGAGTCTTTTGAAGTGTTATCACTGGGTGACGAACGACTGGATATCGACAAAAACGGAAATATTTATAATTGTTGGAGCAATGAAAACGGGTTTCATATTGACAAGTACCAGTATTTAAATGAAACGCTTGTTAAGTAATGAATTTACAATTTGGGCTTGTTCACGATGGGGACCCGGAGTGGACAAAGAAAAGTAGGCCGATCGTGCCCAATAGAGAGGTATCGATTTTATGAATTTTCAATCGATTCATTTGAAACTGTTTAATCTATTAGTCAGAGCTTTTGGGTGGATGAGCCTTTTTTGTGGCACGGGGTTTTTATTTTGGGCCTACACCTATTATCACCACCCGGAAAAAACAGTGAATGTAGCTACGGTAAGTGGGTATGCCTGGGTGGACGCGATAGGTGTAGCTGGTTTTTGCTTTGTGATCGGTCCACTTGTTTTGATGGTTAAGCCATTCAAACCTGAATCGGTTATTCAGAATCGAGAACCGAGCTATGAAGAAATTTCAAAAACCATGCAATCGACCATTAAGTTTGTTTTGAAAACACTTTTTATTTTATGCTCGATAATTGCAGTTCTTTACTTTGCCTTGGATCGTTTTATTAGTAAATGATTCGCAACCTTGTCCACGACGGGGACCCCTAAGGAACAATATTTTTGCTGGAATTAGGACTGAAAATGGATTCAAACTTCATCATCATTATTGGGTTCGTGGCAATTATTCTTGTTGTTTTCATTTTCATTTCCTCTAACTCAAAAAAATCAGAAAATTTAGATTTTAAAGGTGCTGATAACAATGGTCTGGAATTCAAAGACCCCACTAAGCCCGATGTGTCTTTTGGGGTCATTTTGTTCGTCGCTTTTAAAGAAGAACCCATCGGGCCGATACGCATAACCTTGGAACAGGACAACAAGCCCGAGGTGCTTCTTTCAGAAAAGATGGACGAGGAACTAAAAATACCAATTCAGTCGCGAACTGAATTGAAACGGAGACTTTACTGGGCGGAGGGCGCTAAGTTTCTCGATGAATCTAAAACCCTGGTGGAACAGGGTGTTCTTCCAGGGAACTTATTGCTCCTGACCGACCAAGAGGACCCGAAAGCCATCAAAGACTTGGTTGATACCCTGGTAAATATGGAATCACTGCAACGCTATGGGGACATTTCAGCGCAAGTTTAAAGCCGTCGTGATTGTCCACTTTGGGGACCCATAGTGGACAGGGAAAATGGATAATGTTGGCCAGGCACCTATTTATTTTGAAGGATATATAGTCATGATGAATTTAAGAAATTTAACACTTTTTAACCTTCTCTTAATTCCATTTTTAGGGATTCTACCAAACCATCTCATCGCCCAAGCGTCATTACCGGAACAAAATAAATATGTCCTGAAATCCTACATGGTGATCCCGTGGGGCGATGGCAAAGGGCAGTTGCCTTTAGAAACAGACAAAGATAACCCTGCGTTCCACGCAGGGCCCGACTTTTTTCAGGTTGACGATAAAGGCAATGTTTTTGTTTGCGACGGTTTTAACTCACCGCCAATGATAAAAAAATTCGATCCTAAGGGCCATGAGTTGGCAAGTATTGAAAAAATATTCCCAGATGAATTTACAATTCAAAAGGATAAGGTCGTAATTACGAGTGGTAATAAAATTGTATTTTTGAATCGGTCGGATTTATCAAAGGTCAAAGAAATCGATGTGCCAGAAGAAAAACACTCACTCCCAAATACACGCATTGCCATTCTAAATGGCGCGCTCTTTAAACCACACGAGAAAGATCAATTGAAGTTATTTGTTTTTGATGAAAATGCCCGCACCCAAAACCCCGACGATGAGAAGAATTATTGTTATGTTCAAGGAATTGTATCTGGTAATGAGGGCCATGAAGCTTTAATGGTTAATGGGAAAGAAATATTAAATTTAACAGAGAAATTTAAAGAATGGACAAATGAAAAGATGTTTGGTTACGGTTCCGCTACAAAGGATAAATTTGGTGATTTTTATCTCTCGGACGCAGAAACGCATAATGAATATATTGACTTTCGGCATGCCGGAGTCGTTGAAAAAACTCTATTTAAATTTAATCAAAGTGGAAGGCTTTTATGTCAGTTAAAAACCCATCGAGAACAATTTTTGTCTTACGGTCAATTTGCGCACTATCAATTTTTTATCGACAACAATGGAAGTATTTATTCAGCCTGGGGAAATGAGGGTGGGTTTCATATTGATGAGTACCGCTATTTTAATGAAGGGTCAGTTAAATAATGTTTTCAGTTTGGGTTTGTTCCTTATGGGGACCCAGAGTGGACAGGGAATATGGGGTTGACGCATTTAGGGAGCCATATGAGAAAAATTAAATATACTCTTCGGTTTTTGATTTTGACTATATCCGTCTTTGGGCTTTGGTCAATGACCCAGGCGGGCGAAACAAGCGTTACACCTGGCCATCTTCCTCAAGCTTATATTAAAAAGGTTTTGTTCGAGATTCCAAAAGCACAAATGGACCAAATGCGGCGCGAAGATGGTTTCGGCTCTAAGCCTGAAGAGTTAAAACATCTCGACTATGTTTTATTTCAGATGGATGGCCAAGAGAACGCTTATGTCTTATTTACAAAAGCGGTCCGGATATTCAGCAAAGATGGAAAGCTTTTGGGAAAAGTGAAATTGGCTGAAAAGAACGCTTTTTCTCCGAATGAAATATATGTGGATGGAAATGGGGATTTTTGTGTTTACAGGCCAGGCCTTTTGGGCACGAATCCCTATATATACTTCAGAAAATACGACTATCGAAATCCTGAAATGGTTAAGGGTGTCGCACATCAGTTTGTAAGTTTTTTAAACGGCGACCTTTATTCACCCGAAGATGGGAGGGTTCTATACTCCGCCAACGGGAAAAACGAAACCGATCAAAAGATTTTTTTCAATACCTTGGTCCATGGCCGGGGCGGGTGGTTCAAGAAAGGGCCGCAAACGGGGAAAAACATCCCTGAAAATATCGATGATTATCTGCTGCACGGACCCAGGGCGGTTGATTTGGCCGGCAACTTTTACTTTGAGGCCAAGAAACCCATTGGGACGGACGGGCTCGATGAAGACGGAAGGGCGGTGGTGTTGGAGGATCGTCGGATTTATAAATTCGATAAGAATTTTAACCTTCTCGCTTCGGTACCGACGGGTTTTACCGTTTTGAATAATGGGTTTATCAACCTGAAGTCGGGAAACATTTACGGCGTGGAAATCACGAAAGACGCCTACCGTTTTGTGAGATGGGAAATTGCGAATTGATAAATCAGCATATTTGTATGAAATATCTGTGAATCACCTGTCCACGACGGGGACCCACATTGGACAAGGAAAAAGAGAGAAATGTGATTAACAAGTCTGCCCTGTTTCTCTTGGCCCTGGGCGCCTTGGCCGGACAACCGCTTTGCGCGCAAGACTCTTCAGCCGTCACTTTCAATAAAGTTCCCTCACAAATAGAAAACAGGTCATTCCAGGGAACCATGGTCATGGATAAAGCCCCGAATCATTATGGCTGGTATTTGCAATTAGATGCACCCCTGGTCGTATCGATCCGAAAAAATCCTGGGACTTCAACGATGAATGAGTTGAAACTCGATATAGAAGACTTTGACCGAAAAGACGAGGATTGGAATGGCATTCACTTGCAGGCGTCCGGTACCCTTTCTTTGGTTACGACAAAAGGATCCAAACGTGGAAATATTGTTTTCGAAGTCCATGGGGTAGCTGGAGATTCCCGCCCGCTTGTTGACACGAGTTTTCCGAAACACACTCACGGAATTTCCGGAGATATCGATATTGCGATCTATGTTAAAAAAAAATAATAAACGCCTGGGCGTCCAAAAATTGATAAGTCGTTGTCCGCGACGGGGGCCCGCCCTGGCCAAGGGAAATGATGGATCCAGGGTTGCCGGACCCCAATATTTTGATCGGCCTATAACATCGTTTTTTGGTTCACCTAATGATGAAGGACACAATAAAGAATCAAAATGATGGTTTAAAAGTCATTTTGGTATACCTTCCATGATTCATATCCCCTAAAAAATCCTCTCGCGACAAGAACCTGTTGTTATTCGGTGCTGGCGGAGGATTCGGGCCATTCTTCCCCTCATCATCGTATGGCATGTTCTTTGCCTTAACCCATCTCCTTACCTGCGTTAACACCCGGAAATTCTAATGGAAAGCAGGGAGGGCCCGTTCCAGGACAAAAGCCTGCGACCGAACCGCCACTCCTTTTTTAAGGGTATTCCCAAGGCGAGGAGAAGGTAATGATTGAATTAGGCTTTAAAACGAGAACCGCCGCGTCCAACACGGCGGTTTCAGTGGTGGAGGTCACGGGACCGTTGGATATGGACACCGCCGGTGAGTTCGGGGAGGCGCTCAAGGGACTCTTCCGACAGAACCGGCTCAAGATTGTCCTGGATTTGGATAAACTCACCTACCTTTCCAGCACCGGCATCGGGGTGCTGGTGGGACATACCAAGGAAGTCCGTGAAAAAAAGGGTGATATCAAGATCGCCGGGGAGAACCAGGAATTTCTCAAAGTGGTGGAACTTTTGGATATGGAGAGGATCTTTCCTCTATATAAATCTGAGGAAGATGCCGCCAACGATTTTTGAGAAAAACGGGGACCCATATCTTGGGCCGCTGGTCTCCCTGGCCCAGCTCGAATGATTCTTATAAGAATTTAAGGTGACTATACCTTTATGACATGTAAAGAATTTTTTAACCGCAGATAACGACCGATAAACGCCGATAACGGCTTATGGTTTAAGGCTTTCTCAAACTTATCGGCGTCCATCGGATTTGATCGGCGGTTCCATGCTTTTTTGCTTTTACTTGTTGTTAGGGGATACTTGCTGGCTTTAATGTGCAGGCCGTATTTTTGTATTCGCGTCTATTGCTTTTGCAAGCGCCCATGCTCGGCAAACTAAGACATTTACTAAAGCCAACTTTTTGAAAAACGCATAAAGTCCAGCGGAGGCCGTTTGATGAAATGTTCCGATTTCACAATTCTGGTCGCGGAAGATGATTCGAGCGCGCTAAAAATCTACGAAAAGACTTTGTCGGCGGAAGGCTATAAATTGATTCTGGTTGATAGTTGGGAACGCGTCCTAGCTGAACTGGCTGAAAAACCGGCAAACCTGCTTATTACGGACCTTAAGATGGGAGACATGAGCGGCTTTGAGTTGTTTCCACTCCTCGTGCGGAATCACCCCCAACTACCGGTGATCGTGGTTTCCGGGGCTTATGAAGGGCTGATGGGGAATTTCGATAAAAAAGGGTTCGGAACCGTGAATGCTTTTTTTGTGAAACCGCTCAACCTGAACGGTCTCAAGCAAAAGGTCCGGGAAGTTTTAAAGATCGTTGAATGAACAGGTTCTGTTTATGGTTCTATTTCAGTTGGCCGTTTTTTTAAATGGAAGCCAAAGTCATAATCGGCGATTTTCCGGGTCGAAATGCAAAGCAACAGGAAGATGCAGGAAAGAAAGGCATAGAACCAGGGGTGGATCCAGGGTTTGGAACTGAAGAAGAAGGAGTTGGAGAAAGACGGATTTTCCATGGCTGAGATTATAGATAAACCTTAGCGGGCGAGGGGGCGAAAGGGCAGAACCATAGGCTTCGCAGTATTTGGCTGTTTCTGTATAATTTCCCCTCCCATGAACCACCAGACCCTCCCCCAAAAAGACAAAAAATACCTCTGGCATCCCTTTACCCAGCAACAGGAATGGGAAAGGGATTCGGATATCAGCATCATCACTCGTGGGAAGGGAACCTACCTCTTCGACGCCAAGGGCAGGAAATACCTTGATGGAGTTTCCTCCCTCTGGTGCAACGTCCACGGGCACCAAGTGCCTGCCATCGACCGGGCTATCCAGAGACAGCTCAAGAAAATCGCTCATTCGACCATGCTGGGGGCATCCAACGAGCCGGCGATCCTTCTGGCTGAAAAGTTGGTAAAGATGGCGCCTCGTAACTTAACTCGGGTTTTCTATTCGGACTCCGGTTCGGAAGCCAACGAGATCGCAGCCAAGATGGCTTTCCAGTATTGGCAACAGGTGGAATCGCCCCGAAACCCTTCGACTTCCTCTGGTCGCTCAGGGCGTACCCAAAACAAATGGGCCCGAAAAAATTTATTCCTGACGATTCGGGAGGGATATCACGGAGACACGGTGGGTTCCGTGAGCCTGGGCGGGATCGACCTGTTCCACGGTATTTTTGGCCCGATGCTATTCAAAACCCTCAAGGTTAAAAGTCCCTTTAGTTATCCAAGTCGAAAGGTTTCGAACGAGAAATGGCTGAAGGATTGTGTGAGGGAAGCGGAGGGAGTATTTAAAAAATACGGTTCCCGTTTAGCGGCGGTACATATGGAACCATTGATCGAAGGGGCGGGCGGGATGTTGACCCATCCCTGGGGTTACCTCAAGGCCATTCGACGGTTGTGCGATCACTACGGTGTTCTTCTTATATTAGATGAGGTGGCAACCGGGTTTGGGCGCACTGGTACCATGTTTGCCTGCGAACAAGAAGGCGTCAGCCCCGACCTGCTTTGCCTGGCCAAGAACTTGACGGGCGGTTACCTGCCATTGGCGGCCACACTGACCACTGAAAAAGTTTACCGGGCTTTCCTGGGCAAGTTTGAATCGGCCCGGACCTTCTACCATGGCCATACCTTCACCGGGAACCAATTGGGGTGCGCGGCGGCCCTGGCGAATCTGGAGTTGATGGAGAAAAAAGGTTTCCTGAAGGGCATCCAGAAGAAAAGCCAGTTGCTTCAGGAACTGGTGGAACCATTGTTGGACTTTCCCAATGTTGGGGATATCCGACTGCGGGGTTTGATGGGCGGGATCGAACTGGTCAAAGACAAGAAAACGAATGAACCCTACCCCTACGAGTGGAAGGTCGGTTACCGAGTTTGCGCCGAGGCGAAGAAGTTGGGCGTCTTGATCCGCCCCCTGGGAAATGTGATCGTTCTGATGCCGCCGCTTGCCATAGGTAAAAAGGATTTAATCTACCTGATTCAGGCCATCGCCCGGGGGATTGAGCGGGCGACCCTAAACCCTCGCCCCTTGAGGGAGAGGGAAGGGTGAGGGGTGCTTGGCTAAATGAATTCCCCACTCATGCTGACCCTCAATAAAACGTTTAAAGAGGTCGGTATAGTACCGATCCCTTAACTTCATTTAAATGATGGGCACATCCCAACCTTCTCCCTCGAGGGGAGAAGGGGAGTTCAAATGAACCAATCTTCGCTTTGTTAGGTGGTTTTCCAAGCGATAGTGTTGTAATTCTTTAACTCCCACCCCCCCGAAATTAGGCCATTCTTGTGTTAAAGTAAGCCCCGCCATGGCCCCCAAAATAGCCTCCAAAACCAAAACCGTCGCCGTCATCAGCCTCGGATGTCCCAAAAACACCGTGGATAGCGAAGTTATGCTCGGTCACCTGGCCAAGGCCCAATATTCCCTCGTTCAAGACCCCCACGAGGCCGAGATTGTTATCGTGAATACCTGCGGGTTCATTGAGGCGGCCAAAAAGGAATCCATCGACGCCATCCTGGACGCGGCCAAACTGCGCAAGACCGGCAAGCTCAAATCCCTGGTGGTGGGCGGGTGCCTGGCCCAGCGATATGGGGATGAACTTAAGAAGGAATTGCCTGAGATCGACCTTTTGTTCGGGTTGAATGATGTGGAAAGGGTCGCCGAGCGGATCCGGGGAGATGCACTGCCTACCCATCCGTCCCAATTTGAAAACAAATCGCCTTTACTTCCCGATTCCCTGAACGAAGCCACCTATGTCTATGACGCTTCCTCGCCCCGATTTCTCTCGACCCCGTCCCATTTCGCCTATGTGAAGATTTCCGAAGGGTGCGACCTGCCCTGCACTTTTTGCATTATTCCGAAGATCCGGGGCCATTATCGAAGCCGGTCCCTGGAAGACATTGAGAGGGAAGCGCGTTCCCTCGCTTCCCAGGGCGTTAAGGAACTTTGCCTGGTGGCCCAGGACAGCACCTGGTACGGGTCGGACCGGTATGGAAAACCCCAAATATCGGGTCTGTTGAAAAAGCTATCGGCCATTAAGGAATTGGAGTGGGTGAGGCTTCATTATCTTTACCCAAGTCGGGTGACGGACGAGATGCTAAATGTGATGGCGGATCATGAGCGCATCGCTCCCTATTTTGACGTGCCCCTTCAGCACGCCAGCGACCGGATCTTGAAGGCCATGCAGAGGATCGGTAACCGGGCCTCCCTGGAAAAACTTTTAGAGCGAATTAAAACCAAACTTCCCAAGGCGGCCCTTCGTTCCACCTTCATCGTAGGGTTTCCGGGAGAAGAAGATTCGGATTTCAAGGAACTCCTGGCCTTTTTAGATTTCGCCCAGCTGGATTACGCCGGTTTCTTTTCCTATTCGAAAGAGGAAGACACTCCAGCGGGAATCATGGGCGGGCAGGTATCCGAAAAAGTCAAAAAAGAACGGCTAGCCCAGGCTTACCAGGTGCAAGGGGCCATCGCCGAAAATGCCCACCAAAGATGGGTGGGCGAGAAGCTAAAAGCGGTCATTGAAGAAACGAGTTCCACGGGACCAGCCCATGCCCGGACGAAATACCAGGCCCCGGAAGTGGATGGCGATGTTTTGGTGGAGGGGCTGGAGGGGGCCAAGAAGGGTCAATGGATCGAGGTGGAAATTTCCCATGTGCTCGGGCAAGATTTGGTGGCCCAACCGGTCAAGGGGCAGGTAAAACCATGATCCTACCCAAATTTCTCCTGACTAATTCCCGTTGGAATATCGCCAACCTTTGCACCTTTTCCCGAATCCTGGTGACGCCCATCTTTCTCGTGCTGATTTTTCGGCCCGAACTCTGGGCCAAGTGGACGGCGGGGATTCTTTTTGCCTGGGGCGGCTTGAGCGATTATTTCGACGGGTACTTCGCCCGCAAATACAACCTTCGCACCGACTTCGGGACCCTCATGGACCCCCTGGCCGATAAGGTCCTGTTCGTCTCGGTTTTCCTGGCCTTCGTGCAGTTGCAGCTGGTGCCGGCCTGGATGGTGGTGGTGATTCTCGCCAGGGAATCGCTGATCACCTGGTTTCGGCAGGTGGCCCAAAACCGGAATGTGGTCATCGCGGCCAGCCGGGCGGGAAAGCACAAGACCGTCTCCCAGATCGTGGCCATCTCGGTCATATTGGCGATCCTGTGCGTGCGCGCCACGGTGGAACAATACCAGGGCAACTGGGACCTGGTGATCGCGAAGCTGGGAACGACCGGGGATTGGATCAATTATTTCGTGTGGTACGGCCCCTATTGGCTCATGTTTTACGCTACGGCCATGTCCATCCTTTCGGGGCTGGACTTTTTCTTCCGGAATCGAAAAATTCTCATGGGGATCAAATGATCAAAAAGATCTCTTTTTTCATTTCAACCTTTTGTTTCGTGGGTCTGCTGCCCAAGGCGCCGGGAACCTGGGGTACCCTCGCGGCGGTGCCCTTTATCTACTTATTGATGGACCGCCCCTTCGTGCTTTTGGGGGCCTTAGGCATCGTCCTGATCGTGGGGGTGGTGACGGCGGGTATAACGGAGAAAGATTTAGGAGTAAAGGACCCGTCCTGCGTGGTGATTGATGAAGTACTGGGGATGGGCGTGACCCTGTTATGGGTTCCGAAAGAATGGCCCTATATCGTCATGGGCGTGATTTTTTTCAGGATTTTCGATATTTGGAAACCTCCCCCTATTCAAAGAATTGAAAAGCTTCCCGGCGGGTGGGGCATCATGCTGGATGACCTGCTGGGGGGAGTTTACTCGTGGGTTTGGCTTCAAATCGGGGCTTGGCTTATCCGTCTGATCGCCTGAGGTAATGAATGAACGCTGAAATTGTCGCCATCGGGACCGAATTGCTACTGGGCCAAAGCGTGGATACCAATTCCGCCTGGCTTGCCAAGGAATTGGCCCAGATGGGGATCGACCTTTATTCTTTTCAGGCGGTGGGGGACAACGAAAAGCGGATCGAAACGGCCCTGAAGGGGGCCTGTGAGCGATGCCCGATCGTTCTCACGACCGGGGGGCTGGGCCCAACGGTGGATGACGTGACCCGAAAAGTCGCGGCCAAGCTGGCCGGCAAGACGCTCGTGTATCACGAAAATATCGCCAAGGAAATTGAGGCGCGATTTAACCGAATGAAACTGCCTTTCCCCAAGGCCAATTTGAACCAGGCTTTCATCCCACAGGGCGCGACGATCATTCCCAATCCCGTGGGAACCGCCCCGGGGTTCATCGTCAAGGTCGGCAAAGGTCACCTGGCCTGCATGCCGGGGGTGCCTGCCGAAATGAAAGCTATGTTTGAGGCGACGGTGAAGCCCTTCCTGGCGGGGTTGAACCCCGGGGGAAGTCTGATCAAATCGAGGGTCTACCGCACCACCGGGATTTCCGAATCCCACCTGAATGAGATCATCCGGGATATCTTTGAAAAATCCACCAACCCCACGGTTGGGGTTTTAGCCCACAAGGAAGGGGTGGACGTTCGCCTGACGGCCAAGGCCGCCACGGAGCAGGACGCGGACAAGCTTTTGGATGGGCTTGGGAAAAACTTGACCCAACTGCTGCCCAATTACATTTATGGCCTGGATCAGGACGACCTGGAGGCTATTTTGGGCCGGATCCTCATGACGCGGAGTTTGTCCCTGGCCCTGGCGGAATCCTGCACCGGAGGGTTGATCGCCCACCGGATCACGCGGGTGCCCGGAAGTTCCAAATATTTCAAGGCAGGTTATGTTTCCTATAGCAACGAGGCGAAGACCGATTTGTTCGGGGTCGACTCTTACCTTATCAAGTCCAAGGGTGCGGTCAGCCCGGAAGTCGCGGTGAAGATGGCCGAGGGGGCCTTGAAACGTTCGGGCGCATCCCTGGCCCTTTCCACCACCGGCATCGCGGGCCCGGATGGGGGATCGCCTGAGAAACCCGTCGGGTTGGTCTGGATGGGGATCAGCGACGAGTCGGGAAGCCAGGCCCTGGAATTTCGCTTCTTCGGAAGCCGGGATAACATCCAGTTTCGCGCGAGCCAGTCCGCGCTGGAAATGTTGCGTCGGCATGTGCTTGGGATGAGTCTCAAGGGATGAAGTTCCGGAAACGAGCATGAGGCTTTTCACGGCCATCGCGGTCGAAGGGTTTCCCCTCGAGGCTTTGAAAGGGTTTCTGGCTTTTGCCCAGGGTCTGAATTTGCCGATCAAATGGGTCCAACCCGAAAACTTGCACCTGACCCTGGTGTTTCTAGGCGAGACCCGGGAAGACCAACTGACGAACCTGAAAGCCGCCCTGAAAATGGGGACCCATGGTATCCGTCCTTTTGAGCTTGAGGTAGGCGGGTTGGAAGCCTTTCCGAGCCTCAAAACCCCTAAAACCCTTTTCGCCAATGTTCTCAAGGGCCGGGATAAGGTCGAGGGACTTTTCGAGATCATGAAGGGACCCCTCATGAATGCTGGTTTCAAAATGGAAGATCGAAAATTTCACCCCCACGTGACACTGGGCAAGTTTCGGGAGGAGCCCCTTCCGCCGGAAGGTTGGGAACGGCTCAAAAACGCGAGCCTGAAATCGATGGGTTGTTTTTCCGTGGAACAGGTTCGATTGATGCAAAGCCGATTGACTCCACGGGGATCGATTTATAAAGTCGTTGAGGCCTATCCCCTGGGTGTTTGAGAGGCGAAAAGAGAACCCATTCCACCACCAAGGCACCAAGAAAAGAAAAAAGTATGGTTGTTAAAAACTTTTAAGGATCCCTTGGTGTCTTTGTGTCTTGGTGGTAAAAATTCATTTTGCTTTTGTCTGAACCGTGCAAAACGAAAGGAAATCCATGAGTGATTCACCCGCCGATACGCCAGAGAAACAAATGAGCGAGAAAGAAATGCAGGAACAAATTGCTCAGCTCCAGGAACAACAGAAAATCTTCCTGGAGAAAGAATTTGGTTGGCTCATCGATTTTGTGGCCAGCTACTTCCCGGAGGACAAGCTCGCCCTGGAAGACGCCCTGTCGGATATCCATTTCATTCATCTGGTGGTGGAGGGCGGGAAACCCCTGGGAGCGCTGGTTTACCGCTTCCCCAAGGTGCTGGATAAAGCAGGCTATTTTGAGGAGATTGGGGAGGAATACCGGGAAGGCTTGGAAGTGCCGGAAGTCCTCTTCGTGGATTCCCAAACGGGCAAGTTCGAGGCGCCTTCCAGTGTGGAGGGGGAGGGAAACCTTTTGGAAATTCCCCATGAGAAATTGACAGGAAAGATCCGGGAACTGCGGGAAGAACTCAAGCGCCGGGGCCGATTGAGGCAGTTGAGGGAAAGTCTGTAAGTTAGATGTCATTGCGAGGCGTTCGCAAATAATACCTTGGTACCCCTCACCCCGACCCTCTCCCTCAAGGGGAGAGGGAGATAAGTGACCCCCTTCTCCCTTGAGGGGAGAAGACTGGGATGAGGGTGTTCTTCATGAGTTGCTTTCCTTGTAAAAACCAGGCCGCAATGACTCCCGAATCCAGACATTTTCCATCCGGCGACCATCTTGCATAATAATGGCCTGAATGGATAAGCCCGCTCGCGTCCCAATATCTAAAACCACCCTTTTTCTGGCCCTCGGCTGGACCGGACTTATTTTACTGGCCTACGCGCAGCTGCTATTCCATCCCGACCTGCATACGGCCTGCCCGGAAAACGACACCTGGAATTTTCCGATTCGGTGGTCGGTCTTGTCTTCCCTTCGACTAGGCCAGATCCCCCTTTGGAACCCCCTTTCCGCCTTTGGAATCCCCTGGTTGGCGACCTGGCAGACCGAAACTTTTTATCCCGGTACCCTCCTCTTTGTCTGGAAGGGACTTACGGCCTGGAATTTCTCCGGAATTCTTCATTTGGTTATTCTTTCGCTGGGGGTTTTCTGCTTTTTACGTGCATCCCAGGTCAGCCGATTCTGGGCTTTTTTCTGTACCGCCCTGGCCCTGTTGAACCTTTGCGCCTTTAACCACCTGGGAAGCAACTCCTCCATGGACACCATGGCCTGGATTCCCTGGTTGTTCCTGGCGACCCGCCAAGTTTTGGAAGGGAAGCCCTATGGGACGTTTAAGTGGGCATTGTTCCTGGCGCTTCAGGTTTTTGCTGGTTACCCCCAGATCATCTTCTACACCCTGGTGGGATGCTCGGCTTATGCGATGTTTTTTTCGGGCTGGGGTTCGCTTTTAAAACTGATGAAGCCCCTGGTCTTAGGCTTGTTCTTTTCAGCCGCCCAATGGGTGCCTTCGTTGGAATACTTTTTCATCAACTCGGTCCGCCTTCCGGCTGTACCGAACAATCCCCATTTCTTTCTGCCGCTCGATAACCTGAAAACCTTCTTTAATTTCAACGCGCTTTCAAACGGCTCGATTCCCGATTATGTGAACTCTCCCACTTTTTTTTATTTCAACTTTTACAGCGGAATCATTCCCCTGTTGGTTTTGACGCTTGGCTTTCTGGGATTTAAAAAGTTGAAGCGAAATAGCCTTTTCTTTTTCGGTTCCTTTATATTTTTTATCCTTTGGTCAGTCGGCTTTTTCCTGGGAACGTCCAATCCAGCATGGAATCTTTTGCCCGCCTTCCTGGAACCGGCCAAGAGTTGGGTCTTGATCAATGTGCTGGAACTCTTCACGATTGGGTTTTTCTTGGAAGACCTATTCCCGAAACCGGGGGCCTGGAAATGGGCCTTACTGGCGGCGGCCGTTTTGAACCTGCTTTATCCGATTTGGAACCATCCCTACGAGACCAACTTCACCCCTCCCAACGCCCGGCTGGAGGTCGAAACGGGAAAGATCACCGAACATTTGGATACTGGGCGGGTTTTGATCCTTCCCAACGGGGAAGAACACCAGGCCCTCTACACCCCCATGCCAGTTCCGGGCCTGGAACCTCTTTTTAAACATTTTGTGCCGGATTCGAACCTATTGGTTTCCCTGCCACTGGCCAATTTCTATGGCTCCACCTGGCCAACCTGGGGCGCCCTGGATGCCAATAGCTACTTCAAGTTGGGCTTCCCCTATGAAAAGGGACAGTTGATGGACCTTTTGGGCGTGGACCTGCTTTTAATGCCGGTGGACCATATTTCGCCTTCCTATGTAAGGCTCTGGAGTGAGGATCCCTGGACCCTCTGGAAAAACCCTTCCTCCCTGGGAGGTTCCTTCCCTTTTTCAGGAAAACCTAGATTTTCGAACAGAAAGAGCATCTTTACGGCTTTCGCTTTTGGGACGGCAAACCCCCGACATGAGCTCTTCCTGGACCCGACGTTTGTTTCGCCCGCCCCCCAAGGCGCCCGCCCGCCTCTTTGCGCCCAAACCTTTCCGGGAGGGGGGGACTACCGGATCATTACCCAAAACGCCATGCCGGGCTGGCGGGCCTGGGTCGATGGTCAACCCCAGGACATTTATCTGGCGGACGGAATCTTTATGGGTGTTCCATTGCCCAAGGGTGCCGACCAGGTTCGGACCTCCTACGAGCCAGCCAGCTTTCGATTGGGGCTGTTCCTGAGTTTGCTGGGTCTATTGGGGTTGCTTGCTTTTGCTGGTAGTAAATTGATATGACCCCACTTCGCTTTCGCCTGATCCTAACGATGGGCCTATTTGGAATAGGAATTCTAGTCGGATTTTTGCTCTGGGACCATATCACACTGCCTTTCTCAAACCCTCAAAGCATCATTGGTTATTGCGCCAACATTGGCTTTAATCCTCAAAGTGACGTCTGTCGTTTCATGGTTTTCATTGCCTTGCCGGCCATCCTCTTATACCTCGTTATTCTCTTGGTGGGGCGAAAGGGGCAACGCCTTCTTTTTGGAAAGAAGAGGACGGCCTTCCCGACGTCCGGTAGCGCGAGGGTTGAAAAGGGAAAGGGGTGGGGGGTCCTTCTGCTTGCGGGCTACTCGGTGCTTTTAGCCTTGAATGTGCCGACCTATCATGCGTTCGGGAAATTCGATTCCTACCATGAAGGAGAAGCACTGGGGGCCAGTGTCTCCTATGTTTCCGGGGAGAAAATCTATCAGGATTTTTTCGTTTATCACGGGTTATTTCAGGATGTCTTGCGGCCCGTTCTAGCTTTCCGGCTTTTTGGGCGGTCCATCGGAGCGGCAAGAACCCTGGAATCGGCGTTGAAGCTGCTGGCCTGGATATTCCTGGCGATGTTCCTTTGCCGCCTATTTAAGGGAAGAATTCATTGGGCTTTCGGACTGTTGACATTCCTGGCCCTGGTGCATGTGAGTTTTCTATTCAACCTCTTCACCTCTTGGCGCGCCCCGTCGGTTTCACCCGAAGGGATCCTTTCGGAGTTTCAGATTCATCGGGGCTTCTTTGATAACGTAAATTTTTTCCTCGTAAAGTCTGACGATTTGTGTTCTTTCCTTTTCGCTTGGGCCCTCCTGGGGGTGATCGGGGCGGGGAAGGACGGGAATCCCGGGAACTCTTGGGAACTGAGGCTGGATTCTTTCCTTTACGGATTCGTACCCATGGCCGCCCTGGCTTATTCGGTAGACCGGGGGGTTTATCTGGCTACCGCTAGTCTGCTTTTGGGCCCAATGATTTATCTCGTTCATTTCCGGACGCGTTCTTCGGGAAAGGACTTCTGGTTCTATGGTTGCTTGGGCGGTATCGGAGGGGTGGCCCTGCTGGGGTCTCTGCTGGGCTGGGATTACGCCGACTTTTTTCGGTTCGTTTTCCTTCAAATGCCCGCTTATAAGGAACTTTCAGAAAAGATCCCCTATCCGATCCATTCGCCCCTGTTCCTGGTGGTCCTTGCTCTATATGCTTTAAATTTGTTTTGGCTTATTCGGGATGGCCTTCAAGAGGCTTATTTCAGTTTCGGCAGATCCTGGTGGGGCCTTTGGCTGGGGAAACGAAGCGTCGAAATATCACTTTTGATCCTGTCCGTATTCTATTTCCGAAGCGCCCTGGTTCGCAGCGAATGGCAGCATGTGATCTACAGCGTCACATTTTTGCTTGTCCTTTCGTTTTGGAACATGGCCCAGAATATCCCTGGGACCTGGCCAGGGTGGGGAAAGGAAGGAGGAAAAGGCCGGGCTCTGGTGTGGATCTTTTGCGGGTTTACCGCCCTGAGCTGTTTTCAACGGATGGGAAGGGAACTGGTCTGGGACAGGAATTTCCCTTTCCGAACCCCCGACATGAATTTTCTTTCGAATGGGCAAAAACAAACCCTGGGTTTTCTGCGAACGGTTTTGAAGCCGGGGGACCGGTTTTTCACCTTTTCATCCAACGCCTGCTGGTATTACCTGCTCGACCAGCCCTGTCCCACGCGATTCCCTTATATCTGGATCGCGGCCCCGCCTGGGTTCCAACGGGAAGTTACCCGGGATCTGGAGAGGAACGGTGTGAAATGGGTGTTCTATCAAGAAGACGAATGGTTCGACCAGATCGACGGGGTAACGAACGAGAAGAAATTTCCCGTGATCGCGGGATTTCTCAAGAGCCGCTATCACCCCTTCGCGAATGTTGGCGGGGATGAAATATGGGTAAAGAATTGAGAGGAATTTTTCACCTTTAGGGTAAACCCTCGTTGATTAAAAAGGGGGACGATTTTATGATTTGGCTCTCTGGCGGATAGGTTGGTTTTAAATCTGGGTTTTAGCGGGGTAAGAAAATGCCAAAAACGAAAAATCTGAAACGAACGGCCCTCATGATGTACGGGGCCAGCGAGTCGGACGCGAACCTCTATTACGCCGTCAAATTCGTGGTGCCGGACCCCTTTCCCTTTTTTCAGATCGGCTCCAAAAAAATCATCCTAATGAGCGACCTGGAATTGGGCCGGGCCCAGAAACAGGCGAAGGTGGATGAGGTTCTTTCTTATTCGGACCTGCAGGTTAAATCGAGAGTGGAAAAGGCCCGGGTGGCCGATGTAACGGCCTATTTTCTGAGATCCCAAGGTGTTTCCAATGTGTTGGTGCCTGAGAATTTCGGCCTGGGGTTAGCGGACGCTCTGCGAAAGCGGGGGATCAGGGTGGAATGCAAACCGGACCCCTTTTTCGAGGAGCGGGTCTATAAGTCGAAGGAAGAAGTGCGCATGATCACCCGATCGCTGCGTTATACCGAAGCCGCCATCTATAAACTGGAAGCGGTTCTTCGCCAGTCCAAAATAACCGGAAAGAAATTGAAGTATCGGGGAGAGTGGGTGACCTCCGAATCGCTGAAAAAAGTTTTGAACGTTTCCATGATGGAAAACAACTGTATCGGAAGCCATACCATTGTGGCCAGCGGGAATCAGGGTTGCGATCCCCACCAGGAGGGAACGGGTTTTGTCTGGGCGAACCAGTCGTTGATCGTGGATGTGTTTCCCAGGTCGGGCGATACGCTCTATTACGCGGATATCACTCGCACCTTCGTGAAGGGCAAAGCTACCCCGGCCTTGAAGGTGCAATATGAGGCCGTGAAAGTTGCCCAGGAAAAAGGAATTCGAATGCTGGCCCCCGGGGTAAATGGCCGGGACATTCACACGGCCATCGCGAAGGAAATGGAAAGCCGGGGATATAAAACCGAAAGGCGCAGTGGGGTCATGGTCGGATTCTTCCACGGAACCGGGCACGGCCTGGGACTGGATGTGCATGAACCGCCTCGAGTGAATACATCCGAGCATTTCTTGAAAAAAGGGGAAGTGGTGACGGTGGAACCAGGACTTTATTACCCGGGCGTGGGCGCGGTGCGCATTGAGGATCTATTGGTGGTGAAGGGTATGGGACACCAAAACTTGACGGTCTATCCCAAAAAGCTGGAAATCGCCTGACCCTTACGTCTGCCGTTGGTTTGAGTTAAAACACGAATGGGATTGTTATAATTCCCCCATGACGGAACCTTCATTCACCCTCCCGACGGCCCAAACCATGGCTGTTCTCAAACCGCGCCGGTTCGACCCCTGGATCATACCCCTTCTCGCCTTTTTCCTATTGGCGGCCCTGTTGGGAACCCGGGTTCTTTTTGATTCGGATCTGGGCTTCCATTTGAAGGCTGGTCAATGGATCATCCAAAACCACCAGGTTCCCTCGAAAGATCCCTTCACCTACACCGCCTCCGATCATGATTACCTCGACATCCAATGGCTTTACCAGGTTCTTCTTTACGGGCTGTACCGACTGGGCGGTTACGAACTCTTGTCCTTGCTGAATGCGGTTTGCGCGTTGAGTCTGGTCTGGATCACTTGGAAAAGATTGCGACTGGTTGAGATACCGGCTTGGACAGTTCTCGTGATCCTTGGGGTGATACTTTTCGGGATCGAGATTCGATTTCGGGCTCGCCCTGAGATGTTGAGTTGCCTTTTCCTGAGCCTGGTTTTTTGGGTCCTGGAAATGAAAGAGCGAAAGGGCCGGGATCTCAGTTTCTTGTTGCCCCTGTTGTTTGCTTTTTGGGCCAACGTGGAAGGCCTGTTCGCGGTCGGATGGGGAATCCTCGGAATCTATTTATTGGCGGACCTGGCCGAAGGCCGAAAAGATGTTATTGGCCAGAAGAAATATTTTTTGCTGGCGGTCCTCGCCTGCTTTTTAAATCCCTATTTCATTCGAGGGTTCCTATTCCCCTTCACCCTTTTTAAAAGCCTGAGTTCTGAGACCTTCCAGACGATCCAGGAATTTCGCTCACCTTGGTTGTTAGGTAAACATATTTTCACGACATCCCCCGCTTATCTTTGGATCTATAAGGCTTTCAGTTTGGCGCTGGGAGTAATGGTCCTTTGGACCCTGAAAAAAAGGAAAATCAGGGAATTGGGGGTCTATTTGGCCTTCTTCATTCTTTCGGCATTTTCCTGGAGGAATATCGAGTTGTTCCTCCTGGCCTGCGCCCCCCTCGCGGCCGCCTGCTGGAAAGATCTTGAATGGAGTTGGTTGGGGAAAAAGCAAAATTCATTCCTGGATAAGAACTGGATGGCTTGGACCTTCGCTGGATTGCTCCTTGCCCTTTCCCTGAGGGTGATGACCAACGCTTATTATGTCGATTCGCGCAGGCCGGATCGATTTGGTTTGGGAATCCGGGAGGATTGCGTTGCCCCGGGTCTATTCCTGTCGCAAAACCATTTGGAAGGCAGAATCCTGAACACAAGCCATTTGGGGGGCTGGCTTGAATGGGAGTGGGGAAATAAGACGTTCAGTGATGGCCGATTAGAAGTCATGGGCGAAGAATTGTTTCGCGAAGAAGGGACATCCTTTCAACCGGGAGGACTTTTGCGGTTGGTCGGGAAATATCACCCGGATATCCTGGCCTTTTCCCCATTGGATGACAGGGCCTGGCTCGGGGACCTAAAGTTCATGCCGGATTGGCGCCCAGTTCATCTGGATGGAAACTCCGTTATTTACCTTCGCCGTGGTTTTGGGGACCAGGTGCCAGGGTTGGACCTGGCCCAACTGGAGCGGGAATGGGGGATTTCACCCGATCTTCCGGGACGGATCAGGACCGCACTTTCTTCCCTTCCAACCGATGGGGAATTCCCGTTTTGGGAAGGTTTCTGGAGGCGACCCTTGGACCCCCGAGGTCTCAAATCGACGGCCTATTTTTGCGCGGTCACAGGGCATTTAGACGACGGTGAGAAATTCGATCTGGAGGCCATCCGATTATGTCGGGGACGTTTCAAAGATTATTACGAACAATTATGGGAGATATCGCAAGACGCCCATCAACAGGACCTTTCGGATTGGTGTTTGAAGCGGCTTTAGGGAATCGGGTTTAAGGCTGTTGGGCGGCTGTAGGTGTGGGCTCCACTTGGGGCGTTTGCAGGGGATCCAGACCCTGGCCGCTGGAACCGGTCATGATTTTCTGTAATACAACCTTGGAATCATCGTCCTTGCCCCAGCCGGAAAACAGGAAGTAGGAAAGAACAATCAGTACGCCGCCCCAAAGCATCATTTTGGGTTCCATGATCTTTTTGCCACGGTAAAGCATGTAGGTGCCAATGGTTCCCATGATCAACGAGAGAATCGTTTCGATCCAGAACATGAATTACCTCGGGCGCTATTTTTTTACGTTATCCGCTGTCAAGTCCATGAAGTCCATGATCCCCTCGAACACCTTCTTGGCGATGGGGGCCGCGACATCCTTGCCCGTGCCGCCGTTCTCCGCCAGGATGGCCATGGCGATCTTGGGATTCTCCACTGGGGCGAAGCATATGAACCATGCGTGAAAATTGGGGTCGCGGGAGCCGGAAGTGCCGGTTTTTCCGGCGATCTTGATCCCTTTGACCCGGGCCTTGACTCCGATGCCCCTTTCAACGTCGTTGAGCATCATGGTGGTCAGGAATTGGGCGGTCTGGCGGCTGATAGTGTTTTTATAAACGATTGGCTTGTTTCCCTCCAGAACGACCCCGTTGATATTGGTGAGCTTGTCCACCAGGTAGGGGGACATCATGATGCCGTCGTCGGCGATGGCCGAGGCGATGAGGGCGGCGTTCAGGGGGGTGATCCGGAAGGATTTTCCAAGCCCGGTGGCCGATTCGGCCAGCTCGTAATGGGTGAGACCCAGTCTGGGGGAATAACCCATGGCGACGGGAATGCTAAGGGTTTTGGGAATAGAATTGAAACCAAAACGGTTGTTGAACTCGAACATCGTATCCTCGCCCAGCGCCCAGCCCAATTTGGCATAGGCAACGTTGCAGGAGTCGTCGAAGGCTTCCTCCAGGCTCCGAACCATTTTGTGCTTTTGCCAGTCGTAAAAAGGCTTCCCGTCGATATAGATGTAGCCTTTGCAAATAAAGGGGAACACGGTGTTGAGATTGGTTCCCTTCTCGACCGCGGCGGCGGAGCTGATGATCTTGATGATGGACCCGGGTTCATACAAGCCCTCCAGCGCCCGGTTCTTCAACGGGGTGTTTTTGTTACCGTTATAATTTCCCCATTCGCTGTGTATCTTCTCAGGGGTGAAGGTGGGTTGGGAAACGCATCCCAGGATTTCGCCCGTTCGAGGGTCCAGCACCACGATGGCGCCTTTTTCCCATCCCAAAGCCTTGGATAGCACCCGCTGGATTCGGCTGTCGAGGGTGAGGTAAAGCTTATTCCCGGGGAAATCCTTCTGGTAGATCTGCTCCAATCCGACCGACCCACGGTTGTTGGCGGGAGCCTGATCGTTGTATCCGATCAAGTGGGCGAATTCCTTGCCCATGGGATAACCCTTCGCCCCGTTTTTGATCCATTGCAGGGCCAGGGGAACCCCGTTGCGATCGTAGATGTAATAAATCGAACCTCGGTCTTTTTCCTCCCGGGCCTGTTCCAAAAGGCCTTGGACTTTCTTGTTCTTGGGGTCAAGAGCCACCGCTTTCTCATAAGCCTTCTCGCCGTTGATAACCTCTCCCAAGGCCCTCTGGGTTGTTCCCAGCGCGATATAAATTTCCGCATTATTGGGTTGGAGTTCCTGGGCGTGTTGAATTTCCACTTCGGCCTGGTTGTAAAGGCCCTGGTCAATGAACGACTGGCCGAATTTTAAATGGTCAAACCTTTGGCTGTAGGTCAGCCCGGCGCTGATAGCCTGGGTGTATTTTTCGCGGGCTTTATCCAGATTACCCGCCTTGAGATCGACCAGGCCTAACCCATCAATGGCTTTCGCGTTTCCGGGATTACGGTCCAGGACTTTAGTGAACTCCATGCGGGACAATTCCAAATCCCCGGATTTCCAATACTTGAGGCCTTTAAAATAGTTGTATTGATTCAATAAATAGGTTTTGGAGGTTACGACCCCGCTGATGACGAGGGCCAGCAGGACGAAGGTTCGAAAAGAGGGAAGCTTCGTGCGGCGTTTTCGGGACAGGGGGATGGGTTTATATTTGCTGAAAGGGTCGTATTGAGCCAAGTAAGTCTCCTCTTAAATAGAAGGATGCATTCTAATGGGATTAATTGGTGTTTTATTAACAAAATTAAGGCTTTTTGATCAAACGATTGATAAAAACTGATGAATTCGGTTCTTCCAAATTAGGTTTGGAGGATATTGACCTGTTTCTGACATTATTTTTATAATTAACCCACAAGTCGCTAGCAAGAAAGATTGAAATCATTAGTAAATCCAATGCTTGCTGAAGCGGCATGATTGAGCTTCCTGAAAACGGGTCAAACTGCCTAGTAAGGAAAGCCGAGGTTCTTGAATGAAAATCACGCCTCTCGTTCCCGGATGTTTCCACCTAGAAGGCAGTCATACCAGTGCCCTGCTGGGGTGCCCCCCGGAAATCCTTAAGTTTCTCCTTAAAAATAAAAAGCAAGTACCCCAGGTCGGCATTCTACCTGATGTTTCCCACCGAAACGGTGTTTCCCAGATGGCCCTTGAATTTTTGGGTTATTGGTTTCTGTTTGTGGAACAGGGTTATCAACGCAATCTCAAATTCAGGATTTTAGGCACCCAAGCCATGTGTGAAAGGCTTTATTCCATCCTGCGGATCACCCTGCTGGGGCCCAGCCGGGAGGAATTAAAGACCTGGGGTTTGAGCAAGAGCCGGGCCGAGATGCTCATGAAAATGTCAGAGGGCTTAGCCCTAAAAAGAAATAACCAAATTTTAAAAGTCGATGATTTATTCGATTTTGTACATTTTCCAGATGAAGAGGGAGAAGCCAGTATTCCTGTATTTGCAGATTCAAATCAAACCCTTATCAAACGTCTGGGGGGAAATAAATATGAGATAGCCCAAGGGGAACAGGCCACGGCCCTTGATTTGAATTTTGACGGAGAACAAATACCCCCCCTGATCGATCTATCTGGAGATGAGGTGGAAAAACCACAAGGTTTCCGGCTTAAAGTCCTGGGTTGTTACACCGGGTTTGACCCGGAAGGCCCGACGACCGGAATCCTCCTTTGGGTTAATGGAAATGCATTTCTGGTGGATTCTCCAGCTGGAATCTCCAAGTATTTAAAGCAGGTGGGTGTTTCCAAGGACCGTCTGACCGCTGTTATTCAAACCCATGTGCATGACGACCATTGCGCGTTAAGTGAATTACTTCTTTCCGAACAATCCTTCACCCTGGTTTCCACCCGGGAAATTTACGAATCCACGGTTTTGAAGGTGGCCAATATTATCGGGGAATCTGAGGAGATGGTTCGCCGGATGATGCCATTTATGGAAATCATACCCGGGAAAAGTTATTTCCTTTACGGGGCGACCTGGGAATTCTTTTACACGATCCATTCCATTCCCACGATTGGCTTCCGGGTGACCGTGCCGGATGAAAATGGGAAAAACCACACCTTGCTTCATTCGAGCGATTTAGACCATTTCAAGGGCATGGAGCAATTGGCCCAAACCGGATGCGTCAGCACCGAACATGTGGAACGAATGAAGAATCTTGTTCGGGGCGATGAAGAACTGGCCATGATCGACGCGGGCGGGGGAATGATTCACGGGGAACCGGGCGATTGGGATCAAACCATCGCCAAATTCCCAAAAACTCAATTTCTTTTCTATCACATCAATCCGTCCAAGTTGGACACAGCGAAATATCAGGTGGCCAAGCCGGGGTGGGGCAAGACCTACATCCCTGAGCGGCAGTTTCCACAGTCGGTTTTTAGCGGTGTCACGCAAGCCCTGAAACTTTTTCAAGTGAAAGATTTGAGCTGGCTGAACATCCTTCTCTCTCAGGGAAACGTGGTTGAATTGTCAGCAGGCAGCGAAGTGGTCAAAAAGGGAAAGGAGGGAGACCATTTCTATTTCATCCTTTCCGGCACTCTGGATGTGCTGGATCCCGCGAATGACCGGGACCCTCATTTGGCGACGCTTGAAGGAGGGGACTTTTTCGGCGAAATGTCTATTATCAACAAGTCCAAGACGAACGCGACGGTTTTGGCCAAGACTCCAGTTATTCTTTTCCGTTTAGCGGGTAATCTTTTTCTTGAATTTGTTGAAAAGAACGAACTGCGGGAGAATTTCGCGAGCCTCTGGAAGAGACGCCCGTTGATCTCGTCCATCGCCATTTTCAGGGACCTGGACCCCACCGCAAAGCACGAGATTTCTCTGTTGGCCCGGAACCAGATTTTCAAAAAAGATGAAGTGGTTTTCAGACAGGGAAGCAAAACAGAAGATTTTTATATTATTTCTTCCGGGAAAGTCATGATCTCTCGAAAAAACGAACGTGGGAAGATTTTGTTGATGACCGAATTAAAGCCTGGGGATTTTTTTGGTGAAAACGTTGCTATGGGTTATGCGGATAAACGAAACGCCACCGCGACCGCATTGACCGACCTGACGACTTTAGTCATTTCATCCAGCGAACTTCGGGAATTGGCTAAACGAATGCCAATTCTTCGTCACCAATTACATTTGGTCATGAAGAAACGAGGTGTTTCGGAAGATGTTTTGGAGCGAAGCTTGGTGGAACGCTAATTCTTGGAATCTGAATTTTTTGAGGAACGATGTTGAGATTCAAGTAGTTTACTTCCCGTTTTCCATCTGCTTAATCATAAATACCAATTCATCGTTAGTTGGAAGATCAACTGGGTTTTTGCCGATACTTTTGAACCTGATCGTCTTTTGTGGATCGACGATCACCACTGCGGGATAAGAAACGTCATAAACCCCGTGTCCCTTAACGTTGCGAAATCCGAACCAATCGATCAATTTCAGCTGTGGGTCCGCGAGAAGCGGGAATGGAAAATTCCACTGGCGGTTATACTGGGCCGAGTCCTCAACTGGATCGGTGCTGACAGCCGCAAGCAAAGTGTGGACTGCAACGAACTTGGGAAAATCTTTTTTGAGTTGGAAAAGTTGTTCCTGGCAGGCATTGCACCAGGCGCCGCGGTAAAAGATCAATATCAAGTAGGCGTTTGGGGGAAGAGTGGACAGTTTGGTGAATTGTCCGGTTTGATCCGTTAGACCGAAATCGACCGCCTTATCGCCAATCCGGGGAATGACCCTCCTGATCGGAGGCTCGTTTGATCCGCAGCCGGAGAACCCCCAAGAGAGGGAAACAAAGAGTAGAAGTGAAAAAAAGACTGAGGTATATAAACGAGACAAAGGTTATCCTAGTTTCAAATCGTATTTAAAATCACAGCATTGAATACCAACGGGTTAAGAGGCCCATACAAAACTTTAAGAAAGATTGTAGACTTGGTGGAGATTTGGAAGAAAGGATTCTGTAAGTTAGACCTGGAGGAAATGATTTTCCTCTGCCCAATATAATCGTCAGATGGTTTATATTGATTTGTGGGTTATTTTTGTGCTGTCAGAAGTCGATGCTTTTTGTCGAAAGTTTAACCCCCAAAAACGCTTTCACGAGAAACTTGAATTTGAGCTAATTTGCATCAGGTTTAATAATTCATTATGTCTTCGATAAACCAATTTGCTTTGAAAGGGCTTTTTAGGGCATGAAAATTGCAAAAAGAATAATCAAATATCCCTCTGTGATAGAATTCGGGAGTTGCAAAAAAGTGTGTTTAGCTGCATTTTGACCGAGGATCTATACGAAGGGGACAATGAAAAAGTTTGGTGAAAATATGAACAGAAATTTCAAACTTTTAACGATTTTATTCATTTTTTCTTTCACTATTCCCGCATTCTTAAAAGGGGCCACCTACAGTTATACCAATTATGTGCCTGTTCCCACCGTTATGCAGACTCCTCAATTTTGTTCCAGTGATACCCAGATAACCTTTGCAGAAAATCAACCTACCAAATATTCTTGGGCTACGAATGTATCTGCTTGTAGCTTAGGCACGAGCGTTAATGAATTTGACCCAAACCATTATGCGGCCATTGACTCCAGTGATTTTGGAGACACTTATACTGGATCAAATTATTCGCTGATGACTCAAACCGGAGGCTTCGTCTGCGGTGCCTGTGCGATGCTCAACAATGGTTCCTATGCCACTACGGTCATGATCGTTGATGAATGTCCGGTCGGTGTAAATGGAAATAACTGCTGGGCTGGTTCTTACCATCTGGATCTAGCGCCCGCAGCTTATAACGAATTATCTTGCGGCAGCGCTGGTTGCGCGGGCAATTTTCCATCAAATAACGATACCAGTTCGGATGATGGAGCCAATGTGACGTGGCATTTTGTTCAATGCCCCCTCTCGGGGAGTGGGGCAGTGAATTTTGCCAACGCGGCGGGAAACATCACGTATGAGTATAAAAATTCCAATAGCCAATATTGGTGGCCTATAGGCTTTTCGAACACTCTTTTCCCGATCAAGTCTGTAGCCTATTCTACAACCTCCGCATCCGGTCCCTTCACGGCGATGTCGAGGGATACGACCGACAAAATCCCGGCCTATTGGTCTGTGGGTTCTTTCCCGGCTTGGAATTCCACCATGTATTTCCAAGTCACGGGCTACGAACCGGGGATTTCGCCCGTCGTCATCTCCGCTTCCACTAGCAACAGTATTGGGTCCACCAACGCGCTTTGGGCTAATGCGGCCGTTCAGTTCACATCTTGCGTGTCCGGCCCGACCTATACACATACGAATACACCGATTCCTGGAACGCCTACGAATTCTTATACCGTAACTCGGACTTACACGGTGACGCCCACTTATACCCCGATCGGCCCTCCCCCAGGTTGCCCCTATTATGATTACAACGGTGCTTCACCCCATGCTTTTGCCAACATAAAAGCATGGACTGGAGCGAACGGCCCTGTGACCTCGCTCGTGGAAAATGCCACAGCCGCGTTGGATGGCGAACCGCTCGGGTTGGATTTCGGCGCGTCTGTGACGGCAAATGGTTATTACGCTGGTTTTGGACTTAATTGGGCTAATTATTCCGCGGCCCCTACTTCTCCCTACCAACCCCTCGTCAATTTGAGCAACTTTACGACGCTGGTATTTTATGTTGAAAATCCAAACGCTTCCGCAATGACCCTGACCGTGACTTTGGATGACTATGAGGGAGGGGCAGCCTATTCCTCCAATCCCGTTACCTTTTCGATTGGATCGGGTTCGACCGCGGAACAAATCGCTTTGTCAAACTTTACGACGGGGGGAGCAAGTTACACCACGGCTAATATCGGTGAAATTGATATTTCTATAAAGCCATCTGCGGCAGCGCAATCAGTTTCTTTATATTTTGGTGGGTTCTCCTTTTATGGCACGTGCCCCACCTCTACACCCACCTATACGGTGACTCCAACTCATACCAACACTCCCACCGGGCCTACCCCGACACCGACGAGCACACCTCAGTGCTATACCTTCGACACTTTCGAGGAAGACGCGGGAATGACGACAGGGTGGGTGGATAACCTGGGTGGTTACTGGGGCGCCTTTACCGGATCGGCCGCGACAGTGGTTTCTCCCGGCGCCAACGCAACCAACTATTGCATACAGGAATCGGCAGCTTCGGTAACTGCCGCTGGTTCGGTGGGTCTTAGCGGTGGGATTGTGGCTGGAAATCAGAATCTAAGTTACTTCTATGGCATGACCTTTTATTTCAAGGCTTCTTCGGCTGCGCTTACTTATCGGGTTCAAATCGACAATCCTGGAATGGACACCAACAATGGCTATGATAATTACGGGTATAATTTCACTGTTACGGCCGCGAACACCTGGCAACAAATTAGCGTGCCCTATGCAAGCTGGGCCACTCAAGGTTTTGGAACGGAAAGCCCCCTTCCCACGCTGACTCAGGCCTTAACTCAGGTTCAGGGGATCAATTGGGAAATTCAAAACACGAGTGCTTCTCCTGTGACTTTCTGGGTGGACCAGGTTTGCATCATGAGCACCAATCCGCCACCGACCAAAACCTACACACCAACCTATTCGTCCACTCCCACGATAACGTTTACTAAAACTCCTACGAACACACCCACAAAAACCGCCTCCCCTACTTCCACTTTGACTCCAACATCCTCCCCAACGGTCACGGCTACATCCACTCCCACGGTCACGGCAACTAAAACGAATACGGCCACCACGACGCCGACTACTGCCTTTACATCCACTTACACGTCAACAGGAGTATTTACTTCCACCACGACTTCGACCGTCACTCCAACGATAACTTTTACCAAAACCTTTACACCCTCCAATACGGCAACGGCCGCCTTTACTTCCACCACGACTTTCACAGTTACTCCCACAAATACCTTTACTAAAACATTTACGCCTTCCTATACGGCCACTGGAGCTTTTACTTCCACCTACACACCGACAGGAGTATTTACATCCACCACGACTTCCACTCTAACGCCAACGATTACCTCTACTAAAACCTTCACGCCCTCCAATACGGCGACTGGGGCTTTTACACTGACTTCGACCCCAACAGGCGCATTAACCTCTACGTGGACATTCACCGTAACCTCGACGGTGACGTCCACCCGAACCAATTCCCCGACCAACACGGCAACAGGAGTTTTTACATCCACCGTTACCAACACATCGACCCCGGTTCCTACGAACACCTCCACTTCGACTCCAACGGCCACCTTTACGCGTACCAACACGTCTACGGCCACTTTTTCACCGACCATAACCAGTTCTTACACAAGGACGAGTACCGCAACTTCCACTTCCACAGCAACTTTGTCCTATACCCCGACGGTCACTCCCACCTTTACCATAACGATGTCACCTACCATTACCGATACACCCCAACCCGGGGCGGCCACCATTAACACTTCAGTGGGGCCGGGTGAACCTTCGGGCGCAACCACCTTGGCGGGTTCCACCGACGTGAATGGCCTCCTGTTCGTATTTACCAATACAAGCGCGGGTCCGGCCACGATTACTAATCTTATTGTGACTAATTCCGGTTCAGGAAATCCTGCGGTAGATGGAACTACGGTCACCTTTACACAAAATGGATCTTCCTTAGGTTCATCTTCGTTCACTGGATCTCAGGCTAGTTTGAATTTAAGTGATGTTATTGGATCAAGTGCCAGTGTGACGGTTCTTGTTTCTTTTAATTTTACGAATAGTGCGGTTGGCTCTTACATTGCCAATTTGTCTGGTGCTACAGGTACAAACGGGGTTCCTGCAGTGATCACCAATATTCCAATTGCAGGTGCGACGATTACGGTTTTGACACCCACCAATACACCGACCATTACCTTTACATCCACATTTACACCCACAACAACCTTCACGCCTAGTTATTCAGCTACCTTTACCTTTACCGGTGCATTCACAAGTACGGTAACTGCTACACCCACTCAAACTGCAACGGTTCCAAACACATCCACACCTACAGTCTCTTTCACCTTCACCACAACCTTGACCCCCACTTTGACACCCCAGTTCAGCTTTACTCCTTCTTATACGCCAACAATCACTAATACACCGGTGTTTACTTCCACTCCAACATGGACCGGAACATCGACAGCCACAGGAACGAGTACCCTCAGCCCTACGAATACCACATCACCTACTTACACTTTTACACCCACATGGACCAATACCCCAAGCTGGACCTGGACATCTACTTTCACCCCCACGCGTACTCTATCACCCACTCCAACGAATTCTTTCACCCCAACGCCGATTCTTGTTCCCGTTGTTCAGAATCCCTACCCCAATCCCACGACCGGCCAACCAATTGAAATTGATGTTCTCTTACCAGGAACCTCAACTGTTAAGTACACAATCTATACACTGGCATTTAGAAAGATCGTATGGGGTACCCCTTACTTGCAAGATTCGACTGGAGCAAAAATAAAATGGAATTTGCAGGATAATTATGGTTCAAAAGTGGCGGATGGACTCTACTACGTTAGGGTTGATGTCATCGGGCCGCAAAACTCAACCCGCATATTTAAAGTTCTCGTCCTTAGATAATTTTCCACAAACAACAATAAAATTATTTCTAAGCGCTTTTTAACCGAAAGCGCTTTTTTGTTTTTTGTCGAAAAACCAATAAAAATGTGTGCTTTTCAAACATCTGGGAACATTCCATTTTAATATTGGACTGATGAAGTCCCAAAAAACTCTGGAAATCCATGTTTAACCGTTTGTTGCTTACTAGCTTATCGGTTAAAAAGGCATAAAAATTGCTATTTGATAGTTAGAAGCGCCTTAAGTAGAACATAATCTAAGTTTTGAACCTGAAACCTAACGTGGATTGAATTACAAAATCAATCAGAAGGATTCATAAATCCATGAAATCAATATCGAAGGGAAAATTCCTTCGGAATATGTGTGCGAATCTTTTGACAATGGCCTTACTGGCCATGCCCATAAGCGTTCTAGCCCAACCCGCTCAATTAAAAGTGGTCGGTAACCAGCTCGTGACCGCTAGCGGAGGTTGCACGGTTCAATTGAAGGGCGTGAATATCGATAGCCTGGAATATAACAGCGTAGGAGAAGGACCCACGGGAGGAATTTTAGCCGCGATGCAAGAAGCCGTCACAGCTTGGGGTGCAAACATTATCAGACTGCCATTATGCCAAGATCGTTGGTTTGGCGTTTCCAACTCCAATAACAAGACAGCTGCCTATTACCAGACCCTCGTACAGGGCCTGGTGCAGTTTTGTTCCCAAAACAACGTCTATATCATTCTAGACCTTCATTGGTCGGGCACTTACAACGGAACTGCTCCTACGGCTCCTGTCGCAAACACTACTGGATGGGGAACAGCGACCGCCCAGCAGGTCATGCCAGATTGGAACTCGGTGACTTTCTGGAGTTCTGTTGCGGCCGCCTATGCGAATAACCCGGCGGTGATATTCGACCTTTACAACGAACCTCATCCGGATGCGAGCTTAAGTTTTCCCAATGATTGGGCTATTTGGCAGACGGGAGGTGCCACGGGCAATACTCCTCCCCAAACACCTGGGATGCAGTATCTGCTGAATACCGTCCGCGCAACTGGGGCCAATAATGTTGTTATCGCGGGAGGTCTTCAATTTTGCCAAGATTTGACTGAAATCAACGTATATAACCTGACCGACACGGGTTCGGGATACGGTGTGGTTTATGGGGCGCATATCTATGGGACTACCACGGGAAACACACCCACGGGCTGGAATACTAAGATCGCGGCTTTCACCAACAAACATCCGGTTTTTCTTGGTGAGTTCGGTCCCACAATTACTAAAAACACAGATGATCCGACCTTTGACGGTAATTTTTTCCCCTGGTTGAACGGAACCAACTCCAATAATTATGTCTTCCCGGGTGGGACAGGTTGGGCTTTCCATATTTCTTCCGCTCCTAATATGCTTTCGTCTTGGACAAACCCCCCTGCGGCTATCGCTCCCACTTCTTGGGGCACCCAAGTGGAAAACTGGCTTGCCGTCCCTGTGCCGACCTGTCCATCAGGCCCGGTTAACACTCCTACTTCAACTAACACCAAAACAGCTACCCCGACTTCAACTTTTACCATGACATTCACACCGACCAAGACTCCCACCTCCACTTACACCATTACCAATACTCCAACTGTGACCAACACTCTAGCCTCAACCAATACCCCGACCGCTTCTAACACACCACCCAATACGTTTACCCCAACCGACACCTACACCTCTGGCCCGACGAACACATTTACTCAGACCCCAGTATTCACCTACAGCATAACGAACACGCCGACCCCGATGGATACCGCTACTTGGACTTATACGACAGGTCCTGCAAACACCTCCACGGTTACAGATACACCCACTTGGACTAACACGATCGGTCCCGTGAATACCTCTACCGACACTCCGACCGTGGCGATACCCACCAAAACAAGCACACCGGGTGGCCCGACCGATACCTTCACCGACACACCTGTAATTCCATTTACCTCTACACCCACATTTACTTCGACCTATACGGTCACTGCAGCGGTTCCCACTAGCACTTTTACAGCGGCTGTTCTGACGAACACGTTTTCTCCCGTTCCCCCGACCGATACTTATACCTTTACGCCCACGTCCACTAATACAGTCTTAAATACTCCCACGAATACCGATACCTTTACGCCTGCCTTTACCCCGACTCCCGAATTTATTTCCAATCCTTATCCCAATCCCGTGACGGGCCCGGGGCCGGTCATTGTCAATGTGACGATTTTAGGCCAGATAAAGTGGGATGTCTTCACGGCGGCATTCCGAAGAATAAATGGCGGAATAGTCCCGTCGGGGAACCCTAATATTCAATGGAATCTGAAAGACGATTCCGCTATTCCCGTAGCTAATGGACTTTATTACATTAGAGTTCAGGCAGGTGGATACAAGGTGATACGTAAGGTTTTGGTCGTTCGTTAGGACAGGTTAAGATTAATTGCGGTTTAATTTTCAGCTTTTTGGTCGGCATTTTAGGGCCCCTCGACGAGTTATAATGTGATCATGATTAAATCTTCCCCAGTTCGCATCGGAGTTATTGGTTTAGGTCAAATTGCCCTCAAAGCCCATTTGCCAGGTTACTCCAAAACATCAAACTGTATTTTGACGGCTGTGCATTCCAAAAGGGAAGCACATGCTCGCCGGATCGCCCTTCAATTCGGAATTCCGCATATTTTCACCGATTGGAAAAAGATGCTGGAATCCGACATATTAGACGCGGTTTCCATTTGTACCCCGAACTTCACCCATATGCCGATTTCTATGATGGCCTTGGCTAAGGGGAAGCACGTTTTGGTGGAGAAACCGATGGCATTGAACCGTGTCGAGGGGGCGCGAATGGTCCGGGCTTCTCAACGCCACCGGCGGGTGCTCTTGGTGCATCACAATATGCGTTTTGATCCGGCTGTTCGCCGTGTGAAGGAGATTCTTGATCAAGGATCGATAGGAAAGATATTGGCTTTTAAAGCTAACCTAACCCACCGCGGTCCACGGGCTTGGAGTCAGAAGGCTGATTGGTTTTTTGATTTGGTTAAATCAGGAGGCGGCGCCTTGATGGATTTGGGCTCCCATCCATTCGATACCCTTCGTTTTCTGTTAGGGAAGGAAGGCTCTATAAAAGGAGCTCTCGCCACACCCGATCAAAAACGAAAAGGAAGTTTGCCCGAGTTTCATTGTGCTTGTTTGGCAGCGTTTGCCGGTGGAATCGTGGGCAATATAACTGTTGGCTGGGTGGATGCGGATTATCACAACCACTTTATCTTTTATGGTTCCAAAGGCACTTTGGCGCTTAATCTCTCCAAAGGAGATCCCATTACGCTAACCCGTTTGAATGGGAAATCCATTCTCCATCCATCGCTTTCCCCGCAGAATTTCAAGCCAACTATTTACGAACACTTTGTTCAATGCATCCTAAAAGCGAAACCGCCCTCTCCTTCGGGTTTAGAAGGGATGGAAGTACTGCGAATGATTGAGGAGGGTTACCGTTTTCTTCGCCGGTAGTCATTCCACCCGCAATGCGAATTTGACAATTTTGATTATGCTTTTTTGCCTCGGCTTTTCGAATACTCTTTTCGCCGTCACCCCGCCGAATGTTGATCTGGACACCCTCGCATATCAAAAAAGCGAAGAGGAAGTAGCGCAGGAAGCGGACGAAATACTAGCGGAATTGGCTGCCTTAAGAGGAATCACCCTGAAGGGAAAAGTGAAGATAGTATTTGCCGACAAGACCTTTTTCAGCCGTTATTACCTTCGGCATCTTCAAGAACAATATTCCGCTCCCAAAAAGGAAAATTATGAGGCGGCTTTTCAGGCCCTCGGGTTACTGAAGCCAGGAGAAGATCTGTTTTCATCTTATTTAAGCGTTTTCCTGTCGGTTGTCCAGGGGCTCTTTGATCCCGAAACAAAGACGCTTTTTATGCTTCAGGGCTGTCACTCGAGAGACATAGAAAAGGTTATGGCCCATGAACTGGTTCACGCTCTTCAAGACCAACAATTTGACTTGAAAAAATTTCTCGCGGGAAATCAAGATTTGAACATGGACGAGCAATTTGCTCGTACCAGCTTGGTTGAGGGGGAAGCGGAAGGTTTGTCCCTTGATTGGCGGTTGCAAGAAGAGGGACGGGATTTTACCCGCATAGAGGATATTGCACCATTGGTTGAACAGGGGAACTTATTTGAAAAAGTTGGGTTAAAAGCACTTGGCAAAAAGACCGTATCGGCCAACGCTATAAATTTTCCATATGTTTACGGGGTCACATTCTTTCAACACTGGGTTCGGCTTAATGGATGGAAAAATGTCGGTCAATTGTACCTTCATCCTCCCCAAACAACTCAGCAGATCATGAACTCTGGATATTTTTTCCCGCGTCTTATTCCTTTCATAAAGGTGAAACTGGCAGATCTTTCAGGAGGTCCGCTCAAACAATACCGAAAAATATGGGAAAATTCTCTTGGTGAATTTGGGTGGCAAACCATATTTAGAAACTATTTAGGAGATGAAGAATCTGCCAAGGCGGTAACAGGTTGGGAAGGAGACACCACTCAAGCTTATAAAAAAGATAAAGAATCGATGTGCCTTTTGACATCTTTTCTTGATTTTCGAGATGAATCGTCTTCAAAAATATTTTTCAAAACAGCTAAGCATTTCTTGGGAAAAAAAGACAAAATACTGAGCTGGATCAGGGATGACGAAACAATTTCTTGGGCAGCCTTGTCGGACGGACGAGAAAGTTATCTAGAGCGATTTGGAAAACGAGTAGTCTGGCTTGAAGAAATTCCGCAAGGCCTAACACCCCGGGTTCGCGCTTCGTTGTGGGACTTTCAAAGGGTTTCCGGGGTTACTGCTCATCAGTCTGAAACGCATTCGGGCAGTCCTTGACACTACATGATGTGGTTCCTAAACTTACATCCACAAAGCAGGGGCTCAATTTACGCCCTGAAATTATGAAGCAAATGGGAGGATCTCATGGGCGAAGCCCTACACACCACCGACAGTGATTTCAAAAAAGATGTTTTAGAGGCAAAAGAACCCGTTCTGGTGGATTTTTGGGCCGAATGGTGTGGCCCATGCCGCATGGTGGCCCCAGTATTGGATGAACTCGCCAAGGAATTCGCTGGAAAAATTAAAATAACCAAGGTCAATGTGGACGAAAACCAGCAAGTATCAATGGATTATCACATTCGTAGCATTCCGACCCTTTTGTTTTTCAAAGGTGGACAAATGGTCAAACAACTTGTGGGTGCCCATCCAAAAGCGAAATTGGTTTCTGAAATTCAAGAATTGTTGAGCTGATTAAAAGACTTAAGAGTTGTTTCCAAAAGAGAGGTGTTTTTGTCTTTCGTAAAATGGCTATTATTTTTGATGGTGATTATCATCCCAACTATTTCATTCGGCCAAGTTCTCGTCACGACTGATGACAGCTTTCAAAAGGACGTGGTCAATTCCAAAGTCCCTGTATTGGTCGATTTTTGGGCAACCTGGTGTGGCCCTTGTCGAATGTATGGTCCTGTAGTGGATGAAATCGCCAAAGAATATAGTAAAAAAATTAAGGTGTGTCGTGTGGATGTGGACGATAACCCGGCTTTAAGCCAACAATTTAGGATTACAGCCATTCCGACATCACTAATTTTTAAGAAAGGTAAGGTTGTAAAAGTTTGGTCGGGTTATGTGCCGCTTTCGATGGTTCAAGACCAAGTTAAAAAGGTTCTGAAGCCTGCGTTAAAATCGGATGTTTCCAAACCCTAAGCCCCTGAAAAAGTTTCCGTATGACTTACCCTAGTTCGATATTTCGATTCGAACGGCATGTTTCCCTGATTTCATTGACAGTTTTTCAGTATTTTCTCTATACTGCCACGGTTTTTCCCTGAGAAGGGGCCATTTTTAGAAAGTTATTTTTAGAAAAATCCTATCCCTTGAAAGGTTTTCCGTGACTGCTCAAAAGATGATGGCCATCCTGGTTCTGCTTTTGGTTCTCGGATGCATTTATTCCCTTTATCCCCCATCCCAAAAGCTCAAACTGGGTTTGGATATTCGGGGTGGATTACACATGAACTTGGCCGTAGACCGGGACAAAATGCAGGGCAAAACCGATCAAGAAATCGCGGATGCGGCGGATCGGGCCCTTGAAATCCTAAGAAATCGTGTAGATGGCCTGGGAGTCAGCGAACCAGTATTGGAAAGGGAAGGGACGGACGGAATCGTCATCCAATTGCCTGGATTGACCGATATTAAACGCGCCCGGGAGGTAATCCTTTCAACTGCTCAGTTGGAATTTCGTTTGGTTTCCACAGACTACCGGCTTTCCGATTATTTGAACAAAGACGGAAAGGTTGACATTGAAAAACTACCAAAAGGAATTACTTATTTTCCAGGAACCGAGGATCGGGAATATCTCTGTGGGGACGTCTTGTTAAAGGGCGATTCGTTAGTGGACGCCCAAGTTACTACGAATAGTTACGGAAAGGCCATTATTTCTTTCAAACTCAATGCTGATGGGGGTCACAAGTTTGGGATTCTTACTGGTGATAATATTCACAAACAACTAGCCATTATCTTGGATGGCAAAGTCTATTCCGCTCCGGAAATACAGAGTCGGATTCCGGGTGGTTCTGGCATTATTGAGGGAAGTTTCACCGATGAACAAGCTCGTGACTTAGCCCTCATACTTCGCGCTGGCGCTTTACCCGCGCCCCTGAAGGTCACGGGTCAATTCCAAGTGGGCCCGACGTTGGGCGCGGATTCAGTCAAGAAGGGAACTTGGGCGGCCATTTATGGATTAATCCTTGTGCTTATTTTTATGGCCGTTTATTACCAAATATCGGGAATCATTGCGAATGTAGGGCTATTGGTAAATCTCATTTTCTTGATGGGTTGTCTAGCGCTCCTGAAAGCTACCCTGACCCTGCCTGGTATTGCGGGTATCATTTTGACGTTGGGTTTATCCGTCGATTCAAACGTTCTGATATTTGAGCGCATTCGGGAAGAACTCAAAACGGGGAAAACCATACGTTCAGCCATTGACGCAGGTTACCATCGGGCGCTTGTCGCAATCATTGATACCCATGTGACGACCCTTATTTCCGCCGCAGTTTTGTTCCAATTCGGGACAGGGCCTATTAAGGGGTTTGCCGTAACTTTGAGTCTGGGCGTGGCTTTGAGTTTGTTTACGGCCGTTGTCATTACCAAAATGATATTTGATGCTCGCAAGGAATACCAAAGCTTAAGCATTTAATGAACGGAAAGGCATGACGATGATGTTTCAATGGTTTAAGGAACCCAAAATAGACTTTATGAAACCTCGAAGGTTCTTTTTGGGCCTTTCAGGTATTGCCTGCATGGCGGGAGTTTATGCCATTGTTTTGCTTTACCAGGGAAAGGCAAACCTTGGAACGGATTTTGGGGCGGGCGTACTATTAAGGATGTCCTCCCAAAAGAGTGTTGAAATTGATCCCATTCGCCAGTCCCTCAAGGGAGAGGGGTTCCCTGAAGCCCAGATTCAGCAAGTAAAGGACGATAGTTCCAACGTTTTCAAGCTCATCATCAAGATCAAGCATGATCCATCAAAAGGCGTGGGAAGCATTGGGGAAGAGGTCTTAACGGTATTCAATAAGAACTTTCCGGATGCCCATTTCTCTATGGATGGAAGCGATGAGGTAGGACCGGCGGTGTCGCAAAAACTTCGGGAAGACGCCACCAAGGCTTTTATGATTGCTATGTTTGGAATCTTGGTTTACATCGCTTGGCGTTTTGATTTCAGGTTCGCCGTTGCGGCCATTATCACAACATTTCATGACATTTTGGTTATTTTAGGGTTTGTTATTCTTACAGGAAGAGAATTTAACCTATTGCAGGTAACCGCATTATTGACCTTAGCTGGTTACTCTTTGAACGATACGGTGGTCAATTTTGATCGAATTCGAGAAAACATGAGGCTTTTGTTAAAAGATCAAACTTTTGCCGGACTTGTTAACCTTAGCGTTAATGAAACCTTAAGCCGGACAATCAACACGAGCTTGACAGTATTTCTGACCCTTTTGCCTCTCTGCGTTTTGGGTAGCGATACTTTGAAAGATTTTGCTGTTACCTTGTTGGCCGGGGTGATTGTTGGTACCTATTCCTCTGTTTTTGTGGCAAGCCCGATCCTGGTGGAATGGAACCTTCTCTCAGGTCCCAAAAAGCAATCTTGACGATATAGGTGGACGGATTTCACCAGTAGCAAAAGGAATAAAAGGTGAGTTTCGCCCAGAGCTTAAGCGAGACCCGCGGCCGAATAGCCGAAGCGGCTGTGCGATCGGGACGGATTCCGGACGCCGTAACACTTTTAGCCGTGACTAAGACCTTTCCTCCTTCGACCATTCAAGAAGCCTATGATTATGGACTTAGAATTTTTGGGGAAAATCGTATCCAAGAGTCATTAGATAAAATACCTCAGCTTCCCTCAGATATTCATTGGCATCTGATCGGTCAAATTCAAACCAACAAAATCAATAAAATCGTCGGTAAGTTTGATTTGGTACATTCTGTGCATTCGTTTGAATTAGCCCAAGCTTTTTCCAAACGATTAGGTTTTAACCAACAAGATGTTTTGTTGGAGGTCAATACTTCGGGTGAGGCAACAAAGTCAGGAGTGGAACCCGATTCAACCATTCAGGTCGCACGGCAAATTTCCGCATTACCAGGTTTGCGTCTGAGGGGGTTTATGACTGTCGGCCCATTGACCGCGGATAAATACAAACAAAAGGAAGCTTTTAAGGTTCTGAAGGGTCTTTTTGATAAAACGGTAAAAATATTTATTCCCGGTTTCGAGATCCTTTCAATGGGAATGAGCAATGATTTTGAACTAGCCATCGAAGAAGGTTCGACTCTTGTAAGGATAGGTAGTGCTCTTTTCGGAAACAGGCACTAAAAATCCTTTTTAGCGTATTCTTGGACCCGTTACAATGTGTAGGGTTAGGAAGGTATCATGAAAACGAATACATCAACTGTTGTTTTGGGTTTTGGAGCTATGGGCAGTGCGCTGATCAAGGGATGGGTCAATAATAGGTTGATCCCGGCTTCCCAAATCACTGCTGTGGATATTGACGTTGCGAAGTTGAAAAAAGCAGTCGCGGTCTTGAAAATAAAAACCCAAACGGATCCGGTTCAATCCCTTCGCAAAGCTTCCCTTGTTCTGTTGGCGGTAAAACCTCAACAAATGAGGGATATTCTTGCCGCGGTTGGATATTCCATTCCGCCAGAAACTCTTGTTGTCTCTATTGCGGCAGGCATCTCAACAACTCAAATTGAGAAAGCTCTTTCGCAAGGATGTCCGGTCGTACGAGTGATGCCCAATACTCCCGCTTTACTCGGCGTGGGAATGGCGGCTGTGGCTGGAGGCAAAAGGGCTAAAACAAGGCATGTTCAGAAAGTTCTAACTCTTTTTTCAGCAGTCGGGAAGGCTGTGGAGGTTCGAGAAGATCAAATGGATTTAGTGACAGCAATATCGGGGAGCGGTCCTGCTTATTTTTTCCATATGGTAGAAACTATGATTGCGTCAGGGGTTAAGAGAGGCTTGGAGCCGGCGATTGCCAGGATGTTGGTATCCCAGACGGCGTTGGGTGCAGCCAGAATGATCTTAGAAACCGGTAAATCTCCAACAGAATTACGAATTCAAGTCACTTCTCCCGGGGGAACGACTCAATCCGCCCTTGCGACCATGGCAAAAAATGGTTTTGAAAAAACAATGGATGCGGCCATTCAATCGGCGGTTCTTCGAGGAGCGGAACTTCGAAGGATAAGCGAATCATGAGCGTCATTTCATTTTTATTTGTTTTCTTTTGTTATGGTTTTGCAATCGTTCTGATGATGGATTGGTTCTTCCATGCACTCCCTGGAGGTTTATTAAACCCCCTTCGACGATTCTTTTTTTATTTGGGATCTTCTTTCTTAGAAACAAGTCGAGGTTGGTTTTCTTTCCAGTGGAAAGGCATTGACAGTCGGGGATTGGGGTTGGCGTTCGCGCTTTGGATGGTTGGCCGGTTTGGAGTACCTTGGCTCGTTATATGGTGTTTCACCCTGAAAGGGTAATGAATGGAGTTCAAGTCCGTATTAAAACAAGCTGGGTCGGACACTCTATTGGCTTTATCAGTGATTCCTCGGTCTTCGAAAAATCAATTAATAGGCATTGTGGGGGGCGAGTTAAAAATTAAAATTACGGCACCTCCTGTGGAAAACGCTGCAAACGAGGCGGTTCTGGATTTGATTTCAAATGAATTAAATATCTCCAAACGAAACCTATCGGTGGAGCGGGGAAAAACATCTCGCCATAAGATGATTAAAATAAAGGGTGGGATTGTTCAGCAAATCCTCGAAACCCTAGAAAAAAATTGTAATTTATTATTAAAGGAGTAACACGATGGAATTGTTTGGGCAAATCCAGGAATCCGTTAGAGAAATAAGGAAAAACAACAAAAGTACTCCCAAGGTGGGGATTATTTTGGGAACCGGGTTGGGGGCCTTGGCTAAGGAAATTCAGAATCCGGAAGTGTTTCCTTATGGAAAAATCCCTCATTTTCCACTTTCAACCGTTGAATCCCATGCGGGAGAGCTGGTGTTTGGCCGATTGGGAAATACGGAAGTGGTTGCCATGAAGGGGAGATTTCATCGTTATGAAGGTTATAGTCTGCAACAGGTTACTTTTCCCGTAAGGGTTATGAAGGAATTGGGGGTGAAATATCTCCTGGTTTCCAATGCTTGTGGCGGGATGAACCGGGGTTTCCGTCCTGGCGACCTTATGATCATTGAGGATCATATCAACATGATGGGGGATAATCCCTTGTTGGGCAAAAACGATGATCGGTTAGGTCCTCGTTGGCCTGATATGGCAGAACCCTATTCTAAAGAGCTTATTGACTTAACTGAAAAAATCGCTTGGGAAAAGCGTATCCCTATTCAAAAAGGGGTCTATGTGGCCGTAACGGGACCCAACCTTGAAACCCGGGCGGAATACCGATGGCTTTCGACAATCGCTGATGTGGTAGGCATGTCCACGGTGCCGGAAGTAATAGTGGCGGTGCATGCGGGGTTAAAAGTCTTGGGAATCTCTGTCGTCACCGACAAGTGTGTGGCGGATACACTAGAGCCTGCCGATATCATCCAAATCATAAAACACGCTCAGGAAGCCGAGCCCAAACTCACGACTTTAATGAAAGAAGTAGCGATCTCATTGGAAAATAGATAAAAAAAGCAAAAGGACCAGATATGGCGGACGCGCTTAACCCTATTCGTTGGAACAAAGGAATTCTCTATCTATTAGAACAACGTCTTCTTCCTTTTAAAGAAGTTTGGGTTAAATGTGACACGGTTGAGAAAACGGCTCGAGCTATTGAGGAAATGACTGTTCGGGGAGCGCCAGCCATAGGAATTACAGCAGCTTATGGAGTGGCGGTCGGGGCTAACCGAATCAAAACGGCATCTCCCGGGCTATTCATCAATAAGGTCGAAAAAGATATCCTGCGACTTAGAAAAACACGGCCTACGGCGGTCAATCTCTTCTGGGCGTTGGATCGGATGAGAGAACTGCTTCTTGAAATCAGTGGAAGACCCGTGGATGCTCAGATAAAAAAATTAGAGAAAGAGGCAATTTCCATCCATCGCGAAGATAAAGCTTTATGTGATTGTTTGGGCCGTTATGGAGCCGAGGCCCTAAAGGGGAAGAATCAAATTTTGACCCATTGTAACACGGGTGCGCTAGCAACAGGTGGACAGGGAACAGCCTTAGCTGGCATTCTTCAAGCGGCGAAAAAAAATAAAAAACTTCACATTTGGGTTGATGAAACTCGACCCTATTTGCAAGGCGCTCGGTTAACAACTTTTGAGTTGGCTCATGCCAAAGTTCCATTTCATTTAATTACAGACAACATGTCGGCGTTTCTAATGAAACTGAAGAAAGTTGACGCGGTTATTGTAGGAGCAGACCGGATAGTAGAAAACGGCGATACAGCGAATAAAATCGGAACCTATGCACTGGCCGTGTTAGCTCAGGCCCACGGAATACCTTTTTTTGTTGCCGCACCTACGACGACGCTGGATTTAAACAAGGAAACCGGGGAAGAAATTGTCATTGAACAGCGCAACCCAAAAGAAGTCACTCATCCACAAGGTTATCCTATTTCAAAAGCAGAATATCCGGTTTATAACCCGTCTTTTGATGTAACTCCCGGGAAGATGATCACTGGAATTATTCTTGAAACTGGGATTTGCCGTCCCCCCTATACTTTTTCTCTTCGCATGGCGGTGAAGAAAGCTCGCCTGGAAAAATCAAGGTGACTGATTTACCTGGAAAATTCATCCCTTTGTTTTGCGATGACCACCATTGTTTTTGTTTCGGTGAAAAACTCCTTTTGAACTATAAAATGATTTTTCAATTCGATAACGAACGTAATCTCTAGGTCGTCAACCCGAGGAGTTTCGGGTATTTGAGAACGTTGTTCATATCGGGGGGGCACTCTATTGGATGTGATGATGGTAAATCCGAATTGGCTCAAGCGGATGAATGTTCTAATGGCGGAATTCCGGGTTAGGTTTAAGGCCCGTTGTCCCGTCAACTAAATGATCAATCTTTTAACTTGGAACTTGAAAATAATTATTTGACCATTTCACAGGCACAGCTCGAAGGCTTGTAGTTGATGCTCAGGTAAAAAGCATGAGGTTAAATTGAATTTTTTGAACATTTTTACTGTTCAAACTGAGTTTCCTGTTAAACTATGTCGCGCAAAAAGGCCTTCGGGCCCATGTTCAATTTGATTCGGAGGATTTGGAATGCCTTGTGGTAAGAAACGGCACCGCGCCAAAATTAAGACACATAAACGGAAAAAACATCGTCGCAAGATGCGGGCCTTACTGCGCCGTCAGGGCAGACTTTAAACTTTTCCTGCTTGGCCCAAAAACCTAAAAATTCACAGATCATTTGGTGGTTTGTTTATGTTGCGCTTGTTGTAGCCTTTTTGGCTGCAGCAAGCGGCGTATTTGTAAGACCTTTGAATGACATCCCATCCTTTTCGATATGGCTGGTCTCAGCCTGGGTTCTGTCATTTTTGAGCGTATTTCTATTATTGAAATTAAAACTTATTGGCGAAAATCGTAACCATCCTCTTGTATGGATATTACTAGTTACTATTTTCTTGGAATTGCTGACGCAGTCCACTGGCGGAATACAATCCCCTTTGCTTTTTTCCTTTTTTCTATTAATGGGTGTAACCGCGTTGGAAGGAAAGGGTATTTACCCTTTTGTGGTGGCATTTCTTTTTTGCCTATGTGAAGTTCTGGCTCTCTGGCGTTCTATTTCATTTGAAAATCCTATTCTTTACTTGCGTTGGTTTTCCATGTTTATTACCGCGTTTTTATTGGCCAAAGTTGTTCATATACGCATGGATAAAGAAATATTCAAGCAAAGGCTTCTGGCGTTAAAAAACGAGACTGACCGATTGGCTTCATCTGCTGAACCGAGAATTTTCGAAACTCCCTCCTCCCCATCGCTAGCGGAAGACAATCGATTCACTGTAAGAGCGGGATCGGTCATGGAATTGGAAGAATCCATGTCTCGTTTGCTGTCTCTTTTTCGTTTGGAAAGCGGAGTTCAAACTGTGGCATGTTTTCTTTTGACCACAATCGAAGAAAAAGAAATTCTTCGTCTAAGAGCGTATTCTAGTGACACTGGCGATTTGGCTTCAGATCTCACCTTAATTCCTAGTGAAACCTTAGTGGGATTGGCAGCTAAGGAAAAAAGGAAAGTCCTTTTAAACCAAATGCCTTCGGATAGCGCTAAAGCTTTACCTTATTACCTTAAACCGCAATTGGTTGGGTCATTTTTGTCCTTACCTTTATTTTTAAAATCCGAATCGGATTTTACCCTTGCTGCTTCTCGTGAGGGAGAGTTGATCGGCGTGCTGGTATTGGATTGTCAAACGCCTAATTACTTTAATGAAGAACGGCTTCGTTCAATAGAAATCTTAAGCCGTCTATTGGCGGATTTGGTTCAAAACCATAGGGTTCTCCATTTTTCCAAGACGAAAACGAAAAATCTTCATGCTCTTTACGAGACGTCACGTATTTTTTCAACATCCGTGGATCTTGAGCCCACACTGGAAACTGCGGTTAAAAAAGCTTCGGAAATCGCTCCCTGCGATATGGTTTATATTGCACTTCGTGATGGGGATTCAACACGGTTTAAAATTGAGAGCTTTTTGGCCCCGGGACGGGGGGGATTGAAACCCATCGGATTGGAAGAAGAATTGGCTGTTTGGATGTGCCAAAACAAAAAACCTATTCGATACACACGCGGGCAGAAGGAAAAATGGTTTCCTTACTTTGAAAGGCAAGAAGGTATTCTAGGTTCGATTCAATCTTTTCTCATGCTTCCCATTATGGTGGAAGGGAGATTGTTGGGAGTTTTAAGATTGAATAGTCAAAAGCCAAGAGCTTATAGCGAATACGAACAAGATGTTCTCGAGACGCTTGCAAACCAAACCGCATTGGTTTTGGATAAGGTTAATATAGTACAACAGATCAAGAGCCTGGCTGCCCGAGATGGTTTGACGGGCTTATTTAACCACAGATATTTCCAAGAAAAACTTTCCGAGGAGATAGTTAAAGCAGATCGCTATAAAAAAGATATGAGCTTGATTATAACGGATGTCGATCATTTCAAGAAATTCAATGACACCTATGGACACCAGGAAGGCGACAAGGTGTTGATGGGTGTGAGTCAAATATTACAAGAAACGGTTCGGGCAAAAGCGGATACGGTTGCACGGTATGGTGGAGAGGAATTCGCGGTCATTCTGCCAGAAACAGATGGAAATGCAGCCTATGATTTGGGTGAACGCATCCGAAAAAATGTAGAAAATCACCTTTTTGAATATGAAGGTAAAAAGATATACAGGGTGACCCTTTCGTTGGGTGTGTCCAGTTTTCCATTTGACGCGATCGAAAAAAGGCTTCTAATTCAATGCTCGGATCAGGCTTTGTATTTCGCTAAAAAAAACGGCAGGAATTGTGTTAAAAGATTTAAGCCAGGGGTACCCAATTGGGGCACTGAACCCCATATCTAGTGGGAACTTAACCTTGCCCACCAAAATATGTAGTTTTATAAATAAAATAACGCTTGTTTATTCAAAACTTGTTTTTTTTATTGGTTCAGATGACCATGAACTTAGAATGCCCTTATCAGCTTGGATGAGCCGATAGTTATCAACCTCGTAAGGTTAGGCATGATCCTGTCGATCCGTGAAATAGCCACCAAACTGAAAGTACACGAACAAACTCTACGTCATTGGGAAAAACTGGGTTTACTTAAGGTTTCACGATTAGGAACCAATCGTACAAGAGTTTACAGTTCAGAAGACCTTGACTTGTGTCGAAAGATAGCGAGCTTTTCAGACAAGGGCATCAACTTAAGGGGCATAAAAGCACTTTTGAGCTTGGGAAAAAACAGCGGAAGTTTTAGAGAAAAACTCTTGATCGCTCCAAGAAAGGTCAAGAAGAAATTTTCAACTAAAACCAAAACAAGTTTTAAAGAGAGGAAAAACGTGGTAAATGAAGGGTTTTAAACTGATTCTTTCTTGACAGCGAAAAAACCTTTGTCATAATGGCATTAATTTTTCGCCAATGATGAATTTTAGACGCGTTTTTAAAATTTTTTAGACTTTTTTTAGCGTAATAATTAAGGTTTGATTTAAGAAGTTTTTGGAAAAAAGCTTAGGAGAGAGCGTGATCAATCCAGTTAGTTTTACAGACCCACTCATGATCCTCCAAAAAAGTTTGGATTCTCTTTCGGTTCAACATCAAGTTATTTCTAATAATTTGGCGAATATTGATACTCCAAACTTCAAGCGTTCTGTTGTTTCCTTCCAAGACAAGCTGCGCTTGGCTCTTGATCAAAACCAGAGTTCTCCTCTTTGGCGAACACATCCAATGCATTTTCCTATGACTCAGTCTGGTTCCTTGAAGGACTTTCAACCGGATGTAAAAAACATTTCGGATACCATTGGAAGAAATGACGGAAATAATGTAGATCTTGAAATGGAATCAGGTCTTTTGGCTGAAAATAATCTTCTATACAATAGTTTGACGGATGTGACGGGTAGATACATATCTAATTTGCGTCATGCTATTAGCGAAGGGAGGCAATAATTCATGGGCGCTCTTTCAGGCGTTTTTGCTCCTTTTGCCATTAGCGCTTCTGCATTAACGGCGGAACGCTTGCGCATGGATGTTATTTCAAACAATATTGCTAATGCTAATACCACTCGTACGATACAGGGTGGTCCTTATGTCCGTGAACGTGTTGTATTTTCACCGCGGTTTGACCCTGTGCCAGGTTTTGCTCCGCTTTTAGCAACAATGACGAGTGAAGGTTTACCAGTCGGAATTCGAGTTACTGGAATACAAAAAGACCCCTCTCCGCCCAAAATGGTTTATGACCCAGGACATCCAGATGCAAATGCGGAAGGTTATGTGTCTTATCCTAATGTTAATGTTGTAAATGAAATGGTAGATATGATTTCTGCTAGCAGGGCCTACGAAGCTAATATCACTGCATTTAACGCGACTAAATCAATGGCTTTGGCAGCATTGAGTATTGGCAAAGCCTAACGTCGAATTTTGCTTGTTTGGAACGTGAATCGTTGTGAGGGAGTTTTGAAGTATGGTCATTCAACCCATTCAAATGCCTGTTTCCATGACACAGGGATTAATCCAACCCATTACGACGCTATCAACGGAGATGATTCAAAATTCCGCGGAGGTGGCTCCGTCTAATTTTAAAGATCTTTTGAAAAAAGCCTTGAATGATCTAAATGTAAGTCAGGTTGGGTCTAACGACTCAATTAAAAATCTTGCGACGGGCGGAGAAGACAATCTCCACGATGTTATTATTTCGATGGAGAAAGCAAGTATGACGTTGCAGTATGCAATTCAAATTAGAAATAAGGTTTTAGAAGCATATCAATCTGTTATTCAAATGCAGATTTAATGGGTTGGCTGGTTAGCCGATAGGAAGCCCTTTGCCTGGGCATATAAAAAGACGAGGAAAACTTGGACAATTTCATTCAAAAACTCGTTCAACAGTTTAAAGATGTGTGGGGGAGATTGAACTCATGGCAGAGGGGATTATTGGTTGGAATACCCACCCTTTTGTTCCTTGGAATGCTGTTTTTTATTCTTCTTTCTTCTAAGGCCCGTTATGAAGTTTTATATTCCCACTTGGAAGAGAAAGATGCCGCAGAAGTGGCAACGGAGCTCAAAAAGGAAAATATCCCTTATAGGATTTCATCCAAAGATAATTTTGTTATGGTGCTAGTTCCATCTGAAAAAGTTTATGACACTCGGTTAAATTTGGCTGGGCAAGGCCTTCCGCGGGGCAGCGGGGTAGGTTATGAGATTTTCGATCAACCCAAATGGGGAACCACTGATTTCACCCAAAAAGTAAACTATAAGCGAGCGTTGGAAGGAGAACTTCAAAGAACGATAGGTAACCTTCAGCAAATTCAAACGGCGCGAGTAAGCATTGTTATACCTGAGCCTGAATTGTTCACCGAAAAAGAAAAACCAACCACAGCTTCCGTAGTTTTGGAAATGAAAACTGACGCGCTTCTTAAGCGTGAGCAGGTTCGAGGAATTGTTCATTTGGTGGCGGCCAGCGTGGAAGGGTTAAAACCAGAAAATGTTGAAGTTATTGACAGCAAAGGAAATATTCTTTCCGGCTTCATTCAAGAAGAAGCGGAAGATAATAATCAAGAATCGGTAAATGGCGGAAGCAGTCTTACCCAGCAGGCTAAATTGACTTTGCACGAAATGGAAGTCCGGCAGAATTTTGAAAAAGATTTGGAAAGAAAAGTAACTGCGATGTTGACGAAGGTAATGGGTGGAAACAATCGCATAGCTGTTTCTGTTTCGGCCGAGCTTAATTTCGATAAAACGGAAGCTGATTCTGAAGTTTTTGAACCTGTTGTCGATGGACAAGGCATTGCTCGCTCGACCCAATCTAAGAAAGAGCAATATGTTGGTGACGGAGGCTTTCCATCTAACGTGGTTGGCGGTGTGCCTGGAACGGATACCAATATTCCAGGGTATCAGGCGATATCCGGCTCTAATGCCCAGTACTCCAAAGAAGAAAACACTACCAATTTTGAAATCAACCGTACCGTCAAACACAATGTTATGGCTCCAGGATCGCCAAAACGCATTTCAATCGGAGTGTTTGTAGACAACCTTCAACCGCAACAAGTTCTGGCCATCAAGTCTGCGGTGGTGGCTGCTGCCGGTTTGGATTTAAACCGTGGTGACCAAGTGGATGTGGAAAACATGCCGTTTGACAACTCCCAAGAAGTTGCCAGTTTGAAGGAGACGCAGATGGAAACTCAGCAAAATTTTGTCATGACTTTATTGAAAATCGGACTTCTGGTGCTTATGGCTTTTGGAGTTCTTTTGTTCCTCCGGTCGCTTTTGAAACCAAAACGTGAAAAGAAATACGTCGAAGCAATTGATGATATCGGGGATGAGCCGGTGGTGGTGCCTCAGGTGGAAGACATTATTACAACAGATGTAACGGCAGAGGACTTAGCTCGGGCGGAATCCGCTCGTGAGGCAAAGAAGCGTGAAGCGGTCCGAAAAGAGGTTTTTGAGATGGCAAATCGCAATCCGGAAAATGTCGCCCAAATAATAAAGAAATGGCTTTCTGAGGAGTAGGGTTCATGGCAGAAACCAAGAAAAAAATGGTCTTGTCGGGCGAGCAAAAAGCTGCCGCTCTTCTTATCTCTTTGGGGCCTGAGTTGGCCGCTAAAGTCTATCAGCATTTAAAAGAAGAAACGGTAGAACAAGTAACCCTTCAAATCGCCAATCTTCGGAAAATTACACCTGAAGAAAAAGATTCAGTAATGCAGGAGGTTTTGAATATCGCCGCCGCCCAGGAATACATTTCCCAAGGCGGGGTTGAATATGCCCACGAGATTCTTGAAAAAGCATTAGGGGCCAATAAGGCGATGGAGATCATAAATCGTCTGCAGGGTTCTCTGCAGATGACGCCGTTTGATTACATTAAAAGGACTGATCCGCAGCAATTATTAAATTTTATTCAGTCCGAGCATCCTCAAACAATTGCTTTAATTTTAGCTCATCTAACACCTGAACATTCGGCCACTATATTGGGAGCATTGCCTGCTGATGTTCAAGTGGATGTTGCAACACGTATTGCTGTTTTGGATCGTGCTGCTCCAGACGTTGTCATGGAAATAGAGCGTGTTTTAGAACGGCGAATTTCTTCCATATTCACCCAAGAATTTACCGCTGCTGGGGGTGTACGTGCATTGGCCGAAGTTCTCAACCGTGCCGACCGATCGACGGAAAAGGCCATTATGGAGAAGTTGGAAGAATCGAATCCGGAATTGGCGGAAGAAGTCAAGCGCCTCATGTTCGTGTTTGATGATCTAATCAACTTGGATAATAGGACAATTCAACAAGTGTTAAGGGAAGTTGATGCCAAAGACTTGGCGTTGGCTTTAAAGGGCGCGAAGGAAGAAGTTAAAGAACACTTATTAAAAAACATGTCAAGCCGCGCGAAAGCGATGATACTTGAAGACATGGAAGTCATGGGGCCGGTTCGATTGAAACACGCGGAAGAAGCGCAACAAAAAATAGTAAACGTTGTGAGGCAATTGGAGGAAATGGGCGAAATCGTTGTTGCTCGAGGCGGCGAAGAAGAAGTGATGATTTAAAATTCTTGGGAAAACACCGGAGAATACTTTGAGCAGAGAAGTGTTGACCCAGCAAGATTATCAAATTTCTCCTAGTGGTTATGTGATAGATAACTCCACGTGGCAGAAGGAAATTATCCGTCGGCTGGAGGAGGAAAGAAAAAAAAGCCCGGTTCAATCATGGCCTTTGGGTAGCGGAACGGTTCAGATTCAGTCGTTTGAATTGGGAAGTTTTGAAGAGGCACAGATTACTTCGGAGATAAAAGAGACCTTAAAAGAACCGACCGCTGATGAATTGAAAGCTCAAGCTTTTGCTGCTTCGGAGGCGGAGGCTCAAAAAATAAAAGAGACGGCCAGAAAAACGGCCTTGGAAATTACTGAACAAGCTCATTGGGATGTTCAAGAAATATTAAACAAAGCCAAGGAAGAAGCCGAGAAAGAGGCCGCTAATCTTAAAGAAGAATATAAAAAAACGGCCAGGTTGGAAGGCTTAGATGAGGGTCGCCTGGAGGGTTTAAGGTTAGGAAAAGAGGAAGGTTTAAAAACGTTTGATGTTTCGATCCGAAAATGGGAGCGAATGACTCAGAATCTATTGAATGACAGAAAAAATGTGATTCTTGATATGAAAAATCTTCTTTCGGAGCTTTTGGAGGAATCGTTGTTACGTTGTCTGAGAGAAGAGTCAAAAAGAGATAAGCGAATGGCAATTGATTTCGCTGAAGAGGTTATAACAAAAGCCCATGATCGGGTTCTTCTTAAATTGCATGTGAACCCCATGGACCTTGATGAATTTAATGCGAATAAGGAAAGATTGCAGATGACGGTTGGTTCCGGTCCGTTGGAATTGGTTTCAGATGCTCGAATAGAAGAGGGTGGATGCCTCTTAGAGACTGAGGCGGGTTCGGTTGATTCTCGTTTGACGACAATTGCATCCCAGATTCGGGAATCCTTAGATATGGTTTTAACTGTCCCTAAGTCGTAAAGGAGAAAAATATTTTGAACCCAGTTCTAAATGATATCCTTCCTTCTTTGGACCAGTTAAAAAATCGTATTCAAAAGGCAGATTTAACTCGTGTCAACGGTAGAATTGAACAGGTGGTCGGACTCGTTATTGAATCCTCTGGCCCGATGGCGGCAGTTGGAGAAGCATGCTGGATAACACCTATTGATGGTCAGGGGCAACCAGTTTTAGCGGAAGTGGTTGGGTTTCGTCAAAATCGGGTGCTTTTAATGCCTCTGGGAGAAATGCGCGGTTTAGGACCTGGTAGTGAGGTACTGAGAACTGGGACTCCTTTTCGCATATCCGTGGGTACTGGTCTTTTAGGACGGGTCATTAATGCCATGGGCGAACCAATTGATGGAAAGGGCTCTTTAGGAACTTTAAGTGATCGATATCCCATTCATAAAGAACCACCTCCTGCATTAGAACGGCGGAGGATCCAGGCGCCGATGGCAACCGGGGTGAGAGCTATAGATGCTCTTTTAACCCTTGGAGAGGGGCAACGCCTGGGAATATTTGCTGGGTCCGGGGTTGGAAAAAGCACTCTATTGGGGATGGTTGCCAGGGATACGGGTGCGGATATAAACGTAATAGCATTAGTCGGAGAACGTGGAAGAGAAGTACGAGATTTTTTGGAAAGAGATTTGAGAGATAAAGGGTTAGCCCGAAGCGTGGTAATTGTAGCCACTTCAGATCAACCATCCCTATTACGTATTCAAGCTGCATTGGTAGCGACTGCAGTTGCGGAATATTTTCGCGACCAAGGAAAAAGGGTCATGCTAATGATGGATTCCATCACCCGTTTTGCTATGGCCCAAAGAGAAGTCGGGTTGGCAATTGGGGAGCCACCAACCACCAAGGGATACACTCCTTCGGTTTTTGCACTCTTACCGAAATTGTTAGAAAGGGCAGGGACTACTGGTCACCAGGGCAGCATTACTGGGCTTTACACTATTTTGGTAGAAGCAGATGATATGAACGAACCTGTCGCTGATTCATGTCGTGCGATATTAGACGGGCACGTTGTTCTTTCTCGAGACTTGGCTTCACAAAACCATTATCCGGCTATAGATGTTCTTAATAGCGTATCTCGTGTGATGGGAGATATTGTTACCCCTACCCACCTGGAAGCGGCGGGTAAAATTCGAAGTGTTCTTTCCACATATAAAGGCGTAGAAGATTTAATCTCGATCGGAGCCTATGTTAAGGGAAGCAATCCGAAGGTAGATCAAGCCCTTGCGAGGTTGGATGGTGTTCAGGCTTTTTTAAAGCAGGGAATAAACGAAGATGCAAGATGGGAAGACACGATTTTAAAACTAAACGCTTTTTTAAACTAGGATGACATGGCTCTTCGCTTCCATTTTAGGTTGGAACAGCTTTTAACTTTTAGAAAGCAGGTTGAAGATTCACGCATAAAGGATTTGGCTTTGGCGAAAGGTGAATTGCTTAAAATCGAAGACTCGATTCGAATTCATCGGGAGAAAGAATCTGATTTTCTAAACACCTTCAGTGAAATGGAGAAGACGGGTGTTTTTGAAGCAGACCAGGGTATGGCATTTAGCGATTATAAAAATCACCTGATTCGAAGAGAAGATGTGCTTAAAAAGCAAGAAAAAGCTTGGCGTGAGGAAGTTGACCGTAGACGTGTCTTGGCGATTAAAGCTTCTCGCGAAAAAAAGCTACTGATTAATCTTAGGGAAAAGCAGCAAAAAGCTCATTTGAATGAGGTGACTGCGGAAGAGCAGAAGTTTCTGGATGAAATTTCTTCGATTGCTTTCGTCCGCCGGGAGCGTGCTTTAAAGCTCCGGACGGCGGGGATGCCTTAAATTTGAGGAGGTGAAATTGTGGATCTCGCAACGTGGGCAGGTTTAGGTTTGGGTTTCATAGGAGTATTTGGAGGCGCTCTTCTGGATGGCACTCCGCTTGGTGCCCTATTTCAGTTCGCGGCTTTTGTCATCATATTTTTTGGAACATTGGGTGCCACAATGATGAGCTTTCCTTACGACACCATGAAAGAAATTATTCCGGTTCTAAAAAAAGCATTCAAACGACAAGAATTAGATCCTACTGCGATTGTAACGCAATTGGTTGGTTTTGCTACAAAGGCGAGGAGGGAAGGTTTGCTGGGATTAGAAGAAGAAGCTGAAGCTGTTGCAGACCCTTTTTTAAAAAAAGGTCTTCAGTTGGTTGTCGATGGAACTGATATTGAAATGATCAGAAATATTATGGAAACAGACATTGCGTTCTTGGAGTCGCGTCACAAGGTCGGAGAGAGCATTTTTGGAACTTTTGGGGGTTTTTCTCCAACTCTTGGGATTATTGGAACCGTTATTGGTCTTGTTCACGCCTTATCAGCTTTCGGATCTGGAGAGGCTGATCCAGTGGCTCTTGTGGCTGCAATCGCTACTGCATTTATTGCAACACTGTACGGTATCGGTTTTGCCAACCTCTTTTTCCTCCCCATTTCTTTTAAGCTAAAGCAAAACAGTCAACAGGAAGTACTACTTCGAGAAGTTATGCTGGAAGGAATTCTTGCTATATCCGCTGGTGACAACCCGCGAATTGTGGAAGAAAAACTTAAAGCCTTTTTACCGCCTAAATTGAAGGTGAATATGGAAGCCCAGAAGGCAGAAGGCGAAAGAAAACAGGAAGAATAATGACTCCTCATATCACACCCAGATTTAACGTGGGTTTAGTCAAGGGAGTATCAAATGCCTAAACGTCGTAAAGGCGGCCATGAGGCTGGATTGGAGTTGGAATCCGGTGGCATGATGCGGTGGTTGTTGACTTATGCTGACTTAATCACATTGCTTTTGGCGACTTTTATTATTCTTTTTGCTACTGCCACCCAAAGTAAGGCGATTGTTCAGGAAATTAAGGCACAAATTAGAGCTGTCTTTGGCCCGATTGTGGGTAATACTTCAATCCTGCAAAGTTCTTCAGCCAATTCAGGCGAACATTATAAAATATTACCCGGTGAACCAGAGGAAGGCGGACCTGGAGGGAATGCAAAGCCTAATCCCAAGAATGGAACAGGTGGAGACAGCAAGGGTACTCTGTACAGAGCACTTCAGCATCAATTGGGGACAAATCATGTTCAAATCCGAAAAGAGGCCAGGGGACTTATAATTAGTATATTGACTGACAAAGTATTATTTGATCTGGGTGACATACACATAAAAAGTGAGATGATTCCAGTTTTGGACAAAATTGGAGATTTTTTACAACATAACCCCCAAAATAAGGTTGCGGTTGAGGGAAATACGGACGACTTGACTATACATACCTCAAAGTACCCGGGAAACTGGGAACTTTCAGCTCTTCGGGCGACGTCCGTAGTGAAGTTTTTTGTCACGCAACGAGGGCTGGATCCGAGCCGTTTTTCGGCCGCAGGCTATGCCGAATACCAGCCTTTGGTGCCGAACATTAGTGAAGAGAACCGGCGAATGAATCGCCGGGTCGACATTGTCATTTTGAATCTGAATTAAACTAGGAGGGTCGAACATGGCAGATCAAGGAGAAAGGGGCTCTCGCGGGGTGTTGACCATTATTTTGGCCATCACCGGGGTATCGCTTCTCTTGCTCGTTTTAATGGGATGGGGCACTTTCATGATTTGGTCTTCCAAGACCGAATCAAAGGAAGCCAAAATAATTGAGCAAAAACCCGAGCCGGGTAAGATATTTAACGTGGGAAGTTTTATAGTCAACTTAGCTGATGAAGAGGCTTCCCGTTATGTCAATGCTGAGGTTCAATTAGAATACAGTAAAGTTAATAAAGAGTTGGATGCCGAAATTAAGGAACGAGCACCTCAATTTCAAGATTTAGTCAATACTCTTTTGAACGATCGGAAGGCGGCTGAATTATCAACTGCCGAAGGGAAAGAACGATTCAGACGGGATCTTCAACTGAAAATTAACGAAACCCTTAAATTTGGGACTGTCACCAACGTTTTCCTCACTAAGTTCGCTATTCAATGATTTAATGGCGAAGAGGAAAGAAGGAAATAATCATGGATGACCTTTTAAGCGATGGTGAGGTAAGCGCTCTTCTTTCGGAACTTGATGTTGATATGTCCGGCGGAAGCAGCTCAGACGTCACGTCAGAGGTTGCGTCTTCGGCTGCTCCTGAAAGCGGTGTGACCGTCGATGAACAGGGACGTAAAATTAAAAGTTATGATTTTAACCGTCCCAATCGTTTTTCCAAGGACCATATGCGAACCTTGGAAATGCTTCACGAGATTTTCTCTCGTGGGTTCACGGCTTCTGTAGCTGCATACTTGAGAACCGTGGCTGAAATCAAGGTCGTTTCGGTCGTTCAGCTTCCTTTTCGGGAATATACAATGTCCCTTCCCAGACCAGATTGTATTTTTGTTGTGAAGATGGAACCTCTGGATGGGTCGTTTTTATTGGAAATTAATCCTGAGTTAGTTTTAACTCTGATTGATCGAATCCTTGGAGGGCCTGGAAAGGCGCCAACGGCCGCTAGGGAGTTAACGCTGATTGAACAGTCGGTCATTGAAAAAATAATTAACCGGGGGATGGAAAACCTTCAAGAAGCCTGGCTCAAGGTTGGCCATTTCCAACCCAAACTTAGCGGGTATGAAACGACAGCGCAGTTTGTCCAAATTGTTGCTCCCAGTGAAATTTCCGCAGTAATTGAGTTTGAAGTGAAGGTGAACGAAGTCGCTGGAAAAATGTCTATGTGTATTCCCTATGTGGTCTTAGAACCGGTCATCGGCGATTTATCGGCTCAAAAATGGTTTACGGTAGGAAAAAAAGAATCAACATCTGAAACGGTAGAAAGCCTCACTAAGGTCATGAAAGAAACAAAGGTTCCTTTTGTGGTTGAGGTGGGGGCTGCTCAAATTACTGTACAGGATTTACTTCGGCTAAAAGCAGGGGATGTAGTTCGGTTGAATACTAGCCCGCATAATGAAATTGATGTGCTCATTGAAAGTTTGGTCAAGCTAAAAGGGCGGCCTGGCATTTCTTCAAAGAAAAAGGCCATTCAAGTCACTCGAATTGTTTCGCGCGACGATAAGAGCTAAGGAAAAACTAGTATATGTCAGATACAACAAACCTTGAGACTTTAGCAACAGGCGTAGCCGAAGGTTTTTCCGCAACCCTTAGCTCATTATTAGGTCGGGATGCGGAAGTTCATTCTCAAGGGGTGCAAACGAATGGAGCGACCTCTTTCTTATCTGGAATTCAAGGTTCTTGGCTTGTTACGCATCTTCAAGGAGTAAGGGGATTTCCCGGTCCGGCGTTATTATTAACAAGTGAGAGAAATTCATCTGTTATGGCGGACTTGTTAATAGGTCAAGATGGAACAAGCGCGCCGGAAAAAGTTACAGAATTACATCTCTCTGCATTTGGCGAAGTGCTTCAACAATTAACTGATGTTTTAAACAAGGGAATTCAAGAATTTGCTGGTTCTAAAACTGGATATTCTGTTAAATCTACTGAACCTAAGGAAGTGGGGTCTATGGAAGCCCTTTTCACTCCCCTGGGTTCGTCTCTGGCGATTGTTTCCTTCGCCTTGGCAGTCCCGGGGCTTTTCACCGGCGAAATTTGGCTTTGTTTACCCGATTTGGCTAATTCTAGACTAGCCAATCCAGCGGGAAAACCAACGGCAGCTAATGCTCCGGAGGCGATTCCCGTTCAACCTAGCGGTGTTTCCATGAACACCCAAATGCGCGTAGGAGGCACTTCAATGCAACAGTTTGAACAAGAGTTTTCGGGTTCGGTCCGGCCAACAGGTGGGAACATTGGGTTGCTTTTAGATGTACCCTTAAAATTAACTGTTGAATTGGGGAGAACGACGAAGCTAGTTAAGGAAATCCTGGCCCTTGCGCCTGGTTCTGTCGTCGAACTCGACAAACTTGCCGGAGAGGCTGTGGATATTTTGGTCAACGAAAAACCGATTGCAAAAGGCGAAGTCGTTGTTATCGATGAAAATTTTGGTGTTCGTATTACCGAAATTTTGAATCCAGAAGAACGGCTTACTGCGGTCCAGTCCTGATTCGGCCATAAAAGTTATTTTTTATGCCCGCTCAATCCTTCTTGGGTCATCGTTCCTATTTCATTTTGTTTATCTTGGCTTCTTTGGCTTGGGCTAATTATTTTGTTTTGCCCAGCAAATCTTTTGGAATTGAGTCTAATTCTCCTTTGTTTGACTCGAATTCTGGTTCCGCAAGCACGACTGGGTCAAAGGCACTTCCACTAGATTTACCCTCAGACGCTCCAACTGCTTCTCCTAGTCTTTTAGATACCTTCGGACGAGTTTTTGCAGCCCTAGCTTTAATTATAGTCCTTATTGTAGCGACCATTTGGGGCCTTAAATTGATTTGGGAAAAAAGAGGGTTAACGATTCAAGGACAAGGAGAAGAGGGAAAGTCGCTTCGAATTCTTTCGTCTGTTTTTATCGCGCCAAGGAAAACCATTCATTTAATTGAAGTCGGTAAAAGAATTCTTGTAGTCGGTGTTGGGGAAGCCGAAATTCATCCCTTGGATGTTATTACTGATCCTTTGGAAGTAGAGGCATTAAAGAAAAGTTCAAAGCAGGGATTTCCGATTATTCTTGAAAAAATGCTTCATCGCTCAAATCCTCAAACTACAGCGGAAGATACTGAAAAAATAATCGCAGAAAGCAAAAAAAACATTGGTGGATATATCGAGCGTCTTAAAAAAGCCTCTCGAAAAAAGGACAAAGGATCAGATGAAAGCGATGGTATAGAGCAATGAGAATAAACGGTAATAAAATTTATTCTTTTTTGGGAATGGTTTGTTTTTTCCTTGCGTCAAGAATTGCAAATGCTGCTGATCTCCCCTTGCCAGCTATAAAATTCGGTATTGAACAAGCTAAAACCCCGCAAGATGTCGCAATGAGTCTCCAAATTCTATTAGTTCTAACAGTTTTGTCCCTTGCTCCGGCGATTTTAATTTTAATGACTTCTTTTACTAGAATTGTCATTGTTCTGGCTTTTTTACGTCAAGCTCTTGGAACCCAGCAAGTACCACCCAATCAAGTTCTTGTAGGATTAGCCCTTTTCCTAACGTTTTTCACGATGCAACCCACTTTTAGTCGAATTGATAAAGAAGCTCTGACTCCTTATCTGGAAGGGAAATTAAGCACTTCCGAGGCATTTAGAAAGGGCGAAGATCCTATACGTCAATTTATGTTTAAACAAACACGCGAAAAAGATTTAGCGCTTTTTGTCGCTTTATCCAAATCAAGTCGGCCAAAGTCGCCCGCCGATATTTCAACATGGGTTTTGATTCCAGCTTTTGTGATAAGTGAACTTAAAAAAGCTTTTGAAATGGGATTTATTATATTCATACCTTTTTTGGTAATTGATATGGTTGTTGCCTCCGTATTGATGTCCATGGGGATGCTAATGCTTCCCCCGGTATTGATTTCTCTGCCTTTTAAAATTCTGCTTTTTATTATGGTTGATGGTTGGAACTTAATCGTTCGCTCTATTGCTCTAAGCTTTTAAGGAAGGATATTCACTTGAGCGTTGAGTTTATAGCAGATTTGGCGACAAGGACGCTTTGGGTGACCCTTCTTGTTTCCGCACCAATTCTTGGGCTTGGATTAGCAGTAGGTGTTGCTGTTTCTATTTTTCAAGCGGTTACTCAAATACAAGAAATGACACTGACTTTTATCCCAAAAGTAATCGCTATATTTTTGGCGATATTAATTTTTGGTAAATGGATGATCCTGATTTTGCTTAATTTTACCTCAAACCTTTGGACCAATATACCTAGTTACGTCAAGTGAGGGATCTTGCCGACAAACCCTTTTGATTTCAACCCCAAAGACGTAGAGGCCTTTGTCCTTATCCTGGTAAGATTAGCAGGCCTTTTTATAACAGCCCCTGTTTTTTCAAGTCGTAATATCCCTCCCCAACTCAAGGCTGCTTGGGTTCTTTTGATGACATTTCTTGTTTTCCCAGTTATTCCCTATGAGCAAACGGCTTTGCCTTCACCTGGCATTGCATTGGGTTTGGCTGTAATGAAAGAGGCGGCAATTGGCATGTGCCTCGGTTTTGGTGCGCTCCTCTTGTTTACAGGAATTCAAATGGCTGGTCAAATCATTGATATTCAAATGGGGTTAGGAATGGTTAATATCATCGATCCGGTTACAAGCGCTCAAATTTCGGTTATGGGTCAGTTTTATTTCATGGTTGCTACTTTGGTTTTTTTGGGAGTGGATGGACATCATCTTCTAATCCGTGCGGTGGTAGATAGTTTTTCTTTAATACCTTTAGGTGAAGCTCATTTTACACCAGCGTTAGGAACGGAAATGATGCATCTGTTTTCTAAAGTGTTTTTTATCGCCTTTCGAGTTGGCGCTCCTGTCATAGGTGCTTTATTCATCACGAACTTAGCTTTGGGGGTTGTGGCCCGTACAGTTCCGCAAATGAATGTCTTTATTGTTGGTATGCCCTTGAACATGGGAGTAGGACTTATGATCGTGGCCATTTCTATGAGTTTCTTTGTCTATACCCTGCAAGATTTATTTCATGGACTTAAACATGATTTGTCATTGTTGGCTATGGCTTTAAGATAAAACCCAAGGACCCCTTTTTTGCCAGATCCTTCTAAAACTGAAAAACCAACGCCTCACCGTATCAAGGAGGCCCGGGAGCGGGGGCAAGTTGCCAGGTCCGTTGAAATCAATTCTGTTGTAGTCTTAATGGCTGGCCTTATGTCTATTCGTTATGCCGGACCTTATATGGTGGATTCGTTAAGAGATATCACGGTCTTTTTTTATCAAAATTTAAATACTTCTTTAGGTACGGAAAACATTTATAGTTACGGAATATTTCTTATGGGCCGAACATTTCTCATTCTTGCTCCGGTCTTAGGCGTCATCCTTTTAGTTGGACTTCTGGCAAATTACCTTCAAGTCGGTGTACTCTTTTCGCTTAAACCTTTAACTCCAAAAATCAGCAACATCAATCCCACTACAGGATTTCAGCGGTTGTTTTCTAGAAGATCTTTGGTGGAATTTGTTAAATCCATTTTGAAACTGTTGATCATAGGTTGGATAGCTTTTGCAGGAGTGCGAGGGGCATTGCCTCAATTGGTTCCGGCCATGGATATGCAGGGAACAGAGGCTTTAGGTTTAGTTGGCTCTCTAGCACTTACCATAATAAATAAAATCATTTTCGTGCTCATGGCATTAGCGATCCTGGATTATTTGTATCAAAAATGGGATTACGAAGATAACTTGCGAATGTCTAAACAAGAGATTAGGGATGAATTTAGACAAGCTGAAGGCGATCCCATGATCAAGGCGAGAATACGACAGATTCAAAGGGAAATGGCAAGGAGGCGTATGTTTGATGCCGTTCCAAGAGCTGATGTAGTGATCACCAATCCAACCCATGTAGCTGTAGCCCTTGAGTACAAAGATGGAATGCAAGCGCCGATCGTTTTGGCAAAAGGGGAAAGGATAGTGGCAGAGCGAATAAAGGAAATGGCGATAAAAAGCAGGATTCCCATTGTCCAAAACCCTCCTTTAGCCAGAGCTCTTTTAAAATCTTGTCCAGTTGGAGCACCCATATCACCTGATCTTTTTGAAGCCGTGGCTGAGGTCTTGGCGTTTGTTTACCGTTTGAACAAACGACAAAACCAAAAACAGACTGTTTAAATGTTTAAAAGTAAGAATGACCGGACAGCTTTTTAAGGTTAAAATACGGGTTCGTTTTAAAACGCAACGTCGAGGATAACATGGCTGAATCTATCACTCTCAACACGATACAAAAGAATAGCGACCTATTTATCGCTTTTGCAGTTGTTATGGTAATTCTTATGTTGTTTATCCCCCTGCCTCCCATTGTGTTAGATCTATTGATCTCATTTAACATAACGATGGCTTTGGTGGTTGTGCTTATAACCATGTACACGCTGGAACCCCTCCAGTTTTCCATTTTTCCAACGTTGCTTTTAATAACAACTTTATTTCGGCTGGCCCTTAATGTCTCTGCCACAAGGCTAATTTTGCTCCATGGAAATGATGGCCAAGATGCGGCTGGACATGTGATTGAAGCTATCGGAACTGTAGTAGTGGGAGGAAGCTATTGGGTCGGGTTTGTGGTCTTTCTCATCTTGGTCATTATCCAGTTTGTGGTCATTACCAACGGCGCCCAACGTGTTGCAGAAGTTGCGGCTCGGTTTACTTTAGATGCCATGCCTGGAAAACAGATGGCCATTGACGCTGATCTTAATTCTGGACTCATCACAGACGATCAAGCTCGAAAACGTCGGAAAGAAGTTGAAAGAGAAGCCGATTTTTATGGTGCCATGGATGGTGCAAGCAAATTTGTTCGTGGAGATGCTATTGCGGCTATCATTATTGTCATCATTAACGTTTTGGGAGGATTCGCTGTTGGTATTATTAACGGTGGGTTGACTTTGCCCGTTGTTCTTCAGCGCTATACGTTGTTGTCCATTGGAGATGGGTTGGCTACTCAAATTCCTGCGTTAATGCTCTCGACGGCAACGGGTATTGTTGTGACGCGTGCTGCCTCGGATAGTAACCTAGGTACAGATTTGATAAAGCAGATCATTGCCCAACCGCGCGCCCTTATTATTGCCTCAAGCTTACTGGGCGTTTTTGCAATTGGAGCCTTGGTCACCGGAAATTGGCAACTTTTTATTCCTTTATTGATTGTGTCAGCTCTTTTAGGTGGTGTGGCCTATTATCTGCGTGTGATGGTTCGCATCGAGCTGGAAACGGCAGAAAAAGCAAAGCTAGAAACCCCAGAAAAGAAAAAGGAACCAGAAAATGTAAGTTCGCTCTTACAAGTTGATCATTTGGAAGTTGAAATTGGATACAGCTTGATCCCTTTAGTGGATGAGGCTCAAGGCGGGGATCTATTAGAAAGGATCACTGGAATTCGCAGGCAAATGGCCGGTGATTTGGGATTGGTTGTTCCACCCATTCGAATTAGAGACAATATGCAACTTCAGCCTTCAGAATACATAATTAAATTGAAGGGGGTAGAAGTATCTAGATGGAAAATTATGCCCGGACATTTGTTGGCCATGTCCACCGGTCCCGAAATGCCAAAAATTCCAGGAATCCCAACAAAAGAACCAACGTTTAATTTGGCTGCGTTCTGGATAACGGATGAAGAAAAAGCGCAGGCTGAACAAATGGGATACTCGGTAGTCGATGCTTCCACCGTTATCGCAACACATTTAACTGAAGTTATTCGAAACCACGCGCATGAATTTCTAACTCGTCAAAGTGTGTCTAAACTTTTGGATCAAGTCAAGAAGGAATCTCCGGCGGTTGTCGATGAGATGATCCCCAGCCAATTGTCGATTGGCGATTTACAAAAGATTCTACAGAATCTGCTCAAAGAACATCTTCCGATTCGCGATATGGAAAGTATTTTAGAAGCTGTTGCCGACCATGCGAAGGAAACCAAGGATACCCAGATTTTAACTGAATATGCCAGGCGATCTTTGGCTAGATCTATTACGAAACAGCATCTTTCTGTTGACGGCAAGGTTTACGCTTTAACCTTAGACCCGAAATTTGAAAAGACGATTTTGGATTCTGTGCAATCTGCTGAAACAGGAAGTGTCGCATTGGATCCCCGACTGCTTCAAACCATGTTTAGAAGTCTTTCGAATGGGATTGAAAAAATGGCTTTGCAGAATAGACAACCATTAGTTCTTTGTTCTGCAAATGTGAGACCCTACTTTAAAAAGATGATAGAACGTTTTATCCCTCATTTGACAGTTCTTTCTTTTAACGAACTGCTCCCCAGGACGGAAATTCAATCAGTGGGAACGATCGAGGCGAATGGATGAGAATCAAGCGATACGAAGCCCCCACCATTCAAGAAGCCCTTATGAAAGTAAAAAAAGATTTGGGACCGGAAGCGGTCATTCTTTACACCAAAACTTTTCGTAAGGGAGGAGTTTTGGGTCTATTCGGCAAACCAGTTGCAGAAATTACTGCCGGAGTAGAACTCAATCTGATGGACGACATGGCGAAGCGAAAAATGACGACTACGGCAGTTCCGCCTATACTAGAACGAACAGACGTTCCAATTTCACAAAGCGCATCATCTTCAGCCGGGCGATCAATAGGGACCCTTGATCCTGCCAGAACCAAAGTCAAGGCATTACAACGAGAACTTAACGAAATGAAGACGTCAAGTGTTGCTAGTTTGATCAAAGGGATACAACAACCGGAAAGTGGAACGATTCTTTCTGAAGGCTTTAATCGACTTAAAAAGAAACTTGCAAAACAAGAAGTGGAAGAATTCCTTATTCAAAGAATTGTCAAGGGAATGATGCATGAAAAAATCGATCCAGAACGACTAGAAGAAGTTTCCTCTTGGTTAAGTCGACAAGTTGCCGCTTCATTAAAAACATCACCACCCATGACATTTAATGGTTTTCAAAAAATAATTGCATTCGTAGGTCCTACTGGAGTTGGAAAGACCACCACATTAGCCAAGTTGGCAGCTCGCTTCAGTTTAATGGAAGGAAAGAAGGTCGCTATGATTACAGCGGATACTTATCGAATCGCTGCGACGGAACAGCTCCGTACCTATGGGAAAATCATGGGAATCCCAGTTGAAGTGGCCAATGGTGTTGATGAAATACGATCAGTCCTAAATCGACATAAAAGTGTGGATCTGATTTTGCTGGATACCGCTGGTAGAAGTCCTTCAAATGAAGGCCAGTTGGATGAACTAAAACAATTCATTGCCAAAAGTCAAGTTGATGAAATTCACTTGGTTTTATCTGCCACGACTAAATACTTGGACATGATAAGAATAATTGAGCGCTTTGGAATGGCTGTACCCTTGAACAGGTTGATTTTCACAAAATTAGATGAAACCCGCTATTACGGGGCCCTTTTAAATTTAATGAATAATTTCCAAATACCATTAGCCTACTATTCAACGGGTCAAAATGTACCTGATGATTTGGAAGTTCCTGATATACCAATATTAGCTGAACAAATCACTCGTTCGCTTCTAAGCTGACGAAAGAGGCTTCATGCAGGATCAAGCGGAAAAGCTTCGACAATTAGTCGGAAAGATGAACACTTCTCATTTTTCGGAACCTGCTTCCACAGGTGGTGGAACGTGTCGTGTCGTAGCTGTTACTAGCGGTAAGGGAGGGGTTGGAAAAACAAATATATCGGTAAATTTCGGTCTTTCTTTATCCAAAAAAGGTCATCGCGTTTTGCTGATGGATGCGGATATGGGATTGGCAAACGTGGATGTTATGATGGGAATCATTCCTCCGCATACTTTATTTGATGTTCTGAACGGTAAAAAGCGTCTTTCTGAAATAATAATCGAAGGACCATTGGGGTTAAAATTAATAGCTTCCGGTTCTGGTGGGATAAGAGAATTAGCGGAATTAGATGACAGTCAAAGGGATCGGTTTCTTCAAGACCTTCTTGAACTTCAAAGCCAAGAAGAGGTCATTTTGATTGATACAGGAGCAGGTTTGCATAGGAACGTGTTAGCTTTTGTTTTGGCTGCAGATGAGGTAATTGTAGTTACAACGCCCGAGCCCACAGCTTTGATGGATGCCTACGGCATGATAAAAACCATATATCGGGAAAAGAAAAATCCTTCCATCTCTGTGATTGTAAACATGGCATCCAATCCAGCCGAGGGGGAAGAAGCAGGTCGAAAATTAGTAGTTCTTTCAAAACGTTTTTTATCGATCGACATTAGTTATTTGGGCTCAATTCCGCGAGACATGGGAATGGTTAGAGCTGTTAAAGAGCAAAAACCCATTCTGCTTTCTTCGCCCATGAGCCCCGCCGCGCTTAGCTTAACTCGCATCTCTGATGCCTATTTTTCTGGTAAAATTCATTCTGCAGAGGGGAATCTCTCCCATTTTTTTAAAAAAGTGACACTTCTTTTTGGGGGACATGCCCATGGTTGAGCCGAAAAATAAAAAGTGCCATTCGGATAATCCCGTTTTTGAAGGTATTTTAAATGTTGAAAGGATTTATGATCTTTCTTGCGGAGGAATGAAAATGATCGTCTTGAAAACGCCTACCTGTAGACGAAAAACTCGATTTAGAGCTTGTGATAAATGAAAACAGTAGGCTTTATATTGTGGGTCGAGAAATAGGCGACGAAGATAAAGAAGCTGAAGGCGTGCAACGACGCATAGAAAATAAGTGTTAGAGGTTGAGACCGAATCGCAGGAACGAATTGTGAAATTTATATTTTAATTTCTACGCAAAGAGTTTCGTAAAGACAAAAACAAAAATTAGGAGAAGCGGATGGCTGACCACAATAAAGGAAAACAATTTTATGAGCTGACCAGAGAAAAACCCTATGGGATATTTCACATGATTCTGGTCGGTGGAACGGCATGTGCGGTTTTGTTCTTTTTAATTGTTTCTTTGATCGGGGCTTATGAGGGCTTGCCAATGGACTCGATTATTTTGGCCTTCTTAACAGCCGTACTTTTAGGATTCATGTTGGGCGGATCCATAACTTGGTTAGCCATTAAATATATTGGCCCTATTGTGGACAAAATTGACGATGAAAAATCGTCGGCTCAACCTGTTGTTCCTAGCCCTGAATTGATGGTTCCTATTGAATCTGTTGAACAGACGGAACTTAGTGATGATAAGGGTCAGACGGTTGATTTCGTTTTTCCCGAAATTTCACCAGACCAGCAAGTTTAGTGTAGGTTTTAATGATTCAAGAAGATGTTTCGGTGCGAGTATGGAAAAAATATCTAAAAAATAAAAAGGACCAGCAATCTCGTGACTATATTGCTAGGAAATATCTTTATCTAGTAGAAGCGGAGAACAGGAGACTACTGGCAAGATTACCCTCTAGAGTTTATTGGGAAAAAAAGGATGATTTGGCTTCAGCTGGCGCTATAGGGCTTTTAAAAGCCCTCGATCTTTTTGTCCCTCCCCAGGATAAAAAAGACGTACCTGGAAGGGCATTTGAGGCTTATGCCAGATACAGAATTCGGGGCCAGATGGTGGATGAGTTACGCGGAATGGATTTTGCTCGTCGTAACCTGCGTAAACAGGCTCGTTTGATTCAGGAGGCTGAGAAAAAAATTGAATCAAAATTCCAAAGACCTCCGCAACCCGAAGAAATAGCAAAAGTTTTGGGTGTTGAATTGGAAGTTTTTTATGACTGGGTCGCTGAGATAAATATGTTAAACCTTTTATCTCTTGATGCAGAAATGAGTGAAGGTGGGGATGGAACAACGTGGGCCGATTCACTTGTTGACGATAAAGCTGAGAATCCCCTTGATAAAGTTGAGATTCAGGAGAGAATTGAACAGGTTGTTGAAGCATTAGATAAGCTGGGCGAAACAGAAAAAAAAGTTCTTCAACTATATTATCTGGATAACCTTACCTTTAAAGAAATTGGGAAGGTTCTTCAAGTAAGTGAATCAAGAGTTTGTCAAATTCATCATATGGCTGTATTTCGTCTGCAGGAACTTGTTGAAGGAGGGAAGGCCCATGGTCGTTTCAAAAGATCTGAACGGCTACACGACTATCACCACCGAAAATGATGGAGTTTATTTGACTGTTTTTCCTCCATCGGGAAAAGGTGTGAAGGTTACCCTGGAAGCCGTGAAAAAAGAATTATTTAAATATAAAGTAAATCCAGACAATCCCGTGATGCTTACCCAAATTGTGACTCAGGCATTAGGAAAACCGCAAAAAATAGTAAGTAAAAAAGCGCCCACAACCCCCGGTCAGGATCAAGTTTTTGTTGAGATCAGCGATGATGAAATGTCCGCTAAATTAACAGTTGTACCACCTCAAACTGATACAGGTCATTTTTCCAGCGTTGACGATATTCGCGAAGCGTTGAGTCGAAGAGCCGTTGTATATGGAATTGATGAAAATCGAATGGCGGAACTTTCAACAAAATTAGCCCAGATGGCTTCATTAAAAAACATTTCGGAACCCATAGAGATGGAAATAGCTTTTGGCACGCCCGTAACTAATGGGGAAGATGCCCGTGTTGAATACCTATATAAATCAAAAACAGAAGAAGAGCAACAAGCGCCCGTCTTAGAAGAAACAGAAGACGGAAGAGTCGATTATCGAGCTGTTCATAAAATTGATAATATTCTTAAAGGTACACTTTTGGCCAGGAAAATACCTCCAACCAAAGGCGTTTCCGGAATGACAGTAACGGGGAAGGCCCTCGAAGCAAAAGATGGACAAGATATTGAAGTGTCGGCTGGCAAAGGCGTCGTTGTTTCACCGGATAATCCTGGCGAATGGTTAGCTGATAGTGATGGTCAAGTCATCGTTAAAGACAATAAGATTTCTGTTATGGCGCTTTATGAAATACCAGGAGATGTCAATTTAGCCACTGGAAACCTTGACTTCATAGGTACGATCATCGTGAGAGGGGATGTTAAGGATGGATTTAAAGTATTTGCCGGCGAAGATTTAATCGTCAATGGTGTGGTTGAGGGTGCTGAATTGAAATGTGGGGGTAAGTTGACTATCGCGGGCGGAGTGAGCGGAAATGACAAGGGAAAAATTATCTGTCAAAGTGATGCAACCATTAAGTATATCCGTAATGCTATCGTGGAAGTAGGCGGAAACTTATCTACTTCTCAAGCAATAATGCACAGCAAGGTAACAGCGGGCGGCAAGGTAACTGTGGCAGGGAAAAAAGGTGTTATCGTTGGGGGACAAGTAATTGCGGGTTTTGAGGTGAACGCAGCATCTATGGGCTCCAATTTTGCCACGCCCACCGAAATTATCGTAGGTGAAGCTATCGGATTGCGAGATGAAATTCAAAAAATCGATACTGAATTAAAAGCATCAGTAGAGAACTTAGATAAAACTAAGAAGGGAATTCAGTTCCTGAAAGACCTTCAAACTAAAATGGGTGGAAATCTTCCACCGGATAAAAAAGAACTATTAACCAAGCTTACACGAGCCCAATTTAAATTGATGGCTGATACCAAAGCCCAGACTGAAAAAAAACAAGAACTAGAAAAAACAGATCAACAGGGAGCTGAGGAAAGACGTCGAATGGCAAAAGTTACTTGCATGGGTATAATTCATACGGGGGTGAAAATCACCATTAACAAAGCTTCTCGCCAAGTTTCGGAGGAGCTGAAGTATTGTACGCTGACAGAGTCAGATGGTGAAGTTAAGGTTGGACCGTTTAGAGGCAATTGATAACAAAAGGCAATAATTCACAAGGCTCCTAATGAACGTCTTTAACATTTTGCAAATTTTGTTCGACGCTGTTTTTATTTTCGGAATTTTATTTCTGTTTAACTATTCAGTCAGCCAAACTCAAAAAAAAGATGATGATCGAGAAGTGCTGAAAAGCGCTCATGCTGAAGAAATAAAAGAACAGCTTCAAGAACTGCTTCTAACCCTTAAACAGCTTGGTAATGAGGTTTCGGAAAATATCCAAAAGGAAGTTCTAATCGCCGAAGAAAAAATCGATTTGCTTCAAAAAACGATTCAAAAAGCTAACAAACTGACTGATAAAATCAGACGTAAGCAATCCAACGGCGGGATTGAAAAAGAATTGAAAAACGCAGGTGAGGAAGTTGATTCTTTTCCAACGCTCAAAGAGGCAACAAAATTAAACGTTAAAAATTACGATCAGAGATCGTCAAAAGATCGTTCAAACCGAATTGATAATAAAAGTTTAGAAAACAAAAATTCAAGTATTCATGGGCTTTCGTCCGAACTAATACGAGAAGTTTATCATTTGGCTGATTCTGAAAATGATTTAAAAAGGATTTGCGAGAAAACAAATTTGAGCCTCGCTGAAATCCAACTTATTTTGAACTTGCGTGGAAACCGGTTTACGACACCAAATTGATTTGCGTGAATTTTGGGGAATAATAAAAAATATGGATAAAATTATTCCCTCGAGTCTCAAGCTTGAATCATCTGGGCAGGTTAGTCTTAGTTTATTGCCCGCAAGCTTTAAAGATGGAGAAATAGCGTTAATTCAAAAAACGTTTTCTCCGGGTCTTTATCTGGTGACTTTTCGAGATGGGGTTCAGGTTAAAGTGAAGGGGCCTGAGGGGTTGGAAAATGAGACCCCTGTACGGGTTTTCAGCCCTTCATCAAGTGCGAGCAGAATAGCTCTAGAAGGCAACGTTATAAGTGCTTGGCTATTGGAAAGTGAAGCCGAGTTAGTTTTAACGGCGTTTCTCCCTTTGGCGTTTGGTGGCAGAAATGCTGGAGCTAAAATTGAGGTTTTCAACCCCAAAGAAAAGGGGACGCTCAGTAAAAAAAAAGCTGTTTATTTTGTAATTACATTTACCACGGAACGTTTTGGAGATTTACAATGGAGCATTCATTTGTGGGGAAACCATTCGGAGGTTCAACTCTTCGGAGGAGATAAAAACAAAGAAACAGAACTACGAGAACTCGTCGAAAATGTAGAGAAATCTTTACGGGACAAAGGTTTTAAATTGTCGGGGACGATAAGCAGGCTAAAAAAACCTTTTCGTGTACCGCAAGGCTTCCGACTCGATTGGAAAGCTTAGCCGTGAGTCCGGCCCGTCGAAAAAGCAGCCTACGAAAAGCTGCAATTGCTTTGAAATATGACAAGCAATTGATGTCCGCTCCTCGCATTATGGCTAAGGGCCGGGGTTTGGTGGCTGAAAGGTTGATAGGTTTAGCTCGACAAAATGATGTTCCCATAGTCGAAGACAAATTATTAGTAGAAATGTTGGATTCTTTGAATGTAAATCAAGAAATCCCAGGTGAGCTTTATCAGGTGGTAGCTGAGATTTTAGTGGCGGTTTATCGTGCGGAAACTGCCCGAAAGACGAAATTATAGCGGTCGAGGTTGTACTTTGCCATGAGGTGCTGGTATTAGACTCAAGAAAAGTTTTGGTTAGATTATATTCTTTCGCGCCTAATTGGGTGGCGAGAAGGGTGAAGTAAGTGGATAAAAAATCAACGCTCAATTACAACCCACCGGAAAATTTGTTTTTCTCTCGTTTGGCGGGAGTGGGTTTTTTTTGCCTAATTTATATTTTTCTCGTGGCGGCGACTTATTGCCAAAACGATGATTTAATCTTTGCACGCCCTAACAGCCTGGGAATCGGTCCTCGCGCCATGGGCATGGGCGGTGCTTTTGCTGCGATTGCTGATGATGCCTCGGCCGCCTATTGGAACGTTGCTGGACTATCCCAACTTTCATCGTATGAACTCTCTATCTCGAGCGCGCCAGTTTATTTCACTGAAAACCTAAATGGTTTTCCAGCTTTTGGGTTCCCATATTACTCCTCTTTTCAATTCATCATGCCAATAGCTAAGGAAAATACATTAGGTATTTCTCTTTTTCGACCGTTTCATCCTCAAATTGATTTTGACGCAGGTAATACGACACTAAGTTCTGTTCAGCGCGGAGAAGACAGTTATTTAAAAAATCCAACTTTCCAAGAGAGCGAAATCGTTTTGTCATATGCTGCTCGTTTTTCCGCCGTTCAGAATTTTTCTGTTGGAATCAATGTTAAACGGGTGACAAACGATCAATATTACATTCGGTATTTTGGTAATGATGCGGGTGTTTCCACCGCTTTAGCCGACCCTATCCAAGTTATTGGTTATGGGGTTGATATAGGTCTTCTGTTTAGAATTCCGGTTGCTAAATACACTGAAGAATTTCGTTTGGGCGTTGCCTTAAATAATCTTGTTAGCCGTGTTCAATACACAAATGGACTACAGTTTTCTGATGGGTCAACCCCGGTTTCTTTTAGCGTTGGTCCTGGCTATGAGACGTCGATTCCTCCTGAAATTATTCTTGGCCTAGCTTATAAAAACAATTATCTTTTCAAAATCAGAAATATAACCGATCTTGATTTTGATCAAGTTTCCGATCCCCGTTTCGACGACTCCTCTCTTTCAAAAGCAAATAAATATTTAAGATTTGGGACGGAATTTTGGTTTTTTAGAGATGTTTTGGGTTTGCGGGCTGGATATTCGACACCTTTTATTAGCCCAGGAACCATTTCTTTGGGATTGAGTGTCAGAGTACTTAATGGCGATTTTCAAACTGATCTAGCTTATTTAATGCCAGTGGGGCCTGAATCGGATATTCAGGCAGGGTCGTCTCTCCAAACTGTTGACCAGGGGGGAATTAATTACGAACCTTTCCATATCGGCTTAGCCTATCGGTTTGGGGGTGGGGAAGAATTGCCACCTCCAAAAGTTAGTGCATATGTGCAACCCCCGTCATTTACCCCCTCGCAAGGGGAATCAACGACATTTTACTTGGATACAACTGAAGACGTTCCGGTACATCATTGGAGTGTCTTAATTTATGATCAGAATAATCACCTTGTTCGGGGTTTGCGCGGTCAGGGTACCCCTCCAACTAAAATCGCCTGGGGTGGAGAGGATGATTTGTATCGTCCGCTTCCTGGAGGGGTCTACTCTTGGGCATTTCAAGTGGAAGACCAATTAGATCATATTGGGTCAACCCCTGTTCAAACGGTTGAATTAATAACTCCATCGTCTCCTGCTGTGAAAGATCCCTCGAAATTACTAACAATTCGCCAGCAGGAAGTAACGCTTTTGGCTCAAGAAAGGGCAAAACTAACCACTTTAGCCCAACAAACCTTAAAAAACCTCTTAGGTGAGGGTACGTCAAACACACTTACCGCAACGGCGGTGCCTTCTCCTGTTGAGGGACAAGGCAATACACAGTATCCAGAAGCGGGGGGGGTACCATCTTTAGGGTTTCCAAGCCTCACTCCGGATCAACCGTTGAACGCGCATTTTGACAAAAATCAAAATGGGGATGAGATAGTGGCGGTTAGTTATAAATCGCAACAAAGCTATGTTCCTTATTTGTGCCAAGAGGCGGCGGACGTTATCAAAACAACTGTGAATTCAGTAGGAACAGGTTTAAAAGAAATTTCGACTCGTGTATATTATGGGAAAAATGAGCTTGATCTGGTGACGTCAACACAAGCCGCCGCCAATTACGCTTCTGGCAAAATTAGTCAATTGCAGTTAATGCAACTGTCGGATATTCACATTAATGGTGTGAAGGTGGGGCCGAATGGTTATTAGGCTTTTCTGGTTAATTATTCTTTCTATCGCTTTTCTTTTCCAAACTGCTAATGCTGCTTTTGATAAAGGAGGAGTCACCGGTGATGGGGCTCGTCCTTTGGGAATGGGTGGGGCCTTTGCAAGTATTGCGGATTCTTCTGACGCAATTTATTACAATCCCGCTGGATTGGTTCAAGTGTTACGGCCGGAAGTTTCTGGAATGGGAGCCGTCCTTTTAAACGGCAAAGAGGATCTTTTTGATTTGGCTTATGTCCAGCCTTTTGGGGACCAAATGGCATGGGCTCTTTCTACTCAGCAATTGCTTTTTTCTGACGGTACTGAAAATGACAGAATTTATATCGGCTCTTTTGCTGCACCGCTAGCAATTGATAAGTCGATATCCTTTGGATTAAATGCAAAGCTTTATGGTGTTGATTCTCCTACTCAACCGGGATTTCAGGCCAGTGGGTTTGGATTGGACATGGGGTTTCTCTACCATCTCCCAATTTACGATCCGCGTTATGGAAAAGAAATTAACATAGGTTTATGTGCTCAAGATTTGGATACGGCTATTAGATGGCAGGCGGGCAATTCGGATCCCGTAGCTTTGGCAGTTAAGGGTGGCTTAAGTTATGAATTCACCGATGACTTAGTAACGGCTTGGGAATTTGAAACAATTAACGATCCTAACGTTGGTCAGCATACCCTTCTACATGCGGGAATTGAGGGTTGGTTTTTCTCTGATCAACTTGGTTTGAGAACTGGATATTCTGATTTCATGACTTTGCCAGGTCAATTCACTGCGGGGATTAGTTATCGCTCGCGAACCTGGGGAATCGATTATGCCTATATCGGCCATGCGCAATATTTAGGTTCATCTCATCGTATTTCCGCTAGCTGGCGTTTTGGTGATTCTTTCTTGGGCAAGGTTAAAAGTTTTATTCCTGAAGGTGTCACATCCTATGTAGATGGAGATATTATTACCCTCCGCTGGATTAACTCTCCTTCCATATCGCTGGCTGGATACAATGCTTACTTTTCCAAAACCACAGGAAGCGGATATATAAAGATCAATCAAAAACCGATTAAAGCCAATTATTACTCCTTGCGTGGCTTGGAAAAAAATACCCGATATTATTTTGTTGTGACTTCTGTGACAAATACGATCCCCCCCGTAGAGAGTCAATATTCCAGAGAGGTAATAGCTGGAACTACTTCGGCTCCGGGGGCGCCTGTGGTTGTACAAAGTGAGTTGCAAAATGAAGGGGTTGTTGATATTGCAAGGCAAGCTGGCATGGCGGGTTTCCCTGACCCTAGTAAAAACGGTTTAAGGGGCTATAATATTTACGTCTCTGAGGTATCGGGCGGTCGTTTCGATAAGGTAAATGCCCATCCCCTTGCAAATGTCCCAACCTATTTAGTTAGAAAATTGAAAGTGGGACAACGTTATTTCTTCTCCTTCACTTCTGTGGGTACGGATGGAACCGAAAGTGCCAGGTCACGGGAAGTGTCGGTGGTTGCCTTGCCGTATAGTAGTGTTATTCAATCGACTTCAACGACTTCTGCTCCTCGTTGAGTTGAAAATGGAGTTTTAATTGCCTAGCGGTTTATACATAGCTGCTTCGGGAATGAACGCGACACTGGCTCGCCAGGATGTGATTGCAAATAATCTGGCGAATGCTAGCACGGTTGGTTTTAAACAAAATCATTCCGTTGATGTAGCTTTCCCAACCTATTTAATAGCGCGTCTACATGACCAAAGATTAAAAGTTATGGATGGCACTGCTGAATTACGTCCCTCCATTGGGTTCATGGGGGGCGGTGTTATTCCTCAATCGGTGACAACTGATTACTCTCAGGGAGCTCATCTTGAGACACAAAGTCCATTGGATTTCGCTTTGAACGGACAGGGTTTTTTTGCTGTTCAAGGACCTAATGGTAAAACCTATTTAACTCGTGATGGTAATTTCAATTTAGATGCTAATGGCAAGCTGGTTACAAAGGATGGTCTAACTGTTTTGGGTCATAATGGCGAAATTTTCGTTGATGGAACACAAGTGACTGCTGACCAAGAGGGCAATTTGACGGTTGATGGTAAAGCCTTGGATCAACTGATGATCGTGAAGGTTCAAAACGAAAATCAATTGACCAAGGTGGGGCATTCTCTGTTCCAGATTAATTCCGGCAATAAAGTCGAATTGATGCCTGAGGATGTTCAGGTTCAGCAGGGATTTTTAGAACAGTCAAACGTGAATTCGATGATGCAAATGGTCAATATGATCGACACCTACCGATCCTACGAGTTGAATTCTAGAATTATAGCTTCATACGATCATCTTTTGGGTGAAGCGGCGTCGCAGATAGGATCGCTACACGTTTGAGAAATTTAGAAAGGTTGATTTTTAATCATTGACGGCCGGACTGCTTATGCGGAGGCCGTTTTTACCGCCGAACGACAGAGGCGGTATTATTCAAGTTTTAAAAACTTGAAAACTTAGGAGGCTCCACATGATGCAGTCGCTTTACACCGCCGCTACCGGTATGGCTGCGCAACAATTGAATATTGATACGATCTCCAATAATCTGGCTAACGTCAGTACGACAGGGTTCAAGAAACAACGGGTTGATTTTCAAGATCTGCTTTATATCAACCTAAAACCATCTGGTACACCCACCTCCCCAGACACAAATACCCCAGCGGGGTTGCAAATCGGAGAAGGCGTAAAGCCTGTTTCAACTCAGCGCATTTTTACAGAAGGCGCAATTCAAAATACAAATAACCCTTTAGATATTCTTATTGAAGGAAACGACAGCTTTTTTCAGGTTACACTGCCGAACGGTGAAACGGCTTATACTCGCGATGGCTCCTTTACTCAGGATGCGAACGGCAATGTCGTAACTGCAAACGGATATTTTTTGAACCCTCCTACCCAACTTCCCGCAGACACGTCCTCAATACAAATCACCCCAAGTGGTCAGATTATGGTTCAAACCGCGAGTAGCGCAGGCCAGTCGGTTCAGATTGGTCAACTTGAGCTTACGCGTTTTGTAAACCCCGCAGGTTTACTGGCTACAGGAAACAACCTGTTCATGGCAACGGCAGCTTCTGGAGATCCCATACAGGGGACGCCCGGAACTACTGGATTTCCCAATGTTCAGCAAGGATCTCTTGAGGAGTCCAATGTCGACGTGGTGGATGAAATGGTCAATTTGATCGTCGCGCAACGAGCGTATGAACTAAACTCGAAAGCCGTATCTACCTCTGATTCGATGCTATACGACATTACAACCATGAAGCAGTTTCCCTGATGATTTAGCGGCATGAGGATATCCACACGATCGGGTATTTGTTGGATGTGGTTTTTGACTGTTTGCTCGTGGGGGGCGGAAACGAGTTCTTCAATCCGACTTTTGGATCAAGTGACCGTGGCGGGGCCCAGCATCAATTTGGGTGATGTTGCGAAGGTTACAAGCGATGCGAAAGGGATGGCAGATCGTTTGAAAAAACTTGTTTTAGAAAAAGCCGCACCTACCGGACAGAAGGTTTCAATTACAACGGATGCCATAAAAATTGCCATGAGCCGGGAAGGTTACTCGTTAGATGGTTTTCGTTTCGAAGGGGCTTTGTCAACCGTGGTTTTGACGCAAACGCAAGAGGTTTCATCGGATCAATTGTTGGAGGCAGCTAAGTCATTCATCCTTTCCCAAACAGGGGAGAATGAAATTAATCTAGATGTAAAGATTTTGGGACCACTTAAAAATGTGATTGTCTCAAGTGGCCAGTTGGAGATTCGTTTTCGGCCCGCTTTGATTGGTAAATATGAAGGTATTCAAATTTTAACCGCCGAATTACTTGTCGATGGACGGGAAACTCGAGTGGTTCCGGTCAGGTTGGACACTCAAATATTTCATTCAGTAGTTCAAGCTAAAATGGATATCAAAAAGGGAGAAAAATTCACAACGGAAAATACGGCCCTGGGAAGACTTTTAACCGCACAACTTTTAAGGGGAAGCCTACAACACCTTGATGACGTTTTAGGAAGAACTTCATCTTTTGATCTGAAAAAGGGAACCCCGATACGTTTTAGTGAGATAAATGACCCGCCAGTGATACGGAGAGGAAATATTATTCAAGCGTTTATGGAATCTGGAAATGTTGAAATCATTGTTCATGCCCGGGCGGTTGAAGATGGCAAGGCGGGCGAAGTAATTCATGTTGAAAATACTGACTCGCACAAGGTTTTGCGGGCCAAGGTCATAGATGAAAACAAAGTATTGGTCGATCAAACAAAGCCGTAAGCTGATGGGGGTTGCCATGAACAAAATAAATCTTTTCTTGTTGCTTCTCGGGATAATGAGTTGGGCGTTAACTCCGCAAAAATCTTTTGCTGATTCTATTTATCCGCTAGAAGGAACCGGCTCTATTTATACCGAAAAAAGAGCTCACCGGGTCGGGGATGTCATCACAGTCTTGATTCAAGAAGATACTCAAGCAAGTCAGGGCGCGAGCAGTCAAAATCAAAAAACAGCCAGCCTCGCACTGGGGGCTGGTACGGGTTATTTGGGCGCAGGCAGCTTTGGGTCAAATGTTTTGAATAGTAACAATCAGATCGGATTGGGCGCTAGTTCCAACCACCAGGGTCAAGGGTCAACCAGTCGGGGAACAACCGTAACAGGGCAAATGACAGCTAAAATTGTTTCTGTTCTTCCAAATGGAAATTTTCAGATTGAAGGAACTCGATATGTCGAGGTAAACGAGGAAAAACAGACGGTCGAGGTTGTGGGTGAGATCCGTCCAGATGATATCTCCCGAGATAATACGGTACCTTCTTCAAGAGTGGCAGACGCCAAAATTAAAATTACAGGAACTGGACCCGCTTCCGAAACGGTCAAACCTGGCATACTGACCCGAGTGCTTGGTTGGCTGGGTCTTTTTTAAGGGGTGATTAACATGAATAACAAAAATACGAGATTTCTCAAAACCTTTGTGCTGGGGCTAGCTTTCTTATTTGTTTGTCCGTTGTGGGGAGCGCAAGTACGCCTCAAAACAATTGCTCAAGTGAAAGGCGTTAGAGAAAATCAGCTTATCGGTTACGGATTGGTTGTCGGACTTCAACGAACGGGTGATACGCAAAGGGTTGTTTCAACCCTTCAAAGCATAACCAATATGCTCTTACAATTTGGAATAAAAATAAATTCTGATCAGATTCGAACGCAGAATGTGGCTGCGGTTATGGTAACGGCCCAATTGCCTCCTCTTTTGAAATCAGGCGATAAGATTGATGTGGTGGTTTCCTCCATAGGCGATGCCCGAAGCCTTCAGGGTGGAAATTTACTTATGACGCCACTCCAAGGACCAGATGGGCAGGTTTACGCGGTAGCCCAGGGGCCACTCGCGGTTGGCGGATATTCCGACAATACCGGAGAATTTCCTCTTATCCAAGTTGATACGACAACCACTGGTCGTGTTCCAAACGGCGCAATGGTTGAGAGGGAAGTCCCATCTTCATTCATTGACAACAATATGATTTCAATCCTCCTCAATCGTCCTGACTTTAGCCAGGCCTCTCTTGCGGCGCAGGCATTGAACCAGCAGTTTGGGGAGCCCGTGGCACGAGCTGTGGATGGTGGACAAATCGATGTAAAGTTGCCACTTAATTACCAAGACAATGTTGTCGATTTTGTTGCTGCCGTCGAGGAAACCCAGGTACAAACGGATTCTCCCGCCAGCAGGGTTGTCGTCAACGAACGAACCGGTACAGTAGTTTTAGGACAAGATGTACGAATTGACGCCGTGGCCATTGCTCACGGTAATCTACGATTAGTTATTAAAAAAACGACCCAGGTCTCGCATGACGCAGTTTTTGGTCACGATGAGCTTACCCACACCACAACGGTTTCGGCTGAAGATACGGGCAAACAGGGAAATCTTGTCGTCCTTCCGGAGGGGGCAACCCTACTTGATATTGTGACTGCGATTAACGCGGTAGGAGCGACTCCCCGGGACCTTATTTCCATCCTTCAAGCCATCAAAGAGTCCGGCGCGCTTCATGCTGATTTGACGATCCTTTAATTCGGAGAAAATTTTGACACCATTTATCACGGCGGTCAACAGCCTTCAACCGTCCTCCCAATACCTTTCTCCAACAAACGCGAATTCTTTTTCAACTGACTCCCAATTGGCGGCTCAAGCCCTAATAGGAAACACCTTGATGTCCCATGTCCCTTCGCTTTCTAACAAGGGCATGCTTAATCCCATTCATCCTGTTTTTGCCTTGGGCTCGACACATGCTCATTCTGACGCGCAAATCCAAAAAGTCTCAAAAGATTTCGAGGCGATTTTTTTGCAGATGATGTTAAAAGAAATGCGAAATTCCGTACAAAAGTCAGGGATGATGGGGGATTCTCAAGCGACTGATATGTTTCAATCTATGCAGGATGAGCAGATTTCCCGCCAATTAGCTTCCGCTGGCGGTATCGGAATCGGCAGTATGGTTTATGGCCAATTGCAGAAAGCTGTTGCTCCCCATCAAAAATCGTTTAAATGAATTGGGCCAATTGCTCCCGTTGTAGCAGGGCCTATACCCGGATAAAGGGCGGTAAAGATATTTGCCCATCCTGTATTCGGGAAGAAGAGGATAATTACACCCTCGTTTTCAGATATCTTTCAGCCCGCCCCGCCGCTACTGCCCAAGAAATTGCCCAAGAAACCGCAGTAGATATCAAAGAAATCTATCGCTTTGTCAGGGAAAACAGGCTCCGACTGGTCAAAAACGACACAGGGCTGTTTTGTGAAGCCTGCGGAATCCCAATATCTCAAGGGAAAATGTGCGAAAAATGCTTTCAAAAGCTCGCAAATGAGATAAAAAATGACATTGATAAAACCAGAGAAACCCGCAAAATGCCTGCAAAAACGGGTCCCAAAACTCCTGCCCGACCATCCAAAAAAGAACCGAAATACTTGAAAAAATACAGGGGCGAATAAAAGCCAGGATTCCCTGGTTTTTACCCGTACTCGCTGTTCTCCACTAAGTTTCTGCTCAAGTTTTAGTTTCGGGACCCGTTAGGTTAACCAGAAAACCTAAGGAGTACCCTATGAAAATCGACGGCTTTCAAAATATCCCGGCTATCCTTCAGTCTTTTCAGAAGGCAGTCCAGCCCTCCCAAAAATCGGAAAAAGAAAACCCTTCCAGTTCCGTTTCTCTCAGTTCTTTTGCCGAAGTTCTTCAATCCTTGCAGCGACAATCCGCTCAAGATGCCCAAAGCCGGACGGGAAAAGTTGATCAACTAACTCAGCAAGTTCAATCCGGGAAATATCAGGTTGATTTGAACAAGCTTGCTTCAAAATTGGTTGAATCCAACATCATCAATTTCAAGGGCTAATCATGATCGAGTTGTATCTAAAACTCATTGAAGAATTGAAAAGAGAAAAGGCCTGCTATCTGCGTTTGATTTCTTTAACTCTGGAGCAAAAAGAATGTTTGATTTTGGGAGACGTGAATAAGGTCGCAGAAAACTTGAGGAAACAAGAAAAAGAGGTGTTTGCCTTGTCCCCTCTGCTGGGTGAAAGAAATGATCTTATATCATTGCTGGCCAAGTCACTGAAACTTGCTGAATCCTCCTTGGCCCTTGTTCTAAAGAAAGCCCCAATGGAGGTAGTGGAGGATCTTAACAAGGCGACGATTGAATTAATTCAAACAGCAAGGGAATTAGAAACGATCAATCAAGGAAATGAGAAACTCGCAAATAACGCGCTCTCCTTGGCCGATATGACGCTCCAGGCACTAGCAAGTAAAGGCCGGCCCAAAAGTGCCGGACCGATGGCAAAAAATGCCCAGGTTGAATCATCATTCGTTAACCGTGTCGTTTAGGAGGCTGGCATGATCAGTGGTTTCCAGAGTCTCAGCTCCATCAATAGTGGACTAATCCTCCAGCAGTTGGAACAGGATATTACGGCTTCCAACCTTGCCCAACCCTCGCTTGATTCCCAGGGTTACCTGTTGAATAGCCTCGAAAGGGTGAACACCGGCACGGCTCCAACCGTTTCTTTTTCCGGAGCCAACGGCCCTATTTCGGTGGGCTCGGGTGTTGCAATTGATTCAATCACCCGGCTTCGGGATTCTTTTCTTGATGGCCAGATCCGGTCGGAAAGTACAACTGTAGGCTACAACGAAATTTTGGCCAATACTTCCGGAACAGGAGTTCTGAATCAGATTAATTCTGTCATTAACAGTTCCAGCACCAATACACTCAATTACGCTTTAACCCAGTTTCAATCGGCCTGGCAGGCTTTAGGCGCGAATATTGTTCCTGCGAATGATGCGGCGGATAGGGCCGCCGTGGTGAGCGCGGGGACTTCCTTCGCCCAGATGGCCAACAGCCAATATAGCCAGTTGCAAAATTTACAACTTGCCTATAACGGAAAAATTCAAGATTCGGTTACCCAGATCAATCAGTTGTTTCAACAACTGAATTCAATTAATCAACAACTCAATACGACACAGGGATCCAACCCGAGTTCTCTTTTGGACGCAAGAGATTACGCTCTCGACAGACTTTCCCGGCTCATGAATTTCCAGGTGATTTTCGGAAACAATGGAACGGCCAGCCTGTTTTTGAACGGACTTATGCTTGTAAGTTCTGGAGGTGCTGGACAGCTTCAATCGGATATTCCTGACCCGAACAATCCCGCTTTGGCGGATATTACCCTGGTTCCTCCGGCTAATTTGAACTCCATGCAGACCGGAGGAAACTCGAACACCGTTCCGCCTGTCCCTTCTTCAACCGTGGATTTAACGTCCATGATAACCGGCGGAAATCTCGGCGGAGAATTGCAGGCTCGAAACGTCATCCTGCAGTCTTATAAACAACAGGTCAATCAGGCGACAACTGCAGTTATGAATGTTGTTAATACTCTTCAGTCTGCGGGTTTTGCCTCAGATGGTGTTACTACCGGAACCTTATTTTTTGAGGGAACAGGTGCATCCAACATTACCGTGAATGGTGTTCTTGGCTCGAACAACGGCCTGGTAGCGGAGTCAAGCGTGGCTTTCGGCGCAGCCGGAGCCGCCGCATATCCCGGAGCCCCCCTGGTAGGAAATCAACAGATTTCCCAAATGCTGGGAGGTGGAGTCTATGCTGGGAGCGCGATTGTTAATCCAGGCCTGATGAATCTACTGATCCAAAACTTTGCCGCAAGCAATGGGCCAATCAATCCGACCGCTGCACCACCACCACCGCCCGTGAATCCCTATGCGGCTTTGGATACAACGGTGACCAGCATTCCTGGAGTTGGGTCCTTTTCAATAAACGGGGTCACCATTGCTTACAATGGCGCAACCGACAGTCTCGCTACAATTATTCAAGAAATTAATACAAATGTTACAGGTGTAACGGCCGTATACAATGCTGCAAGTCAACAAATTTTCATTTTCTCCTCTGGCCAGGTGGTCATGCAGGACGTTTCGGGGATAAAGCCTTTCGCGAGCGTTGGCGGAAACATTGGTTGGACAAAACTGATTAATTTCATGGTTGGGACTTCGACGCTAAATAATAGCTTTGATCCCAATATGCCTGACGTTTTTGTTGGCGCGGGTCAACTGTGGTCTCCGATGAACTCAATTGTTCCAGCTCCTAATCCGCCTCCTACTATCCCCCCAACATATCAACCTTCTTACGGTCCAAATGTTTCTGCTTTCGCCGTTACGCCCTCTGCGACTGGGTCGGTAACAATAAATGGAAAAATTATTACTTGGAATAACACCGAAGCCTTCAACACGGTCCGAAATCAAATTCAAGCCGCTACCGGAGTCGCCGCTCAAGCTGTGACATATATTAATACCCTGCTGCCTACCTTTTTTGGCGGAAACGCAGTACAGGTTTACGAAATGCAATCGGGTAATCCTATTCAAGTTTATGATGATTCTGGTAATTTCACAGCTACGGTGGGTATGAATAACAACAACAATACCCTGGGAGAACTTTCGAATGAAATGTTGGGACAAGTCAACTCAGACCTAACCAACCAGCAGTTGATGTCCAGCCAGGCCCAAGACTCCCTTAACCAGCTCAACACCGCCCAAGCGAACATTGCCGGGATCCAATCGGGAACACCCACTTCCTCCACGGGTATTCCAACTTCTTCCTCGGCTGGTGTGCCTTTGGCCGCTATTCAACAACAGGCCACTCAAGCGGCTTTGACCTATAACGCGCTTTTAGAAGTAATGTCAGTCATCGACAACATGTACAACAGTTTGATCGACATCATCGGCGGAACTTCCACCAGCACAAGCGGGGTTTTTGCGGGCAAATAGGTTTAAAGGATAGGATATGAAAAACATCGGCGAACTTCTTGACAGCCTTTCCGCCAAATCTGCGGATAGCGCGATAACTCCAGCAAATACTTTTGGTTCCACAACCAAGGGAACGGGAACTAACGACAATTCATTCGGGCAGGTTATCGCTAAAATTTCCGACCAACAGCAAAATGGGAACAATACGAACCAGGCGAATGGTCCCAATGGCAATTCATCAACCACTCCGGTCATTAATCCTTCCGCTTCGGCTATCGCTGGAACAAACAATCAAACCGGTACTTCCCCCGATGCCTCGACCGTTTTGACAGATGCCACCCAAACGACTCTCGCTGTCTCTGAAAAACTTCAAGGGGTCAAACCGCAGGATATCGCGACGATCGAAAAATCTTTTTTTGCGATGGCCTCGGGTCTGGCCAATCTTCTCTCCCAGGCTCAGCCTTTGACCGGCAGCAATTTGAACCAAATCCAGTCTCAATTGGTGGCAAGTTCGGGGGGGCAAATAACCCCGGCTGAAGCGGCCCAATTGGTATCTGCCGTTCAATCTTTCATTCACAACCTGCCTCAGGGCCAAAATCCGCTTGATTTAAGCAAGCAAGATCAGAATCAGCTTCTTGGCCAGATGCTTCAACAGATGCTTCAGAATCAACAGGTTCTGTTTGCGCTTGCTTCGCCTGCATCAATTCAGGGAACCAATGGAAAAACTCAGACCAGTGACACCTCTTTGGGTGGAGTTCAGGCTGTGTCCGGTATTTCCCAGTCAAACACGCTTTCCAATGTAACCCTGAGGTTTGTTTTCACCGATACCCAGATCACGCAAACCCAGGGCTCCGGAAACCAAACTTCCCAATTATTTGTGGATTATCAAAACGCTCGACTGAGTATTTCGACCCAATCGGCCGATTCACAGAACCTTTTATCCGCCAATGGCCCCGGGGCCGCAAACCTGAACGCCTCAGTTCCAAGCCAACCCGGATTGAGCGGAACGGTCAATTTCCAACCAATCCCACAGGACAAAGTTAACACGATCCTCAATGCCTTGGCCCAGTTGGGGGCCCAGCCCACTTCCAATCTTCCTGTGACGATTGTCAACCCGACCTCCGCTGGTCAAAGCCAACAAACTTCCGATAACGGACAAAATCTTCAGGCCCTTTTTAAAGTGTTGCTCCAATCCGGCGCGGGACAAGTAGTGCTTCAATCATTCGTTGCCCAGCAGGGAAACGCGGCTAATGTCATTAACCAACCACCGGCTAATCTTTCCGGCAATCCCTTTGCACAACTGGTAGAAAATTCAAACCAATCGATCCAACCGGTTTCGGTTCAACCGATTGAGAACACGCAGAGCACTAACAATCCCGGTATTAATTTCAATGCTGATCAAGTTATTGCTCCGGCCGGGCAACTGCCACAAAATATTTCGGCTACATCCTCCGCCGTTGATGGCGCCAAGTCATTCTGGACGTCGGTTAATTTCCACAGGATCAATGAACTGGTGCTTCGATTCACGGCTTTTATTGGCCAATCCAACGCCACGGTTGCCGCTCAAATCCCGGACAATCAAGGTCCTGCGCAGGTGGCTATCGCCAATACTCCCAGCGCCATTACGGCCCAGGTTGGCTCATCGGTTGGCCCCCAAGCCTCGCCCGTATCTATCGCCCAGCTTCCCAACGGCGACCAACAGGAAATTGTTAACAATGTCCTGACGCCCAATACGATCCAACTTCAACCGACTCCTGTTCCCAATATTCCGGTGACTTCGACCACCCGTGTTGAGTCTCAAAATCAGGCGATTTTGTCTCAATCCCAATTGGCCGATCAAAACTCGGGTATTGAGTCACAAGCGCAAACGCCTACTCAGGGTTCGATTTCAACCAACTCGGCTCAAACCCAAGCAATTAACAATTTCCAAAATTTTTCATCCGCCGCCCAATTCCTCACAACGACGACCCCATTAACTCAATCGAACATCAGTTTCAATGCCTCTCCTGTGGTTAATGCCAATACTGGGTTAACCCCTTTAGCCACGGCGCCAAATACGGTCGCTCCCTCTGCGGCAATTAACCCGACCCAAGGTACTAACGTTTCGGGTACCCCTGTTGTTCCGAATAGCCAGGCAGTTGCAGTACCCCCCGCTGTTTCCGTGATTAATTTGGTACAGCCTTCCTCTGCAACAACCGCCGCGCAAAACCAGAATGTCTTTAACCAGGCGGCGAACCCGGGAATTTCAGCTCCGCCTGTTTCATTGGCGCAAAATCTTTCCGGATCTGTCGCCTCAGTGAATTTATTCAATCAGGGAACAGCGCAAAACCAATCAAGTACAACCCAAACCCCATTGGTTGCTAATCCGGTTCAGCCATCAGGTACGGTTTCCTCTATCACACCGCAAGCTGTTTCGGCCGTGGCAGGGTTAAGTGAATCGGAAAAGCTACAACCGGTCTCGCTTCAAGATAAGAATTCCTTAGCCGATCAAATGTCTTCCCAAACCCAGTCAGCTTTTTCCACCAACGCCTTGGTTTATACCCTTGGCAAAAACGGTGAAATGCAAATGATAAATCCTGCTGGGAATCCAGTTCCGATCAATGCGCAGGAATTGATCCGTCAATTATCCGACCAAGTTTCTTCGAAAACGGGAGATCTCAAAGCGGCATCTTCCATCAGCTTCCAGCTGGTACCAGAGAATCTGGGACGTATGACGATCCAAATTTCTCTTGTTGATCAATCGGTAACCGCAAAAATCCTAGTGACAAATGCTGATGTCAGGGACACCCTTCAACAGCACCTTGTGGATCTCAAGACCTCTTTGAGCCAATCGGGACTTCAAATCGACCAGCTTCAGGTTCAGGTTCAAGGCGGAGGGGCCAGCCTTTTGGCCCAATATTACCAATTTCAGCAGGAAGGTTATGGATCCAGTTCGTCCTCTTCGGGGGCGGCGGATTCGATCACTGGAAATAATGAAAACGAGGGTGTTTTGGCCCCCTTTTCTACGAGAAATAGTCTGGTAGATCTGTTGGTTTGATACGTTTTTAATGCGTTTTGACTCAAGTTTTTCGGCATAATGCCGTTAGATTTTATAAGAAAGAGAGGTGATTTTCATGATTTCGGGAGTGAACAACAGCTCGAGCTCCAATAACAGCAACGCCTTGTCGAACGCTTTGACGGGTGCAACGGGCAACAACCAGTTCGTGTCTCAAAACACGTTTTTAACGCTTTTGATCACACAACTGCAAAATCAGGACCCGATGAATCCGCAGGATTCAAGCCAGTTCGTCGCACAATTGGCTTCGTTTTCGTCTCTTGAGCAGATGACTCAGTTAAGCACAAAGATGGAAACGGTCTTGGAGAATTCGGTAACCAACCTCATTGGAAAAACGGTGACGGTGGCTGATTCGAACGCTTCGACGGGTTACACGCAGGGCGCAGTTACCGGAATTGTTTATTATTCGAACGGTCCGGCCGTAACCGTTAATGGAACGGATTACCCGGTTTCCGCGATTCAAAACGTTCAGTAAGGCTGTTTGATTTTGAATCGGGTTTTCCCGATTCGTTGAAAGGCAGGTGAGGACAAGTGGTTCAGCAAGTTAACTTTAATGACTTGGCTTTTAAGCCGGTAGATGATGTCCAAAGCAAGGGCCAGATTCATCAGATTCAGCAACAGGCCAGCAAGGCCGCGGATGCTGTTCTGCCATTCGACGCCGTGTTTCAAACGGCGGTTGATAAAACCCAATCGTTGAAGTTTTCGGCCCACGCGAAAGAAAGACTGGCTTTACGCAATATCAACCTTACTCAGGATGACATGGCCCGCATGAATGCCGCAGTCGACAAGGCGGCTTCCAAGGGCGCGCGTCAGTCCCTTTTGGTAATGGAAAACCAGGCTTTTATCGTGAGCGTGCCGAACCGCACCGTGATTACCGCGATGGATGGCGGAAGCATGAAAGAGAACGTCTTCACCAACATCGATAGCGCGGTGATTGTTTAGTTTTTAGCAGGGCAGCATCGGGCTGGACCTCCTAGAGGAAGCCCGAACTTCGGCGGGCCTAATGTCCGCCAACTTTAAGGAGCAAGATCATGGGTCTCAGAGACATGTTTAGCGCAATTTCCGGGCTTCAAGCCAACAGTACCTGGTTGGATGTTATCGGAAATAACATCGCCAACACCAACACGGTGGCCTACAAAGCCAGCCGGGTTGAGTTCGCGGATCAATTCAGCCAAACCCTTTACGCCGGCACGGGAGACAACACGGCCAGCGGATTGGGCGGCGTCAACCCCGAGCAAATCGGGTTGGGAACACGGGTGGCATCCATCCAGACGATCTGGTCGGAAGGCGCCCTCCAGAACACAGGGCTTTCCACCGATATCGCCATCGAAGGCAACGGCTTCCTGGTAACGAAGAACGATAATGCCAGCTTTTACACGCGGGCGGGCAATCTGACTTTTGACAGCCAGGGCAACCTGACGGACCAGAACGGGGGATTGATCCAGGGCTTCTCCGCAACGACTAAATATACCCAAACGGAGATTATGACGGCTGCTGGGGCCGGAACGGTCGCCCCATTAGAGGTCACCTATGGTCAGTTGCAGGTCGACAATTCAAACCTGTCGGCGGCCACAAATATCAAGATCGATCCAAATATGGTGGAACCTGCTAAGGCGACTTCGCAATTGAATTTTGTTGGAAATCTCGATTCTTTCCAGTCGGCGCAGGTTTTAGCCCTTTCTACGGCTGGAATTGCGGCTCTTCCGATTGGACAGTTGCCGATCAGCCCTTTCCTCCCGGCTAAAGCGGGGGAAATCAATTATCCTGTCGGTCCTCCGGCCGGAAACCAAGTCGTGATGCAGCAACTGAGCGATTATGCGACGGGTGTGGATGCGAACAATGCGGGTCACACAACCGCGCTAGTTCAAAATGCTGAAACTTTGGCTGCAATCCAGCTTCCGGCCAATGCCGCCACCGAAAACTTTGCCTGGAACCAACAACCGCCGGTCACTCCGGCCTTGTCTTCCAGCCAAACCGTTTACGATTCGACCGGAACGGCCCATACGGTCACGACGTTGTTTTACCAGGTGAACGATCTGGGGCAGGCGAACCCCGCGATCAATCCTTCGCCATTGAATCAGGTTGCTTATGCCTGGTATTCCTTCGATACGACCAACGGGCAAGCGATCAGCACGCAGTCCTTGTTGGGAGGAACGGGTATTTACGAAGGATCGGGACAAGCTATCGGTGCCGGTCTTACTGGTTATGATCGGGGTCAAGCAACTACCGCCTATTGGGGCGACTTGATCTATTTCAACTCCGATGGCTCTTTGGCTTCGATGGGCGGGGTGGAAGCTGAGGCGAACGGTGGTCCTGTTATCCAGACGACCGCCCATGTTTATCTCCCAGCGAGCCAGGTCGCAGTTCCTCCCCAACCATTAGGAGCCCTTACTCCCGTCTCGCCCATTCCAACCCTTGGCGCCGAGATCATGGATGTCTCCATGAATTTTGGAACTGCGGGTTACACGGCGGGCCAACCTGCTGCGGGGGCTGTCAATCCTCCAACTCCTGGAACCATCATCGATGCCAAGCGTGACGGTTTGTTCAGCGACGCGGAAGGTACCTACCAGGTCATCAATGGGGTCAACACCTATGTGGCGGATAGTCATGCCACGACCAGCCAGAATGGTTACGCCGATGGGGTTTTGAATACCATTAACTTCGACCAGACGGGAACCATTCAAGGCCAATTCAGCAACGGCCAGACGACTGCCATCGGCCAAGTTTTGATGGCTAGCGTTGAGAATGTGAACGGGTTGTCCAAGGTGGGAGAGAATTACTACCAAGCTTCTCCGAACGCTGGAGCCCAGACGCTAGGCTTGGCGGGACAGAACGGTATGGGAACGATCCAGGGCGGTTACCTGGAAGCTTCCAACGTCGATCTGACCACCGAGCTTTCCAACATGATCATCGCCCAGAGAGGGTTTGATGTGAACTCTCGCGTGATTTCAGTTGAGAACGCCAACTTGCAGGTGTTAACGCAGCTTGGCCAAGGCGGTTGATGAGTTGATTTTAGTCGAGGGGCCGAGTCACCTGGCCTGGTTTCCCGGCAGCGCTCTCTGTTTGAGAGGGCGCTGCTTTTTTATTGGGCTTTTCGCTTTGAATGTTCGAACCGGTTCTTTTGGTTCAAGCTTTCCGGTTTTGGACCATTGGGGTAAGATATGAAAACCATGAGACCAACATTTCGCACATTGCCGTTTTTAGCCCTATTGTTTTTCACAAGCTTGTTTTTGACATTGGGATGTTCAAAGAAAAGCCCCACCTCTCCCGGGGGAGGGAATTGGCAGGAAGCCACGGCGAATGCGGCGTGGTCACTTAGGTATGGAATGGGCGGAGCGGTTTTTAACGGGAACATGTGGATTATAGGGGGGGCTTGGGGTGTCTCGGGTTCCGTCACGGACTATTACGGTGGGGTCTATAATTCCAGCGATGGCAGTCAGTGGAATCAAAAGGTCGGTGATTCAAATACAAGCAATTTTGGTCTTCGGTATTCCCCTGGGGTCCTCTCCTATGCCGGTAAATTATGGGTCATTGGGGGCAATCAAAACGGAACTCTGAAAAATGATGTTTGGAATTCCTTGGATGGAACTAATTGGTCCCCGGTCGTTACGGCCGCACCCATTTTTACACCCCGCGAAGATTTTATATCGATCGTTTATAACGGGGCCATGTATGTCATTGGGGGGTGGGATGGAAATGCCCAAGCGGATATTTGGACTTCGACCAATGGATCGAACTGGACGAGGATCATTCCGGCGATCAATACCGTTGCAGTTCCAAACTATACCCTGGGTTTTACCGCCCGATGGGGTTCCTCGGCGACTGTTTTTAACGGATTGGTTTGGATCATTGAGGGAGATGGCGCAAATCCCTATAACACGACTTCGCTTGTCGGAACTTCGAATGGGGACGCCTGGACATTTGATGGTACCAATTTAAAATTGGTGGGTCTGGGTTCGGATTTGGGGAACTTGCCTTATCCCATGCTTTATCATCAAGTGACCGCCAATAATGGGCTCCTTTGGCTTACACCGGGTTCGGCACCCGGGGGTGTCACTTATGATGATTATTACACTTCTTCCGATGGCATTAATTGGTCTAGTGGAATTCAGCCTTATCTTCCACGTTGCGGTCATGTGGCTCTTTCGTACAACAACTCCCTTTGGGTCATGGGTGGGTATAACAATCAATGCTGGACTCCCGGTCCCAGCTGTCCGGTGACCTACTACAACGATGTTTGGCATACTCCCTAAATAATCTGTGATAAGGCAAGAAAGTGATCAAGGTAACTCGCCTCAATGGTCAGGAAGTCATCGTCAATTCAGATCTGATACTCTTTGTTGAAAAATCTCCCGAGACGATTTTGACCCTACAGAATGGCAAAAAGATAACCGTCAAGGAGACGACCCAAGACGTCCTCGACCGGGTCGTTGAGTTTAAATCGAGATGTTTCCCTCGCAGTTCTCCCCGAGACACAATACAAACGGGTTGAAGCCGTTTAACACCCGAAATTTCACGGTTGAAATAGTTGCGTGATATCAAAAGTAGGGCGATAATAAATAAAAGTTGAAGAAAAAAGCTCGTCTTTACCTTAAAACGATAAAAAGAAATGCTTTCGTCGGGCGTGTAGATAGTTAACGCTACGTTAAATCTGGTAAAAACTCAAAAAAGCCAAGGTGAAGCCGCTCAAGATTTGAATTTTCACTATGGGAGTTTCAAATAATGCTTTTTCATGGCCGAGTGTTGAAAGGCTTCGCTTTTGGCGTTTTCGGCCTGTTTTTATTGTTTCCAACCATTCCGAATTTATCCTCCGCCTATGCATTGACCAACGATCTTCAGCAATGGTTCGATTCTTTTACCGCTGGCAACCCTGTCACGAACGTTGCAAGCCTTCCCGTTACCAGCAATTGGAATCTAACTTATACGGCTGGACAAAATTTTTCTCTGTCGGTTACCCAATTTATTGGAATAGCGGGTGGTCCAGTATCCTCGGATACCTTAGTGACTTATCCCCCAGTCGTTTCGGGTGAACCTCCTTATGAATATGGGGTGATTAGCTCTCCCTTACCAACCGGTTGTGGATCATGTGCGGTTACATTGACTTACATGGATTCTTCATTCGTAACCGCTGGAGCCTATATTATGGTTGATGTTCTTTCACAGACGCAGCCTAAGGCATTTGCACTAATTGTGACTGGGACGGACGGCACGGTTATTTCCTCACCCGCGGATGATATTTTAACGGGTTGCAAGAGCCCTCCAGCCACAATCACACAAAACACTAATGCCAATCAGTGGGCCACTGTTTTTATGGCGAACACGTTGCCAGCCGCAGACCCGGTTTCGACCGTTCAGTTAATCATCCCAAATGGATACGCAGGAGATTTGGATCAAAACGACGGTGATTTTGTTTATGTTGATAATTTAACTGACGCGGCTACGGTTCGTTGCCTTGTCCCTCCAACCGCAACCTTTACTCAAACTCAAACGCCGACGATTACTTTTACCTTATCTCCTACCCACACTTTAACGTTTACGAGCACCATGACTCCTACAAATACGCTTAGCCCTACAGCCACAGGCACCTACACACCGACTTTTACAGCCACCAATACCCCTACTATTACCGATACCTCGACCGTAACATCCACCAACACTCCCACGGTCTCACCTACCCCCACTCTTTCACCTTTACCGAGTAACACATTCACCAATACATCGACTCCCACGAACACGCTCACATCAACAAATACACCGTCCTTCACTTCCACAAACACTTATACCGTGACTCCCACGAGTTCGTCCACGCCCTCTTATACACCCTCATTCACGTCCACTTACACTCCAGGCAGCACATCCACAAGCACGAACACGTGGACTCAAACATTTACCTCAACCGCATCCTTTACACCAACTCCTTCATCTACTTCAACGATCACATTCACTCCGACGAACACCTTTACGTTCACGATCACCTTAACACCGACCATTACGAACACCCCGCCTCCTACCCCAACTCCCACCGACACACCATGCCCCGTAAATGTTTATCCCAACCCCATGGATTACCAGCACAATCCAGCTTTCAATAATCAATGCCCGTCCTCTAATCCTTGCATCAAGTTCAGTTGCATTCCTCCGCAGTCCACCTTGAATGTCTATACGATTACCTTATCCCTTGTGAGATCTTTTGGCCCCTACGACCAGAATTACACTTACAACCCCTCGACATCTACGGGACTCATAACCTGGGATGGGAAAAATGGGGATGGGAATCCTGTGGCTGCAGGGTTTTATTTCTATAAGGTGGATGGTCCAAACGGCCAAACCTTTGGCAAATTCGCAATCTCTAGATCCTTGAATGGGCCTTGACCATGAATAATTTCAAAAACATGGAACGAATTGTTTTTTGTTTGCTTTCGTTAACCTTTTCGTCTGCTGGGGCGGTTACTCCCAACGGGGGACGAAACGCCTTTGATTTTCTTAACATTTCTCCTGTTTCGCGGGCGGTCGGGGTAGGGGAGGCTTATTCGGCATTGGGGGACGATGTGGGGTCGGTTTATTACAACCCTGCGGGGTTGGCCAGTGTTTTGACCAACGAAATGAATATCACTTACCTTTCACTTTACCAACAGATGAATTACGAATTCATCGCTTTCGCCACTCCGCTACAACCCTCTTTCCCATCCTTCGGTGGTGTGGTTGCGTTAAGCGCGGGGCTTCTTCAAACGGGAAACATGTCCCGCACCAATGATTTCGGAGTAACTACTGGGACCTTTTCCAGTGGGGATCAAGTGTTCACGTTGGCCTATGCGAAAGATTTCAGCCCGACGGTTCATATTGGAGCTTCTCTGAAATTCTTGAATCAACAGATCGACACGGTTCAAACGTCGCTTTTTGCTGTTGATGCCGGGCTGGTTGTGATTCCGCCTTCCCAGGGTTTAAGGATTGGGCTGGAAGTGAAAAATCTGGGTGCTCAAGATTCGGGATTCAACCTGCCTTTCACGCTTTCGGGTGGACTTTCTTACCGTCAATATGAACTTTTTGGGGATCAGGACGATGGCGCGATTACGGGAGAAATTACTTTCCCCATTCAACCGATTGAAGATCCTGTAGGGGCGGCTTTGGGGGTTGAGTACGACTACAAATGGGTCGGAAATAGGGCTACTATAAGGGTCGGCTACAAATATCAAAACAATGGCTTGGGCGGGGAAGGGCTTACTCTGGGTGCGGGTTATGGTCTTGATTTAGCTGGTGCGGTCCTGTTTTTAGATTATGCCTACGCTCCCGCGGACGTGTTTGGAGATACTAATCGAGTATCGTTGACGACTAAATTTTGAGGCTTCTTTTCATGAACAGTTTATTAAACCCATTTTCCACCCGGACGGTTTCATCGATACTTGTTATTTTATTTCTAGGGTTCAGTCCTTTGCCCGTTCTGGGGCAATCGGTAGGAACGACCACCGCGGATATCCTGAAAATCAACCAGGGGGTGCGCCCGGCCGCCATGGCGGGAGTCTATACGGCACTAGGGGACGATGCATACGCAGTGGAATATAATCCGGCGGGAATCGCTAAGGTCCAAGCCAGCCAATTGATTTTGACCCATCTGGATAGTCTGGCCGACATTTCCTACGAGTATTTAACATTCGCGACCGCCTGGGGAGCTGAAAACGCGCTTGCGGTGGCGTTTACCTACCGTCACATGCCCCCGATCGACAATCAAAATGGGAATCCACCCGCAAATTCCCAAGATCTACTGGGCTCCTTGAGCTACGCTCGTAAATTGGGCGACAACATCCGAGTCGGTCTTTCGCTTAAATATCTCCAAACCACTCTGGCCCAGTATAACGCGGGGGCCATCATGGGCGATGTGGGGATTCAAATGGATCGTCTTCCCCTGGGTATTAAAGCGGGTTTGGCGGTGCAAAATGTCGGCCAGGGGATGACATTCAATCCCGCCTCTTCCGCAGATCCCTTACCCATGTTCATACGGTTCGGCCTTGGCATCCATCAGGTGTTTGAGGGGCAAAGGGATTTCAACGCCGGGATCGAGGTATTTAAACCATCCGACCAGGACATCAAGATGGCCATTGGCGCGGAAGCTTGGCTTTTCCCCAATCTTTTTTCAGTGCGAGGCGGATTTAAATTCGAAAGTTTAGGCCAATCGACCGGGAATGTGTTCAATAATTACACGCTGGGTTGCACCTTGACCCGCCAATTCGATGGGGATGATTTCTCAGTCGACATCGCTTACGACCCCGCGGATTTTGGAACCACTTCCCAAGACACTTTCTTTTTTGGCTTGAACCTGAAGTTCAACCAATTGCGGATACTGTAGTTTACCCACCCCGCGCCGAAGCCTTTCTGCAATTGACAAGCCCTTACTCGCCTGATAACCTTCAGGGCTGTTTTTGCTTTTGTCCTTGGCCCTTGCCGCCGAGGTAGCTCAGTTGGTAGAGCAGCGGACTGAAAATCCGCGTGTCGGCAGTTCGATTCTGCCCCTCGGCACCATTTTTCACAGGTTGAAGTTGGTCACCATCGAAGAACATGCAAGGGTTGCAAGTTTAGGCTTATGGAAGCATTGAACCGACAAATATTAAAAGCCCGCTTTTCTCATGAAAAAGGGCAACTCCTCCCACCGAAGTTTGCGTTTCGAGAATTCAACTGGTGAATAGACATTGTGTTGTTACGGTGTCATAAATGATTTAAAGCCAACATACCCTTTAAAAGCGAGCGAATTGTTGGAACATTCCGAATTGGTTCCCGAGGCAATTCTTAAATTATGCGATATACGTGGAAAATATCCTAAGCCGTTGGGTAAGCCTCAGGCCCACACGGTGGGCCTGGCAGTCGGTACCTTTCTTAAAGAATCCCCGAATCGAAACATCAAGATTGTAGTGGGAGGTGACATCCGGGATTCCACGGAAACCCTCAAAAAAAGCCTGCTTCAGGGGTTGGAAGAATCCGGCCTCAAAATCGTGGATGCGGGATTGGTGTCGACTCCGTTATTGAACTTCGCCTCCGGTTTTGCCGCGGCTTCCGCCGGCATCATGGTGACGGCTTCTCATAACCCCCCCGAATACAACGGCTTCAAGTTTTTCACTTTTGGCGAGCCCGCTTCCGCTTCCTGGATCCATCGGTTTTACCAAATCCTGGGCAAGGGAGATTTTCGAAAGGGCGCGGGGATCACTGAGAAAAAGGATTTTCTTCCCGATTACCGTAATCGCCTCGTTCGCCAAATCGCCGCGAATTTCCAGGGCATCAAAATCGTCGTAGACGCGGGTAATGGCATGTCCGCTTTGACTGCCCCTCAGGTTTTGCAAACGTTGGGGCTTGAAGTGGAAATGCTTAATGGAAAAATGGATGGAGATTACCCTGGCCGTGGAGCGGATAGTTCCAATCCGAGTGCCTTGGAAGCACTTGGCCGTCGAGTCTTAAAATGCCATGCCTCTTTAGGTGTAGCTTTCGACGGTGACGGGGATCGAGCCAGTTTTGTGGATGAAATGGGAAGGGAAATCCCGAACGAGGTCATCCTGGGTCTTTTGTCCGAGGAACCTCTGCGACGCCAACCGGGATTGAAGATCGTTTACGATGGAAAATGCTCTGATGGGTTGGATCACTGGATCCGGTCAAAGGGCGGGGAACCCGTACTGGAACGGTCTGGCCATACCTTCATTTTTGACCGTTTTAAGAAGGAAAAAGCTCACATGGCAGGTGAAGCCAGTGGTCACTTTTTTCTCCCCGGGCCATTTCCCGGGGATGCGCTATACGCTTGCCTGGTTTTGTTGAAAACCCTCAAGGGCCGTGGTCAAACCCTTTCCCAGGCCCTGCCCCCTTTTCCGAAGAGAATATCCACGCATGACATCAAGATTCCCATGGAGTTCGAGGGTGCCCAAGCGGTTTTTGAAGGCCTGAAAACGAGGGCCTTGGCGATGGGAGGAACGGTTTCCGGGACGGATGGGGTGAGGGCTGTATTTAAGGATGGATGGGGAATCGCCAGATTATCCGTGACCGAACCGGTTCTTTCTTGCAGGTTCGAGGCCGAAGACTTGTTGAAGTTGAAGGGGTTGGCGGAAGATTGGTTAATAGATTTCCCCGAAATCCTTAAGCCTACCGCTCAGAGGATTTCCGACCTCAAGGACCCACATTAAAAGGCTTCCCCAATGATTTATTGTCTCTTTGTCGGGGCTTTCAAGGACCCGAGAATGGAAGGCCTTGCGCAGGAATTTCATAAGCGGTTGAACCGGCTTTGGCCCGTCAATTTGGTAATCCTGAAAGAAAACCCCAAGGAAATTCAAAGATGGGTGGACCAGCACCAGGGAAGGGGATTATTCCTATCTCTCGATCCGGCTGGAAAAACCATGGATTCAAATGAATTTGCCCGATGGGTTACCCAGAGCTCCCAGGATCTTTATTTATGCGCATGGGGCGCCCGGGGGCCCCTGCCCGGTGTGGACCTTCCCAATAGTCGTAAAATCAGTTTATCTCCCATGACTTTTTCCCACGAACTTGCCAGAGTGGTTCTTCTGGAACAGTTATACCGATCTGGCGCTATCCTAAAGGGACATCCCTATCCCAAATAATTCATTGCTTATTTGGCTGAAATTAGAGGTGTTGGAACCATCGGTTCGAATGAAACGTCTAACCCATTGAGAACAACTTTCCTGATGTTTAAGAGGGCAGCATTTCTTGGAGGAGGGGTTCATGGAAGGCCTATTTAAAATGCACATTTGGATGGCGGGGGTATTAACGGCAATAGCTTTAGGTATTTGCCCTTCCCGTGCCCTTTCACAAACCCAGGAGACGATCCCGCCAATAGAATATGTCATCGAGGATATCCAGGGCACGGAAGTCCAGGTTTTGGAGGAAGGAAGCAAAGTCTGGGCACCCGCCCAGGAAGGTGAGGTCGTGGAATCGGGTGACCAGGTCAAAACGGGAAATCAGAGCGAAGCCACCTTGACCCTGGAAAGCGACACGACGGTCCACCTGGATCCCAACAGCACCGTAAAAATTAGTCAGATTGATTCCAATAATACGGGTGGATTTTTGAGTAAGTTGGAAATGTTGGCCGGGAATCTTTTGGCGGATGTGAAGAAAAACCTACAGGATAGCCATTCGACATTTGAGGTAAGCGCGAACGGGGTCGTTTGCGGAGTTCGGGGAACCGCTTTCGAAGTCGGTTGGGATGGAAACGACCTCCGAACGGCCACCCATGAGGGCAAAGTGGAGGTGGTGGACCAGGACCATATATCCCATTTCGTGGAAGCGGGAAACGCCTCCACCTTCAATCGGGGTCATTTTCGGCTTCAACGTCGTTTGGAACGCCGGGAAACCGATCGCTTCCAGCACTGGCGTCAGTTCCGAAAAGGTGTTTTCCTGAAACGGCTTAAAAGACTGATGGATATTCGTATGAATCGCCGTCCGGCTTGGCAAAGACGCACCCCCCACCCCGGAAAACGATGGGGACAAATCAGGCGAGAGGGACCAAGGAAGCGCCATCCCGAAAAACTCGTCCAACCTTAAAAGAGTGAATGGCTGGTTTTTCATCCTACATCTTGGTTAGAATCAAAAAGAGAGAAATGTTTTCCTCTCTTTTTGTATTTTCGGGGGTTTGAAATCATGATGGATATTGCTCGTCGCCTGGCGGCTTCTCTACCTCCCGGAATGATCGAAAACCGTCCCCAGCAGAATCAAATGGCCCAGGCAGTCGCCGATACACTCCAACAGGGTGGAAACCTGATGGTGGAAGCGGGTACGGGTGTGGGCAAGAGTTTTGCCTATCTTCTCCCGGCCCTGGATTACGCCTTGAAAGAAGGCGGCCCGGTGGTCGTCTCTACCCATACGCTCAACCTACAAGAGCAATTGTTCCAAAAAGACCTACCCATCGTGGTACATGCCCTCCAGCAGGAGGGATTAGGCCCGATTCGGGCGGTTCTATTGAAGGGCCGGGGCAACTATCTTTCCAAAAGGCGTTTGGCCTTGGCGTTGGAAGGAAGCGGTCAGACCGATCTGCTAGGCGACCAAGACACGTTATTTAAAATACAGGAATGGGTCTCCACAACCTTGGAAGGCACCCTTTCCACTGCGCCTTTTCCAATTTCTGGAGATATTTGGAACGAGATCAAGAGTGATCCCTACCATTGTCTTGGGCCCCAATGCCCCACTTTCGATACTTGCTTTTATCACTCGACTCGCAAGAAAGCCTACCAGGCTCACTTGATCCTGGTAAACCACGCCCTTTTATTAGCAGACCTGGCCTTGAAAATGGAATCGGAGCAAGGGGTTCTGCCGCCCTACCAGGCCCTGATTGTGGATGAAGCCCATCACCTGCCCGCCCTTGCGGCGGAGCACCTGGCTACTTCCGTTAGCCAATCCGAATGTCAGGGCCTGATCCGGCGTCTTTTATTTACCGATGAGAAAACACCGGGCGGGAAGGGGCTCTTTTCTGCGATCCCCACCGCCGGGGCGGGTGACGCGGTTTCGGAATTCAAACAGGGCATCCTTGCTTTTTTTGGCGGGTTGGGAAAATGCCTGGAATTTGGGATGGGAGGAATCAAGGCGGCTCGGTTGCCCGATCCCCCTCCTGAAATGAGTGTTTTAGCCCGGCCTTTGGCGCGGTTGGAGGCTCTTCTAGGGGACGCAGCCGAGATGGCTCCCTCTGAGGAATTGGCATTGGAAGCCAGGGGAACAAGAGAAGAGTGCCGGGAACTTGTTCGCAGGCTTTCTTACATTCTCGAAAGAGGCTGGGGTGAAGACGCTTGTTACCTGGTGGAACCGGATACTTATGCCTACAAAAAAGGGGAAATAAGGGCTTCTTCCATTAGGGCGGTGCCCCTTGATTCGTCCGAATTGCTCAAAGAACACCTTCTTTCCTCCGTTCGAAGCGCGGTGTTTACCAGCGCTACACTTTCAGTGGGTGATGATTTCTCCTATTTCCGTCATGCCCTCGGCTTGGAAGGAGAATCGGGCGAGGCCCGTGTAAAGGCTTTGCGGGTCGGTTCGCCTTTTGATTTCCGCCGTCAGGTGACCCTATTTCTTCCCAGGTCTATGCCCCATCCCCGCCGGGAAGAAGAAAAATACAATCGGGAGGTGGTGGAATACATCCGGGCATCCCTCCGACAATCCCATGGCAAAGCCTTCGTATTGTTCACTAGTTTCAAGATGATGCGCCAGGTCTCGGAGGCGATCCGGGGGGATTTGGACGAGCTGGGGATAACGCTCCTCGTACAGGGTGAGGAGGGATGGGACCGGACCCGGCTTCTAAAAGTGTTTCGCGAGGATATTCACTCGGTCCTCCTCGGAGTCAACAGCTTTTGGGAGGGAGTGGATGTTCCAGGCGAGGCTCTTTCTAACCTCATTATCACCAAGCTCCCATTTCAGGTGCCGGAGGGACCCCTGGTGGAGGCCCGTCATGCCCGCATGAAGGAACAAGGACTTGAACCCTTCCAGGTCGAAAGTCTTCCCGAGGCGGTTTTGCGGTTAAAACAGGGATTCGGCCGTCTGATTCGCAGTTCCACTGACGTAGGAACGGTCACCTTATTGGATCCCCGGGTGACCTCTGAACGATGGGGAAGGATATTTCTCGACTCCCTGCCCGACTGTGAGAGGATTTTCCTTTCTCAACCCGGGAAGATCGAGACTGCTCCTTACCTCCCATCCAAGAACTCTTCGGCGAAAGCCTCCAAGCGCGGTTCCAAGCTTCGCCCCAAGGGTTAACTTTCCGTAAAACCGACTTTCTAGAACGATGAAACCAATTTCTTTCAACCAGGTTCAAACCTTTCATTGTTGAACCGACTTCGATTGAGGGTAAAATAAGGCCCATGCCCCGCCCTTCCTCGTCCTCTAAACAAACCCAAGCGCCGCCTGAAGAAATCCGCTTGTTGAATTCCGACACCCAATCGGGGGAAGAGGAACCAACTCTCCGACCCCAGCATTTGGCCGAGTATGTGGGGCAAAAAGCCCTCAAAGAATCCCTTCTAATAGCTCTCAAAGCCGCCCAACAACGCAAGGAGGCGCTGGAGCATCTTTTGCTTTCTGGCCCGCCAGGATTGGGCAAAACCACCCTGGCTTCCATCGTGGCAAAGGAAATGGGGGTTAACTTGAAAGCCACCTCCGGGCCGATTATTGAACGCTCCGGTGATTTGGCGGCTCTCCTGACCAATCTCCAGCCCTACGACCTGCTCTTCATTGATGAAATTCACCGATTGCCGAGGGTCGTGGAAGAAGTGCTTTATCCGGCCATGGAAGATTTCCAGCTCGACATCATGATTGGAAAAGGACCGACAGCCAGAGCCATCCGCCTTCAATTGCCTCCCTTCACCCTCGTGGGGGCCACAACCCGCGCTGGAAAAGTCAGTGCGCCCTTAAGAGACCGCTTTGGACTTTCCTTCCGCCTGGAGTTCTACCAACCCGAGGAACTGATGGAAATTGTCCGGCGCTCCGCCCAGGTATTGAAAATGGAATTGACCGAAGATGGGGCCAAGGAAATTGCCCAAAGATCCAGGGGAACTCCCCGATTGGCCAATCGGCTCTTGCGCCGGGTTAGGGATTTTGCAGAGGTCAAGCGAAAGGGGAAGGTGGACCGGGAGGTGGCGGATGCCGCCCTCCGCTTGTTGGAGGTGGACGCGTTGGGACTGGATCGAATGGACCGGCGTATACTTGCCAGCGTGATTGAGAAGTACTCGGGTGGCCCGGTGGGGGTAGAGACCCTCGCCCTCTCGGTGGGGGAAGAGCCGGAAACGGTGGAGGATGTTTATGAACCATTTCTGGTCCAGATGGGTTTTCTTCAACGGACTCCAAGCGGGCGCAAGGCGACAATCATGGCTTACCGGCATCTATCACTGACCCCGCCTCCGGAAGCGCAAGGGAGTCTTCTGTGAACGGTTTCAACCTACTCGCGCCAAAAAAATCTGAAATTTTCCTCTATGGGATCATCACCCTTCTGGGAGTGGCAATCGGTCTGGCCTTTCCCCTGCTGAATTACTTCAAGCCGGCCAGTCAATTCTGGTTTATCGTCATCTGTGTTCTTTCAGGAGTCTTCGCGGCGGGATTGATCCTTTGGGTGGTGCAAAAAATCGTGTTGAGCCCCCTAGAGGAATTCCTTGACGCCATGGAACGGGTTTCAGAGGGCAACCTGCAGGTGAAAGTGGTAGGGAAATATTCGGGCGATTTCGAGACCCTGGCACGGCATTTCAACATTATGCTGGATTCCCTGCGGTCCTCGGTAGAACAATTAAAAAGCAGTTCAGAAGAAACCCTCCTTCTGGCCCAACAACTCACCCAGACCATCCAACAGATGCACGGCGCCACCGAAGAAGTCTCCTCCACCATCCAGAATATTTCCAGGGGCGCGGAGGAACAGGCGCTCAAGGTGCAGGAAGCCTTCAACATCATCGATAAAATGGCAGGAAACATTCAAGTTTCGGCCGAACTATTGAATAACTCAGAAAAGGTAGTTACCCGGGCGGTCAACGCGTCTGAATCGGGAAGCCGGTCCTTTCAAAAGACCGTCCAACAAATGAGGGCCATCCACGAGGTGGTTCAAAGCTCCACCCGGGAGGTTACCGAATTAGGCAATCGATCCAAGGCCGTCGGCAAGGTAGTAGATGTCATCACCCAGATTGCGGATCAGACAAACCTGCTGGCCCTGAACGCCGCCATCGAAGCGGCCCGGGCCGGGGAATACGGCCGAGGTTTCGCTGTGGTAGCCGAGGAGGTCAAGAAGCTGGCCGATGGCTCGGCCGAGGCGGCCAATAAAATTTCCGTCATCATTCGGGAGATCCAGAAGGAAATATCCAGGGTTGTGACGACCATGGGCGAGGGCGCCGAAAAGGTCTCGGAGGGGCTCACGGTGGTGACAGAGGGCGGGGAAGCCCTGAAGGAAATCCAAGGGGCCTCGGATGAGGTGGTCAAACAGGTTCAGGAAATATCGAAATCCTTCGAAAACCAAGCGGACCAGGCCTCCAACGTGGTGGAAGCCATCACCAATATTGTTGCCGTTTCCGAGGAAAACGCATCGGCTACAGAGGAAATTTCAGCCTCCACCGAGGAATTGACGGCCTCCATGGAATCCATGGTCGCGGCGGCGCGCCAGTTGGAAGGGGTCGCCCAACGATTGAAGGATGCGGCAGCCAATTTCAAAGACGTAGGTTAATTTCCGCATTTAAAGCCCCGCAAACCCCTTGAAAACCGAATAAAAATGTTTATATTTTCAGTCGGTCGTTTATAGTCTTTGCCTGGCTGTTAACCATTTTATCAATTCTGCCTAAAGGTCCTCCCATGATTGAAGTCAAAGACCTCATTAAGATTTATGGAACCACGACGGCCGTGGACCGGGTGACTTTTTCCGTCCCAAAAGGAACCATCCTTGGCCTGCTGGGTCCTAATGGAGCCGGGAAAACCACGACCATGAGGGTCATTACCACATCCCTCCCCCCTAACGGGGGCAAGGTTTCAGTGGCGGGTTATGACGTTTCCGAAGCTCCCCAAGAAGTCCGAAAGCGTATCGGTTACTTGCCTGAAATTCCTCCCATTTACGGGGACATGACCATCATTAATTACCTTAAGTTCGTGGCGGACATCAAAGAAGTGCCTCAGGACCAGAAAATCAACCGGGTCGGGGAAGTGCTGGAAATGCTTTCCCTGGATGACATTAGCCGCCGTCTCATTTCCCATCTTTCTCTGGGATACCGCCAAAGGGTCGGATTGGCACAGGCTTTGATCCACGATCCGGACGTTTTGATCCTGGACGAGCCCACTCGGGGGCTGGACCCCAAGCAAATCCTTGAAATTCGAAAGCTCATCAAGTCCTTGAGCGGTCGAAAGACCATTATCCTTTCCACCCATATCCTTCCCGAAGTGGCTTCCACCTGCGACAACGTGGTCATCATCGACCAGGGTAAGGTGGTGGCGGCGGATACAGTCGAAAACCTATCCCAAAAGCTGGAAGGAGCGAAGACGCTTGAAGTCGAAGTGAAAGGTCCTGCGGCGGAAATCAAACCTGCCATTGAAAAGGTGTCGGGGGTCTCTTCCGTAAGGGTTTTGGGTAAGGAAAGCCGTGGAGCCACCAAGTTCGAGGTGGTTACGGATGGTTCAAACGAGTCCCGGGAAGCGCTCTTCAATTGCGTTGTCAAAAACAAGTGGGTTCTATACCAGTTGAGCCCGGTCGGGATGAGCCTGGAAGATGTGTTCCTCAAACTCACCACGAAGGAATCAGCGGCTTGATCCACCAGACAAAAGGAGCGTAGGCATGAACGCCCGAAAAATTGTGGCATTAGTTAAAAAAGACCTAACCCAATACTTCGCCTCCCCCATGGGTTATTTGGTCCTGGCGGTTTATTTCCTGGTAGGAGGGTTCTTTTTCTGGCTGATCGCCGTACAAAGCCGAAACGCCAGCATGATTCCCGTTTTCCAAAACACGATCATCTTGCTTTTGTTCATCACCCCCATGATCACCATGCGACTCTGGTCGGAAGAGGAAAAATCAGGAACAGCTGAGCTTCTTTGCACGTCTCCCCTGACTCTTTGGGATATTGTGGTGGCCAAGTACCTGGCGGCAATGGCGTTTTTTGGAGCCATGCTTGCCTCGACCTTGGTTTACCTGATCGTCATGCTTTCCGTAGGAAACCCCGACCTGGGACCGGTGGTGGCCAATTACCTGGGCTACATCCTGGCTGCGGGGGCCTTTTTCTCACTGGGGCTTTTGGCCTCCACCCTTAGTGAAAACCAGATTGTTTCGGCCGTCATAGCCTATGGAATGCTGCTGATGCTCTGGGTGATCGGCGCCGCAGGCGGCAATGTTCAAGGCCCGTTGGGAGATTTCCTGAAATACATCTCGGTCTTCGAACATCTGGACGATTTTTTCAAGGGCGTGTTGGACTTAACCCACGTCTTTTATTTTTTAAGCATCATTTTTGTGGGCCTTTTCCTTTCGGTGAAGGTCCTTGAAAGCAAGAGGACCTGACCTTGGCCCAAACACCCTTTCTCATCAAAACCCGAGCCTATAACCAGCCTCTTCTAGCCATGGGGTTGGTTCTCATACTCGCTGGTATTCTCGCTGTTCTCATTTTCAACACCACTAACTGGTGGAATCTCACTTTGGTGGGTTTGGGCGTGTTGGACCTGGGTTTGTTCCTTGCCGCCAACCTGACCGAGGTGAAGGAAGCGGGAAAGAAGAGATCGACCCTGGTCCGGGCCAATCTCACCCTGGTGGCTCTGGCTATGGTTTGTTTTGTTTGCGGGCTTAATTACGTGGTTTCACGCCATCCTGTCCGTTTTGACCTGACTTCCAACAAACTCTACACCCTGGCTGACCAGACCAAGGAGGTTTTGAAGGCCATCAAGCAGGATGTGAATGTTTCCTTGTTCGTTTCGAACAAGCGCCAGACGAACGTGCAGGCGGAGGTTCATCGAGCCCAACAGCTTTTGGAGGAATACGCGAAGATCACGCCCAAATTTCATTTCAAAGTGGTGGATGTGGACCAGAATCCCTCCGAGGCCAAGAAACTGGGGATTCATGAGTACAACACGGTGGTTTTTGAGGCCGGGGACAACCGCAAGGACGTACTCCAGCGGGATTATGTCACCTATTCCATGCAGGGCCGCCAACCCGTCCCGAAATTCCAAGGGGAGGGGGCCTTCACCTCTGCCCTGGTGAAAATGAATGACACCACTCACCCGGTCTTTTATTTCACCGAAGGACATGGGGAAAAGGAATCTGGAAACCCCCAGCCAGAGGGCTTTAATACCTTCAAGGATATGTTGGATCAGCAAAACTACTCCGTGAAAACCATCAATCTGTTGACCTCGGGAAAGATCCCCGATGACGCGACGGGCCTCGCCATCATCGGGCCCACTCATTCCTTTCAACCTTCTGAGTCCGCGTTGATCGACGACTATCTCAAAAAGGGCGGAAAGCTCGTTCTTTGCGTGGACCCGGGCGTCAAACCCGGTTTGGAACCCGTCATGAAGGATTTCGGGATCAAGCTAGGCAATGACCTAGTTGTGGATGAGACCAGTTACGGTTTCCCCGATGTGAGGGTGGTTATACCCCAATACTTGTCCCATGCCATTGTGGAAAAGCTTTCTGAAAACCATATCGCGACCCTAATGCCCTACACTCGAAGTGTTCACGCCCAAACACCCACCCTGACAGGCGTCACCCAAAGCGCTTTGATGCAAACCACCGACAAGGGTTGGGCCTTGAACGACCTGAAGGCCAAGGCGCTTAAATTTCGTCCCGGGGTCGACACCAAGGGACCTGTGACCATGGCCATGGCCTTTGAATGGGCGGTTTCCACAGATGCCTCCAAGAAGGCTCGGGTAGTCGTTTTTGGGAATTCCAACCTTATTACGAACCAATTCCTCCAGGGCCCGGCCAACCTGGACGTGGGGCTGAATACCTTCAGCTGGGTGGCCCAGGAAGAAAACAAGATTTCCATCCACCCCAAGGAAGATGATATGAGGGTCATGAACCTCTCCAACGTAGGGGCCAGCTTCATTTATTACCTGACGGTTTGGGTTATGCCCATTGCGATCCTGGCCCTGGGCGGATGGGTCTGGTACCGCCGCCGCTCGTTATGAAAACCTTCAAATCCACCCTGATCTTACTGGGCTTAGGTGTTGCCCTTTTGGCCTATATCCTCCTATTCGAAAAGGGCCCCAAAAAAGATGATTCCGAGAAGAAGGACAAGATTTTTACCACCTTCGTCGCGGATGACGTCCAGGAAATCCGGGTTGAATATCCCTCCAATACTTTGCCCGCCCATAAGCCGCCCTTAACCCTAAAAAAAGACGACAAGGGGATCTGGCAAATCACCCAGCCGGTTCAGCTTCAGGCGGATGAAACCTTGGTGCGCCAGGCCTTGACCAACATTGGCCAGTTGAACCCGGAGGACACCTTGTCGGCTCCCGGCAATTTGTCCGAATATGGACTCGTCAATCCCTATGCCAAACTAAGCTTTATTTCAAAGGGGAAGAACCCCGATGTTTTGGTGATTGGGGATAAAACCATCAATGGCAATGACTTTTACTGTTTGAATCCCTCGCTAAAGTCCGTTTTCTTGATTCAGCCTTATATGGCAGAAGGCTTCATGAAAGTGCCCAACGAAATTCGGGACCACACGCTTATCAAGACCGATCAGGTTGCGGCTGAAAAAGTGGAAATTGACTACCAGGGTAAGAGCCTGCTGCTGGCCAAGGATGACAAGAACAACTGGAGCCTGGAAAAACCAGTCCGGGAGAAAGCCGACTCCAACAAGTTGCGGGATTTCCTCAATTCAATCAACACCCAGCGGATCGATGATTTTGTTGAGGACCATCCTTCGAATCTGGCGGCTTATGGTCTTTCTTCTCCCCGCGCCTCCATTGAAATCTGGCCCTCTGATCATACGGGCCCCAAGACCCTGCTGTTGGGCCGACAAAAACTAAAAACCGCCAGCTATTTCGCCAAGATGAAAGACCAACCCGCCGTGTTTTTGGTCGCGGGCTTTTTTGACACGACTCTCAACTTCAAGTTGAACGATTTCCGTGATAAGAGCGTTATGGGCTTTGACGCGACCCAGGTGAAATTACTTTCCGTCACGCACAACAAGCAGGTTTATGCGTACCAAAAGGACGCCAAGGGACAATGGACGAGCCCGGGCCGTCTTCAAGCGCCCACCGAGGCCTCAGCCATTATTTCCGGACTAGCCCAGACCACTATCGCCGATTTTGTGGATTCGAAAGTCCAAACGGGAGTCGAAAATCCTTCCTACACCGCGGAGGTTACGCTTAATGATGGAACCATCAGGAAGTTCCAGTTCGGACGCAGGGAAAAAGAACAGGTTTACCTCGCTTCCGACAAAGGAAAAGAAGTTTATCTTGTCTCGGCCAGCACCCTTTCGCTTTTAGAAAGTTATTTCAACGTATTGCTCACACCTTTACCGGTGACCACGCCCCAAAAATAGCAACTTATACACATGAACTAAAAAAAAGGCTTTCGCTTAAATCGGCGAAGGCTTTTTTTGTTTATTTAAGGCTTTTCCTTCATCTTCAGTTCCTGCCGGGGTAGGAATATTGCCTCCATCAAAAACTCCAACGAATAAAGCGATCGAAATCGTCAGGTTATAGTTTTCTAATCCTTAGCACCTTTCCAAAATAGCAGAACCCCCCTAAAGTGTCTCCCTATGGCAAGTTCTCCCTCAGACAAACCTCGCTATTTTTTTGACCATTTGCAGGAATTGCGCCGGATGTTGGTGCAGGCCTTAATCGCCATGACTCTTGGGGTGGGTCTGGCCTTTTGGAAATCAGCCTTGCTTTTTCAGATCCTGGAGGAGCCTTTCCATCGGGCGATAGCTCATTTCCCTCAGGTCGAGGCCCAGGCAAGCTCTCTGAAAACCTTGGTTCCCATCGAAGCCTTTATGATCAACATGAAACTAGCTACGGCAGCGGGATTGGTTTTGGCATCTCCATTTATCCTGTGGCGGATCTGGGTATTCGTCGTTCCAGCGTTGAAACCAACCGAACGTGTGGCAATTTTATTGGTCCTGACGATGGGCCTTTTCTTTTTTATCGGCGGTATATGCTTCAGCTATTTCCTGGTGATACCGTTGGCCCTAGAATTTCTCCTTCGTTACAACATGGATTACCAGTTGATTCCTGTTTGGACCCTTCAAGGCTACTTTGATTTCACACTAAATTTCTCGCTGGTTTTCGGGGTGCTGTTTGAACTTCCTTTGGTGCTCGCTGGTTTAGCAGCCACTGGAATTGCCACACCCCAGTTCCTGGCCCAAAAGCGCAAGCATGCCATCCTTGCCATCTTTATATTGGCCGCCATCGTTGCGCCCAGCGCCGACCCGGTGACCCAAACCATTGTTGCCGTTCCCCTGGTGGTTTTATATGAAGTGGGTATCTGGCTTTCCTGGCTCGTAGTCCGCCGCAAGAAAATTGGAACGGCCTAAGGAATACGGGGAAGGGAAGCGGAGATTTCGACGTTATTGCCCCTTCGTTGACATTTAATTGGACGCGGACCATAATCCACGCGGTTACAAGCTTTCGAACCCGGATGGGTTGAATTTGGGAGGACGGCATGAAGTTTTTTCTGGATACGGCGGATTTAAACGAGATAAAGCAAGGCGTGGCCTGGGGTATCGTGGATGGCGTCACAACCAACCCCTCCCTGGTTGCCAAAGAAGGGGTCAGCTTTCATACCCGAATCAAGGAAATCTGCGGGTTGGTGAACGGTTCGGTCTCGGCCGAGGTAACTGCCACTGATTTCGAGGGCATGATCCGCGAGGGGCATGTATTGGCTAATCTTCATCCCAACGTCACCGTGAAGGTCCCCCTGATTCCAGATGGTATTCGGGCCTGCAAGGCATTAAGCGCGGAGGGAATCAAGGTCAACGTGACACTTTGTTTCTCACCCGCCCAGGCTCTTCTTGCAGCCAAGGCTGGTGCGACCTATATCAGCCCCTTTGTGGGACGGTTGGACGACGTGGCATCCGACGGCATGAAACTGGTCGAGGACATCGTCCGAATCTATGATAATTATAATTACCAGACCCAGGTTTTGGCCGCATCTTTGCGCCATCCTGAACATGTGATCCAGGCTGCCTTGATCGGGGCGGATGTCGGAACCATGCCCTTTCCGGTCATGAAGATGCTCTTCAACCATCCCTTAACCGATATCGGACTCAAGAAATTCATGGAAGATTGGGAAAAGGTGAAGGGTTAGGTCTAAAAGGAAGGTTTATCCGTGTTGGATTCTTCCACTGGGGGGAAGGGGCTGGTGTTGGCCGGGTTAGGCCTGGTCCTTTTAGGCGGGTTGATCTGGTTTTTCGGAAAGATCCCTTTCTTGGGCAGACTTCCGGGCGATATCCGAGTCGAGAAACCTTCGTTCTCTTTTTATTTCCCCCTGACGACCTGTTTACTGTTATCCGTCCTTGTTTCGCTCACCCTCTGGATATTCTCCAAGATCAAGGCTCCATAAAGGTTCCAAAGATGGATTCATTCAATTGAAAATGATGTGTGTTTTTCTTCTCTTGACGTCTGGTTGCGCCACCCTTGCTCCCGTACCGGATTACAAAGGTTCGGAAATGGTGATATCCCCCTATCCGGAACCTTCCGCAATCGCCAACCCTGGCATTCAGCGCCGTATTAGGGTCGCGATAGCCGTTCGTAAGGAGAACGTCAAACTAGTCGCTCCCGAGACTTTCATTTTGTCAGGGTTTCCCTTGCCCCAGGGGGCTTCCCCACTGAATCCCGCGCCGACTCAGACCCCCACCCGGCCTCTGCGGGAGGCCATCCTGACTTCCGCTGATGTGGATTCGAACGGGGCGCGGATTGAACCCCTGGGAGAAGGTGAAATCGAGGTGGATGGGCTTAAATACAGGGGCAAGATGGAAATCGTTCGTGATGGATTAAATTCCCTGACCGTCATAAATGATGTGGCCTTGGAAGATTATGTGGAAGGGGTACTGGCGGGAGAAATTCCACACGAATGGCCGCTGGAAGCCCTGAAGGCCCAGGCGATCGCGGCCCGAACCTTCGCATTTTTAAAAATGGTAGACGCCCGAGCCAAGGGTCAAATTTACGACGTGGAAAATAATGCTTTTTACCAGGTGTACCATGGAACGGGGAAGGTGGACGAAGAAATGAAAAGGGCGGTTCGGGAGACGCAGGGAGAAATTCTTGTCTATGGGAATAGGCCTATCGAGGCTTATTTCCATTCCAATTGCGGGGGTCATACGACCGCTGCCAAGGATGTTTGGGGGAAGGATCAGCCCTATCTTCGAACTGTGGCTTGCGATTTTGGAAACAATGGCGCCCATTACCGATGGAAGGCGACCGTCCCGATCCGTGACATTTTGCGAAAACTCAAGACCATCGGGGTCAATCTTAGCGACATCATTCGCATCTCAGGCTTAGAGCGGGATGGGGGGGACCGGATCGTGAATCTGGACATATTGGATGCCGATGGGAGGGTTCATACTCTTAAGGCATCCGCTTTTCGAATGGCTCTGGGGCCAGATCTGGTGAAGAGCACCCATTTCAACGCAAGAGTCGATGGAGATCGGGTGATATTTGATGGGAAGGGCTGGGGTCATGGCGTCGGCCTTTGCCAGGAAGGGGCACAAGGCATGGCAAACCAGGGTTATGGAGCCTTTGACATTCTGCGACATTACTATCAGGGAATCATGATCGAGAAAATCGCAGATTAAATAAGACAATACGGTCAAAAAAATCTGTTTTTTCGTTTATGGGCTTTTAGAAAATCCAATTGAATCGACTTTCCCGTTTTTTTTCGTCCGATTTAGATTAATTGATAATGAATATTGTTCGGAAACCGCTTTTTTCACTTTTCATGTCAAATTCTATACTTTTAACCGTTCTTACCTGACAGTTTTAGACGGTAAACATCCGCCCATTTCAAGCGATTTTGAGACAAAACCCCGTTAAATTGTGGTAATTTGTGCAGGTTTGGTTGGCATTCAACTTGCCATTTATAAATGAAAATTGCACCTGGGGGTTGGTCCATGAATTCTTGGCGCTACTTCGTTTTGGGCTTGATGATTTCTATGATCGGAGGAACCGGACTTTTTTTGGGTTGCACCCGGCAAATTGCGGTACCCGTGAGCCCTGGGTCTTGGTATACCCCCACCACGACCTATACGCTTTCTCCGACTAATACGGCCACAGTTGCTGGCCCTTCTCCAACTTTTACTAGCACGTTTACTTCAACGAGTACGATAACTCCAACCTTCACATCTACACCAACCATTACTATTACACCTACTTATACAAACACACTTTCTGGTCCAACGTATACTTCGACATGGACGGGAACGCCCACCAACTCACCGACCGTTACTTCAACACTCACGAGCACACTTTCGCCAACCGTTACTAATACTTCGGCCCCGAACACCTCAACTTTCACCCTGACTACAACGCCGACTGTGACTTCGACAGCGACGGCTACTCCCAATAATGAAATGATCGCGGACTTTTCGTCCGGATTTAACCAAGACAATAGCGGCACTTCGGCGAACTTGAATGGGGTTTGGTATGGAGTTGGTAGTTCGGGCAACCCAACGCTAAATGTTCTCACCACGGGTGGGTGTAACGGCTCGGCTAATTACGCCGATATCACTGGTACTTCTGGCACAACGCCTCCCGTATATTCAACTCTTCAGGGCGACTTTATTGATGGTGGCTCCCCATCTGGACCGCTGACCTACAATATTTCGACTGGAGCTCCTGCTGGAACAAACGCCTTCGTGTTCTGCATCAAGGGATCGTCATCTACGGGAACTGTTTGGTTCTCATGCTCCGACGCAAACACCAATGGTGGAGACACGGCTGGGGTTTATATTCCAATCACCGCGTCTTGGGTACCCCAGACGGTTTGCTTCAACCACATGCAGAGCCAGGGATGGGGCTGTTTGGGTTGCATGTTTGATCCAACCCAAGCCATTAGCTTCTCCTGGAAGGTAACGGCCTCCGGCCAGCCCTTTGACATTTCCATCTCTAACTTCCAGTTTGCCCAGGTTGCGCCTGCATCCTGCCCGGCCTTCACGGCAACGCCCACACCCAATCCATTATTGATTGATAATTTTGAGGATGGTGATAATCAAGTCTCGGTTGTGGCTGGCCGTAACGGGTATTGGGCCACATATGTGGATGCCTACGGTTCTTCTGTTGTTCCATCAGCTGCAGGTACCTTCGCGCCAGACACTTCGCCAGGTGACGGTAGCACCTATGCAGCTCACATTTCGGGAACTATGGCTCCGCCGAGTAATTCGTATGCCAGTGTCTACGCTGGATTGAGCGGCAACTTCGTGAACCCCCAGGGTCCTTATAACATTACGACCAACGTGCCAGGGGCCACGGGAATAGCCTTTAAGATAAAGGCGACTTATACAAACACCTGCGCCAACGAAATGCCCGCGGTGAGGTTCTCGGTGGCTGACAATACGACCAGTTCGTCTAGTGATACGAACGGTGTTGCCGTTACGGTTCCGACTATGGGCACATGGACACCCGTGACCGTCTTCTTCAACCAGATGATGACCACAGGCTCAAACGTGCCTCAAACCCACCAGCTGGATCTTACTACGGCCATCGCGATGAAGTGGCAGTTCCAGGGAGAAGGGCTTGGCTACGATATTTGGGTGGATGACATTCAATTCGTTACCACCGCCCCACCAACGGCGACGGTGCCGCCCACTTGGTCGGCGAATGCGATCGATAACATGGAGGACGGTGATAACCAGTTATTGCTGAACGGCCCTAGGAATGGTTACTGGTACACGGTCATTGACACGGCGGGTGGCACCATATGCCCCCCTGCGGCCGCAACGGGTTTGCCTGGTGCACCCTTTATCATGCAGCCTGGAGGCAATGCAGGTTCAAATTATTGCGCTCGGATCAGTGGAACTACGGGTGCAGCTTGCGGACCGCCGAGTTACAGCAATTGTCCTTATGCCGAGCTCGGGTTTAACTTCCTGAACAGCGGTGGAACGGCCGTGGTGATCAATTCCGCTACTGTTTACGAATATGACATCTCTGCTTTGGGATTAACCGGGGTTCAGTTCTACGCCAAAGCAGCTACCGCAGGGTTAGGGGTTGGGTTTGGAATTAGCGATAATACGACTGATCCATCCAGTGATGTTAATTCGTACGGTGATACTTATACGGCCAGTTGGGCCTTGTATCAGGAACCGTTCGCCATTTCACATTTGGTTACGGCTGGGTGGGGAGTACCCCAGACCCACGCACTTGATTTGACAACGATTATTGCTGCCACTTGGAAGATTGGAACGGGTACCACGCCTTATGACTTTTCAGTCGATGATGTAAGCTTTTATTAATCGTTAGATCTTGAAAAGCCCGCCCCTTTTCGGGGCGGGCTTTTTTTTTGTTCGATGGGCCATTTTTCATCTCTTGAATAAAACGAAGGGTTAAACCACAATCCAACCATGGATTTCCACATCGTTTCTGACTATCAGCCAAAGGGCGACCAGCCCCAGGCCATCGAGAAGCTGGAAAGGGGCCTGAATGAAGGCGCTTCCCGACAGACTCTCCTAGGCGTGACGGGATCAGGAAAAACCTTCACAATGGCCCAGGTGATCCAAAGGGTCAAAAGACCGGCCCTTATTATTTCGCACAACAAGACGCTGGCGGCCCAGCTATACAGTGAGTTCAAGGAATTCTTCCCCAATAACGCAGTGGCCTACTTTGTCAGCTATTACGATTACTACCAGCCTGAGGCTTATATCCCCCATACGGACACCTTCATCGAGAAGGATGCCTCCATCAACATGGAATTGGACCGATTGCGTTTGGAAGCCACCGCGTTGTTGCAGGAACGACGGGACGTGATCATTGTGGCGTCCGTTTCCTGTATTTACGGTCTGGGATCGCCCGAGCATTACAAGGAAATGCACCTTGTAGTGCGGGAAGGGCAGGAAACTCCCCGGGAGCAGTTCTTGCACGACCTGGTGGGCATCCAATACGCCCGAAACGACATCGATTTCACGCGAGGAAAGTTTCGGGTCAAGGGTGACGTGGTGGAGATCTTTCCAGCCTACGGGGAAAACCCCTTCAGGATCGAATTTTTCGGGGACGAGGTTGAGAAAATATCGGAAATTGATCCGGTGACGGGACGGGCCCTTAACAGGCGGACGGTGTTTCCTATCTATCCCGCAAAGCATTACGTTATGCCCGAGGCCGTTGTGCAAAACGCGGTATCCAACATCCGAGATGAACTTCGTGTGCGGCTTCAAGAACTCAACAAGCTCAACAAACTGGTGGAGGCCCAGCGTTTGGAACAAAGGACCCAGTTTGACTTGGAAATGATAGAGGAAATGGGTTATTGCCAGGGGATTGAAAACTACAGCCGGCATTTTGACGGCCGAAAGGCGGGAGAACCGCCCTATACCCTTTTGGATTATTTCCCGAAGGATTTCATCACCTTCATCGATGAATCCCACGTGACCCAACCCCAACTGAGGGGCATGTTCAACGGGGATTTTTCACGCAAAAAAAACCTGGTGGAATACGGCTTTCGCCTGCCTTGCGCCTTCGACAATCGGCCCCTGAGATTCGAGGAGTTTTCCAAGAAGGTTGGACAGGTCATTTTCGTGTCCGCCACTCCCACCCCGGAGGAAATCAAGCAAAGTCAGGGCTGGGTGGCTGAGCAGATTATCCGCCCCACAGGCCTGATGGATCCTGAAATAGAAATTCGGCCCGCGGGAAGTCAGGTGGACGACCTCATTGGCGAGATTCGCCTTCGAATCGACAAACAGCAAAGAACCCTGGTGACCACCTTGACGAAGAAGATGGCCGAAGATTTGAGCCATTATCTGAAGCAATTGAATATCAAGGTGGCCTACCTGCATTCAGACGTGGAAACCCTGGACAGGGTCCGGGTGATCCGCGACCTTAGGTTGGGTGTCTATGACGTGTTGGTGGGTGTGAATCTACTGCGGGAAGGACTGGACCTGCCTGAAGTATCCCTGGTAGCGGTACTGGACGCCGACAAGGAGGGGTTTTTAAGGTCCGAAACATCTCTCATGCAGACCTCCGGTCGGGCGGCCCGGCATGTGGAAGGGAAGGTCATCTTCTACGCCGACCGGCAGACCGAGTCCATTCGCAAGACTTTGGTGGAAGTAACCCGTCGCCGGAAGATCCAGGCTGAATACAACCAGAAAAACGGCATCACGCCCACTACCATCCAGAAACAGATTCGGGAAATCCTGGGTACGGTTTACGAGGCGGATTATTACACCGTGCCCCTGGCCGCTGAGGAAGGCGCTGATTTTATAGCTACCGAGGCGGTTCCCCGCAAGATTATGGACTTGGAGAAGGAAATGCTGGTAAAAGCTAAAAATTACGAATACGAACAGGCTGCCGAGTTGAGAGATCAGATCCGCCGTCTTCGCGAAAAACTGCAGTCTCCCACATGATATCCGCCGATCCTGAACCGCCCCCGCCTTTGGCTCCAGCTTCCGATCTGGAAGGTTTGAAAAAGGTCTCGGGTTCTTTTCCCGACTCACCCGGGGTCTACCTGTTCAAGAACGCCCAGGGAAAGGTGATTTATGTCGGCAAGGCCCTCTCGCTCAAAAAAAGAACCGCCTCCTATTTCAACACGGCGGGCCAGGATAGTCCCAAGGTTCGGGCCCTCACCCGACAGGCGACCTCCCTTGAATACGTTTTAACCGAAGATGAGAACCAAGCCCTGCTTCTTGAAAGCAACCTCATCAAGAAACATCGCCCCCGGTACAATGTCGTTCTTCGTGACGACAAGAGCTATCCTTACCTGAAACTGACGGTAAAGGAAGATTTTCCACGCATCCTTGTTTCCCGCCGGACCCTTGCGGACGGGTCCCGATATTACGGCCCCTATCCCAACATGAAGGTGCGGGAAACCGTGAAGATGATTCACCGGTTTTTCAATTTGCGCGATTGTGACATGGAAATCGACGGCAATGCCGAAAGGGCCTGCATCAGTTACCAGATTCGGCAATGCCCGGCTCCCTGCACGGCACAGGTGGGTCGGGCCGATTACGCCAAACTTGTCAAACGGGTCCAATGGTTCCTGGAAGGCCGGCACGATGAGTTGATCGGCTATGTGAGAGAGCAAATGCACGCCGAGGCCGACCGGCAGGAATTCGAGGAAGCGGCCAAACTTCGCGATCTTCTCGTTTCGCTGGAGAAATTCCAAGGCGAGAGCACTGTGTTGACCTCCGAAAAACGCGATTTGGACGTCATTGCCCTGGCCCAGGGCCTCGGCAAGGTGCTGGCATCTGTCTTACGGGTTCGCCAGGGGAAAGTGGTGGATCACGCCCGGTTCACGCTGGACAACGAACTAGAACAGGAACTTTCAGATGTGCTCCCCCTTTTCCTTCATCAGCTTTATTCAAGCGGGCTTTTCATTCCCGAGGAGATACTCGTTCCCCTGAATATTTCACTTTCCCCCCAGGTGGCGCAGAAACTACGCGACTGGCGGGGAGGGGAAGTCAATCTGAGCGTTCCCTTCGAGGATTGGCGCAAACAGCTGATGACCATGGCCGAAAATAACGTGATGTCGGCCCTGCGGGAGGATCTCCGCCAGATGGAAGTGTTAAAGGAACTCCAGGGTCTATTGGGGCTGCCCCAGATTCCCCGACTGATCGCCTGTTTCGACATTTCCACCCTGCAAGGAACCCACACGGTGGGCTCTGCGGTTCTATTTCGGGACGGTGTTCCGGACAAGGACCGTTACCGGAAATTCAAGATCAGGGAGCAGGCAGGGCAAGACGATTTTCGAGCTCACGAGGAAATGATGCGCCGTTATATCCGATTGGTAGGGCGGGAGGGCCTTCCCCTGCCGGACCTATTTCTGATTGATGGAGGCAAAGGCCAGCTCAGCTCGGTTTATCCGGTGTTGCTGAAGGAAATAGGGCAGGAATTCGGGCTTGCATCCCTTGCCAAGAGGGAAGAAGAGGTGTTTATACCGGGACAATCCGATCCGGTGGATTTTAAGGGTCACCTGAAGGCCCGGTTTCTTTTACAACGGGTGCGGGACGAATCGCACCGTTTCGCGGTGGGATATCACCGGACACTGAGAGACAAGCAAACCCTTGATTCACTTCTCCAGCAGGTGAAGGGGATCGGCCCTTCACGACTGAGGGCGCTCTTCAATCGTTTCGAAACCCTTCAACAAATGAAAGATGCTCCACTTGAAGATTTGGCTTCCGTGTCTGGCTTTTCCAGAGAATTGGCGACCCGCCTATACGATGCGTTTCATCCTAAGCCATAGTTAATCCAAACCGAATTTCCAAGCAGGCTTAGGCTGACGTTTTGTGGGCCTTAATTGAGATTTTCCACCTTTTAATGTGTTCATACCCCAATGCTAGTCAAAAATTTTACAAACAATCTTTAGGGTGTTACAATTCAACCATGTCGTTGATTCGACCCTTCCGTCAATATTGTGACTAGGGTTTTGGGGTCTCCAGATAAATGAAAGTGCGAAAACCCTTCTTTCGGGGGAGCGTTCTTGCCGAGTGGGTCAGTCGGACCCTTTTCGTCGGTATTGTCATTTTGTTCGTCTATGGTGGTTTTGCCTATTACGTTTCAAAGAAAACATTTGATGACGAAATGGGGAACCGTCTACTCGTCATTGCCCGCCTGACCGCAGGTCAAACCCAAGCCGATTGGTTGCCCTACCTAGCTGGAAAAGAAGACACCCTTTACAGGAAACTCCAGGCCTTTCTAGACCAGAAAAAACACGAAAGTCAGGCCCGAAACATCTTCATCCTTGATGAGAGTGGCCGGGTTCTGGTGGACGCCAACGGCCAGTATGAATTCAAAGAAACCAATTGGCTGAAAGACCTAGATCCTGAGCCATTCAAACAGGCTGTCCAAGGCAACCCCTCCGTTTCGATCCTTTTCTCGGAAAGGGACGGTGGAATCTACAAGATAGGTTACAGCCCCCTTTACCTGAAAAATGGGAGGGTGGGCGCAATCCTGGGGGTGGAAGCCAGTGCCAATTTCATGGACGGATTGACCCAATTCGCCAAGATCTTGTTTGTCATCGGGTTGGTTTGTCTCTTCCTTATGGGGGGACTGCTTTACGCGTTCGGGCGCCGTTTCATAGCTCCCATTGAGGAAATGGCCGACGCTTCCATCAAAATTGCCGAAGGTGATTTCAGCCAGCGGGTGGGGTTTACCGCCACCAACGAGTTGGGCGCCCTGGCGCACGCCTTCAACGAGATGGCCAAGCGGCTTCAGACCCACAATGAGTACATTTTAGAGAGTATGTCCAACGGCCTGTTAGTGGTGGATTGGCGGGGAACGGTGACCAGTTTCAACCGGGCGGCTTCCCTGATACTTGAAATCCCCCAGGGGGAAATACTCGGACGCCATTACCTGGAAGCCTTTGAACATTACGCTGTATTCAGCGAAGCGATTAGGACCCGATTGGCTCAGCGGGGCCAGGGGGAGGATGCCGAGATCAACTTGAGCGAGGAATCACCTAAATTCCTCCGCCTTCGAAGCGCACCTCTTCTGGGCGCGGACGGGCAGGAACTGGGCCTGGAAATTCTCTTCTCCGATGAGACTCAGGTGAGGAAACTCCAAGCCCAGATCAAGGCATCGGAAAAAATGGCCACTATCGGGGAACTGGCGGCAGGTATCGCCCACGAAATCCGAAACCCGTTAGGAGCCATGAAGGGGTTTACTGAAATCCTTTCCAAAAAAGTTGGCCACCAGCCCGAGGCGAAAGAAATGGTGTCCGACATAGCCGGAGAGATCGAGATACTCAATAAGATCGTCACAAATTTTCTTATTTTTTCCCGCCCAACGACTCTGGATGCCCAGGACGCAGACGCTGCGGAGGTTATCCTGGCCTTGTTGCCCTTGGTTCAACAGGAGGCTTCGCAAAAGGGTGTGAGTGTGAGGTGGGAAGGCGAGGAACCCATGTGGCTTTTGCTTGACGTCGAGCAATTCCGCCGGGCAGTGTTGAACCTAGCCTTGAATGCGGTTCAGGCTTCGCCCAAAGGTGGACAGATTACCCTATGCTTGAGGCGATTCACCCGTGCTGAGTTGATGTCCTTCCTGAAGAAGTTAGGAGTTTCCAATCTCTTTCCCCAGGAAACCGAGCCCCAGTGGTGCGGTTTTTGGGTGGATGACGAGGGCCCAGGCATCGCGCCCGATAACATGGCCAAGTTGTTCACGCCTTTTTATACAACCAAAACCGAGGGTTTCGGGCTCGGTCTTTCCATCACTCGAAAAATAGCCGAGGCCCTGGGGGGCCAGGTCGCCGGACTCAACCGGCCGGAAGGCGGGGCCCGGTTCCTCATGATTCTACCGGCCCTGAAAATAAAATCGGAGGTAAGGACAATATGAGCACCATCCTGCTCGTTGACGACAAATCCAGCATGCGAAAGGTCTTGCGCCAGACGCTGGAAGGCGATCCCCACCAGATCTTGGAGGCGGAAGACGGAGAGAAGGCTCTGGATATAGTGAAAACCAAGCACGTGGACGTGATTATTACCGACATCAAGATGCCTAAAGTGGATGGTATGACCCTGCTTCGCATGATTAAGGAACTGGACTCGGAAATTGTAGTCATCATCATGACGGCCTACGGCACCATCGAGACGGCCGTGGAGGCCATGAAACTGGGAGCCTACGATTACATCACCAAGCCATTTTCCACCGAGCAGGTCAAGCTGATAGTGGACAAGGCAGTGGAACGTCAAAAACTGGTGTACGAAAACAAATACCTAAGAGAAAAACTCAATGACCAGTACAACTACAAACGAATCGTGGGTAACAGTCCTTCCATGCAGCCGGTTTACGAGCTTATCGACAAGGTAGCCCCCACGGACACCGCAGTGCTGATCCGGGGCGACTCGGGCACGGGCAAGGAACTGGTGGCCCACGCCATTCATTTCAACAGCCGTCGCAAGGACAAACCATTCATCAAGGTCAATTGCGCGGTCCTGGCCGAGGGGGTGTTGGAGAGCGAGTTGTTCGGACATGAGCGGGGCTCTTTCACGGGAGCGGCAGGGAAGAGGATCGGCCGTTTTGAGTTGGCGAGCGGTGGATCCATTTTCCTCGATGAAATCGGGGATATCAGCCTCTCCACACAGGTCAAGCTCCTGCGGGTCCTTCAGGAAAAGGAATTCGAGCGGGTGGGAGGTACGGAAAACATCCGGGCTGACGTGCGGGTTATCGCTGCTACCAACAAGAACCTGGAAGAGGGAATCAAGAAGGGCCAGTTTCGGGAAGACCTGTTTTTCAGGCTCAACGTGGTGCCAATCGTGGTTCCGCCTCTGCGGGAGCGTCGCGAGGACATTGAGCGTTTGGCCTTACATTTTCTGAATCGGTACAGCCTGGAGGCCAATAAAAAAATCAACAAGATCGACAAAAAGGCGTTGGATCTTTTGACGCGCTATAACTGGCAAGGGAACGTACGGGAACTGGAAAACGCCATTCAGCGGGCGGTGGTCCTTTCCGATGGAGACACTATCTATCCCTCGAACCTGCCGCTGGACATCCAGTCCTATCAAAAGGACGAATCTGTGCATTACCTGGGGGAGAACGCCAGTTTGACTGAAAAAGTGGAGAACTACGAGAAAGAGCTGATTATGAAATCCATGGAGAAGGCAAGCCATGTCCAAACCAAGGCCGCAAAACTACTGGATATCAACCGGACAGCCCTGATTTACAAATTGAAGAAGTACGGACTCTTGACTGAAAATATTTCACCAGGAGAAGAAGAAACGAAATGATTCGAGCCGTTTGGGCCCTGGGTTTCCTGGTTTTCTGGGCTGGGATTCCCGGAGGGGTCTTATCCCAGGAATCTTCCCTCTCCCCTGCGGCGGGTCCGTCCAGCCTATTAGCTTTTGATCAATACGCCCCCATTGTGGTCCGGTTCGAGAAAGAGACCCTGGCCCAGGTTGAAAAACTGGGAACGATTCAGGGGGGCCAGGCAAAACTTCAGATCCAAATCCAGACCCTGGAAGCCAAAGTCAAGACGCTCCGGGGCAACAGCTCCACTTCCTTGAACGTGTTTGAGACCGCCAAGCTCAAGAGCTGCTTGGGTGACCTCCAACAAAAGTTGGAGGCCAACGCGCAGCTGGAAAAACAGTACCAACAGACCCGCACCGAATTTGAGCAAAAAGCCCTCTCCCTCTTGTCCATCTACAACGACTGGATCGATGCTAATCTAGCTTCTCCCCCAAACGATTCGACGGTTTCCTTGGACGATCGATTAAACGCCTTGGCCCTAGTCGCCAAGAAAAGGTCTAAACTGCAATATCTCCTGCGTATATATCATTCCTCGGACGAGAAGGAACCAGCCTTTAATCCATCCGATTTCAGGGGACTAGATCCTCATGATAAAGAAGGCAGACGCTTGGCCATGGACCTGCTCCGAGACAGGAAAAAAACTATCGGTGACCGGATCGACCGACTATCTTTGGAAGAGGACGAAATTAAGAACGAAATTAAACTTCAGGGGAAAATGCAGGATTTTCTGGAAGATATCCAACGGATGAACGAGGATTCCTCCTTTCCCCGGGGAAGCCTGCGCCGAAATGACATTCAGAGTTATATGGGAAAGAACGCAAAAACCAGCTTGGAAGGACGATTGAGGGAGTTGGAAAAGCAAATTTCAATGGATCGCCAAATGATGGCCCAGATTAATTCCTCCATTTCTCGACTAGAGGGGACGGAAGGCAATAAGAAAGGGGGACGCCTATGATTTCCATTCGCTTTTTCGCGAATTTCATAATCCTGGGCGCATGGCTGGCAGTTATTTCGGCCACAGCCCAGGAAATGAACCCGGGGTTAAATATTCAGGGCAGCCTGACGCCGGTCAAGGCGGGAGTTCGGTTAGATGATAACGTATTTAGATCGACCCTGACGACCGGGTTGGTCTTAGATCAGATATCTTCCTTGGATTTTGGGGGGAAGGTAGAAGCGACTTGGGGGGATTGGCGGGGAGGGCTTCAATATTTTGGTGGGGGCGACTCCTACCTAACCTGCGATATTCTTGACAATTTGCGCAACGACGGCGTGGCTTCGATCGATTTCGTTTCGGGGAACCTGGCCCTTTATCTTGAAAAGGAAATTTTCTTCAGAAACAGTCACTCCAACGATTTTGATTATACGGAAGACGGATTGTTGGTGGGTGCGCAGTGGTCCCTATCTTCCCTCCTGAACCTGGAATTTAAATACAAGAACCTTTCCAGGGAATATGGGAGCCAGGAGGACACGGTGCGGACCCAAAACTTTGTGGATAATTCCGCGGTTTTGGGGATTCGGGAGGAAATCAATAATCGCGTGACTTTGGGCTTGGAGGGCGATTACACCAACCGCGAATTCAACCGGAATGCGGTGATCCCGATCCAGGGATTGCCGGGGACTTTTGAGGACGCCGGTTATCTCCAGACGGACCAGAGTTATGGGTTTCTATTGTCCGCCCAAATTTATATCGAATCCATTTTGCAGAATCTCTCGATTCAACACCAACGAACCGACTCGAACAGTTACGGATTCTCCAACTTGGTAGACAGTCTTTCCTGGGCCGCAGTCATACGCCCTTCCAAAAACTTTTTCATTCAACTTTTTGCGAGGCTTTATGAAAAAACCTATGACCAAACGCCTCTGGCAATTCCGGATTTGCGTGTGGGTTTTACCGACGAAGATAGCCAGGACTTAATCTCGGTTAAAACTACGTGGGAAGTCTCGCCCCTTTGGTCCGCTGGCTTCACGGTCAGCCGGATGAAAACCGAGTCCACCCAACCGGGAGAGTATTACATCAAAAACGTCGAGGCGCTCCAAATGGAGAGGAAATTCTAGCCTGCAGCCCGCCGCTTCCTGAAAGTCACAGGAAAGGCCCTTGAATTGACATCTTTTGGCACGGGCCGATATGATGAATGGGAATACTTTTGTGAAGTGTTTAAAAGTCGATTTGGCGTGGCCGGGGCTTTCCCGGCATGGTTTTATCCCGAATGCAACGGCGGAATCGGATGAAAAAACCGGATGATGATTTAAGAATCGATATTTCCGAAATATTTGGGGGAGAAATTACACCTCTGGATTCGAAGTCGGAAGAATTGATCCAAGATGATACAAGCGCGGAAGCCGCTCAATCCGACGCCAATTATCAGGCTTTTATCGACGAAAGAAATCAGATCCTTGAGGTAAGAACCGCCGAAATCGAATCGTCTTCGCCTTCAAGTCCGCCCCCGCCCGAAATGGATCAGGCGGTCGAATCTTTCGAGCCTGCGACAGAATCCTCCCCTGACGTTTTGCCCGAGCCTACCCCGGAAGCTATTCCCGAACCGACTTCTCAACCTGCTCAAGAACAGGCAGTGCAAGAACCTCAACCAGAAGAAGCGATTGATTTTAATGCACCCATGGCTCCGCCCTTTATGGGCCCGGCCAAGTCCGATACTGGGAATGAAAAGAGCACGGATTCATCTACGACGGACGCGAAAGAGCTTAAGGCCGAAATTGGGCAAACCGATGCAGAAAAAGCAGCGGCGGCTGAAGCGGAAGCGGCAAGAATAGAGGCCGCCCGAATCGAGGCGGAAAAGGCTGAAGCGGCACGGCAAATAGCTCTTCAAAAAGAACTTTCTTTTTTCCTGCTTTTTGACGAATTCCGGGCAATTATCGGCCACGAATTAAAAGATCTGGTGGGCGAACGCAAGACAAACAATATGCTAGTCAAGACCTTCGAGTTGGCTCGGGAAAAGTATCCGGAAGTATTCCGTAACGCGAATTGGGATACGGCAGGAACCCTCCTGGAAAACGGTTCCTTGGATGGCACTCGAATGGCGGAGAACTCAGTTTCGATGGATAATTCCCGTCGAGAAATCACGGTGGACATGGGCTTGTCTCTGTTGATGAATCTCCGGATGCAGGCGATTGAAAAAGGTCTTGGCGTTGGTTTTAAAAACAAATTACGAGCCCGGTTGATTCAATGGGTCGGGGAAAAGGCGGATTCGGCTGCCCGGGGAGGAAAAGAAGAAGGCTTTTTCCACCGTCTGAAAAATTACCTCTCCTAAATGGCTTTCATTGACACCTCCCGTCCCAAACGATAGAATTTTTCAAGTTTTTCTTTGCAGGTGGTGTGGCATGGTGGATACCGAGTTGTTAAAACGTTGGAACTGGGAAGTCAAAGAGGAAATATCCCGGCATAAGTGGGTGGAAAGCCAAAAAGCGGGCCATGATATTGGTCTTGAACAGGCCGCGTTTGATTGGCTTGAAAAGTATTACGACTCCTGGTGTCGAAACCGGGATTTTCTCAAACCTTTCTTGCCCTGATCCTTTTCCCGCCTTTTTGGTCTCCTGATTGACCGATGAATAAACACATGATTAAGGAATTTCATGCCCCCTAAAATTCGTCCGATCAAGTTTTTAAGATCTTTTACCCGGTTCGCCGAAGGTTCAGTGCTGGTTTGCATGGGAAATACCAAGGTTCTTTGTACCGCTTCCATAACGGAGGATGTTCCGAGCTTCCTCAAAGGAAAGGGAAAGGGCTGGGTGACAAGTGAGTATTCCATGCTTCCCCGAAGCACATCAGAAAGAACTCCCCGAGATTCGGTGAAGGGAAAAATCAACGGTCGGAGTCACGAGATCCAAAGGTTGATTGGCCGGTCGCTGAGGGCCGTGGTGAATTTGGAAGCCCTGGGCGAACGGCAGATAGTGCTGGATTGCGATGTTCTCCAGGCAGACGGCGGCACCCGAACCGCATCCATTAACGGGGCTTATGTGGCATTAGCTGATGCCCTGCACAAGCTTCAAAGCCAGGGAAAGCTAAGTGTGAACCCACTCCGGGAAGCGGTGGCCGCTGTCAGCGTGGGACTCATCAAGGGTCAGCCGAGATTAGACCTCTGCTACGAGGAGGATTCAAGCGCGGACGTGGATTTGAACGTCGTGATGACGGCCTCAGGCAAGTTTGTGGAAATACAAGGGACGGCTGAGAGGGAGCCGTTTTCACAGGCCCAGTTGGATCAGCTTTTAAAATTGGCCAAAAAGGGAATCGGCCAGGTTTTGATCGCGCAGAAGAAGGCCCTTCGAGGATGAAAAAAATGGTTCTTGCGACCCAAAACCGGAATAAATTCAAGGAAATGGTTGAGGCCCTGGAAGGAACGGGATGGGAATTTTACCCCGCTTGGGAATTTCCGGGAGCCCCTGAAGTGGAGGAGGATGGGGATACCCTTGAAGCCAATTCACTCAAAAAGGCCAAGACCCTCAGCGCCTTTACCAGACTTCCCTCGCTCTCGGATGACACGGGGCTCTTTGTGAATGCCATGGGGGGGCGTCCCGGAGTCTATGCGGCTCGATACGCCGGGGAGGGGTGTTCCTACGAGGATAATGTGAGAAAAATGCTTGCCGAAATGGCCGATGTGCCATGGGATAAGCGCCAGGCCCAGTTTAGAACCGTGATCACGGTTTACCACCCAGATCACCATTTTCATCAGGTTGCGGGCGAAGCGGCTGGGTATATTACCCTTCAATCCCGGGGAAAGAAGGGGTTTGGTTATGATCCCATTTTCCAGCCGGAAGGCCATGACCGAGTGTTCGCCGAAATGGGTTTGGAAGAAAAGAACAAGATTAGCCATCGGGGAAAGGCCCTCCAAGCTGTCCGTGAAATATTGAATTCCTAGTAGCTCTTCTCTCCTGTAAAATCCACAAGCCTTAATTGCTGTAAACTTGGTGTGGGGTCTAAAGGCTGTTTAAGTCTGATTTTGGGTCGGGGCGTAGCGCAGCGGTAGCGCACTTGGTTTGGGACCAAGGGGTCGTGAGTTCAAATCTCACCGCCCCGACCAAAAATCAGACAATTTCGGTGTAAAAAAAATCCCTCTTCTAATTGCGATTGGTTTTCTCCCTTGCGCCTGTAGCTCAGTTGGATAGAGCAACTGCCTTCTAAGCAGTGGGTCTCCAGTTCGAATCTGGACAGGCGCACCATATTTTTCAACAGTTTTACAACTTCGCTTCTTGGCTGGCACCCGCCCGTGTCATATCCGTGTCAAACTGCCTTTCAACCTGTAGTAGTGCGTTCACCCGGTCCTTCCGGTCTATCCGGTTATACCGTTTGAACATGGCGTAGGTCTTATGGCCCGATATGGACATGATGACCGAATCGCTTACCCCCGCCTTTCTTAGGTTCGTCACCGCGCAATGCCGGAGATCGTGGAATTTAAAATTTCCGATCCCTATCATGCGGCACGCCCTCAAAAAAGCGGTCTTGACGCTTTGTATGCGCTTGCCTTTATGGGTGAAGACATAAGGGCTTCCAAGGGTCTTGGGTGTCCGTTTCAGGAGGTCTAATAAACTCTCCGTCAAAGGAACTTCCCGTTTCTCCTGGGTCTTGGTGTCCGCGGCTTCCAGGTTGATGACCTTGTTTTGAAAGTCCACCTGTTCCCACCGCAAACCCAAAATCTCCCCCTTCCTCATGCCTGTCCAATAAGCTAATTGGACTATGGCACTCAGCCGGTGCGCGCATTGCGCTAAG